>Ga0255338_1000044_pt1 | contig 547502 bp, 500 predicted proteins | sample MeOH1_35cm_T4_19_FD_203715 | JGI IMG/M metagenome (GOLD analysis project Ga0255338, IMG submission 203715) | Sandy soil microbial communities from University of British Columbia, Vancouver, Canada - MeOH1_35cm_T4_195 | ecosystem: Engineered > Artificial ecosystem > Sand microcosm >... | reverse complement strand
ACTCCCCCTTGTGCTCCTGCACCATCCTCACCGCCCGCTCACGGACCTCGGGCGAGAACTTGTTCGACTTCTTCATGGCTCAATCCTCTCAGAGATTTGAGCCTCCTGAAAAGCCGGGGCGATTCACAGCGAATGTCGAAGTAGAACCAGTCGCCACCTCCCGCGAACACCTTGAGCGGTGTGTCGCGCTTGAAGAAGGCGTCAAACATCTCCTTTGAGTGGCCTTTTGTGTCCGCCTTCCCCTGATAGAAAGATTCGAGAGCCTCGATGACGAGGCAACTCACGGCCATGATCGTGAAGCCATGCTTGTCTGCGCGCGAAGTCGATTCGATAGGACGGAAATACCGTTCGTTGAATCGGTCGCGGACAAACAGAGCCAGTGCGTTTCGGTCATCGTACTGTTCCAGCTCTCTGTACCGAGCGACCGTTACGGTGGACGAGAGCTTTGTGTTGTCGGCTGCCATGTGGGAAGATACAGTATGGCGCGCAGGCGGCCGCGTAGCGCCACCCACGGCCAATCATCGCCATACCTGTGAGTCCCCGAAGAGCCTGTCTTCATGAGCTCCGGCGGCAGGATCGGGTCGATGCTGGACGCTTGTGAGCTGCATCCACGGTGCCGATCAAGGTGTCTAAGTCCGCCGATTTACGCACAGGCACCAACTGCCCAGCGGGCGATCGGCGCACCGATGACCAAGCGGGCGCTGCGCCCCGTCTTCGCCGCCGGGTTCAGCCGCTCAGCGGCCGAAGATCCCGCGCAGGATCGCGCCGGGATTCACCGGCAGGCCGGGAATCCCGCCGGGCTGCTGCTCGGGCTGCGCCGCCGCGGCCGGTGGCGCGGCCTCCTCGCCGCGCTGCCGCGCCGGAGCGCGCGCCGCGCCGGCGGCGCCCTGCTCCTGCCCCAGCATCGCCATCGTGTGCGCCTTCACGCGCACGCGCACGGCCCACTCGGGCTCCCACACCGCCTTCGGATCGGCCGGGCGCGGCGGGTGCGCGAAGTTGCTTTCGCCGCCGTAGGCCATCATGCGCAACATGGGCGTGGCTTCCTCGCGGGCGCCCGCCGCCGGGGCGAAGATCCCCTTGGGCACGGTGCAGCGAGTGACGTCGGCGCCGAGCAGCACCCGCTCGCGGGTCCACCGCTCGATGGTGGCGTTGGGCAGGTAGTCGAACAGGCCCATGCCGGTGTCCGGCGTCTCGGCGCTGGACCACATCACCATGTCGCTGCCGTTGCCGGACATCGCGTGCAGGTAATAGGCCCGGGCGTGCGGCACCCGCTCCCAGCCCAGGGACACGCTGTCCTGCAGCGTGCCTTGCGTCTGCAGCTGGATCGCCGGCATCACGTTCTGCGCCTCGGCCAGCGTGAATTTCATCGAGGCGGGCACGCCCTCGCCCCGCACCTGGTGCTCGCCCACCAGCGAACCGTCGCGCGGCAGCACCACGGTGTTGCGCTCGTTCGGGTACAGCACGTGGTTCGGACCCACCTTCGCGCCGCGATCCGGCGCATGGCGGCCGGCAAACGCCATCCCGAAGTCGGCCGGCGAGCCGCGGGCCAGGTCGATCACGCGCGGCTGTCCCGGCCGCACCGCCTCGCCGCAGCCCCAGTAGATCAGGACGCGTCCCTTCGGGCGCTCGACATCCTGCGGCACTTCGCCGGGCTCGCGCTCGGCCCGTGGGGCGGCCTCGCGCCTGACCGGCAACAGCGGCAGGCTCTCGCCCATGCGCATGCCGGGCGGAATGACCTGCGCCGCTTCCGCGCCGGGCTTGAGGCTGTTGTGGAAGGCGACGTCGACCACGCGCGGCGGCATCACGTTCATGCCGCGCGCCATTCCGTACGTGGACGGCGCGCCGCCGCGCCCGGCGCCGCCGCCCATCATGCCGGCCAGAGCGCCGCCCATGCCGGCGGGCATGTCCATCTCGGGCATCCCGGCCATCGTGCCGGTGGAGACATCCAGCCAGAGCTGGGCCTTCGGCGGCCTGACGTTCTGGGCGTGCAGGCCGGCGCCGGCGAAGGCGCTGGCGATCAGCACCGGCAGGACGCGCCGGCGCAAGGTGAGATCGATGTGCATGTTGGGGGTGAAGTGGTGAGCCCACCCCCATCCTAGGCACCCGCCGGACGATTTGCAACGCGGCCGTCGGCCGCGGGTCTCAGCCGATGCCGAACAGCTTCTTCAGGCCGCCGCCGATGCGCCCCAGCATGGAAGCGCCGCCCTGCGACTGCGCCGCCGCCGGCTTCAGCCGCATCGCTTCCTCCTGCACGGCCTGCACCAGCTTCTCCTCGGTGCCGGCCGGGGCCGCCTGCACGACGTGCCGCCGCTCCAGGCCCGGGGTGCTGCGCAACTCCCGGTGCTTGTGCACGGCCGACGCCAGCATGATCTTCAGGAACGCGGGCTTCACGGGCTTGGGGATGAACCGGTACACCTGCCCCTGGTTGATCAGCTTGATCACCGCATCGACATCGGTGTCGGCCGTGAGCACCACCGAAACGATGTGCGGATGCCGCTGCTTGAGGACCTTGAGCAGCGGCGTGGTGTCCATGCGGCCCACGCGCGTGTCGCTCACGATCACCGCCACCGGCTCGGAACCGAGCACCGCCACGGCCTCCGCCATCGAGGTGGCGTGGGTGATGCGGGCCTGCGGCGCGACCGACTGCCTGACGACGCCGGCGAGCTGCGGGTCCTCGTCCAGCACCAGGATGGAGTCGAGCGTCTCGTCGATCTCGGGCGCCGCTGCCTCCGCGAGCGGCGCCGCCGGCACCGGCTGCGTCCTGGCGATGGCCGCCGCCTCGGCGACGGTGGTGCTCAGTTCCTCGTTGGACCAGGGCTTGTTGACGAAGCGGAACACCTCCCCTTCGTTGATCGAGCGCAGGATCGCCTGCATGTCCGAATAGCCGGTCAGCAGGATGCGCATGGACCGCGGCGCCAGCTTGCAGGCCTCGCGCAGGAACTCGGACCCGATCATCCCGGGCATGCGCTGGTCCGAGACGATCACGTCGAAGTCGTGCTTGCGCAACATCTCCAGCGCCGCGTACCCGTCCGGGGCCGTCATCACGTCGAAGTCCTTGTGCAGCATCCAGTGCAGCGAGCGCAGGATGTTGGGCTCGTCATCGACGCAGAGCACGGATCCTTTCTTGACTCTCATGGCATCTCCTCGACCGCTCAGGCGGCCACCGGCTCGGGCAGCACGACGGGCAGGAAGACGCTGAAGGTGGTGCCCTCGCCCTGCCTGGTGGTGAAGGTGATCTCGCCGCCGTGCTCGCCGACGATGCTCTTGACGATCGGCAGGCCCAGGCCGGTGCCTTCGCCCGGCGGCTTGGTGGTGAAGTAGGTCTCGAAGATGCGCGGCTGCACCTCGGGCGGGATGCCGCTGCCGGTGTCGCTGACGTCGATGCGCACCCGCGCGCCGTCCACCGCGCTGCGCACCGTCACGGTGCCGTCGCCCGGGATCGCCTGGGCCGCGTTGTTGATCAGGTTCAGGAACACCTGGTTCAGCTGCGAGGGATTGCACTCCACCAGCGGCAGCTCGCCGTACTCCTCGACCACCTTCACCCGGTTCGGGATCGCGCTGCGCGCGATGTAGGCTACGGTGTGCAGCCCCTTGTTCAGGTCGAACTGGGCGATCTTGGCGCGGTCCAGCCGGGTGAAGTCACGCAGGTTCTCCACCAGTTCGTGCATCTGGTCGATGCCCTGCAGCGTATCGCCCAGCATCTGCGACAGCACCGCGACGTCGTCGACACCGTCCTCGGCGATCTGCTCCAGCTTGTCGCGGTTGGCCGCGACGTTCACCGACACCGTATCGCCCTCGGTCCTGGCGGCCGCGCGCGCGAACGCCTGCGCCACCTTGAGCGGCATCTCGTAGCCCGCCAGCGACTCCTGCACCATGCTGATGTTGCTGCGCGAGAACGCCAGCGGCGTGTTCAGTTGGTGCGCCACGCCGGCCACCATCTGGCCGAGCGACGCCATCTTCTCCGACTGGGCCAGTTGCTGGTGATCCTGCTCGCGCTGCTTCGCCTGCTGCACCAGGATGCCGTCGGCGCGGCGCACGATGACGAACAGGGCAATGAACAGCAGCGCCAGCAGGCCGCCCACGATCGCCATGGCCTTCACCGACATGCCCTCCACCGCATCCAGGTTGGCGGCGGCGACCTGTTCCATCTTCGCCTCGTTGCCGCGGGCGGTGGTGGCGATCTTGGCCGAGGTTTCCTTGACCTGCGCCAGCATCGGCGTCATGTCCGAATAGACCTCGAACACGCCGATCACGGTGTCGGTGCCGGCCGCGTGCACCGGCAGATAGCTCGACAGCAGGTCGCGGTTCTCGACCACGCCCTCGAAGGCGTTGAACTTGTCGCGGCGCGAGAGGTCGCTCTTGACGGTCCCCTTCATCGCGCCCTGCCAGCCGCCGTTGCTGCTCTTGTCGTCGCCGATCTGCGAATGCTCGGACGAATACGCGGTGATGCCGCGCATGTCGAACGCCTTGACCTTGAACACGGTCGTGCGCTTCATGGCGTCGAACACCTTGGCATCCAGCGCCTTGAATTCGGGCAGCGCCTGGATCTTCGCGCCCACCTCGGCGAAACAGGCCTTCTTTTCCGGGGGGGCGGACGTGCGCCCGTCCGGCCCGGCGACGTCGGCGATGGCGCGGCAATGGTCCACCGGCACCTGCGCGGCCTTCGCCACGAACGGAGCGAACTCCCTGTCCCACAGCATGTTGGCGAACACGCGCGTCAGCGTGATGTTGCCGGCCTCGTGGGTGGCCACCAGGTCGCGCAGCGAGCCTTCCTCCTGCTGCTTGGCGAAGGCGGTCTGGACCTGCTTGATGAAGCCGATCTCCTGGCGCTGCATGTCGCCGATGAAGGACGCCTGCTGCCATTCGAAATAGGCCAGGGCGATCGCGACGGCCGCGAACATGCCCACGCTCGCCAGCGTGAAATAGCGTACCAAGCGGAAGCGCATGACCCTCTCTCCAGAAGTTGTCTTGTGGGGTCGCACCGCACCGGCTCCCGGCACGCGGACAGGCCCGCAACTTCAACGCAAGCCCCGTGCCGGCCCGCTTTGTGTCAAAACGCTTCAGGAGTGAGGGAAAAGGTCCCGCATCAGGGAAAGCGCGCGCGCCCATTCCTGTTTCTGGGAAGCGGCGGACATCGCGCGTTGCCGCGCAGGCGGAGGCGCGGATGGCCGCCGAAGCCGTCCGGACGTCACCCAGGGCGACGCCGGGACGCCAGCGCGCGGTTCAGGGCTTGCCCGCCGCGGCCGTCGGCAGCAGCGCCGGTGCGGCATTGGTGTGCGCCACCCTGGCGGCCGGCGCCGGGCCGCGCCGCAGCGCCGCCAGTTCGCCCTGCCGCGCGTAGTCGAGCGCCTCGCCGAGCACGCGGGCTGCCTCCTGCGGCGCGTGGAAGCCCATCGAGTTCTCGGCCGCGATGAAGTCCAGCCGCCATTGCGCCTTGCGCTGCAACTCCTGCGCCGCGGCCAGTTGCTGCTCGCTGGCGCCGCCCTTCCTGGCGGCGACGATCGCGTCCATGAGCGCCGTGATGGCCACCCCGCCGCGCTGCATCAGCTCGAAGTTGCGGGTCTGGATCAGGTCGACGCGGGCCTTGATCTCGTCCTCGGGCAGCTTGTGGCAACCCTGGCAGGCGCGGCTGATGTTCAGCAGCGGGCTGCGCACCCAGTGGTCGGAGACCTTGGTGGCGCCGTCGCGCGCGTACGGCATGTGGCAGTCGGCGCAGGCGACGCCGCTGCGGGCGTGCACGCCCTGGCTCCACAGCTCGAACTCGGGGTGCTGCGCCTTCAGGATCGGCGCGCCCGTCTCGGCGTGCTTGTAGTCCAGGAAGCGCCCGCCATCGGGCATCCTGGTCTCGTTCCAGAACACTTCGATCTGGTCGACGCTCAGGCCCTTGCCCCAGGGCGCCGTGAGCTTCATCGCCGACGAGCAGTAGTACTCGATGTGGCACTGCGCGCAGACGAACGTTCGCATCTCGTTGCGACTCGCCTCGGCGTTCGGGTCATAGGGCGCTTTCCTGCCGGCGGCGCGCCAGCGCTCGATCGAGGGCGCGAACGGCGTCGGCGCCGCGGAGCCGGCCAGCCGCTCGATGCCTTGCAGGAAGGCGGGCCGCGTGACGATCAGTTGCATCGTCTTCGGGTCGTGGCAGTCGGCGCAGGTCACGGTGTGGCCGTGGCCCATCTCGTGCAATTGCCTGTTGAGGTCCTGGTACGAGATCTTGTAGGTCATCTCGAAACCCTTGATCGCGTCGCCGTCGCCCAGCTTGCGGTACAGGGGCATCACCGACGCGTGGCAGTGCAGGCAGGACCCGGTCTGCGGCTTGGTCTGCCGCTGCGTGTTCTCCTGGTCCTGCAGCATGTAGGCGTGGCCGCGCCGGTCGCGGTAGTCGATCGAGAACGCGTACCCGAGGAACATGCGCTTGAGCCACGGGTCCTTGTCGATCTTCTCCTGCGGCAGCGCCTCGCTGCCGCCGTGCCCGCCGAAGCGGGTGCGGGTCGGCTGTGCCGTCAGCTTGTACGCATCGTACTGCTTGGGCCAGTTCACGCCCCATCGGGCGGGATCGGTCGTGTCGCGCGTCACTTCCACCAAGCGGGTGGTCGTGACCTTTCCCTCCTGCTTGCGCTCGAAGATGTTCACCAGCAACGCCGTGAGCGCCACGGCCACCACCGCCGCCACGACCAGGGCCGAAAGCAGGATGGTGGCCGAGACGCCACGTTGCGTGACAGCATTCAGACGGGATCGTTCCATGGCAGCCTCCGGATTCAGGTGCGCGGCCCGCCGAGGCCGGCGCGCTCGCCGTGGCCCGCGGACTGGTGGCAGTGCACGCAGCTCGCCTCCTGGGCGGGCCCGCGCGCCATGACGGCGTCCTCCACCAACTGGCGGTGGCAGGCCAGGCAGTTGTCCTGCACGATGCCGCTGTTGAACGGCTTGATCGCGATGGGCTCGGCGAAGTTCTGCAGCGTGTACGCGGTCGAGTGGTTCCAGCCGTTCACGGCCTTGGCGACGTACTTGCCGACCAAGCCGCGCGGCAGGTGGCAGTCGTTGCACACCGCCACATGGTGATGGCTGGCCTTCTGCCACGAGTCGTATTGCGCCTGCATGATGTGGCAGTTGGCGCAGACCTTGGGGTCGGAGCTCATGTAGGAGAGCCCTTCCGCGTACACGAAGGTGTAGCCGCCGATGCCGGCCGCCGCGCCGACCAGCACGGCCAGGGCCAGCAGCAGGGCCGTTCCGCCTGCAAGGCCGCGTCCTTGCCCTTCCGCCGTGACCACATGCGCTCCTTCACCGCCCGCCCGGTGGTCGGTGACCGGCGGCGCCGACGGATCACCTCGTTGTTAGGCCACGACCTGCCAACTTTCCTTGACTCGGATCAAGGGCCGGCCCGGGCCCGGACATCGCGCCTGGAGCGCATGCTCGACAGCGGCGGCGCGCCGCAGGCGGCAGAATGGGCGGCACCGCGATCGCCATCAACATGCCGGAGACCTCATGACCTTGCCGGGAACCCCCCGCCCAGCCGCCACCATCGTCGTCGTGCGCGACGCGCCCGGCGGGCTGGAAGTGCTGCTGCTGCGCCGTGCCGACAAAGGCGATCACAACAGCGGCGCGTGGGTGTTCCCCGGCGGCCTGCTCGATGCCGGCGACCGGGACTGCCACCGCTTCTGCACCGGGCTGGACGATCCCCAGGCGAGCGCGTTGCTCGGCGTGCCGGACGGCGGCCTCGACTATTGCGTGGCCGCGATCCGCGAGTCGTTCGAGGAAGCGGGCATCCTGTTCGCCCTCGACGAGCGCGGCCAGCCGGTCGACATGCTGGTGGACAGCGGCACGAGGCTGGAGGCCCTGCGCGAGCCGCTGCACCGGGGCGAAGTGGCGTTCGCGGACGTCTGCCGCGACTTCGGACTGCGCCTGGCCGCCGGCCAGCTCTTCTACATCGCGCACTGGGTGACACCGGCCGGCCGCGCCAAGCGCTTCGACACCCGTTTCTTCCTGGCCGTGCTGCCCCAGGGCCAGACCACCTCGCACGACGCGCTCGAGACGGTGGACCATGTGTGGCTGAGGCCGGCGCAGGCGCTGTCCAGCGAGAATTCGCGCCGCCTGATGACGCCCACCCGCTCGGTCATCGCCACCATCGGCCGGTTCGATCGCACGCAGGCGCTGCTCGCGTGGGCGCGCTCGCCCCGCGAAGTGGTGACCGTGGCGCCGCGGCTCGGCCGCGACGGCGACGGCGTGCGTCCCGTGCAGTCGCACGAACCGGCCTGGGACGAGATCGCCCTGGTCGACCCGCAGGGCCGGGGCACGGCATGGTGCGAACTGCGTCCGGAGGAGCCGGTGCGGCTCGGCGCGCAAGTAGTGCGCGTCACCGCCGCCGACGGAACGAACAGCTATCTGCTCGGCAACGGCGACAACTGCGCCGTCATCGATCCCGGCCCGGCGAGCGACCGGCATCTGGACGCCCTGGTCGCGGCGGCGCCGGGTCCGCTGCGGTCCGTACTGTCCACCGGCGACGCGCCGGCGGCACGCGCGCTGCAGGAGCGCACCGGCGCGCGGCCCCTGCAGCCCGCTGCCGGCGACAGCATCACGGTCGCACCCGGCTTGGCGCTGCGCGTGCTGCCGGCGCCGGACGACGCATCGCGCCGCATGTACCTGCTGGTCGAAGAGAAGATCCTCTTCAGCGGCGCGCCGCCCGACCTGCTCCCGCCGGCCCATCCCGGCGTCGACTGGATCGCGCCCGCGCGCGGGTTCGTGCGCGCGGCCCGCCACTGATCGCGCCGGCACCGGCGCCCCTTTCCATCATCCAACCGGAGACACTCACATGGCACAGATTGCATTTCTCGGCACCGGCCTGCTCGGCGGCGCCTTCGCGGAAGCGGCCGCCCGGCGCGGCGACACGGTCAAGGCATGGAACCGCACGCCGGACAAGGTCCAGGCGCTGGCATCGTTCGGCGTGCAGCCCGCCGCGACGCCCGCCGACGCGGTACGCGGCGCCGCCCGGGTGCATCTCGTGCTGAAGGACGACGCCGTGGTGGAAGATGTGATCGCGGCCGCGCGGCCGGCGCTCGGCGCCGACGCCGTGATCGTCGACCACACGACCACGCTGCCGGCGCTGACGGCGCAGCGCGCCGCGCGGCTGCGGGCGGAGGGCGTGAAATACCTGCACTGCCCCGTCTTCATGGGCCCGCCGGCCGCGCGCAAGGCCCTCGGCTCGATGCTGGCCTGCGGCCCGGCCGACTGGTTCGAGGGCATCAAGGCCGAGCTCGCGAAGATGACGGCACGGATCGAGTACCTGGGCGAACGCGCCGACCTGGCGGCCGTGCACAAGCTGTTCGGCAACGCGATGATCATCGGCGTCTCGGCGGTGATGGCGGACATCCTGACCATCGCCCAGGCCAGCGAGGTGCCGGGCGAGGACGCCGTCAAGCTGCTCGGCCTGCTGGACCTGAACGCCATCGTCGCCGGCCGCGGCGGCAACATGGCCAAGGGCAACTTCACGCCCAGCTTCGAGCTGTCGATGGCGCGCAAGGACGTGCGGCTGATGATGGAGGCCTGCGGCGCCCGACCGCTGGCGGCGCTGCCCGGCATCGCGGCGCGGATGGACCAGCTGATCGCCGCCGGCCATGGCGGCAAGGATCCGGCCGTGCTGGCGATCGACGCCGTCCGCCGGCCCTGAGCCGCGGCGCGGCCGGGGCGCCGAACGCTCAGTGCGCGAGCGCGGCCTCGATTTCGGCGAAGCTGTCCGCCGCATCGGGCAGCGCCAGCGCGGTGCCGAGCTGGCGCGCGATCTGCGAGAGCGAGAAGATGCCGCGCACTTCCAGGGCGCCGCTGCCGTCGGGCTGCGTCACCAGCGCATGGTGCCTCCGGTGCTGGCGCAGGCTCGCGACGATGTTGCCGACGCGGGCGCCGCGCACCTTTTCCAGCTCGAACGCGTCCAGCCGATGAGCCGGCGTCATCACGTCGGCCACGGTGATGTCGGAATGCCGCACGCCGCGCTCGCGCGCCAGCGTGATCGGCGTCTCGCCCATGATGTCGGTGGCGGTGACGATGCCTGCCAGCACCTCCTCGCCGTCGAGCACGAGCAGCATGCGCACGCCGCGCCGCATCATGAAGTGGTTGGCGTCGTCGACAGTGGTGCCGGGCGACACGACGGCGGCGGCAATGCGCGTGAGGTCGGTCATCACCTCGAGCGCCGGCGAGTCCATCGTGGTGACGGGCTGGTGCTGCTGCAGGCGGCTCACGCGCACCGGTCCCCTCAGGGCGGTGCGGCTGGCCAGGGCTGGATAACTGTTCATCGAGACCTCCGCGGTTCGGATGCAACGTACACCGCGCCGGCTGAACCGGGCCTGACGGCGGGCAAAGTCCCCACTGCCGTCACGAACAACAGGTGTATAGAAACGCACCTCCCCCGCCGACGCACGCAAGCCATTGACGGCAAAGGAAATTCGCCCGCGGCAACAGCGGCCGGTGCACAAAGAAAATGTACTTCGGGCCCTGGCGTCGTGCTGGCAATATTGCGCAAGTCATTGATTTCAAAAGATAAAACCGCTCAAGCATGCACTGGCACGGCTGATGCTTGGAACGGTGCAGGATCGTTCTTACCCTCAGGAGCTGCAACGATGAAAGTGATCTCCCTGCTGGCCAGTGCTGCCGCCGCGCTGGCGTTTTCCGTCCCCGCCGTGGCCGCGGACGACGCCGCAGCGAACAAGGCGATGAAGGACAGCGGCTGCACCAAATGCCATGCAGTCGACAAGGCCAAGAAGGGCCCGGCTTACCAGAAGATCGCGGCCAAGTACAAGGGCAAGGGCGACGCGGAAGCCAAGCTGACCGAATTCGTGACGAAGAGCCCGAAGGTCAAGCTGGACGACGGCAGCGAGGAAGAACACAAGCCCGTGAAGGATGCAGGCCAGGTGAAGAACCTGGTCCAGTGGATCCTGGCGCAGTAGCGCCCGGAGACGCGCCGGTTGGAGGTGTCCCTCCTTCCTCCGGCACGCCAGGCCCGCCACCCTGACTGCGGCGGGCCTTTTTCTTTGGCGGCGCGCAACGGGCAGGCTGTGCCATAGTCGCGCTCATGCTGAGACAAGCGCTGAAATCGACCTCGCCGGCGCAGCGGCGCTGGGCCTTCTGGCTGTGCGCGGCCGCCGTGCTGGCGCTGTGCCTCATGCCGCCCGTGCGGCACCTGCCCTCCACCGGCTGGGACAAGGCCAACCACGCGCTGGCGTTCGCGATGCTCGCGCTGCTGGGCCTGGCCGCGTATCCGGCGCCGCGGGCACGGGTGCTCTGGGGACTGATCGCCTACGGCGCGCTCATCGAGGTGCTGCAGTCGCTGACCGGCTACCGCACCGCCGAATGGCTCGACCTGGCCGCGGACGCAGTGGGGGTCGTGGCCGGCGTGCAGCTCGCGCGCTGGTGGGCGCCGACCGGCTCCGCCTGATCGCCCCAAGAAAAAACCCCCTGCAACTTGCACTACAGGGGGCGTAAACAGCGGGTTCCTTGGATTCCCCCGCCGAGGAGACAATCGTCGATGGCTGAAGGATGCTCCTGTCGGGCAGCTCGGCCATTGAGAAATCGCAAGCGCAAGCCACGCAGGACGCGCCGCATGCGGGCTCAGAGGGCCGCCGTGAGCAAGCCCACCCGGCTTTACGAAGCTCGACGATGTAAATCATTCTTACTTCGCATGCGCCGGATCTTGACCAGCGCATCCGGACAATGCGTTGCATGCCGAACGACGAGTTGACAGCGCTCGTGCGGGCGATCGCGTGGGAACTCATCCAGCTGGGCTATGTCCCCGCGGAACGCCCCGGCTATGTCCAGCACGGCGAGCGCGAGCCGGTTCGCATCGTCGCCCCCGAGACCTGGCAGGCAATGAAGGACATCCTGGCGGGCTCGCCCCCCTGAACCCGGACGTCAATCCACCCGAAACGCCAACAGTCGGACGCAGAGGCCGCAAGGGTATGCAGAGACCAAAAAGGAATGAGAGAGAACGACGGCAATGTTCTCGCATTCTCTTGCGGCTTCGGCGGAACCTCTGCGCCCTCTGCGTTCCTGTATTCGCGTTCGGGAGCGGTACGATCGGCGCAGCTTGACAGGGAATGGGCCATGCAACTGGGAATGATCGGACTGGGACGGATGGGCGCGGCCATGGCGCGGCGGCTCGCCAACAACGGGCACGAGTGCATCGTGCATGACGCGGCGCCGGGCGCCGTCGCCGCCATGCGCCAGGACGGCTTCCAGGGCGCCGAGTCGCTCAAGGATTTCGCCGCGATGCTGGCGCGGCCGCGCGCGGTGTGGGTGATGGTGCCCGCCGGCGTCGTCGACCAGGTCATCGGACAGCTGGTGGCGCACCTCGAGCCGGGCGACATCGTGATCGACGGCGGCAACTCGTACTACCGCGACGACATCCGCCGCGCCAGGGAACTGGCCGCCAGGGGCCTGCACTACCTGGACGTGGGCACGAGCGGGGGCGTGGCCGGGCTGGAGCGCGGCTACTGCCTGATGGTCGGCGGCGAGCCGCAGACAGTGCGCCAGCTGGAGCCGGTGTTCCGCGCGCTGGCGCCCGGCGTGGCCGCCGCGCCGCGCACGCCGGGCCGTGACGGCCCGCCGGCCAGCGTCGAGGAAGGCTGGCTGCACTGCGGCCCGCACGGCGCCGGCCATTTCGTCAAGATGATCCACAACGGGATCGAGTACGCGATGATGGCAGCGTACGCGGAGGGCTTCAACATCCTGCGCCACGCCAACATCGGCAAGCAGGGCGCCGGCGCGGCCGATGCCGAAACCACGCCGCTGCGCGAACCCGAGGCGTACCAGTACGACCTGCACCTGCCCGACATCGCCGAGGTGTGGCGCCGCGGCAGCGTGATCCCCTCGTGGCTGCTGGACCTCACGGCCAACGCGCTGCTGGACAACCCCGACCTCTCCGGCTACGGCGGCCGCGTGTCGGACTCCGGCGAAGGCCGCTGGACCATCCTGGCCGCGGTGGAAGAAGGCGTGCCGGCGCAGGTGCTGAGCGCGTCGCTGTACGACCGCTTCAGCTCACGCGGCAACGCGACCTTCGCCAACCAGATCCTGTCGGCGATGCGCAAGGGCTTCGGCGGGCACGTGGAGAAGCCGGCGGGGTGAGGGCGTCGGGGGCTTAAATCCAACAGCCGGACGCAGAGGACGCGAAGGGTACGCAGAGGGCGCAAAAAAGTCAGAAGAAGAACTGCAAGTCAATCCTGTTCTTGGGATTTCTTTCGCGTCCTCTGCGTCCTGACCCCGAATTCAGGATTCCTGGTCCTGCCGCGCCTTCAGCTTGATCACCTCCTGGCACAGCGCCTCGATCTGGGACAGCATGCTCTCCTCCATGATCTTGGCGCGCTCCAGGATCTTGCCGGCGGCGCTGCTGGAGGTGTTGGCGCTGGTGCGGATCACCTCGAAGCCCTCGATCTGCTTGCGCATCCGCGCGATCGCGCCGTCCACCACCTGAAAGCTCGCCGCGTCCTGCCGGTCGTGCGTCGCCGCGCGCACCGACATGGCCGTGGCGACCATCAGGGCCGCCTTCAGCCACACGTCCGTGCCGGGATCCTCGGCATGCCAGCGCACCACGATGTCGTGCCCGTAGCGGCTGAACACCGGGATGCCGGCCTGCGCGGTCTTTGCCGAGTGCACGAAGACGCACACCCCGGCGCCGCGGTTGCGCCGCGCCACGTCGGCTTCCTCCAGCGTCGCCGCCAGGTCGTAGGAAGCGCTTTCCTTGGCCTCGATCACGATCCTCGCTTTCGCCGCCGCCTTCTCGGGACCGATCGTCACCACGAAGTCGCCCACCTTCTTGTTCGGGATCAGGCCCGTCGTCGTGCCGCAGTCCTGCACCACGTCGCCCGCCGATTCGCAGACGGCGCGCAGCTGCTCGCCGACGCTGGCCTCGAACTCCAGCCCGTGGCGCGTGCTCTTGGCGGCTTCCTCGCGCCGCGCCTGCAGCTGGCTGATGGCCACGTTGAGCGACTCCGACAGCCGGTTGGCCATCGCGACCTGTTCCTTGTGGTTGTCCTCCAGCATCTTCTGCAGGCGGCTGAGCGCCGACGCCTCGTTGTCCAGGCTCAGTTCGCTGGTGAGGCTGCGCTGCGCCGTCTCCACGCGCTGCACCAGGCGGCTGAGCGCGGAATCCGGCCGGTCCAGGCTGAATTCGGCCACCACTTCCGCCATGTTCTTCGACAGGGCCGTGTTGAGGTTGCCGTGCTTGGCCTCCAGCTCGCCCAGGAAGCGGGTCAGCGCCCCGCCCTTGTTGTCCAGCGAGAACTGCTGCAGGATCGCCGCGTTCTGCGCCTGGATCACGCTGTCCAGGGTGCGCTGCATGGTCTGCACCAGCTGGTTCTCGCCGCTCGGGTCCAGCACCTTCAGCAGCTGGCTGTTCTCGCCGATGAACTGCTCGAACACCTTGCCCAGGCTCTGCTCGGCCGACTGGACCTGGATCTTCATGATGTTGGCGAGGTCGCCGTCGGAATGCACCAGCCGCTCCACGCGCTCGACGAACATGCCCTGCTTCGGGTCGAAGTAATGCGACAGCGAGCCGGCGACCCGCTCCTCGAACACCTTGCGCCAGCCGTTGAGGCGCTCGCCCAGCTGCTCCATCAGGTGTTCGCCTTCCTTGCGGACCATGTCGCCGTCGACCACGCCGCGCGCCGCGCGCAGGGACAGCACGCCGATCTTGAGCGCCGTGAGCAGGAAGTCGGTGCGCGGCCGGCCCTCGGCGTATTCGCCGGCCGCCAGGATCACCTCGGGGTCGGAGATGACCAGGTTGACGTAGAAGGGCTCGTGCCGGATGCCGGCGTCGTTGCCGCTGGCGCGCGCGTCCGTCGTCTGGATGGGAAGGATGATGTCGTCGCTCATGGTGTCTCCGGGTGGCATGATTCTCGGGTAAATCGGGGTCGCCGCCCGACTTCGCACGACATCGGCCCACGCCGCAGGCGCTCCCGTCCGGATCGGGATCCGACCCCGATCCAGCCCCGGTTCGCTCGCGTCAGAAATTCAGCAGGTTGCGCCGCACGTGCAGCAGGTGCTCGGTGGCCATCGCCTTGGCCCGCGGCAAGTCGCGCTCCCTGATCGCCTGGACCAGCGCGCGGTGGTCGGCCTGGTACTGGATGCGGCGCTCGGGCGTGATGCTGCGCCGCTTCATCAGGCCCCATTCGGGCTGGTTGCGCACCTGGTTCATCAGCTGGAAGATGCCCGCCACGAAGCTGTTGCGCGCCGAACGGGCGATCACCTCGTGCAGCATGGCGTCCCAGTACTCAAACTCCTCGAAGCTCGTGGCGGCCTCGCCCCGGGCGCAGCACGCGTCCATCTGCTCGAAGTCGGCGGCCGTCGCGTTGCCGATCACCATCTCGATGATCGCCGGCTCCAGCGCGATGCGCGCCTCCATCAGCTCCGCGGGGCTGGTCTGCCGCACCGGATCCTGCCCGGCCATGCCGTGGAGCACGGAAGCAGCCCGCTCGGTCACGTAGGTGCCGCTGCCGACGGTCTGGCTGATGACCTGGAGGTCCTTCATCTGCCGCAACACCTTGCGTACCGTGGTGCGGCTGACGCCGAACTGCCCGCTCAGCTCCCGTTCGGTCGGCAGCCGGTCGCCGGCGCGCCATTGGCCGGACTGCAGGCGCTCGAGGAGGAAGCCGCGGATGGCGGAGGCTGTGTGCACGGAATGGACTGCGTTGGAGTCAGGGGTGGAACCAAATGGTACCAATGGTCCGGCATTGCCGCAAACGCATTGTCCTCCTCGTAATTTCCCCCTCTTGACGGTCTCGCCGCGGGGACGATAATCGCGCGATTGGTCTTGATTGGTCGACAACCAGACCAAGTGTCCCCCGTTCTCAGGAGAAATTTCTTGCGTATCGCAACTTACACGCACGGCGGCAAGCGCCAGGTCGGCATGGTGTCGGCCGACGGCCAGCAGGTCACCGCGTTCAGGATCTCGCCCGACGCCGCGCAGCGCGGCGCATTGCCGCTGATCGAGGCCCTGGCCAGGGGCGACGCCCTGCCGGCGCTCGAAGCGACCGCCGTGGCCGTCTCGGCCGTGCGGCTCGAGGCACCGATCCCCACGCCGCGCCGCAACATCTGGTGCGTCGGCCGCAACTACCACGCCCATGCCAAGGAACTGGCCACATCCGTGTTCAAGGACAACGCGGCCAACGTGATGGAGTGGCCGATCGTCTTCAGCAAGGTGCCCGAGTGCGTGGTCGGCCCCACCGACAACGTGGTGCTCCCCGGCGCGCAGATCTCCGACCAGATCGACTACGAGGCCGAACTCGCCGTCATCATCGGCAAGGGCGGCAAGAACATCGCCAAGGGCGACTGGCGCGACCATGTCTTCGGCTACACCATCGTCAACGACGTGACGGCCCGCGACGTCCAGATGCGCCACCAGCAGTGGGACATGGGCAAGTCGTTCGACACCTTCTGCCCGATGGGCCCGTGGATCGTGACGGCCGACGAGCTGGACGGCACCAGCACGCGTGTGCGCTGCTGGGTCGACGGCGAGCTGCGCCAGGACGGTCCCACCGAGAACATGATCTTCGACATCCCGACGCTGATCGAGACCATTTCGCGCGGGATCACGCTGTATCCCGGCGACGTCATCGCCACCGGCACGCCCGCCGGCGTGGGGATGGGCCTCAAGCCGCCGCGCTACCTCAAGGGCGGCGAAGTGATCCGCATCGAGATCGACGGCATCGGCCGCATCGAGAACAAGTTCGTCTGAAGGCGGCCGCCCCGACCGCGGCCGGGGCATGCGATCCAGGAATTCATACCGGAGGAAGACAAGCCATGCCCATCGTTCGTCCCGTGTTCAAGCTGCTCGCGACGGCGGCCATTGCCATGGGCGCCGCCGGCGCCCTCGCGCAGGCGGCCGACTACCCGAACAAGACCGTCAAGATCATCGTGCCGTTCGCGGCCGGCGGCCCCGCCGACAACTACGCCCGCTTCATCGCGCAGCGCCTGTCGACCGAGCTGAAGCAGCCCTTCGTCGTCGACGACAAGCCGGGCGGCGGCTCCATCATCGGCACCGACATCGTGGCCAAGTCGCCCGCCGACGGCTACACGCTGCTGATGATGTCGAACACCCACACGGTGAACGAGACGCTCATCCCGAACAAGCCGTTCAGGCTGATGGACGATTTCGTCGGCATCGCCCCGGTGAACTACTCCGACCTGATGCTGGTAGTGCATCCCTCGGTGCCGGCCAGGACGCTGCCCGAGCTGGTGGCGCTCGCCAAGGCGCAGCCGGGCAAGCTCAATTACGCGTCGTCCGGCCCGGGCACGCCCTACCACATGGCCGGCGAACTGTTCAAGCACCTGGCGGGCATCAACGTGACGCACGTGCCGTACAAGGGCAGTTCCGGCGCCCGCACCGACGTGGTGGGGGGCCAGGTGCAGATGATGTTCGACGCCGTGACGACCATGTCGCAGATGGCCAAGGAAGGCAAGGTGCGCGCGCTGGCCACCAGCGGCACCACGCGCAACTCGATCACGCCGGACCTGCCCACCGTGGCCGAAGCCGGCGTGCCGAAATACGAGGCGACCGTCTGGCTCGGGCTGATGGCGCCCAAGGGCACGCCGCCCGAGATCGTCAACAAGCTCAACGCCGAGATCCGCAGGATCGTCGACCTGCCCGACGTGAAATCGACCTGGGCCAGGCAGGGGGCGGTGCCGATGTCCATGACGGTGGCCGAATACGACCGCTACCTGCGTGCCGACATCGCCAAGTGGGCACCGCTGGTGAAGGCGTCGGGCGCCAAGGTGGATTGAAGCGTTGGCAGCGACCGAGATCCGGTTTGCGCTCAACGGGCAGGCGACGTCGGTCCGGGTCGATCCGGACCGGACGCTGCTCGACGTGCTGCGCAACGCGCTGGGACTGAAGGCGACGCGCCTGGGTTGCGGCCTGGGGCAGTGCGGCGCCTGCACCGTCATTGTGGACGGCCACGCGGCGACCTCGTGCGACACGCCCATGTGGGCCGTGGCCGGCAAGAGCGTCACCACGCTCGAAGGCCTGGGGACGCGGGAGGAGCCGCATCCCCTGCAGACGGCCTTCGTCGAGGAACAGGCGCTGCAGTGCGGCTGGTGCACCAGCGGCATGCTGATGCGCGCGGCCGCGCTGCTCCAGCGTGATCCGCAGCCCTCGGAAGGGGACATCAAGGCCGCCCTCGAAGGCAACCTGTGCCGCTGCGGCGTGCACAACCGCGTGCTGAGCGCCGTGCGCAGGGCCTGCGCATGACGCTCCCGCCGGTCCCGGAGCACCTGCGCAGGCACCCGCGCCTGGGGCAATGGCTGGACATCGGTCCGGATGGCCGCATCCGCGCCCATTCCGGCAAGGTCGACATCGGGCAAGGCATCTCGCACGCGCTGCGCCTGCTGGTCGCCGAGGAACTGCAGCTCGCACCCGGCGAAATCCACATGGTCAGTCCGACCACCGCCGCCAGCCCCGACGAGGCAGTGACCTCCGGCAGCCTGTCGATCCAGCATTCCGGCGCCGCGCTGCGCTACGCCGCCGCGCACCTGCGCGAGGCGTGCCGCAGCCGCTATGCCGCGACGTGCAAGGTGCCGCGCGAGTCCGTGCTGCTGGAGAACGGGACCTTCTTCGTCGAAGGCGGCCGCTGCCCCGCCGTGTACTCCGGACTGGTGGACACCGCCATGCTCGACGCCGAGGTCGAGCCGCGGCACCTGCTGCCGCGGGATGGCCGGCCTTCGACATTCGGCGCCATCGGCCGCTCCGACATCGAGTCGAAGGTGTTCGGCGAATTCGAGTACATCAACGACCTCGAGCTGCCCGGGATGTGCCATGGCGCCGTGTTCCGGCCCAAGTTGCTGCAGGCAGGCGTCGACGAGGCCGCCTGGGCGCGTCTCGAGCCGGAGCTGGCCGCCGTCGAAGGCGTGGTCGAGGTCGTTCGCGACGGCATGCTGGTGGGCGTGCTGGCGCAAGCCGAGCACGTGCTGGCGCAGGTGGGCCGGAAGGTGGAGAAGGCCCATCTCTGGTTGCCGGTTCCCTCGCCGTCCGCGGAAGACGGCCGTACTCCCTCCCCCGCCGGGGAAGGCCTGGGGTGGGGGCACCTGCAGCGCCCCCGCCAGCTGACCGGCTGGCTCAAGTCGCAGCCGCTCGACACGACGGTGATCCTCGACCAGCAGCCGGCCAGCCCGCCCGCGAGCGCGACTCGCGTCTTCCGCGCCGAATACGGCCGCGCCTGGCTGCAGCACGGCTCCATCGGCCTGTGTTGCGCCATCGCGCGGTGGAGCGGCGCGCAGCTGCAGGTGTGGAGCCACACGCAAGGCATCTTCAACCTGCGGCGCGACCTGGCGCTCGCGTTCGGCCTGCCGGTCGACGCGGTGACGGTCTGCCACGCCGAGGCGGCGGGCTGCTACGGCCACAACGGCGCAGACGACGTCGCGTTCGACGCGGCGTGGATCGCCCGCCACGCGAACGGCCGGCCGGTCCGCCTGCAATGGACCCGCCAGCAGGAAATGGCCAACTCGCCCATGGGCTGCGCGATGACGGTGGGCATCGAGGCCGCGGTCGACGCGGCCGGCCGCGTGGTGTCATGGAAGCAGGATGTCTGGAGCCAGGGCCATGGCACCCGTCCCGGTCGCGGCGAATCGCCGGCGCTGCTCGGGGCCTGGCAGACGGCGCACCCCTTCCCGGTCACGATGGCGCTCAACCAGCCGCCCACGACCGGCGGCGGCTCCGATCGCAACGCCGTGCCTGCATATGCGATCGCGCGGGTCGAGGTGTCGAACCACCGCGTCCTGGCGATGCCGTTGCGCGTCTCCGCCCTGCGCTCGCTGGGCGCGCACGTGAACGTGCTCGCGGCCGAATCCACGATGGACGAGATCGCGCGGAGCCTGGGTCGCGACCCGCTGGAGTACCGGCTGGCGCATTTGCAGGACGAGCGGGCCAGGGACGTGCTGCACCGGGTGGCGCGCCTGGCGGGCTGGGGCACGCATGGCGACGAAGAGGGCTTCGGCCGCGGCATCGGTTACGCGCGCTACAAGAACAGCGGCGCGTGGTGCGCCGTGGTGGCCGACCTCGTGATCGAAGAGGAAGTGCAATTGCGCAAGCTGTACGTCGCCGCCGACCTGGGCCTGGTGGTGCATCCCGACGGCGCCCGCAACCAGATCGAGGGCGGCGCGATCCAGGCGGCCAGCTGGACGCTGCGCGAAGCCGCGGACATCGGACCGCAGGGCATCCGCTCCGACGACTGGGAGTCGTATCCGATCTTCAGCTTCGCCGACGTCCCCGAAGTGGAGATCGCGCTGATCGATCGCCCCGACATGCCGTCGCTGGGCGCCGGCGAATGCAGCGCCGGGCCCACGGCCGCCGCGATCGCGAACGCCATCCACGACGCCCTGGGCGTGCGCCTGCGCTTCATGCCGTTCACGGCCGATGCGCTGATGGCCGCCGCGCAGGACGATTGAACGAAATTCCCAAGGAGCACAGGACGATGAGCGTGGTGAACGTGTTGAGCGGCGGCGCCGCGGCGGCGGTGGTCAAAGGCGTGCAGGCGCAGTTCGAGCGCGAGACGGGTGCCACGGTGAACGGGACGTTCAGCGCCGTCGGCCAGATGCGCGACCAGTTGCTGGCCGGCGCACCGTGCGACCTGGTGATCCTCACCGAGCCGCTGGTGGCCAAACTGATCGAGTCCGGGCATGTCGTCGCCGGTTCGCAGCGCTCGCTCGGCCTGGTCCGGACCGGCATCGCGGTGCCGGCCGGCGCCAGGCATCCGAGGATCGGCAGCCGCGAGGAGCTCGCGGCGGCGTTCCGCGCCGCCCGGGCGATCTACTACCCCGATCCCGAGAAGGCCACGGCCGGCATCCACTTCATGAACGTGCTCAAGTCGCTGGGCCTGGACCAGGAGCTGAAGGCCGCGTTCCGCCCGTTTCCGAACGGCGCGACGGCGATGGACCAGATGGCCAGGAGCGGCGGCGACGACGTGATCGGCTGTACCCAGGAAACGGAGATCAACTACACCCAGGGCGTCGATCTGGTCGGATCGCTGCCCAGGGAATTCGAGCTGGCGACCGACTACACGCTGGGCCTCTGCGCCCAGGCGCAGCAGCCGGAACTGGCGAAAAGACTCGCCGGGATGCTGGCCGGGCCTGCCAGCGAAGCGGTCCGCAGGCAGGGCGGCTTCGAGTTCTGATCCGCCAACCGGCGAGCATCGGCCCGACGGCAGGGAAGCCCGTTCCCCCTGAGCTCGTCGAAGGGCGCTCGCCGGGCTTCGACAAGCTCAGCCCGAACGGATACAAGCTCAGCCCGAACGGATACAAGCTCAGCCCGAACGGATACAGGCTCAGCCCGAACGGATACAGGCGCAGGCCGACCATCAGCCCGCGCCCGTCGCATGCGCGCGCCCCCGCCAGCGGCTCCACACCAGTCCCGCCACGATCGCCGCCAGCGTGAGCGCCTGCCAGCCGAGCCCCTGCAGCGTGGCGTGGATGCCCAGCAGCGGCAGCTCGATGAAGCGCACCGCCGTCGCCTGCAACACGCCGGCCTCCTGCAGCGCGGCCACGCCGTGGCCGACGAAGACGAACGCCATCGCCACCAGCAGGGCCGACATCACCGCGAAGAACGGCCCGATCGGCAGGCGCACGCTGTACTTCAGGATCGCGCCGCCGATCACCGCCAGCAGCACGGCCGCCGCAGCGATGCCTCCCGTGAGTGCGCCGCGGCCCGCCTCGCCGGCCTGCGCCCAGAGCGCCTGGTAGAACAGGATGATCTCGAACAGTTCGCGGTAGACGGCCAGGAACGAGACGCCGGCCATCGCCCACAGCGTGCGCTTGTTCAGCGCCGCGGTGACCTGCTCCTTGATGAACGATTGCCACGCGCGGGCGTTCGACTTGCTGTGCAGCCAGTAGCCGACGTACAGCAGCATCGCGGCGGCCAGCAGCGCCGCCACGCCTTCGGTGAGCTCGCGGTTGGCGCCCGAGATCTGCACCACGTGGGTGGCGACCAGCCAGGTCGCGCCGCCAAGCACCACGGCGGCGATCCAGCCGGCATGGATGTAGGGCAAGGCGTCGCGGCGGCCCGTCTTGAGCACGAAGGCCACGATCGCGGCCAGCACCAGGATCGCCTCCAGCCCTTCCCGCAGCAGAATCAGCAGCGCGCTCACGAACGCCGCCTCCGGCGACAGGGAACCGCCTTCGAGCTTTTCCTGGGCCCGGTCGAGCATCACCTTGAGCTGCGTGACATGGTGTTCGACCACGCTGTCGTGACTGCGCTGGTCGAGCAGCGCGCGCAGCGCCATCATCTCGCGCTCGATGTCCACGCGCAGCGCCGCGTCCACGTTGTCGAGGCTCGCCTCGACCAGCTCGAAGCCTTCCAGGTACGCGGTGATGGCGGCCTGCCGCGCGGCGGCCGGGTCGCCGGCGCGCGCGGCGGCAAGTGCTTCATCCAGCTTCGCCCGCGTGAAGGCCAGCGGCGAAGCGCCGCCGCCCTGCAGCGCCTGCGGCTGGGCGGTCAGGTACGCGCGCACCGCGTCGAGCTCGGCGTTGCGGTCGGCGATCTCGGCGGGCGCGGCCGTCACCAGCGCGCGCAGGTCGCCCAGTTCGGCCTTGCCCGTCCCTTGCCGCCACAGCGCCTCGCCCCTGGCGACCAGTTCGGCGGGTGCGCGCAGGCTGCTGACGAAGAACGCGAGCGCCCAGCGGTCGGCCTCCGGCAGCTCGGCGAAGGCCCGCATCCCGGTGCCGCCGACGCCCAGCGCGATCGTGTTGGAGAGCCCATAGATGCTGCGGGCGTTCATGCGCGCCTGGTCATGGAAGTTGCTCGGCGCCGGGTCCAGCCCGGCGGCCGCCGCGCCGTCGCCGCGTCCCTGCGCGCCATGGCAGCTCGCGCAGTTCGCCGCATAGAGGGTGGCGGCGCGCGCCAGGTCAGGGGGCTGCCGCGGCGCGACCACCAGCTGGTAGACGCGGATCACGTCGGCCCGCACTTCGTTGGCCAGCGCGCTCACCTCGGCCCCCGGCGCCTTGGCAGCGATGCGCTGCAACAGCGCCTGGGCCTTGCCGGTCAACGCAGCCTGTCCCGGCGCGGGCAGCTGCTGCAGCAGCTCGATCGCCCGCCCGGCGAATTCGCGCTGCTCCTGGTACTCGGCTTCGTCCACCACCTTGCCGTCCTGCACGAACTCGGGGTAGTCGACCGCCACGTAGTCCAGCAGATGCACCACGGTCTGGGCCTGTTCGGCCGGGGACGGTGCGGCCTGCGCCAGTGACGCTGCGGCGAGGGCCAGGACAGCGGCGAGCCAGCGCAGCCAAAGGGAGGCGATCGCCTGCGATCGCAGGAGGGCGTTGTTTTTGCTCATCAGTAGTCAAGCGCGTCGGAGGGTCTTTGCGTCATGTCGAGGTTACAAGTCAAATAATAACCATTCTCATTTAGAACGCAACCCCGTTGAAGAAAGCCCCCATGCCGCAAGCCCGCCTCCCATCCAGCGCCTTCCGCCCCACCCTGCTCGGCTGGGCCGCCGCCGCGCTGTGCGCCGCCGGCGGCGCCGCGGCCCAGCAGGCAAGCACCCTCGACCAGGTGCTCGTGCGAGCCGACGCCGAACGCAGCTTCGGTTCGCGCGACGTGCAGGTCGGCGCCTTCCGCGACCAGGACCCGCTGGACGTGCCGCTGACCAACAACGTGGTCACCCGCGAGGTGCTGGAGGCGCAGGGCGCCCGGACGGTCTACGGCGCGCTTCGCAACACGGCCGGCGTCACCCGCTCGCAACTGAGCGGCTCCACGTACGACAACATCTCGATCCGCGGCATCCTGGTGGAAAACCGCGGCAACTACCGCCTCAACGGCGGGCTGCCGATCGTCAACCTGATCGACGTCCCGCTGGAGAACAAGGAGCGGGTCGAGGTGCTCAAGGGCGCCTCTTCGCTCTATTACGGCCTGGTTCCGCCCAGCGGCATCGTCAACTTCGTCACCAAGCGCGCCGGCAAGACGCCGGTCACGACCATCGAGTCGTCGGTCAACAACCACGGCGCGGTCGACCTGCACGCCGACATCGGGCGGCGCTTCGCCGACGACCGCATGGGCCTGCGCGTGAACGCCGCCGCCGGCAAGGAGGACATCGGCATAGACCGCTTCGACGGCGACCGCGGCCTGGTCTCGCTGGCCTACGACTGGCGCGTGAACCGGTCGCTGACGCTGAAGGCCGACCTGGAGCACTACCGCAAGGACGTCAGCGAGCAGGCAGCGATCGCCAATCCGGCGGCGCTCGGCGGCGTCATCGCCTTGCCGGCCGTCCCGGACAACCGGCGCAACCTCGCGGGCCAGTGGCAGCGCTACGACGCCAAGGCGAGCAACGCCCTGCTGCGCGGCGACCTGGCCCTGGGCGACAACTGGCTCGTCACGCTGGAGACCGGGCGCGCGCAAACCAAGCGCGACCGCCGCTTCTCGCAGTTCCAGAACTACAGCCTGGCCACCGGCGACGGGCAGTTGCGCATCTTCTTTGCCAACGGCCAGCGCTACGTCAACACCAACCACCGTGCCGAAACGACCGGCCGCTTCGCCACCGGCCGCCTGCAGCACGAAGTGACGTTCGGCTACACCGCCAACCAGCGCGAGGCGTACTCGGGCGATAGCGCCCCCACCGTCGGCGTGGCGCAGAACCTGTACCAGCCGGTGCCGCCGGCCCCCATCACGCCCGCCGCGTGGACGCGCGGCAGCGACTCCAAGATCCGCGACAAGGGCGCCTACGTCTTCGACCGCGTCATGATCGGCACCCAGTGGCAGGTGCTCGCCGGCCTGCGCGCCGCCGACTACTCGAACACCAGCAGCACCGCCAGTTACAGCGCGAGCAAGACTTCGCCCAACGTCTCGGTGCTGTTCAAGCCGCTGCCCGAGACCAGCGTCTACGCGAGCTACCTCGAAGGGCTGGAAGAGACCGGCACCGCGCCGGCCAACCGCGCCAACTCGGGCGAGATCCTGCCGCCGGCCGTCAACAAGCAAAAGGAGATCGGCGTCAAGACGCGCTCGCTGGGCGACTTCCTGGCGCAGCTGGCGCTGTTCCAGATCGACCGGCCGCAGACCACCGTGGACGCGGGCAACCGCTTCGTCCTGGGCGGCAAGAGCCGCTACCGCGGCCTGGAGGGCTCCGTCAGCGGCGAGATCGGCCGCGACTGGAGCGTCATCGCCTCGATGCTGCTGCTCGACGCGAAGATCGCGTCGGTCGGCGCCGCCAACGCCGGCGAGCTGGGCAAGATCCCGGAGAACACGCCGCGCCGCACCGCGAGCCTGTTCGGCGAATACCGGCTGCCGCAGGTGCCGGGGCTGGCCCTGAGCGCCGGCGCGTTCCACGTCGGCCAGCGCGCCGTCAACAACCTGAACCAGGCGTTCGTCGGCGGTTACACCACCTTGTCGCTCGGCGCCCGCTACCGCACGACGATGGCCGGCCGGCCCCTGACGCTGCAGGCCAACGTCGACAACGCCGCCGACCGCAGCTACTGGGCCACCGCCGGCAACGGCCTGCTGGGTGCCAGCCTGCCGCGCACCGTGCGGCTGTCGGCGAAGGTCGAGCTCTGATGCGCGTGGCGGCGCGCCGCTGGTGGTTGCGGCTGCACCGCTGGCTCGGGCTGAGCCTGGGGCTGGCGCTGGCGCTGGTCGCGCTCACCGGCGCCTTGCTGATCGTGCTCAAGCCCCTGGACCAGCGCCTGAATCCGTGGCTGTTCGCGGCGGCCACCCCCGACGCGCCCGTGGCCTCGCTCGACGCGGTGCGCGCCGCGATGGCGCAGCGCTACGGCCCGCAGGCGAGCTTCACGCTGCGACCGCCGCGCGCGCCGCAAGACACGCTCTGGGTGCGCGTCAGCGGTCCCTGGCACGGCACGGCCTACCTCGATCCGGCCAGCGCGGCCTTCCTGGGGCAGCGCGGCGAGCGCGAAGGCGTGGTCAACTTCCTGTTCGAGCTGCACCATGAGCTGCTGCTGGGCGATGACGGCAAGGCGCTGCTGGCCGCCATCGCGCTGTCGTACCTGTTCCTGCTGGCCAGCGGCCTCCTGCTGTGGTGGCCTGCGAACTGGCGCCAGGCGTGGCGCGTGCGCCTGGCCGCCGGCGCGACGCGCTCCCTGTTCGACCTGCACCGGGTCGCCGGCTCGCTGCTGGGGATCACGATCGCGGTCTCGGTGGCAAGCGGCGCCTACATGGCGTGGAAGCCGATCTCGCGGTTCGTGGCGACCGTCGCCGGCGACACGCCCGCCAAGCCGCCGGCCGTCGGGCCCGCCGGCGGCGGCCCGGCCTCGCTGGACGCGATGGCGCGGACCGCGCAGGCGCTGTTTCCCGACGGCAGCGTCGGTTACATCCAGCTGGCGCCGGCCGGACCGGTGCGCTTTCGCATGAGGCTGCCCGACGATCCGCATCCGAACGGACTCACTTCCCTCTGGTTCCATCCGGCGACCGGTGCGGCGCTGGCGGCGCGCCGCTGGAACGAACTGGATGCGGGGGCCAAGGGCAATGCGTACATCTATCCGCTGCACACCGGCGAGCTGGGCGGCGCGGCGCACGAGGCGCTCAACGCGGTGGCGGGCTTCGCGCTCTTCGGTCTCGGCGTCACCGGCGCGTGGCTGTGGTGGCGCCGCCGCCGGCCGGCCGGTGCGGTCAGGCCTTCTGCCGCCTGGCCTTGAGCGCCTTCAGGGTGACCGTCTCGTAGCGCTCGTGAATCCGGTTGGCGATGCCGACATAGGTGGCGCAGTCCTGCTCGCCGCCGCACAGCACCTGCCGGAATGCGTGGTAGTGGCGCTCGTTGACCCAGCCGGTCAGCGCGCGCAGCCGCGCCGCGAAGCCGACGACTTCCACGTAGTCGCCGAAGAAATCCGAAAAGAAGGTCTGCGGATCGGCCAGGCCCGCCTCCACGGCCGCGGTCACGTTGTCCAGGTAGTCCTCGGTCCTCGCCTCGCATTGCCCGATGCCCTTGAACGGGACGAGCTTGCCGGTGCGCGGGTTGTAGCCGCCGTAGCGGGCGCCGGCCTTCATCAGCACGGACGGCGCGCTGGCCTCGGGCTTGCCGCCGTCATAAAACGCCAGATGGGTGTAGTGCGGGTCGTGGGCCCTGATTCTCATGGCTGCGTCCTCTCGGTGTTCGCCTTGTTGCTGACTTCGTTCTCGAGCACCAGTGTGCGCAAGCCGCAGCGGCGGCCGTTGACTTTTCTCAAGCAGCCACGGACCGTCGGTGCGGCGCGCAATGAGGCGGCGGCGGCGCGCTACAGGTCGACCTGCAGATCGACCAGCAGCGCGCGCCCGGGCTGCGGCATGCGGCCCTGGCTGTAGTCGACGCCGCGGAACCAGTAGTCGCGATCGAGCAGGTTGTTCACGCCGACGCCGGCCTTCATGCGCGTGCCGTGCCAGGTGAACGCGTACCCGGCATGCGCGTTCCACACCACGAACGACGGGATGCGGCCCGCGGAGCCGGTTGCGTTCTCCGCGAGCGTGTTGGCACCGTCGCTGAACATGGCGCTCTGGTGCTGGCCGTTCAGGTTCCAGGTCCATCCGTTGCTGCGATAGGTCGCCTGCACGCCCGCCTGCCGGCGCGGCGCGTACGGCAGTTCCTTGCCGGCGAACGCGCCCGACTGCTGCTCGGTGTCCAGATGGGTGTACGAGGCGCCCAGCTCCAGCCCGCGCAGCGCCAGCGGGCGCCACTTCGCTTCCAGCTCCGCGCCCTGGTGCCGCGCCTGCCCGAGGTTGCGAAAGCCGGCGCTGGCACTGACGAACTCGAGCTTGTTGTCGAACTGGAAGCGGAACGCCGCGAGGCCCAGGTCCAGCTGCGGCGTCGCCGCCCAGCGCACCCCGGCCTCGTAGTTCCTGGCGCGCTCGGCCGCGAGGTCGCCGCCGAAGGTGATCTGCGTGAACTGCACCGGCCGCAGCGACCGGTGCGCGTTGGCGAACAGGAACAGCTCGCCCGTGGCCTGCCAGCCGATGTCCAGGCCCGGCAGCCAGTCCCTGGTCGTGTCGTTCGTCCGGACGCCGGACGCGTTGTTGCGATAGGACAGACGCACGTCCTCGTGCCGCACGCCGGGCGTCACCTTCAGGCGGCCGTCCAGCAGAAGGAACGTGTCGCTGACATAGGCGGCATAGGCATCGTTCTCGAAGCGCCAGTCGCGCGCGACGCTGTACGCGCCGGTGGCCTGGTTCAGGGCGTCGACCTTGTAGTCGACCTCCTCGCGCATGTAGCGCAGCCCCGCCATGAGCTTTTGCCGCACCGGCCCGGCCAGGTCGAAACTCAGGCTCGGCTCGGTCCCGTAGACGCGGAAGTCGCGGGGCGAGGATTGCCGCAGGGTCGACGCGGCGTCGGCGCTGGCCGCGTTGCCGAACGCGAAGATCCGCTCGCTGCGATGGCCGAAGTTCTTCCACTGCAGCTGTGCGCCACCGGCAAAGCGGTGGGTGTAGATCAGGTGGGCGCGCGTCGTCTCGCCGTCGAAGCGGTCGAGGGGCCGCGTCGACTGCTCGCGGTCGCGCGCGTAGGACGCCGGCGTGAGCGCGCCCGGCAGTTCGTTGCGGGTGGTGTAGTGCTGCAGGCCCGCCTTCAGGTCGGTGCGGTCGGTCGGGTACCACTCGCCGTCCAGCATCACGTTGCGCACCGAGGTTCGCGAATGGTCGCGCTCGCCCTCGCCTTCGATCGCGTTGGCCTGCAGCTGCAGGCCGAGACGCTCGCCCACATAGCCGCCCACGCGGGCGTAACTGTCCGTCAGCACGCGGCCGGATTTCGCGACCGAGACGCTTTCCTTCGCGCTCGCCGTGCGCTCCATCGGAATGCGCCGGGTGACGAAGTTGATCACCCCGCCGACGTTGTTGGGACCGTAGTGCACGGCCACGCCGCCGCGCGCGACGTCGATCGCCTGCACCGACTGCAGCGTCAGCGGGAACAGCGATGCGCCGGTCTGCCCGTACGGCGCCAGCGTCATCGGGATCCCGTCCTGCAGCAGCAGGACCTGCTCGCTGCGCAGCGGATTGAGTCCGCGCACGCCGATGTTGGGCAGCACGCCGGTGCCGCTCTCGTCGGCCACGGCGATGCCGGGGACCTGCCGCAAGGCGTCCTCGAGCGTGCGGCTGCCGCTGTCGTGCAGCTCGTCCTCTCCGAGCACGGTGCGGGCGCCCGGGTGCCGGCGCGCGGCCGCCTGGCTGGGCGCCCCGAGCCAGTCGGACGTGACGGTGACCGTGGGCAGCGCGTTGCCGCCGGCCGGCTGGGCGACCGCGGCGGCGCTGCCCAGGGCCGCCAGCACGGCCAGCAGCACGGGGCGAGGAGCCAGGGAATGGCGGGTGGTTTCTTCATTCATGGTTGCGTGGGGGTTTTGTTGGCGCGGGACTGCCGCGCATCCGCATCTCTTGTCAATGCGAATGATTCTCATTATATTAAGCAACCGATTGAGGACGCAACCATCGAACCGAGGAATTCATGAGCTCCAAACGCCCGCCAGACAACGATTCGGTCAACACGCTCGCCATCGCCGACGTCGGCAGCGTCCTGTGCTCGCCAGATGGCGTGATCACGGTGGCCGTCGGCTACGTCAGCCTGCGGCTGGAGGCGCCGGCCTTCCGCGAACTGCACTCGCTGCTGGCCGCGGCCAGGCAGCGGCTCGACCCGGAGCCGCCCGCTCAAGTGCCAGGTCTTGCCATGCCCCTGGCGGGCCTGCACTGAAGGAGCGTCGCATGTGCACCGCCCAGCCCGTCGCCAACAACATCCCCGCGAAGCCGGCGATCGACGCCCTCGCGTCGCCCGGTCCGCTGCCCGCGCCCGCCACGGGATCGCGCCGGCGTCGCATCTGGGACCTCGACGGGCATGCCCACTGCCCGGTGCTCGGGGTCTGCCTGCCGATGCCGGCGCTGCGCAAGCTGGCCCGGAAAGTCCTCGAGCGCCACACACCCCCCGACGACTACGAGCTGCATTGCACGGCCGTAGCCGAATGCAAGCAGCGCACCCCCTTGGCCGAGGCCGTGCAGCGTGAACTGGATGGCCGCTACCGCCTGGCATTGCGCCAGGCGGCGGTCCTGAAGACGACCGACGCCCTGTCCGGCTGGTGGCAGCAGGCGCTCGGCCGGCACGACATCGCGGCCGCGCTGTGGACCACGCTGACCCACCCCCGCTGCACGCCGGCGCTGGCGAAGCGGGTCGAGGGCGAAGTCCACATGCTGCAGCACCAGGCCGGCATGGCAACCCGCGCCGACATCGGCCGCCTCGAGGCGCTACTCCATGAGAACGCCGTCCTCGGCCGCGAACTCGCCGCGGCCCAGCAGCGCTGCACCCGCCAGGAGCAGGAGCACGCGCGCCTGGTCGGCCTGCAGCAGGCGCAGGCCGCGACGTTGCGCGCGCAGCTGGTCGGCAGCGAAGCGACCATCTCGCAGTTGCGCGAGCGGCTGCGCTCGCTCGAGGCGGCCGCGCCCGACCTGCCTGGCCGGCTGGCGCTGGCCCAGGAATGCGACCACTTGCGCGAACGCCACTACGAGTTGCAGCGGCTGCTGCTGCAGGCCGAGCAGGAGGTCGACCGGCAGCGCCGGCGCGCCGACGACGCCGCGCAGCGCCAGGCCGGCCAGGCACCGCTGGCGCCTGCTGGCTGCATCGACGACGAGCCGCTCCCGGCGCTCGGCGAGCGCGCCATCCTGTGCGTTGGCGGCCGCACGGGCAGCGTGCCGGCCTACCGTCACCTGATCGAACGCAGCGGCGGCCGGTTTCTGCACCACGACGGCGGCGAGGAGGACAACGCCGCCAGGCTCGATGCCACCTTGTCGGCCGCGGACCTGGTGATCTGCCAGACCGGTTGCATCAGCCACAACGCCTATTGGCGCGTGAAGGACCACTGCAAGCGCACCGGCAAGCGCTGCATCTTCGTGGAGTCGCCGAGCAGCGCGGGACTCAAGCGCGCGCTGCTGGCGCTGACGCCCGCCGGCGAGCAGCCCGCGTAGCGCCCGGTCCGCCCGGCGCGCGGGCGCCCGTCAATCGATTGGCGGTTGCGGCAGCGGATCGCCGGCGCCGGTGCGCTCGACGATCAGCCGGTAGTGCTCCGGCCGGCGATGCTGCGCGAAGTTGAAGATGTTCCGGCGGAACAGCTCGCCCAGCGTCAGGTCGGCCTTCACCGCGATCACCTCGTCCTCCTCGCCCAGGGTGCGCGCCACGATCTCGCCGGTGGGCGCCACGATCGCCGAGCTGCCGATCATGTGGAAGCCATCCTCGCTGCCGCACTTGGCCGCCGCCGCGACCCACATGCCGTTCATATAGGCGTTGCCCTGCAGCGCGAGCAGGTGGGTCGTCGTGCGCAGGTGCACCGGCTCGTCCCAGTGGATGTTCACCGAAGGCGTGTTGTAGCCGAGAACCACGATCTCGGCGCCCTGCAGCGCCATGGTGCGGTAGGTTTCCGCCCAGCGCCGGTCGTTGCAGATGCACATGCCGACGCGCGCGCCCATGGTGTCCCACACGCCGAAGCCGCGGTCGCCTACCGCGAAGAACTTCTTCTCCAGGTGCTGGAACGGCGCCTGCGGCTTGTGGTCGGAGTGGCCCGGCAGGTGGATCTTGCGGTACTTGCCGACGATGCGCGCGGCGCGGTCGACGAGGATCGCCGTGTTGAACGGCGTCCCCTCGGGCGTCAGTTCGGCGTAACCGAGGTAGAAGCCGATCTCCAGCTTCCTGGCCTCGTCGAACAGCGGCTGCACCACCGGGTTGGGCATCGCCGTCTCGAAGAACTGCCGCTGCGCCTGCCCCTCGTCCATCCAGTAGCGCGGAAAGAAGGTCGTCAGCGCCAGCTCGGGGAACACCACCAGTTCGGCGCCGCGGCCCTTCGCCTCGCGCATCATCGCCAGCAGGCGCCGCACCACCGATTCGCGAGTGTCCTTCAGGTGCACGGGCCCCATCTGGGCCACGGCCAGGCCGATCGTCCGTTTTTCGGTCAAGACTCTCTCCAGTTCGGGTCTCGTTCGCCGCCGCTCGCCAGCCGCGCAGCCCAGGCTCACGCGGTCGCGGCGGCCAGCGGCGCCCCGGCCATGCAGCGTGCGATCGCGGTGCGCGCCAGGGCGTCGATGGAATCGGTCAGCACCGCGCCGAACGAGCCGCGGCGCGCGTGAGGCACCGCCAGCGGCAGTTCGGTGCATCCCAGCACCACGGCTTCGGCGCCGCGCTCGACCAGCCGCCGGATGCAGGCAGCCGCCGGAGCGAAGGCCCGTTCCAGTTCGTTGGCCTTCACGGCCTCGATCGCCTCGGTGCACAGGCGCACGTCTTCCGGTTCCGTCTCCAGCACCTGGAACCCGCGCCGCTGCAGCGGGTCCCGGTACAGCCCCAGTTCCAGCGTGGCGGCCGTTCCCATCAGGCCGACGCGACGGCCCCCGGCACCCAGGCGCTCCAGGTCGTCGCACACCGACTCGATGATGTGCAGCACCGGCAAGGCAGTGGCGGCCGCGAGCTCGTCGTACCAGAGATGGGCCGTGTTGCAGGGGATCGCGATCAGGGTCGCGCCGGCGCGCTCCAGCACGCGCACGCCCCGCACCATCGCCGCCAGCGGGTCCTCGCCCTGCCCGAGGCGGGCCGCCGACCGGTCCGGCACCCGCGGATCGTTGCACAGGATCAGCGGGATATGGTCCTGGTCGCGAGCCGCCGGCGTCAGGGCCACGATGCGGCCGGCGAACGTCGCCCCCGCCATCGGCCCCATCCCGCCCAGCACGCCCAGCACCGCCATGTCGCGTCGTTCACCCATCTTCGCCGTTTCGTCTCGACAGCGATCATACCCAGCGGCCGGCGGGCCGCTGCCCGTTGCGCTATGCCACGGCGAGCAGGCTCAGTTTCTGCACCAGCGCCAGCGCGCCGTTGGCGTTCTTCCACACGAACACGTAGCCGCTGGTCGCGCCCTGGGGCGCGGTGAACGTCACGGTGCCGGTGGCCGGCGTCAGCGAATTCACCAGTTGCAACTGGTCCATCAGCACGCCGCCCCAGCTGTTCATCAGCTTGACGCCGACGAACACGCCCTCGGACGGGGCGGTGAGATGGCCCGTGATCGCGACCTGGTACTTGCGCCCGGCAGTGAGCTTGTCCGCGATGCCCTGGGCGACGCCGCCCGCACCGGCGCCGACATTGAGCAGTCCATTCGACATCCAGGAATTCCCCCAGTTGTCCCAGTTGGCCATCGCGCTGGCGAAGTTGCCGTTGACCAGCAACTCGCCGCCGGACGACGCGGTGCCGCCGCCACCGGCCGTGCCGCCACCGCTGCCGGACGGCGCAAGCGACAGGTTGTCCACCACGCCGACGGCGCCGCTCGCGTTCTTCCACACGAACACATGGCCGCTGGCCGTCCCCTGCGGCGCCGTGAAGGTGATGGACACGCCGGCCGCCGACTGTGAGTCGATCCGCTCGATCCGGTCGACAAGGACCCCGCCCCACTGGTCCATCAGCTTGACGCCGACGCACACGCCGTCGCCGGCGCCGCTCTGGTGCGCCAGACCGGTCAGCTGGTAAATGGTGCCGGCAGTGAGCTTGCCGGCCAGCTGTTGCGCGACGCCGCCGGCGCCGGTGCCGACGTTCAGCGCCCCGGCAGCCACCCACGCATTGCCCCAGTTCTCCCAGCCGGCCATTCCGGATTCGAAGTCGCCGTTGGCCAGCACGTTGCCGCCCGCAGGTGCCGTGGTCTGCGGCGCCGTCTGCTGCTGGCCGCTGGTCGCGGTGCCGCTGCTGAACGTGCCGGCCGGCGTCCACCAGTTGCCCGACGCCACCACCATCGACAGCAGCTGGATCTCGCCGTCGTAGTAGCCGGTGGTCAGGTGGCTCGCGTTCCAGTTCCACATCGCGTCCAGGAAGCCCTGGTACTTCGCGTCGGTGCAGGCGCCGGCGCAGATCGGGCCGTGGTAGGCCGCGCTGTTGCCCCCGGCCAGCAGCCGCCCGTCGAGCGCGTATCCCGTGCCGATGCGCACCGGATCGCCGCCCGACGTGTTCTGGAAGAAGTCGATCATGCGGCCAGTGATCTGCTGGATGCGCCAGTCGCCCGACAGCACGTAGTCGGAGGCGAAACGCCACGGGTTGCGGCACGCGTTCCACCAGAACAAGCCTTCCTTGTCGTTGCCATCGCCGATGTAGCCGGTGGACGGATACGGCCAGCTGCTGTCGGCATTCATCACGAAGTCGGGCATGAGGCCCACGCCGGCCGAGAAGGAGTTCTGCAGGTGGTTGGTCAACCAGCAGGCACGGTCGATCGCCTTGTCCCAGATCCCGTCGCCAGTGGCCGCCTTGAACGCCCGGAAATGGCCGGTCATGTAGTCCGACGTGCGGTTGTGGCTGCGGTTGGCGAGCCCCTCCATCGTACCGTCGGCCTTGACGTTCCAGGACTTGATGGCCTCGATGGTGTTCCTGGCTTCCTGCAGGTAGTTCCAGCCGCTGGACGAGCCCCACTGCTTGTCGGCCATCAGCAGCGCCAGCGCGATGTCGAGGTCGCCGTCCAGCGCATTCCACCCCTGGCCGGCCGAGGTGCCGTTGGTCCAGAGTTTCCAGTCCATCAGGGACTTGCCGCCCGCGTAGTGCGGCGTGACGGCCCAGGCGGGACGGGCGCGCACCACGGCCAGCAGGCCGTCGAAGATGGTGCGCGCCTGCGGATCGTGACCGGCGAACAGCACCGTCAGCAGCATCCCGTAGCCCATGGCTTCGGACACGGTCAAGGTGCTCCACTGCGACGACTGCACGGCATAGCCGCCCGGCGCGATCCAGCCGACCGGCACCACCCGCGCGGCCTTCCAGGCGTCGTACTGCCGGCGCAGCAGGTCGTCCATGGTCCACACGCCTTGCGACGGCAGGATGCCCGCGGCATACGACTGCAGCCGGGCGCCGAAGGGGTAGCGCACCTCGGCGGTCGGGGCGGCCGTGGCGGCCTGCCTGGCGGAGCGGCTCGGAGCGGCCCCGGTCGTGCCGGCCGTCGCTGCAGTGGCCGCCGCGTCATCGGTCGCCGCGGCGCCGCTGCCGCCCGGGGCGCCCATGCCGGAAATGGGGGATTCGCCCGGGGCTCCGCCGCCGCCGCAGGCGGCGAGGCCCAGGCTGGCGAGCGAGGTGGAGCCGGACAGGAGGAAGTTGCGTCTCTTCATTTCAAACTGCTGTGTCGATGCGCTTGTGAAAGGCGCCGGCGGGTGCATCCTCGACGGGAGCGGAGTGCCGGCATCGGCGACATGCCGACCGCGTGGCGGCCGGCGGCTGAGCCATCTGAAAGCTCAGCGAACGGGGGCGACTGTAGTAGGAGGAAGCCGACAAACCGCGGAACGGGCTGCCTACGTGTGTAAGGAAATTTCGCGTACCAAGGCCTGCGACGCCGTGTGATTTCTCACAGCCGGGCAGGTACGTGGAAACCGTAATCGGGCATCCGCGAAGGGGCTTGACATCCGCCGTGACTCAAGCATGACAGCGGATGAGCACCGCGGGAAATCCCGGAGTCGAACGGACGAGCAAACCAGGCCGCTGCCGCGGCTGCTGATCAATCGACGATGCAGAAGTTACTTTTGCCCACGGCGCGGGGCCGGCGACGCCCGGGAATGTGAGATTTTGTTGGTGCGGCCGACGGGGGCGCCGTCACGCCGCCAGCGCGAACAGGCGCGTCGCGCCGACCGCCAGCAGCACGAGCCCCAGCACGGCCGCGACGCGCTCACCGCCGGGCGCCAGTTTCTCGACCGCGACGGCGAGCGACAGCGCCGCGATCCAGACGAGGTTCATCACGCCGCCGACGAACAGCAGCGCCATCAGGGCCCAGCAGCAGCCGACGCAGAACAGGCCGTGCCGCCAGCCCATCGCGAACGCCCCCGCCCTGCCCGGCCGCCATTCGCCGAGCAGGAACGCGAGCGGCGAGCGGCAGCGGGCCAGGCACAGCCGCTTGAGTGGCGAGAACTGGTAGGCGCCGGCCAGCAGCAGCAGCACGGCGTTGAGCGCCGCCGAGGTGCTGACGATCATCTGGTCGAGCCAGTCCGTGGCCTGCAGCGCCCATTGCGCCGCGGTGGCCGCGACGCTGAAGCCGAACCAGACGGCCAGGTACGCCGCCACGAAGGCGGCGGCGCGCCACCGCTCGCCCTGCCGCGCGGCCAGTTGCCCGAAGGCCAGCACCATCGGCAGCGCCGACGGCAGCATCATGGCCGCCATCATCACCGCCCACATGGTCCAGATCGCCAGCGCGGACCAGACGGTCCAGTTGGCGGACTCGGGCATCATGAGTTCGGCCAGCGGGTGGTCCATATGCACCGCCAGCCAGACCAGGAAGCCCCATCCGGCCACGCCCGCCGCGAGGGTCGCCACCGTCGGCCAGCGCTGCCGGGTCATGAGCGTGGCGACTCCGCGCGGCGCCGCGCCGGCCGGCCCACGGTCCTGCTGTTGCATCGCCACCGCCTTCGCCGGCCGCGGCGAAGGCTGCCGCGGCCATGATGTGAGGGCAGCACGATCCGCTTGTTCGCTGCCGCTGTCAATGCGCTGGCTGCCCCGGCGGCCGGTCGAACAGGTACTTGATACAAATGAAGCCGCGGTGGTTTTTGCGCACCGGCGCGCGCCGTCCTATGCTGGATTCCCCTCCCCGAAGGAGACGGCAATGGCTTCCTGGCAGATCTCCGGTCAATACATGGAAACGTGCAACTGCACGTTCGTCTGTCCATGCATCACTTCCAACCTGGCGGGCCGCCCGACCGAGGGCGACTGCAAGGCGGCAGTGGCGATGCGCATCGACAAGGGCACGAAGGATGGCGTCACCCTCGACGGCGTCGCGTTCGTCCTCATGCTGCAGTCGCCGGGGCCCATGGCCGAAGGCAACCTCACCGTCGGGCTGATCGTCGACCAGCGCGCCACCGACCCGCAGGTGGAGGCGATCAAGGCGATCACCGGCGGCGCGGCCGGCGGTCCGATGGCCGCCCTGGCGCCGCTGGTCGGGCGCATGGCCGGCGTCGAACGGCGCCCGATCCGCTTCGAGGGCGAGGGCCTCAAGTGGTCCATGAGCGCCGGCGACATGGTCGACCAGGCCTGCGAGGGCGTCGCGAGCGCGATCAATCCGCAGGAACCCATCTACCTGGACAACACCGCGCATCCGGTCAGCAGCCGCGTCCCGCTCGCACGCGCCACGCGCAGCGCCTTCAACGCCTTCGGCATGCGCTGGAACGACGACACCGGCAACCGCAACGCGCATTACGCGCCGTTCGCCTGGAACGGGTGAACGGCGGCGGCCGGGCACGCCCGCTCAGCGCGCCGCCAGCCCCAGCTTGAGCGTGACCGGCTTGCCCGCGCCGCCGTCGACCTTCTCCGGCGCGGCCGCGGCAATGCGTGCCGCATCCACCCCGCTCTCCTTCAGCGCGGCCAGCACCGCGTCGGCGCGCTGCGCGCCGAGTCTGGCAAGAACGCCTTCGCTCAGGGGCTGCTCCTGGTTCAGCCGCTCGATCAGTTTGCCGTAGAACGCGCTGGCGTCGGCCACCTGCGGCTCGCCCTGGATCAGCTTGCCCACCCTCTGCCACAGGGCCAGCTTCTCCGGCGGCGCCTCGGCCTTGCCGTCGCCGGGCGCGCTCGCCGCCGCCGGGGCCGCCGGGGCCGCCGCATTCTCGGCCGCCTTCTTCTGCTTGTCGAGTTCCGCATCGCCGAAGCGCGCGGCATAGAGTTCGCGCACCGCGCTGCGCGCCGAGCGGCTGCCCAGGTCCACCGGGCCCGGATCCTCGCCCGGCTGCAGCTTGACCCCGGCCCGCCGGTCGATCTCCTGCCGCACGGCCCGCGTGCGCAGCGCGGCGCCGTCAGCGGCCTCGCTGTAGTGGCCGGGCACCGACAGCTTGAGCTGCGGCCGCTTGACCAGCAATTGCGCGATCTGCCTGAGCTTCTCGCGCTCGGGCGGTAGCAGTTTGTCGCTGCCGGCATCGAAGGCGATCCCCTCGAGCTTCTCGCCGCTGACGCCCAGCAGCGCGCCGATGGCGCGGAAGGGCGCGGTGACGATCTTCGTCAGCAGGTTGCCGATGGCCTTCCAGATCAGCGCGCCGTAACTGAACTGCGGGTCGTTGATGTTGCCCGACACCGGCAGCCCGAGGTCGATGCGGCCGTCGCTGTCCTTCAGGATGGCGATCGCCAGCTCCAGCGGCAGCTTGAAGGCATCGGGACTGTCAACCCGCTCGCCCAGGGTCAGCTTGTCGATGACGATCTGGTTCTCGCCCTGCAACTGGCCGTCGCGCACCTTGTACTGCAGGTCCAGCGAGATCTTGCCCTCGGCGATGCGGTAGCCGGCGAACTTCATGCTGTACGGCGACGTCGGCACCATGTCCACGTTCTTGAACACCAGGTTGAGGTCGGTGTTGTTGGCGGGCGCGAACGGATTGAGCTCGCCGCGCACCCGCGCCATGCCGAACTCGTCGACGCGGCCGTCCAGCTCGATCTGGCTGCGCGACTGGCGGCTGGACGACAGGCCGTTGACCACGCCGCTGAGCTCGTAGATCTTGGCGGCGAACTGCGGCCGCAGGCTCAGGTCGGTGAAGTCGAGCTTGGCGTTCTGCACGCGCACGCGCCGCACGCGCACCGGGAACGGATCCTCCGCAGCCGGCGCCGCGGCAGCAGCGACAGCGGCCGGCCGAGCATCCGCCTTGCCAGCCGGTTGCACCAGCAGGCGCGCCGCATTGAAGCTGCGGTCGTCCTCGATGATCAGCTTGGCGTTGGGCTCCACCACGCGTAGTTCGGGAATCTCCAGCCGGTTGGGATTCAGGCTGGCCGTGATGTTGCCGGCCGCCACGTCCTTCCACGACGCGAACAGGTCGCCGTCCAGTTCGTTGAGCGTCAGCCCCGCCACGTTGAGCGCGCCCGCATAGCGCAGGCTGGGGCTGCGGTCCTTGCCCGTGCCGCTGGTGATCCGCCCTTGCGCGGAGACGCTGCCGCCTGCGATCTTCAACTTGACATGCTTGGCCAGCAGCGGCTGCAACGGTGCCAGCGCGAGCTGCTTCACCGCCACGGCCGCCTGCACCGCGCCGCTGTCTGGCACCACGCTGCCTTGCGCCGCAAGCCGGCCGCCTTCGCGCAGGTCGAGGCTGGCATCGAACTTGACCGGCTGCTTCAGGTCGGTGCTGGCGCCGGCCAGCTTCACGGCCAGATCCTGGACACGCACCTTGATTCCCGTGGCCTGGTCGTGCACGTCGGCGCTGAACTGGCCCAGTTCCACGCTCTTCGCGACGGCGGTCCATGGCGGGCCCGACGCCGCCGCCGGCGCCGGCTGCCCCGCGGGCGAGTCGAACTTCGGCAACAGCCCCAGCACGTCGAGCTCGCCCTTCGCGTTGCGCGTCAGTTGCAGCTGTCCGCCCTGCGCGTACACGCGGCCCACCGCGGCGCGCCGCGCGCCCAGGTCCAGCGTGCCGTCGCTGAACCCCACCTGCGCCAGCTTGAACGGCGTCTGCGTGCCGCTGGCGAACGTCAGGTCGGCCGCCGAAAACACCATGTCCTGCAGCTTCACCTGCAGGTCGGCGCCCCGCTGCTCGGCCGTCGCCTGCAATTGCAGCCGCACCTGGCCGGCATTGAGCCGCGCCGCCGGCCTGACGGTCTCGTCCAGGGCCGACAGCGCCACCCCGTCCAGCAGCACCTGCTTCACGGCCAGTTTCCAGTTATCGACGGCCACTGCCTCGTTGGTCGGCGCCGCCGCCGGCCCGGCCGCGGCAATCATCAGGTTCGCCAGGTCGAGCTGGCCCTTGGCGTCGCGCACCACGGACAGCTTGCCGCCTTCGGCTCGCAGCTCGGCGACGGTCGCCTCGCGCCGCGCCAGGTCGGCATCGACGCCGTTGAGCTGCAAGCGCGTCAGCATCGCGAACGAGTCGGTGGCCCCTTCGCGGGCCAGCGCCAGGTTGCCCAGCGCCAGTTTCGCGCCGACCAGGCTGGCCTCGAACTTGCCGTCGGCGTACGCGAAGCTGTACGGCAGCGTGGCCTCGAGCTGTCCGGCCGCCACCCGGGCCCGGGTGATGGACTTCAGGTACACCGCCACGTCGGGCAGCGACACGTTCTCCAGTGTCAGTTCGCCGCTGCCGCGGATCGGATTGAGCGTGGCGCTGCCCTTCCAGCGGACCTTGCCGCCGTGCGCCGACTGCGCGCTGAACTGGTGCGAGTCCGCCTGGTCCGGCAGCGTGCTGAAGTTGGTGAGCGTGAAGGCAATGGGCGAGAAACTGTCTTCGTAGCCGGCACGCCGGTCGTGCATCTGCACCTTGCCCTGCTCCAGCGTGAAATGCTCGACGACAAGGCGCGGCAGGCCGGCGTCCCTGTCATCGCGCGGCTTGCGGTCGAGCGTCGCGATCAGCTCCGCGAGATTGAACCTGCCGTCCGGCGCGATCACCAGGTTGGCCGTCGGCGCCGTCAGGCGGATGGCGGCAAAGGTCCAGGCGCGCCGCACCAGCGACCGCCACAGGAACTGGACCTCGAGCGCCCCCAGCGAGAACAGGGGCGCGCCATCGGCCTCCGCCAGCCGCAGGTCGGTGGCGGCCAGCCGCAAGGTGAACGGGTTGAACTTGAGCTCGCCGACCGACGCCTGCCGCGCCAGTCGGGACTGCGACAGTCCGGGCAACTGGTCCTTGATCAGGTAAGGGACCAGCCAGAAGCCGGCCGCCGTGTACGCCAGCACCAGGCCCAGGGCGCCCGCAAGCCACCGCCGCCACCGAAACTTCCACCGCTGCATCGACCGCCTCACTCCAACCAGCGTCCCTGGTCAGGTCAAGGATAGCGCGGGTCCACCGGTTGCGCGAGGCAACCGGCGCGCGGATCGTTTCCGATCGCCTGTCCATGAACCGGCGCGGCGCGCGAGCCCCGGACAGCCTCGCCGTCAGGCCCGGGCCCGAGCCGCGGCGCCGCCGCCTTCGCCGCGCTGGATGACGCGGCCGCGCATGATCCTGGCCTGCAGGCGCAGCACCCCGTACAACAGCGCTTCCGGGGTGGGCGGGCATCCCGGCACGTAGATGTCGACGGGAATGATGCGGTCGCATCCACGCACGACCGAGTAGGAATGGTGGTAGTAGCCGCCCCCATTGGCGCACGAACCCACCGAGATCACATACCTGGGTTCGGCCATCTGGTCGTACAGCCGCCGGATGGCCGGCGCCATCTTGTTGGTGAGCGTGCCGGCGACGAACATCAGGTCGGCGTGGCGCGGACTGGCCCGCGGGATCATGCCGAACCGGTCGAAGTCGTACCGGGCCGCGGCGGTGTGCATCATCTCGACCGCGCAGCACGCGAGGCCGAAGGTCAGGTACCAGAGGCTGCCGGCGTGCGCCGCGCGCAGCGCCTCGTCAACGGTCGTCAGGAGAAAGCCGTGCTCCCCGCCAGGAGGGGATGGTTCATGGGAGGTCATCCTCCGAGGGTAGGGGCGGCCGCGGCTCGCGTCTTGAAGAAATCGGACGCGCCGGCTGCAGCGACCACGCCGCGCCGCTGCCGCCCTGCAGCGCCTGCGCCAGCCCGCCCGGCGAGCGCCGCGCCAGCGAGCGCGCCTCGCGCGTCATGTGCGCCTGGTCGGCATAGCCCGCGTCCAGCGCGAGCTCGCCCAGCGGCGGTGGCGGCGACGCGGTGCCCAGGCCCTGCAACACCGTCTGCAGCCGGTCCACGCGCACCCAGGCGCTGGGCCGCAGGCCCATGTGATGCATGAAGCGGCGCCGGTATTGGCGTTCGCCGAGGCCACAGGACTGGGCTGCAGCGCGCACGCCTTGGGTGCGCAGCAGCGAGAGGCTGAGCGCTGGTTCGCCGGTGGTGGCTGGCGCGAGCACCGCATCGAGGGCGGACCACAGCGCATCGGCGTGGGCGAGATCCCGGGCCACCGCGGCGGCGGCATCGAAGAGCGCGCCCATGCCAGCGGTCTCCTGCGCATCCAGGTCGAGGATCCGGTCCACCGTTTGCGTGGCATCGAGACCAAACACCTGCGGCAAGAGCCATGGCTGCACGACGATGCTGACGGAGCGCAGCGGCCCGGCGACTTGCGTGGGCACCGGCCCGGTGAACGGACCAGTGAGAAAGCGCCTCGGCAGCGCGCCGCGCCCCGGCACGTCCACCGCCCCTTCGGCGACCAGGTTCAGGCAGGCGTAGGGGTTGGCCTGCACGTCGGCGCGAAGCGGTTGCGCGCGATCGTCGGCCGCCACCCGCCGCACGATGGCGCAGACCACCGCCCCGCGCAGGTGCGGCGGCGGTACGAGGACATCCACCCGTTCACGGGGTTGGGCTGGGATGGAGGACACGGCGACTCCGGAGAGGCTGCGCTACGCGGGCCTGCAACTTCGATGCGTCAGGGCCAACGGAATTCTGCCCGTTGTTCTCCTGTGGGAGTGCGTTGTCGGGAAACGCTAATTCCCCTTCACCCCCGCCTTGACCAGCATCGGGTTCAGGGTATCGATCTCGTGCTTCAGGTGCGCGCGCAGCGCCTCCGGACCGGCCTGCTCCGCGCTCACGGCCGCGATCCCCATGCTCTCCAGCCTGCTCCTCACCTCGGTATCACTCACCGCCTGCCGCAACGCGCCGGTCAGCTTGTCCAGCACCGGCCTGGGCGTCCCTTTCGGCGCGTACAGCCCGAACGAGATGTTCATGTCCAGTCCCTGCACGCCCGCGTCGGTGACGGCGGGCAGCTCGGGCAGCGACGGCAACCGGGTCTTGCCCGCCACGGCGTAGGCCTTGATCTTGCCGCCCTTGACCGACGGCACGGTGCCGGACGTCTGGTCGCACAGCACGTCCACCTGCCCGCCCATCACGTCGTTGAGCGCGGGGCCGGTGCCCTTGTACGGGATCTCGTTGAGCCGCACATCCAGCGCCTGCATCATCGCCAGGCCACACAGGTGCGAAGCCGAGCCCACGCCGGCATGCGCCAGGCTCACCTTGCCCTGGTTGGCCTTCAGGTAGGCGATGAACTCGGCGATGTCCCTGGGCGGAAGGCCGTTGCGCGCCACGATCAGCATCGGCCCGCTGGTGGCCTGGCCGATCGGCTCGAAATCGTCCACCGGATGGTACGGCAGGTTCCGGTACATGGCCAGGTTGGTGGCGTGGCTCACGTGGATCATGAGCAGCGTGTAGCCGTCCGGCCTGGACCGCGCCACCTTGGCGGTGCCGATGGTGCCGGAAGCGCCGGCCGCGTTGTCGACGATGACCTGCTGGCCCAGCGTCTTCTGCATCGCCGCCGCGAAGACCCGGGTGATCACGTCGCCCGGCCCGCCCGGCGCGTACGGCATCTGGAAGGTGATGGTGCGCGAGGGATAGTCCTGCGCCGCGGCGCCGGAAGCGGCGGCCGCGAGGCCCACCGCCGCCAGCAAGCGAGCGATCCGGAAAAGCATGGGAGCCTCCTTGCGGGCAGAAGCGATCAGGCCAGCAGGCGCCGGCGAATCTCGACGGGATCGAGCACCTGCAAGGGCTCGGCGCCGCCGCCGGGAATGCCGACCTGCACGGCGTTGAGCAGCATGGACACCATCACGTAGGTGCCCGAGAGCACCGTGAGGTCGATCACCGCCTGCTCGCCCATGGCGGCCACCGCCTCCTGCCACAGCGCGTCGGGCACCCGCTGGTTGAGGCTCAGTTGCACGCAGTAGTCGTAGACCAGCCGCTCGTCGCCGGCCATGGAGGCCGGTCGGCGGCATTCCCGCAACTCGGCCATCACGGCCTCCGGCAGGCCCGCCTTGCGCGCGATGACCTCGTGCGCCCACCACTCGTACTGCGCGTTGGCGATGCGCGCCTGGATCAGGATGGCGAACTCGTTCAGGCGCTTGGGCACCGACGTCTTGAAGCGCAGGTAATCGAACAGGTCGATGCAGCGGCGCGCCATGTCCGGGCTGCGCAGCAAGGCGTTGTACGGCCCGCCCAGGCCGGCGCTGGAGACCTTGAGGATGTCGTCGGCCAGGGGACGGACGGAAGGCGCGAGGTCGGCGTAGGAAATCTGGCTGAGGCGTTCGGGCATGGGCGGATTCTGGGGTGGCCGAACATCAGTCGGATGGGTGGATACCCCGAGGCGCAGGCTTCAGGTCCCGGTGTCGACGAACAAAGTCGAGCTTCAGGGAGGTTGAATGAGCGGCACTGTGTGCAGGCGCTGGCCGAGGTCCACGCAATGGCATTGCCTTGACCCCAGAAATCGGCGCCAGTGACTCATCACTCACTGCACGCTCCCGAGGCGCAGGAGCAGTCCCGAACGCCGCCCGGACGGAAACGCCGCCGCCCGACTGAGTACCTCGGGATTCGCGAACATGCCCACGCAGCTTCTGGCTCTGGTCACGCCGGTATAGAGCAGCTCCCGGGTGGTCAGCCCACCGGGTTGCCGTGGCAGCACGAGCAATACAGAGTCGAACTCCGAGCCTTGTGCCTTGTGCACCGTCGTCGCGAAGGCGGTTTCGTGCGGCGGCATGCGTGCGATCGGTACCGTGCGCACGCCCTTTTCAGTGTCGGGGAACAGCACGGCGAGTTCCCCGGCGGTCGGCAACGCAATGCCGATGTCGCCGTTGAACAGCTTCAGCACGTAGTCGTTGCGCAGGACCATGATCGGGCGTCCGGCATACCAGGGCGAGGAACGCGGGTCGTGCGGCTGATCCGGCGTCGGCAGCGAAAGAAGTTGCCGCGCACGCCGCGTGACCTGCTCGTTCACCCAGGTGCTGCCGCTGGTCCCCTCGCGCACGGCACAAAGAACGCGAAACGCGTTGAACGCGCGGAAGATGGCATCGACATCGTCCGGAGCGCGCCGGACGGTCTCGAAGTACCTGGCGTAGCCCGCGAGGATCGCGTCGAGCACGTCGTCGCCCTGCTCGGGGTCGAGCCACTGGATCGACGTGTCGCGGATGGGAGCGCGCGAGTTGCGAGCAGCCGGGGCTCCACGCGGCGATTCGAGCTCGGGGAACAGCGAAAGCGACGCGGTGTCTTCATCGCGCTTGCTGGCGCTCCTCGTCTTTGTCGCGGCTGGTACGGCAACGACATCCGCCTCGACAGGGGCCACCGCTTGCGCCGCCCGGCTCTCGCGCAACAGCGCCATTGCCTCGTCCGCCCTCCCCTCGTTGATGGCCCGCGCCAACGTTCCGATCCCGGAATCGGCAGGAAACCGGAAGTTCTTCGTCAGCCACACGACGGCGTCGTGCAGCGGACTCGCCTGCGCGGGCGGCGGGGACACGACTCGCTCGGGCGCGTAGCCGCACAGCCCGGTGACATCGCGGCGGCATTCGGCGCTCAGCGTCGGGTCGGCGCTCAACTCGGCGAAAACGGCGCCGGCCTCGACGGCCGCGAGCTGGTCCTTGTCGCCGAGCAGGATGACGCGGGCCGACGCGGGCACCGCCTCGAGCAACCTGGTCGCGAGCGCCAGGTCCAGCATCGACGCTTCGTCGACGATCAGCGCGTCGTAGGGCAGCGGGTTGCCGGCATGGTGGGTAAAAGTGCCTTGCCCGGGGTTGGCGCCCAGGAGGCGGTGGATGGTGAAGGACTCGGCTGGGAGCTTGTTGCGCAGGTCTTCGGGCAGGTGGCCGGCGCGCTGGCGGATCGCCTCGGTCATGCGCGCCGCCGCTTTACCGGTGGGGGCGGCCAGGGCGATGCGGCTGTGCGGTTCCTGGGTGAGGAGGCAGGCCAGGAGGTTCACCACCGTGGTCGTCTTGCCGGTGCCGGGGCCGCCGCTGATGATTGTCAGCGTGTTGCGCAGGGCCAGGGCTGCGGCGATCTTCTGCCAGTCGACTTCGTGGTCCGTTGGCGGTGGGAACAGCGTGTTCAGCAGGTCGCGCGCAGCCTGGGATACGGTGCGCGGCGGGGTCCTTGCCGCTTGCATGATCCGGCGGGCGAGCCGGACTTCGTAGTCGAAGTAGCGGTGGAGGTAGAGGCGGCCGTCTTCGTCCAGGATCAGCGGGCAGGCGGCGGGAGATTCCGGGGTGCCGACGACGCCGGTGGAGACGAGGGATGCGCGGAGTTGGTCTGGGGTGAGGTGCCGCCGCCCCTGCCCACCCCCAGGGGGGGAGGGAGTAGGAGAGCGCCCTCCCGTGGGGGTAGCTGCCATGTCCGACAGCATCAGGCAGACATGGCCGTTGCTCGTCGCCAGGCTGGTCTGGCGGGCCGCATGGCGAAGGATGGCGAAGTCTTCTTCGGTCGGCGGGCGGGTTGGCGCGCCGGCGTCGGCTTGCCGGATTGAAGCCGGCACGACGTCCGTCTCCGCGCCAGAGCCTGCCCTCAGTCGCCGCGCCCAGCGTTCCACATGCTCCGCGAACCCTTCGGCCAGGCGCTCGGCGCCCGGGTCGCTGCGTTCGTGCGCGCTCTCGAATCCGGGCCGCATGCTGTCGCCGGGGCCGCTCATGCCAACGCCCCTTCCCTGTGTCCCAGCGAGGCATCCAGCGCCTCGATCGCGTCACGCTCCGGCCGGTCGAAGAACACGCCGGCCGCGGAGCCGTCGGCTTGCATCCAGGCGGGCCGCACGCCGCGGATGAAGAGGTAGTGCACGCCGCCGAAGTGGCGATCGTAGTCGTAGTCGCGCAGGCGCTGCTTCAGGTAGCGGTGCAGCGCCACGGTGTACAGCAGGTACTGCAGGTGATACCCCTGTTCGTCCATCGCGCGGCGCAGGTTGGCGCTCTCGTAGTCGGCCGCGCGCCAGCCGAGGTGGTTCGACTTCCAGTCCAGGACGTACCAGCGCCCCTGGTGCTCGTAGACCAGGTCGATGAAGCCGCGCAGGTAGCCGTCGAGACGACCGAACGCGAGACCGCTCACCGGATAGCCGTACTGGCGCAGCGTCGCGGCCAGGGCGTGCGCTTCCAGGCCGATGGACGGCAGGCTGAACTCCAGTTCCACCAGGCGGCGCGCGCGCGGCACTTCGTTCAGGCGATGGCCGGCGGGCAGCGGCGTCGCGGTCACGTCTTCCAGCATTTGCAGCACCATCGCGTTCCACGCCGCGCTGTCGTCCGACGCTGCCTGTGGCGGCCGCGCGCGCAGCGCCTGCGCGATGGCGACGGGCCAGCGTGGCGGATCGGTGAAGTCGATTCGCTCGAAGACGGCATGCAGCGATTCGCCGGCGCGCGCGCCGCGGGGAAAGTGGAGGATGTCGTGAAGGCCCTCACCCCCGCCTTCTCCCGCAGGCGGGAGAGGGGACCTGTCGCCCGCGAGCGGGAGAGGCAGCGAGTCCTCCACCCGCAGGTCGTGGTCCACCGCGGCTTCGCTCTTCGCGCCATGCGCGATGCTGCTGTAACTGCCGATCCGCCAGCCGCTTCCCATATGCGCCGGCGCGGGGAGCGCCGCCAGGTCGTCGGGCGACGGCCGCGGGATGCTGACCGGCATGGGCTCGTCATCGGGCAGCGGCTGAAGCATCGCGTGCGGCGCGGCGATGCCGGCCAAGGTGCTCCATGCATCCACGATGCGCTGCGGCGACGTCTTGCTGTCGCGCCACTCCTCGGGGTCGGTCCCTGCGCCGGCCACCAGCCAGTTCAGCGGGTTGCCGGTGCATTCGGATGAGGAGAAGCCTCGTCCGGACTTCACGCGATACGAGCCCACCACCAGGTAACAGCGGTGCACCGCGCGCGTGAGCGCCACGTAGATCAGGCGCAGGCGCTCCGCGTCGCGCTCCAGCACCATGCGGCGCTTGATGGCCTTGTCGTCGCCCGGGCGGTAGTCGACGGTGGGCTGGCCGTCGTCGTCGTGGTACTCGCGCGGCATCGATTCGCCCCGGCCGCCACCGGCACTGCCGTCCCACAGGAAGGGGCAGAACACCACCGGGTACTCCAGCCCCTTGGATTTGTGGATGGTGACGATCTGCACCAGGTTGCGGTCGGACTCGAGGCGCACCTGCGTGGCTTCGGCGCCCTGGTCTTCGCGCCGCTGCTGCTGCAGCCAGCGCAGCAGGGCCTCGGGGCCGGGGTGCTCGCGCGCGGCCTCGTGCAGGCATTCCGACAGGTGCCGCAGGTTTGTGAGGCGCCGCTCGCCGTCGGGACGCAGCAACATGCGCCTGGCGATGCCCTCGCCCGCGGTCAACTGGCGCAGCATCGGGCCGACGCCGTGTTTCAGCCAGGCGTCGCGGTAGTCGCTGAACTGCGCCATCCGTTGCAGCACGGCGGCTTCGTTCGACGAGAGTGCTTCGACGTCCTGGGCGTCGCTGCCAAGCAGTTCGGTGGCCAGCGCCGCGCGCAGCAGCGGCTCGCGGCCGGGCTCCAGGATGGCGATGAGGATGCGCTCCAGCTCCTGCGCGTCGGCGCTGGCGAAGACGCTGGTCTGCGCCAGTTCCACGCTGCCGACGCCGACCCGGGCCAGCGCCGCGCGCATCAGGCTGCCTTCGGCATGGCTGCGCACCAGCACGGCGATGTCGCCGGCCTGCAGCGGCTGCCCGTCGTGCATCACCTCGCGATGCTGCGCCGCCGCCAGCAGCCGCGCGATCTCGCCGGCGCAGGCGCGCACGACGGCGTCCCTGGCGCCGGCTTTCAGTGGCGGCTCACCATCCTGCTCATTGGGCGGCAGACTCCACAGGTGCAGCGCGGCGCGCGGCGCGGTGTGGTCGACGAAGGCCTTGCGCGGCTTCTTGCCGGCGCGCACCCGGTGGTAGTCCAGCCCGCCCAGCATGAAGGCCTGCGGGTTCGCCTGGAACAGCGCGTTCAGTCCCTCCAGCAGCGCCGGCGTGGAGCGCTGGTTCTCGGCCAGCGTGTACTCGGCCTGCGCGCGCGGCCGCGCCTGCAGGTAGGTGTGCAGGTCGGCGTTGCGGAAGCTGTAGATCGCCTGCTTCGGGTCACCCACCAGGAACAGCAGGCCCTCGCCCCGGCCGTACACGGTGTCGAAGATGGAGAACTGCAGCGGATCGGTATCCTGGAACTCGTCGATCAGCGCCGCCGGAAAGCGCTGGCGCAAGGCGGCGGCGAGTTCGTGGCCGCGGTCGGCATGCAGCCGCTCGTGCAGGTTGAACAACATGTCGTCGAAGGCGACCACGCGGCGCTCGCGCTTGCGCGCGCGCAAGGCGTCGGGACCTTCCTCGGCGACCTTGCGCCACAGCACGATGCGCGCACATTCCAGTTGCTCGCGCAGTGCGTGCCACTCATGGAGCAGCGCCTGCGCGGCCTCGAAGAAGTCGTGCTCGCCGCAAGGCGCGCATTTCGCCTTGGGCTTGAGGCAATCGGGCGTGAGCAGGACCAGCTTTTCGCCGGTGGGCGGGCAGTCGTTGGGGTCTTCGCAGGCCAGCACCGCGTCCCACTCCTCCACGGCCGCGGCCACGCTCGTGTCCTTGTAGCGGGTGCCGTTCAGGCGCGGCAGGGCCTCGGTGACGCAGGCGAGCACCTCGCCGCGGCCGGTGCGCCAGATGGACCGCGCGCGTGCATGCGCGGCGCGGAAGGCGGTGCCGTCGATGTGCGGCATGGCGCCTGCGGTGCCGTCGGGCCAGATCACCTGGGACAGCGGTTTGCCGGAGTGGCGCCTGAGGAGCGCGGCGTACCTGGCGGGGGAGTCCTTGCATTCGAGGAGGTAGCCTGCGAGTTCCGGGGGGATGGCGCCGCCCGCCACCTCGCGCCGCCAGAAATCGTTCGCCACCTCCTGCCGCAGTTCGCTGTCGTCCTCGATCATCTCCTGCACCAGCGGCAGGCCCGCGGCGAACGGCGCGTCGTCCAGCGCGCGCTTGCAGAAGCCGTGGATGGTGAAGATGGACGCCTCGTCGAAGTTGCGCACGGCGCGGGTCAGGCGCCGGGTCATGGCCTCGTCCTCGAGACCCTTGGCGCGCGACGCGGCGAGCAACTCGGTGACGAAGGGATCGGCCGATTCCGGGCCGCGTCCCTCCAGGCGCGCCAGCACCTGGGTGATGCGCTCGCGCACCCGCTCGCGCAGCTCCGCGGTGGCGGCCTTGGTGAAGGTCACCACCAGGATCTGCTGCACTTCGAGATCGCGTTCCAGCAGCAGGCGCAGGTACAGGCCGCAGATGTTCCAGGTCTTGCCGGTGCCGGCCGATGCCTCGATCAGCCGCACGCCGTCGAGGGGACAGCCGAAGACGTCCAGCGGCAAGGGCTGCCTCGTCGTCACGACGCTGCCTCCCAGGCGACGAGCGGCACGCGCTCGGAGACGATGACGCCGAACACGCGCTCGGCGAGGTCTTCGAATTCCTCGTCCAGGGGATCGGCGACGCCGCGCAAGGCGAGCCGGTGCGCGGGCCGGTCGCGCTCGCCGCCGAAATCGGGGCTGCCGATCCAGGCCTGCCTGGCCTTGTAGCCGCCGTTCTGCACGAAGGACCACGACGACTTCGGGAAGAAGTGCAACGGTCGTTGCAGGCCGTCCCGGTAGCAGGCGATCAAGTCGGCCAGCCGCCCTTTGGCGTCGGCGGGATCGAGCGGCGTGAAGGTGCGAACGACGTCGCGGGCCACCCAGCGCGTGACGCACTCGGCGCCCGCCTGTGGCGCGGCGCAGAGCAACAGATGGTGAATCCAGCCGGCCAGCACGTCGGGGGCGCGCTCGTCGTCGTAGCGCCAGCGCGCGAGGCCCATCGGGCGCAGGTCGGCGAACGCGCCTTCGAGGGTCCAGGATTCGCCGTCCACATCCAGTTCGACGGTGGACTGGTGCGGCGGCAGCACCTCGCCGGCGCTGGCCTGGCGCACGGCCTGCGCGAAGCGATGGAGCCTGGCGATTTCGCGTTCCATCTCGGCGGCGCCCAGCACGCCGGCGGGCAGTTCGGTGCCGGCTCGAGCCAGGCGGCGAGCGATGTCCGGGCCGGCACCTTGCAGCAGCACGGGCAGCAGGCGGGCCGCGAGGTGCGCGCGCGCCGGCACCTCGGGCAGGAAGGGCTCTTCGTCGGCCAGCGGCTCTTCGTCCCAGCCCAGGTCCAGCCTCAAGCGCCGGCGCAGGAGGAACTGGCTGGGGTTGCGGAAGAACTCGACCAGCCGCGTGACCGGGACGTTGCGCCATTCCAGGCCGGCGTTGGGCAGGCCAGCGCTGAAGAAGGGCTTGGCGGGCTCGCGGCGCTGTTCGCTCCCGGCGCCCTCTTCGTCTTCCAGCGCCGATTCCTGCAGCGGCGTGGCGGCCGGCGCCCGCAGGCTGTCGCGCAACGCCTGTGCCAGTTCCGCGTCGAAGCTGCGAACGCGCGGGTCCGCGGCGGTGAACGCCTCCGGCGAGAACGGCTGCAGCGGGTGCGCGACGACCAGTTGTTCGCGGGCCGCCTTGAGGTCCCGCTCCGAATCGCCGGAGGCCGCGATCGCCGGCACCAGCACGTCCAGCAGTTCGGCCAGCAGCACCGAAGGCGGCAGCGGCGCGTTGTCGCGGATGCTGCGCCCGGCGTAACTGAGATACAGGCTGTGCCGGGCGGCCAGGACCAGATCGAGAAACAGCGTGCGCTGGTCGGTGCGGCGCTGCCGGTCGCCCAGGCGCGGCGCCTGCGCCATCAGGTCGAACTCGGGCGGGCGATCGGCGGCAGGGAACGCGCCGTCGTTCAGGCCGATCGCGCAGACCACCTTGAAAGGCACGTTGCGCAGGCTGGTCATGCCGGCGAACGTGACACGGCCGGTCGGCACGCCGCCGCGCGCCGGATCGTCGAACGCGCGTTCCAGCGCGGCGCGGATCACCGAGGAGGCGACGCGCCCGGCCAGGCCGCCGCGCAGCATCGCGTCGCCGAGTTCATCGAGCGTCGCATGCAGTTCCAGCAGGTCTTCGATCTCGCCGCGCGCAACCGAGAGGAACGTGTCGGCGACGGTGTGCAGCCAGGTCACCCAGTCGCCGGCGCTGCGCGCGCGCGTCATCGCGGCACGCAGGTCCTGCAGCGCCAGCACGAACCGCCAGAAGGCGCCGAGCGCCACCGCGGAAGAACCTTCGGCACCGCCGGAAGGCAGCAGGTCGCCGAACGGCTCCTGCACGTGGTCGGGCAGCGCGTAGCCGAGATAGAGCCGCTCCAGCCCCGCAGCCAGGGTGTGCGACGCCTGCACGGGCAGGTCGAGGCCGGCGACATGGTCCTGGTCCAGGCCCCAGTGGATGCCGGATGTGCGCATCCATTCATGGATCTGCAGCAGGCCCTCGTCGTCCAGGCCGAAGCCGCGCGCCACCACCGGTTGCTGCAAGAGACCGAAGACGTCGGTGGCGGTGCAGCGCGAGGCGGCCAGCGCCAGCAACTGCAGAAAGGCGCGCACCGGCGTGTTGACGGTGCTGCGGCCCAGTCCGGTGATGGCGAACGGGATCCGGCGCTGCGGCGGCATCGTGCCGAACACCGCTTCGATCATCGGCGCGGCGCCGGGCAGATCCGGCGTGACGACGAGGATATCGGAAGGCTGCAGCGCGGCATCGGCGACAAACAGGCCGAGCAGGTGGTTGTGCAGCACTTCCAGCTCGCGCGTGAGCGAGTGGCAGACATGCACTTCGATGCTGCGGTCGCCGTCGGCGCGCTCGATCGAACCAGGCTCGAGCTCCTGCAATTCCAGGATCGAGTTCTGCAGGCAGGCGACCAGGCTCGTGGACTCGGCGCGCTCGTAGTCTTCGGAGCTCCGCGCGCCCTCGCCTTCGCAGATGCCGGTAAGCAGCGCCAGCGACGACTGCGTCTGTTTGCCCCAGGAGGCGAGCAGCCGGTGGCCGACTTCGAACGCCTGGCCCTGCCCGGCCGCATCCAACTGGCTCAGTTGCTTGAGGTCGACCAGGTCGAACCAGTATTCGCGGCAGGGATTGAGCGTGTAGGCATGCACGTCCATCGATCGGCCCAGCGCCTGGAGCGCCTGCATGTGCAGCGGCGGCATCGCGGAGAGGGCGAACACGTGCACGGCGGGCGGCAGTCCGGCCTCGCGCGCCCTCGTGGCGCCGCCGCGTTCGAGTTCCCGCACCAGCAGGATCAGCGGGTTGACGGCCTGCAGCTCCAGCTCGCCGACGATGCGCCGCCACAGCGCCGACTGCCAGGCTTCGTCGACAGCCGCGCTTGCGGCGACGCCTGGGGTGGACGCCCCCTGCCACTTCGCCAGCCAGTCCGGCCGGTACGTCACGTATTGCTCCAGCAGCGCCGCGGTCTTCACCGCCAGCTCGTAGCGCATCACATCGTCAGTGCCGGCGGCATTCAGGTAGGCCGCCAGCCGCGGGTGCGCGGCCACGAAATCCGCGTCGCCGAACGCCGCATACACGCGCCAGGCCAGCGCCGCGGGATCGAAGGGCGACTCGGCCGCCACGCCTTCCACCACGCGCGCCACCTGCTGCCACAGCCACCGCGCGAGATAGACGAATTCGACGTTGGCGCAGATGCCGTGCGCATCGGCCATGGCGAGCGTCAGCTGCCGCTGCACCGCCGCGCTGGGCACCACCACCTGGTCGCGGGCGAATACGTCTTCGCGGTTCCCGCCAAGCTGGTCCAGCAGTTGCCGGGCCAGGGTTTCGTAGCGGTTGGAGAAGTGGACGTACAGCATGAATCGCCGAGGTCAAGCATGCTACCAGCGATGCCGGCCGACTGGCCTCGCCCATTCCGTCGCCACGCTGCACCTTTGTCGCGGGCACGGGCCAGCGCCCGCGGTTGCGGGCGCGACGCCTACGCGGCGAGCGTCACCGGCTGCGCCGCGCGGCCCGGCAACCGGGCCTGCGCCGGCTGATCGCGCAATGGGTTGACGCCCGGTACGACCCTGCGCTGCAGCGTGTCCCCGCCCTCCGGCCGCAGCTTGAACTGGCTCACGGCGTTCACCAGCTCGTTGGCCTGGTCGCGCAGCGACTGCGCCGCTGCCGCGGCCTGCTCGACCAGGGCTGCGTTTTGCTGGGTGGCGCGGTCCATCTGTGCCACCGCCTGGTCCACCTGCACGATGCCGGAGGTCTGCTCGCTGCTGGCCACGCTGATCTGGCCCATGATGTCGGCCAGGCGCTGGATGCCGGCGACCACCTGTTCCATCGTCCGGCCCGCCGCGGCGACCTGGCCCGTGCCGCTGTCGACGCGGCCCACCGAATCCTCGATCAGTGCCTTGATCTCCCTGGCCGCGCCGGCCGAACGCTGCGCCAGGCTGCGCACCTCGGCCGCCACCACGGCGAAGCCGCGCCCCTGCTCGCCGGCGCGCGCGGCTTCGACCGCCGCATTGAGCGCGAGGATGTTGGTCTGAAAGGCGATGCCGTCGATCACGCCGACGATCTCGGCCACCTTGCGCGACGACTCGTTGATGGAGGCCATGGTCCGCACCACCTGCTGGACCACCTCGCCTCCCCTGGCGGCGACCTGCGCCGCGTCGTGCGCCACGTCGCTGGCGTGGCGCGCGCTGTCCGCGTTCTGTTTCACGGTTCCGGTCAGCTGGTCCATCGACGCGGCGGTCTCCTCCAGCGAGGCCGCCTGCTCCTCGGTACGCTGCGACAGGTCCTGGTTGCCGGCGGCGATCTGCCCGGAGGCGGTGGCGATCGCCTCGGTACCGTGCCGCACACGGCGCACCAGCCCCGCCAGACGCTGGTTCATGTCCTGCAGCGCCAGCAGCAGCAGCCCGATTTCGTCGCGCGACCGCACCTGCATTTCGGCCGTCAGGTCACCCTGCGCCACCTTGCGCGCGACCGATACCGCCAGGTCCAGTCGCCGGGTGATGCCGCGCGCCAGCAGCAGCGACAGCAGCGCAAAGAGCAGCGCGGCCGCCCCCACCGCGGCGAGCGTGCGCAATGCATTGGCCCGGAACGTCGCGGCAACGTCGTCGACGTAAATGCCCGAGCCAATCACCCAGCCCCAGGGCGCGAAACCCTTCACATAGGACAGCTTGGGCACCGGCGCCTGCGCGCCTGGCCGGGGCCAGAGATAGTCGACGAACCCCGCGCCCTGGGCCCGCACCGTCTGGACGAAGCGCACGAACAGCGCGTTGCCGGTCGGGTCCTTGATCCCGGTCGCATCGGTGCCGTCCAGCTCCGGCTTCATGGGATGCATCACCACCTTGGGGTGCATGTCGTTCACCCACACGTAGTCCTGCGCACCGAAGCGCACGGCGCGCAGCGCGGCCAGCGCGCCCGCCTGGGCCTGCGCGTCGGTCATCCGCCCGGCAGCAGCCTGCTGGTGATGCCAGGCCACGATGCTGTACGCCGAGTCGACGATCGCTCGGGTGGCGGTCTTCTTTTCCTCCATCATGGCGCTGCGACCGGCCAGCAGCAGCATGGCGGCCACGGCCAGGATGACGACAGTGGCCAGACCGGTGATCAGGTGCAGCTTGGTCGCGACACGCATGTTCCTCATTCGCACACACTCCTCGATTGCTTGTTGTTTCGGTCCCCGCACGCGACGGCGCGCCAACGCGCGCCAAGAGTCGGCGCCGGCGGCGTGCCGTCACGTGGGAACCGATGGGAGCCCGCAGCGGAGCCGGTCTGCAAGGGCAGGACGGCGGCCAGCGGGTTTGGGGGGCGCCATCTTGCGCGCAAACCCTGTTACAAGTCCTTGACCTGCCGCAAAATGCGGTCCGCCCGCGCGTCGCCACGCCGGCGGTGCCGGTCCGGCATACTTCCCCGCGACTCATCGGAGAGCGTCATCATGAACCTGCCCTGGCTCGACGCCGGCGAGCCTTTCCCGGACGTCTCGACGGCCTGGGGCGAGGCGCAGCCCGCCCCGGGCCTGCTGGCGGCCGGCGGCGCGCTCGACGTCGATAGCCTGCACCGCGCCTACAGCTGCGGCATCTTTCCCTGGTTCAGCACCGGCCAGCCGATCCTGTGGTGGAGCACCGATCCGCGGATGGTGCTGTTCACCGACGAATTCAGGCTGCACCGGTCCTTGCGCAAGACCTTGGCCAGGTTCGTCGCCGATCCGCGCTGCGAGCTGCGCATCGACAGCGCGTTCCCGGAGGTGATCCGCGCCTGCGCCGGCAGCGAGCGGCCCGGCCAGTCGGGCACCTGGATCGTGCCGCGCATGGTCAAGGCGTACGAGGCATTCCACCGCGCCGGCTTCGCCCACAGCGTCGAGACCTGGATCGACGGCCGACTGGAGGCGGGCCTGTACTGCGTGGGCATCGGCCGCTCCGTGTTCGGCGAGTCGATGTTCACCCGCGTGCCCGACGGCTCGAAGATCGCGCTGGCCGGGCTGGTGGCCTGGTGCCGGGCGCACGGTATCGGGTTGATCGACTGCCAGCAGAACACCTCGCATCTGGCGTCGCTCGGAGCGCGGGAGGTCCCGCGAGCGGAGTTCGTGTCGCACGTGGCGCGCAACACCGGGCGCCCCGCCCCGCCGTGGCGGTTCGAGCCCGTATACTGGAATCACCTCCTGCCGCCCAGGACGACAGCGTGACACACCTCAAGGACCTGCCGCTCCAGACCCTGCAGTTCTATGCGACGGCGCCCTACCCGTGCAGCTACCTGCCGGGCAAGCAGGCACGCTCGCAGGTGGCGACGCCGAGCCACCTCATTCACAACGACGCGTACTCGGACCTCGTCACCAACGGATTCCGCCGCAGCGGCATGTTCACGTACCGGCCGTATTGCGACGGCTGCCGCGCCTGCGTGCCGCTGCGCGTGCTGGCCGACAGGTTCGAACCGGACCGCAGCCAGCGCCGGGCCTGGGCCAGGCACCAGAACCTGCAGGCGCGGGTGCTGAAACTGTGCTTCGTGCCCGAGCACTACCACCTGTACCTGCGCTACCAGACCGGGCGCCATGCGGGCGGCGGCATGGACCACGACAGCATCGACCAGTACACCCAGTTCCTGTTGCAAAGCCGGGTGAATTCGCGGCTGGTGGAATTTCGCGAGCCGGCGGCCGATGGCGGCGGGGTGCTGCGCATGGTGTCGATCCTGGACGTGCTCAACGACGGCCTGTCGGCGGTCTACACGTTCTACGACCCGCAGGTGGCGGCCAGCTACGGCACATACAGCGTGCTGTGGCAGGTGGAGCAGGCCAGGCGGCTGCACCTGCCGCATGTGTACCTGGGCTACTGGATCGGCCAGAGCACCAAAATGAACTACAAATCGCGCTTCACGCCCAATGAGGTGTTGCTCGAGGGCCACTGGCGGCCCGGCGCCAACCTGGAATCCGCCTGAGCCTCGCGTCCCGCTCGTCCCCGCGGTCATTTCACAAGATAAAATCGGGACACTTCGTTCCTGAGCATTGCCATGAGAAAGTCGGAGCCCGGGGCCCACACGACCCCCACCATCCAGGTGATCGAACGCATGTTCGCCCTGATCGACGTGTTGGCCTCCCGCGAAGAAGCGATCTCGCTCAAGGAGATCAGCGAGAAGACGGGACTGCACCCCTCCACCACCCACCGGATCCTCAACGACCTGGCCAGCGGCCGCTTCGTCGACCGGCCCGAAGCCGGCAGCTACCGGCTGGGCATGCGCCTGCTGGAACTGGGCAATCTCGTCAAGCAGCGGCTGAACGTGCGCGATGCCGCGCTCGGGCCGATGCGCGAGCTGCACAAGCTGATCCAGCAGCCGGTGAACCTTTCGATGCGCCAGGGCGACGAGATCGTGTACATCGAGCGCGCGTACAGCGAGCGCTCCGGCATGCAGGTGGTGCGAGCCATCGGAGGCCGCGCGCCCCTGCACCTGACCTCCACCGGCAAGTTGTTCCTGGCCGCCGACGAGGCCCAGCGCGTGCGCGCCTATGCCGCCCGCACCGGCCTGCCCGGCCATACCAAGAACAGCATCACGCAGTTGCCGGTACTGGAGCGCGAGCTGTCGAAGACGCGCCAGTACGGCCTCGCCCGCGACAACGAGGAACTGGAGCTGGGCGTGCGCTGCATGGCGGCCGGCATCTACGACGATCAGAACAGGCTGGTGGCCGGCCTGTCCATCTCCGCGCCGGCCGACCGGCTGGACGAGGGCTGGGCCCCCAAACTGCAGACCACGGCCCACGAGATCTCCGAGGCGCTGGGGCACAAGCCCACGCCTCAACGGGCAGCGGCGTAGCGCGAACCGGAATCAAGAAAGCCGGCCCCACGGGCCGGCTTTCTTCCGGGAGCGTAGCGGTCTATCCGTTGCTCGCCTTCAGCGGATTGCCCAGGGCCGGCCTCGACTCGACCCAGCGGCGCACGCGCTCGGCGTCGCCGATGCGGCTCAGCTTGCCGGCGGAATCGAGGAATACCATGATCAGCTTGCGGCCGGCGATCTTCGCCTGCATGACGAGGCACTGCCCGGCTTCCGAGATGTAGCCCGTCTTCTGCAGGCCGATGTCCCAGTCCGGGTTCTTCACCAGCCGGTTGGTGGTGCGGTACTGCAACGTGCGGTTGCCGACCGCCACCTGGTGCTCCGGCGACGTGCTCAGTTCACGCAGCAACGGATCGTCATAGGCGGCCTTCACCAGCGTGGCGAGGTCCTGCGCGCTCGACTGGTTCTTGCTCGACAACCCGGTGGGCTCGACATAGCGCGTGTCGTTCATGCCCAGCATCCTGGCCTTCGCGTTCATCAGCGACACGAACGCCTGCAGGCCACCCGGATACGTGCGGCCCAGCGCGTTGGCGGCACGGTTTTCGCTGGACATCAGGGCCAGGTGCATCAGCTCGCCGCGCGTCAGCGTGGCGCCCACGCGCAGGCGCGAACCCGTGAACTTCTCGGTGTCGACGTCGTCCTGCGTGATGGTGATCGTCTCGTCCATCGGCAGCTTGGCTTCGCTGACCAGCAGGCCCGTCATCAGCTTGGTGATGGAGGCGATGGGCAGCACGGCGGAATCGTTCTTGGACAGTAGCACTTCCTGCGTATCCTGGTCGATCACCAGCGCCACGCTGGACTTCAGATCGAGCTGGTCCGGCACCCCGTGCAGGCCCGCCCGCTGGCCATGAGAAGGACGGACGGCGACCGCCGGCGCGACGGCGCGCGACCTGGCGAACGTGCGGACCACGCGCTTCTTGGCGACGTGGGACTTCTTGACGCTGGCCGACTTGGCCTTGCGCGGCGCCGCGTCAGCCGCCGTCGGAGCGAATCCCGCAACCAGGACTGCTACGGCCAGGGCATGGAGGAACAGGGTCCAGGGCTTGCGCATCGCGGTGGCTGTGAGGTGCATCGATAAAACTCCTGAAACGCTGCAATCCGGCAGGAAGTTTACGAGATCTGAAAAAGTTACGCAAGATCAATGACTTGTGTAACTTTCCTCAGATAGCACAGCAATTATACGAATGGTTACCCCTGGGCTGCGACCCGGTCCGCCTTACTTTGTAACTTGTTGAGAGCGGCCAGATACGCTTTGGCCGAGGCGACGATGATGTCGGGGTCGGCCCCGACCCCGTTGACCACCCGTCCGGAATTCTGCAGCCGCACCGTCACCTCGCCCTGGCTTTCCGTGGAGCCGCTGATGGCGTTGACCGAGTACAGCACCATCTCGGCGCCGCTGCGGACGATGGATTCGATGGCCTTGAGCGATGCGTCGACCGGACCGTTGCCGTCGGACTCCCCTTTCACTTCCTTACCTGCGGATGTGAAAACGATCACGGCGTGCGGCCGCTCGCCGGTTTCGCTGTGCTGGGCCAGGGACACGAACCCATACCGCTCGTGCTCGTGCGTGACGGCTTCGTCGGCGACCAGCGCCAGGATGTCCTCGTCGAAGATCTCGCTCTTGCGGTCGGCCAGTTCCTTGAACCTGGCGAAGGCGGCGTTGACGTCGGCTTCGCTGTCGAGCGCCACTCCCAGGTCCTGCAGGCGCTGCTTGAAGGCGTTGCGGCCCGACAGCTTGCCCAGCACGATCTTGTTGGCGCTCCAGCCCACGTCCTCGGCCCGCATGATCTCGTAGGTGTCGCGCGCCTTCAGCACGCCGTCCTGGTGGATGCCGCTGGCATGGGCGAAGGCGTTGGCCCCGACCACGGCCTTGTTGGGCTGGACCACGAAACCGGTGGTCTGGCTGACCATGCGGCTGGCCGCGACGATATGCCGGGTATCGATCCCCACCTCGAGGCCGAAGTAGTCGCGGCGGGTCTTCACGGCCATCACAACTTCTTCCAGCGAACAGTTGCCGGCGCGCTCGCCCAGGCCGTTGATCGTGCACTCGACCTGGCGCGCGCCGCCGATCTTGACGCCCGCCAGCGAATTGGCCACGGCCATCCCCAGGTCGTTGTGGCAATGAACGGACCAGATCGCCTTGTCCGAATTGGGCACGCGCTCGCGCAGCGTCCGGATGAACTCGCCGTAGAGCTGGGGCACGGCGTACCCGACGGTGTCGGGCACGTTGATCGTGGTGGCCCCCTCGGCGATCACCGTCTCGAGCACCCGGCACAGGAAATCCACGTCGCTGCGATACCCGTCCTCGGGCGAGAACTCGATGTCCCCGCACAGGTTGCGCGCGAAGCGCACCGACTGCCTCGCCTGCTCGAGCACCTGCTCGGGCGTCATCCGCAGCTTCTTTTCCATGTGCAGCGGCGAAGTGGCGATGAAGGTGTGGATGCGGCCGCGGGCGGCGCCCCTGATGGCCTCGGCGGCCCGCGAGATGTCGCGGTCGTTGGCGCGCGACAGCGAGCAGACCGTGGAGTCCTTGATCGCGTTGGCGATCGTCTGCACCGCCTCGAAGTCGCCGTTGGAACTGGCGGCGAATCCGGCCTCGATCACGTCGACCTTCAGCCGCTCGAGCTGGCGGGCGATCCGCAGCTTCTCGTCGCGCGTCATCGAGGCGCCCGGCGACTGTTCGCCGTCGCGCAAGGTAGTGTCGAAAATGATCAGCTTGTCTGCCATGGTGACTGTCCTTATTTCGCCGGCACCGCCGTGACCGATTGCTCCGACGCCCGTTGCCCCGGCTGCGCCCGCTGCACGCCCGACACGATGGCCTTGAGCGACGCCGACACGATGTTGGCGTCGATGCCGACGCCGAACAGGGTGCGCTCGCCCACGCGCAGTTCGAGGTAGGCGACCGCCCTGGCGTCGGCGCCTGCGCCGATGGCGTGCTCATGGTAATCGAGCACGCGAATCGAGGTACCGGTGGCCTCGCCCAATGCCTGCACGAAAGCATCGATCGGGCCGTTGCCCGCGCCTTGCAGCGACAGCATCCTGCCGCCCACCTGCACCTCGGCCGCGAGGCGCACGGCGCCGCCGGCCGCCTCCTCCACCTGGTGCTGCGGCGCCGGGATGCTGCGCACGCCGTACTCGCGCTCGAAGAGCTCGAACAGATCCTGCGCCGTCAGCTCCTTGCCGGTGGCGTCCATGACGCCCTGCACCGCCTGGCTGAACTCGATCTGCAGGCGGCGCGGCAGCTCCAGCCCGTACTCGCTCTCCAGCAGGTACGAGATGCCGCCCTTGCCGGACTGGCTGTTGACGCGGATCACGGCTTCGTAGCTGCGGCCCAGGTCCTTCGGATCGAGCGGCAGGTACGGCATCTCCCAGGCGGCGTCCGCCTTGCGCGCGGCAAAGGCCTTCTTGATCGCGTCCTGGTGGGAGCCGGAGAACGACGTGTAGACCAGGTCGCCGGCGTAGGGATGGCGCGGGTGCACGGCGATCTGCGTGCAGTGCTCGACGGCGCGGCGGATCTCGTCGATGTCGGAGAAGTCCAGGCCCGGATGCACGCCTTGCGAATACAGGTTCAGGGCGACGTTGACCAGGTCGAGGTTGCCGGTGCGCTCGCCGCCGCCGAACAGGCACCCTTCCAGGCGGTCGGCGCCGGCCATCAGCGCGAACTCGCCGGCCGCCGTGCCGGTGCCGCGGTCGTTGTGCGGATGGACCGACAGGACGATCGAGTCGCGCCGCGCCAGGTGGCGGTGCATCCACTCGATCATGTCCGCGAAGATGTTCGGCGTGGAGTGCTCCACCGTCGAAGGCAGGTTGACGATGCACTTGCGCGCCGGCGTCGGCTGCCAGACCCCGGTCACGGCGTCGACCACGCGCCTGGAGAATTCCAGTTCGGTGCTGGAGAACATCTCGGGCGAGTACTCGAAGATCCACTCGGTATCCGGGTACTCCGCGGCGATGTCCTTGAACAGCCGCGCCTGGCTGGTCGCCAGCTCGACGATGCCGTCCTCGTCCAGGCCCAGCACCACCTTGCGCATCACCGGCGCCGTCGCGTTGTACAGGTGGACGATCACGCGCCTGGCGCCCTTCATGGCCTCGAACGTGCGGCGGATCAGCGGCTCACGTGCCTGCGTCAGGACCTGGATCGTGACGTCGTCGGGCACCAGGCGGTCGTCGATCAGCTTGCGGACGAAGTCGTATTCGGTCTGCGACGCCGAGGGAAAGCCGACCTCGATTTCCTTGAACCCGATGTCGACCAGCGTCTTGAACAGGCGCAACTTGCGGGCGACGTCCATCGGTTCGATCAGGGCCTGGTTGCCGTCCCTCAGGTCGACGCTGCACCACACCGGCGGCCGCGCCAGCACGGCGTCCGGCCAGGTGCGATCGGCGAGGCGCACCGGCGCGAAGGGCCGGTACTTGCTGGAAGGATTCTTCAACATGATGTTCTCTCGATGGGTTCGGTCAACCAGCAGCCCCAAAAGCAAACGGCCCGCTGCTGGTGCAAACGGGCCGTTGGTCAGGAATGCGCGTGCGCTACCGTCTCCGCCCGTGGGTGGATAGCAGTAGGGCCAGCGAAATCAGGGTCATGTCAATCACTGTAACACAAGTGCGGATCGGGAGTGAACCGGCCGCGTTCCCAATCACTTGTGCAGCCCGCGCTCGTCCGGCTCGTCGGTCGACGTGCTGATCACGCTGGTCTGCAGCCCCTTCGCCTTGCGCCATCCGTACACGATGTATCCGCTCAGGCTGTAGATGACGAAGACCGCGAACAGCACGATCGGGGGATGGATGTTGATGACGGCGATGATCAGCGCGATCAGCACGATCGCCGCGAACGGGACGCTGCGCTTCATGTGCAGGTCCTTGAAGCTGTAGAACGGCACGTTGGTCACCATCGTGAGCCCGGCGTACAGCGCCACCGTGAACATCACCCACGACAGCTCGGCGCCCGCCCAGCCGAGGTCGTTCATCACCCAGATCAGGCCCGTCACCAGGGCCGCCGCCGCAGGGGAAGGCAGGCCCTGGAAGTAGCGCTTGTCGACGACGCCGGTGTTGACGTTGAAGCGCGCCAGGCGCAGCGCGGCGCAGGCGCAGTAGACGAACGCCGCCACCCAGCCCCAGCGGCCCAGGCCCTTGAGCGCCCATTCGTAGGAGATCAGCGCCGGCGCGGCGCCGAAGGAAACCATGTCCGAGAGCGAATCCATCTGCTCGCCGAACGCGCTCTGCGTGTTGGTCATGCGCGCCACGCGGCCGTCGAGGCTGTCGAGGATCATGGCCGCGAAGACGCCGATCGCCGCCAGGTCGAAGCGCAGGTTCATCGCCATCACGATCGCGTAGAAGCCGCCGAACAGCGCGGCGAGCGTGAACAGGTTGGGCAGGATGTAGATCCCCTTGCGCCGCTTGCGCAGCACGATGCCTTCGGCGGGCGTGACGGAGGTGGGATCGAGGCCAGGTTGCATACGGAAAGTGTAAGAGCAAAAGCAAAGGCCGCCCAGGGGCGGCCTCTGCTCGTTTCCTGACCGGCGTCAGTTGCGGCTCTTGTCGACCAGCTTGTTCGCCTTGATCCAGGGCATCATCGCGCGCAGCTGCTCGCCGACGACCTCGATCTGGTGTTCGGCCATCAGGCGGCGCCGCGACTGCAGCGTCGGGGCACCGGCGCGGTTCTCCAGGATGAAGCTCTTGGCGTATTCGCCGGTCTGGATGTCGCGCAGGGCCTGGCGCATGATCTCCTTGGTCTGCGCGTTGACGATCTTCGGCCCCGTGACGTACTCGCCGTATTCGGCGTTGTTGGAGATCGAGTAGTTCATGTTGGCGATGCCGCCTTCGTAGATCAGGTCCACGATCAGCTTCAGCTCGTGCAGGCACTCGAAGTACGCCATCTCGGGCGCGTACCCGGCTTCCACCAGCGTCTCGAAACCGGCCTTGATCAGTTCCACGGTGCCGCCGCACAGCACGGCCTGTTCGCCGAACAGGTCGGTCTCGGTCTCCTCGCGGAAGTTGGTTTCGATGATGCCGGCCTTGCCGCCGCCGTTGGCCATGGCGTACGACAGGGCGAGGTCACGCGCCTTGCCGGTCTTGTCCTGGTGCACGGCCACGAGGTGGGGCACGCCGCCACCCTGGGCGTACGTGCTGCGCACGGTATGGCCGGGCGCCTTCGGGGCGACCATCCACACGTCGAGGTCGGCGCGCGGCACGACCTGGCCGTAGTGAACGTTGAAGCCGTGGGCGAACGCCAGCGAGGCGCCCTGCTTGATGTTCGGCTCCACGTCGTTCGTGTAGACCGTTGCGATCTGCTCGTCCGGCAGCAGGATCATGACGACGTCGGCGGACTTCACCGCCTCGGCCACTTCGGCCACCTTCAGCCCCGCCTTCTCGACCTTCGGCCAGGAGGCGCCGCCCTTGCGCAGGCCGACGATCACCTTCACGCCGCTGTCGTTCAGGTTCTGCGCGTGGGCATGGCCCTGCGAGCCGTAGCCGATGATGGCGACCGTCTTGCCCTTGATCAGGCTCAGGTCACAGTCCTTGTCGTAATAGACCTTCATGGTTTCTCTCTCCGGTTGAATTGAAACTCCGTTCGTCCTGAGCCTGTCGAAGCCTGTCCTGAGTGGACAATCGAAGGTGGCTCAAGCAAACCCTGGCGCACCAGGGCTTCGACAAGCTCAGCCCGAACGGATGGGAGGCTGAGCCGCTTTCTTGGCGCTACACGCGCAGGATGCGCTCGCCGCGCCCGATGCCGCTGGCGCCGGTGCGCACCGTCTCCAGGATCGCGGTGCGGTCGATGGCCTCGAGGAACGCGTCGTTCTTGCTCTGGTTGCCGGTGAGCTCGATGGTGTAGCTCTTCTCGGTCACGTCGATGATGCGGCCGCGGAAGATGTCCGCCATGCGCTTCATCTCCTCCCGCTCCTTGCCGACGGCGCGCACCTTCACCATCATGAGCTCGCGCTCGGTGTAGGCGCCCTCGGTGAGGTCGACGACCTTGACGACCTCGATCAGGCGGTTGAGGTGCTTGGTGATCTGCTCGATGACGTCGTCCGACCCGGTGGTCTGGATCGTCATGCGCGACAGCGACGCATCTTCCGTCGGCGCGACGGTGAGCGACTCGATGTTGTAGCCGCGGGCGGAGAACAGTCCGACGACGCGGGAGAGCGCGCCGGGCTCGTTCTCCAGCAGGACAGCGATGATGTGTTTCATTGGTGATTCCTCTTTTCGGTGCCCTCCCCGCCCGGCGGTAACCGGGCGGCTCGGCAGCCAATAGATTCGTCTTTGAATTCCGGACTTCCGGACGCAGAGGGCGCGAAAGATACGCAGAGGACGCGAAAAAAAACCATCAAGATCTTTTTCCTGGTCCCTTTTGCGTCTTCTGCGTACCCTTTGCGTCCTCTGCGTCCGGCTGTTGGGTTTAGAGGTCCTCGGAGCCGAGCAGCATCTCGGTGATGCCCTTGCCGGCCTTGACCATCGGGAAGACGTTCTCGGTCGGGTCGGTGCGGAAGTCCATGAACACCGTCCGGTCCTTCAGCTTGCGCGCCTCGCGCAGCGCCGGCTCGACGTCGCGTGCATGCTCGATCAGCATCCCCACATGGCCATAGGCCTCGGCGAGCTTCACGAAGTTGGGCAGCGCGTCCATGTAACTGTGGCTGTAGCGGCCCTCGTAATCGAGCTCCTGCCACTGCCGCACCATGCCGAGGTAGCGGTTGTTCAGCGACACGATCTTGATCGGCGTGTTGTACTGCAGGCAGGTCGACAGCTCCTGGATGCACATCTGCACCGAGCCCTCGCCGGTGATCGTGTACACCTCGCTGTCGGGCCTGGCGAGCTTGATGCCCATGGCGTACGGGATGCCCACGCCCATGGTGCCCAGGCCGCCCGAGTTGATCCAGCGCCGCGGCTCCTTGAACTTGTAGTACTGCGCGGCCCACATCTGGTGCTGGCCGACGTCGGACGTGACGTAGGCGTCGGCGTCCTTCGTCAGGTTCCACAGCGTCTCGATCACGTGCTGGGGCTTGATCACGTCCTTGTTGCCGCGGTCGTAGCGCAGGCAGTCGCGCTTGCGCCAGCCCTCGATGGTGTCCCACCAGGCGGCGAGCGCGGCGGCGTCGGGACCGGCGCCGCCTTCCCTGACCATGGCGATCAGCTCGGTCAGCACTTCCTTCACGTCGCCCACGATCGGAATGTCCACCCGCACCCGCTTGGAGATGCTGGACGGGTCGACGTCGATGTGGATGATCTTGCGCTCGTTCTGGGCGAAGTGCTTCGGGTTGCCGATCACGCGGTCGTCGAAGCGCGCGCCGACGGCCAGCAGCACGTCGCAGTTCTGCATCGCGTTGTTGGCCTCGAGCGTGCCGTGCATGCCCAGCATGCCGAGGAACTTCGGATCGGTGCCCGGATAGGCACCCAGGCCCATCAGCGTATTGGTGACCGGGAAGCCGAGCAGGTCCACCAGCTGGCGCAGTTCGGCCGACGCGTTGGACAGGACCACCCCGCCGCCGGTGTAGATGTAGGGCCGCTTGGCCGCGAGCAGCAGTTGCAGCGCCTTGCGGATCTGGCCGCCGTGACCCTTGCGCACCGGGTTGTACGAGCGCATTTCCACCTTGTCGGGCTGCGCCACGTAGGCCGTGCGGTTGAAGGACACGTCCTTGGGGATGTCCACCACCACCGGCCCGGGCCGGCCGCTGCGGGCGATGTGGAAGGCCTTCTTCATGACCGCGGCCAGATCGCGCACGTCCTTGACCAGGAAGTTGTGCTTGACGATCGGTCGCGTGATGCCGACGGCGTCGCACTCCTGGAAGGCGTCCAGGCCGATCGCGGCCGTCGGTACCTGCCCGGTGACGATCACCATCGGGATGCTGTCCATGTAGGCGGTGGCGATGCCGGTGACGGCATTCGTCACGCCGGGCCCGGAGGTCACCAGCGCCACGCCGACATCGCCGGTGGCGCGGGCATAGCCGTCCGCGGCGTGGACCGCCGCCTGCTCATGGCGCACCAGCACATGGTGGATCGTGTCCTGCTTGTACAGGGCGTCGTAGATGTGCAGGACGGCGCCGCCGGGGTAGCCCCAGACGTACCTGACGTTCTCGGCCTGCAGAGCCTTGACGAGGATTTCGGCGCCGCGCAGTTCGGGCGTCCTGTCGCCGGCCGCAGCGGCGGACTTGAGTTCGGCCTTGGAAATTTCCATGATCAACCTTTGCGAATTTCTCTGACGAAAAACCTTGGGTGCCCCTGCAGCGCGCTCTCGTGAAGCCGCCTCGGGACTTAGAACCTCGGACCATGGACGGATGCTTCACCGCCGGATCCGGGCTCGTTTGCCTTTTGATGTGCAAGGCGCATTATCGCACTGCAACACGACCGGCCCGCAAGAGCTATTGCCCTGCAATGCGATAATTTCGCGTTGCCAGCCGTCGGCAAGCGCCTCCCGGTGCCCGCGCGGCGGGTCTTCCCAGCCCGAGGTCCGAGTCCTTGGCCACCGAACAAGAACTGTCCGACTTCCTCAAGAGCGTCGAGAAGCGCGCCTTCAAGCGCTCGGTCTACCACGTACGCGACGACGAGGCGGCGCTGGACATCGTGCAGGACGCCATGATGAAACTGGCGGAGCACTACGGGGACAAGCCTCCCGGCGAGCTGCCGATGCTGTTCCAGCGGATCCTGTCGAACTGCACGCTGGACTGGTTCCGGCGCCAGAAGACCCGCAACGCCCTGTTTTCCAACATGAGCGAGTTCGAGGCGTCGACCGATGACGCCGAATTCGACCTGCTGGAAACTTTTGCCTTCGGCGAAGGCTCTCAGCAGGCTGAGAGCGCCGAAGACGCGACCCGCCGTGCCCAGATCCTGCGGGAGATCGAGGTCCAGATCAAGGAGTTGCCGGCGCGTCAACGGGAAGCATTTCTGATGCGTTATTGGGAGGACATGGACGTGGCCGAAACGGCGGCGGCCATGGGCTGCTCCGAAGGCAGTGTCAAAACCCACTGCTCGCGGGCGGTCGCGGCCCTCAGCAAGGCGCTGAAGGCAAAGGGTATACAACCATGACGAAGATTGAATCCAACGGGCCCGGACAGCTGCAGGAGCGGTTCGGGCGCGCTGTCGGCAGACGCTTGTCGGCCGGCACTGCCGAGCTCCCCTACCACGTCACCGAGCGGCTGCGCGCCGCCCGCGTGCAGGCGCTGGCCAGGCGCAAGGTCGAGGCCACCGCCCCCATGGTCGTTGGCAACGGCCAGTCGGCCGCGCTGGCCTTCGGCAAACAGCGCTTTGGCCTGTGGCAGCAGGTCGGCAGCGTGCTGCCCCTGGTGGTGCTCGTCAGTGGGCTGGTCCTGATCAACAGCGTCATGAACGAGCGCCGCGCCAGCGAAGTCGCCGAGGTGGATGCTGCGCTGCTCACCGACGACCTGCCGCCGGCGGCCTACGCCGACCCCGGCTTCGTCCAGTACCTCAAGTCCGACCGCTGACACCCCGCCGATGCGCCGTCCTGCCGTGGTTCCAGGCCTGTTGCTGCGTTGGCGCGGGGCCGGTCGATCCGGCGCAGTAGCGACCGTGCTGGCCGCCGCCGGCAGCCTCGCCTGCGCCCAGCTGCCCGCCGCCACCCCCGCGTCGATGCCCACCGCTCCTTCCGCCGTGCCCGGCGTCGCGGCCAGCGCGCCGCGCCTGCCCGCCGTCAAGCCCAGAACCAATGGCAAGCAGGTGACCACTCCCCTGTGGACCGAGCTGAGCGCGGCCGAGCAGCGGTCGCTGGCCCCGCTGGCGGGCACCTGGAACACGCTCAGCGCCGCCCAGAAGCGAAAGTGGCAGGCGCTGTCGCAGAACTTTCCGAAGCTCTCGGCCGACGAGCAGGCCAAGTTGCACAGCCGCATGACGGAGTGGACCGGCCTCAGCGCGCAACAGCGGGCACGGGCACGCCTCAACTTCGCCGACACCAAGGAGTTGCCGCCGGACGAGAAGAAGGCCAAGTGGGAGGCCTACCAGGCCCTGCCCGCGGAAGAACGGCGCAAGCTTGCCGCCTCGGCCGCCTCGGCCGCCAAGCCGCCGGACACCGCCGCCGCCATCAAGCCCGTGCCGCAGGACAAGCTGGCGAAAGTGCCCAAGCCCAGGGCGCCGGCTTCGCGACCCGGAGCGACCGCACCGCGTGCGGGGGCGTCCGCGCCTGCGATGCTGCCGGTGAGCCCCGCTCCCGCACCAGCCGCTCCCGCTCCCTCGGCCGCGGGCCGGCCGGGCTGACCGGCCGATGGCTTCGCCAGCCGCGGCGTCCCGCGCCGCGCCCAATTCGCTCATGGCGCCGACGCTCGTGCGCCGCATGGCGTGTTGGACCTACGAAGGGGTGTTGCTGTTCGCGGTGGTCTTCATCGCCGGCTGGCTCTTCAGTGCCCTCGGCCAGGTCCGCGATGCGATGGATGCCCGTCGGCCCTTGTTCCAGGCGTTCCTGTTCGTCGTGTTCGGCATCTACTTCGCCTGGTTCTGGGCCAAGGGCCAGACCCTGGCCATGAAGACCTGGAAGATCCGCGTCGTCGACGCCACGGGCCGGCCCTTGAGCCAGGGACGCGCGCTGCTGCGCTACCTCTGCAGCTGGGCGTGGTTTCTGCCCCCGCTCGCCCTCCTCGCACTGACCAGGGTGACAGCGCCGCACGCCGCCCTCGCCATCGGCGGCTGGGTCGTGCTGTGGGCCCTGCTGAGCCGGCTGCATCCGCAGCGGCAGTTCTGGCACGACGCCCTCGCGGGCACGAGGCTGGTGCGCGCGGGCCCATGACGGGCGCCCGACTCGGAGACAATCCGTCCATGGCTTCCCCTCTCGAAACGCTCTCCCCCGCGCAGCAGCAGAAGCAGCGATCCGGATGGAGCCGCCTGCGGCACGCGGCCGGTTTCTCGCTCGCCGGGCTGAGGGCGGGCTGGGGCGAAACGGCCTTCCGCCAGGAAGCCATGGTCGCCCTGGCGCTCATTCCGGCGGCGTTCTGGTTCGGCCGCGGCTGGGTGGAGACCGCCCTGCTGGCCGGTTCGGTGCTGCTGGTGTTGATCGTCGAACTGCTGAACACCGGGATCGAAACGGCAATCGACCGCATCGGCCCCGAATGGCACGACCTCTCGAAGCGGGCCAAGGACATGGGCAGCGCCGCGGTCCTCCTGGCGCTGCTGCTCGCCGGCGGCATCTGGGTCGCCGCCCTCATCCAGCGGGTGGCGGAATGACCCCGGGCTTTTCCCTGTGCGTCTATTGCGGCTCGCGCATGGGCGGCGTGCCCGCCTTCGTCGAGCTGGCCGAGCAGGTCGGCCACTGGATCGGGGCCCACAAGGGCCAGCTGGTCTACGGCGGCGGCAACAACGGCCTGATGGGCGTGGTGGCCGATGCGACGCTCGAGGCCGGCGGCCGCGTCGTCGGCATCATCCCGCACGCCCTGGTGGACCGCGAGTTCGCCAAGCTCGACTGCACCGAGCTGCACGTCGTCGACAACATGCACGATCGCAAGCGGATGATGGCCGAGCGCGCCGACGCCTTCCTCGCCCTGCCCGGGGGCATCGGCACCCTCGAGGAGCTGTTCGAGGTGTGGACCTGGCGCCAGCTCGGCTACCACGACAAGCCGGTGGGCATCCTCAATGCGCAGGGGTATTACGACCCGCTGCTCGCCTTCCTGGACTCCAGCGTGCGGTTCGGGTACATGAACGACTGGCAGATGGACCTGGTGCGCGTGGCCACCGGCGCCGAGCAGTTGCTCGACGAGCTGGCGCAGGCCGCGACCACGCGCACCGGCGTCGTCGACCTGTCGGAAATCTGAGCCGGGCCCGGACGGGCTCGGCTCAGATGGCCGATTCGTCGGTCTCGCCGGTGCGGATGCGCACCACGCGCTCGATGCTGGTGATGAAGATCTTGCCGTCGCCGATCTTGCCGGTACGCGCCGCCTTGACGATCGCGTCGACGCAGCGCTCCACGTCGCCGTCCTTGACGACCACTTCCACCTTCACCTTGGGCAGGAAGTCGACCACGTATTCGGCGCCGCGATACAGCTCGGTGTGTCCCTTCTGCCGGCCGAAGCCCTTGACCTCGGTGACCGTCAGGCCGGTCACGCCGCATTCGGCCAGTGCCTCGCGCACCTCCTCCAGCTTGAACGGCTTGACGACGGCGGTGATCTGTTTCATGGGGAGTCCAGTGGTAATCAGGCGAGAAAAGGGCTGGGCCATAGGATAGCGCCATTCACCGCATGGCGCAGCCGGCGCGATTGATCGGTTGGGGACGGAGCTGAAGATCCGTCCCGCAAGGTCTCAGAGATGGAACTTGCCGGTGATCGGGTAGCGCCAGTCCTTGCCGAAGCTGCGATGCGTCACGCGGATGCCGACCGGCGCCTGCCGGCGCTTGTACTCGTTGATGCGGATCAGCCGCGCCACGCGCTCCACGGTGGCCCGGTCGAAGCCGGCCGCGATGATCTCCTCGACGCCCTGGTCGTCCTCCATGTACCGCTCGAGGATGGCGTCCAGGATCTCGTACGGCGGCAGGCTGTCCTGGTCCGTCTGGTCCGGCCGCAGTTCGGCGCTGGGCGGACGCGTGATGATCCGCTCGGGGATCGGGCTGATGCCGGTGCCGTACGGGTCGTGGACGTTGCGCCACCTGGCCAGCCGGAACACCGTCGTCTTGAGCAGGTCCTTGATCACCGCGAAGCCGCCGGCCATGTCGCCGTACAGCGTGCAATAGCCGGTGGCCATCTCGCTCTTGTTGCCGGTGGTGAGCACGATGCTGCCGAACTTGTTGGACAACGCCATCAGCAGCACGCCGCGGATGCGCGCCTGGATGTTCTCCTCGGTCGTGTCCTCGGGAAGCCCCTTGAATTCGCCGGCGAGCGAGGCGCGGAAGGCCTCGAACTGCGGCACGATCGAGATCTCGTCGTAGCGCACGCCGAGCCGCGACGCCATGTCGCGCGCATCGATCCAGGAGATGTCGGCCGTGTACGGCGAAGGCATCATGACGGTCCGCACCTTGTCGCGGCCGAGCGCGTCCACCGCGACGGCCAGCACCAGGGCCGAATCGATGCCGCCGGACAGTCCCAGCAGCACGCCGGGGAAGCCGTTCTTGCCGATGTAGTCGCGCACCCCCATCACCAGCGCATCCCACAGGTCGGCCTCGGGCGAGCGCTCGTGCGCGATCGCCCCCCCGAGCTTCAGGGCCCCCTGCGCCTGCGGCCGCTCGGCACTCAGCGTGAAGACGCTCTCCTCGAACGCCGGCGCCCGCGCCGCCAGCGTGCCCGCGGCGTCGACGGCGAACGAGGCACCGTCGAACACGATCTCGTCCTGTCCGCCCACCGAGTGGGCGTAGACCACGGGCAGGCCGACCGCCCGCGCGCGCTCGGCCATGCGGGCGACCCGCTCGCCGCCCTTGCCGACGTGGAAGGGTGATGCGTTGATCACGGCCAGCAGTTCGGCGCCCGCCTCCCTGGCCAGCAGCGCCGGCTCCTCGAACCAGGCGTCCTCGCAGATCAGCAGCCCGACGCTGACCCCCTCGACCTGGAACACGCAGGTGCCCTGCCCCGGCGTGAAATAGCGGCGCTCGTCGAACACCTGGTAGTTGGGCAGCTCGCGCTTGGCGTAGGTTTCCAGCACGCGGCCTTCGCTCACCACGCTGGCCGCGTTGAAGCGCCGCTGTACCTGGACCGATTTCGAGCGGACATCGCCGCCCGTAGGATGGCCCACGACGACGTGCAGCCCCTTCAACCCCGCCAGTTCGCGGGCCACCTGTTTCACGGCATCATCGCAGGCGGCGACGAACGCGGGCCGCAGCAGCAGGTCCTCGGCCGGATAGCCGCAGATCGACTGCTCCGGCGTGAGCACCAGCCGCGCGCCCTGCACATACGCGGTCTTCGCCGCCGCAATGATCTTCTGCGCATTGCCGACCGTATCGCCGACCAGGAAGTTGAGCTGGGCGATGGAGATTTTGAGAGCCATGGACAGCGAGTGAAGAACAACCCGGACGATTATGTCAGCAAGGTTCAGGGCGCAGCGTCGCAACTGGACGCGCATGCGTGGAACTCGCTGCTGGCCCAGCAGGAGCACGCGTCGCCCTTCCTGCGCCATGAATACCTCGTCGCGCTCGAGGAAAGCGGCAGCGCCACCGCGCGCACGGGTTGGACGCCGAAGTACGTCACGCTCTCGCGCGGCGGCGTGCTGCAGGCCGCCTGCGCGCTCTACCTGAAGGACCACTCGTACGGCGAATACGTGTTCGACTGGGCCTGGGCCAACGCCTACCAGGAACACGGCCTGGCGTACTACCCCAAGGCGCTGGTCGCGGTGCCGTTCACGCCGGTGCCGGGCACGCGCCTGCTGGCACGCGATGCGGCGTCGCGCCGCGCGCTGCTGGAGGCGGTGCTGGCCTGGTGCGACGCGCAGGCGCTGTCGTCGCTGCACCTGCTGTTCGGCGCGGACGAAGACGTGGCGGCGTGCGAGGACGCCGGACTGATGTTGCGCCACACGGTCCAGTTCCACTGGCACAACCGTCGGCCGGCGCAGGGCGGCGGCTTGCCGGGCCGCTACGACAGTTTCGACGACTTCCTCGCCAGCCTGGCCCACGACAAGCGCAAGAAGATCAGGCAGGAGCGGCGCAAGGTGGCCGAGGCCGGCGTGACGTTCCGCTGGAGCACCGGCGCGGACATCGGCGCGGCGGACTGGAACTTCTTCTACCGCTGCCATGAGCGCACCTACCTCGAGCATGGCAACGCGCCTTACCTGACGCGCGCCTTCTTCCGGCACATGGCCGCCACGATGGCCGGGCATTGGGTGCTGTTCGTGGCCGAGCGCGCAGGCCAGCCCATCGCGGCGAGCCTCGTCGCCGTGAACGTTCCGGCCGGGAACGGGTCGGCCCCCCCGCAGGGACGCGTGGCGTACGGGCGCTATTGGGGCGCGCTCGAGCGGGTCGACTGCCTGCACTTCGAGGCGTGCTATTACCAGCCGCTGCAGTGGTGCATCGCCCAGGGCTTCGACCGCTTCGAAGGCGGCGCCCAGGGCGAGCACAAGATGGCGCGCGCGTTGCTGCCGGCGAAGACCACCAGCGCGCACTGGCTGGCGCATCCCAAGTTCGCCGATGCGGTGGAACGCTTCCTGGCCCGCGAGGGCCAGGGCATCGCGCACTATCTGGAGCGGCTGGAGCAGCGCAGCCCGTTTCGTCACACCGGGTGATTCCTCGAGCGCATCGGTCTTCTTGAGGACGCAGAGAAGGCCAATACCAGAATGACTTGGCTGTTCTCCGCGTAGTCCTTGCGGCCTCTCGTTCAAGAAATGCTGCGACCGCCAGGCGCTCGCTCGGCCGCATCGCACAGAGTGGCCGCGGAAGCGGCGGCAAGGAGTCAGGAGACTTGCCGCCCCTTCCGCGGGCTCTGCAACTGGTCAGCAGCCTGCGGTCTTGCGGAACGACTTGCTGGCGTTCTGCCCGTCCTTGTTCTGGAAGCGGGCGCGGATCTCGTCACCTTCGACGATGCGCTTGTCCTTGAACTTGTCCAGCGTCAGTTCGTCGGTGACGCTCAGCTGAACGTCGCTGCCGGACTTGCTGTCCTTCAAGGTCGCCACCGCGGAGTTGCCGTCGGCGGACAGGACGATCTTCGTCACCGGGCCGACCACCGTCACGTCCTGCGCCGCCGCGCCCTGCCACGTGAACGCCGCCGCGACCAGCACCGCGACCCGCAGTGCCCCTGGCCATGTCTTGCTCATGATTCCACCCTTCAGAACTTCACTTCGAACGTGCCGTAGATGTTGTAGGCCTTGTCCATCGGCGCGAGCGCGCTGAACTGGCCGTTCATGTCGGAGATGCGCACCGGCGCGCCCACCCAGTTGTTGCTGCCCGTGTACTTGAAGTCGTAGTACACGAAGCCGAGCTTGAAGAAGGCCTTGGAGCCGAACGACGAGATCGGCTTGCTGTCCAGCTCCTGGATCAGATAGGCCTCGTACGCGTTGCCGCGCGTGCCCGCCTTCGCCGTGAGGATGTCGTCGGCAGCCGGGGCGAACGTGATCCAGTTCTTGGAGCCGCGGTTGTATTCGAGGCCGATCTTGGTGCGCGACGGCAGGTCGTAGCGCATGCCCACCGCGATGGCGTTGCCGTGCTTGTTCGACGGCGCCTCGGGCGACAGGAATGCGCCGGTGAGCAGGCCCTGGAAGCCGAAGGCGGCCGAGACGTTCTGGTTCGGACGCGTCACGCTCACCGCGACGTCGCCGAAGATGTTCAGGTTGCCGGGGCCGACGTTCTTGATCGTGCTCATGGCACCGATGCCGAACCAGTCGATGTCGCCGAGGTCGGCGCGCGGCGCGGTGTCGCCGAAGTACGTGCCCTTCATCTTCGGCGCGTCGAAGATGTGGAAGCCGCGGTTCCACTGGGCCCACACGCGCAGCTTGTCGGTGTCGATCGGCACCAGCGAGAGGCCGAGCATGTCGGTGTCGGAGATCGAGTTCGCCGGCGTGCTGCGGAAGCCGCTCTCGAAGCCGCGGCCGTAGCAGATCTTGCCGTAGGCGCCGGGCAGGCCGTCGATGTCCGGCGCGTAGCCGAGCGTCATGCCGTCGAACGCATAGTCCACCAGCAGCGACGGCGTGCCGCCGTTGCCCGGGCGCGGTTCGTTGAGCTTGAGGTTGCTGGGGGCACCGCCGACGGAGGGCCGCCGCCCGACGGAGAACCAGAGGTCGCGCCCGCCGATGTTGCTCCAGGTGCCGTAGACGCGGTCCACGGCCACCTCGCCGCTGGAAGGCACGTGGCCCAGCGTGCCGTCGAACACGCCCACCCGGTCGGCGAAGAAGGGGGCGGCGCCGCCGTTCGTGACCGCGCTGTCGTCCTGGGCGCCGAAGGTCTTGTACATCGCCAGCCGGGTCGTGACGCTCACGTCCTGCGTCGCCTTGGCGTGCAGGTCCAGGCGCAGCCGGTTGGTGTACATGATGTCGTTCTTGGGCTTGTACGACGCCACCGGCACCGCGAACGCGCCTATCCCCTGCGCCATGCCGCCGTTCTGCGGCATCCCCAGGAATCCCAGCGCCTCGTTGTACGTGCGCACGCCGTTCATGCCTTGCGCAAAGGCCATCAAGCCCGTCAGGGCGCCCGAGGTGCTCATGCCGCCGGCCTGCGGCGCGCCGAAGAAGCTGGAGACGCCGGTCGGGTTGGCGAAGAAGTCGCCCTGCAGCCTGTTCTGCGCATTGGCGAAGGTCGCGCCGACGTCCGTGAACGGCCGCGTCTCGCCGCGCAGGCTGTCGATGCGGAAGCGGTAGTCGCCCCCGATCGTCAGCCAGCGGTCGAGCGAGCGCTCCTGCGCCCGCTGCGCCACCGCCTTGGCGTCGGCCTCGCTCTTGGCGGCCTTGCCCTCGTTGACCCGCACCTGCGCCTTCAACTGCTCGATCTCGCGCGACAGCGCGTCGATCCGCTTCAGCACGTCCTGCTCGGCGGCCGCCGCCCCCAGGGGGGCAAGGACCACCACCACCGCCGCCATCACGCGGGACAGTTTCTTCCTGCTCATCGATCGTTCTCCTTGTAGGAACTGGGCTCCTCCGGGCCCGCCGGCTGGCTCGCGCGGCGGCTCCCTCCTCGTGGCTCACGGCGCACGCCCGTCGCTGCGGGCGTGCTTTCTTGTTGCTGTCCTACTCGGGATCGACGCCGGGAACGTTCTTCATGCGGCCACCCTTCTCGTGGCACGAATCGCAGTCCAGGGCCTTGGCCTTCGGCGCCACCATGTGCGTGATCGGCCACATGCTGTAGGTCTCGACGAAGCCGACCTGACCGGAGAACGGCTGCTTGACGGCGGCCATGCCGGTGGTGACGGCCTTCTTCCAGTCGAGGTTCTTCCAGAAGGCGGTGTCGTCGTTGCCGGCCAGGTGGGTGACCGCGAGCGTCTGGTTGACCGGGTCCCAGGCTTGCTTGGCACGGAACACCTTGACCGGCCAGATCTTCGACTTGCCGTCCTTGGGCGCGCCCTCGAACCAGTTGATCGGCACCGGGCCCTGCGACGCGTCGATCTTGCCGCCCGGCGTCTGGTGCCGCACCGTGCCGTTGAACCAGGCATAGGCCGGCACGACGTTCTCGGCCAGCACGAAGTCACCCTTGCCGGCGTTGTAGATCTCGTAGCCGTTGGCGTCGCGCTTGAAGAGCGGCTTGCCGGCGGCGTCCCGCTTGCCGGCGGTCGACCAGTCCCACACCATCTTGGTCGGCACGCCGCCGCGGGCGAACGTGGGGATGTGGCAGGTCTGGCACGCGACGATCTTGTCGTGCTTGTTGATGTCCTTGTCCTTGTGCGGCGCGCTGGTATGGCAGGACTGGCAGCTGAACGTCACGTTCATCGGGCCGTAGCGGCTGCCGGGCACCTCGTGGTTCAGGGTGCGGTGGCAGGTGGTGCAGCGGAAGTTCAGGCCCTTGGCGTCCATGTGGACGTCCACGGCGGCCTCGGGAGCCTCCAGCGACGAGTCCATGTCGCCGTGCTTCACGCCATCGCCGCCGCCGCCGTAGAAGTGGCAGCTGCCGCAGGTGGCCCGGGTGGTGCGGCCAACCGACTGGGCGACGGCCTTGAGGTCGGTGCCCTTGACGAACTTGCCGGAGCCGGGCGGCACCTCGACGTCCTTGGCGAAGACGTTGCCCGCCAGGCCGGAAGCCTTCTTGTAGCGGCCCGTGGAATCGTGGCAGACCAGGCAGTCGACGTTCTCTTCCGAGTTGAAGTTGAACGAGGTGTCCTTCATGCCGTAGCCGACGTGGCACGAGGCGCATCCTGCGAGGTTGGTCGCCGTCGACGTGCAGAAATTGTTGACCACGTTCAGCTTGCCCAGCACCTGGCCCGTCGGTGCCTTGTATTCCCACTTCCAGTGCTGCGTCTGGTGGATCTGCTTGGACGCGCTCTTGTGGCAGGTCAGGCAGGCCTTGGTGACCTCGGGCCCCGACTGGAAGTCCTGTTGCAGGGCCTTGAAGCGAGAATGCAGCGTCGGCGGCTTGGCCGCCTTGGATGCGGGTTCTGCGGCGTTGGCCACGCCGAGGGCGAATACGGCGGCCAGGGAACAGGCCGCCAGGAACCGAAGTTTCATCTGAGATCCCCTTTCCATTCAAAGGTAGGCGAGAATCGCTTTGAAACTTTGATCCAGATCAGCTATATGTCGATGTAGTTATGGAGTTTTTGAAGAACGCGACCATAGTTCATCCATGGAGACGGCATGAAGAACCTCGATGAGGAAGCGCTCGAGCTCGTGGCGCGCTATTTTGGTGCGCTGTCGGTGCCCATGAGGCTGAAGATCCTCAGCCAGCTGCGGGACGGCGAGCGCAACGTCAGCGAGATCACGGCCGCGACCGGGTGCACCCAGGCCAACGTCTCCAAGCACCTGGCCGTCCTGGCCCAGAACGGGCTGGTCGCCAAGACCCAGCGCGGCACGAGCGCCTATTACCGCTTCGCGGACGACAGCGTGTACCGCCTGTGCGAACTGGTGTGCGACCAGCTCGACCGGCGGTTCAACGAGGAAGCCGCCCGCCACCGGAGCTTCGCCGATGTGGCCCGCGCGGCGGTGGGCCGGGGCAGCGAGTAGCCGGGTCCAGCGGCCCGGCGGTCCGCCGGCGCGCCGGCAGCTCAGCCCTGCGGGTGCTCGCGCAGGTAGTTCGCGATGCCTTCGGCGACTTCCTGGCGGGCCGCCTCCGGGCCTTCCCAGCCGAGGATCTTGACCCACTTGCCCGGCTCGAGGTCCTTGTAGTGCTCGAAGAAATGGGCGATGGTCTTGAGCCGCAGCGGGTTGAGGTCCTCCGGCTTCTTCCACTGGCTGTAGATCGACAGGATCTTGTCGGTGGGCACCGCCAGCACCTTGCCGTCGACGCCCGCCTCGTCCTCCATCTTCAGGATGCCCAGCGGCCGGCAGGTGACCACGACGCCCGGGATCAGCGGCACCGGCGTGATCACCAGCACGTCCACCGGGTCGCCGTCGCCGCTCAGCGTCTTGGGCACGTACCCGTAGTTGGTCGGGTAGTGCATGGACGTGCTCATGAAGCGGTCGACGAAGATGGCGCCGGTCTCCTTGTCGACCTCGTACTTCACCGGGTCGGCGTTCATCGGGATCTCGATGATCACGTTGAAGGCGTCGGGGGCGTGCTTGCCGGGGGTGACTTGGTCGAGGGACATCGCGTGCTCTGAAAAAAGAAAACGCCCTTCGGGCGTGGGGAAGCCGGCACCGCCGGCTCCGTGATAACCCTGATTTTAATCAGGCACGCTTCGCTTTCACGGTCGAGCAAGCAATTCGTCACGGGTTTGCGCTTATATTTCGACGGTTGGCCAATCGTCTCCGCCCCGCCTACAGGGGGCTTCACGAGGAAGCAACGCAGCGGAGGCTCCCGCTCGCGGGGCGCCTCGAAGCACGTTACTCAATCGAAACAACGTAGGAGAAAAAAATGACAGGCAATTCGGCGCTGATCCTGGCGCTGGTCTGCGGCCTCGCGGCCGTGGTCTACGGGTTCTGGGCCCGAGGCTGGATTCTTTCCCAGGATGCCGGCAACGCCCGCATGCAGGAAATCTCGGCGGCCATCCAGGCCGGCGCGGCCGCCTATCTCGCCCGGCAATACAAGACCATCACGATGGTCGGCGTGGTGCTCGCGATCCTCATCGGCGTCTTCCTCGACGCGACGACGGCCATCGGCTTCATCATCGGCGCGGTGCTGTCCGGCGCCTGCGGCTTCATCGGCATGAACGTGTCGGTGCGGGCCAACGTGCGCACGGCGCAGGCGGCCACCCGCGGCATCGGCCCGGCGCTGGACGTCGCCTTCCGCGGCGGCGCCATCACCGGCATGCTGGTCGTTGGCCTGGGCCTGCTTGGCGTCACGGCGTTCTACTGGTTCCTGGCGGGCAACGGCGTGCTGACGCCGGACCGCAAGCTGGCGACGCTGCTGAACCCGCTGATCGGCTTCGCGTTCGGGTCTTCGCTGATCTCGATCTTCGCCCGTCTGGGCGGCGGCATCTTCACCAAGGGCGCCGACGTCGGCGCCGACCTCGTGGGCAAGGTGGAAGCCGGCATCCCGGAAGATGATCCGCGCAATCCGGCGGTGATCGCCGACAACGTGGGCGACAACGTCGGCGACTGTGCCGGCATGGCCGCCGACCTGTTCGAGACCTATGCCGTGACGCTGATCGCGACCATGGTGCTGGGTGCGCTGCTGGTGACGGCGGCGCCGACCAACGCGGTGCTGTATCCGCTGGCGCTGGGCGGCGTGTCGATCATCGCCTCGATCATCGGCACCTTCTTCGTCAAGGCATCCCCCGGCATGAAGAACGTGATGCCGGCCCTGTACAAGGGCCTGGCCATCGCCGGCGCACTGTCGCTGATCGCCTTCTACGGCGTGACGGTCTGGCTGATGCCCGACAACTCGATCACCGCCACCGGCACCCAGATGCGCCTGTTCGGCGCCTGCGCCGTCGGCCTGATCCTGACCGGTGCGCTGGTCTGGATCACCGAGTTCTACACCGGCACCCAGTACTCGCCGGTGCGCCACATCGCGGAGGCATCGACCACCGGCCATGGCACCAACATCATTGCCGGCCTGGGCGTCTCGATGCGCTCCACCGCCTGGCCCGTGCTGTTCGTCTGCATCGCGATCATCGTCGCCTACCAGTTGGCCGGCCTGTACGGCATCGCCGTCGCGGCCACCTCCATGCTCAGCATGGCCGGCATCGTGGTCGCACTGGACGCCTACGGCCCGATCACCGACAACGCCGGCGGCATCGCCGAGATGGCCGACCTGCCCTCCAGCGTGCGCGACATCACCGATCCGCTGGACGCCGTGGGCAACACGACCAAGGCCGTGACCAAGGGCTACGCCATCGGCTCGGCCGGCCTGGCCGCGCTGGTGCTGTTCGCCGACTACACCCACAAGCTGGAAACCTACGGCCGCTCGATCAGCTTCGACCTGTCCGACCCGATGGTGATCGTCGGCCTGTTCATCGGCGGCCTGATCCCCTACCTGTTCGGTGCCATGGCGATGGAGGCCGTGGGCCGCGCCGCCGGCTCCGTGGTGGTCGAAGTGCGCCGCCAGTTCCGCGAGATCAAGGGCATCATGGAAGGCACCGGCAAGCCCGAGTACGGCGTGGCCGTGGACATGCTGACCAAGGCGGCGATCAAGGAGATGATGATCCCGTCGCTGCTGCCGGTGGTGGTGCCCATCGTCGTCGGACTGGCGCTCGGCCCGAAGGCCCTGGGCGGCCTGCTGATGGGCACGATCGTCACCGGCCTGTTCGTCGCGATTTCCATGTGCACCGGCGGCGGCGCCTGGGACAACGCCAAGAAGTACATCGAGGACGGCAACTACGGCGGCAAGGGCTCGGAAGCGCACAAGGCCGCCGTCACCGGCGACACCGTGGGCGACCCGTACAAGGACACCGCCGGCCCGGCCGTCAACCCGCTGATCAAGATCATCAACATCGTGGCGCTGCTGATCGTGCCGCTGGTGGTGAAGTTCCATGCCGGCGAAGCGGCGCCGACGCGCGCCGAAGCCGCGCCGGCTGCGGTCACCGCGCCGGTCGCTACCGGCACCCCGGCGGCGCCGGCCAAGTAAGGCGGCGCTGTTCGCGCAAGCCCGCCTCCGGCGGGCTTTTTCTTTTTGGCGGTGGCGTCGCGCAATGCGCGCGGCAGTTCACGGCGAATCGACCCGCACCTGCAGCGACGAGTACCAGGCCGCGAGGTCGTCGATCTCGGCGTCGGTGAGGGGCCTGGCGATCACCGACATCACTTCATGCTGGCGCTTGCCGCTGCGGTAGTTGCGCAACTGCTCCGTGAGATAGAACACCGGCTGGCCGGCCAGGTGCGGCACGTTCGGCTGCATCGACAGCCCATTGGGCCCATGGCACACCGCGCAGGCGGCCAGCGCCTTGGCGCGGCCCGCCGCGGGCGAGTCGGCGCCCGCCGCCGCCGCGGCGAGCAGCAGCAGCGCGGCGGCGGCACGGCCGCTCATTGGGCGGAGTACGTCACCCGGTAGATCGCGCCGACGTAGTCGTCGGAGATCAACAGGGACCCGTCCTTCATCGGCGCCACGTCCACCGGCCGGCCCTTGTAGATGCCGGTGGCATCGAGCCAGCCGCTGGCGAACACCTCGGGCTTGCCGGCGGTGCCGTCGGCTTTCAGCGGCACGAACTCGACGTGCGCGCCGCTGGCCTTGACCCGGTTCCAGGAGCCGTGGGCCGCGACGAAGAAGCCGTTGCGGTACTTCTCGGGGAACATCGACGCGTTGTAGAACGCCATGCCCAACTGCGCCTGGTGCGCCGGGAACTCCACCTGCGGGAACACCGAGTTGGGCGGCTCCTTCAGGTCCTTCAGGTCCGGCGCCGCGGCCGAGCCGGCCACCTTGAACTTGCCGTTCCAGTACGGATAGCCGAAGTGCTGGCCGGCCGCCGTGGCACGATTGAGCTCGCCGGGCGGCACCTCGTCGCCGAGCCCGTCGGTCTGGTTGTCGGTGAACCACAGCGTCTTGTCCTTCGGGTTGAAGTCCATGCCGACCGAGTTGCGCACCCCGCGCGCGAACACCTCGCGCCGGGAACCGTCGAACGGATCCATGCGCACGATGCCGCCGATGCCGAGGTTCTCGTACAGTGAGACCTTCGCCATCGGCTGCACGTTGTGCGGCTGCCCGAGGGTGACGTACAGCTTGCCGTCGTCGCCCACGCGGCACACGCGCGCCCCGTGGTTGAACGACTCCTCCTCCTCGGGAATCAGCTTGCCCTGGCCCACGACCTCGATCACGGCCACGTCCGGACCTTCGTAGAAGAACTCGGCGGCGGGAAAGTTCAGGACGCGGTTGTGTTCGACAACGATCAGAAAGCCGTCCTTGGTCCAGCACACGCCGTTGGGCACCTTGAAATTCAGCGACGGCGCGAAGGCCTTGACTTCGTCGGCGATGCCGTCGCCGTTGCGGTCGGTGACGGCCCACACGCGCGTCTTGCGGGTGCCGACGAACAGCATGTTGGTCGAAGGCGCGACGGCCATGTGGCGCGCGTCGGGAACCACCGCGTACAGCTCGATCCGGAACCCGGGCGGCAGCTTCACGTTCTTCAGGTTGGCGCGGATCGCCTCGGCGTTGCGGCCTTCCTGGGGCACCGGCGGGATGTTCAGGTCAACCCCGGACACCTTCATCTGCTTCAAGGCCGCCAGGTTGTCCTTGGCCTGCTGGGCGAGCGCGCCGGCCGCAAGACCCGCGCACAGCACGCCCGCGACGAGTGTGTGAATCGCTTTCATGTGTCTCCCTGTCTTGTCATTCCCAAACGACTTGGGACGCGCATTCTTCGGCAAAACAACTTTTGTTCGCAAGATCACTCACAAACAGATACGTTTGTGTACGGATGAGCTGGCGTTCCGGCCGGCTGGGGACCGCTGCCCCCGCCGACCCGCCGCATGCCCTGGCCCTCGGGGCATGGCAGAGCAAGGCCGCGCTTGTCGCACAATCGGGCCCATGCAACTCCACTACATCGCCAACGCCGGCCAGCCCTCGTCGTCGGGCCGCACCATTCCCGTCATCGATCCGTCCGACGGGCAGCCGTTCGACGAACTGCAGCGCGGCACCGCCGAGGACATCGACGCCGCCGTGAGCGCGGCGCGCCAGTGCTACGAGCGCGTCTGGACCAAGCTGAGTGGCGCCGAGCGCGGGCGGCTCCTCATGCGCCTTTCGAACAAGGTGGCCGAGCATGCCGAGGAACTCGCGGCGCTGGAGCAGCGCGATTGCGGCAAGCCCACCAAGCAGGCCAAGGCCGACGCGCTGGCGCTGGTGCGGTATTTCGAGTTCTACGCCGGCGCCTGCGACAAGCTGCACGGCGACACGATCCCCTACCTGGACGGCTACAGCGTGTTCACCTGGCGCGAGCCGCACGGCGTCACCGGGCACGTCATCCCGTGGAACTACCCGATGCAGATCTTCGGCCGCAGCGTCGGTGGCGCCCTGGCCGCGGGCAACGTGTGCGTCGTCAAACCGTCCGAAGACGCGTGCCTGTCGCTGATCCGCGTCGCGCAGCTCGCCGCCGAGGTGGGATTTCCCGCGGGCGCCATCAACATCGTCACCGGCTACGGGCATGAAGTGGGCGACGCGCTGGCGCGGCATCCCGGCATCGACCACATCAGCTTCACCGGCAGCCCGCGCGTGGGCACGCTGATCCAGCAGGTCGCCGCCGAGCGGCACTGCCCGGTGACGCTGGAGCTTGGCGGCAAGAGTCCGCAGATCGTCTTCGCCGACGCCGACCTCGACGCCGCGATGCCGGTGCTGATCAACGCGATCGTGCAGAACGCCGGCCAGACCTGCTCGGCCGGGTCGCGCGTGCTGATCGAGCAGTCGATCTACGAGCCGCTGCTGGAGCGCCTGGGCAAGGCGTTCGAGAACCTGCGCGTCGGCCCCGCCGCGATGGACCTCGACGTCGGTCCGCTGATCCGCGCCAGCCAGCAGCAGCGCGTCTGGGACTTCCTCTCCGATGCGCATGTCGCCGGAATCGGCACGGTGGCCCAGGGCCAGGTCGTGGAGGAAGCGCCGGAGACCGGCTACTACCAGGCCCCCACTTTGCTGCGCGACGTGCCCGTGCAGCACCGGCTGGCACAGGAAGAAGTGTTCGGCCCGGTGCTGGCCGCCATGAGCTTCGCGGACGAGGACCAGGCGGTCGCGCTCGCCAATGCAACGCACTTCGGGCTGGTGGCCGGCGTCTGGACCCGCGACGGCGGCCGCCAGCTGCGCATGGCCAAGCGCGTGAAGAGCGGCCAGGTCTTCATCAACAACTACGGCGCCGGCGGCGGCGTCGAGCTGCCGTTCGGCGGCGTGAAATCCTCGGGCTACGGCCGCGAGAAGGGCTTCGAGGCACTGTACGGATTCACGACGCTCAAGACGGTGGCGATCCGCCACGGGTGAGCGCGGCCGGCGCGCTCGCCGGCGCGCCCCCGTCGCCCAGCGTGAAGCGGAACACCGCGCCCTGCCCCGGGGCGCCCTCGGCCCACACGCGTCCGCCGTGGCGCGTGACGATCCGGTGCACGATGCTCAGCCCGATGCCGGAGCCCTCGAACTCCTCCCGGCTGTGCAGCCGCCGGAACGGCGCGAACAGCTTGTCGGCATATTCCATCGGAAAACCCGCGCCGTTGTCGCGCACGTAGAACACGTCCTCCCCGCCGGCGCCGGATTCGCGGCCCACGGTCACGGTCGGCGCCGGCGTACGGGCCGTGAACTTCCAGGCGTTGTCCAACAGGTTCTCCACGGCGACGCGCAGCAGCCGCGGGTCCGCATTGACGGTCATGCCGGGCTCGATCGCGACGGCGACTTGCCGCTGCGGATGAGCCTGGCGCAGCGCGTCGGCGACGTCGGCCGAGACGGCGCTCAGGTCGGTCGCGCGGCGATTCACGCCCTCCTCGGCCAGGCGGGCCAACCGCATCAGGTCCTCGATCAGCTGCTCCATCCGCGCCACGGCGTCCAGCACGCGCTGCAGCCGCGAGCGCGAATCGGCCGCCAGCTGATGGCCGCTGTCGCGCAGCACCTTGCCGACGAAACCGCCGATCGCCGCCAGCGGCGATCGCAGGTCGTGCGACACCGACTGCGCAAAGGCCTGCAGGTCGTCATTGGCGCGCTGCAATTGCTGCGTGCGCGCCTCGAGCCGGCTGTGCAGGCGCCGCCGTTCGGTTTCGTCCCGGGCGATGCAGTACAGCTCGCCCTGCGCCCGTGACCACGCAATCGACCAGACCATGTTCGCCACCGACCCGTCCTTGCGCACGGCGCGACTTTCCAGCAGTTGCGGCGGCGCGCCGTCGAGGATGCGGCGAAAGCCTTCCAGCGCCTTCCCGCGATCCTCGGGCGGCAGGAAGTCGAGGGCGGACCTGCCCTTGAGTTCGTCCGGCTGATAGCCGAACAGCTGGACACAGGCCTTGCTCACCTGCGCGAAACGCAGCCGCGCGTCGAGCACGCAGATCACGTCCAGCGAACGGTCGTAGATGCGCGCGAGCCCCTCGGCGAGTTGGCGCTGCAGCCGCTCGGCGGCGCGCAGCCGGACGGCGGCACGATGCAGGGTCAGGGCCCAGGCCAGGCAGAGAGCCAGCACGGTCACCCCGGCAAGCGCCGCCCACTTGAACCACCATGGCAGCGCCACGGGCCGCTCCGGGCTCGTCCAGTGCCGCAGCGAGTCGAAATAGGCGGAACCGGCGTCCGCCTTGTAAGCGCGCAGATGGCGGTCGATGGCCGCCAGCACCGCGGCGCGACCGTCCTTGGGCGCGGCGAAGAACAGGCGGGACGGCGCAAAGACGATCGCGGTGTCCTCCAGCCCCATCGCCGCTGCCTGGCGGCTGCCGTGATAGGGGTTGGTCACCACGGCGTCGGCACGGCCGTCCTCCACGGCGCGGAACGCCCCTTGGTAATCCTGGAACGAAGTGACGAACGGCTGCACGCCGAAGCTGGCCGCCATCTGGACCAGGAAGGTCTGCTGGACCGATCCTTCCAGCACGGCCACCCGCTTGCCCGCGAGATCAAGGATATTGCGGATGCCGCTGCCCCGCCGCGCGTAGACCTGGCTCCAGCTGTGCAGCACCGGCTCCTGGTGGAAGGCGAGCACGGCCCCGCGCCCCGGGGTGATGGCCACGTCGCTCATCAGATCGATCTCGCCGCGTTCCGCCCGTGCCAGCCCCTCCGCAAAGGAGCCGGGCACGTATTCGAGGGTCCATCCTTCCTCGCGCGCGATTGCTTCGATCACGTCCACGAAGATGCCCTGCGCGCGCTGGTCGCGGTAGTCGATCTTCGGCGGGTTCTGGTACACGCCGATGCGCAGCTTCTGCTGCGCCCATGCGGGGCCGCCGGAGAACAGCAGCACAAGCAGGAGCAGCGCGGCCCCCATGGCGGCACGCCTGGTCGTCGCGGCACGGGATCTCACTGGCAGGTCACAACTGGGATGCAAGCTGCGATTGTGCAATAGCGGCAGCGCAGCGGCATGACCTGCCGGACGCCATCCCGCCTTTGCGCCGCGACCCGCCGCAGCCGACGCCGCCGGCGCTGATGGAAAACAGTTCCATGTCCGCGGGCACGATCAGGAGTGCGGAGCCGGGGGAGCGGGTGTGGAAGCCGGGCGCGAGATGCCTGCTGTCGACCTCCTGCGCGCTCGCGCTGGCCAGGAACAGCACGGCGGCCAGGGCCAGGGTACGACGGTACGACTTCGGCATGAACTGCAGCCTCTGGGACGATTCCGGGAATGCGGATGCGGCGGCGAAACCGGCAAAACCCGCGTGGAAATCGGCAACAATCGATTGCTTGAGCAAAAGCGGCGCGTGAAGGTTTTGCGATGCCCGGTGCCACTCGCCGATGCAGCGGGGCAAGGGCCGGAACTGATGCCCGTGCGCCTTGCCCAACAGAGCGCTGCGCGCGCCGCGCGCGGCCACCGTTCGACAGCTTCAGGAGTCACGAGAAATGCGCGTCAAGGACAAGTCCATCATCGTCACCGGTGCCGGCCAGGGCATCGGCGAAGGCATCGCCACGCGGCTGGCGCAGGAAGGCGCCAAGGTGATCGTCAACGACATCAACCAGGCGCTCGGGGAAAAGGTGGTCGCCGCGATCCAGGCTGCCGGCGGGACCGCGTCGTTCTTCGCGGCCGACGTCACGAAGTCGGCCGACGTGAAGGCCCTGGTGGAGGCCGCCGTGCAGCGCCACGGCAAGCTGGACGCGATGGTGAACAACGCCGGCTGGACCCACCGCAACCGCCCCGCGCTGGAGGTGAGCGAGGACGAGTTCGACAAGGTGTATGCGGTCAACATGAAGAGCATCTACCTGTCGACGATCCACGCCGTGCCCGCGTTCCGCGCCAACAAGGGCGGCAGCTTCATCAACATCGCCTCGACGGCCGGCATCCGGCCGCGCCCGGGCCTGACCTGGTACAACGGCTCCAAGGGCGCCGTGATCACCACCAGCAAGTCGCTGGCGGCCGAATTCGGGCCCGAGAACATCCGCGTCAACTGCATCAACCCGGTCTTCAATCCGGACACCGGCCTGTCGGCCGAGTTCGCCGGCGGACCGGTGGACGACGCCCGTCGCGCCAAGTTCCTGGCGACCATCCCGCTGGGGCGCTTCTCCACCGCCCTGGACGTCGCCAACGCCGTCCTGTACCTCGTCAGCGACGAAGCCGCCTTCATCTCGGGCGTGTGCATCGAAGTGGACGGGGGGCGCTGCGTCTGAAGCCGCCGGGCGCGGCGGTCCCGGCGATGTCCGTGGGGCCTCTGTGGGCACGCCGGGCCGGCTCGCGCCCGCCCGGTCAGAATAGGCCATGGCCGAACGAGTGATCCCCCTGGTCGACCAGCGCTTCGCCGCGCTGGCCGCCGGCGTGCCGGAACGCGCGATCCCCGCCACCGGGCGGCTGCTCGACCAGCTGCGGCGCCCGCTGCGGGACCTGCGCATCAGCGTCACCGACCGCTGCAACTTCCGCTGCAACTACTGCATGCCCAAGGAGGTATTCGACAAGGACCATGCGTATCTGCCGCATTCGGCCCTGCTGACCTTCGAGGAAATCACGCGCGTGGCGCGGCAGTTCGTCGCCCACGGCGTGCGCAAGATCAGGCTCACCGGGGGCGAGCCGCTGCTGCGCAAGGACATCGAGGCGCTGATCGCGCAGCTCGCGCAGCTGCGCACCGTGGAGGGCCGGCCGCTCGACCTGACCCTGACCACCAACGGCTCCCTGCTCGCGCGCAAGGCGAAGGCGCTCAAGGCGGCCGGGCTCCAGCGCGTCACCGTGAGCCTGGACGCGCTGGACGACGCGATCTTCCGCCGCATGAACGACGTCGACTTCCCGGTCGCCGATGTGCTCGCCGGCATCGACGCGGCCCTGGCCGCCGGGCTGGGGCCGGTGAAGATCAACATGGTGGTCAAGCGCGGCACGAACGACCACGAAATCCTGCCGATGGCGCGCCATTTCAAGGGGTCCGGCCTCGTCCTGCGCTTCATCGAGTTCATGGACGTCGGCGCCACCAACCGCTGGCGCATGGACGAAGTGCTGCCGTCGGCGCAGGTGATCGAGCGACTCCAGCGCGAACTGCCGCTGGTGCAGCTGGACCCGAGCGCGCCGGGCGAGACAGCCGAGCGCTGGGGCTATGCCGACGGCACCGGCGAGGTCGGCGTGATCAGCAGCGTGACGCAGGCGTTCTGCGGCGACTGCAACCGCGCCCGCCTCTCTACCGAGGGCCAGTTGTACCTGTGCCTCTTCGCCAGCCACGGGCACGACCTGCGCCCGCTGGTGCGCGGCGATGCGGCGCGCGGCATCGCGCCCGCCAGCGACGCCGAACTGGCTTCGGCCATCGGCCAGATCTGGCAGGGCCGCTCGGACCGCTACTCGCAACTGCGCGCCTCGATGGCGCCCGACGAAGGCCATGGCGAGCGCCGCGTCGAGATGAGCTACATCGGAGGCTAGCGCTTGTCCATTCCCGCCAGCGACATCACGGGCCTGATCCTTGCCGGCGGCCGCGGCTCCCGGATGGGCGGCGTCGACAAGGGCCTGCAGAACTTCAACGGCATGCCGCTCGCGCTGCACACGATGCTGCGGCTGCAGCCGCAGGTGGGCGAGGTGATGATCAACGCCAACCGCAACATCGCGGCGTACGAGTCCTTCGGCGTGCCGGTCTGGCCGGACGTGCTGCCCGACTACGCCGGGCCGCTGGCCGGCTTTCTGACCGGGCTGGAGCGCTGCGAGACGCCGTGGCTGGTGACGGTGCCGTGCGACACGCCGCTGTTCCCGCACGACCTCGTCGCCCGACTCGCGGCGGCGGCCCGGGACCAGGAGGCGGAGATCGCGATGGCCGCCGGCCGCGAGGAAGACGGCCAGTTGCGCACGCAGCCGGTGTTCTGCCTGCTGCGCGTCGAATTGCTGGAGAGCCTGGTGCGCTTCACGCACGACGGCGGCCGCAAGATCGACACGTGGACGGCGCGCCATAGGACGGCCACCGTGCCGTTCGACGCGCCGGGCGACGATCCGCGGGCGTTCTGCAACGCCAATACCCTGGCGCAGCTGCACCAGCTCGAACGTCCATGAAGAGCATCGCGCAGATCGCGGCCCGGCTCGACGGCTACGACCCGCAGGCGCTGGCCGCCGGTCAGGTCGGCGAGTTCCTGGCGCAGCTCGTGGAGCCGCTGCAGGAGAGCGAACCGGTGCCGGTCTTCGACGCCCTCGACCGCGTGCTGGCACGGGATATCGTCTCGCCGATCAGCGTGCCGCCGCACGACAACTCGGCGATGGACGGTTATGCGTTCGACGGCGCCCAGTTGAAGGCCAATGCGCCGCTGACGCTGCAGGTGGCCGGCACGGCCCTTGCCGGCGCGGCCTGGCGCGGCAGCGCGGGGCCGGGGCAATGCGTGAAGATCATGACCGGCGCGATCATGCCGGCGGGCCTGGACACGGTGGTGCCGCAGGAGTTCACCCAGCCCGACGGCGATCGCGTCACCATCCCGGCCGGCGTGCTGCGCCGCGGCGACAACCGGCGCGAGCAGGGTGAAGACCTGCGCGCCGGCGAGCCGGCCCTGCACGCCGGGCAGCGGCTCGGCCCTGCGGCCTGCGGCCTGATCGCCAGCCTCGGCATGGCCGAGGTGCCCGTCGTGCGCCGGCCTCGCATCGCGTTCTTTTCCACCGGCGACGAAATCCTGAGCCTGGGCGAGGCGCCGCGCGAGGGCGCGGTCTATGACAGCAACCGCTACACCGTGTTCGGGATGCTCAAGCGCCTGGGCTGCGAGCTCATCGACCTGGGGGTGGTGCGCGACCAGCCGGAGCTGCTGGAAGCGGCCTTCCGCGAGGCGGCATCGCGTGCCGACGCCATCATCACCAGCGGCGGCGTGAGTGTCGGCGAGGCCGATTACACCAAGGCGATGATGAAGAAGCTCGGCGACGTCGCGTTCTGGAAGATCGCGATGCGCCCCGGGCGTCCGATGGCCGTCGGGCGCATTGGCAACTCGTTGCTGTTCGGCCTGCCGGGCAACCCGGTTGCCGTGATGGTCACCTTCCTCGCCTTCGTGCGCCCTGCCCTGCTGCGGCTGATGGGCGCCGCGCCCACCCAGCCGCCGCTGCTGAAGGCGCGCAGCCAGGAGGCGATGCGCAAGAAGCCGGGCCGCACCGAGTACCAGCGCGGGCTGGTCACCACGGCGCCGGACGGCACGCTGCAGGTGCGAACCACCGGCAACCAGGGCTCGGGCGTGCTCAGCTCGATGGTGCAGGCCAACGGCCTCATCGTGCTGCATCACGACCAGGGCAGCGTCGCCGCCGGCGACGCAGTGGACGTGATGATGTTCGAGGGCGCGATCTAGGGCCTGTTCACACAAATATCTGTACTCTCGTTCGGCCTAGACGGTGATGATCGGCGTGTGGCCGGGATGGGTACAGACTGGCCGTCTGTACCCATTTCGGACGCGCGTCGAGCGCGCCGTATCGGACGAACCCTTCGGGCAGCCCCGTATCGGGCCGCATGCGTTGTTACGGTCAAAGGCCAATACGTCGAGTATTGGCCTTCGCCCGCGCCTAGCCTGCGGCCCGATACGGGGCTGCGAGAGCATAGATACTTGTGTGAACAGACCCTAGGCCAGGCGCGCGGCGCGATTCATCAGCGCCGCCCCGGTCACATCATCCCGGTCCGGCTCATCTCCCGTACCTGCAGGACGCCCCCGCGCCAGTAGCCGGCCACGCGGATCGTGTCGCCGGCGCGCGGCATGCTCATCATGCCGCCCAGGCTCACGGCGACGGTCTCGCCGCTGGCCAGCAGGAGGTGCACGGTGCGGGTCGCGCTGTCCGCGCTCTGCACGGTCCCCGTCAGGTCGAGCACCGCCTGCTCCGGCAGCGCCGACGACATGGTCACGCGGTCCGCCGCCAGCACCCACCCCGCCGCGGCGCCTGCCACTTCGACGTAGCGGCCCACGGCCATCATCGCGGCAGTGCCACCCGCGAACTGCGCCCGGGTCGCGTCGACCCGCTGGCCGCGCACGACGAACATGCCGGCGCCGAGCACCTCGGTCACCGATCCGAGCAGCTCCATGGGCCGGCCGCCGCGCGGCATGAGCTCCAGGGTGCTGGCCGCAAGCTGCCCGGTCGCCGGATCGAGGGCTCCGTCCACCGTGACGTAGCTGCCGGGAGCCGCCGCCGCGCGCGCCGCCGCGAGGTCGGGGTGCGAAAGGTCGACGGACACGCCCTGCACCAGCATCGTGGTGCCGGACAGCGGCTGGGCCGCGCCGCTCACCCGCAACCGGTCGGCCGCGAATCGGGGGCTGCCCACGCGCTGCATGGACGACGGCGTCCAGCGTCCGGGCAGCACGCCGGGGTCGCCCGGCCACGGCACCACCACGGTGACCGCCGTCCCGGCCGCCAGCGTGCCTTGCTGCACGAGGTTGGCGATCTGCTCCGTCCCGAGCGGCACGCCGCCCAGGCTCCACGTGCCGCCGCCGGGCCGCAGGTGGCCGGTGATGCGGGCCGGCAGCGCTTCGCGCGCGATCCGCTCGACCCGGGTGGCGCGGATGATGTCGCGGGAAGCGTCGGCCGAATCCACCTGCAGCACGCCGTAGACCTGGACCGCGTCCAGCGGGGCCAGCTCGCCAAGGCCCGACAAGCCGGAGAAGATGGTGACCGGCCCCGCGCCCGGATCGGCATTCACCGCCACCGGCTGGCCCCAGACGGTGAACCTGTCGCCCGTGACCTGGGCGGCCGGACCGACCAGCTGCGACTCCAGCCGCACGCGCGTCGGCGTGCCCTGCGCGTCGACGTGCAGGTACACGTACTGGCCCAGCCGGAGGTCCGACCAGGCTAGCGCCTGCGTTCGCAGGAGGTCGGGCAGGTGTTCGATGGCGGCCTGGCTGTCGTCGTAGCGCCTGCCGTCGACGAACACGCTGCCCAGCCCGGTGACGACACCGGCCACGATGCCCGTGCCGCCGGTGCCGACGCCGGGGATCAGGGCCAGGAGTTCGCCACCACCGCATCCGGCCAGCGACAGCGCGGCGGCACCGGCGAGGAACGAGCGGCGCCTGAACGCGCGGGGGAAAGGCCGTTGCACTTGCGGATGCCGGGTCATGGTTGCGCCTCGTCGCCCGTGGCCGGGCCATCGTGGAAATAGGCACCGAGCCGCACCAGCCGGTCGCCCCGCCCGCCGTCCTGCGCGTGCAGGCGGGTGGCTTCGGTGAGAAATGCATTCATCATGGCGGCCCACAGTTCGCGCGACAGTGCCGCCAGTTCCTCGGCAGATCGCGCGGTGAGCCCGCCGGCATAGGCCGCCTGTTCCAGCTGCGCCGGGCCGCTGCCGCGCAGGTTGTGCGATGCGGTGGACAGGTGCGCCGTGAGGTTGTCGACGAAGAGCTCGATCAGCTCGGCCCAGTCCTGTTGCGGCACGAAACCGGTCTGCAGCAGCGCCACCGCCTCCTGGCCGCCGTCGACGTCGAGCCGGGCCAGGCCCAGCCTGATCAGCTCATTGAGCACCGACAGCGGGTGGACGTCCTGGTTGACACTGCGTGCCAGGGTCTCGAACGAAAGCTCGGCGCCGGCGCGCGGCAGCATCCGCACGGTGCCGTCGGGCGTGCGATACAGCGGGTCGCTGACCCAGCGGGCGAACACCTCGGACGGGATGCTGCGCTTGACGGGCCTGGCGCTGGACAGCGGTTGCCGCCGCCACGCGTTGATCTCCTTGCGCTGGACTCCCGATCGCAGGCTCACGGCGGAATCGGTGGCCTTTTCGCCGCGGGCGGCGATCTGGGCCAGTGCCTGCTCGATGAACACCGGCTTGAGCTGCGCGAGCAAGCTCTGGTAGCCGACGCCCTCGTCGATCAGGAGCCGCACGAGCGGGACCGACACGCGCCGCACTGCCTCCAGGACGCGGGCCTGCCGCTCAAGCGGTTCCATCGAACACCCGCAGTGACTGCCGGGAGCGCGGCATCAGAGCGCGCCGGCCACCGCGTCGGTGGCGGCGAGCACGCCGACCAGGTCGACGAGCTGGCCCGTGCCGGTGGCCACTTCCGCGTACCGGCCGTCGGCGTTGCCGTCGCGGAAGACCTGCCAGGACGTCGCGCCATTCCAGAAAGTGTGCCTCTCCACGACCAGCCCGCTCTGCAGCGTCCACTCCACGCCGGCCGGGGCTATCGTGTCCGAGAGCCGCACCCATTCGAAGCCGTTGGGAAGCACCTGCGTGACGCCGGTGACCGCGCCGCCGGCGGTCGTCACTTCCAGCGCCTCGCGGCCGGAAAAGCCGAAGACGTTGACCTGGGGTGCCGCCGTGAGCACGCGCGCCATGCTCACCGCCTGGTAGAGCCCGTCGGCGTCGGTATCGCTGTAGCGCACCTCGGAGATGGCGCCCGGCAGCGTGCGCGTGGCCAGCACATCCGCGCCGGCCAGGCTGTACGCCACGCCCGGGAACACCGACAGTTCGACCGTCGCTCCCGAGGGCAGCGTCACGGCCGCGCCCGTCACCGCGCCGCCGGCCACGGTGAAACTGAATACATCGCCGAGTCCCGCAGCCAGGCGGGCCGTCGCGGCGCCGAGGCCGTAGGTCATCGCGAAGCCGTCGCACGCCAGTTGCAGCGGCCCGGCCAACCCCGTGGCGGCGACGCCGCCGCCATAGCCCATCATCCCGCCGCCATAGCCCATCGTCCCGCCGCCATAGCCCACTCCGGCGCCCGCGCCGGCCACCCCGAACTGCATCCGAACCATAGAAATCTCCACGGGACCGTCCGCCGACCGCGGCCGCCCAGTTCTGCACCACGACGGTGCACGTCATGCCGCCACACCTCAACGGCACAAATGTGACAATATCCCATTTAATCGGGCTTACAAGGAAATCGACGCTCGAACCGCCCCGCAAAACGTGGAAGGTTGACCCAGATCAGAAGAGGCCGCCGCGCCAGCGCAGCGGGGGGCCCCGGGCGCCGCGTCAGGCGAACCGCAACACGGCGATCGGCGGCAGGTCGCGCGATACGCACTCCCACCGCGCGCCGCCGCTCGCGCTCACCCAGAGGCCGCCGGTGGTGGAGCCGATCGCCAGCGTCTCGCCGTCCGGGCCGACCGCCAGCGCGTGGCGGTACACGAGGTGGTAGGCATCCGACTGCGGCAATCCGCTGCCATGCACGGCGAACGTGCCGCCGCCGTCACGCGTTTCGGTGACGACCAGGCGGCCCTCGGGCGCCATGCGCTGCGCATCGGAATGGGCCGGCACGAACCAGGCGCGCTGCGGATCGGCCGGATGCGCGGCCACAGCGAACCCGAACCCGCTGGGCTGCGGCGACTCGATCGCCACCCAGCGCAGGCCGCCGTCCACCGAACGGAAGATGCCGCCGTGATGCTGGCACCACAGCACGTCGGGCTGCGCGCGGCAGTGGTCGATGCGGTGCGGGTCCTGGATGTTGGGGTCCTCGCGCCGTTCGGGCGGCATGAAGCCGGCGATCATTCCCTTGGACGTGTTGGTCCACGTCGCGCCGCGATCGCGGGTCTGCCACACGCCGCCGCAGGAGATCGCGACCGTGACGTGCGACGCATCGCGCGGATCGACGAGGATGGAGTGAATGCCCGCGTGGTCATAGCCGCCGCCGAACCACTCGCGCCGCTCGGGGCGCTGCCACAGGCTTTCGACCAGTTGCCAGCTGGCCGCGCCGTCGTCGGAGGTGAACAGCCCGGCCGGCAGGCAGCCCGCCCAGAGGCGTCCGTCCGGTGCGGCCTCCAGCCCCCACACCTGGTCGACCGTCCATGGCGTGGGATCGTCCTTCCACGGGCCGTCGGTCGGCTTGGGGGGAAATGCCGGCGCGGCCGCTTCATGCCAGCTCGCGCCGCCATCGGTGGTCTTCCAGACCTTCACGCCGAAGTGGCCGAGGCGCAGCGCGGCGTACCCGGCACCGTCGGGCCGCATCACCATCTGCGACACCGGCTCGCCGGGGAAGTGCGGCCGGCCGAGCTGCCAGCCGCCGCCGTGGCGCCGAACCGGAATCAGTCCCTTGCGGGAGCCCACCCAGAGCGTCTGTGCCATCGCTATCCTCCCGTGAGCGCCTGGATCACCATGACCTTGTCGTCCGGCCCGAGCGGAACATCGAGCCGCGCGCGGTCCGTGATCATGCGCGCATTGACGAACACGGCCACGTGCTTGCGCACGCAGCCCTGCTCGTCCAGTACATAGCCCTTCATGGCGGGCGCCGCCGCGAAAGCGCCGACGAGCGCGTCGCGCAACGTGGCGCCCTCCACCCGCTGGAGCGGGCACGGCACATGGCGCGTCAGCGCCGGCGCGAATTCCACCGTGGGCATGGCGCGCATTCTGGCGCGCCCGCTTGCCCTTGCTGGCGACCGGGCCAAGCGGCCGCCGGCCGAGGTCCGCAGGCCGCGCGAAGAGACGAGCTGCGCCCGGCGGCGCGGGCCCTCACTTGGCGACCAGGTCGTGGCCGTGCGGCGGCAGCACCTCGTCGGCCGTCTTCGCCTTGTTGGCGCCGGGGACCTTGTTGCGCGAGAACAGCAGGTACATGGTCGGCACGACGAACACCGTGAGCAGCGTCCCGAGCGACATCCCGCCGACGATGACCCAGCCGATCTGGATGCGGCTCTCGGCGCCGGCGCCGGTCGACAGCGCCAGCGGCACGGCTCCCAGCACCATCGCGCCGGTGGTCATCAGGATCGGGCGCAGCCGCTGCGAGGCTGCCTTGACCACGGCGTCGACCTTGTCCAGCCCCTGCTGGCGCAACTGGTTGGCGAACTCGACGATCAGGATGCCGTGCTTGGTGATCAGCCCCACCAGCGTGATCAGCCCGATCTGCGAATAGACGTTGAGCGACCCGCCCGACCACTTCAGGGCCAGCAGCGCGCCGATCATCGACAGCGGCACCGACAGCATGATCACCAGCGGGTCGACGAAGCTCTCGAACTGCGCCGCGAGCACCAGGAAGATGAACAGCAGCGCCAGCGCGAACACGATCGCGAGGGCGCCCTGCGAACTGCGGAACTCGCGCGAGGTGCCGTTGAGCTCCGTGGTGTAACCGGGCTTGAGCACCCTGGCGGTCGTCTCGTTCATGAACGTGATCGCCTGCCCGAGCGAATAGTCGGGCGCGAGATTGGCGGTGATCGAGACGCTGCGCCGCTGGCCGAAGTGGTTCAGCTCGCGCGGGCTGACGCTCTCGCGCGCCTTCACCAGCGCCGACAGCGGGATCATGGTGTCGCCGCGGCCGCGCACGTTGATGCTGTCGATGTTCTCCGGTGTCGAACGGCCGCTGGGCCGGGTCTGCACGATCACGTCGTACTGCTCGGCGTCGCGCTTGTAGCGCGTCACCTGGCGCCCGCCGAGCATGGTCTCCAGCGCCTTGGCGACCACTTCCACGCTGACGCCCATGTCGGCCGCCTTGGCGCGATCGACCTCGATGCGCAGTTCCGGCTTGTTCAGGCGCAGGTCGACGTCGGGCGACACGATCCCCGGGTTCTTCGCGATCTCGTCGAGCAGCTGGCGCGTCACCCGGTTCAGGTTCTCGTAGCTGTCGGAAGTCTGGATGACGAAGTTCAGCGGCCGCTCGCGGAATCCCTGGCCCAGCGAAGGCGGCGTGATCGGGAACGCGTTGACGCCGGGCAGCGCGTTGAACTTCGGCGCCATCTCGCGCGCCAGTTCCAGCGTGGTGCGGTTGCGCTTTTCCCAGTCGACGGTGCGGTAGACGACGCTGGCCTGCGATACCGTGGGGTTGCCGACGTTGGCGAAGATGCGGTCGAACTCGGGATACTGCTGGCCGAGCTTCTCCAGCGCCTGCGCATAGCGATCGGTGTATTCCAGCGTGCTGCCGTCCGGTGCGTTGACGTTCGCCAGGATCGTGCCGCGGTCTTCCAGCGGTGCCAGCTCCTGTTTCATCGTCGGCCACACCAGCGCGATGCCGGCGGCGCTGAGCAGCATCACCCCGATGATCAGCCAGCGCGCCTGCAGCACCGCCCGCAACAGGCCGCCGCCCCCGGCCGCGGTGCCGGGCTGCCAGCGCGCCAGCAGCACCCAGCGCAGCGCGAGCGCATAGCGCTCCTGCAGCCGCGTGAGCAGCCGCTCCATGCCGCGATCGAACCAGTTGGGCGCCGGGTTGTGGCGCAGCAGCTTGGTGCACAGCATCGGCGTGAGCGTCAGGGCGATGAAGCCGGAGACGCACACCGCCCCCGCCAGCGCCAGCGCGAACTCGACGAACAGCCGGCCGGTGCGCCCCGGCGTGAACGCCAGCGGGGCATAGACGGCCACCAGCGTCAGCGTCATGGTCACCACCGCGAAGCCGATCTCGCGCGCGCCGCGGATGCCCGCCGAGAACGGGTCCATGCCCTCCTCGATGTGGCGGAAGATGTTCTCCAGCATCACGATCGCGTCATCCACCACCAGTCCGATGGCGAGCACCAGGGCCAGCAGCGTCAGGGTGTTGATGGTGAAGCCGAACAGCGCCATCAGCGCGAAGGTGCCGATCAGGCTGACGGGGATGGTGACGATCGGGATGATGGATGCGCGCACCGTGCGCAGGAAGACGAAGATCACCAGCGCCACCAGCAGGATGGCCTCGGCGATGGTCTGGTAGACGTTCTTGACCGAGCGGTCGATGAACAGCGAGTTGTCGTTCGCGATCTCGATGTTGATGTCCGCGGGCAGGTCCTGCTTGAGCTTCGGAATGATCTCGCGCACGCCCTCGGCCAGCGTCAGCGGATTGGCGGTGGCCTGGCGAATCACGCCGGCCGAGATGGCCTGGCGCCCGTTCAGGCGCACCGCGCTGCGTTCGTCCGCAGCGCCCTCCTCGACCTGCGCCACGTCGCGGATCTTCACCGGGAAGCCGTTGACGTTCTTGATGACGATCTCGGAGAACTGGGCGGGCCGCACCAGGTCGGTCTGCGACGTGACGCTGAACTCGCGCTGCTGGGACTCGATCCGGCCCGCCGGCAGCTCCAGGTTGCTGCGGCGGATGGCATCCTCGACGTCCTGCGTGGTCAGGCGGTAGCCGGCCAGCCGGGCGGGGTCGAGCCAGACCCGCATCGCGTACTTGCGCTCGCCGTAGATGCGCACGTCGGCGACGCCCGTCACCGTCTGCAGCCGCGACTTCACGATCCGGTTGACGAGGTCGTTGATCTGCAGCCGCGTCAGCGTGTCGCTGGTGAAGGCCAGCCAGATGACCGGGAACGCATCGGCCTCGACCTTCGCGATGACGGGCTCGTCGATCGCCTGCGGCAGCTTGTTGCGCACGCGCGAGGTCCGGTCGCGCACCTCGGCGGCGGCGGCGTCGGCGTCCTTCTCGAGCCGGAAGCGCACCGAGATCTGGCTCTGCTCGGCGCGGCTGATCGAGGTGAGCACGTCCACCGCGTCGATGCCGGCGATGGAGTCTTCCAGCGGCTTCGTGACCTGGGTCTCGATCACCTCCGCCGAGGCGCCCGGATAGCGGACGCTGACGGTGACGACCGGCTCGTCGATCTTCGGATACTCGCGCACCGCCAGGCGCGTGAAGCTCACGGCGCCCACCAGCAGCACCAGCAGCGACAGCACGGTGGCGAACACCGGCCGCCGGATCGAGATTTCTGGGAGTTGCATCGAACTTCTCCGCAGGCCTGCGCTAGCGAGCCGCGGTGCGGCGGTGCGCGCCCTGGCCGGTGTCGTCGGCCGCGGCGCCGCAGGGATTGGAACCGCCCACGCGCGCCGCCACCGGCAGGCGTTCGGGCAACGCCGCACCCGGCCGGGACGATGCGGCCGCGGCCGGCGCACTGCCCATGGCCGCGCCGCCGGCCGCCGGGCTGGCGCCATCGGCGGTACCGGCCTGCGGGGCCACGCCGGAATGGCCCAGGTCCAGCACGCGAACCGCCATGCCGTCCTTCTGCACGCGCTGCTGGCCCGCCGTGACGACGACGTCGCCGGCCTGCAGGCCCTCGACGATCTCGACGCGGCCGGGACGGCGGATGCCGACCTTCACCGGCACCCGCTGCGCGACCTTCGTGTCGCGGTCGGGCCCGTCGACCAGCTTGATCACGTACTGGCGTCCCGATTGCGGCACCACGGCTTCCTCGGGAATCACCCGGGCTTGTTCGCGCTCGCCGAAGACGGCCGTGACCCGGGCGAACATGCCGGGGCGCAACTGCAGCCGCCGGTTGTCGATGCACCCGCGCACGCCGACCGAGCGGCCGTTCGCGTCGACCAGCGGATCGATCGCCTGCACCACGGCCGTGAAGCGCTGGCCCGGCAGCGCATCGAGGTCCACCAGCGCCGGCTGGCCCTTGCGCAACTTGGTCTGGAAGCGCTCGGGCAGCCGGAAGTCGACGTACATCGCGTCGATGTCCTCGATGTTGACGATGTCCGTGCCGTCCTTCAGGAAGTCGCCCACGCTGGTGTTGCGGATGCCGGCGATGCCGTCGAAGGGCGCCACGATGCGCAGCCGCGCCGCGGTCGCCCGCGCCAGCGCCAGTTTGGCCTGCGCCACCTGCAGGTTGGCCGCGCTCTCGTCGACGGAGCGCCGGCTGATGAAGTTCTGCGCCACCAGATCCTGGTTGCGCCTGTGATTGGCCTCGGCGATCGAGAGTTCGGCCTGGGCCTGCTGCACCTGGGCCAGCGGCAGCTGGTCGTCGAACTGCACCAGCAACTGGCCGCGGCGCACGCGGTCGCCGTCCCGGAAATTGAGCTGCGTGACCCGCCCGCTCACCTCCGGGCGCAGCACCACGCTCTGGCGCGAACGCAGACTGCCCACGGCCTGGGCCTCGTCGGTCAGCGTCATCAGCTCCACGCGGGCCGCCTCCACCGCCGGCACCCGCGCGGCGGGCGCGGGCGCGGTGGCGGCAGCTGCGGCGGCCGGCCTGGCCGGCTGGCGCTGGTACCACCAGGCCGCGCCCGATGCGGCGGCAATGCCGGCGACGGCGATCACGCTGTAGATTGCTTTCGATGCCATGGGAAAGGGGGTCCGTCCGCAAGAATGCGCCAGGGGAGCCGCCCCCAGATCAGCACATCAATGTATCAGCAGGCGCTGCCGCCTGCATTCGCAGCCGCCCTATGGCCCCCTGCCGCGGCGCGCCGCGGCCGCCTTTTTACCAGTGCTTTACACAGCCTGGGGCCGGCGGCCGAGCGCCACCTCGACGCCGCGGTTGGCAAGCTCGTCCGCCCGCTCGTTGCCCGGGTCGCCGTTGTGCCCGCGCACCCAGCGCCATTCGATCGAGTGCCCCCGCCGATTGACCAGCTCGTCCAGTTCCTGCCACAGCTCCTGGTTCTTCACCGGCTGCCTGGTCGACGTGCGCCAGCCCTTGGCCTTCCAGCCCGGCAACCACTCGGTCATGCCCTTGAGCACGTACTGGCTGTCCACGTGCAGCGTCACGGCGCACGGGCGCTTGAGGGCCTCCAGCGCCCGGATCACCGCCAGCAGCTCCATGCGGTTGTTGGTCGTCAGCGGCTCGCCGCCGAACAATTCCTTCTCGGTGGCGCCCGACTTGAGCAGGACGCCCCAGCCGCCGGGCCCCGGATTGCCTTTGCAGGCACCGTCGGTATAGATCTGCACACCCGTCACAACTGTTCTTCCTGGTATTCCTGGTAGGCGGGCTCCCGGTTGGCCACCGCCACGGCCGCGGACCGCTTCTTTGCCTTCTTCCACGGCAGCCCGATCAGCTTCATGCCGCGCACCCGCTTCACCGCCACGAGGAAATAGGCGGCCCCGAAGATCGGCCACCACCGCTCGCCGACAGTATCGATCCAGTCGGAGCGCTCGAGCCACTTGTCGGTCCTGAAAGCGGGACGATAGCAGCCGAAGCTGCCCGACTCCACCTCGAAACTCAGGAGCCGCAGCCAGTCGCGCAGCCGCCAGTAGCCGATGAAGTCACCCGCGTCCGGCAGGTACAGCTGCCCGAAGCCCAGGCGCCGATAGAGATGGGCGCGCCGCTGGCGCAGGCCCCACAGGCTGGCTGGATTGAGGCAGCAGATCACCACCTTGCCCTCGGGCACCAGCACCCGTTCGACTTCGCGCAGGGTCGCGTGGGGGTCGGTATTGAGCTCCAGCGAGTGCGGCAGCACCACCAGGTCGATGCTGTTCTCCTCGAACGGGAGGCTTGCGAAATCGCAATAGAGCGCCGGCCGGACCGGGTTGGAATCGGGGGGCACCGGTTCGCGCAGTGCGAGCCAGCGGTGCGGCATGCGGTTCGCGCGCAAGGTGTCGAGTTCGGGCAGGCCCAGCTGCAGGGCATGAAAGCCGAAAATGTCGCCGACGGCGCGGTCGAATTCGGCCCGCTCCCACGCCAGCAGGTACCGGCCGGGCGGCGTCTCGAACCACTGCCGCATTCCTATAATCTGCTCGCTCATGAAGCTGATACCGCTGCCGGCTTTCCAAGACAATTACCTGTGGGTGCTGCACGACGGGCGCCGGGCCATTGTCGTGGACCCGGGCGACGCGCAGCCCGTACTCGCCTGCTTGCAGCGTGATCGACTGCAACTGGAAGCGATTCTAGTCACGCACCACCACCCGGACCACATCGGCGGCGTCGACGCGTTGCGCGATGCGACCGGCGCGGCCGTGCATGGCCCCGCGCGCGAACCCATCCCCGAGCCGTTCGCCCGGCTTGCCGAGGGCGACGCGGTGAACGCCCTGGGCCTCGCCTTCCGGGTGCTGGACGTGCCCGGGCACACAGCGGGGCATGTCGCGTATTACTGCCCCGACGTCGACGGCCGTCCGCTGCTCTTTTGCGGCGACACGCTCTTTTCCGGCGGCTGCGGGCGCCTGTTCGAAGGAACTGCGGCGCAAATGCTCGCGTCGCTGGACAAGCTGGCCGCCCTGCCCGGCGCCACGCGGGTGTGCTGTACGCACGAATACACGCTTTCGAACCTGAAATTTGCGCGTGCCGTGGAACCCGGCAACGCCGAACTGATCCAGTACCAGCAGCGCTGCGAAGAACTGCGCGCCCGCAACCAGCCCACCCTGCCCTCGTCGATCGAGCAGGAAAAGCTGGTCAACCCGTTCCTGCGCACCCGCCTGCCCGGCGTGGCGCAGGCCGCCCGCGCGCACGATACCGCCACCTCGCCGGATGAAGTGGGAGTGTTTGCCACGCTCCGGCACTGGAAGAACCAATTCAAATGAAGCTGCTCCACGCTGCGGTCCTGTCCGTGTCCCTCTGGCTGGCCGGCTGCGCCACGCCGCCCCTGCCCTCCTCCCCGTCCACCTGGCCCGCGGCCCCGGCTGCCGGCGCCGAAGCGACGCCGGCGCAGCCCGGCGCGGCGGCCGTGATCCCGTCCGGGCCCCTGACGCCGATCGCGCCGACCGACATCTCGTCGCAGGGCGTCACGGCCCTGCAGCCGCCGGCCGACCTGTGGGACCGCATCCGGCGCGGCTTCGCGATGCCGAACCTCCAGAACGACCTGGTGCGCCAGCAGGAGCAGTGGTACGCCACGCGCCCCGATTACATGCAGCGCATGACGGAGCGCTCCAGCAAGTACCTGTTCCACATCGTCGAGGAGCTGGAGCGCCGCAACATGCCCACCGAGCTGGCGCTGCTGCCGTTCATCGAGAGCGCGTTCAACCCGCAGGCGGTCTCCAGCGCCCGGGCGGCGGGCATGTGGCAGTTCATGCCGGCCACCGGGCGCGACTTCGAACTGAAACAGAACGTGTTTCGCGACGACCGCCGCGACGTGCTGGCGTCCACCCGGGCCGCGCTCGACTACCTGCAGAAGCTGTACAACATGTTCGGCGACTGGCACCTCGCGCTGGCGGCGTACAACTGGGGCGAAGGCAGCGTCGGCCGCGCGATCGCCCGGAACCAGAAAAGCGGGCTGGGCACGGCGTACACCGACCTCAGCATGCCGAACGAGACCCGCAACTACGTGCCCAAGCTGCAGGCGGTCAAGAACATCATCGCCAACCCGGACGGCTTCCGCACCGAACTGCCGGTGATCGGCAACCACCCGTACTTCCAGACCGTGGCGCTCACCCGCGACATGGACGTGGAACTGGTGGCCCGCCTGGCCGATGTCTCGGTGGCGGACTTCAAGGCGCTGAATCCTTCCATGAAGCGGCCGGTGATCCTCGCCAACGGAACGCCGCAGATCCTGCTGCCGTGGGACAACGCCACCGTGTTCAAGCGCAATTTCGAGGCCCACAACGCCGGGCAGTATGCGAGTTGGACGGCCTGGAGCGCGCCCGCGACCATGAGCGCCGCCGAGGCGGCGCGCCGCGTCGGAATGACCGAGCCGGACCTGCGCACGGTGAACGCGATCCCGCCGCGCATGTTGATCAAGGCCGGCTCGGTGCTGATCGTTCCGCGCACGGCCAAGATGAACCACGACGTGGCGGACCATATTGCCGACAACGGCCAGCTCTCGCTGGCGCCGGAAGCCCGGTCCCGCCGCGCCACGGTCAAGGCCGGCAAGCGCGACACCGTCGCCAGCATCGCGCGCCGCTACCGCGTCAGCGCGGCGCAGGTGGCGGAATGGAACGACGTGGGCGCCACTGCTTCGTTCAAGCCGGGCCAGCAGGTCGTCCTGCACCTGCCGGTGAAGCCGGCCGCGCGGGTGCCGGGCCGCATGGTGCACAAGGCCGCCGCGTCCAAGGGCGGGCGCAAGGCGGCCCAGGGTCCGTCGCACCGGCGGCCCGCGAAGGCCGGCGTCAAGCGCCGCCGCTGAGCCGCCTGGTTCAGGCGCGGCTTCCTACGGTCCCGCAGGAGGCCTCCGACGGTGATTCGCTCCCGGCGCCGATAAGGCTGGGCAGGCCGGCGAGGCAGAGTGGTCTCATCGCTTCTTCAAGGAGTCAGACCATGTTCAAGAAGACCCTGCTGGCCGGCCTCGTGGCGGCCGGATCGCTGATCGGCCTGGTGCCGATGGCCGCCAATGCCCAGTACACCGCCATCGTACAGACCGCCCCGCCGGCGCCGTTGCGGGAGGCAGTCCCGGCTCCCCGTGAAGGCTATGTGTGGGCGCCCGGCCACTACGAGTGGCGCGGCAACCAGTACGTATGGGTGCGCGGCCACTGGATCGCGGACCGCGTCGGCTACGACTATCGCGAGCCGCGCTGGGTGCAGCGCGGCAGCGGCGAGTGGGTCCTGGTCGGCGGCGACTGGGTGCCGGTCGAACGCCACGCCCGCAACAACGGCCGCTTCAGCGACCCTGACTGGCAGCCGCCCGGCCGTGGCCGCCTGTACGGGCCCAATGGCGACCTCGACGGCGACGGCATCGCCAATCGCGACGACCGCGACCGTGACGGCGACGGCGTGCGCAACCGCGACGACGACTTCCCGAACGATCCCTCCCGCTCCTGAGGCCGCCTGAGCCGAGGCAGGCCCGGCAGTTCGCTGCCGGGCTTCGTGCCGCTCACAATTTCTCGGTTTCGCCCTGGCGCGGCTGCCATTTCATGAGCCGCCGCTCGATGCGCCCGACCATGCCGTCCAGCGCCAGCGCGAACGCCGTCAGCACCGCGATGCCTGCGAACACGGTGTTGACGTCGAACGTGCCTTCGGCCTGCAGGATCAGGTAGCCCACGCCGCGCGCCGAGCCCAGGTACTCGCCGACCACCGCGCCGACGAAGGCCAGGCCGACCGAGGTATGCAGGCTGGAGAACACCCAGCTGGTGGCGCTGGGCAGGTACACCGTGCGCAGCAACTGCTTCTGACTGGCGCCCAGCATGCGCGCGTTCGCCAGCACCACGGGGCTGACCTCCCTGACGCCCTGGTAGACGTTGAAGAAGACGATGAAGAACACCAGCGTCACCGCCAGCGCCACCTTGCTCCAGATGCCCAGGCCGAACCACAGCGCGAAGATCGGCGCCAGGATCACGCGGGGCATCGAGTTGGCGGCCTTGATGTAGGGATCGAGAATCGCGCTCGCCGTCGGCGCCAGCGCGAGCCAGAGTCCGAAGGCCAGCCCCAGCAGCGTGCCGATGCCGAAGGCGAGCACCGTCTCCAGCAGCGTGATGCCCAGGTGCACGTAGACATCGGCGCGCCCGGGCAGGCCGTCCGGGAACAGCGCGTTCGGCGCCACTTCCCAGGGCAGGAACCACGACCAGATCCGGCCCGCCACCTTGACCGGCTCGCCGAGGAAGAACGCGTACTGGTCGTTGCGCGTGACCAGTTGCCAGGCCAGCAGGAACGCGACCAGCACGCCCAGCTGCCAGGCGCGCAGGTTCCTGCCGGAAGGTTTGAACGCGGCCAGCATGTCACCAGTGAGCGTGGGGGTTCATGTCAGGCCGCCTTCTTCAGTTGCTGTGCGTAGCCCTTGAGCACTTCGTCGCGCAGCACCGCCCAGATCCGCGAGTGCAGTTCGACGAAGCGCGGATGGACCCGGACCTCGGCGACGTCGCGCGGGCGCGGCAGGTCGATGTCGAACTCGCCGATCGGCCGTGTCGCGGGGCCGGCCGACAGCACGACCACCCGGTCGCTCATCGCGATCGCTTCGTCCAGATCGTGGGTGATGAACAGAACGGCCTTGCGTCCGTGTCGACCCCCGGCCGCTGCGCGCCCGCCCCCCTCGGGGGCCTGCAGCTTCGGGCTTGGGGCGGCCCGGCGTCCTTCGCTGTCCGCTGCCCAGAGCTCCAGCACTTCGTTTTCCATCAACTGGCGCGTCTGGATGTCCAGCGCGCTGAACGGCTCGTCCATGAGGATGATGTCCGGATCGAGCGCCAGCGTCTGCGCCAGCGCCGTACGTTTGCGCATGCCGCCCGAGAGCTGGTGGGGATAGCGGTCGCCGAATTCACCGAGCCCGACGCGTTCCAGCCAGGCCTGGGCCTGCGCCCGTGCTTGCGCTTCCGGCACGCCGCGGTACTGCAGGCCCACCATCACGTTGGCGATGGCGCTGCGCCACGGCATCAGCGCCTCGGTCTGGAACATGTAGCCGGCGCGCCGGTTGATGCCCACCAGCGGCTCGCCGAAGACCTTCACGCTGCCGGCCGACGCGGCCAGCAGCCCGGCGCCGATGTTCAGGAGCGTGGACTTGCCGCACCCCGTCGGGCCGACGACGGAGACGAACTCACCGGCCCGGATGCGCAGCGTGGTGTCGGCCACCGCGGTGTAGCGCTGCCCCGGCGCTTCCGCGGAAGTGAAGGTGACGGTGATGCCATTGAGTTCCAGCGCACATTCGGACATGGTGTTCTTCTTGACGACTGGCGCTCCACCGGAATTTGAACGCGGAGGACGCGTTCAAAGGGACTTCGGCACGCCCCGCACCGCGCGAACCCTTACGCCTTGAACCTGTCCTTCGCGCGCCGGGCGAAATCGTTGGTGTAGGTCTTGGCCAGGCTGATCTTCTCGGGCTTGACCGCCGGGTCGAAGCTGGCCAGCGCGCGCAGCGCCGTGCGCGCGCCGTCGTCCGGCAGCATGCCGTCGAGCGCGATGGCCTCCCGCACCTTGTTGAACGAGGCGAGGTACAGCGCGCGGTCGCCCAGCAGGTAGCCCTCGGGAACCGTCTTGATGATGTCGCTCGGCCCGGCTGTCTGCAGCCACTTCAGCCCGTGCACGATGGCGTTGGCCAGGGCCTGGCAGGTGTTGGGGTTCTTCTGCACGAACTCCGCATGGGTGTAGAAGCACGCGGCGGGCATCGGACCGCCGAAGACATCCTGCGTGCCTTTGAGCGTGCGCGTGTCGCTGATGATCTTGATGTCGCCCTTCTGCTCCAGCATCGTCATCACGGGGTCGGTGTTGCTCATGGCATCGACCTGGCCGGAGCGCAGCGCCGACAACGCCGCGGCCGAGGTCCCGACACCGACATAGCTCACCTCGCTGGCCTTGATGCCCGCGCGCGACAGCAGCAGGTTCGCGACCATGTTGGTGGACGAACCCGGGGCCGACACCCCGATCTTCCTGCCGCGCAGGTCGGCGAGCGTCTTGTAGTTGGGAACCGTCCTGGTCGAGACGCCCACGGAGATCTGCGGGGCCCGGCCCATCAGCACGATCGACTGGATGAACTGGTTCTTCGCCTGCATGTTGATCGTGTGCTCGTAGGCGCCGCTCACGACGTCGGCCGACCCGCCGATCAATGCCTGCAGCGCCTTCGCACCGCCCGCGAAATCCGAGATCTCCACGTCCAGCCCTTCGGCCTTGAAATATCCGAGCTGCTCCGCGATCGTCAGCGGCAGGTAGTAGAACGCGGCCTTGCCGCCCACGGCGATGGCGACCCTGGTCTTCTCCGGCTTGCCTTGCGCCAGCACGCCGGGCGCCGCCACGCCGGCCACGGCGAGCACGGCGGCGGAGGTGAATGTTCTGCGGGTCAGGACGATGCGACTCATGATGTGATGCGGACCGGGTTTTGCGTCGAGCGTAGCGGCGCACGCTCGCGCACGCATCGGGAACATCCCCTGCGGGTTTTCACGTAAGCGAAAGCGCGGCGCGCCCGGGCTTCAGCGATAGCCGAGAAAGAGGATCGCGACGTTGGCGATCAGCGCGGCGGTCCACACCGCGGAACGCACGGTGGGCAGCCCGGCGACGTACATCGCGATGTAGATGATGCGCAGCGTGACGAACAGCACGGCCAGGATGTCCAGCGTGGTCTGGGGTGCGCCCAGCTGGTGCGCGATGATCACCGAGCCGATGAAGAGCGGCAGCGCCTCGAAGCTGTTGGCCTGCGCCGCATTGGCGCGCGCGTGCCAGTCGGTCTGGCGAGCGAGCCAGGCCCGGGGGTCGCCGTTGTCGTAGCCGCCCTGCGAGCGCGGCCTGCCGAAGCCGCCCGATTTCGCGAGGGTGGCGCACACATAGGGCAGTGCCGCCGCCAGCAGCACGCACCAGTAGGCGATCGTGAACCGCGCCATCTGCATCGTCATCCCGGGTTCCCCTTCTCCATCGTCATTTCAGCGGCGATCCACCAGCGCATGGGCGATCGTGCCGAGGTCCACGTACTCCAGCTCGCTGCCGGCCGGCACCCCGCGCGCGAGCCGCGTCACCTTCAGGCCGCGCGCCTTCAGCGCCTCCGCGATCACATGGGCCGTCGCCTCGCCCTCGGCCGTGAAGTTGGTCGCGAGAATCACTTCCTGCACCGTACCGTCGCCGGTGCGATCGAACAGCTTGGCCAGCCCGATGTCCTTGGGACCGATGCCGTCGAGCGGGCTGAGCTTGCCCATGAGCACGAAGTACAGGCCCTTGAAGGCCGCGGTGCGTTCCACCGCCGCCTGGTCCGCCGGCGTCTCGACGACACACAGCTTGGTGCGGTCGCGCTGCGGGTCGAGACAGGTCGCGCAGACATCGTCCTCGGTGAACGTGTGGCACAGGCTGCAATGCCGCACCTGCGTGGCGGCACGCTGCAGCGCCTGGGCCAGCAACTGCGCCCCCTGCCGGTCGTGCTGCAGCAGGTGGAACGCCATGCGCGAGGCCGACTTGACGCCCACGCCCGGCAAGCGGCGCAGCGCCTCGACCAGCGCGGTGAGGGCGTTCGCGCTCAAAAGGGAAATTTCATTCCGCCGGGCAGGCCCGGCATGCCCGCGGTGATCTTGCCCAGTTTCTCCTGCGACGTTTCCTCCGCCTTGCGGACGGCGGCGTTGAACGCGGCGGCGACGAGATCCTCGAGCATGTCCTTGTCGTCGGCCAGCAGGCTCGGGTCGATGGTGACGCGCTTGACGTCGTGCTTGCAGGTCATGGTGACCTTCACCAGACCGGCGCCCGACTCGCCCTCGACCTCGATGTGCGCCAGCTCCTCCTGCGCCTTCTTCAGGTTGTCCTGCATGGCCTGAGCCTGCTTCATGAGCCCGGCGAGTTGTCCCTTGTTGAACATGATCGGTCCTTGTGTGTGCGGCGCGCGCACCAGCGCGCGCCTGGAGTTACGGTGAAACCGGCTTGATGCTGCCCGGCACGATTCTCGCGCCGAAGTCGCGCATCATGGCCTGCACGAAGGGGTCGTTGCGGATGACATCTTCCGCCATGCGCTGCTGTTCGGCCTGCGCCGCGGCGACCCGTCGCGCGGGACTGTCGGTCACGGGGCCCACTTCGACGCTGATGTTCACGGCATGGCCGGCGGCGTGCAGCGCCTGGCGCAGCCGCTCGCGGCTGCCCGGCTGGTTCAGCGACTCGCGCTCGACGCGCAGCATCCAGTGGCCCTCGTCGCGCGCCACCAGCTGCGACTGCAGCGCCAGTTCGCGCACGAGGGCGGTGACCGCTTCGCTCGCCACGAGGCCGGCGACGGTGGCCTGCCAGAAGTCGCCGTCCTCGGTCGGCACGACGTGCGCGGCACCCACCGCGGCATCGCGCGGCGATTCGGGCGGCACGTGCACGGGCACGCCCACGACGTCGCCGCCGGGCGACGCGTCCGCCGCCGCCGGCCGCTGCGGCAGGCGCTCGGCGCGTGGCTCCACCACGGGCAGGACGCGGCCCGGCGGCGCGCCGCGCGCGGTGTCCGCGGCACGGTCCGGCGCAGCGGGGGCCCGCGCCACCGTCGCGGCAGGCTGCGGCGGCGCCGCCGCAACTTGCGCAGCGCCCCGCGCCGGTTCAGTCAGAGTTTTTTTTTCAGCCCCGCCCGCGTGGCCGGGACCGCTTGCGTTCGCCGCAGCCCGGCGCGGGGCCTGGAACGCGAGCAGCCGCAGCAGCACCATCGTCAGCGCCGAGTATTCGTCCGGCGCCAGGCCCAGCTCGCCCCGCCCGTGCAGGCACAGGCTGTACAGCAGCTGCGTCTCGTCGGCCGGCATCAGGGCGGCCAGGCGCGCGATCGGTTCGGCGTCGGGATCGCCGGCACCGGCGGCATCCGGGACCGCCTGGACCACCGCCATGCGCTGCAGCACGGAGCACATTTCCTCGAGGGTCGCCGCCGCATTCAGGGCATGGGTGCGCAAGGTGTCGGCGATCTCGACCACGCTGCGGCCGTCGCCGCGGGCCAGGGCCTCGATCAGGCGCAGCACATGGCCGAGGTCGGCGCTGCCCAGCATCAGCCGCACGGCCGCCTCCTCCAGCACGCCGTTGCCGAAGGCGATGGCCTGGTCGGTCAGCGAGAGCGCATCGCGCATCGAGCCGCGCGCGGCACGCGCGAGCAGCCGCAGCGCGGCTTCGTTCGCCGGAACGCCTTCGGCCCGCAGCACCTGCACCAGGTGCTCCTGCACCGTCTCCGGCGCCATCGGCCGCAGGTTGAACTGCAGGCAGCGCGAGAGGACCGTGACCGGCACCTTCTGCGGATCGGTCGTCGCCAGCACGAACTTGAGGTACTCGGGCGGCTCCTCGAGCGTCTTGAGCATCGCGTTGAAGGCATGCCCGGTCAGCATGTGGACCTCGTCGATCATGAAGACCTTGAAGCGCCCCTGCACCGGCTTGTACACCGCCTGTTCCAGCAGCGCCTGCACCTCGTCGACGCCGCGGTTCGAGGCGGCGTCGAGTTCGACGTAATCCACGAACCGTCCCGAGTCGATGTCCGCGCACGCCTGGCACACGCCGCAGGGCGTGGCGGTGATCCCGCCCTGCCCGTCCGGGCCCTGGCAGTTCAGCGACTTGGCCAGGATGCGCGACACGGTCGTCTTGCCCACGCCGCGCGTGCCGGTGAACAGGTAGGCATGGTGCAGCCGCTGCTGCGTCAGCGCGTTGCCGAGCGCGCGCACCACGTGCTCCTGGCCGACCATTTCGCTGAAGGTCTTCGGCCGGTATTTGCGGGCAAGCACGAGGTAGGACATCGGCTCGATTCTACGAGGTGGGGCTTTTTCGCCCCCCGCGCGGCGGCGCGCGCCATGCACCACTACAATGGCGGCTGGCGGGCCTCCCCGCATGGCAAAGCAGCCAACCGGGTCAGGTGGGGAACCAAGCAGCCCTAACTGTGGAGCCAGTGCCGGGGGTAAGGCTCGTCAACCCTCAATTCCTGCATCGCGCGAACGCCGCGCCGACTCCGCGATGTGATGGCCGCTGACCTTCGGGCTCGGCGGCGTCCGACAAACCTCCTCGCACCGCACGCGGACACTCGTCTTCATCGCCGGGAGGTGTGCCATGAAGGTGCTTGTTGGGTGCAGCGCGCAACCGCCATCGACCCTCTCCTCGTGCCGCACGCCGGCGGCGGCGCTCCTGGGCCTGTGGCTCGCCGCCGGCGCCGCCGCCCAGGAATTGCCGATCGTGCCGACCGACCTGGCCGAGGTCCCGCCCGCGAACGCGCGCAGCCGGATCGAAGTCGCCGCCAGTTCCCTGCCCCTGTTCGACACCCTGGACGGCTCGACGCGCTCGTCCAGGGTCGACATGATCTGGCTGCCGCCGCGCCGTCCCACCCTCGGCCTGGCGCTCGGGCTCACCACCAGGGACGGCCCCGCATTGCGCCTGCCCGGCGGCAGCGCGCCAACGGCGGTGGACCTGGGCCTGCACTGGCGCTACACGCTCGACAGCCAGTACCGCATCGACGTGACGGCCTGGCGGCGCATGAACCCGCCCGATGCGGCAGCGCTCGCCCACGAGCGGCAGGCCGCCTACGGCGCCCGCTTCGAGATGGAGCTCAAGTCGCTGCCCAGCCGGAGCCTGGTCGCCGAGCGTGGCTTCCTCGGGCTGCAACTGGAAAGCGGCGCGCGCATCACGGTCAAGCGCAAGAACGGCGGCCCGATGTTCTATTACCGCGCCAAGTTCTGACGGGCGCGCAGGAACTCGAGCGCGCCCTGCCCCGCCGCGCGCCCGCTGGCCAGGCATGCCGTCAGCAGGTAGCCGCCGGTGGGCGCCTCCCAGTCCAGCATTTCGCCGGCGCAGAACACGCCCGGCAGTTCCCGCAGCATCAGGTGCCGGTCGAGCGCCTCCAGCGGCACGCCGCCGGCGGTGCTGATGGCCTCGTCGATCGGGCGCGGCGCGCTGACCACGACCGGCAGCGCCTTGATCGCCTGCGCCAGCCGGTGCGGGTCCTGCAAGGCGTCGCGCGGCAGCAGTTCGTGCAGCAAGGCAAGCTTGATGCCGTCCAGCCCGAGCCGGCTCTTGAGGTGGCTCGCCAGCGAGCGCGAGCCGCGCGGGTGCGCCACCTCGTGGTGGACCTGTTCGACGCTGCGGGCCGGCAGCAGGTCGAGGTCGAACCGCGCGCTGCCGCGGGCGCGGATCTCGTCGCGCAGGATGGCCGAAGCCGCATAGATCAGGCTGCCTTCGACGCCGGTGGCCGTCGCCACGAACTCGCCCAGCCGGTGAAAATCGCCGGCCGTGATCGCCACCGACTTGAACGGCTGACCTGCGAAGCGCGAGGAGAAGTACGGCGACCAGCCGCCGCGCACGTCGAATCCGCAGTTGGCCGGCAGCAGTTCGGCCACCGGCACGCCCCGCTCCCGCAGCAGCGCCACCCAGGCGCCATCGGAGCCCAGCCGGCTCCAGCTGGCACCGCCGAGCGCGAGCACCACGGCGTCCGTGCCGACGGCCTGCTCGCCGGCAGCGGTGTGCAGGCGCAGCATGCCGTCCGACCAGCCGACGAAGCGGTGCCGCATGTGGAACTGCACCCCCTGCGCGCGCAGCCGCTGCAGCCAGGCGCGCAGCAGCGGTGCCGCCTTCATGTCACGCGGGAAGACGCGTCCCGACGTGCCGACGAAGGTCTCGATGCCGAGCCCCTGCGCCCACTCGCGCACGTCCTGCGGCCCGAAGACGTTCAGCCAGCGTGCCACCTCCTCGCTGCGGGCGCCGTAGCGCGAGCAGAACGCCGCGAATGCTTCGGAGTGCGTAAGGTTGAGGCCGCCGCGGCCGGCCAGCAGGAACTTGCGCCCGGCCGAAGCCATGCCGTCGTAGACGTGCACGGGCTGGCCGGCGGCGGAAATGACCTCGGCCGCCATGAGCCCGGCCGGGCCCGCCCCGATCACGGCCGTGGTCATCGAGGCAGCCTCCGAAGGCACAGGATGCAGTTTGGCGAGGGACGCTGAAACGAAAGCATGGCAAGGTCGATTCTCTGCGTTCTTTCGAGTCGCCTGCGCGACCCGCGCGTTCAGGAAGCCGGCGGCCCGGCACCAAGTACCATCGGGGACGCAGCGGGCGCTTGCGCACGGCGCGAACGGCGACGCCCCGTTTCTGTCACAATTTTCCGGATGCCCCGCGCGGGCGCCGCCAACAGAGCAAAGGAATCCACATGGCCAGCGACCTGATCAAGCACATCACCGACGCCAGCTTCGAGGCCGACGTCATCAAGGCCGGCAAACCGGTGCTGGTGGACTACTGGGCCGAGTGGTGCGGCCCCTGCAAGATGATCGCGCCGATCCTCGACGAGGTCTCGGCCACCTACCAGGACAAGCTGCAGATCGCCAAGATGAACGTGGACGAGAACCAGCAGATCCCCGCCAAGTTCGGCATCCGCGGCATTCCGACGCTGATGCTGTTCAAGGACGGACAGCTGGCGGCGACCAAGGTCGGCGCCATGAGCAAGGCACAGCTCACGGCCTTCATCGACCAGCAGCTCGGCTGACCCGCGACGCCCGCGCCGCCGGGCCACAGCGCGGCTTTTTCCTGTCATAATCCCCTCGTTCGCTGCTCCGCCGGTTCCCGGCGGCACAGTCCGAAGTCCAGATGCGGGGCCCTCGTTCCGCAGCCACCCTCCCCCAGTCCGAACACAAGAACTCCGCAAGGGGTCCAACCTCCGCAGGGTTTCAACCATGCACCTCAACGAACTCAAGGCACTGCACGTGTCGGAAGTCCTCAGGCAAGCCGAGGAGCTTGAAATCGAGAACACCGGCCGGATGCGCAAGCAGGAGCTGATGTTCGCGATCATCAAGAAGCGCGCCCGCGCCGGCGAGCAGGTGTTCGCCGACGGCGTGCTGGAAATCCTGCCCGACGGCTTCGGCTTCCTGCGCAGCCCGGACACGAGCTACACCGCCAGCACCGACGACATCTACATCTCGCCGAGCCAGGTGCGCCGCTTCAACCTGCACACCGGCGACATGATCGAGGGCGAGGTCCGCACGCCCAAGGACGGCGAGCGCTACTTCGCGCTGACCAAGCTGGACAAGGTCAACGGCGGCCCGCCCGAGCAGAACAAGCACAAGGTGATGTTCGAGAACCTCACCCCGCTGTTCCCGAAGGAGCAGATGAAGCTGGAACGCGACGGCTTCAAGGGCGAGGAAAACATCACCGGCCGCATCATCGACATCATCGCGCCGATCGGCAAGGGCCAGCGCGCCCTGCTGGTGGCCCCGCCCAAGAGCGGCAAGACGGTGATGATGCAGCACATGGCGCACGCCATCGCGGCCAACTATCCGGACAGCTACATGATGGTGTTGCTGGTCGACGAGCGGCCCGAGGAAGTGACCGAGATGCAGCGATCGGTCAAGGGCGAGGTGATCGCCTCGACCTTCGACGAGCCGGCCGCGCGCCACGTGCACGTCGCCGAGATGGTCATCGAGCGCGCCAAGCGCCTGGTCGAACTGAAGAAGGACGTGGTGATCCTGCTGGACTCGATCACCCGCCTCGCCCGTGCCTACAACAACGTCGTGCCCTCCTCGGGCAAGGTGCTGACCGGCGGCGTGGACGCCAACGCCCTGCAGCGTCCCAAGCGCTTCCTGGGCGCGGCCCGCAACGTCGAGGAAGGCGGTTCGCTCACCATCATCGCCACGGCGCTGATCGACACCGGCAGCCGGATGGACGAAGTGATCTTCGAGGAGTTCAAGGGCACCGGCAACAGCGAGATCCACCTCGACCGGCGCCTGTACGAAAAGCGCGTCTTCCCCTCGATCCAGCTCAATCGCTCGGGCACCCGCCGCGAGGAACTGCTGCTGGCCCCCGAGATCCTGCAGAAGACCCGCATCCTGCGCCAGTTCATGTACAACATGGACGAGATCGAGGCGATGGAGATGGTGCTCAAGTCGATGAAGGCCACCAAGACCAACGTGGAGTTCTTCGACATGATGCGCCGGGGCGGCTGAATACCAAGAAAACAGCCGGGACGCAGAGGCCGCAAAGGGTACGCAGAGGACGCGAAAGGACAACCACTGAAGGTGGAATCCAGTCGCTTCAGCCTGACTCCCTTTTTGTCTCTTCTGCGCCCTCTGCGTATCTTTCGCGTCCTCTGCTTCCGGAAGTCCGCTCCCGCATTTCCGTTATAATTGTCGGCTCTCCGGAAAGTACGCCAGATGTCCTGGCGCGGCTGCCGCACCTGAAGGAACACCATGAAAGAAGGCATCCACCCCAACTACCGCGAAGTGCTCTTCGTGGATCTGTCCAACGGTTTCAAGTTCGTCACGCGTTCGTGCGTGCAGACCAAGGAAATGGGCAAGACCGAAGACGGCCGGGAACTGCCGCTCTACAAGCTCGACACCTCGAGCGAATCACACCCGTTCTACACGGGCACCCAGAAGTCCGTGACGGACATGGGCGGCCGCGTGGACAAGTTCCTGAAGAAGTTCGGCAACAAGGCCGCCGCCAAGTAAGGCCGCGGACCACGGTCCCGACAGACGCGCCCCATGGGGCGCGTTTTTCATTGGTGCGCAGGGGAATCGCGGGCCCGAGCCCCGCCCGCGCGCGGTGCGCCGGCGAGAGGACCGCCCGCGCTTTGTGACAAACTCATCGGCTTGAACCAGCCGATCCCTGCCATCGTTGCCCAGGATGCCGTGCGCCGGCTGCCGCGCGCCGCCCTGCTGCTTTTCTGCATTGCCTATGTCGTTCCCGGCTTCATCGGCCGCGACCCGTGGAAGAACGCCGACATGGCCGCGTTCGGCCATATGCTCGAGCTCGCGCGCGGCGCCGCCTCCTGGTTCGCGCCCACGCTGGCCGGCCAGCCGCCCGAGTTCGACGCCCTGCTGCCGTACTGGCTCGGCGCCTGGGCCATCAAGCTGGCGCCGGCCTGGATGGCGCCCGATTTCGCGGCGCGGTTGCCGTTCGCCCTCCTGCTGGCCGTGAGCCTGGCGGCCACCTGGTACGGCGTCTACTGGCTGGCGCGCAGCCCGCGGGCGCAGCCCGTGCCCTTTGCATTCGGTGGTGAAGCCAGCGCGCCCGACTACGCACGCGCCATGGCCGACGGCGGACTGCTGGCGCTCATCGCCTCCCTCGGCCTGGCCCAGTTGTCGCACGAGACCACGCCGGCGCTGGCGCAACTGGCCTTCATGGCCCTGTCCTTCCTCGGGATGGCGGCCCTGCCCTGGCGCCCCGGCGTGGCCGCCGCCGGCCTGCTGGCGGGGTTGCCGGGGCTCGCCCTCAGCGGCGGCGCGAGCATGGCGGCGCTGTTCGCGGCCGGCGGCCTGGCGGTGCTGGCGCTCGACCGGGAGCGCAACGGACCGGCCTCGCCCGCGTTGCAGGCTGGCCTGCTGGTCGCGGCGCTGGCGCTCGCGGCGGCGCTCGCCACCGGACTGGACCTGTGGCGCTGGCGGATCGGCGCCGGCCGGGACTGGCAGTCGCTGGGCCGGCTGCTGGTGTGGTTCACCTGGCCGGCCTGGCCGCTGGCGTTGTGGACCCTGTGGCGCTGGCGGCGCCAGCTGGGCAGCCGCCATGTCGCGCTGCCGCTGTGGTTCGCCCTGGTGGCGCTGGCCACGACGCTGGCGACCCCCTCGTCCGACCGCTCCCTGCTGCTCGCGCTGCCCGCGCTGGCCGCGCTGGCCGCATTTGCCCTGCCGACCTTCAGCCGCAGCGCGAGCGCCCTGATCGACTGGTTCACGCTCTTGTTCTTCAGCGGCTGCGCCGTCGTCATCTGGGTGGTCTGGGTGGCCATGCAGACCGGCGTGCCGGCCAAGCCCGCCGCCAACGTGGCGAAGCTGGCGCCCGGCTTCGAGCCGAGCTTCGGACTGCCGGCCTTCCTGGCGGCGCTGGCCGCCACCATCGCCTGGGCCTGGCTGGTGCGCTGGCGCACCCGGCGGCACCGCCTGGTGATCTGGAAGAGCGTGGTGCTGCCGGCCGGCGGAGCGGCGCTGTGCTGGCTCCTGCTGATGACGCTCTGGCTGCCGGTCCTGGACTACGCCCGCAGCTACCGGACCGTGGTCGGCGGCGTCATGCGCCACATCGACGCGCCCGGCTGCGTCGAGGCGTTCGGCCTGAGCCGGGCGCAGATCGCCGGGCTGCGTTTCTACGGTGACCTCGAGGTCCGTCCGGCCAGCCGCGAACCGGTCTGTCCGTGGCGCCTGATCGCCTTGCAGGCCTCCGCGGCCGTCCCGGTGGCGCTGGACATGCGCGGCTGGGAACTGGCGGCGCGCGTGCGGCGCCCGGTCGACGCCACCGAAGACGTGCTGCTGTACCGGAAAGCACGCACGCGGTGAGCGAGCGGGGCACGATCGCGCGGCACGCCGGTACGCTGCTGGTCGGCCAGCTGGCGGTGATGGCGTTCGGCGTGGCCGACACCATGGTCGCCGGCCGCTACTCCGAGCAGGCCCTGGCGGCCCTGTCGGTGGGATCGGCCGTGTACATCAGCGTCTTCGTCGCGCTGATGGGCATGTTGCAGGCGCTGCTGCCCACCTGGGCCGAGTTGCACGGCGGCGGCCGGCACGAGGACGTCGGGCGCTCGGTGCGCCAGGCCATGTACCTGGCCGGCATGGGCATGGTCGCCGGCGGGGCCGCCCTGCTGTTCCCGGGGCCGATCCTGAGCTGGACCGAGGTGCCGCGCGCGTTGCAGCAGGATGTCGGCGACTACCTCGGCGTGCTCACGCTGGCACTGCCCCCCGCGCTGCTGTTCCGGATGTTCAGCACGCTCAACCAGAGCCTGGGCAAGCCGCTGCTCGTCACCTGGCTGCAGGCGCTGTCGCTGATGGTCAAGGTGCCTTTGACCATCTGGTTCGTCTTCGGCGGGCTGGGACTGCCCGCGCAGGGCGCGGTGGGATGCGCCTGGGCCACGGTGGCCGTCAACTACCTCCTGCTCGGCAGCGCGGTGTGGCTGCTGCGCACCAGGCCGCTGTACCGGCCCTATGCGATCTGGGCCAGGATCGAGCCGCCCGACTGGACGGCCATCGGCCACTTCGCGCGGCTGGGCGTGCCCGGCGGCCTGGCCGTGCTGGTGGAGGTCACGTCGTTCACGCTGATGGCGCTGTTCATCGCACGGCAGGGCGTGCTGGCCACGGCCGCCCACCAGGTCGCGGCCAACCTCGCCGCCGTCCTGTACATGACGCCGCTGTCGATCGCGATCGCCACCAGCGCGCGCGTGAGCTACTGGCTCGGCGCCGCCGACCCGAAGCGGGCGCGGCTGGCGATCCGCACCGGCTTCAGGCTGGGGCTGGGCATGGCGCTGGCGTCGAGCGCCGTGGTGGCCGCGGGCCGCTGGCAGATCGCCGGCGTCTACTCGGGCAACCCGGAAGTCGTCGCCATCGCGGCCGGCCTGCTGGCCTGGTTGTCCGTCTATCACCTCGGGGATGCGACGCAGGCGCTGTGCGTGTTCGTCCTGCGGTGCTATCGCGTGGCCGTCGCGCCGCTGGTCGCCTATTGCGTGCTGCTGTGGGGCGTGGGACTGATCGGCGGATATGCGCTGGCGTACCACGGCGCCGGCCCGTGGCCGGCCCAGCACTCGCCCGCGACGTTCTGGGCCGCCAGCAGCGTCGCGCTGGCGCTGCTGGCCTGCGTGCTGCCGCTGATCCTGTGGCGCGCGGTTCGCGCCTACGACCACCGCTGACCGGGGCGCAGCTCGACACCGCCTCGGCATTTCACGGGCCCGTTGCGGCGCGTCAACATTTCAATTATCATTGAAATATGAGTCATGAGATTGCCGATGAGTCCTCCGCCCTGCGCGCCCTGGCGGCGCTGGCACAGGCGCAGCGCCTGCGCGCCTTCCGCGCGCTCGTGGGCGCGGGTCCGGACGGCCTGACGCCGGGCCTGCTCGCGCCGCAACTGGGCCTCGCGCCCAGCGCGCTTTCGTTCCATCTGAAGGAACTCGCCGGCGCCGGCCTCGTGACCAGCGAGCCGCGCGGGCGCCACCTGATCTACCGGGCCGACTACGCACGGATGAACCAGTTGCTCGCCTACCTGACCGAGCACTGCTGCCAGGGGGCCGTCTGCGAGCCGGTGGCACCTGCCGACTCGCCTTGCCGCGGATGAAGGAGCGCCACATGAACATGGCCGAAACCATGAACCTCGGATGCCTGTGCAGCACGCTGCAGCGCGACCTGCTGCAGGCACAGATGGACGCGCGGCTGCGCCACGAGGCACAGCACCTCGCCGCCACCCATCCGCACCTGTTCTCGGCGACACCGGTGTTCATCAGCACCCGGGACGAAGACCGCATCCGGGCGGCGGTCGCGGCGCTGCACCGCACGACGGCGCTGCCGGACTACCGGAAGGCGGCGCTGGAGCGCGCGCCGGCCATCGCCCGGCACGAGTTCGGACCGCTCGGCGCCTTCATGGGCTACGACTTCCACCTCACCGCCGACGGTCCCCGCCTCATCGAGATCAACACCAACGCCGGGGGCGCGCTGGTCCACGCCACGGCGGCGAGCGCGCACCGCGCCTGCTGCTCGCCGGCCGATGCGCGGTTCGGCGTTGATCCGGACCTGCGCGAATTCGACCGCGCGGTGATCGGCATGTTCCTCGCGGAGTGGTCGGCGCAGCGCGGCGCTCAGCCATTGCGCACGGTGGCGATCGTCGACGACGCGCCGGCGGGCCAGTACCTGGCGCCCGAGTTCAGCCTGGCACGCCTGCTCTTCGTCTCGCACGGCATCGCCGCCGTGATCGCCGACCCGCGCGAGCTGCAGTGGCGCGACGGCGCGCTGTGGCACCCGGCGCTGCCCGAGCGCATGCCGGTCGACCTGGTCTACAACCGGCTCACCGACTTCGACCTCGCCCAACCGGAGCACGCGGCCTTGCGGTCGGCCTACGAAGCCGGTGCGGCGGTCGTCACCCCGCATCCCCGCGCCCACGCGCTGCACGCCGACAAGCGCAACCTGGTGTGGCTCAGTGACGATGCCCAGCTCGCCGCCTGGGGGGCGCCGCAGGACGACCGCGAGGTGCTGCGCGCCGTCGTGCCGCGCACGGAACTGGTCACGGCGGGCAACGCCGACCGGCTGTGGAGCGAGCGCCGGCGCCTGTTCTTCAAGCCGGCGACCGGCTACGGCTCGCGCGGCGCCTACCGAGGCGACAAGTTGACGCGCCGCGTGTGGGCCGAGATCGCCGCCGGCGGCTTCGTGGCGCAGGCGCTGGTGCCGCCCAGCGAGCGCGTCGTCGAAGTCGACGGCGAAGCGACCCGCCTGAAGCTCGACGTGCGCGCGTATGCCTATGCCGGGCACGTCCAGTTGCTGGCCGCCCGCACGTATTCCGGCCAGACCACCAACTTCCGCACCGCCGGCGGCGGCTTCTCGCCGGTGGTCGTGCTGCCGTTCAGCCGCTGGACACGCGAAGACTGCTGCACGCCCCGCGCGGGCGCCGCTGCCGCGCCGTCCCCGTCTCGCGAACACGCCTGACCGGGCCGCCGCCGGCGCTGCGCGCCGCGAGCGGCACACGCGACCGCTGCAACCGGCCTGACCAGACCGGTTGCAGCGGCCCGCCCTCAGCCGGCCTTCGCCGCTTCGGCCAGCCGCTCGGCGGTCCGGCGGGCCACGCCCGCGTCCCGGGCCTCGACCATCACGCGCAGTACGGGCTCGGTGCCGCTGGCGCGGATCAGGACCCGTCCGTGGCCGTCCAGCTCCTGCTGCGCCCGCTCGGTCTCGGCGGCCAGCGACCGGCTCTTCTTCCAGTCCTGCCCGGCGGCCAGCCGCACGTTGATCAGCGTCTGCGGGAACAGCTGCACGCCCTCGAGCAGTTGCGCGAGGCTGCGCTTGCTGCGCACCACCGCCATCAACACCTGCAGCGCGCTGATCAGGCCGTCGCCGGTCGTATGCTTGTCCAGCGCCAGCAGGTGGCCCGAGCCTTCGCCCCCCAGCAGCCAGCCACGCCGCTCCAGTTCCTCCAGCACGTACCGGTCGCCCACCTTGGCGCGCACGAACTCGACGCCGCGCTGGCGCAGCGCCAGCTCCACGGCCATGTTCGTCATCAGGGTGCCGACCACGCCGGGCACCTGCTCGCCGCGCGCCAGCCGGTCGCAGGTCATGAGGTACAGCAGTTCGTCGCCGTTGTAGAGACGGCCGGCGGCGTCGACCAGCTGCAGGCGGTCGGCGTCGCCGTCGAGCGCCACGCCGAAATCGGCCCGGTGCGCCTTCACGGCCGCGATCAGCGCCTCCGGATGCGTCGCGCCCACTTCATCGTTGATGTTCAGCCCGTCCGGCGAACAGCCGATGCAGACCACCTCGGCCCCGAGCTCATGGAACACCTTGGGGGCGATGTGGTAGGCCGCCCCGTGGGCGCCGTCGACGACGATGGTCAGGCCGCGCAGGGTGAGCGGGCTGGCGAAGGTGCTCTTGCAGAACTCGATGTAGCGGCCGGCGGCGTCGTCCAGCCGGCGCGCCTTGCCCAGCCCGGCGGAATCGGCCCAGGATGGCGGCTCTTCGAGCGCCGCTTCCACGGCGGCTTCCCACTCGTCCGGCAACTTGGTGCCCTGCTCGCTGAAGAACTTGATGCCGTTGTCCGGGAAGGGGTTGTGGCTGGCGCTGATCACCACCCCCAGGCTCGCGCGCTGCGCGCGGGTGAGGTAGGCCACACCGGGGGTGGGCAGCGGCCCGAGCAGCACCACGTCGACGCCGGCCGAATTGAAACCGGACTCCAGGGCGCTTTCCAGCATGTAGCCCGAGATCCGCGTGTCCTTGCCGATCAGCACCGTGGGCCGCTGCTCGGTGCGTTTGAGCACCCGCCCCACCGCGTGCGCCAGCCGCAGCACGAAGTCGGGGGTGATGGGCGGCTGGCCCACCGTGCCTCGAATGCCGTCGGTGCCGAAATACTTCCTGCTCGTCAATTGGCGTCCCTGCCTTTGCTCGATTCGTTCGATTTCATCGCGGACCACACCTTGAGCGCAGCCGCGGTTTCCCTCACGTCGTGGACGCGCACCACATGCGCGCCCCGCTCCACCGCCAGCAGCGCCGCCGCCACGCTGGGGACGAGCCGCTCGTCCACGGCCATGCCGCTCACGGCCCCCAGCGACGACTTGCGCGACCAGCCGACCAGCAACGGCCTGCCGTCGCGCAGCAGTTCGTGCTGGCGCGCCAGCAGCGCGAAGTTCTGTGCGACCGTCTTGCCGAAGCCGATCCCCGGATCCCACGCGATGCGCCCCTCGTCCACGCCGAGGCCACGCAGCCGCCGTGTTTCGCCCCGCAGGAAAGCGATGACGGCGGGGACGGCGTCACCCGCCATCGGCTCGCGCTGCATCGATGCAGGTTCGCCGTGCATGTGCATCAGGCACACGCCGCAGGCGGGATGCGCCGCCACGGCCTCCGCCGCGCCCGGCTGGCGCAGCGCCCAGATGTCGTTGATGATGTCGGCGCCCAGGTCCAGCACGGCGCGCATGACCTCGGGCTTGTAGGTGTCGACGGAAACCGGCGCGCCCAGGCGCACCGCCTCGCGCACGACCGGGAGCACGCGGGCCAGTTCCTCGTCCAGCGGCACCGGCGCCGTGCCGGGCCGGGTCGATTCGCCGCCGATGTCCAGGATGTCGGCGCCATCGCGCAGCAGCCGTTCGCAGTGGGCGAGCGCGGCGCTGCCGGTCGCGTGCCGGCCGCCGTCGGAAAAGGAATCGGGCGTCACGTTCACGATGCCCATGATGCGCGGGCGCGTGAGGTCGATCCGGTGGCGCGAGGTCTGCCAATGCATGAGCGACATTGTCCGCGATCGAGGCAAGCAAAAGGGGCCCGAAGGCCCCTCTTGCGCATGGCCCGAACGGATCAGGCGGTGGTCGGCGACGGGTCGGTGGCCACCGCCGAACCGCCGGAGCCGTTGCCCGACGACGGGGTGCGCGGCGTCCAGTCCTTGGGCGGGCGCGGATCCTTGCCGGCCATGATGTCGTCGATCTGCTCGGCGTCGATGGTTTCCCACTCCAGCAGGGCCTTGGCCATCGCGTGCATCTTGTCCTTGTTGTCCTCGATGAGCCGGCGCGCCAGGTTGTATTGCTCGTCGATGATGCGACGCACTTCCTCGTCCACCTTCTGCATCGTCTGCTCGCTCATGTTGGTGGTCTTGGTCACCGAACGGCCCAGGAACACCTCGCCCTCGTTCTCGGCATAGACCATCGGACCGAGCGCGTCCGTCATGCCGTAGCGCATCACCATGTCGCGGGCCAGTTGCGTCGCGCGCTCGAAGTCGTTCGAGGCGCCGGTGGTCATCTGGTTCATGAACACCTCTTCCGCGATCCGGCCGCCGAACAGCATGCTGATCTGGTTCAGCATGTATTCGCGGTCGTAGCTGTAGCGGTCCTTCTCCGGCAGGCTCATGGTCACGCCGAGGGCCCGGCCGCGCGGAATGATCGTGACCTTGTGCACCGGGTCGCACTTGGGCAGCAGCTTGCCGATCAGGGCATGGCCGGCCTCGTGGTAGGCGGTGTTGCGGCGCTCTTCCTCGGGCATGACCATGGACTTGCGCTCCGGGCCCATGATGATCTTGTCCTTGGCCTTCTCGAAGTCCTGCATCTCAACGACGCGCGCATTGCGGCGGGCCGCCATCAGGGCCGCCTCGTTGCACAGGTTGGCCAGGTCGGCGCCGGACATGCCCGGCGTGCCGCGCGCGATGATGGCCGGATTCACGTCCTGGCCGATCGGGATCTTGCGCATGTGCACGTTCAGGATCTGCTCGCGGCCGCGGATGTCCGGCAGCGTCACGTAGACCTGGCGGTCGAAGCGGCCCGGGCGCAGCAGCGCGGCGTCCAGGATGTCCGGGCGGTTGGTGGCGGCCACCACGATCACGCCGAGGTTGGTCTCGAAGCCGTCCATCTCGACCAGCATCTGGTTGAGGGTCTGCTCGCGCTCGTCGTTGCCGCCGCCCAGGCCGGCGCCGCGCTGGCGGCCGACGGCGTCGATTTCATCGATGAAGATGATGCAGGGGGCGTTCTTCTTGGCGTTCTCGAACATGTCGCGCACGCGGGCCGCGCCCACGCCGACGAACATCTCGACGAAGTCGGAGCCGGAGATCGAGAAGAACGGCACCTTGGCTTCGCCGGCGATGCCCTTGGCCAGCAGCGTCTTGCCGGTGCCGGGCGGGCCGACCAGCAGCAGGCCGCGCGGGATGCGCCCACCCAGCTTCTGGAACTTCTGCGGGTCCTTCAGGAAGTCGACGACCTCCTTGACCTCTTCCTTCGCCTCGTCGCACCCGGCGACGTCGGCGAAGGTGATCTGGTTGTTGTTCTCGTCCAGCATGCGCGCCTTGCTCTTGCCGAAGCTGAAGGCGCCGCCCTTGCCCCCGCCCTGCATCTGGCGCATGAAGTAGATCCAGACTCCGATCAGCAGCAGCATCGGCCCCCAGCTGACCAGCAGCGTCATCAGCAGCGAGCCCTCTTCGCGCGGCTTCACGTCGAACTTGACGTTGTTGTTGATCAGGTCGCCGACGAGGCCACGGTCGAGGTAGGTCGCCGTGGTGCGGATCTTCCGGTCATCGGTGGTGATGGCGATGATCTCGGTGCCGCCCTGCCCCTCCTGGATCACCGCGTTCTTGATGCGCTTGCCGCGGACCTCTTCGAGGAAGTCGGAGTAGCCCATCACGCTGGCACCGGCGGCCCCACGCGTGTCGAACTGCTTGAAAACGGTAAACAGCACGAGCGCGATGACCAGCCATACCGCGATCTTGGAAAACCACTGATTGTTCAACTGCTTCTCCGGGGAATAGTCCAGCCCTAGTTGACGTCCATTCTAGGCGTTTCAAGAAGTGGAATGATGTATTTTGGCTACCGTTGGCATAGGCCGGCGGCCCGTGGGGTTGTCAGCCGCCGCCCGGGCCCGCTTTCAAGCCGATGCCGACGAGGAAGGTTTCCGAGGACTTGTCGCGTGACGCCTTGGGTTTGAGAGGCTTCACGGTCCGGAAAGTTTCCTTGAACAGCCTCACCAGCTCGCCGTAGCCGCTGCCGTGAAAGAGCTTGACGACCAGGGCGCCCTGCGGCTTGAGGTGCCGGGTGGAGAAATCCACGGCCAGCTCCACCAGGTGCGCGATCCGGGCGGCGTCGGCCGATTCGATGCCGGACAGGTTGGGCGCCATGTCGGACACCACCACGTCGGCCTTCTGCCCCGCCATGGCCTGCTCCAGCCGGACGAGCACCTCCGCCTCGCGGAAATCGCCCTGGAGGAACAGCACGCCTTCGATCGGCTCCATCGGCAGGATGTCCAGGCCGATGATGCGGCCCTGCAACGCGCCGGCGGCGGCGCCCGATGGCGCCAGCCGGCGCCGCAGGTACTGGCTCCAGGCCCCGGGCGAGGCACCCAGGTCGACCACGGTCATGCCCGGCTTCACCAGGCCCAGCGTCTCGTCGATCTCCCTGAGCTTGTAGGCCGCGCGGGCGCGGTAACCCTCTTTCTGCGCCAGCTTCACCCAGGGGTCGTTGACATGGTCGTTCAGCCACGCCTTGTTGACCTTCTTGCTCTTCGTCTTGATTTTCATGAATCGATCGGCCGCCCGCGCGCGGGCCCTCCCGCCGCACGGTGGCTCGCGGAGATAATAGCCCCCATGCCCGCTCTCCAACTGACAATCGCCGAACGCAAGGAACACCGCGCGCAGGCCCACCACCTCGACCCCGTGGTCATGATCGGCAACGAGGGCCTGACGCCCGCCGTCAGGAAGGAAGTCGATGCCGCCCTCAAGGCCCACGGCCTGATCAAGGTCCGGGTGCACGGCGACGACCGCGCCGAGCGCGAGGCGATGTACCAGTCGCTCGCCGACGAGCTCGGCGCGGCGCCCATCCAGCACATCGGCAAGTTGCTCGTGCTGTGGCGTCCCAAGCCGGTGAAGGCGCGCGCCGACGACGAGGACCGGATGCCCGGTCCGCGCGACTTCAAGGTGCTCACGTACAGCAAGCGCGGCGGCCAGCGGCCGGAGGTGAAGACGCTGCGCGTGCTGGGCAACCAGCGGCTGACCCCCGGCGGGCAGGTCAAGCGGGCGAAGCCGAAGCAGAAGTCGGTCAAGAAGGGGCGCCTGGGATAGGAATCGGGGTCGGACAGCCGGGCGCCAAGGTTGCGCAGCGCTCGCAAGCAGATGCCTGATTCCTCGTGAATGCCTAGGCTTCGCGTTCGCCCGTCGCGGCGACCTTCCACAGCACCACGCCCGCGCACAGCCACTGCAGCACGTACATTCCGGTACCCAGGCAATGCCACAGCCTGAGGTTCTCCCGGGCCAGGATGCGCGGCGCGACGGCGAATTCCGCCACCAGCGCCAGCAGAAGGCCGGCCAGCACGAACAGCACCGCGCCGCCGCGCCAGTCCATCGTGGCGCGCTCGCCGTCCGATCGCGCGGCGAACAGCAGCACCAGCCCGCAGGCAAGCGCCACCCAGGACTGGGCCGAGAACAGCCTCGCGGCCGCGTTGCCCGCGAGGGCGCGCGTCGGCAGGCTGGCAAAGAGCGTGGGCACGAGCAGGAAGCCGGTGACCGAGAGGCTGCCCCACCACAGCGCCGCCGCAAAGACCGCAGCCCGCGCCTTCCACGCGGGCTGCGACGTGTCGGCGGGAGCGTTCACGGCCCCGCCTCAGACGTAGTGGACGGCGACGATCTCGTAGCGTTTCAGGCCGCCGGGCGCCTGCACTTCGGCCGTGTCGCCCTGCTCCTTGCCGATCAGGGCCCGCGCGATGGGGCTGGAGATGTTGATCAGGCCATGCTTGAGGTCGGCCTCGTCCTCGCCAACGATCTGGTAGCGGACGGCGTCGCCGCTCTCTTCTTCCTCCAGCTCCACGGTCGCGCCGAACACGATGCGGCCGCCGGCATTGAGCTGGGTCGGATCAATGACCTGCGCGGCCGCCAGCTTGCCCTCGATTTCCTTGATGCGTCCCTCGATGAAGCCCTGGCGGTCCTTGGCCGCGTCGTACTCGGCGTTCTCCGACAGGTCGCCGTGGGAGCGGGCCTCCGAAATCGCGTTGATCACGGCCGGCCGGTCGACGGTCTTGAGCCTGTGCAGTTCGGCCTTGAGCTTCTCGGCACCGCGCTTGGTGAGTGGAATGGTCGCCATGGGATGAATCGGTGTGCAAAAGGAATACCGCCGGCCGTTGCCGACCGGCGGTATCTCGTAGGGGCATTATGCCAAGAACCGGCCGACCTTTACCCCCGGCCTTTCCCCAGGGAAGGCCCCTCGCGTCAGGCCGCGAGTTGCGCGTGCAGTTCCTGCAGCGAATACACGTCCAGGTTGTCCAGGTACTTCATGCCCTCCACGGCCGCCTCGGCGCCCGCGATGGTCGTGATCGTGTTGACCCGCGCCAGCAGCGACGAGGTGCGGATGCTGCGCGAGTCGGAGATCGCGTTGCGGCGCTCCTCGACCGTGTTGATCACCATCGCGATCTCGTTGTTCTTGATCATGTCGACCACGTGCGGCCGGCCCTCGGTGACCTTGTTCACCGCCTCGCAGGCGACCCCCGCCGCGTTGATGGCGGCCGCCGTGCCCTTGGTGGCGGCGATCTGGAAGCCCATCGCCGCCAGTTGCTTGGCGACCTCGACGGCGCGCGGCTTGTCGCTGTTCTTCACCGTCAGGAACACCTTGCGCACCGGGTCGGTCGGGCGCGGCAGCTTGGTGCCGGCGCCGATCTGGCTCTTGATGAAGGCCTCGCCGAAGCTCTTGCCGACGCCCATCACCTCGCCGGTGGACTTCATCTCCGGGCCAAGGATGGTGTCCACGCCGGGGAACTTGACGAACGGGAACACCGCTTCCTTCACGCTGAAGTACGGCGGCGTCACTTCCCGGGCGATGCCCTGCGACTGCAGCGACTGGCCGACCATGCAGCGGGCGGCGACCTTGGCCAGCTGGATGCCGGTGGCCTTGCTGACGAACGGCACCGTGCGCGAGGCACGCGGGTTGACTTCCAGCACGTAGATCACGTCCTGGCCGTGCCTCTCCTGGATCGCGAACTGCACGTTCATCAGCCCGACCACGTTGAGCGCCTTGGCCATGGCGGCGGTCTGGCGCTTCAGCTCGTCGACCGTGCCCTGGGACAGCGAATACGGCGGCAGCGAACAGGCGGAGTCGCCGCTATGCACGCCGGCCTGCTCGATGTGCTCCATCACGCCGCCGATGAACGTGCGCTCGCCGTCCGAGAGGCAGTCGACGTCGCACTCGATCGCGTCGTTCAGGAACCGGTCCAGCAGCACCGGCGAGTCGTGCGACACCTTCACGGCCTCGCGCATGTAGCGTTCGAGGTCGCGCTGCTCGTGGACGATCTCCATCGCCCGGCCGCCCAGCACGTAGCTCGGGCGCACCACCAGCGGATAGCCCAGCGCGGCGGCTTTCTCCAGCGCCTCGGCCTCCGTGCGCGCAGTGGCATTCGGCGGCTGCAGCAGCTTCAGTTCGTGCAGCAGCTTCTGGAAGCGCTCGCGGTCCTCGGCGGCGTCGATCATGTCGGGGCTGGTACCGATGATCGGCACCCCCTCGGCTTCCAGGTCCAGGGCCAGCTTGAGCGGCGTCTGGCCGCCGTACTGCACGATCACGCCGGCCGGCTTCTCCTTGTCGACGATCTCCAGCACGTCTTCCAGCGTCAGCGGCTCGAAGTACAGGCGGTCGCTGGTGTCGTAGTCGGTCGACACGGTTTCCGGGTTGCAATTGACCATGATGGTCTCGTACCCGTCCTCGCGCAGCGCCAGCGCCGCATGCACGCAGCAGTAGTCGAACTCGATGCCCTGCCCGATCCGGTTCGGGCCGCCGCCCAGCACGATGATCTTCTTGCGGTCGGTCGGCTCGGCCTCGCATTCGTCCTCGTAGGTCGAATACATGTAGGCCGTGTTGGTCGCGAATTCGGCGGCGCAGGTGTCCACGCGCTTGTAGACCGGTCGCACGCCCAGCTCGCGGCGCTTCTCGCGGATCACCTTGTCGGTGGTCTTGAGCTGCCGCGCCAGCCGCCGGTCGGAGAAGCCCTTCTTCTTGAGCATCAGGAGCGTGGCCTTGTCGATCTGGTCGAGGCTGGTCTTCTCCAGCTCGAGCTCGATCTTCACGATCTCCTCGATCTGCACCAGGAACCACTTGTCGATCTTCGTGAGCTCGTAGACCTCGTCGACGCTCATGCCCTTGGCGAATGCGTCGCCGACGTACCAGATGCGCTCTGGACCGGGCTCGCCCAGTTCCTCTTCGAGCACCTCGCGGTCCTGGGTCTTCTCGTTCATGCCGTCGACGCCGACCTCCAGGCCGCGCAGCGCCTTCTGGAACGATTCCTGGAAGGTGCGGCCCATGGCCATCACCTCGCCCACCGACTTCATCTGGGTGGTCAGGTGCGAATCGGCCTGCGGGAACTTCTCGAAGGCAAAGCGCGGCACCTTGGTCACGACGTAGTCGATGCTCGGCTCGAAACTGGCCGGCGTGGCGCCGCCGGTGATCTCGTTGCGCAGCTCGTCCAGCGTGTACCCCACGGCCAGCTTGGCCGCCACCTTGGCGATGGGGAAGCCGGTGGCCTTGGACGCCAGCGCCGAGGACCGCGACACGCGCGGGTTCATCTCGATGACGACCATGCGGCCGTCCTTCGGATTGATCGAGAACTGCACGTTCGAGCCGCCCGTGTCCACGCCGATCTCGCGCAGCACCGCGAGCGACGCGTTGCGCATGATCTGGTATTCCTTGTCGGTGAGCGTCTGCGCCGGGGCCACGGTGATCGAGTCGCCGGTGTGCACGCCCATCGGGTCGAGGTTCTCGATGGAGCAGACGATGATGCAGTTGTCCGCCTTGTCGCGGACCACTTCCATCTCGAACTCCCTCCAGCCGACCAGCGATTCCTCGATCAGCAGCTCGCTGGTCGGGGACGCCTCCAGGCCGCGCTTGCAGATCACCTCGAACTCGTCGGTGTTGTAGGCAATGCCGCCGCCGGTGCCGCCGAGGGTGAAACTGGGGCGGATCACGACCGGGAAGCCGAGCGTCTTCTGCACCGCCCACGACTCTTCCATCGTGTGCGCGATGCCCGAGCGCGCCGACCCGAGGCCGATCTTCGTCATCGCGTCCTTGAACTTCAGCCGGTCCTCGGCCTTGTCGATGGCCTCCGGCGTGGCACCGATCAGTTCGACCTCGTACTTGTCCAGGACGCCGTTGCGCCACAGGTCCAGCGCGCAGTTCAGCGCCGTCTGGCCGCCCATGGTCGGCAGGATCGCGTCGGGCCGCTCCTTGGCGATGATCTTCTCGACCGTCTGCCAGGTGATCGGCTCGATGTAGGTGACGTCGGCCGTGGCCGGGTCGGTCATGATCGTCGCCGGGTTGGAGTTGATCAGGATGACCTTGTAACCCTCCTCGCGCAGCGCCTTGCAGGCCTGCACGCCGGAGTAGTCGAACTCGCACGCCTGGCCGATGATGATCGGGCCAGCGCCGATGATGAGAATGCTCTTGATGTCGGTGCGCTTCGGCATTTACTTCCTCTCGCCGGCCTGTTGCATCGCCGCAATGAAACGGTCGAAGAGATAACCTATGTCGTGGGGCCCGGGCGACGCCTCCGGGTGGCCCTGGAAGCAGAACGCCGGCTTGTCGGTGCGCGCCAGGCCCTGCAGCGTGCCGTCGAACAGGCTCACGTGCGTGGCACGCAGGTTGGCGGGCAGCGTCTTCTCGTCCACCGCGAAGCCGTGGTTCTGGCTGGTGATGCTGACGCGGCCGGTGTCGAGGTCCTTGACCGGGTGGTTCGCGCCGTGGTGGCCGAACTTCATCTTGAACGTCTTCGCCCCCGAGGCCAGCGCCATGATCTGATGCCCCAGGCAGATGCCGAAGGTCGGGTAGCCCGCCTCGACCAGCTCGCGGGTGGCGGCGATCGCGTAGTCGCAGGGCTGCGGGTCCCCGGGGCCGTTGGACAGGAACACGCCGTCCGGGGCGAGCTTCTTCACTTCGGCGGCCGAAGCCTGCGCCGGCAGCACCGTGACGCGGCAGCCGCGCTCGGCCAGCATGCGCAGGATGTTCATCTTGACGCCGTAGTCGAGCGCGACCACGTGGAACCTGGCGTTCTTCTGCTCGCCATAGCCGGCTCCCAGGCGCCACTCGCTCTGGGTCCACGTGTAGGGCTCCTTCGTGGACACCACCTTGGCCAGATCGAGGCCGGCCATGTTCGGCGCCTGTTTCGCGGCGGCGACGGCCTTCTGGATCGCGGCAGGCGTGACCTGCTCGCCGGCCGCCAGGCCCACGATGCAGCCGTTCTGCGCCCCCTTGGTGCGCAGCAGGCGGGTGAGCTTGCGGGTGTCAATGTCCGCGATGCCGACGGTGCGTTCCCGCTGCAGGTACTGCGAGAGCGTCAGGGTGCTGCGGAAGTTGGAGGCGATGAGGGGCAGATCGCGAATGATCAGGCCCGCGGCGTGGACCTTGCTGGCTTCGACGTCCTCGTCGTTGATCCCGTAGTTGCCGATGTGCGGATACGTGAGCGTCACGATCTGCTGGCAATAGCTGGGGTCGGTGAGGATTTCCTGGTAACCGGTCATGGCCGTGTTGAACACGACTTCGCCGGTGGTGGAGCCGGTGGCCCCGATCGAATTGCCAAGAAAGACCGTGCCGTCTGCAAGCGCCAGGATGGCGGGCGGGAAGGTTCCCTGTCGAGACAAAAGCACTGGGTTCTCCGGATGGTATCGGTACGCCCAGGGATCAAGCGCGGCTTGCCGATGCGGCAGCTGCTTTTGTCAGGGAAGTGGCTTCGATGCGCTAGGCGTACGGGTTAGCGGGAAAGCCGTTGATTATAACCGGCGCAGGGGTATTCCCCAGTGCCGGGCGGGCATTGCGCAGGCTCAGCGGGCCTGCGCGGCCGCGCTCGCGTGCAGGCAGATGGCGGCGGCGGCGGCGACGTTGAGCGACTCCTCGCCGCCGGGCTGGATGATGCGCACCGCAACCGCGGCCCGCGAAGCCAGCTCGTCGCCAAGACCCTGCCCTTCATGGCCCAGTGCCCACGCGCACGGCCACGGCAGCGCCGCCCGGTGCAGCCACTCGCCCGCATGCGAACTGGTGGCCACGATCGGCACCCGCAGCCCGTCCAGCGCCGCCGGTTCCAGCGCCTCCACGAGGTGCAGGCCGAAATGCGCGCCCATGCCGGCGCGCAGGACCTTCGGACTCCAGAGCGCGGCAGTGCCCTTCATGGCAAGCACCTGGCGAAAGCCGAACGCGGCGGCGCAGCGCAGGATGGCTCCCACGTTGCCGGCGTCCTGCAGGCGGTCGAGGATGACCGACGGCGCCTCGGGCTGGAGTTCGGGCGCGACCGGCAGGTCCAGCACGAACCCCATCCGGCCCGGCGACTCCAGGGCGCTGATCGAGGCGAACAGCGCGTCGGCCACCACCACCGTCCGGCCCGGCAGGCTGGGCCACTGGTGGCCGGCGCCGTCCCACTCGGATTGGGAGAAGACGGCCTGCGCCGGCTTCAGGTGGCGGGCGAGCGCGGCACGGCAGAGGTGGTCGCCCTCGAGCCAGAGGCGGCCCTGCTTGCGGTAGGCAGTGCTGTCCTGCGCCAGCCGGCGCAGCTCCTTCAGCAGGGCATTGCCGGCCGAGGTGACGAACTGGGGACCGGCGGAGGTCACGCGACGGTGACGGAAAGCGCTCGCCCGTCCGCGGTGGCGAAGGTGGCGGCGACGGGACTGAAGAACTTGCGGTGGTGCCGGCAGGCGCCGTGCAAGCGCAAGGCCTCCAGGTGCTCGGGCGTGCTGTAACCCTTGTGCGACGCGAAGCCGTACTGCGGGAACTCCTGATGCAATTCGTTGCAAAGCCGGTCGCGATGGACCTTCGCCAGGATCGAAGCAGCCGAGATCGCCTTGACCTTGGCGTCGCCGCCGACCACGGCCTCGGCCAGCACGTCGATGGTCGGCAGGCGGTTGCCGTCGACCAGCACCTTGGCCGGCTTCAGCCGCAGGCCCTCGACCGCGCGCTTCATGGCCAGCATGGTGGCGTGCAGGATGTTGAGCTCGTCGATCTCCCCGACGCTGGCCTGCGCGATCGAACAGCACAGCGCCTTCTCGCAGATCTGGTCGAACAGCCGGTCGCGCTGCAACGGCGTCAGGACCTTCGAGTCGTTCAGGCCGCGGATGCGCCGGGCGTCGTCCAGGATCACGGCGGCGGCCACGACGGGCCCGGCCAGCGGGCCGCGTCCTGCCTCGTCCACGCCCGCCATGAGGCCAACCGGGTCCCATTCGAGGTGGCGCTGCGCCGGCATCCGCGGCGCGCGGCGCTGGACGCCGGCCGCGGTCGCGGCAGGCTCAGGATTCGAGGACTTTCTGGATGGCATCGGTCGCCAGGGTGGCCGTATCGCGTTGCAGCAGCTGGTGCAGCGCGGTGAATCGCTGCTGCACGGCCGCCATTCTGTCAGGAGAGCGCAGCCATTCCAAGAGCGCGGCGGCCAGCGCGTCGGGATTCGCACGGTCCTGTACCAATTCCGGCACCACGAAGTCGCCGCACAGGATGTTGGGCAGCCCGATCCAGGGTTGCAGCTGCTGCCGCCGCATGATCTGGTGGGTCAGCCAGTTCATGCGGTAGGCGATCACCATCGGGCGCTTGTACAGCGCGGCTTCCAGCGTCGCGGTGCCGCTCGCGATCAGCGTGAGATCGCAGGCGGCGAGCACCTCGTGCGAGCGGCCGGTCACGATCGTGAGCCCTTCGCCCAGGCCGGCCGCGCGGGCCGCGCCTTCGATGGCGGGCCGCAGCGCGGGAATGGCCGGCACGACGCAGTGGAGTCCCGGCCGCGCCTGCCGCACGCGCGCGGCGGCCTCGAAGAACACGCGCGCCAGATACCGCACTTCCGACGCGCGGCTGCCTGGCAGGATGGCGAGCACCTCGCCGTCCTCGCGCAGGCCCAGCGCGCGGCGCGCCGCCGCGCGGTCGGGCGTCATGGGAATCACGCCGGCAAGCGGATGTCCCACGTAGCTCGCCGGGATGCCGTGCCTGGCCAGCAGGTCCGGCTCGAACGGAAACAGGCACAGCACATGATCGACGCTGCGCCGGATCTGCTCGGTGCGGCCGGCCCGCCACGCCCAGATCGACGGGCAGACGAAATGCACCGTCTTCAGGCCTTCGGCCTTCAGGCCTGCCTCCAGCTCCAGGTTGAAGTCCGGCGCATCGACGCCGATGAAAGCCTGCGGGCGCTCGCGCAGCAGCCGCTGCTTCAACCGCTCGCGGATGCCGATGATCTCGCGGTAGTGCCGCAGCACCTCGACATAGCCGCGCACGGCCAGCTTCTCGTGCGGCCACCAGGCGTCGAAACCGCGCCGGGCCATGTCCGGGCCGCCGATGCCGCCGGCCCGCAGATCCGGCCAGCGCGCCCGCATGCCGTCCAGCAGCAGCCCCGCCAGCAGATCGCCGGACGCCTCGCCCGCGACCATGCCGAAGTGTGGAGCCATGCGCTCACGCTTTCAGCGCACGATCCCGCGCTGCGGATTGACGCCGTCGAGGAACGACAGCATCAGTTGCACGTCGGGCGCCGCGGCGGGCGCCTGCGCGGCGAGTTCGCCGATCCGCCCCTTTGCCTGCTCCAGCGTGAGCTGGTCGCGGTACAGCGCCTTGTGCATGGCCTTGACGGCGGCGATCCGCTCGGGCCCGAAGCCGCGGCGCCGCAGGCCTTCGAAGTTCATGGAGCGCGCCTGCGCGGGCTGGCCCTGGCTCATGACGAACGGAGGCTGGTCGGCGAAGAGCAGCGAGCACATGGCCGTCATGCCGTGCGCGCCGATGCGCACGAACTGGTGCACCACGGTGAACCCGCCGAGGATCACCCAGTCGCCCACTTCCACGTGCCCGGCCAGCTGCGAGTTGTTGGCGAAGATCGTGTTGTTGCCGACGATGCAGTCGTGCGCCAGGTGCACGTAGGCCATCAGCCAGTTGTCGTCGCCCACCCGCGTGGCGCCGCCGCCGCCGGGCGAGCCGATGTTGTAGGTGGAGAACTCGCGGATGGTGTTGCGGTCGCCGATCACCAGCTCGCACGGCTCGCCCGCGTACTTCTTGTCCTGGGGGATGGCGCCGAGCGAAGCGAAATGGAAGATGCGGTTGTCGCGGCCGATCGTCGTGTGCCCTTCGATCACGCAGTGATGGCCCACCGTCGTGCCGGCGCCGATCCTCGCGTGCGGTCCGATGACGGTATAGGCGCCGATCGAGACCGAGCCGTCGATCTGCGCCCGCGGGTCGACGATGGCCGTCGGATGAATCAGTGCCACTGGTCGACCGGCCTCAGGCAATGCTGCGCATCGTGCACATCAGTTCGGCCTCGCAGGCGAGCTCCCCGCCCACGCGCGCCTCGCCCTTGAACTTGAAGATGCCGGCCTTCATGCGCAGCAGCGACACGTCCATGACCAGTTGGTCGCCGGGCTCCACCGGGCGCTTGAAACGCGCGCCGTCGATGCCGGCGAAGTAATAGACCGACTTGTCGTCGGGCGTCACGCCCACGGTCGCGAACGACAGGAGCGCCGCCGTCTGGGCCATCGCCTCGAGCATCAGCACGCCCGGCATCACCGGCCGGTGCGGGAAATGGCCGACGAAGAACGGCTCGTTGATGGTCACGTTCTTGAGGGCCCGGATGCTCTTGCCGGGCTCGACCTCCAGCACCCGGTCGACCAGCAGGATCGGGTAGCGGTGCGGCAGCTGCTTGAGGATTGCGTGGATGTCCATCATGAATCGGTCTTCTTCTCCAGGGCCCTGACGCGCTCGCGCAGCTGGTGCAACTGCTTCAGTGTCGCGGCGTTCTTCTCCCAGTTCGCATTGTCGTCGATGGGAAAGATGCCGCTGTAATGGCCCGGCTTGGAGATCGAACGGGCGACGAACGAGCCGGCCGAGATGTGGACACCGTCGGCCAGCGTCAGGTGGCCCAGGATCATGGCGGCGCCGCCGATGGTGCAATGCGCGCCGATCGTCGCGCTGCCCGCGATGCCGGCGCAGCCGGCGACGGCCGTATGCCGACCGATGCGGCAGTTGTGGCCGACCTGGATCAGGTTGTCGAGCTTGACGCCCTGCTCGATGACGGTGTCCTGCAGCGCGCCGCGGTCGATGCAGGTGTTGGCGCCGATCTCCACGTCGTCCTCGATGCGCACCGCTCCCAGCTGCTCGATCTTCTCCCAGCGTCCGTTGTCGGGCGCGAAGCCGAAGCCGTCGGCCCCGATCACCGCGCCGGGATGAATGATGCAGCGCTCGCCGACCACGCAGTCCTCGCCGATCGTGACGCGCGCCTTGAGCACCGTGCCGGCACCGATGCGCGCTCCGCGCTCGACGACGCACAGCGCGCCGACGCGGGCCCTGGCATCGATCACGGCGCCGGGGTCGATGATGGCGCTGGGATGCACCGCCGGCGCGGGCCGGCCGGCCAGGCCGCGCTTCCACAACTGGGTGACGCGCGCGAAGTACAGATAGGGCTGGTCGGTGACGAGGGCGTCGCCGCGGGCCAGCGCCCCCTCCAGCAGATCCGGCCCGACGATGACGCAGCCCGCCCGCGAGGCGGCCAGTTGCCGGCGGTACTTCGCGCCGGTGGCGAACGCGAGCTGGGTCGGGGAGGCCGATTCGAGGGGCGCCAGCCCGTCGATCACGCGGTCGCGGTCGCCGTGCAGATCACCGCCCAACGCCTCGACGATGGAGCCCAGGCGCAGTTGCACTACTTCAGCGCGTTGAGCGCCTTGATCACCTTGTCGGTGATGTCGTGCCTGGGATTGATGTAGACCGCTTCCTGCAGCACCACATCGTACTTCTCGGCCTCGGCCACCTGCTTGACGACGCGGTTGGCGCGATCGAGCACCTGCTGCAGTTCCTCGTTCTTGCGCGCGTTGAGGTCTTCCTGGAATTCGCGGCGCTTGCGCTGGAAGTCCCGGTCCTGGTCGATCAGCGACTTCTGGCGCTGCGAGCGCTGGCTCTCCGCGAGCGTGGGCGCCTCGCGCTCGAACTTGTCGGAGGCGTTCTTCAGCGCGGTGCCCAGGTCGTTCAGCTCCTTCTCGCGACGGGCGAATTCCTGCTCCAGCTTCGCCTGGGCGGCCTTGGCCGTGTTTGTCTCGCGGAAGATGCGGTCCGTGTTGACGAAACCGACCTTGAAATCCTGGGCCTGCGCAGCCAGGGCGGCAACGCCCAGGAGCAGCACCATGCAGCGACGGGTCAGGTACTTCATCAGAACGACGTTCCAATCTGGAATTGCAATTTCTGGATTCTATCCCCGGCGAACTTGCGCAGCGGATACGCCGCCGCCAGCCGCAGGGGGCCGATCGGGGAAATCCAGGACAGGCCGACGCCGGTCGATGCCCGCAGATCGGCGGTGCGGAACTTCTCGGATTCGCCGAAGACGTTGCCGACGTCGACGAATCCGAACAGGCGCAGCGACCGGTCGTTGCCGGCGCCGGGGAACGGCGTGATGACTTCGGCGTTCAGCGTCACCTTCTTGGGGCCGCCGATCGAGGCACCGGTGACGTCGCGCGGGCCGAGCGTGCCCTGGTCGAAGCCGCGGACGGAACCGAGGCCGCCCGAATAGAAGTGCTTGAACACCGGGAACGGCCGCCCGCCGAAGCCCTTGCCCCAGCCGACCTCGCCGTTGAAGGCCAGCGTGAACTGCTTGTTCAGCGGCAGGAACTGCTGGTACTGGTAATTGCCGCGGGCATAGCGCGCGTCGCCGGCCACCCCCAGTTCGCCGGCCACCCGCTGGTAGCGGCCGCTGGTCGGCGCGATGGCGCTGTCGCGGCTGTCGCGGGCCCAGCCGATGGTCAGCGGCACGGCGGAACTGGTGTAGCCGAAGCGCTCCGCATACTGCAGGTAATACGCAGGGATGTTGGTGCCCGGCTTGATCTGGGTGCGCTCGACGCTGCCGCCGAAGAACACCGTGTCCAGTTCGCTGAACGGCACCCCGAAGCGCAGGCCGGCGCCGGTGGTGACCAACTGGTAGTTGCCGCCCTGGTCCTCGTACGGGCGCGACGAGCGGTGGTACAGGTCGATGGTGCGCGAGATCCCGTCGGGAGTGAAATACGGATCGACCGAGTTGAAGACGATGGTCCGGTTGTACTTGCTGGTGTTGAGCTCGATGCCCAGGTACTGGCCGGTGCCGAACGCGTTCTCCTGGCGCAGCGAGAACGACAGGGCCAGCTTCTCGGCGCTCGAGAAACCGGCGCCGAGCTGCAGGCTGCCGGTGGGCTTTTCGACGACGGTGAGGTTCAGGTCCACCTGGTCCGGCGCGCCCGGCACCTCGCTGGTCTCGACGTTGACCTCCTTGAAGAAGCCGAGGCGGTCGACCCGGTCACGCGACAGCTTGATCTTGTCCGCGTCGTACCAGGACGACTCGAACTGGCGGAACTCGCGGCGGACCACTTCGTCGCGCGTGCGGTTGTTGCCCGAGACGTTCACGCGGCGCACGTAGGCGCGGCGCGACGGCTCGCCGACGATGGTGAACTCCACCCGGTTGTTGGTGCGGTCGACCTCGGGGCGCGCCTCGACGTTGGCGAACGCGTAGCCGAACTTGCCGAAGTAGTCGCTGAACGCCTTGGTGGTCTCGGCCACCTGGTCGGCGTTGTACGGCTCGCCGGCCTTGATCGTGACCAGCGACTTGAACTCGTCGTCCTTGCCGAGGAAGTTGCCTTCGAGCTTGACGCCGGACACGACGTAGCGCTCGCCCTCGGTGATGTTCACCGTGATGGTGATGTCCTGCTTGTTGGGCGAGATCGCGACCTGCGTCGAATCGACGCGAAACTCCAGGAAGCCACGGCTCAGGTAGTACGAGCGCAGCGCCTCGAGGTCGGCATTGAGCTTGGCGCGCGAATAGCGATCGGACTTCGTGTACCAGCTGAGAAAGCCGCCGGTGTCGAGGTCGAACAGGCCCTTCAGCGTCGATTCGGAGAAGGCCCTGGCCCCGACGACGCGGATTTCCTTGATCTTCGCCGGCTCGCCCTCGGTGACGGTGAACGTGAGGTTCACGCGGTTGCGCTCGATCGGCGTCACCGTGGTCACGACTTCGGCGCCGTACAGGCTCTTGTTGATGTACTGGCGCTTGAGTTCCTGCTCGGCGCGGTCGGCCAGGCCCTGGTCGTAGGGCCGGCCCTCGGTGAGGCCGATCTCGCGCAGCGCCTTCTTCAGCGAGTCCTTGTCGAATTCGCGCGCGCCGGCGAAATCGACGTCCGCCACGGTGGGCCGCTCCTCGACGATCACGGCGAGCACGTCGCCGTTGACCTCGACCCGCACGTCCTTGAACAGGCCGAGCGCGAACAGCGCGCGGATGGCGGCGGACCCCTTCTCGTCGTTGTACTGGTCGCCGATGCGAAACGGCAGCGACGCGAAGACCGTGCCCGGCTCGACGCGCTGCAGGCCTTCGATGCGGATGTCGCGCACCGTGAAAGGATCGACCGCCCAGGCATTGGCCGCGAACGCGACGGCGACCATGGCCGAGACCGACCGCACGCGGAAGCGCTTGATGTGTTTCTTCATTGAATCAGTCGGGCCGCCCGCCTGCAGGCCCGGCGAGGTCGGCCACGCGTTAGTGGTTAACCAAAGAGGCGGCTGACGTCGTTGAACAGTGCGATCGACATCATGACCAGCAGCACCGCGATTCCGCCCCGCTGCAGGCGTTCCATCCAGGCGTCCGAGACGCTCTTGCCCGTCACAGCCTCCCAAAGATAATACATCAGGTGCCCGCCATCCAGCACCGGCAGCGGCAGCAGATTGAGCACGCCCAGGCTCACGCTGATCAGGGCGAGGAACGCGAGGTACTGCGTCACGCCGAGGCTGGCGGACTTGCCCGCGTAGTCGGCGATCGTGAGCGGGCCGCTCAGGTTCTTGAGCGACGCCTCGCCGATCACCATCCGGCCCATCATGCGCAGCGACAGCAGCGACACCTCCCAGGTGCGCACCGCGCCCTTCACCAAGCCGTCCAGCGGCCCGTGCCGCACCGTCACCATCTGCGGCGGCGCGCCGACATAGGCGCCGATGCGGCCGATCGCCTTCTCGCCGTCGCGCGCCAGATCGGGCTGAACCGGCACTTCGAGGGTGCGGCCATCGCGCTGGACGCGCCAGGGCTCGCGCGCCGGATGCCCGGCCCTGGCACTGGCGCGAATCAGCTCCCGCAACTGCTGGCCGTCCACGACCGGCGCGCCCGCGATCGCCAGCACCATGTCGCCCTGGCGCAAGCCCGCGCGCGCGGCGGCGCCGCCGGCCATCACGTCGCCGATGACCGGCGCGGTCCACGGCCCCAGGATGCCGATGCGGCGAAAGAGCTGCGCGTCGGGCTCGCGCGAGGGCAGCGCGCCCAGCGCCAGCACCGCGTCGCGCAGGCCGCGCTCGTCCGGCCGCACGTACTGCAGCCTCACGTCGTGCCCGTCGAGCACCGCGCGCGTGAGCAGCCAGCGCAGATCCTCGAAGGAACGCAGCGGCCGCAGCGGCTCGTCGTCGAAGCCCGCCTGGCGCACCTGCTCGCCGCCGCGCAGCCCCGCCTCGTGGGCCACCGACCCCGCGACGGGGCTCGCCAGCACCGGCAAGGGCTCATGCACCCCGTACCAGTTGACGGCGGAATACAGCAGCACGGCCAGCAGCAGGTTGGCCAGCGGGCCGGCGGCCACGATCGCCGCGCGCGATCTGAGCGGCTGGGTATTGAATGCCAGGTGCCGCTCGGCGGCGTCCACCGGCCCCTCGCGCTCGTCGAGCATCTTCACGTAGCCGCCGAGCGGGAACGCGCCGATCACGAACTCGGTGTCCTGACCCCGGCGCTGGCGCCTGGGCTTCCACCGGTACACGACATGACCGAAGCCGACCGAGAAGCGCAGCACCTTGACGCCGCAGGCCACGGCGACGCGGTAGTGGCCGTACTCGTGCACGGCGATCAGCAGCCCGAGGGCCACGGCAAACGCGACGATGGTCAGCATGCTTTCGGTCCCGTCAGGGCTGGAGCCGGGCCACCAGGCGGCCGGTGGCCTCCCGGGTGATTCGGTCGAGCTCCAGCAACTCGTCCAGCGCCTGGGGGTTGGACGGCGTCACCGCCGACAAAGTTGCAAGGTTGACTTCATGAATCTGGTCGAAACGCAGCCGCCCGTCCAGGAAGGCGGCGACGGCCACCTCGTTCGCCGCGTTCAGGATGGCCGTGGTCCCCGGCGCCGCGCGCAGCGCGTCCCAGGCCAGGCCCAGCCCGGGAAAGCGCTCGCGGTGGCCGCGGCTGTCCAGGGCCTCGAAGCTCATGTCCGCCAGGCTGTGGAAGTCCAGGGCGGCGGCGCCGGACTCGACCCGGTCCGGCCAGGCCAGGCCATAGGCGATCGGAACGCGCATGTCCGGCGTGCCCAGCTGCGCCACGACGGACGCGTCGCGGTACTGCACCATCGAGTGGATGACGCTCTGCGGATGGATCACAACCTCCAGCCGCTCGGGTGGCAGGCCGAAGAGGTAGCGGGCCTCGATCACCTCGAGCGCCTTGTTCATCATGGTCGCGGAGTCGACCGATATCTTGCGGCCCATCACCCAGTTCGGGTGGGCGCAGGCCTCGTCGGGCGTCACGTGACGCAGCGTGGCGGGCTCGCGCGTGCGAAACGGCCCGCCCGACGCCGTGAGGATGATCTTCTCGACGCGCGCATCCCAGGTTCGCGGGTCCTCGGGCAGCGACTGGAAGATCGCCGAATGCTCGCTGTCGATCGGCAGCAGCGTGGCGCCGCCCGCGCGCACCGCCTGCATGAACAGGTCGCCGCCGACCACCAGCGCCTCCTTGTTGGCCAGCAGCAGGCGCTTGCCCGCCCGCGCGGCGGCCAGGCACGAGGACAAGCCGGCGGCGCCGACGATCGCCGCCATGACGAGGTCCACCTCTTCGTGGGACGCCACTTCGTCCAGCGCGCCCTGGCCCCACAGCACCTGCGTCGCCGAGCCGGCGGCGCGCAGGCGGCCGGCGAGGTCGCGGGCGGCCGGCTCGCTTGCCATCACCGCGAACCTGGGCGCGAAGCGCCGGCACTGCTGCTCCAGCAGGTCGACCCGGGTGGCGGCGCTGAGGGCGAACACCTCGAACCGGCCGGGGTGGCGCGCGATCACGTCCAGCGTGTTCGCGCCGATCGAGCCGGTGGCTCCGAGGACGGCGACGCGGCGCTTCACGATGCGAAGGTCGCCAGCATCATGGCGAGCGGCAAGGTGGGCAGCAGGGCGTCGATCCGGTCGAGCACGCCGCCGTGGCCGGGCAGCAACTGGCTCGAGTCCTTCATGCCGGCGCTGCGCTTGACGAGCGACTCCACGAGATCGCCAACGACGCTCATGGCGGCCATGAACACGGCGCCGATGGCCAGCAGCCACCAGCCGTGCGCAGCCAGGCGGCTGTAGAGGCTGGGCACCCGCGCCTGCGCCGAGGCGTCGGCCAGCGTCCACGCCAGCGCCAGCACCACGACGCCGGCCATGCCGCCCCAGACGCCTTCCCAGCTCTTGCCGGGGCTGATCGCCGGCGCGAGCCTGCTGTTCGTGAACTTCAGGCCGAAGGCGCGGCCGGCGAAGTACGCAAAGATGTCGGCGACCCATACCAGCACCAGCACCGACAGCAGGAAATTGACGCCGATCACCTTGGCCTGGGCCACGGCGAGCCACGCGATCCACAGTGCCAGCACGCCCGACACGAGCCGCAGCGGCCCGGGAATGCCCGGCCAGCCGGCGACGCCCGTGCGCAGGAGCCACGCCCCCGCCAGCACCCACAGCCCGCCGGCCAGCGCCCACACCAGCGGCAGGCGCTGCTGCGGCAACCCCATCCACCACGAGGCGACGCACAGCGCGAAGCAGGCCAGTCCGGCGGCGACCGAGCCGCCCTGCCCCAGGCCGTTCAGGCGGCCCCATTCCCAGCCGCCGGCCGCGATCAGCACCAGCGTGACGAGGATGAAGGGTGTCGGCTCGCGCCAGAACAGCGCCGGCAGCAGGATCGCCAGCAGCACCAGGGCGGTGATGACGCGCTGCTTCAGCATGCCGCGCCCGGGATCACGCGGCTTTCCGCGCCGCCGGCTGGGCCACTTGCTCGGAAGTCTTGCCGAAGCGGCGCTCGCGGCCGGCGTAGTCGGCCAGCGCCTCGTCGAGTTCCGGCGGGCCGAATTCCGGCCACAGCTTGTCGGTGAAATAGAGTTCCGCGTACGCGGCCTGCCACAGCAGGAAGTTGGACAGGCGGTGCTCGCCGCCCGTGCGGATGATCAGGTCCGGGTCCGGCACGTGGGACAGGGACAACGCCGCGGCAAGGCCGGCCTCGGTGATGGGCTTGCCCTGCGCGGCCAGGCGCGCCGCCGCGTCGGCGATGTCCCAGCGGCCGCCATAGTTGAAGCAGATGTTGAACACGAGCCGGGTGTTCGCCGCGGTCGAGGCTTCGGCCTGGGCCAGTCCGGCCTGCACCTTCTCCGACAGGCCCGAGCGGTCGCCGACGAAGTGCACGCGCACGCCTTCGGCCTTGAGCTGCGGCACTTCGCGCGCCAGCGCCAGCGCCAGCAGTTCCATGAGGCTGGAGACCTCGTCCACCGGGCGCTTCCAGTTCTCCGACGAGAACGCGAACACCGTGAGCACCTTGATGCCGCGGTCGCCGCAGTGCCGCACGCAGGCGCGCAGCGCGTCCACGCCCTTCTTGTGGCCGGCGACGCGCGGCAGGTAGCGGCGCGTGGCCCAGCGGCCGTTGCCGTCCATGACGATGGCGACGTGGTGAGGCAGGTTCTTCATCGAGGGGGCGGATCGGCGCGACCGGGGTGGCGGGAGGGCGCGAGCGCTCAGACCGCCATGATCTCCTGCTCCTTGGCGTGCACCAGCTGGTCGATCTCCGTGACGTGGCGGTCGGTGATCTTCTGGATCTCGGCCTCGGAGCGCTTGAGGTCGTCCTCGGAAGCCTGCTTGTCCTTCACCAGCCGCTTCACGTGCTCGTTCGCGTCGCGGCGCAGATTGCGCACCGCGATCTTGGCGGCCTCGCCCTCGTGGCGGACCACCTTCGTCATCTCCTTGCGCCGCTCCTCGCTCATGGGCGGCATCGGCACGCGGATCAGTTCGCCCATGGAAGCGGGGTTCAGGCCCAGGTCGCTGTCGCGGATGGCCTTCTCGATCTTGGGGGCCATGCTCTTTTCCCAGGGCTGCACGCTCAGCGTGCGGTTGTCCAGCACCGAGACATTGGCGACCTGGCTGATGGGCAGGCTGGAGCCATAGTAGTCCACGTGGACGGTGTCCAGCAGGCCGGGATTGGGCCGCCCGGTGCGGATCTTGACCATGTTCTGCTTGAACGCGGCGATGGACTGGTCCATCTTGCCTTGCATGGTCTTGGTGATTTCGGCAATCGTTGTCATTGCTTTCTCCTCTGCGATTCTTCAGGCGTAGACGAGCGTGCCCTCGTCCTGCCCCATCACCACGCGCTTGAGGGCGCCGTGCTTGACGATGGAAAAGACCTTGATCGGCAGTTTCTGGTCGCGGCACAGCGCGAAGGCCGTGGCATCCATGATGCCGAGATTCTGGGCCATGGCGTCGTCGAACGAAATCTTGGTGTAGCGCGTGGCCGAAGGGTCCTTCTGCGGATCGGCCGAATACACGCCGTCGACCTTGGTCGCCTTGAGCACCAGCTCGGCCCCGATCTCGGCACCGCGCAGCGCGGCCGCCGTGTCCGTGGTGAAGAATGGGTTGCCGGTGCCGGCAGCGAAGATGACGACCTTGCCTTCCTCCAGGTACTGCAGCGCCTTCGGCCGCACGTAGGGCTCGACCACCTGCTCGATCGCGATCGCGGACATCACGCGGGGGACCAGCCCCTGCTTGTCCATCGCGTCGGCCAGGGCCAGCGCGTTCATCACGGTGGCCAGCATGCCCATGTAGTCCGCCGTCGCGCGGTCCATGCCGACCGAGCCGCCCGCCACGCCGCGGAAGATGTTGCCGCCGCCGATGACGATCGCCACCTGCACGCCCATCTTCACGACCTCGGCCACCTCCTCCACCATCCGCACGATGGTGCCCCGGTTGATGCCGAAGGCATCGTCGCCCATCAGGGCCTCGCCAGACAGCTTCAGCAGGATTCGCTTGTGGGCTGGCTGGGCAATCGGCATGAACGGGCTCCTTGAAAAACGGGTTGAGTGTACCGGCGTTGGCGCCCGCGCAGGCGCCTCGCGCGAAGGGCGGCCACGCGGGACCGCCCTTCGCGTGGGGGAACGGTGCTCAGGCGCCGGCCTTGGCCGCCGCGACCTGCGCCGCCACTTCGGCCGCGAAGTCGTCCACCTTCTTCTGGATGCCTTCGCCCACGACGTACAGCGTGAACGCCTTCACGGACGTGCCGGCCGCCTTGAGCATCTGCTCGACCGTCTGCTTGTCGTTCTTCACGAAGGCCTGGTTGAAGAGGGACACTTCCTTCAGGTACTTCTGCACGCCGCCCTCGACGCGCTTGGCGACGATTTCCGGCGACTGGACCGGCTTGCCGGCCGCTTCGGCGGCCTTGCGGTCCTCTTCGGCCTTGCCCATGGCGACCGCGCGCTCCTTCTCGATCAGGTCGGCCGGAACGTCGGCGGCCGCCAGCGCGACCGGCTTCATCGCGGCCACGTGCATGGCAACGTCCTTGGCGGCGACTTCGTCACCGTCGTACTCGACGACCACGCCGATGCGCGTTCCATGCAGGTAGGAGGCCAGCTTGTTGCCGCCGTCAAAGCGCTTGAAGCGGCGGAAGCTCATGTTCTCGCCGATCTTGCCGATCAGGCCCTTGCGCACGTCTTCCAGCGTGGGGCCGAAGCCGTCCTGCGAGTACGGCAGCGCGCCGAGCGCGGCCACGTCGGCGGGATTGTGCTTCGCGACCAGCTCGGCCGCGGCTCTGGCCATCGCCAGGAAGCCGTCGTTCTTGGTGACGAAGTCGGTCTCGCAGTTGGTCTCGAGCATGGCGCCCGTGGTGCCGCCGATGAACGCCGTCACCACGCCTTCGGCGGTGATGCGGGCGGCGGCCTTGCCGGCCTTGTTGCCCAGCTTGACGCGCAGCAGTTCCTCGGCCTTCTCCATGTTGCCGTCGGCCTCCGTCAGGGCCTTCTTGCACTCCATCATCGGCGCGTCGGTCTTGGCGCGCAGTTCGCCAACCATGCTTGCGGTGATTGCAGCCATTTCTTACCTCGTATCGTTCAGTTCAGGATCGGTAGCAAAAAAGGGGCCCGAGAGCCCCTTCCTGCGGACTCTCGAGCGCGGCTTCAGGCGCCGGCGCCTTCGGGCACTTCGACGAACTCGTCGCCGCCTTCGGACACGGCCTTGACCACGTCGCTGGCGGCGTTCTGGCGGCCTTCCAGGATCGCGTCGGCGATGCCGCGGGCATAAAGGGCCACGGCCTTGGCCGAGTCGTCGTTGCCGGGGATCACGTAGTCGATGCCTTCGGGCGAGTGGTTGGAGTCGACCACGCCGACCAGCGGGATGCCCAGCTTCTTGGCTTCGGACACCGCGATCTTGTGGAAGCCCACGTCGATCACGAAGATGGCGTCGGGCAGGCTGTTCATGTCCTGGATGCCGCCGATGTCCTTCTCGAGCTTCTCCATCTCGCGCTGGAACATCAGCTGTTCCTTCTTGGACATGGCCTCGAGGCCGGCTTCCTGCTGGGCCTTCATGTCCTTCAGGCGCTTGATCGAGGTCTTGACGGTCTTGAAGTTGGTCAGCATGCCGCCCAGCCAGCGCTGGTCGACGAACGGCACGCCGGCGCGGCGGGCCTCGGCGGCGACCGTGTCGCGGGCCTGGCGCTTGGTGCCCACCATCAGGATCGTGCCGCGGTTGGCGGACAGCTGGCGCACGAACTTGGTGGCGTCCTGGAACAGCGGCAGCGTCTTTTCCAGGTTGATGATGTGGATCTTGTTGCGATGGCCGAAGATGTACTGGGCCATCTTGGGGTTCCAGAAGCGCGTCTGGTGCCCGAAATGGACACCGGCTTCCAGCATTTCACGCATGGTGACTGGCATGGGTCTTTCCTGAAGGTTGGGTCTAAAATCCAGCCCGCAAATTGCTGCTGCCGTAACCGGCAGCGACAACACCTTGTGGGGCTGGATTCGCGATTGGTTTTGCCGGCGGATCGGCGCGAAATGCGCGTCTCGCCTGAAGCAAAACCGCGAAATTATAGCATCCGAGGGAACCCCCATGCGCCCCGACCCCATCGCCGCCCGCGAGCGGCTCCTGGCCCGACGCCGCCGGCCCACGGCCGGGCTCGCGGCGCGGCCCGTCCCGGCCGCAGGCGCCCCGTTCCGGTGCGAGGAGCTGCCGTCATGAGGGTCGCCGTCATCGGCGCGGGCATCGTCGGCGTCACCACGGCCTTCGAGCTGGCGGTCGACGGCCACGAGGTCACCGTCTTCGAGCGCCGCGCCGCCGTGGCCGAGGAAGCCAGCTTCGCCAATGCGGGCGTCGTCGCGCCCGGCTACGTCACGCCCTGGGCCTCGCCCGGCATGCCCGCCAAGATCGCTGGGTACCTGCTGCGGCAGCACGCGCCGGTGCGCGTGACGATGCCGCTGTCGCGCGAGCACCTGGCGTGGATGTGGCGCTGGTTCCGCTCGTGCGATCCCGCGACCTACGCGGCCAACCGGGCGCGCATGCAGCGCCTGGCGTTCTACAGCCGCACCCGGCTGGCCGAGATCCGCGAGCACTTCCAGTTCGAGTACGACCACAGCGCCGGCTACATGGTGCTGCTGCGCGGCGAGAAGGACCGCAAGCTGGTGCAACCGAGCCTGCAGGTGCTGCGCGAGGCCGGCGTCGCCTTCAGGGAACTGAACGCCGACGAGGCGCGGCACGTCGAGCCGGCGCTCAACCCCGACACGAACTTCGTCGGGGCGGTGCACCTGCCGGCCGACGAGGTGGGGAACTGCCGCCAGTTCGCCCTGCTGCTGAAGAACGAGGCCCAGCGCGAAGGCGTGAAGTTCGAGTTCAACCATGCCGTCGACGCGCTCGATCCGGCGCAGCCCGCGGCGCTGCGGATCTGGGCGCTGGGCGCGACCGCGCCCGAGCAGCGCGTGTTCGACGCGGTGGTGATCTGCGGCGGCGTCGACTCGGCGAACCTGCTGCGCCCGCTGGGCCTGCGCGTGCCGCTCGTGCCGGTCTACGGCTACTCGGTGAGCGCCCCGCTGCGCGAGCCGCTCAACGCCCCGCGCAGCGCGCTCATGGACGAGCGCTACAAGGTGGCGATCGTGCGCCTGGGCAACCGCGTGCGCGTGGCGGGCAGCGCCGAGATCGGCGGCGATCCCGACCGGAAGCGCAAGGCTTCCATCGAGACGCTGTACAAGGTGCTGCACGACTGGTTTCCGGGCGCCGCGCAACTGGCCAACACCGGCGCCGGCGTGCAGGAGTGGAAGGGCGCCCGCCCCATGCTGCCGGACGGTCCGCCGCTGCTGGGACCGAGCGGCATCCCGGGCGTGTGGCTCAACATGGGGCATGGCTCCAGCGGCTGGGCGCTCTCGGCGGGCAGCGCCCGGGTCGTGGCCGACCTCATGGCCGGCCGCACGGCCCCGGTCGACGTCGAGGGGCTGGGCATCGACCGCCTTCGCTTGTAGGCCGCGCCGCCCGGGTGCCAGAATCCGGGCATGGACCGCATCCGCCCGACCCGAGCCTGGGCCCTGTTCGACGCCGCGGCGAGCCGCGCCGTCGAGCATGCGACCGCCGCCCGCCTGCCGCCGCACGCGCTGATGCAGCGCGCCGGCCTCGCCGTCGCGAAACTGGCGCTGGCCGTGGCCCCGCACGCGAAGACCATCTGGGTCGCCTGCGGACCGGGCAACAACGGCGGCGACGGGTTCGAGGCGGCGATGCACCTGCGCTCGTGGGGCAAGAACGCCGTCGTCACCTGGGCGGGCGACGAGGGCCGGGCGCCGGCCGACGCCCTCGCCAGCGTGCAGCGCGCCCGTGCCGCGAACGTGCCGTTCGCCGGGCAGGTGCCCGCCGACTGGGAACTCGCCATCGACGCCATGCTGGGCCTGGGCGCCGCCCGCCCGCTGCAAGGCCGTCTGGCCGAATGGGCGGCCCTGATGACCAGCGGCGCGCGGCCGGTGCTGGCCGTGGACCTGCCTTCCGGGCTGGACGCCGACACCGGCGCCGGCGATCCGGTGCGCGCCACCCACACGCTGTGCCTGCTGACGCTGAAGCCAGGGCTCTTCACCGGCGGCGGCCGCGACGCCGCGGGACAGGTGTGGTTCCACGACCTGGGCCTGGCGCATCCGGCCGCGACGCCGACCGCATGGCTGGCGCGGCCGCCGGCGGCGCCGGCGCGGCTGCAGGCCTCGCACAAAGGCAGTTACGGCGACGTCGCGATCATCGGCGGCGCCGCCGGCATGGCCGGCGCGGCGCTGCTCGCGGCCACCGCGGCGCTGCATGCCGGCGCGGGCCGGGTGTTCGCCTGCCTGCTCGATCCCGGCGCGCCGGGCTTCGATCCGGCCGAACCGGGACTGATGCTGCGGCCCTGGCGCTCGCTCGACCTGTCGGCCATGACCGTCGCCTGCGGCAGCGGCGGCGGCGACGCCGTGCGCGAGGTGCTGCCCGCGGCGCTGGGCACGGCGCGGGCGCTGGTGCTGGACGCCGACGCGCTGAACGCGATCGCCGCCGACACGCAGTTGCAGTCGCTGCTGAAGGCGCGCGCGCAGCGCCAGCGGCCGACGGTGCTGACGCCGCACCCGCTCGAAGCCGGACGACTGCTCGCGTGCAGCGCCGCGCAGGTCCAGGCGGACCGCCTGGGCGCCGGTCGTGAACTGGTGCAGCGCTTTGGCTGCGTGGTGGTGCTGAAAGGCTCGGGCACGGTCATTGCCGGGCCGCAGCGCGCCCCGCTCATCAACCCGACGGGCAGTGCCCGGCTGGCCACCGCCGGCACGGGCGACGTGCTGGCGGGCCTGCTCGCCGCGCGGCTGGCCACCGCGGCGAGTGCCTTCGACGCGGCCGCGGCCGCCGCCTACGAACACGGGCAGGTGGGGGATGCCTGGCCGGCGGGCCGGGCCCTGACCGCCGGTGCGCTGGCGCGGTCGGTCGGGCTTGCCCTGGCAGCGCCCGCGCCGCGCTGAACGGCCCGTCAGCCGCGCCCGACGAAGGGCATCCTGGTGGCCATCACCGTGTGGAACAGCACGTTGGCCTGCGGCGGCAGGTTGGCCATGTACAGCACCGACTGGCCGACGATGTCCACGTCCATCAGCGGCTCGGGCGCGATCTCGCCGTTGGCCTGCGGCACGCCCTTGGCCATCCGGTTGGCCATGTCCGTTCCGGCGTTGCCGATGTCGATCTGGCCGACCGCGATGTCGTACTTGCGCCCGTCCAGTGCCGCCGACTTGGTCAGGCCCGTGACCGCGTGCTTGGTCGACGTGTAGGCGATCGACAACGGCCGCGGCGCGTGCGCCGAGATCGAGCCGTTGTTGATGATGCGCCCGCCCATCGGCGACTGGGCCTTCATCGCCTTGAACGCCTGCTGGATGCAATAGAACATCCCGTTCAGGTTGGTGTCGACCACCTGCTTCCACTTGTCCAGCGGCAGTTCCTCGATCGGGACGGCCGGCGCCCCGATCCCCGCGTTGTTGAACAGCAGGTCGACCCGGCCCCACGCCTTCAGCGTGGCGGCGAACAGCGCCGCCACCGAGTCCGGGTCGGTCACGTCCGTGGGTACCGCCAGGACCCGGTCGCCCGCACCGGACTGCGCCACCACCTGCTCCAGCGCCTCGCGCCGGCGCCCGGCGATCGCCACACGCCAGCCGTCGCCGAGCAGGGCCAGCGCCGCGGCCTTGCCGATGCCGGCGTTGCCGCCCGTGACGATGGCGATGCGCGCCGCCGCTTCCTTCGATGCCATGAATGTTCCTTCCCGGATGTGAGTGCGACCCGAATGCTACTCGCACGCGCGGCCCGCCGGACCGGGCGGCGCCCGCCCTCATCGCCGCGATTCGACGCTCGATCCGCGCAGGCGGGCCGCGCGACCTTCGTTACATCCGTTCCGGCTGCTTACTCACTACTTCTCGCACGGCCGGCGGCCGCGGCGGAACGGCCAGGTTCCGCCGCGGCGCCGCGATGCAGCGCATGGGCACGGGGAGCACTCGCCCGCACTGAGTAGTCAGTCCGCACGATTGTCGCGCCCACGCCGGAATTTGAGACTGGCCTCGACGGCATGACCCGGTCGATGCGACCCAAAGGCACCGCGACGGCCCGCCGCCAATGCAGTTCTTCCTTCGTCAACCCGCCCACAAGGAGCCCTCAATGAATGCTCGTCTCTTTCTCTCCAGGACATTCGTCACCCTGCTGGTCGGCTTCGGCCTGTCCGGCCTTGCCGGCACCGCGGCAGCCCAGGGCACGCCATCGGCGAAGGCGACCTTCGCCTACGGCATGCTCAAGACCTTGCCCTCATGCTCGACCACCGATGCCGCCGGCTGCGGCGGCACGGCCGACACCGGGTGGACGTCGATCCTGAAGCAGCAGATCAAGCTGGCCAACCAGAAGGACCTGTTCCTGGGCGCCGCGCTGCAGTGCGGGATCGTCACGGACACGACCGTCAAGAGCATGAACTCCACGTCCACGAGCTCCTACGACACGGCGGAAGCGCGCGGGACGATCCGGGTGCGGGTGAAGATCACCACCCCGACCGGTGCGCAGGTCTATGCGCAGCCCAACAGCGGCGCCGAGCTGGCGGCCGGCCCGGGATCGGGCGAGGGCATCGTATTCTGCGACCGGATCCAGCAGCTCAAGGCCAAGTTCTCCGGCCTGCAATGCACGGCCGACCTGACCACCGGCGTCGTCACCTGCACCACCCCGGAAGAGCTCCAGCTGATCCTCAAGACGCTCAACGCGGCCGCATTCAACTTCGTCGCGCCGAACCTGCAGTCCGGCGTCCACATCATCGAAGTGCAGGCCCGCTCCTCGGCCGCCACGTCCGCCACCGGCACCAACGGATCGCTGGGCGCCGCCAATGCCTTCATCGGCATGGGTTCGGTCGCGGTCGAGTCGGTCCGCATGGTCAAGGGCAACGACGGCACGACGCTGGCGCTGGACTGAGTCGCAGGCGCACCACGTCATCACCGACGCCGCCCCAGCGGCGGCGTCGCCTACAGGAGTCCCCGATGCAAGCCCATTCGAGCATCCTGCGAAGCGCGCTGTCCTCGGCCGCGCTGGCCGCGCTGGCCGCGCTGGCCGCGCTGGCCGCCTGCGGCGGTGGCGGCGATGACGTCGAACGCCGCGCCGCCCCCGGGGCCGGCGTGCCGCCCGTCCCCGCAACCACCCTGGCAACGAGCGCCGGTACGCCAGGCGGCGTCCTGTCCGCCGCGGCGACGGTGGCGGCAGCTTCTTCGAGTCCGGTCGTGCCGGGCGCCGCGCTGCTCGACCCGCTGGTGGCCAGCCGGCTCCAGACCGAGCTCGACCACGTCGAGCAGGGCCTGCGGCTGGTTTCCGACACGGACCCTGCCAAGCGCGAGGCGCTGGAGGTGATCCGCGAGCTGCGCGCCGAACTGGACAAGGATCACCCGAACCGGCTCAGGGTGCGCGGCCTGGCGGGCGGCCTGGCCCATGGGGTGCAGGTGCTGGAAGGCTGGAAAGGCGCGGGCAAGTTCCTGCCGCAATTGATTCCGTTGGTGTGAGCGCGGTCGCTCCGAGCGGCAAGAGAGATGCCCGCTGCGCGACCGCAGACCCGCCAACATTCAGGAGCCGTCGCAATGCATACCAGAACCAATCCCTCCGAGCCGCTGCTGGCGGCCTACGAAGCGGCTGTCGCCGAGGAGCGCCAGCTGTGGCATGTCATCTCCGACGCGCGCTCGCCGGCAACCGACCGGGTAACGGCCTATGCGCGCTGGCTGGACACGATCGGCCGGCTGAAAGAGCTGGGCGCGCCCATCGACTACAAGAGGCCACCGGGCGGTCGCACATGAACGCCACGTCTTCTTTCCTGCCTCCACGATGCGGGTCCGGCACGGACCGGCGGCTGCCTGTCGCGCAGCCAGCTCCGGCCGTCCGGTACCGGGACGTCGTGGGACATTTGTCACCCGGCATTTCCGAGGCTTGCCCCTTGTCCCCCTTGTCGCCGCCGCATACCGTCGTAGGGACAAAAGGGAGAAGACATGAAATCTGCATGCGCACCGTGGTCCTCGCTCGAGCAGGCGACCGGGACCGCCACCAGCCGTGGGCGGGACGCCAGAAGGGTGCAATCGCATCCCCGGCCCGCGGCGGAGAGCGGCCCCGATCCGCTGATGCTGCCATGCCGGGCCGGCGAGCGGGCGCCGCCGGCGGCCGATTCCCCCGGTGCGCGCGAGTGCGCAGTCATGTGGCCCCGCTTCATGGCCGGGCAGGAAGACAAGCCGGTGCGCGTCGTGGTCGTCGATGACGACGCGCACATCCGGCGCGTCATCACGCAGGAACTCATGGCCGACCCCCGCACGGTCCTCGTCGCCGAGGCGTCTTCCCTGCGCGAGGGCAAGCGGGTCGTGCGCGACCACGATTTCGACGTGATCCTCGTCGACCTGAACCTGGGCGACGGGCGCGGCTACGACCTGATCGCCCATGTCAAGGAGATCCGCAGCAACGCGGAGGCCGTGGTGGTTTCGGTCCTCGAGGCGGACGACGACGTCATGCGGGCCTTCGAGCTCGGCGCGTCGGGATTCCTGGTGAAGAACTCGTGGTTCGGCGGTTTCGCCCAGGCCGTCCTGCAAGTGGCCAACGGCGGCGCGTCGATCACGCCGAGCCTTGCGCGCCGGATGCTGTTGCGGCTCGATCGGCGCGGCGTGCTGCCGAGTCTCACAACGCCACGCGCGCGCGGAAAACTGAGCGACCGCGAACGGGAGATCCTGCGCATGATCTCGAGCGGCATGACCAGCACCGAGATCGGGACGATGCTGGGAATCAGCCACCTGACCGTCAACACCCACGTCAGGAACATCTACGGCAAGTTGCAGGTCAGAAACCGGGCCCAGGCGGTCCGCTGCGCCTCCATGTTCGGTTTTCTCTGAGCGCCGCAGTCGCCCGAGCGAACCGGAATGTGCCCAACATGCGATGGATCTGGCCCAGGTGGCTTTTCAGCGTCGGCATCAGCCTTGCGATCGCGCGCGGGCTGGTCGAGCTGCTACCGCGCCTCAGTCCGTCGTTTCCCAGCGACAGCACGGTCGAGGTCCTGATCGAATACACGCTGCTGTTCCTGCTGGTCGTCGGCTACGCCGCTCAACTCGCGGGTGAGCAGCGGGTGATGCGGGCGGAGCGCGAGCGGATCGCGAGCGACCTGCATGACGGCCTCGGATTTCACCTGACCACCGCGCTCGCGCTCGCCGGCGACGCGCGCAAGGCACATTCCGAAGCATGGCTGATCGTCGAGCTCGCGGTGGTGGAGCTGCATTCGGTGATCCATTTCGCGCATTCGGGCGGCGAGTCGGTCGTGCAGTCGCTGGGCAACCTGCGTTACCGGCTGCAGAAGGTCGTCGAGCACGCCGGACTGGACCTGCTGTGGCAGGTGCGACACGACATCCCCGACGACGTCCTGAAGGGCGCCCCGGCCTACCACTTCATCAAGATCGTGCAGGAGGCATTGAGCAACGTGCTGCAACATGCGCGCGCGACGCGCCTGATCGTCCAGCTCGGCTGTCCGCCGCCCGGCACGACCCTGTTGCTGCGCATCGTCGACGACGGTCGCGGCATCGGCCCGCGCGAGTCGGCGGCCAGCAGCCGCGGGCTGGAGGGCATGCGCCGGCGCGCGCGCCTGCTGGGAGGCAAGCTCACCATCGAGCAGGTGCCCGAGGGCGGCACCTGCGTTCGCCTGTCGATTCCGCTGCCTTGCCGCGCCTACGACGAATAGCCCGACCGGAACCGGCGGGAGTTGACGAAGCTCACGCGCCGCCGTCCGTGGCTGCACTACATTGAACGGTCTGACGGCGGGCATGGATCCACGATGCCCTGCCGCTGGAATGCAGGACCAGCGAGTGACATACCGGATTTTGTGCGGATACGACCAGTCCGCGGGAGCCGACAAGGCGTTCGAATTCGCCGTTCGCCTCGCGCAGCGCTTCGATGGGGAGCTGCACGTGCTCGCCGTGTTCGAACCGGCCGAAGCCTCGCGCGGCGTCAAGGCGGAAACGCTGCTGGAGACCGCGCAGGGCCAGTACGGCGCCGGGCTCGAGCGACTGCGCGCCAAGGCGGCCGAGGCGGGCCTGGAACTGGCGACGGCCGTCGCCGTCGGCTATCCTGCGCAGGAAATCCTCAAGCGGGCGGAGGCGCTGCACGCGGACCATGTCGTGGTTGGCCAGCGCGGCAAGAACTCCTTCGAGCGCAGCGCGCTGGGGTCGGTGTCCCTGCGCATCGTCTCCCATGGCGCGGGAACGGTGACCGTGGTGCGATGACTCATCCGGGCGGGGGGGCCACGGTCCCGCCGCCATGCGGCTCGGCCGCTTCCTGCAGGATCGACCGGGCCAGCAGCGCCACCGGCCGGTCGACGAGCTTGCCGTCCACGGCGATGGCGCCGAGCGGACCGGACGCCAGGGCGTCGATCACGCGCCGCGCCCAGGCGACTTCCTGCGGCCGCGGTGCGAACCCCGCGTGCACCAGCGCGACCTGCTTCGGATGGATGCACAGCTTGGCGGCGAAGCCGTAACGCCGCGAGCGGCGCACGTCCTGCTCCAGCTGCGCGGCGTCGTCGATCGCCGCGGACACGCCGTCGATCGGCGCCTCGAGGCCGCGCCGCCTCGAAATCAGCACGAGGTGCGTGCGGACGGCGTCCAACTCCTGGCCGTCGCCCTGGATTCCCGAGTCGGACATGAAGTCGAACGAGCCGAACGCCAGCCGCCTCACCTTGTCGCAGCGGGCCAGCGCGTCGGCCTCGAACCAGCCGGCGACGCTCTCCACGAGCGGAATGATGTCCTGCTGCGGGCGCAGCCGCGCCGCCACGCCGGCCATCACCCCGGCGTCCTCCGCCTTGGGCAGCATCACGCCGCGCACCGCCTCCGAAGAAAGGACAGTGCAGTCCTCGTCATGCCACGGCGTGCCCGCCGGATTGATCCGCACGTACACCCGGGACCCGGTGTTCGCCAGCCACTCGCGCAGCGCCGCCCGCGCCTGGTCCTTGCGCTCGGGCGTCACGGCGTCTTCCAGGTCGACGATCACGGCATGGGCGCCGCTGGCCAGCGCCTTGTCGAAGCGCTCCGGGCGGTCGGCGGGGACGAAGAGATAGCTGCGTGCGGTCATGGGGTGCGGATCGAGCAAGGAACGATGTTCAACGGGGGGCTGTGGCCGGCACCGCGCGATGCCTCATCAGGGCGAAGACGCACAGGACCGTCGGCACCGCCAGCGCGGCGAAGCCGACGCGGTAGCTGCCGGCGAGGCCCGATACGGCCCCGAACAGCGGGGGTCCCAGCACCACCCCGAGGAAGGTGAAGGTCAGCGTGCCGCCGGTGGCCAGCCCCGCCAGTCCGGGCGGCGCCTGCCGCGCCACCTCGGCCAGGTACACGCCGTTCCAGCCGATCGCCGAGGCGCCGAACACGGCCAGGATGCCGAACACCAGCCAGGCGGGCATCGACGTCTGCAGCGCCGCGGTGGCCAGCGACATCGCTGTCATCACGACGCCCAGCAGCGTCAAGGTGCGCTTGGCGCCGAGCGTGCGATCGCTGACCCAGCCCCACAGCACCCGCCCGACGATGCCCCCGAACTGCGAGATCGACAGCAGCAGGCCCGCCGCGACCAGCCCGTACGCGAGGGTGTCCGTCAGGTAGGTGACCAGGTAGGTGGTGAGCGACAGCTGCGCCATGGAAAAGACGAACGAGCACCCGGCCAGCAGCCTCAGGCCCGGCTGCGACAGCACCAGCGCGATGGGCTGCCCGAGGCGGCCCATGATCATCGGCTTGCCCTCGTCGCGGTCCGCGTCGAGCTCATGCCGCAGCGGCTGGGCGAGCACGGCGCACACCAGGTTGGCAGCGGCCACCCCGATGAGCGCGCCCTGCCAGCCGGCCAGTTGCTGCAGGCCCGGCACGATGGCGCCAGCCAGGGCCCCCCCCAGCGGCACCCCGGTCTGCTTCACCGAAAACACCAGCGACATCCGGTGGGCCGGCGTCGTGCGCGCCAGCAGGTGCGAGCTCGCCGGCGTCACCGGCCCGTAACCGAGCCCCACCAGCACGGCGCCCGCGGCCATGGCCAGCACGCTCGGGACGGCGCACAGGACCAGCCCCGCCGCGCAGAGGATCAGTCCGGCCTGGCTCACCCGGATCGCGCCGAAGCGCGCCACCGCCGGTCCCGATGCCAGGCTCGCCAGCATGGCGCCGGCGTAGACCACGGCCACGTACAAGCCGATGTACGTGGCCGAGACGCCGAGCGCCTGCGCCACCGCCGGTGCCATCACGGGCAGCGTCAGCAGCGCCATCGCCACCAGCGCCTGGATCGCCAGGGTGACGCCCAGCACCAGCCATGCACCCCTCACGCGCCGGCTCCCCCGCGCCCCGGCGCGCCCCATTCCCGCCGCAGGACGGTGTTGTAGCTGAAACGGTCGGCCGGATGGATGCTGAGCGCCAGCTCCACCAGCTGGCCGCGCCGGTTGCGGTACCGGCGGCACACCCACAGCCCGGGGCTGCGCGGCGGAGCGTCCAGGGCCAGCGCATCCGCGCGGCTCAGCGCCACCGCGCGGATCTCCTGCTCCACTTCGGCAATGACTTCGCCGAATTGCCGCTCGATCTGCGCATGCACGGCCTCGTGCAGCGGCCCCGTGATGCCCTGGATGGAGCGGAACGCCGGATGCAGCCAGAGGTCGGTGACGCAGATCGGCCTGGACTGGGCATGCGCGTGGCGCCGCCCTCTCAGGTGCAGCCAGGTCTCGCCGGGCGACGCCTCCAGCAGCGCCGCGCGCGCCGCATCGATCTCGCAGGTCTCGCTCGACTCGATCACCAGCGTCGTGTCGGTGGCGTACTGGTACAGGTCGCCCACATCCACGGTGCTTTGCCGGTAGCCGTCGGTCGCCGACCGGGCGCGCACCGTGGTGCCGACGCGCGGCTGGCGCACGACGAGGCCGAGCTGCACCAGCCGCTTGACGGCCTCGCGCACGGTGGCGCGGCTCACGCCGAACTGGTCGCACAGCTCGAACTCGGTCGGCAGCTGCGTGCCGACGGCGTACTTGCCGCTCTCGATCTCGTGAAGCAGGGTCTGCGCGAGCTGCAGGTAGCGCGGCTGGCTGGCCCCGAGCGCGGCGCTGCGCCCGCCCGGCGCCGCAGGAAGCTGGTCGGTCATGCGCCCCACTGTAGCGGCTCCCGCGGCGTGGCTCCCCGGTGCAGGCCGCCCATCCGTTGCGACGCCCGCTTCGGTGACAGCGACACCTGCCACTCAGACCACGCCCGCGGCCCTGAGCGCCTCGATGTCGGCGGCCGTGTAGCCGGCCTGCTGCAGGACGGCCTGGGTGTCTTCGCCCATGGCCGGCGCGGCGCGGGTGGGATGGGGGCCGGCGCGCACCGGCGAGGCCACCATGCGGATCGTGCCGTCCCCGTGCGGAAACTCCACCAACCGCTCCTGCTCCGCGACGAAGCCGCTGTCGAGCGCCTGCGCCACGTCGTACACGGGAGCGGCCGGGACACGGCCGGCAAACCGCTCCATCCACTCGCTGGTGGTGGCCTCCTGCAGCGCGGCGTCGAGCTCCTGCGTCAGGCGCTCGCGATTGGCCAGCCGGTCGCGGAAGGTCCTGTATTCAGGTGCCTGCGCCCACTCGGCCTTGCCGATGCATTCCGCCAGGACGCCCCAGAACTTCTCCTTGTTGCACATGATGAAGATCCAGCCGTCCCTGGTGCGGTACAGCTGGCTGGGCGTGAGCGAGGGATGGGCGGAACGCTGTTCGCGCCCGATCGCCTGGCCGGCGTTCAGGTACCAGGTGGCGACATACGCCAGGTTGTGCAGCGCGACGTCGAACAGGCTCACGTCGATGTCGCGCCCGACGCCGGTGCTGCGCGCGCCGAGAATGCCGGCCAGCAGTCCCATGGCGGCCGTCGTGCCGGTCATCAGGTCGATGATCGACAGTCCCATGCGCGCGGGCGGGCCGTCGGGCTCGCCGGTCAGCGACAGGTAACCGGCCTCGGCCTGCATCAGGTAGTCGTAGCCCGGCCAGGCGGCGCGCGAGCCCGTGCGTCCATACGCCGAGAGGTGGCCGCAGACGATCCGCGGGTTCACGTCCTTGAGCTGCTCGTAGGTCAGCCCCAGCTTGACGGGCAGGTCGCCGCGCAGGTTGTTGAAGACGACATCGGCATCGCTGGCGAGCCGGCGCAGGGCCTCGCGGCCCTGCGGGTCCTTGAGGTTCAGCGTGATGCTTTTCTTGTTGCGGTTGAACGACTGGTAGAAATGGCTGTCGCCGGGGCCGAAGTAGTGCGGCCCCACCGCCCGCCCCACGTCGCCGCCGTCGTGCGGGTTCTCGATCTTGATCACCTCGGCGCCGAGGTCCGCCAGGTGCTGGGTGCCGAACGGGCCGGCACCGTACTGCTCCACGGCCACGATGCGCACGCCGGCCAGCGGCAGGGGCGCCGCCTGGGCAGCCACGGCGGCGCGCGCCTGCGGGTCGGGTGCGTTCATGCCGGATTCCTCTCGATCAGCTGTTTGGCGATGATGATGCGCTGCAGCTCGTTGGTGCCCTCGCCGATCAGCAGCAGCGGCGCGTCGCGGTACAGCCGCTCCACGTTGTATTCCTTGGAGTAGCCGTAACCGCCGAAGATGCGCATGGCCTCCAGGGCGTTCTCCTGGCCCGCTTCGGTCGCGAAGTACTTGGCCATGCCGGCTTCCATGTCGCAGCGCTCGCCGCGGTCGTAGGCCTGCGCCGCCGCGTACACCAGCAGCCGGGCTGCCTGCGTGCGCGTCGCCATCTCGCCCAGCTTCAGCTGGATGGCCTGGTGTTCGCAGATCGGCTTGCCGAAGGTCTTGCGCACCTGCGCGTACGCCACGGCCTCGTCCAGCGCCGCCTGCGCCACGCCCAGCCCGCGCGCGGCCACGTTGATGCGGCCCAGCTCCAGCCCGCTGAGCACCTGCTGCAGCCCCTTGCCCTCGACGCCGCCCACCAGCCGGTCCGCCGGCACGAGGTAGTTCTCGAACGTGAGCGCGCAGGTGTCGATGCCCTTGTAGCCGAGCTTCTCGAGCTTCTTGCTGACGATGAAGCCCTCGCCTTTCTCGGCGATCAGCAGGCTCATGCCCTTGTGCCGCGGTTCGGCCTTGGTGTCGGTCTTGACCAGCAGCGCCAGGCAGTTGCCGTACAGGCTGTTGGTGATCCACATCTTGCTGCCGTTGACCACGTAGTGGTCGCCGTCGCGCCTGGCGACGGTGCGGATCGCCTGCAGGTCGGTGCCGGCGTCCGGCTCCGTCAGGCCCACGCCGCCGCGCAGCTCGCCGGTGGCGAACCGGGGCAGGAACTTGCGCTTCTGCTCCTCGGTGCCGGAGCGCTGCACCGTCATGGCCATGATCAGGTGCGAGTTGATGATGCCGGAGATCGACATCCACACCGTGGACATCCGCTCGATGATCTTGGCGTAGGTCGACGTCGACAGCCCGAGGCCGCCGTATTCCGGGTCGATGATGCAGCCGAACAGGCCCATCTCCTTCATCTTCTCGACGATCTCCTGGGGGTAGACGTCGTCGTGCTCCAGCCTGTGGACGTGCGGCTTGACTTCCACGGCCAGGAAGCGGTCCAGCATGTCGAGGATGAGGCCCTCCTGCTCCGGGTCCTGTTCGACGATTCGGCGGTCGGTCATGATTTCTCCTGGCGGGCGCGTTCGGCCAGCAATTGCATCAGCGAGGCGGCATCGGCGCGTTCGATGTCCAGCACGGCGTTGAGGATGGCGTCGGCGTGCGCCCGGCTGACGGCGCGCGCCGCGTTGTCATGGAATTTCGCGACGATGTCGGCATCGCCGATCGGCCGGCCCGGCGCGCCGCGATTGACCGGCTCGCCGTGCTTCAGGACCCGCCCGTCGGCGAGTTCCACGATCACCTGGCCGCCGTAGTAGCGCGGAAAGTCCGCAGTCGGGTCGGCCTCGCACTCGACCAGCGCGGCCAGCGCCAGCGTCTGCGGGTCCTGGTAGGCCGACGGCTCCAGCGCGTCGAGCGTGAAGCGGCCGAAGCGCAGCCCGGTCGCGACCGAATACGGAATGCTGAACTGGGCGTCATACGCGTTGGCGGGCCGGCGCTTGTTGCCGATCGGCTCGCACACCGTCTTCATCACGCCCTGCGGCACGCGGGCGACGATGCGGCGCACGGCGGCGCCTTGCCATTGCGGGTGCAGAATGCCGGCCGCGTCGGCACACGCATGCGTGAAGTGGCAGGCCGGCACCGGCTTGACGGCGACGTTGAGGGTCTCCCATTCGCGGCCGAGCCCTTCGGTGATCGCGCCGAGGTCGCACTGCGCCGCCAGCGGACCCAGGTGGCTGGCGTACAGGCCGAAGCGCCCCTCGTACGTGGCGCGAGGCCCGACGAAACCGTGCCTGGCCAGCGTCGCGGCCGTGATCCCCGAGGCGCCGGCCCAACCGGGATGCAGCCGCTTGGTCCAGGCGCCGTCCTGCAGGAATTCGAGGCTGCCGGATGCCAGCGACAGCGCGATCCCTTGCGCGTCGACGATGGCGTCGCGGCCCAGGCCGAGCAGGCGCGCCGCCGCCAGCGTGCAGCCGAAGGCGCCGATCATCCCGGTGGGATGGAAGCCGACCTGGTGAAAGCCCCCCTTGGCGGCCGCCCCGAGCCGCGTGGCGGTTTCCATCCCCAGCACATAGGCCGCCAGCACGTCGCGGCCGCTGGACTTCAGGCGCACGCCCAGCCCCAGCACGGTCGGCAGGACGGACGTGGTGGCGTGAATCACGCCCTTGGGATGGGTGTCGTCGAAGTCGAGGCCGTGAATCAGCAGCGCGTTCATGGTCACCGCGTCGCGCAGCGGCAGCACCTGCCCGGCGCCGATCACGGGGACCTCCCCGCCGGGCCCGGCGAGTTCGCGCAGGCCGGCCAGCGTCTGCCGGGCGAAGTCCCACTGGGTCGAGGCCAGGGCGATGCCGAGCGCGTCGAGCATCAGGTGCGCGGCGCGCGCGCGCACCGGCGCCGGCACGTCGTCGAGCGCGAACCCTGCGGCGTAGGCAGCCAGGCGGGCGGAAATCGTGGTGGCGCCCTCGGCCACCTTGGGTTCCAGGTGGTTCGTCATGTCTCAGTCCACCTTCGCCCCGGACAGTTTCACGGCCACGGCCCACTTCTCCATCTCGGACTGGATGAAGCGCGTGAACTCGTCGGGCGTCATGGCCGCCGGCTCGGCGCCGAGGCCGTTCAGTTGCTCCTTGATCTCGGGCGCGTCGCGCCACTTGGCCTCGAGCGCCCTGGACAGCGCCTCGACGATCTCCCTGGGCGTGCCCTTGGGGGCGGACAGGCCGATCCAGGCCGGCGCCTCGAAGCTGCCCAGGCCCGCCTCCGCCATGGTCGGCACGTTCGGCGCGGCCGGATTGCGGTTCCTGCTGGCCACCGCGAGCACCCGCACCTTCCCCGAGCGCATGTGGGGCAGCAGCGCCGGGCCGGTGTCGATCATGGCCTGCACCTGTCCGCCGATCAGGTCGGTGACGGCGGCCGGGCTGCCCTTGTAAGGCACGTGAATGAGGTCGACGCCTTGCGCCTGCTTGAACAGTTCCATCGTCAGGTGACTGGTCACGCCGCTGCCGGCCGAGCCGTAGTTGATCTTGCCGGGCGTCGCCTTCGCCTTCTTCACCAGTTCGGCGGCGGTCTGCGCCGGAAAGGCGGGATTGACGGCCAGGAACAGCGGAACGACCGCCAGCAGGGTCACCGGCTGGAAGTCCTTGATCGGGTGATATGGAAGCTTGGAGTAGAGGCTCGGATTGATCGCCATCGTGCCGCTCGAGCCGACGACCAGCGTGTAGCCGTCGGGCGCCGCCTTGGCGACCATCTCGGAGCCGATGATGCCCGCGGCCCCCGGCTTGTTGTCGACGATCACCGGCTGCCCGAGGGTGTCCTGCAGCTTCTTGGCCGCCGCGCGCGCCACCAGGTCCGTCGCCTGGCCGGGCGGAAAGCCGACGATGAGCCGGATCGGCTTGTCGGGATAGGCGGCAAGGGCCGATCCGGCGACCAGCATGGCGCCGACGGCAGCCAGCCACGAACGCGCGCGTCGAAGGGAACGGTTCATGAGTATGTCTCCTGTTGTATGTGATCGATGGTTCAGTCGCCGACACCATGTCCGCGGCGCGGGATGAGCGAGCTGCGGACGAACTCCATCACCATCACGCCGTCCTGGTTGAAGGCGCGGGTGCGGGTGGTGACGATGCCCTGGGTCGGGCGGCTCTTCGATTCGCGGACCTCCAGCACCTGGGACTCCGCGTAGAGGGTGTCGCCGCCGAACACCGGCGCGGTGAGCTTGATCTCCTTCCAGCCCAGGTTGGCGATGGCCTTGGCGCTGACGTCGTTCACCGTCATCCCGAGCACGACCGCCAGCGAGAAGCCGCTGTTGACCAGCAGCCGGCCGAACTCGCTCTTGGCGGCATAGGCCGCGTCGCAATGCATCGGATGGGCGTTCATGGTGAGCAGCGAGAACGTGGTGTTATCGCTGTCGCTGATGGTGCGGCCCGGCCGGTGCTCGTACACGTCGCCGACATGGAAGTCCTCCAGGTAGCGGCCATAGGAAGCACGGTAGCGTTTGGAAGCGGTTTCGACGGGGGTCAGCATGAAGAGTCTTTCTCTGTACGATTTGGTTATTTGTTAGGACAATTAAACTTTATCAGCCGGGCGGATGGACGTCAAGAAGGAGAACGCATCGCGCGGATCGGGCGGCCGGCCCGTCCACCCCGGCGATCCGGATCGGGCCCTCAGGCGCCGCCCCGTGCCTTCCCCGGCGTGCGGAAATGCCGCTTCAGGAGCTCGACGAAGGCGTCGGTCACGCGCGACGGGGCGGCCTGCTGCGGCAGCGTCATCACCACCTCGACCGGGCACACCGGCGCCAGCGGCAGGATCCGCAGTTCCCGGGCGAACACGGACGCGACGTAGGGGTTGACCACGCCGACACCGGCGCCTGCGGCGGCGATCCGGCAGATCGAGAAGGAATAGGTGGTCTCCACGCTGGCGGCGACGGTGATGTCGTGGGCCTTCAGCAGCCGCTGGAACTGGACCTGGATGTCGTCGTCGGCGTTGAGCGTCAGCACCCGCTGCCCGCGCAGATCCTTCACGTGCAGGCGCGCCCGTCCGGCCAGCGGATGCTCCGGGTGCATCACGCACACGGCCGCCGACCGGTCCAGCGTGGTGGCGCCCGACTGGCGCCCGCCGATCGGCGAAGTGCCCAGCACCACGTCGTACATCCCGGCGAGGATCGCCTCGCGCAGCCCGGCCGTGCCGCTGGTCTGCAGGCTCACGTGGACATCGGGGTGGGCACGGGTGAATCCCGCGACCACGGCCGGCATCACGCTCAGCCCCAGGGCCGGGGTGCAGCCGATGCGCAGCGAGCCGGCACCCGCCTTTCGCAGCACGGCGATGCTCTGCTCGATGCGTTCGAGCCCCAGGAAGTGCCGCTCGACGACGGCCAGCAGTTCGTGCGCCTCCTTGGTGGGACGCAACCGCCCCTTCTGCGTCTCGAACAGCTTCAGCGACGAGGCCTGCGCGAGCTGCGCCAGCAGCCGGCTGACGGAAGGCTGCGTCGTGTTCAGCAGCGCCGCCGCCGCCGTCGTCGTGCCCGACTGCATGACGGCGCGGAACGCCTCGATCTCGCGGAAGTTCACCGGCCTGGCCATGCTGCACCCTGGAAAGGACTGGACACTGCATGCTATACGCTGGTGCATAACCAGACCAAGAAAAAGCATTTTCCTGCATGGCATGGCGCTTCTACACTGCCTCGCATCGCATCGCACCGCAGCGTCATCCTGGAGTCCAACATGCCTTCGAATCCGTCCCGTCGAACCCTGAGCCTTGGCTGCGCCGCCGCCCTGCTGGCGCTCGCGCTGCCGGGCGCCACCCTCGCCCAGCCGGATTACCCGAGCAAGATGATCCGCATCGTCGTGCCCTTCACGGCCGGCGGCAGCTCGGACGTGCAGGCGCGCATGCTCGCCGACCGCCTGGGCAAGCTGTACAGGCAGTCGGTCGTCGTCGAGAACCGTCCCGGCGCCGGCGGCCATATCGGCGGCAAGGCGGTGGTCGACGCGCCGGCGGACGGCTACACGCTGATGCTCGGGTCGATCGGACTGCACGCGACCTACGGCATCTACAAGAAGCTGGCGTACAACCCCTCGACCGACTTCAAGGTCATCACGGTGCTGGCCGAGATGCCGCACGTGATCGTGGCCAATCCGGCGCTGCCCGCCGCCGACGTGAAGCAGCTGGTCGCGCTGGCGCGCAAGCAGCCGACGACGATCAACTTCGGTTCGGCCGGCCTGGGCTCCTCGGTCCACATGATCGGCGAGCTGTTCAAGCTGTCCGCCGAAGCGCCGATCACGCACGTGCCTTACAAGGGCAGCTCGGCCGCGCTCAACGACCTGATCGGCGGCCAGATCCAGCTGATGTTCGAGAACCCGCCCACCACGCTGGCGCACATCAGGGCCGGCAAGCTCAAGGCGCTGGCCGTCACCGGCCGCTCGCGCTCGGCCGCCCTGCCGGACGTGCCGACGGTGGCGGAGTCGGGCCTCGCCGGCTTCGAAGCCACCTCGTGGACCACCGTCGCCGTCGGGGCCAACGTCCCCGACGCCGTCGCCGACAAGCTCAACGCCGACATCCGCCGGATCGTGGCGACGCCCGAATTCACCAAGGGCCTGCAGGACCAGGGCATGTCGCCGGTGGCGAACACGCGCGATGCGGCCACGCGGTTCATCGCCGCCGAGAAGCAGCGCTGGGACCGCGTGATCCAGCAGGGCCGCATCTCGGCCGAGTGACCGGCATGCAGTCCCCCGCACCGTGCCGCCGCGTCGGCGCCGGCAGCCCCCATCACTACTTCTTCGGCTACTACAACAAGTCCAACTGGGACCGCAGCGGCCGCTACCTGCTGGCCCAGGAGGTGCCCTGGCCGGACGCCGTGCTGACGCCCGACCTCGAGGCCGGCATCGGGTACTTCGACCTTCAGGACCAGGACCGCTTTACGCGGGTGGCCGCCACGCGCGCCTGGAACTGGCAGATGGGCGCGCAGCTGCAGTGGCTCGACGCGCTGCCCGGGCGCCAGATCATCTACAACGTGCGCACCGGGGACGCCGCGGCGCGTCAACCTTTCTTCGGCTCGGAGATCTGTGACCTGGACACGGGCGCCAAGCGCCGGCTGCCGCTGCCGGTGTACGTGGTGGCGCCCGACAGCCGGTGGGCGCTGACGGTGAACTACCGGCGCCTGTACGTCACGCACCAGACCATCGGCTACAGCTGCGACCGCCTCGGCGAGCCGCTGGCGCTGCACCCCGCCGACGACGGCATCTGGCGGATGGAGCTGGCCACCGGCGCCGCGCGGCTCGTGGTGAGCTACGACGCGCTGCGCAACTTCCACCCGCGCGACTCGATGCGCAAGGCGGTCCACTGGGTCAGCCACATCGAGGTGAACCCGGCGTCGAACCGGGTGCTGTTCCTGCACCGCTGGACCGAGCGCGTGGCCGACGAGACCTGCTTCCTGCACCGCCTGATCACGATGAACCCCGACGGATCGGGGATGCGGCTGCTCGAATGCTCGGACCACCCGCTGCCGCAGCTGGCGCAGGATTTCGACCCGGCCGCCGTCGGCACCTTCGACTACGAGAAGTCCGAATACCAGATCTCGCACCCCTTGTGGCGCAACGACCGCGAGATCATCGTGTGGGGCCCGCACGCGGGCAGCATCCACTACCACCTGTACCGCGACGGCCCCGAGCCGCAGGCGCGGGCGGTCGGCGCCGGAACGCTGACGGAAAACGGCCACATGACCTTTTCCCCGGCCGATGGGCGCTGGCTCCTGAGCGACACCTATCCGGACGACAGCACCCACGAGCGCACGCTGTTCCTGTTCGACATGGAAGCCGGCGCGCGGCGCGACCTCGGGCAGTTCTACGCCACCCCGGCGCTGAGCAAGGAGAACCGCTGCGACCTGCATCCGCGCTGGCGCCGCGACGGCACGCAGGTCTGCGTCGACTCCATCCACGAGCACGACCGCGCCATGTACATCGTCGACGTGGCGCGGTTGGTCTCGGGGCGATAGCCGGTTTCAGGACTCGCCGCCGTCCTGCCAGCTCGGCAGCGACAGGTTCAGCCAGAGCGAGAGCATGCGCAGCGCCGTGGCGGTACCCGAGCCGAGCAACACGCTCAGCCACTCGCTGGCCCCCGCCGCCTGCGCCCCGACCATGACCCAGCCGCCCGCGAATGCGCACACCGCATACGGCCGGTGGTCCCGGAACAGGCCCGGTATCTCGTTGCACACGATGTCGCGCAGCACGCCGCCGAAGGTGGCGGTCACCACACCCAGCAGCACGGCCACCAGCGCCGGCATGCCGGCAGCCAGCCCGAGCCCGGTGCCGGCGCCGGCGAACAATCCCAGACCGACGGCATCGGGCCACTGCATGGCCCGCTCCGTGGGCTCGAGGTGCCTGTTGCGCATGAACAGCATCGCCGCGGTGCACAGCGCGAGCAGCACCCACAGCCAGACATGGTGTTCGACCCAGAAGAACGGGCGGCGGTCCAGCAGGATGTCGCGCAGCGTCCCGCCGCCGAAGGCCGTCAGGCCCGCGACCACGAAGACGCCCACCACGTCCAGCCGCTTGCGGGCGGCGGCGAGCAGCCCGGACATGGCGAAAGCCAGCACCGCGCCGGCTTCCACCGAGAGGTGCACGACGTTGATCAGGTTGTTGTCGGTCATCGGTATCGACTCTGTCGTGCCAGCGATGGTACGCGGCGCACCGGCACGCAGCACGCGCAGGCGCCGCACCCGCAGGCAATGGCCCCGCGCTGCCTGCCGGATTGCCGGCGCGGGCCGGGTCGCGGACTTCGCGGCGCCTATACTCGTTGTCATGAGCACGCCGGTCGCCAGCGCCTTCGCAGCAGCAGCCCTGCCCTTCGCGGCAGCGGCGGCGTCTGCGCGCCCGGCCGTCCTGGGCCTGCGGCGAACCTCCGCACTTGCCTAGGCCCGGCGGTCCGCCTCCCTCCCCTTTCAGCGCTACCCACATCGACCGCCGGGCCCCGCAGCCCCGGCGCGTTGCGCGCCGCCTTCGCGGCGGCTTGCGTTCGTATGGAGAGCTTTTCATGCCGATGACGATTCAAGATCAACGCCAGCTCACCGGACTGGATTTCGCCCGCCTCAGGAAGATGACCGCCGCCGGCGCCCCGCCCGCGCTTGACGAACTGCTCGACGAAGCGGACGTCGTGGACTCGCGCGCCGTGGCGCCCGACGTGGTGACGATGTACGCGCAGGTGGAGGTCGAGGACCCCGGGACGCGGCGCCGGCAGACGCTGGTCGTCTGCTACCCGCGCGATGCGCGGCCGGGCGCCGGCTTCGTCTCCGTGCTGTCGCCCGTGGGCCTGGCCCTGCTCGGGCTGAGGGTCGGCTCGGTCGCCCGCTGGCAGGCGCCGGGCGGCGAGGAACGCGCCGCCGCGGTCACGGCGGTCCTGTACCAGCCGGAAGCGGCCGGCGACTACCTGACCTAGCCGCAGCGCCGGCTCAAGGCGCCAGGTCGAACACCAGCACCTCGGCCTGGCGGCCCGCCGTCAGGGCGATGGCCGACTCGCCTTCCAGCATGGCGGCGTCGCCGCCGCGCAGGGCCTGACCGTTGACCTGGAGCTCGCCGCGCACCAGGTGCACGTAGTACTTGCGCGCCGGGTCGGCGGCCAGCGCCGCCTGCTCCTGGCCGTCGAACAGGCCCGCATACATGCGCGCATCGGCGTTGATGGCCACCGATCCGTCGGTGCCGTCGCGCGACGCCACCAGGCGCAGCCGGCCGCGCTTGTCCTGCGCCGGAAACGTCTTCTGCTCGTACCCCGGCCGGATGCCCGTGATCCTCGGCAGGATCCAGATCTGCAGGAAGTGCGTCGTGCGGTCGCTGGCGTGGTTGTACTCGCTGTGCATCACGCCGGTGCCGGCGCTCATGCGCTGCACGTCGCCGGGCGGAATCGTCGCGGCGTTGCCCATGTTGTCGCGGTGCGCCAGCTCGCCGTCCAGGACGTAGCTGATGATCTCCATGTCGCGGTGGCCGTGCGTGCCGAAACCCTGGCCGGGCGCCACGCGGTCCTCGTTGATGACGCGCAGGTTGCCCCATCCCATGTGTGCGCGGTCGTGGTAGTCCGCGAACGAGAAGCTGTGGAGCGACTGCAGCCAGCCGTGGTCGGCGCGGCCGCGGTCCTCGGATTTGCGCAATCTGATCATGTGAAACCTCCTTGGATGTTCGGTGGGACCCGTTCAATGTAGGGCCGGCCGGCCGCGCGGCCAACCGCCCGGCCGTCAGCGGCACGTTGCGCCTCGCGCAATAATCGCCGCATCGCGACAGTCGAGGTGGAGATGGACCGGCTTCAATCCATGCGGGTGTTTCAACAGGTGGTCGAGGAAGGCGGGTTCGCCGCGGCGGCGCGCAAGCTCGATCTGGCGCCTGCCGTCGTCACGCGCCTGGTCAGCGACCTCGAAGGCCACCTGGGCGCCCGGCTGCTGCAGCGCACGACGCGCCGGCTGTCGCTGACCCAGGCCGGCGAGGCCTACCTCGACCGGCTGCGCGCGATCCTGGCCGAGATCGACGACGCCGACGCCATGGTGCAGGCGCAGACCAGCGAAATGAGCGGCACCGTCCGCGCGCTGGCGCCGCCCGTGGCCGCGGCGCACACCCTGGCGCCGGCGGTCGCCGGCTTCCAGCGGCTGCACCCGGCCGTGACGGTGGACATCCATGTCGAGGACTCGCCCGATCCGGCGGTGCACGAGTTCGACCTGGCGGTGCTGACCAGCACGGTGCACATCGACCCCAACGTGATCGCCCGCCCGATCATCCTCAGCCAGGCCGTGTTCTGCGCTTCGCCGGACTACCTCAAGCGCCACGGCGAACCGGCAGCCCCGGACGACCTGCTGCGGCACCGGTGCCTGCGCCTGCGCACGCCCAACGTGCGGCTCGGGCCGTTACGGCTGCTGGACCCCACCGACCAGGACCGCATGCTGGAACTGGAAGTGCCGGCCGTGCTCACCGCCAACCACACCGACACCCTGCTGCGGGCCACGCTGGAGGGCGGCGGCATCAGCAGCCAGCCGCTGGACCTGCTGGCGCCGCTGCTCAAGACCGGCCAGCTGCGGCGCGTGCTGGCACCGTGGATCACTGCGCGGCTGGCGCTGGTGGCGGCGATCCCGAGCCGCAAGTACATGCCCTCGCGGACGCGGGCCTTCATGGACTACCTGATCGAGCATTCCAGGAAGACCGTGGCGGGCCTGGGCATCGACGTGGCGCAGCCCTGACGGGCGTCCCCGATCGTTGCGGAATCGGCAATGCGGGGATGCCGCCGCCGCGCTTTCGCGCGGCGCTCGGGCGCCATACAGTGTGTGCATCGCGGTCCGCCGAAGGACTGCCCCACGCTTCACACCCAATCGCCATGACCGTCGCCGCACGCACCTGCCCCGCCTCCTCCCTGGTCGAGATTTCTTCCGGTCCCGCCCGCTGGTGGGCCGACCTGGCCGCGGCCGACGGCGGCAGCGGCCTGCATCCGACACCGCACGATCTGCTCGACTCGGCGCTGGCGGCCTGCACCGTGCTCACAGTGCAGCTGTACGCCCGGCGCAAGAACTATCCGCTGGAAGGCGTGCAGGCCCAGGTGTCGCGCGAACAAAGCGGCACCGTCTACCGGATGCGCCGGCGCCTGGAACTGGCGGGCCCGCTGTCGACGACGCAGCGCGCCGACCTGCTGCGGGTGGCCAACGCGTGTCCGGTGCACAAGGCGCTGGCCGGCAGCTTCGAAGTGCAGACCGAGCTGGTCGGCTGAGCCGCGCGCCCGCCGGCCTCAGGTCCTCAGGTATTGGTCTGGTCCGGCGCCATCGTGCGCGGGTCCGGCAGCGGCGCCGCACCGGCCGGGTCGTCCGCCGCCCGCGGGGCGGCCACCGCGCCCAGCAGGTAGCTGGTCATCGTCAGCGAACCCATGGTCGCCCCTTCGGCGAACGCCGACGCCGGCTGCCCGGCCGCGCGGCACAGGCCGGCCAGGTAGGCCAGGGGCAGGAAGTGTTCCGGGGTCGGCACCGCCAGCGCGAAATCGGGATGGCGCAGCACCTCGGCCAATGCCGCCGGGTCGGTGGTCATCAGCGTCTTCACGGCGGCGTCGAAGCGCAGGCCCCAGTCGTACCCCGCCTCGGGCCGGCCGAAATCGATGCGGCGCAGGTTGTGGACCACGTTGCCGCTGCAGCAGACGAACACGCCGCGTTCGCGCAGCGGCGCCAGCCGCTCGCCCAGGGCGAGATGGTGCTCCAGGGGCTCGCCGCTGTGGATCGACAGCTGCACGACCGGGACGTCCGCGCGCGGGAACAGATGGGCCAGGATCGACCAGGTGCCGTGGTCCAGGCCCCAGCTGTCATGGTCCAGGCCGACCCGCCCCGGCCCGATCAGGTCGGCGACCTCGCGCGCGACGTCGGGCGCGCCGGGAGCGGGATAGTCGAACGCGAACAGCTGCGGCGGGAAGCCGTAGAAATCGTGGATCGTCGGCGGCTGGCGCATCGCCGTGACGGCCGTGGCCGGAATGAACCAGTGCGCCGAGATGGCGAGGATGGCGCGCGGGCGCGGTAGCGCGCGTCCCAGCTGCGCCCAGGCCGCCGTGAAGCGGTTGTGCTCCAGCGTGTTCATGGGGCTGCCGTGGCCGACGAAGGCCGCCGGCATCGGGGCGGAGGCAGTCATCCGCCCCATTCTGCCCGCAATGGGCTCGTCAGTGCGCGGTGCGCGGCTGGCCGGCCAGGTTCGTGCCCGGCTCGACGGCACGGCTGCGCGCCAGGAAGGCCGAGCCGCTGTCCTCGCCGGTGAAGGCCGCGACCTGCTGGCGCGAGGCGACGTAGTCGGCGGCCACCTGCTCGCGGGTGGTGCTGCTGGCGAAGCCGCGCAACTGGTTGTACGAGTTCGACCAGGGGTTCACGCCGGCCTGCTTGTACTGCGCCAGTTCGGTCTGCACTTGCGCGCGGCTGCGGCTGGGAACGAAGGGGGTGGTGTCCATGGTGATGTCGTCGGCGAAGGCGTTGCCCGCGGCAGCAGCGGCGGCGGCGAGGATGGCGATGGCGATGGTGCGGTTCATGTTCGGCTCCGGTTCGTTGAAGGAAGTTGATCGGGTGATGCCGTTGCGGCATGGGATGAACTTTAGGGATCGAAGCGCCGCGGAAAAACCGGCGGCGCACGCATGCCGCATTGCCAGGACAGCAACAATCTCCGCGTTGCCCTGGCCTCAAACTCGCAAGCGCGTGCAAGGAGCACGGCACCTTCAAGGGAGAGATTCTTGTGAGCGGCTATCTCGATCGCGGACAGTGGCATGACGGCTGGTACGACACCCGCGCCAGCCAGGGCGAGTTCGTGCGAACCACCTCGGCCTTTCGCCACCGGGTCAGCGCCGACGGCTCCAGCGCCGTTCCGGCGCAGGCCGGCCGCTACCACCTGTACGTGTCGCTGGCCTGCCCCTGGGCCCACCGGACACTGATCGCGCGCGTGCTCAAGGGCCTGCAAGGCGTCGTTCCGGTGTCGGTGGTGGAGCCGGTGATGACGCAGGGCTGGTGCTTCAGCGACGACCTGCCCGACCACCTGCACGGCTTCGACTACCTGCACCAGCTCTACGCCACGGCCGACCCGCAGTACAGCGGGCGCGTGCTGGTGCCGGTGCTGTGGGACAAGCACACGCGCACGATCGTGAGCAACGAGTCGGGCGAGATCGTCCGCATGTTCAACGATGGTTTCGGCGAGCTCGCGTCACCGGCGGTGGACCTGTATCCCGCGCCGCTGCGCAGCGAGATCGACGAGGTCAACGCCTTCGTCTACGACACCATCAACAACGGCGTGTACCGGTGCGGCTTCGCCACCAGCCAGCCGGCCTACGAACGGGCGTTCGAGCGGCTGTTCGCGGCGCTGGACTGGGCCGAGGCGCGACTCGGCGAGCGCCGCTGGCTGGTGGGCGAGCAGCCGACCGAGGCCGACTGGCGGCTGTTCACCACGCTGGCACGGTTCGACGCGGTGTACTTCGGCCACTTCAAGTGCAACCGCAACCGGCTGGAGGACTTCCCGAACCTCTCGCGCTACCTGCACGAGCTGTACCTGGTGCCGGGGATCGCCGGCACGGTGGACATCGACCACATCAAGCGCCACTACTACATGAGCCACCCCCACATCAACCCGACGCGCATCGTGCCGGCCGGGCCGCGGCTGAAATTCTGCGCACCGGCGTAACTTGGCCGTGCATGAGCAGCCAGTTTGCGCCAGAATGGTGCGGCCGCGCGAGCGGTTCCCTTGTCACAACAAACCCGGAGAAGGAGATCCCCATGTTGAAAAGCCTGCAAGATCCCCTGGCACTCATCGGACGGCTGCTGCTGGCATGGATGTTCATCCCGGCAGGCTGGGGCAAGATCGCCGGATTCGCCGGCGCCGTGGGCTACGCCACGTCGGCCGGCCTGCCGCTGCCGCAGGTCGGCGTGGCCGTGGGCCTGCTGATCGAACTGGTGGGCGGCATCGCCCTGCTGGTGGGGTTCGGCACCCGGTGGGCCGCGCTGGCGCTGGCGGTGTTCACGGTGGTCGCCACCCTCTTCTTCCACAACTACTGGGCCATGCCGCAGGCCCAGCAGATGATGCAGCAGCTGATGTTCGGCAAGAACATCGCCATCGCCGGCGGGCTGCTGGCCTTTGCCGCGTTCGGCGCCGGCGCCTTCAGCCTCGACGCGCGCCGCGAACGGGGCTGACCGGGCACGCGGCCGGTCGACTCATGGCATCGCGCCAGGAAAAAAGCCCCCAGGTCATTGACCTGGGGGCCTGGTGTGCTGGTGGGTGATACATGGATCGAACATGTGACCCCTGCCGTGTGAAGGCAGTGCTCTACCGCTGAGCTAATCACCCGTTTCCGTTTCCGGAAAGCCCTGGATTATGCCACAGGTTGAGCGGGCTTCAGCCGCCAGAGGGTCTTGCCGCCGCTTGCCTTGTCCAGCTGCTTGAGGACTTCCTCGTGGGCGGCGGCCTCCTGCTCGCTCGCGAGCAGGACCGGCAGCGTGAACTGGCGCAGGTCCACGCGCGTCGCGATGGCGCCGACGGCGTCGCCCGCGTCGATGTCGATCAGCAGCGCTTCCTGGCCGCGCGTGAGATTGATGTAGACGTCGGCCAGCAACTCGGCGTCCAGCAACGCGCCGTGCAGCGTGCGGCCGGAGTTGTCGACGCCCAGGCGGTCGCACAGCGCATCGAGGCTGTTGCGCTTGCCGGGATAGATCTCCTTGGCCATCGCCAGCGTGTCGGTGACGCCGCCGACGAAGCTGGCGAACGCCGGCTTGCCAAGCAGTTCCAGTTCCTTGTCCAGGAAGCCGACGTCGAAGGCGGCGTTGTGGATGATGATCTCGGCGCCGGTCAGGTACTCCATGAGTTCGTCGGCGACGGCGGCGAACTTCGGCTTGTCGCGCAGGAACTCGTTGCTGATGCCGTGCACCTTGAGCGCGTCCTCGTGGCTGTCGCGCTCCGGGTTGAGGTAGAAATGCCGGTTGTTGCCGGTCAGCTTGCGCGCCACCAGCTCGACGCAGCCGATCTCGATGATGCGGTCGCCGGTTTCGGCCGACAGGCCGGTGGTTTCGGTGTCGAGGACGATCTGGCGCATGGCTGGCGATTATGCTTGAGGGCTGCTTGAATCCAGGAGCAAGACATGTTCGATCTGACGGGAAAGGTGGCCCTCGTCACCGGGGGCAACGGGGGCATCGGCCTGGGCATGGCGACGGGCCTGGCCGAAGCGGGGGCGCTGGTGGTCCTGGCGGGGCGCAACGCCGCCAAGTCCGCGGCCGCCGTCGCGGCATTGCGCGCGCGCGACCGGAAGGCCGACTCGATCGAGTGCGACGTCACCGGCGAGCGTGAGGTGGCGGCCCTGCTCCAGGAGGTCATGCGGCGCCACCGGCGGCTGGACATCCTGGTGAACAACGCCGGCACGACGGTGCGCAAGCCGCCGCAGGACCTGAGCCTGGAGGAGTGGAACCGGGTGCTGGACACCAACCTCACCAGCGCGTTCCTGTGCTGCCGCGCGGCGCACGCGCCGATGAAGGCGGGCGGCGGCGGCAAGATCATCAACATCGGCTCGATGCTGTCGATCTTCGGCGCGCCGTACGCAGCGGCGTATGGCGCCAGCAAGGGCGGCATCGTGCAGTTCACGAAATCGATCGCGACCGCGTGGGCGCCGGACAACATCCAGGCCAACGCGGTGCTGCCGGGATGGATCGACACCGAGCTCACGCGCGGCGCGCGGGCCCAGGTTGCGGGGCTGAACGAGCGGGTGCTGGCCCGCACGCCGACCGGGCGCTGGGGCGAGCCGGCGGACCTCGCCGGCATTGCCGTGTTCCTCGCCAGCAGCGCCTCGGACTTCATCACCGGCACGGCGATTCCCGTCGACGGCGGCTACTCGATCACCTGACCTGGCGGCGGCTGCCGCCAGGCGGCGCAGTTGTCCCATCCAATGTCCCATTGACAGGACAATGGAACCAGCCGACCATCCTCGGCCATGGCGGATTCCCTGCCCCTGCCCAAATACCACCAGATCTACCTGGTGCTGCGCGAGCAATTGCACGAGGGGCGCTTCGCCCAGGGGCTGCCGGGCGAACTGGCGCTGATGGAGCAGTTCGGCGTCGCGCGCGTGACCGTGCGCCGCGCGCTGCAGGAGCTGGCCGGCGAAGGGCTGATCGCGCGCGAGCGGGGCCGCGGCACCCGCCCGGTGGCCGCACCGCAGGCGCGCAACGGCGACGAGCGCGGCGCGCGCCCACCCACCCGGACCACCCACCTCACCGGCCTGCTGGAAAACCTGATCAGCACCAGCCTCAACACCACCGTGCGCGTGCTGGAGGTGAGCACCGTGGGCGCGAGCGGCGACGTGGCCGAGGCGCTGCAGCTCGCGCCGGGCGACCCGGTGCAAAAGGCCGTGCGCGTGCGGTCCACCAAGGAAGGGCCGCTGTCGCACATCACGACCTGGGTCCCGGGCGACCTCGGGCGGCACTTCGGCAAGCGGGAACTGGCGAAGAAGCCCATCCTCGTGCTGCTGGAGGAATCCGGCGTGCGCGTCGGCGGGGCGCAGCAGACCATTTCCGCGCGCCTGGCCGATGCCCAGGTCGCGCAGCACCTCGGCATCGCGGTGGGGTCCGCCCTGCTGGCGGTGCGCCGGCTGATCCACGACGAGCAGGGCCGCCCCGTGCAGTGGCTGCACGGCCTGTACCGGCCCGACCGCTACGAGTACCAGATGCGGCTGTCCCGCGTCGGCGACATCGCCGCCAGGGTCTGGGTCAGCCGCGAATTGTCCGCGCAGTTCCACTGAAACGCCAAGGAGAACGATCGATGAGCACCCCCCTGAACCGCCGCCGCTTCGTCGCCCAGGCCGGCGCCACGGCAACGGCGCTGGCCTTCCCGCTGGTCGGCGGCGCCCAGCCCAAACCGGTGCGCGTGGGCGTGCTGCATCCCGTCACCGGCGCGCTGGCCTACTCGGGCCAGCAGTGCCGCGAGGGGGCGCTGCTGGCGATCGAGGACATCAACAAGGCGGGCGGCATCAGGTCGCTCGGCGGCGCGAAGATCGAGCCGTTGCTGGGCGACGCGCAATCCACGCCGGCGGCCGGCACCGCCGAAGTGGAGAAGATGAACGAGGCCGGCGCCAGCGCCATCGTCGGCGCCTACGCCTCCGCCATCTGCCTGGCCACCACGCAGGCGGCGGCCAAGTACAACCTGCCCCACATCGTGGACGTGGGCGTGGCCGACCAGATCGTCGAGCGCGGCCTGAAGAACACCTTCCGCTTCTCGCCCGGCTACACCCGCTGCGCGCAGATCGCGCTGGCCAACCTGCATGTGCTGAACACCGCGGCCGGGAAGCCGGCGAAGACCGTGATGATCATCCACGAGGAGTCTCTGTTCGGCACCGGCACCGCCAACCTGCTGGCGCGCGAGCTGCCCGGCTACGGCTACGAGGTGAAGGAGGTCGTCAAGCACGCCAATCCCACGCGCGACTTCAACAACATCGTGCTGCGGATGAAGGCGGTCAACCCCGACATCGTCATCCCGGCCAACTACTACAACGAATACGCGCTGCTGGTGCGCACCATGCAGCAGCAGAAGGTGACGCCCAAGGCGATCTACTCCGTGCTGGGCGGCGCGGCCTCCAGCTACAAGTTCGTCAAGGAATTCCCGCAGGCGGCCAACGGCATCATCGACTGCAACCACTGGTTCAACCCGAAGGACAAGCGCGCCTTCGACCTGAAGAAGCGGGTGGAGGCCAAGAACCTCTTCTACAGCTACGAGGTCTTCCTCACCTACACCGCGATGCGCCTGCTGGCCGACGCGCTGGAGCGAGCGAAGTCCACCGACCGCGCCGCCATCGTCAACGCGCTGGAGACCAGCACCTTCAGCGACCACTTCCTGCCCTACGGGCCGACCAAGTTCGTCAACGGCCAGAACACCGGCGCCCAGCCGCTGATGACGCAGGTGCTGGGCAACGACATCAAGGTGATCGTGCCGCGCGACTACCGCCAGGCCGACCCCATCTTCCCGCTGAAGGCCTGAGGACGCACGCGGGGACCGGGCCATGTTCGACTTCGGCATCCTGTTCCCCGCCGTGCTCAACGGCCTGACCACCGGCGCGGTGTATGCGCTGGTGGCGCTGGGCCTGACCCTGATCTACGGCGTGCTGCACATCATCAACTTCGCGCACGGCGCGGCGCTGATGATGGCGCTGTACGGCGTCTGGTTCCTCAGGCAGTTCCTGGGCCTGGACCCCTACCTGGCGCTGCCGCCCATGGTGGCCGTGATGTTCGCCGCCGGCTACGCGCTGCAGCGCGGCATCGTCAACCGCGCGAGCCACGGCAAGGACGAGAACATCCTGCTGGTCACGCTGGGGCTGTCCATCGTGCTGGAGAACCTCGCGCTGCTCGTCTTCAAGTCCGACACGCGCACCATCGACACGCCGTACACGCTGGCCACGGTGGCGATCGGCCCGGCCATGATCGCCGTGCCCAAGCTGGTGGCCTTTGCCGGCGCACTGGTGGCCTCGGCCCTGCTGCTGTGGATCGTGCGCGGGACCGACCTGGGCCGCGCGATCCGCGCGGTGGCCAAGGAGAAGCAGGGCGCGCGCCTGGTCGGCATCGACGTGGACCACGTGTACGCCATGAGCTTCGGCATCGGCCTGGCCTGCCTGGGCGCGGCGGCCTGCTTCCTGCTGCCCGCGTACTACGTGAACCCGCAGGTCGGCAACGGCTTCGTGCTGGTGGCCTTCACCATCGTCGTGCTGGGCGGCATGGGCAGCTTCGCCGGCGCGCTCGTGGGCGGCCTGCTGATCGGCGTGGTGGAGTCGCTGGGCGGCCTCTGGTTCGGCGAGTCGCTGGGGCAGATCGGCATCTTCCTGCTGTTCATCGCCGTGCTGCTGCTGCGGCCGCAGGGCCTGTTCGGAGCAAGAGCGTGAACGCACCCTCGCCGAAGCGGGACCTGCTGCAGATCGCGCTGTTCGCGCTCGCGGTGGCGGCCGTCGCGGCCACGGCGCGCTCCGGCGTGCTGCTGAACTTCGCGATGATGGCGCTGTACGGCTGCCTGATGGCCCAGTCCTGGAATCTGCTGGGCGGCTACGGCGGCCAGTTCTCCTTCGGCCACGCCCTCTTCTTCGGCACCGGCGCCTACGCGCAGGCCATCGCGCAGTTGCAAGGCGGCCTGAATCCCTGGTTGGCGCTGCCGCTGGCCATCGTGGCGGCGGCGCTGGCGGGCCTGTTCTTCGGCGCGCTGTCCTTCCGCTACGGCCTCAAGGGCTCGTACTTCGCGCTGGTGACCCTGGCCTTCGCCGAGGTGTTCCGCATCGTGTCGCTGTCGGTCCCCTTCACCGGCGCGGGCGTCGGGCTCATGGTGCCGCTGCGGGAAGGCGCGGCCAACCTGCAGTTCGCCGACCGGCGCGGCTTCGTGGCGCTCGCGCTGGCGCTGGTCGTGCTGGGCCTGCTCGCCACCACCTGGCTGCGGCACTCGCGCTTCGGCGCCTGGCTGCAGGCCGTCCGCGACAACGAGGACGCCGCCCGAGCCGTCGGCGTGGATCCCTTCCGCACGAAGCTGGGCGCGATCGGCCTGTCGGGTGCCCTCATGGGCGCGGCCGGGGCCTTCTACGTCCAGGTCTTCCAGTACATCGATCCCGGCATCGCCTACGGTCCGCACACTTCGGTGGAGGCCCTGGTGGCGGCGATCGTGGGCGGGCTGGGCACCCTGTGGGGCCCCGTGCTGGGCGCGCTTGCGCTGCACCTGCTGGCCGACCTCACGCGCAGCCTGTTCGGCACACTGCCCGGCATCAACATGGTGATCTACGGCGCCGTGCTGATCCTGATCGTGATGTTCGCGCCACGCGGCCTGCTGGGCCTGGGCCAGTCGGTACGGCAACTGTGGGCACGGCAGCGCGCGGACGCCGCGGCAGCGCAGCCCCGGGAGGGCCTCCATGGCTAGCCCGGTGCTGCGCCTGCAGGGCGTGTGCAAGTCCTTCGGCGGCCTGGCGGCGGTGCACGAGGTCTCGCTCGAGCTGCCCGTCGGCAGCCTGAGCGCGCTGATCGGCCCCAACGGCGCGGGCAAGACCACGCTGTTCGCCCTGATGTCGGGCTTCCTCGTGCCGGACGCGGGCCGCATCGAATTCGACGGCCGCGACATCACCGGCCAGCCGCCCCACGTCAACGCCCGCCGCGGCATGACGCGCACCTTCCAGATCGTGCAGCCCTTCGCGGCCCAGACCGTGCGCGAAAACATCGCCGTCGGGGCCCACCTGCACTGCGCCGGCCGCGCAAGCGCACTGGCGGAGGCCGAACAGGTGGCCCAGCGCGTGGGCCTCGCGCCGCAGCTCGATCAGCCCGCGGGCGAACTCACGGTGGCCGGGCGCAAGCGGCTGGAGCTCGCCCGCGCGCTGGCCACGCGCCCGCGCCTGCTGCTGCTGGACGAGGTGCTCGCCGGCCTGAATCCGCAGGAAGTCTCCGAGATGGTGCCCGTGGTGCGCGAGATCGCCCGGGGCGGCGTCACCGTGCTCATGATCGAGCACGTGATGCAGGCGGTCATGCACCTCGCGGCGCACGTCTGGGTGCTCGCGCAGGGGCAGCTGATCGCCGCGGGCACGCCCGGCGAGGTCACACGCGATCCGCAGGTGATCGAGGCCTACCTGGGCCACGGCACGGCGCAGCGCCTGGGCCGCATGGCATCGAAGGAGCCGGCATGAGCCGCAGGGCCGCTCCCAAGGCGAATACCGCAGCGCGCAGCGCGGAGGTAATCCAGTGACCGAAACCCTGCTTTCGGTACGCGGCCTGCGCAGCGGCTACGGCGCGGTCGAAGTCCTGCGGGGCGTCGACCTCGATGTGCACGCCGGCGAGATCGTCGCGCTGCTTGGCAGCAATGGCGCGGGCAAGACCACCTTCAACCATACCCTCAGCGCCGTGGTGCCGGCGCGCGCGGGCAGCATCCGCTTTGACGGGCGCGACATCACGCGCGCGCACTACCGCGACGTGGTGGGCCTTGGCCTGATCCACGTGCCGGAAGGACGGCGCATCTTTCCCAATCTCTCGGTGCTTGAGAACCTCGAACTCGGCGCCTTCGTCCGCGCCCGCACCCACCGCGCGGGCAATCTGGAACGCGTGTTCTCGATCTTCCCGCGCCTGGCCGAGCGCCGCAGCCAGCTCGCGGGCACCATGAGCGGCGGCGAGCAGCAGATGCTCGCCGTCGGCCGCGGGCTCATGGGCGAGCCGCGCCTGCTGATCCTCGACGAGCCTTCGCTGGGCCTGTCGCCGCTGCTGGTGGAGGAACTCTTCGGGCTGATCGCGCGCCTGCACGGGGAGGGCCTCGCGATCCTGCTCGTGGAACAGAACGTGGCCCAGTCGCTGGAGATCGCCCAGCGCGCCTACGTGATGGAAAACGGGGCCATCGAGTTCTCCGGCACGGCCGCGCAGCTGCTCGCGACCGACCGGCTGCGCCAGGCCTATCTTGGTGTCTGATGAAGCAGGACTGCACTCCCCTCACCCGCCGCGCGCTGCTGCTCGCGGCCACCCTGACCGCGACCGGCGGCGCGCGGGCGCAGGGCAACACGCCCGCCGTCCGCATCCTCGTCGGCGCCCCGGCCGGCGGCACCACGGACACCATGGCGCGGACGCTCGCGACCGAACTCGGCCGCGCGATCGGGCGCGTGGTGGTCGTGGACAACCGCCCCGGCGCCGGCGGCAACATCGCCGCCGAGGCGGTGGCCCGGGCGGCACCGGACGGCTCGACGCTGCTCATGAGCTTCACCAGCCACGCCATCCACGCGAGCCTCTATCCCGGCCTGCCGTTCGACCCGGAGAGGGACTTCACGCCGCTCACCATGGTGTCGACCACGGCGGCGCTGCTGGTCGCACACCCCTCGCTGCCGGCGAACAACCTGCGCGAGCTGATCGCGCTGGCAAAAGCCAGGCCGGAGAGGCTCAACTTCGCGGTCGGCGCGCTCGGCTCCTCCGTGCATCTCGCGGGTGAGGCCTTCAAGATGATGTCGGGCACCTACATCGTGAACATCCCGTACAAGGGCACGGCACCCGCCATCCAGGACGTGCTGGCGGGCCAGGTGGAGATGATGTTCGCCAACGTGGGCAACGCGCAGGCGCACGTGCGCGCCGGCAAGCTCAAGGCGCTCGGCGTGACCAGTGCGCGCCGGCTGCCGCAGTTCCCGGATGTGCCGGCGATCGCCGAGGTGCTGCCCGGCTACCAGTCCAGCGCCTGGTTCGGCCTGTTCGGCCCGGCGAAGATGCCGCCGGAACTGGTCAGGCGCATCAGCGACGCCGCCCGCCAGGCGATCGCCTCGCCGGAGGTGAAGAAGCGCATCGAGTTCGAGGGCGCCACGCCGGTGGGCAACGCGCCGGAGGAGTTCTCCCGCTTCGTGCATGAGGAGATCGCGCGCTGGGCCAAGGTGGTCCGCTACTCGGGGGCGAAGCCGGAATGAACGGCAGCACGACGGCGACCATCGCCACCTGCCTGCAGGAGCTGGGCGAATGGCTGTGGCCGGCGACGCGCGAGCTGCCAGCACCGGTGCTGGCGCGTGCGCAGCGCCTGTGGCTCGACACCGTGTCCTGCGCCTGCTCCGGCATCCGCCCCGAGGAGCCCGCCCGCTGGATCGCGGCCCAGGCCCGGGGCGATGCCGGCGCCGTACCGCTGCCCGGCAGCGCGGTGCACCTCTCCGCGGCCGCGGCCTGCAGCAGCTTCGCGGTGGCCGCGTGCTGGGATGAAGCCTGCGAAGGCCTCGCCCTCGCCCACGGCCGGCCTGGCGTGCCGGTGGTGGCCGCGCTGTGGCCCGAACTGGCCGGAGGCCGGCACAGCTGGCAGGCCGTGCTGCGCGCCACCGCGGCCGGCTACGAAGTCGCCGCCCGGCTCGGCGCGCGCCTGCGCATCCGCCCCGGCATGCATGTGGACGGCGTCTGGAGCGCCTTGGGCGCCGCCGCCGCCCTGGTCCATCTGCGCGGGGGCAACTGGCACGAGGCGCAGCGCGCGCTGGAAGCGTGCGCGATCCAGCTGCCGTTCAGCCTGTACCGGCCGGTGCGCGACGGTGCCAACGCGCGCAACCTGTACCTGGGGCACAGCAGCTGGCTAGGCCGGCAGGCGGCGGAGGCGGTGCTGGCCGGCTTCTCGACGCCCACGGGCGCCATCGACGAGTTCGCCGGCCTCGCCCTCGCGCCGCAGCCGGCCGGCGAGTGGATCGCGCCAGGCGCCTGGCTGCTGCTCCAGAGCTACTGGAAGCCCTTCGCGGCCGCGCGTCATGTGCACTACGGCGCGCAGGCGGCGCTGCAGTTGCGGGCGCAGTTGCCGGACCTTGACGCCGTGGAGGCGATCCGGCTCACGGCCTACCCGGAGGCCTTGCAGTACTGCGGCATCCGCGCGCCGCAGACCTCGCTGGCGGCGCAGTTCAGCCTCAGCTTCGGCGTGGCGGCGGCGCTGGTGCACGGCGACCTCTCGCCCGCCGAGTTCCACCCGCCGCGCTTCCACGATCCGGTCCTGCGCCGGCTGGAGGCGCTGGTGGAGCTCGTGCCGGATGCCCAGGCCGTCCCCGGCACGACGCGCGGCGCGCGCCTGCAGGTGCGCGCAGGCGCGCGCGAGTGGCAGGTCGCGCAGGGACCGGTCGCGGGCGACGCGGGCCAGGAGCCCACGCCCGACCAGGTGATGCACAAGTTCGCCCGCTACACCGGCGAGGACGCGGCGATGGCACGCTGGTCCCGTGAACTGCTTGCCGATCCGGCCCGCACGCCGGCTCGCTTTCCAGGAGAAGCACCATGAAGTTCGATCGACGGCAGTTGCTCGCCGCCCTCGCCGCGGCCGGCTGCGGCCCGGTGTTCGCGCAGGCCGCCTTCCCCACGCGCCCCGTCACCATCGTCGTGCCCTTCGGTCCCGGCGGGCCGACCGACATGACCGCGCGGCTGGTGGCGGAAAAGCTGGGCACTCGCTGGGGCCAGCCGGTGGTGGTGGACAACAAGCCCGGCGCCGGCGGCAACGTGGGCTCGGCGCTGGTGGCCAGGGCGCCGGCCGACGGCCACAGCCTCGTGCTGGGCGTCACCGGCTCGCACGCCATCAACGTCTCGCTGGTGCCCCACATGCCCTACCACCCGCTGCGGGATTTCGAGCCGTTGACGCAGGCGACGATCTTCCCCAACGCGATCGCCGTGCATCCGGGCGTGCCGGCGAAGGACCTGCGCGAGCTGATCGCGCTGGCACGCGGCCAGCCGGGGCGGCTGAGCTACGGCTCCGACGGCAACGGCACGGCCTCGCACCTGGGCATGGAGCTGATCAAGGCGGACGCCGGGGTGTTCATCACCCACATCCCCTACCGCGGCGGCGCCTCCATGCTCAACGACCTGGCCGGGCGGCAGATCGACGCCGGCCTCACCGGCCTGCCGGCGGCGCTGCCGCTGGCTCGCGCCGGCCGCATCCGCATCCTTGCGGTGACGACGGCGGAACGCACCGCCGCCGCGCCGGAGATCCCCACGGTGGCGGAGCAGGGTTTCCCAGGCTACGTGGCCGCACCCTGGGCCGGCTTCTTCGCACCGCGCGCCACGCCACCCGCCGTGGTGGCGAAACTCGCCGACGACCTGGCCTGGGCGCTCAACCAGGCGGACGTGCGCCAGCGACTGGCCGAGGGCGGCTCCACCGTCGTCGCCAGCCGGCCCGATGCCTTCCGCCGCTTCGTCGAAGCCGAGATCGCGCGCTGGGGCCGCGCGGTGAAGGTCTCCGGCGCCAAGCTGGACTGAGGACCGGCGATGGCGATGTCCCTGGCCCAGAAGCTGATCGCCCGCGCCGCCGGGCGCGAGGAAGTGCGCGAGGGCGAGATCGTCACCTGCAAGGTGGACCTGGCGATGTTCCACGACTCCTCGGGGCCGCGCCGGCTGCAGCCCATGCTGGAGCAGCTGGGCGCGGGCATCTGGAACAAGGACAAGGTCGTGCTGGTCATGGACCACTACGTGCCCGAGCGCAACGACGATGCGCGCCGCATCGTGCGCATCGCACGCGAGTGGGCGCGCGACCAGCACCTGCCCCACGTGTACGACTCGCAGGGCATCTGCCACGTCGTCGTGCCGCAGCACGGGCACATCCGGCCGGGCATGTTCTGCGTGGGCGGCGACTCGCACTCGCCCACCGGCGGCGCCTTCGGCGCCTATATGTTCGGCGTAGGCAGCACCGAGATGCTGGGCGTGGTGACGACGGGCGAGATCTGGGTGCAGGTGCCCCGCACCATCCGCATGCGCTGGTACGGCCGGCTGCAGGCCGGGGTCGCGGCCAAGGACATGATGCTGGCGATGATCGCCCGCTTCGGCATGAACGGCGGCGCCTACCAGGCGGTGGAGTTCTGCGGCGAAGCGGTGCGCGCGCTGCCCATGCACGAGCGCATGACGCTCGCCAACATGAGCGCGGAGTTGGGCGCACAGGTCGGCCTGATCGCGCCGGACGAGATCACGCGCGAATGGCTGGAGGCGCACGGCGCGCCCGACGTGGAGACCCGGCCGTGGTTCTCCGACCAGGGCAGCCTGCAGGAGGAGCACCGCTTCGAAGGCGGCGCCCTGGCGCCCCAGGTGGCCGCGCCCTTCAGCCCCGCGAACGCGGGGGACGCCGCGCAGTTCGCCGGGGTGAAGATCCAGGCCGCCTACATCGGCGCCTGCACCGGCGCCAAGCTGGAGGACCTGCGCTTCGCGGCCCGGGTGCTGCGCGACAGGCACGTCGCCGCGGGCGTGCGCCTGCTGGTCGCGCCGGCGAGCCATGCGGACCGCGACACCGCGGCGCGCGAAGGCACGCTGCAGGTGCTGCAGGACGCCGGCGCGCAGTTGCAGCCCAGCGCCTGCGGCATCTGCGCCGGCTACGGCGACGGGTTCGCCGCCCACGAGACGGTGATCTCCAGCACCGCGCGCAACTTCCGCGGCCGCATGGGCCCGCCCGGCACGCAGGTGTACCTGGCCTCGCCCTACACCGTCGCCGCGTCGGCGGTGGCCGGCCAGATCGTGGACCCGCGCGAGGTGCTCGCATGAATGGCGACTTGCACCGCGTCTGGCGCGTCGGCTCCGACGTGGACACCGACGCGCTCGCCCCCGGCGCCTGGATGCAGCACGGCGTGGACGTGATCGCGCAGCACTGCCTGGAAGCACTGCGCCCCGACTTCGCCGCCGGCGCGCGCCCGGGCGACGTGCTGGTGGCAGGCCGCAACTTCGGCATCGGCTCCTCGCGCGAGCAGGCCGCGGCGGCGCTGCGCCATCTGGGCATCGCGGCCGTGGTCGCGCCGTCCTACTCGGGCCTGTTCTTCCGCAACGCCTTCAACCTGGGCCTGCTGCTGCTCACCTGCCCCGGCTGCGACGTGATCCACGAGGGCGAGCAGATCGCCTTCGACGCCCGCGCCGGCACCGTGACGCGCCAGCACGGCCAGGTGCTCGCCGCCGAACCCATCCCCGGCTTCCTGCTCGCCATGGTCGAGGCGGGAGGCCTGTTTTCCCAACTGCAACACCGCTTCCGGACGAGGACCCCATGACCGCTCCCCTCTACGACCTGCTGATCAAGAACGTGCGCGTGGTCCGCCCCCACGGCAACGTGGTGCACGAGGGCGACATCGCCGTGCAGGGCGGCAAGTTCGCGCGCGTGGCCCCCGGCATCGATCCGGTGCTGGCCAGGCAGGTGCACGACGGGCGTGGCCTGCTCGCCTTCCCCGGCGTGGTGGATGCGCACATGCACAGCGGCATCTACTCGCCGCTGGGCGAAGACGCCGTCACCGAGTCCAAGGCCGCGGCCATGGGCGGCGTCACCTCCAGCCTCAACTACTTCCGCACCGGCCAGTACTACCTGAACAAGGGCGGGCCTTATGCGGATTTCTTCCCCGAGGTTCTGGAAATTTCCCGCAACCGCTTCCACGTGGACTACGGCTATCACCTCGCGCCCATGGACGCGACGCACATCGACGAGATCCCGATGCTCATCGCGAAGCACGGGGTCGCGAGCTTCAAGATCTTCATGTTCTACGGCTCGCACGGCCTGCACGGCGCGAGCGACTCGCAGCGCCAGTTCCTCATGATCGGTGAGGACCAGCGCTACGACTACGCGCACTTCGAGTTCATCATGCGCGGCATCCAGCGGGCGCGCGAGCAGATGCCGCAGCACGCGCACCAGATCTCCCTGTCCCTGCACTGCGAGACGGCGGAGATCATGACGGCGTACACGAAGATCGTCGAGAAAGACCCGTCGCTGAAGGGGCTGGCCGCCTACAGCGCCGCGCGGCCGCAGCACTCGGAGGGGCTGGCCGTCTTCATCGCGAGCTACCTCGCCAACGAGGCGGCGCTGCCCAACATCAACCTGCTGCACCTGAGCTCGCGCAAGGCGGTGCAGGCGGCGATGATGATGGCCGACGCGTTCCCGCACATCGACTTCCGGCGCGAAGTGACCATCGGCCACCTGATGCTGGACATCGATTCCAAGGCGGCCGAGCTGGCCAAGGTGAACCCCCCGATCCGCCCGCGCGAGGACGTGGAGTTCCTGTGGCAGGCCCTGCTGGCCGGTGAGCTGGACTGGGTCGTGTCCGACCACGCCTGCTGCCGCCACGAGACCAAGATCCCGAAGCGCTATTTCGGCAACATCTGGATGGCCAAGAGCGGCTTCGGCGGCACCGAGTACCTGCTGCCGGCGCTGGTGAGCGAAGGCACGCGCCGCGGCATGGGCTACAACCACATGGCGCGCGTGACCAGTTGGACGCCCGCGCAGCGCTTCGGCCTCAACCGCAAGGGCGACATCGCCGAGGGGTTCGACGCCGACCTGGCGCTGGTGGACCCGGCGAGGACCTGGACCATCCACGCCAAGGACTCGCCGTCCACCCAGGGCTACACGCCCTTCGAAGGCCTGGAGCTGTCCGCCCGCGTGGAGGCGACGTACCTGCGCGGCGAACCGGTGTACGCCAGCGACCGCGGCGTGCTGGGGCAGCCCCGCGGCCAGTACCTGTTCCGCCCCACCACCTGAAGTCCATGCGTGCCGCCGCCGAACCTCGCGTGGTCCGGGCCGATCGCCTGGAGGCGCCGGCCCGCGTGCCGGTCGTGATCGTGGGCGCGGGCGCCTGCGGGCTGATGGCGGCCATCGCGCTGCGGGATGCCGGCGTCGAATGCGTGCTGCTGGAGCGCGACGCGACGCCCGGCGGCTCCACCGCGCTGTCCTCCGGCTTCATCCCCGCCGCCGCGACACGGGTGCAGAAGGCGCAGGGCATTTCCGACAGCGCGCACTGCTTCGCCGTAGACATCGGCTTCAAGTCCAAGGGCACGGCGGCGCGGCACCTCGTGCACGCCTATGCGCAAGCGGCCACGCCCGCGCTCGACCGCCTGGGCGAGCACGGCCTCGCGTTCGAGGTGCTCACCAACTTCCTCTACCCCGGCCATCGCGTGCACCGCATGCACACCCTGCGCGAACGCACGGGCGCGGCCCTGATGGCGGCGCTGCACCGCGCGGCGCTGGCGGCCGGCGCGGACCTGCTGGCGTCGGCGCGTGTCGTGGAGCTGTGGGCCGACGCGCAGGACCGTATCCTGGGGGTTGGCATCGAACGGCCGGGCGGCGCCACGGAACACATCGCCTGCGACGCCCTCCTGCTCGCCTGCAACGGCTTCGGCGGCAACCCGGCGCTGGTGCGCGACCTGATTCCCGGGATGCGCGACGCGACCTTCGCGGGCCATGCCGGCAACGACGGCAGCGCCATCCTGTGGGGCCAGGCGCTGGGTGCGGCACTCGCCGACCTGGGCGGCTACCAGGGCCACGGCTCCTGGGTCGTGCCCCAGGGCGCGCTCATGACCTGGGCCGTGATGATGGAAGGCGGCGTGCAGCTCAACACGCGCGGCGCGCGCTTCCATGAGGAGAGGCGCGGCTATTCCGAGGCCGCGGTCGACGTGCTCGCCCAGCCGGGCGGCATCGCCTGGAACGTGTTTGGCGACACCCAGCTGGCGCTGGCGCGCGAGTTTCCCGATTTCCGCGCGGCCGAAGCCGTCGGCGCGCTGCGCACGGCCGCAGACAAGGTCAGCCTGGCGGCCATCATCGGCTGCCAGCCCCGGAAGCTGGCGCCCGAGGCCGACGCCCTGGGACCGCCCTTCCACGCCGTGCGCGTCACGGGCGCCCTCTTCCACACGCAGGGCGGATTGGACATCGACGCGCAGTGCCGCGTCCGCCGCACGGACGGCTCGCCGTTCCCCAACCTGCTCGCGGCCGGCGGCGCGGCGCGCGGCGTGAGCGGCAACGCGGTCTGGGGCTATCTCTCCGGCAACGGACTGCTGAGCGCAGTCGCCGGCGGCTGGATCGCGGCGCACACGGTCGCGGCGCAGCTCGCACCTCAGGAGTAGTTCCATGGCAGCCGCCTTGAAAGCCCTGCTCACCCGGCCCCGGCCGCTGCTCGCGCCGGGCGTGTACGACGCGCTGAGCGCCCTCGTCGCCGAACAGGCCGGCTTCGAGGCGTTGTACCTTTCCGGCGCCTCGATCGCCTACACCCGGCTGGGCCGTTCCGACGTCGGCCTCACGACCGCCACCGAAGTGGCGCAGACCCTGGGCCACATCACCGACCGCGTGCGCCTGCCGGTGATCGTCGACGGCGACACCGGCTTCGGCAACGCGCTCAATGTGCAGCGCACGGTGCGCGACTTCGAGCGCACCGGCGCCGCCATGATCCAGCTGGAGGACCAGGGCTTCCCCAAGCGCTGCGGCCACCTGGACGGCAAGTCCGTGGTGCCGGCCACCGAGATGTGCGGCAAGCTGCGCGCGGCGCTGGATGCGCGGCGCAGCGACGCGACGCTGATCCTGGCCCGCACCGACGCACTGGCCGTCGAAGGTCTGGACGCGGCGCTGGAGCGCGCCGAGCGCTACCTGGAATGCGGCGTCGACGCGCTCTTCATCGAGGCGCTGCGCGACCCCGGCCAGATGCGCGTCGCTTGCCAGCGCTTGGCCGCCCGCATCCCGCTGCTGGCCAACATGGTGGAAGGCGGCAAGACGCCCATCCTGAGCGCGCAGCAGTTGGGGGAGCTCGGTTTCCGCATCGTCATCTTTCCCGGCGGCACGGCGCGGGCGGTGGCGCACACGCTGCAGCGCTACTACCGGACACTGCAGAACGACGGCACGACCGCGGCGTTGCGCGGCGAGATGCTGGACTTCGACGGGCTGAACGCCGTCATCGGCACGCCCGAGCTGCTGGCGTCCAGCAAGAAGTACGTGTAGCTGCTCCGCCGTTCCCGCGCTGGCGGGAACGACAACGTCAGTGCTTCTCTTTCGCGTAGTTGATGGTGTAGCGCGGGATCTCGACGACGAGATCCTGCTGCGCCACGATCGCCTGGCACGACAGGCGCGAGTCGGGCTCCAGGCCCCAGGCGCGGTCGAGGAGGTCTTCCTCGTTCTCGTCCATCTCGTTGAGCGACTTGAATCCCTCGCGCACGATCACGTGGCAGGTGGTGCACGCGCAGCTCATGTCGCACGCGTGCTCGATCTCGATGTCGTTGTCCAGCAGGGCCTCGCAGATCGAGGTGCCTGGCGTCACCTGCAATTCGGCGCCTTCGGGGCAGATTTCCGGGTGCGGCAGGACCTTGATCTTCGTCATAGCGTTTCCACGTTCTTGCCGGCCAGCGCCTGCTGGATCCCGTGATTCATCCGCGCCGCGGCAAAGCGCTCGGTGCCCTTGGCCAGACCCTCGGTGGCGGCCTCGATGGCACCGGCGTCCGCGCTGGACTGCGCGATCCGGCGCAGTTGCGCCATCAGCGCCTCGATGTGCGCGCGTTCCTCGGCGCCCAGGAGCGCCCCGTCGGCATCCAGCGCGCTGCGGGTCGCCAGCAGCATGCGATCGGCCTCGACCTTCGCCTCGGCCAGTGCGCGCGCCTTCATGTCCTGCTCGGCGGTGGCGAAGCTTTCCTGCAGCATTCTGGCGATCTGGTCGTCCGACAGGCCATACGATGGTTTCACGTCGATGCGCGCCTCGACGCCGCTGCCCTGCTCGCGGGCACTGACGTTCAGCAGGCCGTCCGCGTCCACGGTGAACGTGACGCGGATGCGCGCCGCGCCGGCCGCCATCGGCGGGATGCCGCGCAGCTCGAAACGCGCCAGGCTGCGGCAGTCGGCCACCAGGTCGCGCTCGCCCTGCACCACGTGCAGCGCCATCGCGGTCTGGCCGTCCTTGTAGGTCGTGAAGTCCTGCGCCTTCGCGGTGGGAATCGTCTCGTTGCGCGGCACGATGCGCTCCACCAGCCCGCCCATGGTCTCGATGCCCAGCGACAGCGGGATCACGTCCAGCAGCAGCAGGTCGCCGGCCGAGCTGTTGCCGGCCAGCGCGTTCGCCTGGATGGCGGCGCCCAGCGCCACGACCTCGTCGGGATTGAGGTTGACCAGCGGCTGCGCGCCGAAGAACTCCGCCACCGCGCGCCGGATCTGCGGCATCCGCGTCGATCCGCCCACCAGCACGACGCCCTTCACCTCGTCGCGGGCCAGCTTCGCGTCGCGCAACGCCTTGCGCACGGCGGTCATCGTGCGCGCCGTGAGGTCGGCGGTCACGGCGTCGAAGTCGTGGCGGGTGACGGGGACGTCGATCACGCGGCCATCCAGTTCCACGCGGGCGTGGACGCTGTCGGCGGCCGACAGCGCCTCCTTCGCCGTGCGGGCGGACATCTTCACGGCGGCCTTCGCCGCCGCGCTGGCGGCCATGCAGGCGGCCTTGCCGAGGATCCAGTCGGCCAGCGCCCGGTCGTAATCGTCGCCGCCCAGGGCCGAGTCGCCCCCGGTGGCGATCACCTCGAACACGCCGCGCGCCAGGCGCAGGATGGAGATGTCGAAGGTGCCGCCGCCGAGGTCGTACACCGCGTAGATGCCTTCGCTGGCGTTGTCCAGGCCGTAGGCAATGGCGGCCGCCGTCGGCTCGTTGATCAGCCGCAGCACGTTGATGCCGGCGAGCTTCGCGGCGTCCTTCGTCGCCTGGCGCTGCGCGTCGTCGAAGTACGCCGGCACGGTGATGACGGCGCCGTACAGGTCGTCGTTGAACGTGTCTTCGGCGCGGTAGCGCAGCGTCGCGAGGATCTCGGCGCTGATCTCCACCGGCGACTTGGTGCCGGCTCGCGTTTCCAGCGACACCATGCCGCCCTGCGCGCCACCTTCCGTGAAACGGTGCGGCAGCTTGTCGCGGTTGGCGATGTCGGCCAGGCCGCGGCCCATGAAGCGCTTGACCGAGGCCACCGTGTTTTCCGGGTCCTCGGCCTGCGCCGCATGTGCGTCGTAACCGATCTGCCGCCCGCCGCTGGCCAGGTAGCGCACCACCGAGGGCAGCAGCACCCGCCCCTGGCCGTCCGGCAGGCATTCGGCGACGCCGTGGCGCACGGCCGCCACCAGCGAATGGGTGGTGCCCAGGTCGATGCCGACGGCGACGCGCCTCCGGTGGGGGTCCGGGGTCTGTCCGGGTTCGGAAATCTGCAGCAAGGCCATGTCAGTCTCCGCCGAGCCGCCTCAAGGAGACTGAAGCCCCCTCGCGGGGCAGCGAACGAAGTAAGCGTGGGGTCATGGCCGTCATTGTCCCAGTTGCTCGAACCGGTCCTGCACGTCGCGGCCAAAGCGCTCGATGAACATGAGGGCTCTGACCTGCTGCGCGGCGCCCGCGGGGTCGTTGTCGCGATCGAGCAGGCGCTCGATCTGCTGCAGCACGTCGCGGCGCTCGGTGCGCAGTTGCAGCTCGAGCCGGTCGAGCGCCTCCTCGCCCTGCGCCTCATCGAGCGCCTCGCGCCATTCCATCTGCTCGATCAGGAACCGGGTCGGCATCGCCGTGTTGTCCTGGGCATTGATCGGCGCGCCCCGCAGCTCGCACAGGTAGGAGGCGCGCTGCAGCGGGTCCTTCAGGCGCCGGTAGGCCTCGTTGATCCGCACCGACCATTGCATCGCGACTCGCTGGGCCGCGGCGCCGTCGGCGGCAAAGCGGTCGGGATGGGCCTCGCGCTGCAGTTCCTTCCAGCGCGAGTCGATCGCGGCGTCGTCCTGCGCGAACCGCTCGGCCAGGCCGAACAGTTCGAAGTCGCTCGATTGCAGATGGAGCTTCATGGTCGTCAGATGAGAAAGACCGCCGGCACTGTCGATGCGGGGGCGGTCTGGTCGGGGGCTCCGGGTCGCTGTCAGACGCGGAAGCTTTCCCCGCAGCCGCACCGGTCGCGTTCGTTGGGATTGCTGAACTTGAAGCCCTCGTTGAGTCCCTCGCGCACGAAATCGAGCTGCGTGCCGTCGATGTACGCCAGGCTCTTCGGGTCGATCAGCACCTTCACGCCGTGCTGCTCGAACACCATGTCCTCCGGCGCGACCTCGTCGACGTACTCCAGCTTGTACGAGAGGCCCGAGCAGCCGGTGGTCTTCACGCCCAGGCGCACGCCCACGCCCTTGCCCCGCTTCGCGAGATAGCGGGTGACGTGGCGCGCGGCCGCTTCGGTCAGGGTGATCGCCATGCTGCAGCGGCTTTCAGTGGGTGTGCTTCTTCTTGTAGTCCTGGACGGCCGCCTTGATGGCGTCCTCGGCCAGGATCGAGCAATGGATCTTCACCGGCGGCAGCGCGAGTTCCTCGGCGATCTGGCTGTTCTTCAGCGCCTCGGCCTGCTCCAGCGTCTTGCCCTTCACCCACTCGGTGACGAGCGAGCTCGACGCGATGGCCGAGCCGCAGCCGTAGGTCTTGAAGCGCGCGTCCTCGATGACGCCGGTGGCCGGGTTCACCTTGATCTGCAGCTTCATCACGTCGCCGCAGGCGGGCGCACCGACCATGCCAGTGCCGACGCTCTCGTCGCCCTTGTCGAACGAGCCGACGTTGCGCGGGTTCTCGTAGTGGTCGACGACTTTCTCGGAATAAGACATTTTCAACTCCTGGTTTGGCGTCGGGCGTCCGGCGCCGGGCGCGCAGGCCCCCGCCGAACGCTCAACCCTGAACGGTTAATGGGCGCTCCACTGGATGGTCGAGAGGTCGACGCCGTCCTGGTACATCTCCCACAGCGGGCTCAGCTCGCGCAGGCGCGCGACGTTCTGCCTGATCGTGGCGACGGCGTAATCGATGTCCTCCTCGGTGGTGAAGCGGCCGATGGTCATGCGCAGGCTGCTGTGCGCCAGCTCGTCGCTGCGGCCCAGCGCGCGCAGCACGTAGCTCGGCTCCAGCGAGGCCGAGGTGCAGGCCGAGCCGGACGACACCGCCAGGCCCTTGATGCCCATGATCAGCGACTCGCCTTCGACGAAGTTGAAGCTCATGTTGAGGTTCTGGGCCACGCGCCGCCCCGCCTCCAGGCTGCCGTTGACGAAGACCTGTTCGACGTCCCGCAGCCCGTTCAGCAGGCGCTGCTGCAGCGCGCGCGCCTTCTCGTTGTCCGCCGCCATCTCGGCCCTGGCGATGCGGAAGGCCTCGCCCATGCCGACGATCTGGTGCGTCGGCAGCGTGCCCGAGCGCATGCCGCGCTCATGGCCGCCGCCGTGCATCTGCGCTTCCAGGCGCACGCGCGGCTTGCGGCACACGTACAGCGCGCCAATGCCCTTGGGCCCGTAGGTCTTGTGCGAGGCCAGGCTCATCAGGTCGACCGGCAGCTGCTTCACGTCGATGTCGAGCTTGCCCGTGGCCTGCGCCGCGTCGACGTGGAAGATGATGCCCTTCTCGCGGCACAACGCCCCGAGCGCGGGGATGTCCTGGATGACGCCGATCTCGTTGTTCACGAACATCACGCTGGCCAGGATCGTGTCGGGCCGCAGCGCGGCCTTGAACGCCTCGAAGTCGACCAGGCCGTCTTCCTTGACGTCGAGGTAGCTCACCTCGAAGCCCTGGCGCTCCAGTTCGCGCATCGGGTCCAGCACCGCCTTGTGCTCGGTCTTCACCGTGACCAGGTGCTTGCCGCGGCCCTTGTAGAAATGCGCGGCGCCCTTGATGGCGAGGTTGTTGGACTCGGTCGCGCCGGAGGTCCACACGATCTCGCGCGGATCGGCACCGATCAGGTCGGCCACCTGCTCGCGCGCTTTCTCCACGGCCGCCTCCGCCTCCCAGCCCCAGGCGTGGCTGCGCGACGCCGGGTTGCCGAAGTGCTCGCGCAGCCAGGGGATCATGGCGTCGACGACGCGTTGGTCCACCGGCGTCGTCGCGCCGTAATCCATGTAGATCGGGAAATGCGGAGTCGTATCCATGTTGGTTGGCCTGGAATGATGTCTTCAGCGGGGGTGGCCCGTCGTTGCGCTGCCGCAAGGCGGGGCGGTCCCGCTACGACTTGGCGAACGTGTTCCCCAGGGCGAACACCGAGTTCGGCGCGTTGACGCGGATCGGCTTGACCACCGGCTGGCTCGAGATCGCGCGCTTGACGGCCGGCTTGTCCTCCACCTGCACGCCCTTGGCCAGTTGCTCGTCCACGAGCTTCTGCAGGGTCACCGAGTCGAGGAACTCCACCATCCGCTGGTTCAGCGCCGCCCACAGCTCGTGCGTCATGCACCGGCCGCCGTCGCCCTGGCAGTTTTCCTTGCCCGCGCACTGCGTGGCGTCGAGCGGCTCGTCCACCGAAACGATGATGTCGGCCACGGTGATGTCCGCGGCCTTGCGGCCGAGGCTGTAGCCGCCGCCGGGACCGCGGGTGGACTCCACCAGCTCATGGCGGCGCAGCTTGCCGAACAGCTGCTCGAGATAGGACAGCGAAATCTGCTGGCGCTGGCTGATCGCGGCCAGCGTGACCGGGCCGTTGTTCTGGCGCAGGGCCAGATCGATCATCGCGGTGACCGCAAAGCGGCCTTTGGTTGTGAGACGCATCGCAAGCTCCTTCTGCTTGGCTGTTCCTTCATTGCCCGGGACGCTTCTGGCGCCCCGGGACCGTCTCCGCCCTTTCGTCCGGCTTTCCCCCCGGAGACCCCGGCCATGCAGAGGCCGAGGATGGACTGTTCTTGAGTGTTTCGATCAAGTTTACCAGAAAACCCGCCGAGGAGCTCAGGTAATCCGGAAATAGATCGTCGGCGCCGGCCAGGGTTGACTGCGGAGCCCGGCGCGCCGTCAGGGCCGCTTGCCGGTCACGATGGGCACCACGTTGTCGTGCACGACGGCACCGAAGGCCTGCTCCTTGAGCAGCGCCAGCCGGTCGCGCGTGGCCGCAGCCTTCTCGAATTCGAGGTTGCGGGCGTGCTCCAGCATCTGCCTTTCCAGCCGCTTGATCTCCTTGGCGATGTCCCTTTCGGACATGTCCTCCACCATGGCACGCTGCAGTTCCTGCTTCTCCTTCTCCTTGCTGGCCTTCTCGCTGTAGACGCCGTCGATGAGGTCGCGCACCTGCTTGACGATGCTGCGCGGCGTGATGCCGTGCTCCTCGTTGTAGGCGACCTGCCTGGCGCGGCGGCGCTCGGTTTCGCCGATCGCCTTCTTCATCGACTCGGTCATCCGGTCGGCGTAGAGGATCGCCTTGCCGTGCAGGTGGCGCGCCGCCCGGCCGATGGTCTGGATCAGCGAGCGCTCGGCGCGCAGGAAACCTTCCTTGTCGGCGTCCAGGATCGCCACCAGCGACACCTCGGGAATATCCAGGCCCTCGCGCAGCAGGTTGATGCCGACGAGGACGTCGAAGGCGCCCAGCCGCAGGTCGCGCAGGATCTCCACCCGCTCCACGGTGTCGATGTCGCTGTGCAGGTAGCGCACCTTCACGCCGTTGTCGCCGAGGTAGTCGGTCAGCTGTTCCGCCATGCGCTTGGTCAGCGTCGTGATCAGCACCCGCTCGTTCTTCTGCGTGCGCAGGCGGATCTCCTGCAGCACGTCGTCCACCTGGTGCGTGGCCGGCCGCACTTCCACCTCCGGGTCGACCAGGCCGGTGGGCCGCACCAGTTGCTCCACCACCTGGCCGGCATGCTGTTGCTCGTACGCCGCCGGCGTCGCCGACACGAAGATCACCTGGCGCATCCGCGCCTCGAATTCCTCGAACTTCAGCGGCCGGTTGTCCAGCGCCGAGGGCAGCCGGAAGCCGTACTCCACCAGCGTCAGCTTGCGCGCCCGGTCGCCGTTGTACATCGCGCCGAGCTGGCCGATCATCTGGTGGCTCTCGTCCAGGAACATCAGCGAGTCCTTCGGCAGGTAGTCGGTGAGCGTGGACGGCGGCGCGCCCGGCGGCGCGCCCGACAGATGCCGGGTGTAGTTCTCGATGCCCTTGCAATGGCCCACCTCGCTGAGCATCTCCAGGTCGAACCGGGTGCGCTGCTCCAGCCGCTGGGCCTCCACCAGCTTGCCGTCGGCCACCAGTTCCTTCAGCCGCTGCTCCAGTTCGGCCTTGATGCTCTCCACGGCCGACAGCACCTTCTCGCGCGGCGTGACGTAGTGGCTCGACGGATAGACCGTGAAGCGCGGCACCTTCTGGCGGATGCGGCCCGTGAGCGGGTCGAACAGCTGCAGCGACTCGATCTCGTCGTCGAAGAGCTCGACGCGGATCGCCAGCTCGCTGTGCTCGGCCGGAAAGATGTCGATGGTGTCGCCGCGCACGCGGAAGGTGCCGCGCGAGAAATCCTGCTCGTTGCGGTTGTACTGCATGCGGATCAGCTGCGCGATGATGTCGCGCTGGCCGATCCTGTCGCCCACCCGCGTGATGAACCGCATCTGGGTGTAGTCCTCGGGCGCGCCGATGCCGTAGATCGCGCTCACCGTCGCCACGATCACGGTGTCGCGCCGCTCCAGCACGCTCTTGGTCGCCGACAGCCGCATCTGCTCGATGTGCTCGTTGATCGAGCTGTCTTTCTCGATGAACAGGTCGCGCTGCGGCACGTACGCTTCGGGCTGGTAGTAGTCGTAGTAGCTGACGAAGTACTCGATCGCGTTGCGCGGGAAGAACTCGCGGAACTCGCTGTACAACTGCGCCGCCAGCGTCTTGTTCGGCGCGAACACGATCGCCGGGCGCCCCAGCCGCGCGATCACATTGGCCATGGTGAAGGTCTTGCCCGAGCCGGTCACGCCCAGCAGGGTCTGGAACACCTCGCCGTCGCGCACGCCTTCGACCAGTTGCGCGATGGCCGCCGGCTGGTCGCCGGCGGGCGGATAGGGCAGGAACAGCTCGAACGGCGAGCCGGGAAACGAGACGAACTCGCCGGGCTTGCGTTCGGAAACGACTTCTGGAATGGCCGACATCTTCGAATGACCTGAATCAAGGCTCGCCGCCGACGCGCCGGCGCCACGAGGGGCACCAGCGGGGCGGCCGCTAAAATCGCGGACTGCCGGACAGGGTACCGCAAGCGCGCCCGCCGTGCGCCAGACCATCACCTCCAAGGATCCCCATGTCTCTGTTCACCGCCGTCGAAATGGCCCCGCGCGACCCTATCCTGGGCCTCAACGAACAGTTCAACGCCGACGCGAACCCCAACAAGGTCAACCTGGGCGTCGGCGTGTACTACGACGACGGCGGCAAGCTGCCTCTCCTGGAGTGCGTCAAGGCGGCCGAAAAGCAGATGATGGAAGCGCCCAAGGCGCGCGGCTACCTGCCGATCGACGGCATCGCCGCGTACGACAGCGCCGTGAAGAACCTCGTGTTTGGGGCCGGCAGCGAGGCTGTCAAGGCCGGACGGATCGCCACCGTGCAGGCCCTGGGCGGCACCGGCGGCCTGAAGGTCGGCGCCGACTTCCTCAGGAAGGTCAACCCGGCCGCCAAGGTGCTGATCAGCGACCCGAGCTGGGAAAACCACCGCGCCCTGTTCACCCAGGCCGGCTTCGTCGTCGAAGCCTATCCTTACTACAACGCGGCCCGGCGCGGCATCGACTTCGACGGCATGCTCACGGCCCTGAACGCGGCGCCGGAAGGCACCGTCGTGCTGCTGCACGCCTGCTGCCACAACCCGACCGGCTACGACATCAGCCCCGCGCAGTGGGACCAGGTGATCGCCGTCACCAAGGCGAAGAAGCTGGTGGCGTTCCTGGACATGGCCTACCAGGGCTTCGGCGCGGGGATCGCCGAGGACGGCGCCGTCATCGGCAAGTTCGTCGCGTCGGGGCAGGATTTCCTCGTCTCCACCTCGTTCTCCAAGAGCTTCAGCCTGTACGGCGAGCGCGTGGGCGCCCTGTCGGCGCTGTGCTCCAGCAAGGACGAGGCCGACCGCGTGCTGTCGCAGCTGAAGATCGTCATCCGCGCCAATTACAGCAACCCGCCCACCCACGGCGGCCAGGTGGTGGCCACGGTGCTCAACACGCCCGAGCTGCGGGCGCTGTGGGAGCAGGAGCTGGCCGCCATGCGGGTGCGGATCAAGCAGATGCGCACCCTGATGGTGCAAAAGCTCAAGGCCGCCGGCGTGAAGCAGGACATGGGGTTCATCGAGCAGCAGGTCGGCATGTTCAGCTACTCGGGCCTGACCAAGGACCAGATGGTGCGGCTGCGCAACGAGTTCTCGGTCTACGGCACGGACACGGGCCGCATGTGCGTGGCCGCACTCAACAGCAAGAACATCGACTACGTCTGCGCCTGCGTGGCGAAGGTGGTCGGCTGACCGACCGCCCCCGGGGCAAGCCGCGCTCCGCGGCCCGGAACCCGGACTTCCGCCCCGCCGGCGCCAGCCGCGGCGGCGCGCCGGCCGCATCCTGATCCGCCGGGCCTGAAGCCGGCCCGGCCCGACTCGCCCTGTCGGGAGCAATGCCAATGCCATTGCAGGGCCGGGATGCTATATTGCACTGCAGCAAGGAAGGCGAATCATGCTGTACCACATCTACGAAGCGCAACGAAACATCATGGAGCCGTTTGCCGATTTCGCGCAGGCGGCCTCCAAGCTGTACAGCAACCCGCTCTCCCCGTTCGGCCAGAACCCCCTGGCCCAGAGGGTGTCGGCGAGCTACGACCTCATGTACCGGCTCTGGAAGGACTACGAGAAGCCGGAGTTCGGCATCACGACCGTGGATGTGGAGGGCACGCCGGTCGCGGTCCACGAGCGGGTCGAGATCGACAAGCCGTTCTGCGAGCTGCGCCGGTTCAAGCGCTTCTCCGATGACTCGGCCACGCTGTCCACGCTGAAGGCCCAGCCGGCGGTGCTGATCGTGGCGCCCCTGTCGGGCCATTACGCCACCTTGCTGCGCGACACGGTGCGCACCATGCTGCAGGGCCACAAGGTCTACATCACGGACTGGAAGAACGCGCGGCTGGTGCCGTTCGAGGAAGGCGAGTTCCACCTCGACGATTACGTCGGCTACGTCCAGGAGTTCATCCGGCACCTGCAGGGCATCTACGGCAACTGCCATGTGATCAGCGTCTGCCAGCCCACGGTGCCGGTGCTGGCCGCCGTCTCGCTGATGGCGTCGCGCGGCGAGGTGACGCCGCTGACGATGACCATGATGGGCGGGCCGATCGACGCGCGCAAGTCGCCCACCGCGGTGAACAACCTGGCGATGAACAAGAGCTACGAGTGGTTCGAGAACAACGTCATCTACCGCGTGCCCACCAGCTTCCCGGGCGCGGGACGGCGCGTGTACCCCGGCTTCCTGCAGCACACCGGCTTTGTCGCGATGAACCCGGACCGGCACCTGTCGAGCCACTACGACTATTTCCGCAACCTGATCCAGGGCGACGACGCCAGCACCGAGGCGCATCGCAAGTTCTACGACGAGTACAACGCCGTGCTCGACATGGATGCCGATTACTATCTGGACACGATCCGCATCGTGTTCCAGGAGTTCGCGCTGGTGGAGGGCACCTGGGACGTGATCAACGAGGAAGGCGAGCTCGAGCGCGTGCGGCCGCAGGACATCGCGACCACCGCGCACTTCACCATCGAGGGCGAGCTCGACGACATTTCCGGCTCCGGCCAGACTGAAGCCGCCCACGCGCTCTGCTACAACGTGCCGAAGGCGCGCCAGAAGCACCTCGAGGTGAAGGGCGCCGGCCACTACGGCATCTTCAGCGGACGCCGCTGGCGCGAGGTGGTCTATCCGCAGGTACGCGACTTCATCCTTCAGTTCAACGACGGGCCGGCCGTGCCGCTGCGCGGCCGCAATGGCGGCACCGAACAGCGCGCGCCCGCGAAGAAAGCGCGCCGAGCCGCTGCCTGACAGTGAGCCCGCAGGCCAAGCGCCTCCACGCCGTCCTTCCCCAGACGCAGTGCACCCGCTGCGGCTACCCCGATTGCGCCGGGTATGCCCGGGCCATGGCGGCAGGCGACGCGGCCATCAACCAGTGCCCGCCCGGCGGCGCCGAGGGCGTGGGCCGGCTGGCGGCCCTCACGGGGCAGCCGCCCCTGCCGCTGGATCCCGCGCACGGGCAGGAGGGCCCGCGGGTGGTCGCCGTCATCGACGAGAACTGGTGCATCGGCTGCACGCTGTGCATCAAGGCCTGCCCGACCGATGCGATCCTTGGCAGCAACAAGCGCATGCACACCGTGATCGAGCGGTACTGCACCGGCTGCGAACTCTGCGTGCCGGTCTGTCCGGTCGACTGCATCGCCCTGGAGAACGTGACCGGCGGGCGCACCGGCTGGCAGGCCTGGTCGCAAACCCGGGCCGACGAGGCGCTGCGGCGCTACGAGGCCCGTCGCGCCCGCCTGGCGCGCGAGAGCGGGGAACAGGCCGCGCGGCTCGAAGCCAGGACCGAAGCGAAACCGGCGGACCCGGCGGTGCACGCCGGCAGCGCCGAGGGCAGCGAGGCCGACCGCAAGCGCGCCGTGATCGAGGCGGCCCTGGCCAAGGCCAGGGCGAGGACGCGAGCCGGGCGGTGAGCGGCGGCGGCCGCGGTTTCCGGGGCGGGCTTCGCCACCTCATTGGCCTGCCGTGCCTTGCCGGCGAGCTGCCCTGCGGCCATGGCGAGCGAATCGGTGTTCAGTCGCACTTGGCCGACCACGCGCGCCGGGCTTTCGCTCATCTGCCGCGGCGCGGCCAGCCGGTCACGTTCGCGCCCGCGGCGCGCTCTCAACCGAGCGCGTCGTTCACCTGCTCGCGGAACTCCGCCAGGCCCATGGCGCTGTCGATCTCGCGCGGCAGCGCGTCGCGGGCGCTGAAGACGCCCAGCAGCTTGTCGGCGGGGCCGACCACGGGCAGGTGGCGAAAGCCGCGCTCCAGCATGATCAGCACCGCCTCGGCGACCGGCTTTTCCGGCGGCACGCACAAGGGGTTGGGCGTCATGATGTCGGTCAGCCGCGTGGCCTGCGGATCGCGGGCCTTGGCCAGCACGCGGGTCATCAGGTCGCGCTCGGTGACGATGCCGATCAGGGTGGCCGGCGGCTCGGTCACCAGCACGCTGGTGCAATTGCCGCCGGTCATGATGCACGCGGCCTCGTAGGCGCTCGCCTGCGGCCCGAGACTCACCACGTGCTTCTGCGTCATGGACTGGAACACCGTGCGTTCGGCCATGGTGCGACCTCCGTTCGTGGACATGCCGTGCCTACCGCAGCGACGCGTTGATCTGCGCCAGCGCGCCGGCGCCGGGGCACAGCTGCACGGCTTCCAGCATGTTGAGCGGCGTCTCGCTGGTGTTCAGCGCGTTGTGCAGGTCGGTCGCCAGCGGGTCCACGTACAGCAGGCCGGTGACGACCTCGCCGCGCGCCTGGTGGGTCTGCATGTAGTTCATCGCCGCATTGCGGTCCGTCGGGTTGTAGTCCGAATGGAGCTTGCGCAGGCGCAGCAGCGAGCCGTCGTGCTGGCGCACCTCGACCAGTTCGCCCGGCGCGTACTCGGTCGTGATCTCGCTGCGCGGCGTGATGAAGTCGATCCGGCTCACCGCGTCGTTGTGCTGGCGCACGTAGTCGTAACTCTTGGTGCTGCCGGCGTGGTTGTTGAACGTGACGCAGGGACTGATCACGTCGACGAAGGCCGCGCCGCCATGCGACATCGCGCCCTTGATCAGCGGCACCAGCTGGGCCTTGTCGCCCGAGAAGCTGCGCGCGACATAGGTCGCGCCCAGTTGCAGCGCCAGCGCCACCAGGTCCACCGGGCTGTCGCTGTTGACGACGCCCTTCTTGCTCTTGGAGCCGCGGTCCGCCGTGGCCGAGAACTGGCCCTTGGTCAGGCCGTAGACGCCGTTGTTCTCGACGATGTAGGCCATGCACACGCCGCGGCGCATCGCATTGGCGAACTGCCCGAGGCCGATGGACGCGGAGTCGCCGTCGCCGGAGACGCCCAGGTACAGCAGGTCCCGGTTGGCGAGATTGGCCCCGGTCAGCACCGACGGCATGCGGCCGTGCACGGTGTTGAAACCGTGCGAGGCTCCCAGGAAGTAGTCCGGCGTCTTCGAGCTGCACCCGATGCCCGAGAGCTTGGCCACGCGGTGCGGCTCGATGTCGAGCTCCCAGCAGGCCTCGACGATGGCGGCGGAGATCGAGTCGTGCCCGCAGCCGGCGCACAGCGTGGAGACGCGGCCCTCGTAGTCGCGCCGGGTGTAGCCGACCTTGTTCTTGGTCAGCGTCGGGTGGTGCAGGCGGGGTTTGGCGATGTAGGTCACACGAGCTCCTTGCGGCGCGGCTGGCCGGCGGCGGGGGCGTTGGCTTTTTCGACGTGCTGGCGGATGGCGTGCGTGATGAAGCGCGCCGTGATCGGCGTGCCGTCGTAGTGCAGCACCTTCACCAGGCGGGCCGGGTCGATCTCCAGCTCGTTGATCAACATCGAGCGCAATTGCGCGTCGCGGTTCTGCTCCACCACGAACACCTTGTCGTGCCCGGCGATGAAGCGGTCGACCGATTCCGGGAACGGGAACGCCTGCAGGCGCATGGCGTCGATGTTGACGCCCTCCTCCTCCAGCACGTCCAGCGCCTCCTGCATGGCGGGGCTGGTCGAACCGTAGTAGATGACCCCCAGCGCCGCCTTCTGCGGCGCGTCGCGCAGCACTGGTTGCGGCACCAGGTCGGCGGCGGTCCTGAACTTGCGCAGCAGCCGCTCCATGTTGTACATGTAGTCCGGCCCGCGCTCGGAGTAGCGCGCGTACGGGTCGCGCGTGGTGCCCCGCGTGAAGTAACTGCCCTTGGTCGGGTGCGTGCCCGGGAGCGTGCGCCACGGGATGCCGTCGCCGTCCACGTCCTTGTAGCGGCCGAAGTCCTTGCCGGCTTCGAGTTCCTCGGCGGTCATCACCTTGCCGCGGTCGTAGTCGCGGCCCTCTTCCCACGCGAACGGCTTGCACAGGCGCTGGTTCATGCCGATGTCGAGGTCGGTCATGACGAAGACGGGCGTCTGCAGGCGGTCGGCCAGGTCCAGCGCCGCCGCCGAATGCGTGAAGCATTCGTGCGGGTCCTGCGGGAACAGCAGCACGTGCTTGGTGTCGCCGTGCGACGCGTACGCGCACGCCAGCAGGTCCGACTGCTGCGTGCGCGTGGGCATGCCGGTGGAGGGGCCGCCGCGCTGCACGTTGATGATGGTCACCGGAATCTCGGCGAAGTACGCCAGGCCGATGAACTCGGTCATCAGCGAGATGCCGGGGCCGGAGGTGGCGGTGAAGGCGCGGGCGCCGTTCCAGCCGGCGCCCACCACCATGCCGATGGAGGCGAGTTCGTCCTCGGCCTGGACGATCGCGTAATTGTGGCGGCCGCTCACCGGGTCGACCCGGAACTTGTCGCAGTACTTCTGGAACGCCTCCGGAACGGAGGACGACGGCGTGATCGGGTACCAGGCGGCCACCGTGGCGCCGCCGTAGACGCAGCCCAGCGCCGCGGCGCTGTTGCCGTCGACGAAGATCTGGTCGCCCACGTTGTCGCAGCGCCGCACCTTGATGCCCAGCGGCTGCAGGTGCTCCTGCGCGAACTCGCGGCCCAGCTGCAGGGCGCGGACGTTGGAGTCGAGCAGCCGCTCCTTGCCCTTGTACTGCTCGGCGAACAGTTTCTCGAAGACGCCGCCCTCCATCTCCAGCAGCACCGACAGCGCGCCGACGTAGATGATGTTCTTGAACAGCTGGCGCTGGCGCGGGTCGGAGTACACCGCGTTGGTGATCTCGGTCAGCGGCATGCCGATGACGTGCAGGTCCTCGCGGAACTTCGACGGCGGCAACGGCCGCGTGCTGTCGTAGAACAGGTAGCCGCCCGGCTCGACCTCGGCCACGTCGGCGTCCCAGGTCTGCGGGTTCATGGCGACCATCATGTCGACGCCGCCGCGCCGGCCGTGATAACCCTTCTCGCACACCCGGGCCTCGTACCAGGTCGGCATGCCCTGGATGTTGCTGGGGAAGATGTTGCGCGGGCTCACCGGCACGCCCATGCGCATCACGGCCTTGGCGAACAGCTCGTTGGCCGACGCCGAACCGGAGCCGTTGACGTTGGCGAACTTGATGACAAAATCGTTGACGGCTTCGATGCGCTTCATGCAACCTCCCGTTGCGGCTGGCGTTGGTCCCGGGCGTTCGGCCCCGCCTTGGTCATGTTCAACAGGAACTTCTGCATGTCCCACGCGCCGGTGGGACAGCGCTCCGCGCAGAGGCCGCAGTGCAGGCACACGTCCTCGTCCTTCACCATCACGCGCCCGGTCTTCAGGCCGCCCGACACGTACAGCGGCTGCGACTGGTTCAGGGCCGGCGCCTTCAGGCGCTGGCGCAGGTCCGGCTCCTCGCCGTTCACCGTGAACGTGAGGCAGTCCATCGGGCAGATGTCGACGCAGGCGTCGCACTCGATGCAAGCCGTCTCGGTGAACACGGTCTGCACGTCGCAGTTGAGGCAGCGCGCGGCCTCCTTCACCGCCGTCGCCGCGTCGAAGCCGAGCTCGACCTCGATCTTGATGCTGGCCAGCGCCTGCTCGGCCTTGGCCCACGGCACCTTGAACCGGTTGTCGTTCGAGGTGTCGTTGTCGTAGCTCCACTCGTGGATGCCCATCTTCTGGGACACCAGGTTCACCGTCGGCGGCGGACGCACCGCGATGTCCTCGCCGTGCACCAGCCGGTCGATCGACACCGCCGCCTCGTGGCCGTGGGCCACCGCCGTGATGATGTTCTTGGGCCCGAAGGCGGCGTCGCCGCCGAAGAACACCGTGGGCACCGTCGACCGCAGCGTGTTCTTGTCGAGGACCGGGAGGCCCCACTCGTCGAACTGGATCCCGCAGTCGCGCTCGATCCACGGGAAAGCGTTCTCCTGGCCGACGGCCACCAGCACCTCGTCGCACTCGAACAATGCGTCCGGCTGGCCGGTCGGGATCAGGCTGCGGCGGCCCTTCTCGTCGTAGACCGCCTTCACGATCTCGAAGGTCATGCCCTTCAACTTGCCATTCTCGTGCACGAAGGCCTTCGGCACGTGGTAGTTGATGATCGGGATGCCCTCGTGCATCGCGTCTTCCTTCTCCCAGGGCGACGCCTTCATCTCCTCGAAGCCGCTGCGCACGATCACCTTGACGTCGCTGCCGCCCAGGCGCCGCGCCGAACGGCAGCAGTCCATCGCGGTGTTGCCGCCGCCCAGCACGATCACGCGCTTGCCGATGGTCTTGACGTGGCCGAACGAGACCGACGCCAGCCAGTCGATGCCGATGTGGATGTGCCGCGCCGCCTCGGTGCGACCCGGGATCTGCAGGTCGCGCCCGCGCGGGGCGCCGCAGCCGACGAAGATCGCGTCATAGCCTTCCGCCATCAGCGCCTTCATCGAGTCGATGCGCTGGTTGTTGCGGAAGTGCACGCCCATGTTGAGGATGTAGCCGGTCTCCTCGTCGAGCACCGCTTCGGGCAGGCGAAAGCGCGGAATCTGGGTGCGCATGAAGCCGCCTGCCTTGGGCTCGCCGTCGAACACGGTGATGTCGTAGCCCAGCGGGGCCAGGTCGCGGGCCACGGTGAGCGACGCCGGTCCCGCGCCGACGCAGGCGATGCGCTTGCCGTTCTTCGGCGCCAGCTTCGGCATGCGCCCGGCGACGTCGTCCTTCATGTCGGCGGCGACGCGCTTCAAGCGGCAGATCGCGACCGGCTCGGGGTGCTCCCCGTTGTTCTCTTCCACCCGCCCGCGGCGGCAGGCCGGCTCGCACGGCCGGTCGCACGTGCGTCCCAGCACGCCCGGGAACACGTTGGACACCCAGTTGATCATGTAGGCGTCGTCATAACGGCCTTGCGCGATCAGGCGGATGTACTCCGGCACCGGCGTGTGCGCGGGACATGCCCATTGGCAATCGACGACCTTGTGAAAATACGCGGGATTGGCGATATCTGTTCGGTGCAAACTGACCTCCTAGCCGAGTCCACGCAGCCCCGCCCGCCGGAGCCTGGGCGTGCGCGGACAGTCTACGCGACGCGTGCAAAAAAGTACGCTCGGGGTGAACCCCAAGCGTGATGGACGAAAGCCAGCCGATGTACTGCAGTGCTGAGCTCCCATGGGCTCGCATTTGAACCGGCCGCGCTGGCGGGTGCATTGACACTTGTCAACTGGCCCGGGAGGGTGGCGCGTCAGGAGCGCGCGGCGCCTGCGGCAAGCGCCGCGAACGCGCTGATCACCTCGGGCGGCGCCTGCACCAGTTCGACCAGCACGCCTTCGCCGCCGACCGGAAACCGCTCGTTGCCCTTGGGATGCACGAAGCAGATGTCGAACCCGGAGCCGCCGCGCCGGATGCCGCCGGGGGCGAAGCGCACGCCCTGCGCGCCGAGCCACTCGACGGCGCGCGGCAGATCGTCGATCCACAGGCCGACATGGTTGAGCGGCGGCTGGTGCACCGCCGGCTTCGCGTCCGGATCGAGCGGCTGCATCAGGTCGACCTCCACCCTGAGCGGCCCGTAGCCCATCTGGCAGATGTCCTCGTCGACGTTCTCGCGCGCGCTCTTGAAGGTGCCCGCCACCTCCAGGCCGAACAGGTCGACCCACAGCTTGCGCAAGGCATGCTTGTCCGCGCCGCCGATGGCGATCTGCTGGATGCCCAGCACCTTGAAGGGTCGTTGTGTCATGAGAAGACTCCTTGGGTCGGCGTCGGGCGCGGCAGTCGATACCCACATTGGGGCAATGGAGATCGCCGCTTGGGGCGCGGCCACGGCAAGGTCATGCGAACTCGATGATGGGCTGGTCCACGGTGAGGCTCTCGCCCTTGCCAGCCAGCACCTTGCCGACGACGCCGTCGGCCGCCGCGAACAGCACGTTCTCCATCTTCATGGCCTCGATCACGGCCAGCCGCTCGCCGGCCTGCACCTTCTGCCCCGGCTGCACCGCCACGTCCACCAGCAACCCCGGCATCGGCGACAGCAGGAAGCGGCTCATGTCGGGCGGCGCCTTGTACGGCATCAGCGCGTGCAGCTCGGCGGCCCTGGGCGCGAGCACCATCGCGTCCAGCCGGGTGCCGTTGTGCACGACCCGGATCGCCAGCGGGTTCGTGCCGACGCCCCGCTCGACCTGCGCCGTGAACGGCTGGCTGTTGACCATGCCGCGGATGCGATTGCCGCCGAGGTGCCAGTTGCTGGCGATGTCGTAGCGACGACCGTTGATGGTCACCGCGCTGGAGCCCGAGTTGGCGTGGAAGTCGTGCACGCGCGCCGGATGCCGGCGGTGCTTCCCGTTGGCGTCGAGCACCACGACGACGAACTCCTCGCCGACCTCGAACTCGTGGCCGGGCATCTGGCCGCTGATGCCGACGGCCCGCTGCAGGATCTTGCGGTTGACGTAGGCCGCCAGCGCCGCGAGGAAGTCGGGGTCGTCGTGCGGCACGTCCTCGGCCCGGAAACCGTGGGCGTAGTGCTCGCCGATGAAGCCGGTGTTGAAGTCGCCGGCGACGAAGCGCGGATGCGCCAGCAGCGCCGCCTGGAACGGGATGTTGCTGGAGATGCCGCGGATCACGAAGCCGTTGAGCGCCTCGCGCATCCGAGCGATCGCCTCGTGCCGGGTCGCCGCGTGGACGATCAGCTTGGCGATCATGGAGTCGTAGTACATCGGGATCTCGCCGCCGTCCTGCACGCCGGTGTCGACCCGCACGCCCATCAGGTGCTCCGTGTCGCCGGCCCACATCGACTCCCTGGGCGGCTGGAAGCGCACCAGCCGGCCGGTGCTGGGCAGGAAGTTGCGGAACGGGTCCTCGGCGTTGATGCGGCACTCGATGGCCCAGCCCTCGCGCCGGACGTCCGCCTGCGCGATCGGCAGCTTCTCGCCGGCCGCCACCCGGATCATCAGCTCGACCAGGTCGAGCCCGGTGATGCACTCGGTGACCGGATGCTCCACCTGCAGCCGGGTGTTCATCTCCAGGAAGTAGAAGCTCTGGTCCTTGCCGACGACGAACTCCACGGTGCCGGCGCTCTGGTACTTCACGGCCTTCGCCAGCGCGACGGCCTGCTCGCCCATCGCCCGGCGCGTCGCGTCGCTGATGAAGGGCGACGGCGCCTCCTCGATCACCTTCTGGTGGCGGCGCTGGATGGAGCACTCGCGCTCGTTGAGGTACACGACGTTGCCGTGGGCGTCGCCGAGCACCTGGATCTCGATGTGGCGCGGCTCCTCGACGTACTTCTCGACGAAGACGCGGTCGTCGCCGAAGCTGTTGCGGGCCTCGTTGCGGCAGGACGTGAAGCCCTCGAAGGCTTCCTTGTCGTTGAAGGCGACCCGCAGGCCCTTGCCGCCGCCGCCGGCCGAGGCCTTGATCATGACCGGATAACCGATGCCCTTGGCGATCTCCACGGCATGCTCCGGCGTCTCGATCGCGTCGTTGTAGCCGGGGATGGTGCTGACCTTCGCCTCCTTCGCCAGCTTCTTGGACGCGATCTTGTCGCCCATCGCCGCGATCGAGTAATGCTTGGGCCCGATGAAGACGATGCCTTCCTCCTCGACCCGGCGCGCGAAGCCCTCGTTCTCGGACAGGAAGCCGTAACCGGGATGCACCGCCTGCGCGCCGGTCTGCTTGCACGCGGCAATGATGCGGTCGGCCTGCAGGTAGCTCTCGCGGCTGGGCGCGGCGCCGATGTGGACCGCCTCGTCGGCCAGCTCGACGTGCCGCGCGTCGCGGTCGGCGTCCGAGTACACGGCGACGGTCTTGATGCCCATGCGGCGGGCAGTCTTGATGACGCGGCAGGCGATTTCACCGCGATTGGCGATCAGAATTTTCGTGAACATGAGAAATCCTCAATGCGGGGTCAAGGACGCAGAGTGCGCAAAGGGTACGCAGAGAACGCAAAAGAAAGCATTGAAAAAAATCCTTCATGGTCTTCTTTCGCGTTCTCTGCGTATCTTTTGCGGCCTCTGCGTCCGGCTGTCCGTATTCCGGCCTCACAGCGGGATGTTCCCGTGCTTGCGCCACGGGTTCTCGAGCTTCTTGGCGCGCAGCATCACCAGCGAGCGGCAGATGCGCTTGCGCGTCTCGTGCGGCAGGATCACGTCGTCGATGAATCCGCGCGCGCCGGCGACGAAGGGGTTGGCGAAACGCGCCTTGTACTCGGCCTCGCGCGCGGCGAGCTTCGCCGGGTCGTTCTTGTCCTCGCGGAAGATGATCTCCACCGCCCCCTTGGCGCCCATCACCGCGATCTCCGCGTTGGGCCACGAGAAATTGACGTCGCCGCGCAGGTGCTTGGAGCTCATCACGTCGTAGGCCCCGCCGTACGCCTTGCGCGTGATCACGGTGATCTTCGGCACGGTGCACTCGGCATACGCGTAGAGCAGTTTCGCGCCGTGCTTGATGATGCCGCCGTACTCCTGGCTGGTGCCCGGCATGAAGCCCGGCACGTCCACGAAGGTGATCACCGGGATGTTGAAGGCGTCGCAGAACCGCACGAAGCGGGCCGCCTTGATCGAGCTCTTGATGTCCAGGCAGCCGGCCAGCACCAGGGGGTTGTTGGCGACGATCCCCACCGTCTGCCCTTCCATCCGGCCGAAGCCGATCACGATGTTCTTCGCGTACTCGGGCTGCAGTTCGAAGAAGTCGCCGTCGTCCACGGTCTTGACGATCAGCTCCTTCATGTCGTACGGCTTGTTCGGGTTGTCCGGAACCAGCGTGTCCAGCGACAGGTCCATGCGCTCGGCCGGGTCGTGGCTGGGCCGCACCGGCGCCTTCTCGCGGTTGTTCAGCGGCAGGTAGTTGTAGAGGCGCCGCAGCATCAGGAGCGCCTCGACGTCGCTCTCGAACGCCAGGTCGGCCACGCCGCTGCGCGTCGTGTGCGTCACCGCGCCGCCCAGTTCCTCGGCGGTCACTTCCTCGTGCGTCACCGTCTTCACCACCTCCGGGCCGGTCACGAACATGTACGAGCTGTCCTTGACCATGAAGATGAAATCGGTCATGGCCGGCGAATACACGGCGCCGCCGGCGCACGGCCCCATGATCATGCTGATCTGCGGGATGACCCCCGAGGCCATCACGTTGCGCTGGAACACGTCGGCGTAGCCGCCCAGCGACGCCACGCCCTCCTGGATGCGGGCGCCGCCCGAGTCGTTCAGGCCGATCACCGGCGCGCCGACCTTCATCGCCTGGTCCATCACCTTGCAGATCTTCTCGGCATGCGCTTCCGACAGCGCGCCGCCGAACACGGTGAAGTCCTGGCTGAACACGAACACCAGCCGGCCGTTGATCATGCCGTAGCCGGTGACGACGCCGTCGCCCGGGATCTTGCTGCCCTCCATGCCGAAGTCGGTGCAGCGGTGCTCCACGAACATGTCCCATTCCTCGAAGGTGCCTTCGTCGAGGAGCAGTTCCAGCCGTTCGCGAGCCGTCAGCTTGCCCTTCGCGTGCTGGGCGTCGATGCGCCGCTGGCCGCCGCCCAGGCGCGCCGCGGCGCGCTTCTTTTCGAGTTGTTCGAGGATGTCATGCATGTCGTTGTTCTCCGTGGTCTGGCGCCGGCCCGTCATCCGCCGGCGCGATGGTCTCCGATGGGGCTGACGGCTGGCTTGCATCGCCCTGCCAGGCCTGCAGCAGCCGGCGGGCGGCCGTCGACGGGGGCAGGCGGCCGCCGCCCACCTGCGCGAGCACGCCCGGCAGCAGGCGCTGCACCAGCGGGTGGCGGCGGAAGTCGCGCTTCAGGCCGGCGTCGATGCGCTCCCACATCCAGCCCAGCGCCTGGTGTTGCCGGCGCACCTCCCACTGGCCGTTGGCCTGCTGGATGCGGCGGAATTGCGAGACCGCGTCCCAGAACTGCGCCAGCCCGTCGCCGCGCAGGGCGCTCAGTTGCAGCACCTGCGGGTGCCAGCTGCGCTGGTCGTGCCCGGCGTGGCCGGGATGGCCGTGCTGCCCGAAGATGCGCAGCGCGCTCGTGATCTGGGCCCGCGCCCGGGTCGCGGCGTCGGCGTCCAGGTCCGCCTTGTTGATGACGACCAGGTCCGCCAGTTCCATCACGCCCTTCTTGATCGCCTGCAGGTCGTCGCCGGCATTGGGCAGTTGCAGCAGGACGAACATGTCGGTCATGCCGGCCGCCGCCGTCTCGCTCTGCCCGACGCCCACCGTCTCCACGATGACCATATCGTAGCCGGCCGCCTCGCACACCAGCATGGCCTCGCGGGTCTTCTCGGCGACCCCGCCGAGGGTGCCGCCCGACGGACTGGGACGGATGTAGGCCTGCTCGTGCACCGAGAGCTTTTCCATGCGGGTCTTGTCGCCCAGGATGGAGCCGCCGGACAGGCTGCTGGACGGGTCGATCGTCAGCACCGCGACGCGGTGGCCCTGGCCGATCAGGTGCAGGCCCAGCACCTCGATGAAGGTGCTCTTGCCGACCCCGGGCACGCCGCTGATGGCGAGGCGAAACGAGCGCCCGGTCCGCGGCAGCAGCCCCGTGAGCATCTCGTCCGCCTGCGCCCGGTGGTCCGCGCGGGTGGATTCGAGCAGCGTGATCGCCTTGGCGATGGCGCGGCGCTGGGCCGGGCCCTTGGCGGCGAGCACCTGCTGGGCAAGATCGCCCCCCGTTGGCCGTGAGCCTTCTGGACGGACATTGCCCATGTGGCCTTCGACAGGCTCAGGCCGAACGGGGTTCTTCAAGTCCGTTCGCGCTGAGCTCGTCGACGCGCCCGACTGTCCCGAGCTTGTCGAAAGGGCGGACTTCTCCGTGGCCGTTCGCGCTGAGCTCGTCGACGCGCCCGACTGTCCCGAGCTTGTCGAAAGGGCGGACTTCTCCGTGGCCGTTCGCGCTGAGCTCGTCGACGCGCCCGAACTCGAATGCGCCAGTTCGCGGACCCGCTCCCAATCACCCTCGATCAGCGCTTCCTTCTTCGCCCTGGACCAGCCCTTGACCTGCTGCTCGAAGGCGATCGCGCCCTCTCGCGTCTCGAACTCACCTTGCCAGACAAGCTCCACCGGTCTACGGTTGGACGTGTAGCCGAATGAGCCATCTTCGTGCTGCCCCAGGCGTGCGTGGATGTCGTCTGTCTGGCCGCAATAGAAGGAGCCGTCGGCACATCGCAGCAGATAGACGAAGAAGGGGCTCACTGGCGCCCTTTCGTCTTGAGTGCATCTGCGATCTTCGTTGTTTCGCGAGACGGCGCTTCGACAGGCTCAGCGCGAACGGCTTGGGGGCAGCCCCAGTGGCGCTGTCCGCTGACGATCGCATCCGCCAGCCGCGCCGCCCATTGCGGATAGAGGGCTGGGCCGGGATGAAAGCCGTCGGGTGCGAGAAACGCCGGGTCGTCGGTCCAGCCCAGGCTGCAGTGGCCCAGCGCGTGCCGCCGGGCCCACTCGCGCAGCGACGCATCGAGCACCGCGGCGTAGCGCCCGAGGTACCAGCGCAGCGGCTGCGGGATCGCGGTGAGCCGGCCCATCGGCGGCAGGCCGCAGGCCACGCCCCACGTCGCGCCGGTGCTCCGCTTCAGCTCGGACCAGAGCTGCGCCGTGTGCGTGACGAAGGCGCCCGCCGACAGTTGCGACGTCACGTCGTTGACACCGAGCGCCGTCACGACCACGTCGGCCGGGGCGACCCGCGCCTGCGCCAGCAGTTCCACCGCGCCCGGCGTGTCCAGGCCGGTGCGCGCCAGCAATTGCCACGACACGGCGGTGCCGGCGCGTTCGGCGAGCAGCGTGGCCAGCGGCAGCGCCAGCGCCTGCGACTGGTGCCGCAGGCCGACACCCGCGGCCGACGAATCGCCGACCACCAGCAGCCGCAGCCGCGGCTCGCCCTCGCCGACGACGCCGTCGCGCGGTCCGCTCGCCTCGGGCAGGCGCAGCGCCGTGCGGCGCACGGCGCCGGCCTGCCGCAGCAGCACGGGGCCGAGGACGAGGCGCGCCGCGGGCAGCATCACGCGCCCAGGGATTTCCTGATCTGCTCCAGCACGTCCTTCGCGCTGGCCGGGATCGGCGTGCCAGGGCCGTAGATGCCCTTCACGCCCGCCGCGTAGAGGAAGTCGTAGTCCTGCTGCGGCACCACGCCGCCCACGAAGACGACGATGTCGTCGCCACCCTGCTCGCGCAGCGCCTGGATGATCGCCGGCACCAGTGTCTTGTGGCCGGCCGCGAGCGTGCTGACGCCGACCGCGTGCACGTCGTTCTCGATCGCCTGCCGCGCGCACTCCTCGGGCGTCTGGAAGAGCGGGCCGATGTCGACGTCGAAGCCCAGGTCCGCGAAGGCCGTGGCCACCACCTTGGCGCCGCGGTCGTGGCCGTCCTGGCCCAGCTTGGCGATCATCACCCGCGGCCGGCGGCCCTGTTCCTCGGCGAAGGACGCGATCTCGCCCTTCAGTCGGTCCCAGCCCTCGGCGGAGTCGTAAGCTGCTGCATACACACCGGTCACCTTTTGCGTATCGGCGCGGTGGCGCCCGAACACCTGCTCCAGGGCCTCGGAGATCTCGCCCACCGTGGCGCGCAGCCGCATCGCCTGCACGCTCAGCTCCAGCAGGTTGCCCTTGCCCTCGCGCGCGGCGGCCGTGAGCGCCGCCAGCGCCGCCTGCACCTTGGCCGGGTCGCGCTTCGCGCGAATGTCCTTCAGCCGCGCGATCTGGCGCTCGCGCACCATGACGTTGTCGACCTCGCGGATCTCCACCGGCTGCTCGCGCTCGAGCCGGTACTTGTTGACGCCGACGATGACGTCCTGGCCCGAGTCGATGCGCGCCTGCTTCTCGGCGGCCGCCGCCTCGATCCTGAGCTTGGCCCAGCCGGAATCGACGGCGCGCGTCATGCCGCCCATCGCCTCGACTTCCTCGATGATCTTCCAGGCGGCGTCGGCCATGTCCTGCGTCAGCTTCTCCATCATGTAGCTGCCGGCCCAGGGGTCGATCACGTCCGTGATGTGGGTCTCTTCCTGGATGATCAACTGCGTGTTGCGCGCGATCCGGGCGGAGAACTCGGTCGGCAGCGCGATCGCCTCGTCGAAGGAGTTGGTGTGCAGCGACTGCGTGCCGCCGAACACCGCCGCCATCGCCTCGATCGCCGTGCGCACGATGTTGTTGTAGGGGTCCTGCTCGGTCAGCGACCAGCCCGAGGTCTGGCAGTGCGTGCGCAGCATCAGGCTCTTGGGGTTCTTCGCGTCGAAGCCGCTCATGATGCGCCACCACAGCAGGCGCGCCGCGCGCATCTTGGCCACTTCCAGGTAGAAGTTCATGCCGATCGCCCAGAAGAACGACAGCCGGCCCGCGAACGCGTCCACGTCGAGTCCCTTGGCGATGGCGGTCTTCACGTACTCCTTGCCGTCGGCCAGCGTGAATGCCAGTTCCAGCGCCTGGTTCGCGCCCGCCTCCTGCATGTGGTAGCCGGAGATCGAGATCGAGTTGAACTTGGGCATGTGCCGCGCCGTGTACTCGATGATGTCACCCACGATCCGCATGCTCGGCTCGGGCGGATAGATGTAGGTGTTGCGGACCATGAACTCCTTGAGGATGTCGTTCTGGATGGTCCCCGACAACTGCTCCCGCGCGACGCCCTGCTCCTCGCCCGCGACGATGTAGCCAGCGAGCACCGGCAGCACGGCGCCGTTCATCGTCATCGACACGCTGACCTTGTCCAGCGGGATGCCGTCGAACAGGATCTTCATGTCCTCGACCGAGTCGATCGCCACGCCGGCCTTGCCCACGTCGCCGGTCACGCGCGGGTGGTCGCTGTCGTAGCCGCGGTGGGTCGCCAGGTCGAAGGCGACCGACACGCCCTGCCCGCCGGCGGCCAGGCCCTGGCGGTAGAACGCGTTCGACTCCTCGGCCGTCGAGAAGCCGGCGTACTGCCGGATCGTCCACGGGCGCGCGGCGTACATCGTGGCCTGCGGCCCGCGCAGGTACGGCGCGAAGCCCGGCAGCGTGTCGGCGTACGGCAGCCCCTTCGTGTCCTGCGCCGTATACAGCGGCTTGACGGCAATGCCGTCGGGCGTCACCCAGTCGAGCGCGCCCAGGTCGCCGCCGGGCGCGGACTTGGCGGCGGCCTTGGCCCAGGCGGCCAGGTCGGCCGGGGCGAATGGAGGATCGAGCTGGCTCATGGGTCTTCGATGATGGGCGGCATCCCGGATGAAACCGCTCATGTTAAATGATCCAGTGATAATTATGAATTATTGATATTTCATTTTTCATTCCCTAGAATCGCCTCCATGCCCTCGCCCGTGCTCGCCCCGCGCGCCCTCTATCAGGATGTGGCCGAACTGCTGCGCCAGCGCATCTTCAAGCGCGAGCTCAAGCCGGGCAGCTGGATCGACGAGTTGAAGCTCGCGGAGGAGTTCGGCATCAGCCGCACGCCATTGCGCGAGGCGCTGAAGCTGCTGGCCGCCGAGGGCCTGGTGACGATGAAGGTGCGCCGCGGGGCCTACGTGACCGAGGTGTCCAAGTCCGACCTTGCCGACGTGTACCACTTGCTGGGCCTGCTGGAAAGCGACGCGGCGGCGGCCGTGGCGCGGCATGCCAGCGACGCCGACCTGCGCGAGCTGGACGAGTTGCACCAGCAACTCGCCGGCGTGTCGACGCATGAGCCCGCGGGCTCGCAGGCCTTCATCGCGCTGAACCTGCGCTTTCATGCACGCCTGCTCGCGATCGCCAACAACCGCTGGCGCGAGCAGATGGTCAACGACCTGCGCAAGGTGATGAAGCTGCACGGCCACAGCTCCCTGCTCAAGGCCGGCAGGATCGAGCAGTCCCTGCGCGAGCACGGGGCGCTGCTTTCCGCCCTGAAGGCGCGCGATCCGCAAGCCGCCATGCAGCGAATGCAGGACCATTTTGCGAGCGGCTTCGAGGCCGCCATCTGACCCGCCGCCCTTCCTCCATGCGCCGCACCACCGCGATTCCACACGCCGGATCACGCTCGCCGCTTTGCCCACGAACGAACACATGAACCCATCTCCAGAACGCTTCATGGACTCGACCGAGCTTCCATTGCGGGGAACCAAGGTCCTCGAGCTGTCCCACATGATCATGGGGCCCGCCGCCGGGCTGGTCCTGGCCGACCTGGGCGCGGAAGTGATCAAGGTCGAGCCGATCGAGGGCGACCGCACGCGAAAGCTCAGGAGCGCGGGGGTCGGCTACTTTCCCGTCTTCAACCGCAACAAGCAAAGCCTGGCCGTGGACCTCAAGACGTCCGAAGGCCAGGCGCTGGTGCGCCAGCTGGCACTGCGGGCCGACATCCTGCTCGAGAATTTCCGCGACGACAGCCTGACGCAGTACGGACTCGATTACCCGTCGCTGGCGGCCGACAACCCGAAGCTGATCTACGTCTCGCTGAAGGGCTTTCTCTCCGGCCCGTACAAGCACCGCACGGCGCTCGACGAAGTCGTCCAGATGATGGGCGGCCTGGCGTACATCAACGGCGGCGCGGATACGCCGCAACGGGTGGCCGCGTCGGTCAACGACATCCTGGGCGGGACCTTCGGGGTGGTCGGCGCGCTGGCCGCGCTCAACGAGCGGCATGCGACCGGCAAGGGCCGCCATGTCCGGTCCGGCCTGTTCGAAACCAACCTGCTGCTGGTCGCGCAGTTCATCGCCCAGTTCCAGCTGACCGGCACCGCGCCCAGGCCGATGGGCGCCGAGCGCAAGCCGCCCTGGGGCGTCTACGACATCTTCGACACCGCGGACGGCGGCCGCGTCTTCGTGGCGGTCGTGGGCGACGCGCAGTGGCAGACGTTCGCGCGCGAGTTCCTGCCCGCCGAATGGGCGAGCGACCCGCGGCTGCTGACGGCCATGGATCGCGAGGCGGCCCGGCCGTGGCTGGTGCCGGGTGTCGGCGAGATCCTGCGCCGCTGGAAGACCGCCGACCTGTGCGCCGCACTGGAATCGCTCGGCCTGTCCTATGGACCGGTGCGCCAGCCGCACGACCTGCTGGATGACCCGCATCTGCAGGAAGGCGGCGCACTGCTGGCGACAACGCTGCCCGGCGGAGCGCGGCTGGCCACGGCCGCCCTGCCGATCGAATTCGACGAACTCAAGCCCGGCAAGCGCTGCGATCCGCCCGCCGTCGGCGCCGACACCGCGTCCATCCTGAAAGACCTCGGGATGGACGCGGCGCGGATCGCGGCGCTTTGCGAAGCCGGCATCGTCCGCGCCTGAGAACACTTCATTCACCACAGGAGACACAACATGATTCGCCGCCACCTCGCCCTTCTCGTCCTGGCAGCCGCTGCCGGGATGGCGCAAGCCCAGAGCTATCCCGCCAAGCCGATCCGGATGATCATTCCGTCCACCCCCGGCGGAGGCACGGACTTCATCGGACGCCTGGTCAGCACCAAGCTGGCTGACATGAACGGCTGGCAGGTCGTCCCGGACAACAAGCCCGGCGCCGGAACGGCGCTCGGCCTGGCCGAGGCGGCACGGTCCAACAACGCCGGCTATGACCTCGTGGTGGCGCAAACCGACAACGTCTCGCTGATTCCGCTGCTGCTGAAGGTCGCCTACGATCCGGTCAAGGACCTGACGCCCGTGGCCCTGGTCGCCACCACCCCGATGGTGCTGATCGTTCCGGACAACTCGCCGTACAAGACCCTCCCCGACCTCATCCGCGCCGCCAAGGCCGACCCCGGCAAGCTGACCTACGGCACGTCGGGCACCGGCGGATCGGTGCACCTGTCGATGGAACTGCTGCAGACCGCCGCCGGCGCCAGGATGCAGCACATTCCGTACAAGGGATCGTCGCCGGCACTGGCCGACCTGCTCGGCGGCCACCTGAGCTTCGCCGGCTCCTCGATTTCATCGGCGGCGTCGCTGCTGGCTTCCGGCAAGCTGCGCGCGCTGGCCGTGACCTCGCCGCAGCGCAATGCCGCGTTGCCGAACGTGCCCACGGTGGCCGAGTCGGGCTACAAGGACTTCAGCTTCGTGACCTTCTACGGGATCATGGCGCCGGCGGGCCTGCCCCAACCGGTGCTGTCGCGGCTGAACACGGACCTGAACAAGATCCTGCAGCGTCCCGACGTCCGCACCGCGCTGCTGGGACAGGGGCTCGAGCCCAGCCCGATGACCGCCGAGGAGTTCGCCACGCTGGTCAAGTCCGACATCCAGAAGTCCAGGAACATCATCAGCGCCGCCAACATCAAGGTCGAATAGCGGGCATGCGGACCGGGACCAGGGCGCGGCGGGCGCCGTCCGGCCCGCGGCTGACGATCACCTGACGGTATTGCCGGGACAGGCATCGCCACGCCATGGGCGATGCAGGACCGTTCTGCATCATGGCACGCCGCGAAACCGCGCCTGGCCGAGGGCTCGGCCCGAGCCGCAAAGCAAGCGTTTCTCAGGTTGACACTGCGTTCGCGCGCCACCTAGCATTGGCCCGCCAATTCACAGACAACGGAGAGACAAGAACCATGCACGGACTTCTGACGCGCGTCGGCGCGGCACTCGCGACCCTGGCATTTGCCACGGCCGCCTTCGCCCAGAACATCTCGATCGGCACCGGCGGTACCGGCGGCGTGTACTACCCCATGGGCGGCGGCCTGGCGGCCGTGCTGTCCAAGCACGTGCCCGGCATGCAGGCCACCGCCGAGGTGACCGGCGGCTCGGTCGACAACCTCAAGCTGATCGGCACCGAGAAGCCCTACATCGGATTCACGATGGCGGATGCCGGCCTCGACGCGCTGAAGGGGCAGGACAAGTTCAAGGGCAACCAGGTGCCGCTGCGCACCCTGATGGTGCTGTATCCGAACCGCATGCACCTCGTTTCGGTCGAAGGCAAGGGCGTCGCCAAGCTCGCCGACCTGAAGGGCAAGCGCATTTCCACCGGCTCGCCCGGCAGCGCCACCGAGGTGATGGCCTTTCGCATCCTCGAAGCGGCCGGCCTCGACAAGGACAAGGACGTCAAGCGCGAGCGCCTGGGCGTTGCCGAGTCGGTCAACGCGATCAAGGACAACAAGATCGACGCGTTCTTCTGGGTGGGCGGCCTGCCGACGGCCGCGGTCACCGACCTGGCCAACACGCCGGGCACCAAGATCAAGATGGTCGACCACGCCGAAGTGGTGGCCAAGATGAACCAGAAGTACGGCCAGCTGTACGTGGAGGACGCGATCCCGAAGGCGATCTACAAGGGCATGGACGCCGACAACAAGCAGGCCACGGTGATGAACCTGCTGGTGACGCATTCCAAGATGGACGACAAGACCGCCTACAACATCGTCAAGGCGGTGTTCGACCACAAGCCAGACCTGGTGGCCGTCCACAAGGAAGCCGAGAACTTCAAGCTCGAGACCCAGAAGGCGTCGGCCTCGCCGATTCCCTACCACCCCGGCGCCGTGAAGTACTTCGCCGAAAAGGGCGTCAAGCTGAACTGAAGCCGGCTGGAGTCCCCACCCCGCCCCCCGGCGGGGTTTTTGTTTGTGCCCACAGGTGCCACCAGAGACATGACCGCAACGACCAGAGACCACGACGGCGAACCGTCCACCGCCATGCCGGCGGAGCCGGCGGTGGTCAGCGAAGAAGCCCTGCTGAAGGCGCAGGAGTTCATCGAGGAAGAGGAAGGCGCCGCGAACCATCTCGCGGGGTGGCGCGCCGTCCTGATCACGCTGCTCGCCGTGGGCGTGTCGGGGTACCACCTCTACGCCGCGTACGGCATCGTCGCCGCGCAGGTGCTGCGGCCCCTGCACGTGGCCATGATCCTGTTCCTCACCTTCCTGCTGTTCCCGACGGGCCGGCGCTACCGCGACCGCATCATGTGGTGGGACCTCGTCGCCGCCGGCCTGGCCGTCGCCTCGGTCGCCTACATGATCCTGGGCGGCGACGACTTCATGGACCGCAACACGACGCCGGCCGGCTGGGACATCGTGTTTGGCATCGCGCTGGTCCTGCTGATCCTGGAGGCGATGCGGCGCACGGCCGGCTGGATCATGCCGGCGGTGACGTTCGCCTTCGTCCTCTACGCCCTGTTCGGCGCCTACCTGCCGGCGCCGTGGACGCACAAGGGGTACGAGCTGTCGCGCCTGGTCGGCCACCTCTACATGACGCTGGAAGGGATCTTCGGGGTGGCGGTGGACGTGTCGTCCTCGCTGATCATCCTGTTCACGATCTTCGGCGCGTTCCTGCAGTACTCGGGCGCCGGCAAGTTCTACCTGGACTTCTCGTTCTCGGCGATGGGCGGCAAGCCCACCGGCGCCGGGCGCACCGTGGTGATGGCCTCGTTCCTGCTGGGCGGACCGTCCGGCTCCGGCGTCGCGACCACGGTGACGCTGGGCTCCGTGGCGTGGCCGATGCTGGCGAAGGTCGGCTACGAGCGCAACGCCGCCGGCGGCCTGCTGTCGGCGGGCGGGCTGGGCGCGATCATCTCCCCGCCGGTGCTGGGCGCCGCCGCGTTCCTGATCGCCGAGTTCCTCAAGATCTCCTACCTCGACGTGCTGCTGATGGCGGTGATCCCCACGGTGCTGTTCTACATGGCGCTGTTCCTGATGGTGGAGATCGACGCGCGCAAGTACGGCATGCACGAGGCGGTGTTCGAGAAGGTGGATTCGCTGTGGCACCTGACGCGGCGCTACTGGTTCCACTTCCTGTCGCTGGTGTCGATCGTCATCTTCATGCTGTGGGGCTTCTCCCCGGTGCTGTCGGTGTTCTGGGCCACGGTGGTCTCGGCGCTCACCAGTTTCCTGCGGCCCGAATGCGCGCTGATCCCCTACGACGTGCTGCGCGGCCGCGGCCCGGTCGTGCGGCAGCTGTGGAACTCGAACCTGGTCAAGGCGCTGGAGAACGGCACCATCGGCGTGCTGAACGTGGCGGCCACCTGCGCCGGCGCCGGCATCATCGTCGGCGTCGTGACGCTGACCGGCCTGGGGCTGAAGTTCAGCTCCATCGTCATCGACCTGGCCGCCGGTTCGCTGCTGATGACGGCCGTCTACACCGCGCTGGTGGTGTGGGTGGTCGGCCTGGCGGTGCCGGTGACGGCCTCGTACATCATCTGCGCCGTCATCGCCGCGCCGGCCCTGATCAAGCTGGGCGTGCCGGATTTCGCGGCCCACATGTTCATCTTCTATTACGCGGTGCTGTCGGAGGTGTCGCCGCCGACGGCGCTCTCGCCCTTCGCCGCAGCCGCCATCACCGGCGGCGATCCGTACAAGACCACCATGCAGTGCTGGAAGTACACGGTGCCGGCGTTCCTCGTGCCGTTCATGTTCGTGCTGGACCCCAGCGGCCAGGGCCTGCTGCTGATGGGGTCGACCAAGGCGCTGGCCACGGCCAACTGGTGGTCGATCGCGGAGGTGGCGTTCACGGCCGCCGTGGGCATCGCCGCGCTGGCCGCCGGCTTCCAGGGCTGGGCCCTCAAGCGCACGACGGCCGTGGAGCGCGTCATGTTCCTGGTGGCCGGCTTCGCGCTGGTCTACCCGTCGATCACCACCGACATCCTCGGCTTCGGCCTGGTGATCGCGGCGCTGGCGCTGCAGGTGTTCCGGGCGCGGCCGGTGCCGGCGTGAGCCGCGCGGGCGGGGCGTTCAGAACGCCGGAATGCCCGTCTGGGCGCGGCCCAGGATCAGGGCGTGCACGTCGTGCGTGCCCTCATAGGTGTTGACCACCTCCAGGTTCACCAGGTGCCGGGCGACGCCGAATTCGTCGCTGATGCCGTTGCCGCCCAGCATGTCGCGCGCCAGCCGCGCGATGTCCAGCGACTTGCCGCAGGAGTTGCGCTTCATGATGGAGGTGATCTCCACCGCCGCCGTGCCTTCGTCCTTCATGCGGCCCAGGCGCAGGCAGCCCTGCAGGCCCAGCGTGATCTCGGTCTGCATGTCGGCCAGCTTCTTCTGGATCAGCTGGTTGGCCGCCAGCGGCTTGCCGAACTGCTTGCGATCGAGCACGTACTGGCGGGCCCGGAACCAGCAGTCCTCGGCGGCGCCGAGCGCTCCCCAGGCGATGCCGTAGCGGGCGCTGTTGAGGCAGGTGAACGGGCCCTTCAGGCCGCGCACCTCGGGGAAGGCGTTCTCTTCCGGGCAGAACACGCCGTCCATCACGATTTCGCCGGTGATCGACGCACGCAGGCCCACCTTGCCGTGGATCGCGGGTGCGGTCAGGCCTTTCCAGCCCTTCTCCAGGACGAAACCGCGGATCTGGCCGCCGTCGTCCTTGGCCCAGACGACGAACACGTCGGCGATCGGGCTGTTGGTGATCCACATCTTGGTGCCGGTGAGCTGATAACCGCCGTCGACCTTCTTTGCGCGCGTGATCATGCTGCCGGGGTCGGAGCCGTGGTTCGGCTCCGTCAGGCCGAAGCAGCCGATCCACTCGCCGGTGGCCAGCTTGGGCAGGTACTTGCGCTTGGTCGCCTCGTTGCCGAACTCGAAGATCGGCACCATCACCAGCGAGGACTGCACGCTCATCATCGAGCGGTAGCCGGAGTCGACGCGCTCGACCTCGCGCGCCACCAGGCCGTAGCAAACGTAGTTCAGGCCGGCGCCGCCGTAGGTTTCGGGGATCGTGGGCCCGAGCAGGCCCAGTTCGCCCATCTCGCGGAAGATCGCGACGTCGGTCTGTTCCTTGCGGAACGCCTCGAGCACGCGCGGCGCCAGCCGCTCCTGGCAGTACGCGTGCGCGGCGTCGCGCACGGAGCGCTCGTCGTCGGTGAGTTGCTGGTCCAGCAGCAGCGGGTCGGCCCAGTTGAAGGTTGCTTTGGAAATTGCCATGGTGGTTGTCTCGTCCAGGATGTGAGCCCGAGTTTAATGGCGCAAAATTCTGGGGACAAACGTAAAATCAGCGCCTTATGCATGAGTTTTACGAATGAATCGGCACAGACTGCTGCCCTCCATGTCGCTGCTGACGGCCTTCGAGGCGGCGGCCCGCCACCTGAGCTTCACCCGTGCGGGGGAGGAGCTGGCGCTGACGCAAAGCGCCGTCAGCCGCCAGGTCCAGGCGCTGGAGGCGCTGCTGCAGGTGGAGCTGTTTCGCCGCGCCGGCCGGCGCATCACGATCACCGACGTGGGCGCCATGTACGCGCGCGAGACGGCCGCGGCCATGGAGCGCATCCGCAGCGCCAGCTCGCAGGTGGCGGCGTTTCGCTCGGGCGTGGGTTCGCTGCACCTGGCCACCCTGCCCACCTTCGGCTCCAAATGGCTGCTGCCGCGCCTGAGCGCCTTCTATGCCCGCCACCCCGGGATGCTGGTGCACATGCATTCGCGCATCGGCGAACTGGACCTGGACAAGGCCGGCATGGACGTGGCCATCAACGTGGGCGACGGCCATTGGCCCGGCCTGCTGTCGCACAAGCTGGCCGACGACCGGCGGGTGGTGATCGCCAGCCCCGCCCTGCTGCAGCGCCAGCCGCTGGCCGCGCCCGGCGACGTGCCGCAGCACCTGCTGCTGCAGGTGGCCACGCAGCCGCAAGCCTGGCACGAATGGTGGCAGGGCCAGGCGCTGCCGATGCGCACCATGCGCCTGGGGCCGCAGTTCGAGTATGTCGCGCACATGATCCAGGCCGCGATGTCCGGCATCGGCATCGGGCTGGTGGCACGCAGCCTGGTGGAGGAAGAGCTGCGCAGCGGCTCGCTGGTGATCGCGCTGGACATCCCGGTGCCCTCGCAGCGAGCGTATTACCTGCTGTACACGCCCGAGAAGTCCTCGTTCCCGCCGCTGGTGGCGTTTCGCGACTGGCTGCTCGAGCAGGCGGCCGGCCCCCCCGCGTCAGACTGACCGAGCGGCGCGCTCAGCCGGCCAGCACGGCCGTGCATTCGATCTCGACCTTGGCGCGATCCTCCATCAGCGCCCTGACCTCCACCGCCGTCATCGCCACGTTGTAGGCGCCGATGATTTCGCGATACGCCCGGCCGACCTCCCTGGAGGCAGCCAGGTACTCCCGCTTGTCCGTGACGTACCAGGTCATCCGGACGATATCTTCAGGCTTTCCGCCCGCTTCCTTGAGGACTTCCGCAATATTTTGAAGGGCTTGCCGGGCCTGGGCCGCGAAATCCTCGCCGGCAAACCGCTCCTGGGCGTCCCAGCCGATCATTCCGGCGATGAACAACAGGTTGCCGCGAGCGACGACGCCGTTCGCATAGCCCTTGGGCCGCGGCCAGCCCGGCGGGAGGATCACCTGCATCAGGCGGCCCTCCCGGCGACGTCCTTCAGCAATTCCCGGGCGATGATCAGCTGCTGCACCTCGCTGGCGCCCTCGTAGATGCGCAGCGATCGGATTTCCCGGTAGAGCCGCTCGACCGGCTGCTCGCTGACCACCCCGAGGCCGCCGAAGATCTGCACCGCGGCATCGATCACCTGCTGCGCCCCCTCGGTGGCCGTCAGCTTGGCCATCGCCGCCTCGCGCGTGATCGTCTGCCCCTGGTCGCGCAACCAGGCGGCCCGGTACACCAGCAGCGCCGAGCTGTCGATGGTGGTCGCCATCTGGGCCAGCTTGGCCTGCGTCAGCTGGAAGTCGGCCAGGGTCTGGTTGAACATGCGGCGCGTGGTGGCGCGGTGCAGCGCCTCGTCCAGCGCGCGCCGGGCGAAGCCGAGCGCGGCGGCCGCGACCGAGGTGCGGAACACGTCCAGCGTGCGCATGGCGACCTTGAAGCCCTCCCCCGCCTCGCCGATGCGCTGCGACAGCGGCACCCGGCAGTCGGTGAAGCGCAGTTGCGCCAGCGGATGCGGCGCGATCACGGCGATGCGCTGGGCCACCTCGAAACCCGGCGTGCCGGCTTCCACGATGAAGGCGGAAATGCCGCGCGCGCCCGGCGCCTCTCCGGTGCGGGCGAACACGACGTAGAAATCGGCGATGCCGCCGTTGGAGATCCAGGTCTTCTCGCCGTTGATCACGGCCTCGCCACCCTCGATGCGCGCGCTGCACTGCATGGCACCGACGTCCGAGCCTGCCTCCGGCTCCGACAGGGCGAACGCCGGAATCGCCTCGCCGCGGCCCACCTTGGACAGGTAGCGGTCCCGCTGCCCGGGTGTGCCTTGCAGGCTGATCGCGCCCGAACCCAGCCCCTGCATCGCGAAGGCGAAGTCCGCCAGCCCGCTGTGGCGGGCCAGCGTCTCGCGGATCAGGCAGATCGCGCGGGTGTCGATCGTGTCCTGCGCGCCGTGCGGCCGCCCGGCCACCGCGTTCTTCAGCCAGCCGGCCGCGCCGAGCGAGCGCACCAGCGAGCGGCATTCCGCGTCGACGTCGGCGCCGTGCTCGTGCGGCACGTTCTCCCTGGCCCAGGCCTCCAGCTCGCGCGCCAGGCGCCGGTGCCGGTCCTCGAAGAACGGCCAGTCCAGGTAACGGGTGTCGCTCATGCTTGTCTCCTCTGGTCAATGTCGCTAATTGCCCTCGAACCGGGGCCTGGTCTTCGCGACAAACGCGTGATAGGCACGCGAAAAGTCCTCCGTCATCATGCAGATCGCCTGCGCCTGGGCCTCGGCCTCCAGCGCCTGGTCCACCGTCATCGCCCACTCCTGGTGCAACATGGTCTTGGTGATGCCGTTGGCGAAAGTGGGACCCTCGGCGAATTCGCGCGCCAGCGACTGCGCCGCCTCGAGCAGCGCTTCCGGCGCGCACAGGCGGTTGAAGAAGCCCCAGCGCTCGCCCTCGTCACCGCCCAGCGCGCGGCCGGTGTAGAGCAGTTCGCTCGCCCTGCCTTGGCCGATGATGCGTGGCAGGATGGCGCAGGCGCCCATGTCGCAGCCGGCGAGGCCGACCCGGTTGAACAGGAACGCGGTCTTGCTGCGGGCGGTGCCCAGGCGCACGTCCGACGCCATGGCCACGATCGCGCCGGCGCCGGCGCAGACACCGTCGATGGCGGCGACGATCGGCTGCGGGCAGGCGCGCATGGTCTTGACCAGGTCGCCGGTCATGCGCGTGAACATCAGCAGGTCGGGCGCCTTCAGCCGCACCAGCGGCCCGATGATCTCGTGCACGTCGCCGCCGGAGCAGAAGTTGCCGCCCGCGCCGGCTACCACGACCGCCGTGACGTCATCGGCGTATCTGAGCTGCGCGAAGAGGTCGCGCAATTCCGCGTAGGAGTCGAAGGTCAGCGGGTTCTTGCGTTCCGGGCGGTTGAGGGTCACGGTGGCCACCTTCTCGCGCACCTCCCACAGGAAATGCGTGGCGCGATATCCCGCCAGCTGCCTGCGGTTGCCCGCGGCCAGCGCGGGGTCGATCCGGTCCGTTGCATCGGTCATGAAAGCGCTCCTCGTTGGTGATCAGATCCCTTCGGCCTGCCGCGCCTGCTCCAGCGGCGAGAGTCCCGCGGCCTGCGCCGCGGCTGCCTTCTCGCGCTCCAGGTTGCGTTCGAGCTGGGTCTTGGCGGCGAGGTACTGCTTCGGCCAGGGCAGGTCGTGGTACCCCAGCTTCGCGGCTTCGAGCAGCGTCCAGGACGGGTTGGCCAGGTGCGGGCGCGCGATCGCGCACAGGTCGGCGCGCCCGGCGGCGATGATGCTGTTCACATGGTCGGCCTCGGAGATCGCGCCGACGGCGATCGTCGGGATGCCGGCTTCGTTGCGGATGCGGTCGGCGAACGGCGTCTGGTACATGCGCCCGTAGACCGGTTGCTGCTTCCTGCTGACCTGCCCCGACGAGCAGTCGATCATGTCGGCGCCGGCGGCCTTGAACGCGCGGGCGATCTGCACCGCGTCGTCGGGCGTGATGCCGCCTTCCACCCAGTCGTGGGCCGAGATGCGAACCGACATCGGCAGCTGGTCCGGCCAGGCAGCGCGCATGGCACGGAATACCTCCAGCGGATAGCGCAGGCGGTTCTCCAGCGAACCGCCGTAGCCGTCGGTGCGCTGGTTGGTCAGCGGCGAGATGAAGCTGGAGAGCAGGTAGCCATGCGCGCAATGCAGTTCCAGCCAGTCGAAGCCGGCCTGGGCCGCCAGCCTGGTGCTGTGCACGAAGTCGCCCAGCACGCGCTCCATGTCGGCGCGGTTCATCGCCCGCGCCCAGGAGCTCACCCCGTCGACGTACTGCTGCGGCGAGGCCGAGATCAGCGGCCAGTTGCCCGCTTCCAGCGGCTGCTCCTCGCCTTCCCAGGGCACCCGGGTCGACCCCTTCGCGCCGGCGTGGCCGAGCTGCAGGGCGATCTTCGCGTCGGTGTTCGCATGCACGAATTCGACAATGCGCTTCCAGCCGTCGCGTTGTGCTTCGTTCCACAGGCCCGGGCAGCCGGGCGTGATCCGGGCGTCCGGGGTCGGGCAGGTCATCTCCGCGACGACCATGCCGGCCCCACCCATCGCGCGGGCGCCGAGGTGCACCAGGTGGAAGTCGGCCGGCACGCCGTCGACGCACGAGTACTGCGCCATCGGCGACACCACGACGCGGTTCTTCAGCGTCACGCTGCGCGCGCGGAACGGCGTGAGCATCGGCGGCACCGGCTGCTGCGGCGGACGGCGCTGCAAGCCGGCATGTTCCGCGATCCAGTCCTCGTACCGCTCCACGTACTGCCTGTCGCGCAGGCGCAGGTTCTCGTGGCTGATGCGCTGGCTGCGCGTGAGCAGCGAATAGGCGAACTGCTCCGGCGGCAGCTGCGCATACCGCGCGACGTTCTCGAACCATTCGGTGGAGTTGCGGGCGGCGTTCTGGATGCGCAGCACTTCGACGCTGCGCACCGCCTCGTAGTCGGCCAGCGCCTGCATCAGCCGCTCGTCCTGGGTCTGCACCTCCCGTTCGTCCTGAGCCTGCACCAACCGTTCGTCCTGAGCCTGCACCAACCGTTCGTCCTGAGCCTGTCGAAGGACCGGCGAACGGCCGATGCAGCGCGCCAGCTCGATCGCGTCCTCCAGCGCCAGCTTGGTGCCGGACCCGATCGAGAAATGCGCCGTGTGGGCGGCGTCCCCCATGAGCACCACCGGCGCGCGGCCGTTGTGGTGCACCCAGCGGCGGCACACCACGCGCGGAAAGCGGATCCACTGCGCGGAGCCGCGCAGGTGCGCCGCGTTCGACATCAACGGCTGGCCGTCCAGGTACTTCGCGAACAGCCGCTCGCAGAAGGCGATCGCCTCTTCCTTGCTCATGTCCTCCAGGCCGGCGCGGCGCCAGACGTCCTCGGGCGCCTCGACGATGAACGTGGAGGTGTCGCCGTCGAACTGGTAGGCGTGGGCCTGGAACCAGCCGTGCCCCGTCTCCTCGAAGGCGAACGTGAACGCGTCGAACTTCCTGCGCGTGCCGAGCCAGACGAAGCGGCAGCGGCGCAGGTCGATGTCGGGCTGGAAGGCGTCCGCGTATCGGTTGCGGATGCGGCTGTTCAGGCCGTCGCTGGCGACGATCAGGTCGGCGTCCGGGTACTCCATGTCGTCCTGGACGTCGGTCTCGAACACCAGCTTCACGCCCAGCTCCTCGCAGCGCCGCTGCAGGATGTTCAGCAGGCGCTTGCGGCCGATGCCGCAAAAGCCGTGGCCGCCGGAGCGGATGGTGCGGCCGCGGAAGTTGACCTCGATGTCGTCCCAGTGGTTGAACGCGCCCAGGATCTGCGCCGCGGTCGGCGGATCCGCCGCCTGCAGGTTGCCCAGGGTCTGGTCCGAGAACACCACGCCCCAGCCGAAGGTGTCGTAGGCGCGGTTGCGCTCCACGACGCGAACCTCGTGGGCCGGATCCTGCTGCTTCATGAGGAGCGCGAAATACAGGCCGGCCGGCCCGCCGCCGATGCACACGATGTTCATGACCGCCCCACGGATGGATGCTTCAAGTCTAAAGCATCGAGCCGGCGGCCCGGACCTGGGATATCCCTCAGGCGGCCGTCGGCGCGGCGGCGCGCGCCAGCGCCATGACCTCGCCGGCGGGAAGGGTTTTCAGCCGGTGGTCGCTCCAGACCTGCCGCCACCGGCGGGCGCCGGGCTGGCCGTGGCGCAGGCCGAGCATGTGGCGGGCAATCGAGTGCCACGGTGTTCCGTGCTCGTCCGCCTGGCGCGCCATGTAGTCGACCATCTGCTCCTCCACCTGGTCGCGGCTGCACGGCGGCTCGCCCGTCGCGCCAAAGAAGCGGCGGTCCCAGTCCGCCAGCCACCAGGGGTCGTGGTACGCCTGCCGCCCGACCATGACGCCGTCGAGCGCCCGCAACTGGGCGTCCACCTGGTCGCCGGTCGTGATCCCGCCGTTGATGGCGATGGTCAGCTGCGGGAACTCGCGCTTGAGGCGGTGCACCAGCTCGTAGCGCAGCGGCGGCACCTCGCGGTTCTCCTTGGGCGACAGGCCCTTGAGCCAGGCGTTGCGGGCGTGCACGAGAAAGACGCTGCAGCCGGCCTCGCTGACGGCGCCGACGAAATCGCGCACGAACTCGTAGCGCTCCTCGCGGTCGATGCCGATGCGGTGCTTGACGGTCACGGGCACCTGCACCGCGTCCACCATCGCCTTGACGCAATCGGCCACCAGCTGCGGCTCGGCCATCAGGCAGGCGCCGAACGAACCGCGCTGCACCCGCTCGCTGGGGCAGCCGCAGTTGAGGTTGATTTCGTCGTAGCCCCAGCGCTCGCCCAGCCGCGCGCACTGGGCCAGGTCGGCGGGCTCGCTGCCGCCGAGCTGCAGGGCGACCGGATGTTCTTCCGGATTGAAATCCAGATGCCGCGGCACGTCCCCGTGCAGCAGCGCGCCGGTCGTCACCATCTCGGTGTACAGCAGCGCGTGACGCGTCAGGAGCCGGTGGAAGTAGCGGCAGTGCCGGTCGGTCCAGTCGAGCATCGGCGCGACGCTCATGCGCCACCGGTCGCGGTCATTGGTCGTTTGTTGAGGCGAGTGAACTCTCATGGCGGCTGATGCTCAGGCCACGAGTCTCCCACGATTGCTGCAACGGTTCAGCCGGTTGTGGAACGCAGGATCAGATACGCCCCCGCGAGGCAGGCAAAAGCGATGAGACCGGTTCCCGAGATCCCGATCGCCCACACCATCCACTCCCCGAACTTCGGGTTTCCGGTACGCCAAGGCGGAGACCCGGGTTCATCGACCCGATGGCCGCGGGCCAGAAGCCCGACGGCGAAGGCGAACAGCACTCCGCAGAGCAACGCAAGCCCCACTCGCAAGTCCAGCCCGGCAAATGCAAACGGCGAGGCCGGTACGCTCAACACCCCAAACGTGACCAGCGCCACCAAGGCCATGACCGAGCCAGCGAGCAAACGGGACGATCGCGAACGCCGCATGAGCATATGTATGGGCCAAGAGCATCAGTTCGGCCTATGAGATTTCCACTACAAGATCTCGCTAAGGCCGGTGCTTGAAAAAGAGATACAAAAGAAGAACGAGGACCGCTGCAACTGCGAGGAGCACGATTACGATTAGCACGCGCGTCAAAATTGAATAGAAGTTTGATGTACGCCCCAACAAATAAAGCTTAAGGCCATCGGTGAGATGCCCACGGACAATTTCGGCTGAGCCATTAATAAGTCTGGCGCTCGGGCGCTACCGCATAAGCCGCGCGCACTCCCTCTTGGCCCATCGCGGAATGCCAAACAAGGCCAACCCAACGGCAACCGGGTAAAGAAGCGCCAGTATGACCTCGATTCGCATCTCAACTCCTTAACAGCGCGTACTATCGTGGACACATCTCTGGAAATGTGTTTGTCGGCCAATTCCGCGGCAATGGCGGCGGCGTTGGCTGCACCGGCGGTAACGACTGACCTGGATTGATCATGTCATGAAGAGTGCTGCCCATAGGCTCTCCGCCGAGGTATTCGCCAAGCCAAGTTGCCCCGTAGCCGACTCCGAATCCAGCAAAGAAGGCACCCCTATGAGGAAGGTGGCTACCGGAGCCGACGAAATGTCTCTCGACAGAACCTCGCCGACGTCGATCTTGCGAATCTGGCAAGCAGTACTCGCGGAACAATTTTGCGACAAGATTTCCGGCGGCAATTTCGAACTGGTGACATGCCACGAAACTCCGACACCCTCCTTCTCCAAACTCCGAAAAGTTGCCAGCCACTGCTCAGACTTCACCTCAGTCCATTGTTTTGGAATCGGAATCAGACCAAAAAGCTGGACCGTCTGACGTCCAGGTTCGTACCAGAGTTCCAGAAGCCAGTCGTCACTGAATTGAACGCTCCGAGAGCCAACACACACTTGGCTCGGGGTGCCAAATCGGACGCGTTCGAGGAACCGGAGCCCTCTGTCGGTGGAGAGCAAGAGCGCCGCCACACCAAATACAATCATCGCGATCGCAACCCGGAATGGCCGGCTCATTCGGCCATGGCCAAACAGTGGGTGAAATTGAAAATCTGACCCCAATTTCTCCACGTCGCGGCAGGTGCGATCTGAACAAATGTTGTGCGCACCACAGGTATCTACGCACCCGTATACAGCCAACGCAACAAGATGTACCAGAGGGCAATCAACAGACCTACCACAAGCGCTAGCACGGCGCGATTGCGATACAGGCCAAACCAAATCAACCATCCGGCAACGCCATAGAGCATCCCGTTGATCGCCACCGAGACAGCAGGAATCGCGATGCTTCGGCCTTCAGGATCAGCCATCAAGAGCGGCCAGCTTGGCCACAGGATGGATAGAAACTGCAAGTGCCGCTCCGAGATGGCCCACCCAACAAAGACAGGACTCCCGCGCGCGACGACCCAATAAACTAGCAGCCAGAGGAGAGGGATCGCGGCACCAACGGCCGCGGCCGTCGTGGCAAAGCGGCGCTGGTTCATGGCCTACCCGACAATCCTGGGAAATAGATTCGGGGAACAGGTGAGCTAGGGGAGGATACCCCGCCTTGCTCCAGCACAGATCGAACAAAATTCGTGCAATTGTTGCCCCCAAGCTGATAAGTCCCAGGATCCGCGGTCGTCCGAGCGATGAAGTCGGCCATTATCCTGTCTTGCTCGGCAGTCGTCCCGATAGTGGTGCACTGCTCGGCCCCTCTGGTGTCCGGCTTCACAGGTGCAGGCGTACCGGTGATCGCGGCAAGTCCAGGCGACTCGCTACGAGGGTACAGCCCAACCGTCGAAGAACTGTTAATTCCAATCCCGACATGTCCAGCCGGACCTGCGCCCGGATACAAGCACACAGGTGTCACATCCGGGGTCGATCCCCGAATTGCGGCCAAGCCATTGGCCGCAATTCGGGGGCCCTCGCCCCGTCCTCCCGGGACTTACTTCATGTGCAACCCGCCGTTGACCGAGAAGTCGGCGCCGGTGGAGTAGCCGCTCTCGTCGGATGCCAGCCAGGCGATGATCGACGCGATCTCGCTGGGCTCGCCCAGGCGCTTGACGGGGATGGTGGCGACGATCTTGTCCAGGACGTCCTGGCGGATCGACTTGACCATGTCGGTGCCGATGTAGCCGGGGCTCACGGTGTTCACGGTCACGCCCTTCGTCGCCAGCTCCTGCGCCAGCGCCATGGTGAAGCCGTGCATGCCGGCCTTGGCCGCGGAGTAGTTGGTCTGGCCGGCCTGTCCCTTCTCTCCGTTGACGGAGCTGATGTTGATGATGCGGCCCCACCCCTTCTCCACCATGTCGGCGACGACCTGCTTGGTCACGTTGAACATCGAGTTGAGGTTGGTCTCGATCACCGCGTCCCAGTCTTCGCGCGTCATCTTCAGGAACATGCGGTCGCGCGTGATGCCGGCGTTGTTCACCAGCACGTCGATCGGCCCGTGCTCGGCCTTCGCCTTGCCGAACGCCTGCACCGTCGAATCCCAGCTGCCGACGTTGCCGACGGAGGCATAGAAGGTGTAGCCCTGCTCCTTTTGCTCGCCCAGCCAGCGGGCGTGGTCGCGTGTCGGGCCGCAGCCGGCGATGACCGTGAAACCCTCGCGGTGCAGGCGCTGGCAGATCGCCGTGCCGATGCCGCCCATGCCACCGGTCACGTATGCGTTTTTCTGGCTCATCATGTTCTCCCTTGCGTTGATGTCGTGAGCTTCGCACAGCCCGCGCGCGGCGGGCTCCAAGTCCCTGCGGCGCGCTCAGGTGCGTTCGAGCGCCATGGACACGCCCATGCCGCCGCCGATGCACAGCGCCGCGATGCCCTTCTTCGACTCGCGGCGGCGCATCTCGTGCAACAGCGTCACCAGCACCCGGCAGCCCGAAGCGCCGATCGGATGGCCGAGGGCGATCGCGCCGCCGTTGACGTTCACGCGAACGGTGTCGATGCCCAGTTCCTTGTTGACGGCGCACGCCTGGGCCGCGAAGGCCTCGTTGAGCTCGAACAGGTCGACGTCGCCGGCCTGCCAGCCGGCACGGCTGAGCACCTTGCGGGTGGCTGGCACCGGGCCCAGCCCCATGGTGGCCGGATCGAGTCCGCTGGTGGCGAAGGCCCGGATGCGGGCGAGCGGCGTGCAGCCGAGCTCGGCCGCCTTGCGCGCGCTCATCACCACCACCGCGGCCGCGCCGTCGTTGATGCCGGAGGCGTTGCCGGCGGTGACGGAACCGGCCTTGTCGAAGGCGGGACGCAGGCCGGCCAATGCCTCGGCATTGGTCTTGCGGTTGATGTATTCGTCGCTGTCGAACACGACCGGGTCGCCCTTGCGCTGCGGGATCGCCACCGGGACGATCTCATCCTTGAATCGCCCCGCTTCCTGCGCCGCGGCGGCCTTCTGCTGGCTGGCCAGCGCCAGCGCGTCCTGCGCCTCGCGGCTGATGCTGTGCAGCCGCGCCACGTTCTCGGCCGTGATGCCCATGTGGTACTGGTTGTAGACGTCCCACAGGCCGTCCACGATCATCGTGTCGACCAGCTTCCAGTCGCCCATGCGCTGGCCGTCGCGCGAGTTCGGCAGCACGTGCGGCGCCGCGCTCATGTTCTCCTGGCCCCCGGCCACGACGATGTCGCTGTCGCCCCAGGCAACCGCCTGCGCGGCCAGCATGACGGCCTTCAGGCCCGAGCCGCACACCGCGTTGATGGTCAGGCCCGGCACCTCCTTGGGCAGGCCGGCCTTCAGCAGCGCCTGGCGCGCCGGGTTCTGCCCGGCACCGGCCGCGAGCACCTGGCCCATGATCACCTCGCCGACCAGCGCCGGGTCGACCTTGGCCCGGGCGAGGGCTTCCCTGATGACGATCGAACCCAGCTCCGGGGCGGCCACCCGCGCGAGCGAGCCGCCGAACTTGCCGACACCGGTGCGGACGGCTGAAACGATGACGATGTCTTCCATCTGAATCTCCTTCGCTGAAAGTGCTGTTGTCACGCCCTGGCGCGGACATAGCGGCCCGGCGCCGCCTCGATCGGCTTGTGACCGGCGCTGCCGTAGCGCCTGGGCGCGGCGATCTGTTTGCCCGCGTGCGGCTTCAGCCACGCGGCCCAGTCGGGCCACCAGCTGCCGGGGTGCTCCTTGGCCCCCGCCAGCCACTGCGCGTGCGTCTTCGGCAGCTTGTCGTTGGTCCAGTAGGACCGCTTGTTCTTCGCCGGCGGGTTGATCACGCCCGCGATGTGGCCCGACGCACCCATCACGAAGCGCTTCTTGCCCGGCAGGTGCTGGGTCGAGGCATAGGCCCCGCCGATCGGCACGATGTGGTCCTCGCGCGAGCCGTAGATGTAGACCGGCAGGTCCACCTTGCCCAGGTCCACCTTCTCGCCGCAGACCACGCACTTGCCCGGCTTGACGAGGTTGTTCTCGAAATAGGTGTTGCGCAGGTACCAGGCGTACATCGGCCCCGGCAGGTTGGTCGAATCGCTGTTCCAGTACAGCAGGTCGAACGGCGGCGGCGTCTCCCCTTTCAGGTAGTTGCCGACGACATAGTTCCACACCAGGTCGTTGGGGCGCAGGAAGCTGAAGGTCGACGCGAGCTCCTGGCCCTTGAGGATGCCGCCCTGGCCCAGCTGCAGCTCGCGAAACTTGACGAGCGCCTCGTCGATGAAGACGTCGAGCACGCCGGTGTCGGAGAAGTCCAGGAACGCCGTCAGCAGCGTGGCCGAGGCGACCGGCCGCTCGCCGCGGGCTGCCAGCACCGCCAGCGCCGTCCCCAGGATGGTGCCGCCCACGCAGAAGCCCAGCGCGTTGATCTGCGGCACCGCCGCGATCTCGCGCACCACTTCGATGGCCTTCAGCGCGCCATCGCCGACGTAGTCGTCCCAGGTCACGCCGGCCATGGACGCGTCCGGGTTGCGCCAGCTCACCAGGAAGGTGCGGTGTCCCTGCTCCGCCAGGTAACGCACCAGCGAGTTCTCCGGCTGCAGGTCGAGGATGTAGAACTTGTTGATGCAGGGCGGGATCAGCAGGAACGGCCGCTCGTACACCTTGGCCGTCAACGGCTTGTATTCGACCAGCTGGAACAGCTCGTTCTCGAACACGACGGCGCCCTCGGTGGTCGCGACATTGCGGCCGACCTCGAAGACGCTCTCGTCGGTCATCGAGACATGGCCCTGCTGGATGTCCTTGAGCAGGTTCTGCACCCCGCGGGCGATGCTTTCGCCGTTGGTTTCCACGGCCTTGCGCTGCGCCTCGGCGTTGAGCGCCAGGAAATTGCTGGGCGCCGATGCGGCCATCCACTGTTCGACGGCGAAGCGCAGCCGCGCCTTGGTCTTTTCGTCGGTCTCCGCCGCTTCGGCCAGTCCCAGCAGGACACGGGCGTTCAGCAGGTACAGCGCCGCCGAGTAGGCGGCCACCGGGTTGGCGCTCCAGGCATCGGACGCGAAGCGCTTGTCGGCGGCGGCCGGCTGGGCGCCCAGTCCGTGGTTCCACAGCTGCGCGGCTTCGCGCAGGTAGGCGTCCTGCAGCGCCTGCAGTTTCTCGGGCGCGAAGCGCAGCATCGGAGCGGCCGCGCTCGCGGGCGGCGCGAACGACTGCATCGCCTTCGTCCAGTTCGCACCGAGGTCTTGCTGGAACCGGCGGGCCGCTGCCATCCAGTCTGCTTCAGAATTCATGCACTTTCCTCGCGACCGATGTTGCCCGCGTCGGGCAAGTATCCCATCAACAATGTTGCGCTGCAACACGACACAACGCCCTGCTTCCGATGTACCTCGTCGTCATTGCCTGGCTGTACGTGGCCCTCATGATGGCCGTGGCCGAAGCCACGCACAGTTCAGGCACCTTGCTTGGCGCCTTCTTCACGTTTGTACTCTATGGCGCGATTCCCGTGGCGCTGGTGGTGTACATCGGCGGCCGGCCGGCGCGGCGGCGGGCCACCCAGGCGCGCGAGGCGGCAGCGGCGGCGGCGCGGCGGGAGGCGCCTTCAGGCGCGCCAGATGGCGGCGGCGAGGCGGCCGCTGATGCCGCGGTCCCGGCGGTGCGAAAAGAACCGTGAGGCGTCGGCGACGGTGCACCAGCGGGCGGTGCCGTCGTTGCCATGGATCCGGCCCACACCCAGCGCCAGCAGCCGGCGACGCGCCAGGCCCGGCAGGTTCGCCAGCCACTTGCCGCTGCCATGCGGCGCGAACAGCGCGGCGCAGCCGGGGTCGGTGGCCTCGAACGCCGCCTTCACCTCGGGCCCGACCTCGAACGCCTGCGGGCCGATGCACGGGCCGAGCCATGCCAGCGTGCCCGCCGGGCCGCCGCCCGAGTCCCAGAGCGCCCGGCACGCCGCTTCGATCACACCCTGCCCCGCCGCGCCGGCCAGCCCGCGCCAGCCTGCGTGGGCGGCGCCGATCGCCTTGCCGTCGGCAGTCGCCAGCAGCACCGGCAGGCAGTCGGCCACCATGATCGTGCACGCCACGCCGGCTTCGCCGGTCACGCAGGCGTCGGCCTGCACGCCGTCGCGGCTGGCCGGCGAGAGTCGGGCCACCTGAGTGCCGTGCACCTGTTCCATGAACACCGGGCGCGCCCGGACGGCGGCGGCGAAGATCCGCCGGTTGGCCGCCACGGCCGCCTCGGCGTCGCCGACATGCGAGCCGAGGTTCAGGCTGGCGTACGGCCCTTCCGACACCCCGCCATCGCGCGTCGTGCACACGGCCCGCACGCCGGCCGGCAGCGGCCAGTCGGGCACGATCCAGCCGGCGGCGGCCTGCACGTTCAGCCTTCGTTGTCCGGACAGTTCGACGGCTGCGCGCGCTGGAAGGCCGGCAGCGCCATGCACGCGTCGAAGGCCGCCATGGTGCGCGGCAGGCCGTCGAAGTTCACGTCGAAGCGCCGGCCGTTGAAGACCTGCGGCACCAGGCAGCAGTCGGCCAGCGTCGGCGTGCCGCCGAAGCAATAGGTTCCGTCCGGCAACTGTGCCAATTCGCGCTCCAACGCCTCGAGGCCGTCGCGTACCCAGTGCCGGTACCAGGCGTTCTTGGCCTCTTCATCGACCTTCAGCTCGCGCACCAGGTACTTCAGCACGCGCAGGTTGTTCAGCGGATGAATCTCGCAGGCAATGAGCTGGGCCAGGGCCCGCACCCGGGCGCGCGCCAGCGCATCGCGCGGCAGCAGCGGCGGCTCGGGATGGGTCTCGTCGAGGTACTCGATGATCGCCATCGACTGGCCCAGGTGCTCGCCCGTGTCGAGCTGCAGCGTCGGCACCAGCATCGCCGGCGACACCGCGGCATACGCCGGCTCCCTGTGCGCGCCCTTGGGCAGGTGCACCGGAACGTAGTCGTAGGGCAACCCCTTCAGCGCCAGCGCGATGCGCACGCGAAACGACGCGGACGAGCGGAAGTAGTTGTACAGCTTCATGCCCGCAGCATAACGCCGCCGCTGCGGGTGCCAGCGGCCACTGCCCGATCGGCCTGGCGCGGCAGCGAGCCGGTCCGGCCGCGGACCAGAGCCGCCGGCGAGTTCCGTGCGTGAACTACAGCCCTACAGCCCGGCTTCCTTCTTGAGTCGGCGGATGGCCGTGATCACGTCGAGCGAAGCGCCGGAGTACGCCATTCCTTGCCCCAGCATGGACTCGGCCTCGGCGTAACGCTTCGCGTTGATCGCCTGCGCCACCTGGCCCGCGGCGGTGTGGAAGCTCGCATGCCGCTCCAGGCACTCGCGATAGGCGGGCAGCTTGCTCCACTGCGTCTTCGCCTCGCCGTGCAGCCACTTGCCCAGTTCGCAGCAGTTGTCCTTCGAGATCGTCGCGGCGCGCCCTCGCACCGGACCAACGGCCAGGGCTAGTGACGCGCGACACCATCGCCTGGTTCCACGACCACTACCTCGCCGATCCGGCGCAGGACCTGGACTGGCGGGCCTCGCCGCTGCTGCATCGGGACCTCAGCGGGTTGCCGCCGGCGTGCTGACGGCCGGCCACGATCCGCTGCGCGACGAGGGACTGCAGTACGCCCAGGCGCTCACCGCCGCCGGCAACGCGGCGACGCTGGTGTGCTTCGAACGCCAGATCCATGGCTTCATCCTGATGGGCAAGATCATCGACGAAGCCAACGTCGCCGTGCAGCTGTGCGCCGCGCAACTACGCCAGGCGCTGCGGCCGGCGTAGACTCTGGCGCTGCGCCAATCCATCACCCGACCAGAACCATGATTCTCGAAATCGCCGACATCCGCATCCAGCCCGGCCAGCAGGCCGCCTTCGAGGAAGCCATCCAGCGCGGCGTCGCCACCGTCGCCTCCAAGGCCCAGGGCATGCGCGGCTTCAAGGTCAATCGCTGCATCGAGTCGCCCGAGCGTTACGTGCTGCAGATCTTCTGGGACCGGCTCGAGGACCACACCGTCGGCTTCCGGCAAGGCCCGCTCTTCGCGCAGTGGCGCGCCATCGTCGGTCCGTTCTTCGCCGGCCCGCCGCTGGTGGAGCACTTCGAACTGGTGGCCAAGTCGCCCCTGCCCGAATGAGCGAAGGCCGCCCGCGGGCGGCCTTCGGATGGCGGGCAATGCCGTTCAGCGGGTGGCGACGTTCGCCCGTTCGCCCAGGAAGATCTCCACGCGCCGGTTGCGCGCGCGCCCGGCCTCGGTGCTGTTGTCGGCGACCGGCTCGCGCTCGCCGCGGCCGGCGATGACGATCCGGCCGGGATCGACGCCGCGCGCGGCCAGGTAGTTCCTGGCGGCCTGGGCCCGCTGCACCGACAGTGGATCGTTGACGGCGTCGGAGCCGGTGTTGTCGGTATGGCCGATGATGCGCACCTCGGTGTTCGGCTGGGTGGACAGGCCGCTGGCGAACTGGTCGAGGATCGGGCGCAGGTTGGGCTTGATGTCGGCCCGGCCGGTGTCGAACGAGATGTCGCTCGGGATGTTCAGCTTGAGCTGGTTGTCGGGCGTCTGCGATACCTGCACGCCCGAGCCCATGGTCGCGCGCTCCATCGCCAGCTTCTTCTCCTGCATGTGGCGCGACCACACGTAGCCGCCGGCCGCGCCCACCAGTCCGCCGATGGCCGCGCCGCGCGTGTCGCCGCCGATCGCCGCGCCCGCCAGCGCCCCCACGCCGGCGCCGATCGCCGTGCTCTTCGCCGTCGGCGACATGTTGCCCATGTTCATGTCGGCGCACCCGGCCGTCACCAGCGCCGCGGCGCCCAGCAGCGCCAGCAGCGGACGCCCCGCGGATATCGTCTTTTTCATTTCGCTTCCCTTTCGTTGCACGTTCCTGTCATTCAACGTCGGCAATGCGGCAGGTTTCAATCGGACACGACTGAATGCCTTGTAGGACAAGGCTGCGACTGCCGGAGTGCCGGCGCGACCTTGTCCGCGACACCGGTCCGGCATTCGCGCCCGGCGCGCTCACGGTCCAGGTACCGGCTATGCTGTCGCTGTTTCCCTTGCCCGCGGAGGACGAGTGCTGCAGTCCCAGAACCTCATCGTTGCCGGTGGCGGCATCGGCGGGCTGGCCGCCGCGTTCGTCCTGGCGCGCGACGGCCACGCGGTCACCGTGCTCGAGCAGTCGGCGGCCTTCGGCGAGATCGGCGCCGGCATCCAGCTCGGCCCCAACATCTTCCGCATGTTCGAGTACCTGGGCCTGACCGACGCGGTGAGCCGGGTCGCGTTCTTTCCGCCCGGCATGGGGATGAACGACGTGCGCACCGGCGAGAAGGTGGTGCGCGTCGCGCTCGGCGAGGCGGCGCGCGCCGCCTATGGCCATCCCTATGGGGTGATCTACCGCGCCGACCTGCACCAGGTCTTTCTCGATGCCTGCCGCGCCATGCCCAACGTGACGCTGCGCACGTCGAGCAAGGTCGAATCGTTCACGCAGTCCCCCGCCGGCGTCACCGTGCGGCTCGCCGCCGGCGAGGAACGGCACGGCGACGCCCTGATCGGCGCCGACGGGCTCTGGAGCCGCATCCGCGACAGCGTCGTCGGCGACGGCAAGCCGCGCGTTTCCGGCCACATCGCGTATCGCGCCGTCCTGAAGCGCGAGGAGGTGCCGGCGCACCTGTGGAGCGACGACGTGGTGCTGTGGGGCGGCGAAAAGACGCACCTGGTCCACTACCCGCTGCGCCGCGGCGAGCTGTTCAACCTGGTCGCCGTGTTCCACAGCGACAGGTACGACGAGGGCTGGAACACCTTCGGCGATCCGGCCGAGCTGGACCAGCGGTTCGCGCAGGCCGTCCCGCAGGTGCGCGAGCTGCTGGCCAAGATCGAGACCTGGAAGATGTGGGTGCTGTGCGACCGCGAGCCGGTCAGGAACTGGAGCGACCGGCGCGTCACGCTGCTCGGCGACGCCGCGCACCCGATGCTGCAGTACCTGGCGCAGGGCGCCGGGCAGGCCATCGAGGACGCCGTCGTGCTGGGCGCCGCGCTGCGCCACGCGAAGGGCGAGATCGAGCCGGCGTTCCAGCGCTACCAGCAGGCGCGCTACCTGCGCACGGGCCGGGTGCAGCTCACGGCCCGCTTCTACGGCGACATCTACCACGCCTCGGGCGTCGCCCGCGAATTGCGCAACACGATGTTCCAGGGCGGCCGGGAGTCGGCCGGCTTCGCCGGGCTGAAATGGATGTACGACGGCATCGCGCCGGACCGGCTGTTCGAGTGAAGATGACCACGACAGACGCATTGATGGAGCCGGCGCGCCGCACGCCGGTGCTCGGCGAATACGAAGTGGTGGTGCTCGGCGGCGGCCCCGCCGGCATGGCGGCGGCGGTGGCGGCCGCGCGCGCGGGCCGTTCCACGCTGCTCGTCGAGCGCTACGGCTTTCTCGGCGGCATGGGCACGGCCGCCGGCGTCACCAATTTCTGCGGGCTGCACGCGAACGTGCACGGCGACATCCGCCAGGTGGTGCACGGCGTCGCCGACGACCTGCTGCAGCGCATCGCGGCCCTGGGCGGGTTGAATGAGCCGCACGCCTTGTTCGGCAAGACGGTGGCGCAGGCCTATGACACGGCGGCCTACAAGATCGCCGCCGACGACCTGCTGGCGGGCGCCGGCGTGCAGGTCCTGTTCCACGCGCTGGCGGCCGGCGTGGTGATGGACGGGGCCAGCCGGGTGAAGGCACTGCTGGTGGAGACCAGGTCCGGCCGCCGCGCGGTGCTGGGCCGCGCCTTCGTCGACTGCTCGGGCGACGGCGATCTGGCGGCGTGGGCCGGCGCGCCGTACGAGAAGGGCGACGGCGACGGGCACATGCTGTATCCGTCGACCATGTTCCGCATCAACGGCGTCGATCCGCAGCGCGCCGGCCGGGCCTGGGAAACCATCCCCCGGCTGATGGCGCGGGCGCAGGCTGAGGGCCGCTGGCGCTTTCCGCGCAAGGGCGCGATCGTGCGCCCGCAGAAGAGCGGCATCGAATGGCGCGTCAACCTCACGCAACTGGCCAACGCCAACGGCGACGCGATGGACGGCACCGACGCGCTGGAACTGAGCGAAGCCGAGATGCTCGGGCGCCGCCAGATCGCGAGCGTCGCCGGGTTCCTCAAGGAAGTGCCCGGCTTCGAAGCGTCCTACATCGTCGACATCGCGCCGCAGGTCGGGATCCGCGAGACCCGCCGGGTGCTGGGTCGCTACCTGCTCACCGAGCGCGACGTGCTGGACTGCGCCAGCTTCGACGACACGATCGGCGTCAACGGCTGGCCGCTGGAGCTGCACCTGAAGGGTGACGTCGAGTTCCGCTGGCCGGCGATCCCCGGCAGCCGTGGCTTCAACCACCTGCCGTACCGCATGACGGTGCCGCTGGGCCTCGAGAACCTCTGGGTGGCCGGCCGCTGCGCGTCGATGACGCACGAGGCCCAGTCGGCGGCGCGCGTCACCGGCGCCTGCTTCGTGATGGGACAGGCTGCCGGCGCGGCCGCGGACCTCGCCCTCGACGCCGGTTGCGCCGCCGCCGACGTCGACATCCCGGCCCTGCAGGGCCGGCTCGAATCCGAGGGGGCCTGGCTCGGGCGCCATTGGTAACCAGGAAGGGAGACAGACATGAACGCACCGCATCGCCCCGACGCCGGTCGGGCCGCATCGACCGCGCCGCTGCGCCAGCAGCTGTACCGCGACATGGACCCGCTGAACCTCACGCCGTTGTGGGAGGTGCTGCATGCGCTGGTGCCCCGGCAGCCCGCGAGCCCGTGCATCCCGGCACTGTGGCGCTACGAGGCGGTCAGGCCGTTCCTGATGCGCGCCGGCGAGGCGATCACGGCCGAAGAGGCCGTGCGCCGGGTGTTGATCCTGGAGAACCCGGCACTGCGCGGCCGGTCGGCGGCGACGCAGTCGCTCTACGCCGGGCTGCAACTGATCCTGCCCGGCGAAGTGGCGCCCAGCCACCGCCACACCCAGAGCGCCCTGCGCTTCATCGTCGAGGGTTCGGGGGCGTACACCGCCGTGGCCGGGGAGCGCACGACCATGCACCCGGGCGACTTCATCATCACCCCGAGCTGGACCTGGCACGACCACGGCCACGAGGGCCAGGCGCCGGTGGTGTGGCTGGACGGGCTCGACATCCCGATGGTCCGCCTGCTGGACGCCGGCTTCGCCGAAAACGACACCCGCCGCTCGCAGGTGGTCACTCGCGCCGAGGGCACCAGTTTCGCCCGGTACGGCCACAACATGGCGCCGGTGCGCCACGAAGCGCCTTTCGGGCAGACGTCCCCGATCTTCAGCTATCCATACGAGCGCAGCCGCGAGGCGCTGGAGCAGCTCGAACGCGATGCGCCGGTCGATGAATGGGACGGCGTGAAGCTGCGCTACCTGAATCCGCTGACCGGCGGCTCGCCGATGCCGACCATGGCCACGTTCATGCAGAAACTGCCGGCGGGCTTCGCCGGCAAGCCCTGGCGCCAGACCGACGGCGCCGTGTACAGCGTCGTCGAGGGCTCGGGCGAGGTCGCCATCGAGTCGGACGCGGGCGCATGGCGCTTCCCGTTCGGCCCGCGCGACCACTTCGTCGTGCCGTCGTGGCACACTGCGCGGTTGAGCTCGCAGCGAGGCTGCGTGCTGTTCAGTTTTTCCGACCGGCCCGTGCATCAGGCGCTGGGCCTTCACCACGAAGAAAGGTTGTCATGAGCTACGTTTTCAATCCGGCGCCGGTGGCGTCCGTGCCGGTGCTGGGCCGACCCGAGCGCTTCCCGGTGCATCGCATCTACTGCGTCGGCCGCAATTACGCGGAGCACGCCAAGGAGATGGGGTTCACCGGCCGCGAGGCGCCCTTCTTCTTCCTCAAGCCAGCCGACGCCGTGGTGCCCGTGAACCAGGGTGAGACCGGCACCATGCCGTACCCGACGCTGACCCGCGACCTGCACCACGAGATCGAACTGGTGGTGGCGATCGGCACCGGCGGCAAGAACATCAAGGCCGCCGACGCCGCCAAGCACATCTGGGGCTACGCGGTGGGCCTGGACATGACCCGGCGCGACCTGCAGGGCGAAATGAAGAAGCAGGGCCGGCCCTGGTGCATCGGCAAGGGCTTCGACAAGGCGGCGCCCATTGGCCCGATCACCCCGGCGGCGCAGGCCGGCGACGTGGCCAATGCCGAGATCTGGCTGCAGGTGAACGGCAAGGACCGCCAGCGCAGCAACGTCTCGCAGCTGATCTGGAACATCGGCGAGGTGATCGAGCACCTCTCCGCCGCCTGGGAGCTGCAGCCCGGCGACCTGATCTTCACCGGCACGCCTGAGGGCGTGGCTGCGGTCGTGGCCGGCGATACGCTGTCCGGCGGGGTCAAGGGCCTGGGCGAACTGTCCGTCAAGGTCGTCGCGGCCTGAGCGCGGGCGGCGCCCGGCGCCGGCGGCCAGGGAGGAAGCAGCGGCCGGACCAGAACATCGAAGACAAGAACAGACGGAGAGGAGTTCCCGCGTGCGCGTCCTGGAGAGCCTGGCGAAGCTGTGCGCCATCCTGGCCGGCGTCCTGCTCACGGTGATCACGCTGATGACCTGCGTCAGCCTGATCGGGCGCAACACCATCGGCTGGACGCTGGTGGGCGACTTCGAGCTCACCGGCGTCGCCGCCGGCGCTGCCATCGCCATGTTCATGCCCTGGTGCCAGGTCCGCCGCGCCAACATCATCGTGGACTTCTTCACCGCCCGCGCGAGCGAGCGCACCACCGCGATGCTCGATCGCGCGGGCGCGCTGCTGCTGGGCACGGCGATGGCGCTGCTCGCCTGGCGCGCGAGCCTCGGCGGGCTGAACGCGTGGACCAGCAACTCCGGCACCATGATGATCGGCTTTCCCGAGTGGATCGTGTACGCCGCGATGGTGCCGCCGCTGGCGCTCACCGCCGTGATCGGCGTGTGGCAGGCGGCACGGGGGTTCGGGCCGAGGGCGGACGAATGAGGCCGGACGAATGAGCCCGCTGGTCCTCACCCTGCTGATCTTCGGCATCATGCTGGTGCTGATGGCCCTGCGCGTGCCGATCGCGATCTCGATGTTCGCCGCCGGCGTCGTCGGCTACGTGACCCAGGCGGGGTGGATGCCGCTGGCGAGCTTCCTGAACACCCAGGCCTTCGCGCGCTTCGCGAGCTACGACCTGTCGGTGATCCCGCTGTTCATCCTGATGGGGAATTTCGCCACCCAGGGCGGCATCTCCAAGGCGTTGTTCGAGGTGGCAAGTGCGGTGATGTCGCGCTTTCGCGGCGGCCTGGCCATGGCCGCGGTGATGGCCTGCGCCGCGTTCGGCGCGATCTGCGGCTCCTCGGTCGCCACCGCCGCCACCATCACCTCGGTGGCGCTGCCGGAGATGAAGCGGCACGGCTACTCGGGCCGCCTGGCCACGGGCACCCTGGCCGCCGGCGGCACGCTGGGCATCCTGATCCCGCCTTCGGTCCCGCTGGTGATCTACGCGATCCTCGCCGAGCAGAACATCGCGAAGCTGTTCGCCGCGGCGATGGTGCCCGGCCTGATCGCGATGACCGGCTACATGATCGCGGTCGCGATCTACGTGCGCGTGGTTCCCGGGCACGCGCCGGAACACGACGAGGCGCCGCGGCTGACGGCGGCTTCGGCGCTGGCGGTGCTGCCGATCGCGGTCATCTTCCTGCTGGTCTTCGGCGGCATCTACGGCGGCCTGTTCACGCCGACCGAAGGGGCTGCCGTGGGTGCCGCGGCCACCTTCGTCGCCGCCCTCCTGCGCCGCGAGATGACGTGGCGCAAGTTCGAGCACTGCTTCTACGCCACGGCCGAGGGCTCGGCCATGATCTTCATGATTTTCCTGGGCGCCGACCTCATGAACGCCGCGCTGGCGTTGACGCAGGTGCCCAACCAGCTCGCCGCCGTCGTCGGCAGCTGGGGCCTGTCGCCGCTGGCCGTGGTCGCGGCGATCCTGCTGTTCTACGTGGTGCTGGGCGCCGTGATGGACGAGCTGTCGATGATCCTGCTGACCATCCCCATCTTCTTCCCGATGGTGATGGGCCTCGATTTCGGCCTGCCGAAGGAATCGGTCGCGATCTGGTTCGGCATCATGGTGCTGATGACGGTGGGCTTCGGCCTGCTTGCGCCGCCGGTGGGACTGAACGTGTACATCGTCAACGGCATGGCCCGGGATGTCCCGATCGGCGAGAGCTACCGCGGCGTCCTGCCGTTCCTGATCAGCGACACGCTGCGCACCCTGCTGCTGCTGTTCTTTCCCGCGATCTCGCTCTGGCTGGTGAAGTACATCGGTTGAGGGAAAGCCCCGAGCGCCGCGCGCGGCGCGGCGCGGTAACTTAGCCCCCTTTCAGGGAGAACGAAGGAATGATCCAGCGCCGCACGCTCTTGAAATCCTCGGCCGCCGTGGCCCTGGGCGCCCCCGGGCTCGCCGCGATGGCCCAGCAATCCGTCACGCTCAAGTTCCATACCTTCATGGCGCCCCAGTCGAACGTGTGGCTGACCATGCACAAGGCGTGGATGGACAAGGTCGAGAAGGACTCGGGCGGCCGCATCAGGTTCGAAGCCTACCCCGCGATGCAACTGGGCGGCACGCCGGTGCAGCTGTACGACCAGGCCAAGGACGGCGTGGTCGACGTGGTCTGGACGCTGCCCGGCAACACGGCCGGCCGCTTCCCGCGGATCGAGGTGTTCGAGCTGCCGTTCGTCATGAACAACGCGGAGGCCACCTCGAAGGCGCTCTGGGAGTACGTGCAGACGATGGCGCCGGACGAGTTCAAGGACACCCAGGTGCTGGCCCTGCACGTGCACGGCCCCGGCATGTTCCACACCAAGGACAAGCTGGTGAAGACGGCCGCGGACCTGCGCGGCATGAAGCTGCGCGGCCCGACGCGCCAGATCACCAAGATGCTCGGCTACCTGGGCGCGACGCCGGTCGGCATGCCCTTGCCCGGCATTCCGGACGCGCTGTCCAAGGGCACCATCGACGGCTGCGTCATCCCGTGGGAAGTGGTGCCCTCGGTCAAGGTGCACGAACTCACGAAGTACCACAGCGAGTTCGACCCGGCCGGCGGCGCGCTCTACACCGCCACGTTCGTGATGGCGATGAACAAGGCGAAGTACAACTCGCTGGCGCCGGACCTCAGGAAGGTGATCGACGCCAACTCTGGCCTGGCCACCTCGGCCTGGCTGGGCAAGGTGCAGCAGGGCAACGACCCGGTCGGGCGCAAGGCCGCCGAGGCGATCAAGGACACCACCATCTACACGATCCCCGCCGCAGAGGCCCAGGAGTTCAAGCGCAAGGCGCGGCTGGTGGAAGTGGAGTGGGTGGAAGACATGAACAAGCGCGGCTTCGACGGCAAGAAGCTGCTGGAAGGCGCGCGCGCCCTCATCGACAAGCACGGCAAGGGCGCCGGCGCGCCGAAGAAGGCCTGACCTCCCGACAGAGCGACACACCGGCACAGGGGCCCGCGCGGCCCCTTTGCTTTTTCGCGCCGCGCCACTTTGGACCGGGCCGGGGCGGTGCGGCGGCCGTTTGAAATTACACTCGGGCCATGCTGCGCAGCCCCATCAAGCATTGCCGGAACTGCGGCGCGGCGGTGGTCTACCGTCTGCCGGACGACGGCGACACGCGCGAGCGGGCGGTCTGCCCCGCCTGCGACACCATCCATTACGAGAATCCGCTGAACGTGGTCGGCACGGTCCCCTACTGGGGCGAGCAGGTGCTGCTGTGCAAGCGCAACATCGAGCCGCGCTGGGGCAAGTGGACGCTGCCGGCCGGGTTCATGGAACTGGGCGAGACCACGGCCGAAGGCGCCTCCCGCGAGACCGTGGAGGAAGCCGGCGCGCATTTCGAGCTGGAGGACCTGCTGTCGGTGCTGAGCGTGCCGCGCGTCGGCCAGGTGCATCTCTTCTATCGCGCCCGGCTCCTGAGCGACCGGTTCGATCCGGGCCACGAGACCATCGAGGCACGGCTGTTCACCGAAAGCGATATTCCCTGGGACGAGATCGCGTTCCGCACCGTGCGCGAGACGCTCCTGGCCTACTTCGCGGACCGCCGCGCCGGCCGCTTCAACGTCCACAACCTCGTCATCGCCTGAGCCTGCCGCCGGCGCGGCCCGGCGTCAGTTGCGCACGCGGCTTTCCTCGCGCAGCTTCGCGTCCTCGCGCCGCTGCACGCACAGGGGGTGGTTGCGCGCCGCCGGCTTGTCGCACTGCTCGGCCAGGCACAGCTCGCGCGCGATGAACATCCTGTCGCGACAGGCATCGGCCGGATTGCTGGCCGGCGCGCGGGCCGGCGGAGCAGCGGCCCGGACCTGCTCGCGCGCCTCCGGTGGCGGCGCGGGTGCCGGCGCGGCCGATGGCGGCGCCGCCGCGGCCCGTGCCGGCTCGACCGCCGGTGCCGTGGCCACCTGTTTGGCGACTGGGCGCGGCCTGGCGGCCGCCGTCGCGGGACGGGACGCGGCCGCTGCTCCGCGCCGCGCCGCATCCGCCGCGACCGGCCCTGAGGCGGCAGCGGGCCCCGGGGTCACCGCCGACGCGACCGCCACGGGCGCCGACGCCGTCCCCGTGGCGGCCACGGACGGCACCTCGCCGCCGCCGCGGAACATCATCGCCAGGGCCGCCACGCCGCCGACCGCGAGCAGCGCCACGCCGGCCAGCACCGCGACGGCCGGCAGGCGCCCCGGCTGCGCAGCCGCCGGCGCCGCGGCAGGCTGCGGCGCCACCGTCGCCTCCTGGACGTGCGGCGGCGGCAGCGGGATCGTCGATATGTCGACCTGCGGGCCCGGTGCCGCGGCCGGATCGACCATGTCGATGCGACCCGCCGTGCCTGGCACCGGCCGGACACCGGGCAGCGTGGCCGCGATGTCCGGTTGGCGCGCCTGGGCCGCGGCAGCGCTCCTGAGTGCCGCCAGCGCGAGCGGGATGGTCGCCGACCCGTCGCCGACACCGGCGCGGGGAGCGGGCGGCGTCCTGGCCGCGCGGCGGCCCGGAAACGTGGCGGGTGGTTCGGCCGCCGCCATGCCGGTCAGCACCGTCTGGTCCGCCGCCGGCTCGACACCGAGCCGGCGCAGCCGGCGGCGCGCCAGTTCGGCATAGATCCCGGCGGGGAACTTTTCCAGGAACAGCTCGAGGTCTTCGCGGTCGTTCGAATCCTTGACGTCCTTCCAGTACACCAGTTCGAGTTCCTGCGTGACCGTGCTTCCCATGGGCATCGTCCCGCCTGGACTCGTCACCAGGTAGATCCCGCCCGGGCCGCCGCGCGCCGGGTTGGGCGGCGGCACGACCGTGGGGTCTTCGGCCTGCCGCATGGCCGCACGCAGCGCGTCGGCGAACTCGGCGGCCGTGGGATAGCGCTGGTCGCAGCTCTTGGCCAGCGCCCTGGCCACCACGGCATCGATGGCGGCCGGCAGGCGGGCGTTCACCGAGCTCGGCGGCCGCGGCGCCTGCCCGACGATCTGCTGGATGATGGCGTACTCGTTGTCGCCGTCGAAGGGACGCTGGTCGGTAAGCAGCTGGTACAGCAGCACGCCGGCCGAGAACAGGTCGGCGCGGGCGTCGACCTTCTGTCCCTGCACCTGCTCGGGCGCCATGTACTTCAGGGTGCCCACCATGGCGCCCTGGGTGCGCGTGGCGTCGCCGGCGTCCTGGATCCGCGCGACGCCGAAGTCCGTCAGCTTGACCCGGCCGCTCGCCTCGATCAGCAAGTTCGCCGGCTTGATGTCGCGATGCACGATGCCCTGCCGATGCGCGTAGTCGAGCGCCGACAGCAGGTCGTCGACGATGCGAAGCGCCTGCGCCAGCGGATAGCGCTCGCCGCCGTCCAGATGGTGCTTGAGGTCCTCGCCGTCGATGTACTCCATGACCAGGAAGGCGACGTCGCCGTCGCGGTCGGAGTCGTAGACGCTGACGATGTTGGGGTGCTGCAGCCGGGCGGCGGAGCGGGCCTCGGTCCGGAAGCGGGAGTCGTATTCGGCCGCTGCCTCGGGCGAGAGGTTCTCGACCTTGACGGTCTTGATCGCGACCCGCCGGTCGAGGTTGGGATCGCGGCCCTCGTACACGATTCCCATGGCGCCCTTGCCAAGAACGCGCACGATCTCGTAGCGGCCAAGCTTTCGAAGACTCACGACGGCAAACGCGCTCCAGACTGGGGTGGACGCATTCTAGCGGCCGCGCGCGGCGGGCCCTCCGCGCGCGGTCACGCCTTGACCGCGAACTGCACCGGCGGACCGCTGCCGGCACCGCGCTCGCAGCCCAGGGCGATCTGGCCGTGCCCCACCAGATAGCACTCGGTGCGCCGCAACACCAGCGGCTCGGACTGCTCGCCGAAGTACACCCACGAGCCCGAACTCGAAGTGTCGCTGAGCACGAACTGGCCACCGCGCCACTCCACCGTGGCGTGCACCCGCGAGACGCGCGCGTCGTTGATCGCCATCGAGGCCGTCGTGGAGCGTCCGAGCGTCAGCTTGTCGCCGCGCGGCTGCAACCGCAGGAACTGTCCGGGCGCGGACAGTTCGAGCCAGCGGGTGTCGCTCTCGCCGTAGATGGAGGTGCCGAGCACCGTGCGATCCGAATCGGCATCGGCCTGCCAGTCGACGCGGAACACCTCGGTCGCTTCGGACTTGCCGCGCAGGTACATCGGCCCCAGGCTGCGCAGTCGGGCGCGCTGGGCCGCGGGCAGCGCCTCGTGGACGCGTTGCGTGGCCAGGATCTCCTCGCCGCCGGCCAGGTCCGCGAGCCGTGCGGCGGTGTTGACGGCATCGCCGTAGCAGTCGCCGCCGATCTCGACGACGTCGCCCGCATCGATGCCGATCTGCATCTGGATCGGCGCGCCGCCGGGTCCGGCGTGCACCGGCCGCTCGCGCAGGTGGTCCTGGATGGCGACGCAGGCGGCGATCGCATCGCCATCCGCCGGGAACACGACCAGCAGGCCGTCGCCAAGCAGCTTCACCACCCGGCCGCGGTGCTGCTCGAAGATCTTGCCGAGCGTGGCGATCAGTTGCGTGACGAAGCGGCCGGCGGTCTGGTCGCCGAGCCGCTCGAACAACCCGGTGCTGCCGACGAGATCCGCGAATACCACTGTCGCCATGTGTCTGCTGCGCCGCTGCCGGAATGTGATGTTGGGCCGGACCCATTCTCGCCGAGCGCGGGCGCCGGATGCAACGCTTCGCCCAGGGATGCCGCGCCCGCCGCAAAAAGGCAAAAAGCCCGGCACCTTCTCAGGTACCGGGCTTTTCTCTGTCTGGTCGGCGTGGCGGGATTCGAACTCGCGACCCCTTGCACCCCATGCAAGTGCGCTACCAGGCTGCGCTACACGCCGGACAAGCTGCAGATTATAGCGTGCCGCGGGCGCGGCCCCGGCTGCGCGAGGCCCATCAATGCGCGGTCGAGAGCAGGTCGCGGATCTCGAACAGCTCGCGGCGCACCAGCAGGAGCTTCTGCGACACGGCATCGCGTTCCTCGGGCGGCACGCTGTCCTCGAAATCGGCGAAGGCGGAGTCCTCCATCTCGATCACTTCGACCCCGTCGAGCATCACCTCGCCGGCGCGCCGCTTGTCGCGCTCCACCTGCACCAGCTCCTGCAGCTTGTTGCGCGCGCCGCTGATCGTGAAGCCCTGGTCGTACAACAGGTCGCGGATGCGGCGGATCATCAACACCTCGTGGTGCTGGTAATAGCGCCGGTTGCCGCGCCGCTTCATCGGCCGCAGCTGCGTGAACTCCTGCTCCCAATACCGGAGCACATGCGGCTTGACGCCGCACAGGTCGCTCACCTCACCGATGGTGAAGTAGCGTTTGGCTGGGATGGCTGGGAGAGCTTTCTCCATTGAAAATCAATGTGATACGGGAGAAAGCTCCGAGGTTACTCTAAGGCGCCGCGACACGCAAAGCCTGTTACCGTCGGCAGGTGCCGACTGTTGCTTCGGGTCAATGCCCGTCGACCGCGTGGCTCTGGATCTGTTCCTTGAGCTTGTGGCTGGCATGGAAGGTGACCACCCGCCGCGCCTGGATCGGGATCGCCTCGCCGGTGCGCGGGTTGCGGCCCGGCCGAGGCGCCTTGGTGCGGATCTGGAAATTGCCGAAGCCCGAGATCTTCACGTCCTTGCCTTCGACCAGGCTGTCGGCGACGAGGTCGAAGAACGCGTCGATCATGTCCTTGGACTCGCGCTTGTTCAGGCCGATCTGCTCGAAGAGCAACTCGGAGAGCTGGGCCTTCGTCAGGGCCGGCGTTTCAAGGCTTTCGACAGCGAAGTCCATGCTCTCCTCGTCCTGCGGTGTTCTGGCGAGCGCGCTCATGTGTGGTCAACCCCTCAGTCGGCCGCCAAGCTGGCTGGCAATGCGATCCACCACGGCTCTGACGGCCGTGTCGATCTGCTCGTCTGTCAGTGTGGCCTCGCTGCTGGCGAGCGTCAAGCGCACGGCGAGGCTTTTTTCGTTCGCGGCGATGCCCGCCACCGTCTGCTTCGGCTTGTACACGTCGAACAGCGATGCATCGCGCAGCAGGCCGCCGGTGCCGGCCGACCGCACGGCATCGAGCACCGCGTCATGCGTCACGTGGTCCGCCACGATCACGGCGATGTCGCGCTCGGCGGGCTGGAACCGGGGCACCGGCTGGGCGGCGGGCACTTCGCGGCGCGTCACGGCCTCCAGGTCCAGTTCGAACAGGACGGGCGCCTGCGGCAGCTCCCAGCGCTGGCGCCAGCGCGGGTGCAGTTCGCCGACGAAGCCGATCTCGTGCCCGTCGACCCACACCGACGCACAGCGGCCGGGATGCATGGCGGGATGCGCGCCGGGCTGGAACCGGGCCCGCGCGGGGGCCAGCAGGCTTTCGACGTCGCCCTTGGCGTCGTAGAAATCGACGGTGCCCGCCTTGCGCGCCCACTGCAGGCCGTCGGCGTCGCCGAAGGCCAGGCCGCCGATGCGCATCGGCTGGCGGATGCCGCGCACGGTGGTGTCCGTGGTGGCCACGGCCGCGTCGCGCATGAACACGCGGCCCAGCTCGAACAGGCGGACCCGCTCGGCCTTGCGATCCAGGTTGAACTTGAGTGCCTGCAGCAGCGAGCCGATCAGCGAGGAGCGCATGACGCTCATCTGGCTGGCGATCGGATTGAGCAGCCTGATCGGGTCGGCGTTGCCGGCGAGTTCGCGCTCCCAGCTCTCCTCGACGAAGCTGAAGTTGATCGTCTCCTGGTAGCCGAGGCCGGCCAGCTGGCGGCGCACGGCAAAGCGGCTGCGCCGCGCCTCCGGCGGCAGCTTGGCGGTGATCGGCGCCAGCGGCGGCGTGGTCGGCAGCTGCTGGTAGCCGATGACCCGCGCCACCTCCTCGATCAGGTCCTCCTCGATCGAGAGGTCGAAGCGGTACGGCGGCGGCTTGACGGTCAGCGTGCCCTGGCCGGCCGCGACGTCCAGGCCGAGGCGGGCCAGCGCGTCACGGCATTGCTCCTGCGACAGGGGCATGCCGATCACCTTCGCGGCGCGGGCGACCCGCAGCGTGACCGGCGGCTGCTCCGGCATCCTGAGCACCTGGTCGTCCATGGGCCCGGCTTCGCCGCCGCAGATGTCCAGGATCAGCCGCGTGATGTGCTCGATGTGCTCGACGGTCTGGCTCGGGTCGACCCCACGCTCGAAGCGGTGGCCGGCGTCGGTCGAGAAGTTGTAGCGGCGCGAGCGCCCCTGGATGGCCTGCGGCCACCAGAACGCGGCTTCGACGTAGACGTTGCGCGTGTCGTCCGACACGGCCGTCGCGTCGCCGCCCATGATCCCGGCAAGCGACTCCACCTGCAGGTCGTCGGCGATCACGCCGACCTTCTCGTCGACGGTGACCGTATTGCCATTGAGCAGCTTCAGCTGCTCGCCCGGCTTGCCCCATCGCACGTCGAGGCCGCCGTGGATCTTGTCGAAATCGAAGATGTGCGAAGGCCGGCCGAACTCGAACATCACGTAGTTCGAGATGTCGACCAGGGCCGTGACGCTGCGCTGGCCGCAGCGCGCGAGCCGGTCCACCATCCACTGCGGCGTCTTCGCCCTGGTGTTCACGTTGCGCACGACCCGGCCGGAGAAGCGGCCGCACAGGTCGCTCGCCTGCACCTTCACCCGCAGCCTGGCATCGTGCGCCGGCTGCACCGGGACGAACCTGGGCTCCTTCAGCGGGGCGCCGGTCAGGGCGGACAGTTCGCGGGCCACGCCATGCACGCTCAGCGCGTGCGCGAGGTTGGGCGTGAGCTTGAGCGTGAACAGCGCGTCGTCGAGCTTGAGGACGTCGCGCACGTCGGCGCCCACCGCTGCGTCGCCGGCAAGCTCCAGCAGGCCGGCGTGGTCCTCGCTCATTTGCAGCTCGCGGGCCGAGCACAGCATGCCCTGGCTCTCGACACCGCGCAGCCTGGACAGCTTGATCTCGAACGGCGTGCCGTCGGCGCCCGGCGGCAGGATGGCGCCGACCAGCGCACACGGCACCTTGATGCCGGCGCGCGCATTCGGTGCGCCGCACACGATGGTCAGCAGGGCGCCCTGCCCCGCATCCACCTGGCACACGCGCAGGCGATCGGCCTGGGGATGCTGGACCGCCTCCTTGATTTCGCCGACGACGATCTTGCTGAACGGCGGCGCGACCGGCCGCAGCTCCTCGACCTCGAGCCCGCCCATGGTGAGCGTGTCGGCGATCTGCTGCGTGGTCAGCGGCGGGTTGCAGAACTCGCGCAGCCAGGACTCTGGAAATTGCATGACGATTGAAACCGGTCAGTGGGGAGCATCAAGGCGCTGAAGAGATCGCGCAGCCATCTTTCAGCGGAACTGCTGCAGGAAACGGATGTCGCCGTCGAAGAAGAGGCGCAGGTCGTTCACGCCGTAGCGCAGCATCGTCAGGCGGTCCGGACCCATGCCGAAGGCGAAGCCGATGTAGCGCTCGGGATCGAGCCCCATGTTGCGCACCACCTCGGGATGCACTTGGCCGGAGCCGGCCACCTCCAGCCAGCGGCCGGCCAGGGGGCCGTGCTGGAACTGGATGTCGATCTCGGCGCTGGGCTCCGTGAAGGGGAAGAAGCTCGGGCGAAAGCGCAGCGCCAGGTCGTCGCTTTCGAAGAAGGTGCGGCAGAAGTCGGTGAAGACGACCTTCAGGTCCTTGAAGCTCACGTTCTCGCCCAGCCACAGGCCCTCGCACTGGTGGAACATCGGCGAGTGCGTGGCGTCGCTGTCGACGCGGTAGGTGCGGCCCGGCGCGATCACGCGGATCTCCGGCATCGCGCCGCCGTCCTTGACGCGCTGCGCGTACTTCCTGATATGGGCATGGGCATAGCGCACCTGCATCGGGCTGGTGTGCGGACGCAGGTTGTACGGGATGCCGTCGTCGCCCTGGATGTCGACGTAGAAGGTGTCCTGCATCGACCGGGCCGGGTGGTTCGGCGGGTTGTTCAGCGACGTGAAGCTGTGCCAGTCGCTCTCGATCTCCGGGCCGTCGGCCACGTCGAAGCCCATGCTGGCGAAGATCCGCTCGATGCGCTCCATCGTCAGGCTCACCGGGTGCAGCCCGCCGGGCTCGCGCGCGCGGCCGGGCAAGCTCACGTCCAGGGCCTCGGCCTTGAGCTGGACGTCGAGTTCGGCGTCGGCCAGCGCCTGGCGGCGCTCGGCCAGCGCCGCCTCGATCGCCTGCTTGGCCGCGTTGATCGCCGCGCCGCGGGCCTTCTTCTCCTCCACGGCGAGCACGGCCAGGCCCTTCATCAGCTCGGTGATGCGGCCGGACTTGCCGACGAACTGCGCTTTCGCGTTCTCGAGATCGGCGGGAGTGGCGGCGCGGGCGAAGGCTTCGCGGGCGCTGCCGACGATGGAATCGAACTCGTTCATGGTGGTCTCAATGGAAAACAGGGGCTAGCGCCGTCAGCCCTAGCCCCTGTCCTGGTCCGTGGTGGCACCCCCGCTGCCGGGGCCGTGCCTGCCCGGAACGTTACGCAGCCAGCTTGGCCTTCACCTGCTCCACGATGCCGGCAAAGGCGGCCTTGTCGTGCACGGCGATGTCCGCCAGCACCTTGCGGTCGATCTCGATGCCGGCCTTGCGGATGCCGTTGGCGAACTGGCTGTACGTCAGCCCCAGTTCCCGGGCCGCCGCGTTGATACGGGCGATCCAGAGCTGGCGGAAGACGCGCTTCTTGGTACGGCGGTCACGGTAGGCATACTGCCCGGCCTTCATCACCGCCTCTTTGGCGATGCGGAAGACGTTGCCGCGGCGGCCGCGGAAGCCCTTGGCCAGGGCAAGCACCTTCTTGTGGCGGGCGCGGGCCGTTACTCCACGTTTGACGCGAGGCATGTGTGTTCTCCTTCAGTTCGTCAGTGGATCAGAGACCGGCGAAGGGCAGCATCTGCGCCATGTGACCCATGTTGGTCTCATGGACGGCAGTGGCTCCGCGCAGGTGGCGCTTGTTCTTGGTGGACTTCTTGGTCAGGATGTGACGCTTGAAGGCCTGGGCGCGCTTGACGGTCCCGCCGGGACGAACGCGGAAGCGCTTCTTGGCCCCGCTCTTGGTCTTCATCTTGGGCATTGCTGCTCCTTTTGATGTGCTCGTGAGGCGCCGCGAATCCTTCGCGTCTTGATGGCCCCGAGCCACTTGTCAGCGGCGGGTCGTCGACCCGCCACCTGGTGCGGCAGGGCGTACCCTGCCTTCATCGCCGCCCCGGCGACCAGCCGTTGCAGCAGTGATTCTCTTTGCGTCAGGCCGAGGCTTGCGAGGCTTCGGCCGCCACCGGCCTGGGCACCGGCTTCTTCTTCCCGGGCGCGATCATCATGATCATCTGCCGGCCTTCCAGCTTGGGAAACTGCTCCACCACGATCAGGTCGGCCAGCTCGTCGCGGATGCGGTTCAGCAAGGCCATCCCGATCTCCTGGTGCGTGATCTCGCGGCCGCGGAACCGCAGCGTGATCTTGCACTTGTCGCCTTCGGCCAGGAAGCGCCGGATGTTGCGCATCTTGATGTTGTAGTCACCATCGTCGGTGCCCGGCCGGAACTTGACTTCCTTGATCTCGATGACCGTCTGCTTGGCTTTCGCTTCCGCCGCCTTCTTCTGTTCCTGGTACTTGAACTTGCCGTAGTCCATCAGCCGGCACACCGGCGGATTGGCGGTCGCGGCGATCTCGACCAGGTCGACGTCCAGCTCGCCTGCCATGCGCAGTGCCTCCTGCAGACTGACGATCCCCAGCGGTTCGTTTTCGGGCCCGGAGAGGCGGACTTCCGGGGCCATGATTTCCCGGTTCAGGCGGTGCTTGCGCTCCTCGCGTTGGCGACGGTCGCGAAAATCAGTAGCGATGGTCCAAATCCTTTTTCAACGTTGCCACCACTCGGTGGCGAAAGCTGCCTTTCAGCGCGCACCGCGCAAGCCGCCGAAACCTCCGGCGTGACGGGCGCGGCCGCGCCCGTCAGTGCTTGCTGGCGATATCCGCCGCGATCTTCTGGGAGAAGGCTTCGAGGGACATCGCGCCGAGGTCCTGGTTGCCCCGTGCGCGCACTGCGACAGCACCAGCGGCCTTCTCCTTGTCGCCGACGACGAGGATGTATGGCAGCTTCTGCAGCGAATGCTCGCGTATTTTATACGTAATTTTCTCGTTGCGGAGATCGAGCTCCACCCTAAGCCCTTGATTTTGCAGAGCTTTGGCAACACTCCGGGCGTAATCGGCCTGCCCATCCGTGATATTGAGCACCGCCACCTGCTGCGGCGCCAGCCAGACCGGCAGGGCGCCGGCGTGCTGTTCGATCAGGATTCCGATGAAGCGCTCCATGCTGCCGACGATGGCCCGGTGCAGCATGACGGGACGGTGGCGCGCGCCGTCCTCGCCCACGTATTCGGCATCCAGCCGCTCGGGCATGGAGAAGTCCACCTGGATCGTGCCGCACTGCCACTGCCGCCCGATGGCGTCCTTGAGCGTGTACTCGATCTTCGGGCCGTAGAAGGCCCCTTCCCCGGGGGAAATCTCGAACTGGCAGCCCGAGGCCCGCAGGCTCTCCATCAGCGCGTGCTCGGCCTTGTCCCAGCTTTCGTCGGAACCGATGCGCTTGTCCGGCCGGGTCGCGATCTTGTAGATGATGTCGGTGAAGCCGTAATCCCGGTAGACCTTCTGCAACAGCGCCGTGTAGGCCGTGCATTCCGGCAGGATGTGCTCTTCGGTGCAGAAGATGTGGCCGTCGTCCTGCGTGAAGCCGCGCACCCGCATGATGCCGTGCAGCCCGCCGGTCGGCTCGTTGCGGTGGCACTGGCCGAACTCGCCGTAGCGCAGCGGCAGGTCGCGATAGCTCTTCACGCCCTGCTTGAAGATCAGGATGTGGCCGGGGCAGTTCATCGGCTTGAGCGCGTACTCGCGCTTTTCCGACTCCGTCACGAACATGTTCTCGCGGTACTTGTCCCAGTGGCCGGTCTTCTCCCACAGCGACTTGTCCAGCAGCTGCGGGCCCTTGACCTCCTGGTAGCCGTTCTCGCGGTACACGCGGCGCATGTACTGCTCCACCTCCTGCCAGATGGTCCAGCCCTTCGGGTGCCAGCAGACGACGCCGGGCGCGTGGTCGTCCATGTGGAACAGGTCCAGCTCGCGGCCGAGGCGCCGGTGGTCGCGCTTTTCGGCCTCCTCCAGCATCTGCAGGTACTGCTGCAGTTCCTCCTTCGAGGCCCAGGCCGTGCCGTAGATGCGTTGCAGCATCTCGTTGCGGTGGTCGCCGCGCCAGTAGGCGCCGGCCACCTTCATCAGCTTGAAGTGCTTGAGCTTGCCCGTGCTCGGCACGTGGGGGCCGCGGCACAGGTCCTCGAAGCTGCCTTCGCGGTACAGCGACACGTCCTGGCCGGCGGGAATGCCTTCGATGATCTCGGCCTTGTAGTGCTCGCCGATGCCCTTGAAGTACGCCACGGCCTCGTCGCGCGGCAGCACCCGGCGCGTGACCGGCTCGTCCTTCGCCGCCAGCTCCGCCATGCGCTTCTCGATCGCCGCCAGGTCCTCCGGCGTGAAGGGGCGCTTGTACGAGAAGTCGTAGTAGAAGCCGTTCTCGATCACCGGGCCGATCGTGACCTGGGCCTCGGGAAACAGCGCCTTGACGGCGTAGGCCAGCAGGTGGGCCGTCGAGTGGCGGATGACATCCACCCCTTCGGGATCCTTGGCGGTGACGATGGCGAGTGCGCTGTCGCGCTCGATGCGGTAGCCGGTGTCGACCACCTTGCCGTCGACCTTGCCGGCCAGGGCCGCCTTGGCCAGGCCGGGTCCGATCGAGGCCGCGACCTCGCCCACCGTGACCGGGCCGGGAAACTGGCGTTGCGAGCCGTCGGGAAGCGTGACTTGGATCATGATGCGATTGCAAAGCGTGAGGCCAACAAAAAAGCGCGGGACATGCCGCGCTTTTCGAAGGTGAAGCTGGAAAGACTTCGGTGCCGCGCGCGCCGCCCGACCCTAGCGGGTCGTGAACCCTGTGGTGGACGTTCGCGGTGTCATAACCGGGGTGCCTTTCTCGCTCTTGTTGGCCGTGGAATGCCGCCATTCTACCCGGCTGCGGCGGCCTGGACCGTTCGCCGCGGGCCAGCCCGGGGGCCTCGGTCCGCCCGTCCCGGGCTCGCCGCAGCGCTCGAGCCGGTCGAACCGCGCCTCACGCCGCCTTGCGCTCGTCCAGGAACTGCGCGTCTTCGGTCGAGCCCTTCAGCGCCGCCGTCGAGGCCTGGGCCTCGATGGTGGTCGTGACGGCGTCGAAGTAACCGGTGCCCACCTCGCGCTGGTGCTTCACGGCCGTGAAGCCCTTGGCGGCGGCGGCGAACTCGGCCTGCTGCAACTCGACGAACGCCGTCATGTGGTTGCGGGCGTAACCGTGCGCCAGGTTGAACATGCCGTAGTTGAGGCTGTGGAAGCCGGCCAGCGTGATGAACTGGAACTTGTAGCCCATGGCGCCGAGTTCCTTCTGGAAGCGGGCGATGGTCGCGTCGTCCAGGTTCTTCTTCCAGTTGAACGAGGGCGAGCAGTTGTAGGCCAGCAACTTGCCCGGGAACTTCGCGTGGATCGCATCGGCGAACTGCTTGGCGAACGCCAGGTCCGGCGTGCCCGTCTCGCACCAGATCAGGTCGGCGTACTCGGCATACGCCAGGCCGCGGCTGATCGCCTGGTCGATGCCGTTGCGGCTGCGGTAGAAGCCTTCCACCGTGCGCTCGCCGGTCAGGAACTCCCGGTCGATGGGATCGACGTCGCTGGTGACGAGGTCGGCGGCTTCCGCGTCGGTGCGGGCCAGCAGGATGGTGTGCGTGCCCATCACGTCGGCTGCCAGGCGCGCGGCGACCAGCTTGGACACGGCTTCGCGGGTGGGCACCAGCACCTTGCCGCCCATGTGGCCGCACTTCTTGGCGGCGGCCAGCTGGTCCTCGAAGTGGACGCCGGCGGCGCCCGCCTCGATCATGGCCTTCATCAGCTCGAAGGCGTTCAGCACGCCGCCGAAGCCCGCTTCGGCGTCGGCCACGATCGGCGCGAAGTAGTCGACGAAGCCCTCGTCGCCCTGGGTCTTGCCTTCGGCCCACTGGATCTGGTCGGCCCGGGTGAAGGTCGCATTGATCTTCTTGACCACCTTCGGCACCGAATCCACCGAGTACAGCGACTGGTCGGGATACATCTCGCCGTTGCTGTTGGCGTCGCCCGCGACCTGCCAGCCCGACAGGTAGACCGCCTTCAGGCCGGCCTTGACCTGCTGCATCGCCTGGTTGCCCGTCAGCGCGCCCAGCGTGTTGACGAACGGCTCGGTGTTGATCAGGTTCCACAGCTTCTCGGCGCCGCGCCTGGCCAGGGTGTGCTCCACCTGCAGCGAGCCGCGCAGCCGCACCACGTCGGCGGCGCTGTAGCCGCGCTTGATGCCTTTCCAGCGCGGGTTCTCGGCCCAGTCCTGTTCGAGCTGGGCGATCTGCTGTTCGCGGGTGAGATGGGTCCAAGAGGTCATGACGTGTGCTCCAAGGTTGATGAAAACTCGCCGGCCGTACGGCTTGGCCTTGGAACCAACTTTAAGTCTTGTAGAAGACTTCGAACTCATCTTGTGTCTTATACAAGATATAAATTTTGTTGTTCAATTTCAATGACTTATATACATCATTTCTCATTCTGAAAATATGTCTCTCATATCGAGAAATTTCGCTGCAGTGCAAAACGAACAAACTTCACCATGTGGAATGAAGTTTTCACGCGCCGGGCGGCGCCGGCGCAGCCAGCGGCATGACGCGCCAGTTGCCGCGGGGCACGCGCGACAACCGGCGCGCGCGCGGGCCCGCCCGCCGGTCGCCATCGGGCATGATCGGCTTTTCACGTCCAGCACGCCGACCATGACGCCAGGGCCGCAGCGCCTCATCGCCTCCGCCTGCCTCGCCCTGAGCATGTCCCTGGTGGGCAGTTACGTGGCGCTCTCCAAGACGCTGGTCGCCGCGATTCCCGTGCTGCTGCTGGCGTGGCTGCGCTTCGCGATCGGCGCCGCGGCCATGCTGCACTGGCTGCGCAAGCCGCCTGCAGAGCCGCCGCTGACCCGCAGGACGCGCCAGCTCCTGTTCCTCGAATCGTTCCTCGGCAACTTCCTGTTCTCGATCTTCATGCTGTACGGCGTCAGCCTCACCAGCGCCGTCGCCGCCGGCGTCATCATGGCCTCGATCCCGGCCGTGGTCGCGCTTCTGAGCTGGGCCTTCCTGCGCGAGCGGATCGCGGCGCGCACCTGGGCCGCCGTGGCCTGCGCCGCCGGCGGAATCGCCTTGCTGGCCCAAGGCCGGCCCGCCGAAAGCGCGGCCGGCGGCGAACTGCCGTGGCTCGGCAACCTGCTGGTGTTCGCCGCGGTGCTGTGCGAGGCCTCGTATGCCGTGATCGGCAAGACGCTCACCGGCGTCCTCGGCCCCAAGCGCATCACCTCGATCATCAACCTGTGGGGCCTGGCGCTGGTCACGCCGCTGGGCCTGTGGCAGGCGTCGCGCTTCGACTTCGCGGGCGTGGCGCCCGGCATCTGGGTGCTGCTGCTGTTCTACAGCCTCGCGGCGAGCGTGTGGACCGTCTGGCTGTGGATGACGGGCCTGAAGGGCGTGCCGGCCTCGCAGGCGGGCGTCTTCACGGTGATGCTGCCGGTCTCCGCCGCGCTCGTCGGCGTGTTCGTCCTCGGCGAGCCGCTCGGCGGCGCGCAGGCGCTCGCCTTCGCCTTCGCGCTCGCGGGCGTGCTGCTCGCGACGCTGCCGGCCGGCGATCGCTGACACGCCGCGGCGCGCCAGCGTGCGACGCCGTCGCACCCGCGATGGCGCTCCCGCAGAGCCGGTTTTTCCGAGTGGCGGCGCGACCTTGATCGCGCTTTCTCCTGCGCCGCGTGAGGAGCGCCCGGCGCGCGGGAGCCGCCCTCGAGAGGGGCACCGGCACGAGCGCTGCGCGGCGCCTGCCGCCCGTCCGGTCTTCCCCAGAGGGAAAACAGCCCGAAACGCGCGTGCAAAAAACGCACACGCCAGAGTGAAAAATGCGATTTTTCGCTTGGAAACGCGTTTCTTCTCCAGTAGCATCCGCAGTGCCAGTGGGGAAGATGCATCACGTTCCCACTGGTGACACACCAACTTCTAGAAGGAAAATGATCATGGCAACTGCGAAGAAAGCCGCCGCGAAGAAGGCACCGGCGAAGAAGGCTGCAGCCAAGAAGGCGGCACCGGCAAAGAAGGTCGCGGCGAAGAAGGCGCCGGCCAAGAAGGCAGCACCGGCCAAGAAGGCCGTTGCGAAGAAGGCCGCTCCGGCCAAGAAGGCAACTGCGAAGAAGGCCGCCCCGGCCAAGAAGCGCACCCCGAACGCGGCGTTCATGAAGCCCCTGACCCCCGATGCGTCGCTCGGCGCCGTGGTCGGTGCGGCTCCCCTGCCGCGCACGGAGATCGTCAGCAAGCTGTGGGCCTACATCAAGAAGAACAAGCTGCAGGACCAGGCCAACAAGCGCATGGTCAATGCCGACGACAAGCTGCGCGTGCTGTTCGGCAAGAACCAGGTCTCGATGTTCGAGATGGCCGGCCTGATCGGCAAGCACGTGAAGTAACGCGCTCGCGCGGGGGCTTGCCCCGCCGCCAGCGACAAGGGCCGCTTCCGCGGCCCTTTTTCATTGGTGCGGCCGGGCCTGGCGCCCTGGCCTCGCGGTCACTTCTTCAGTGCGCCCTGCCGGATCGCGCTCAGCGTGCCGCGCGTGGAGATCACCTCCGGATCCAGCATCACCTCGATCAGCGTCCCCTGCGGGCGCTCCAGCGCCGCGAGCAGCTCAGGCTCGAACTCGGCGGTCCTCGTGATGCGCACGCCGGCATAGCCGTAGGCCCGGGCCAGCCCCACGAAGTCCGGATTGGCCAGCGGCGTGCCGCTGACGCGCTCAGGGTATTCACGTTCCTGGTGCATGCGGATCGTGCCGTACATGCCGTTGTTGAGGAGCACGATGATGGTCTTGCCGCCGTGCTGCACGGCGGTCGCCAGTTCCTGGCCGTTCATCAGGAAGTCCCCGTCGCCGGCCATGGTCAGCACCGGCCGGCCGGTGGCGATGCTGGCCGCGATGCCCGCCGGCACGCCGTAGCCCATCGCGCCGTTGGTGGGCGCCAGTTGCGTGCGGTGCCCCTTGGCCAGCCCGTGGTGCCGGAAGAAGCGGTGCATCCAGCTCGCGAAGTTGCCGGCGCCGTTGGTGAAGACGCTGTCCGCGGGCAGGTGCTTCTGGATCAGCGCCACGATCGCCGGCATGTCGACGTCGCCGGGCAGCGCCTGCGGCACCAGGTTCGCCTCGTAGTCGGAGCGCGCCGCCTGCGCCCACGCCCGCCACGGCACTTCGGACGGTGCCTCCAGCGCCTCCAGCGAGTGCGCGGCGGCGCCCATGGTGGCGTTGAGCGCGAGGTCGGCGTGATAGACGCGGTTCAGCTCGTCGGCGGCGGCGTGGATGTGCACCAGCTTCTGCGCCGGCCGCGGCGCCTGCAGCAGCGTGTAGCCGCCGGTGGTCATCTCGCCCAGGCGCGGGCCGATGGCGATCACCAGGTCGCTCTCCCGGACGCGGGCGGCGAGCTTCGGATTGATGCCGATGCCCACGTCGCCGGCGTAGAGCGGGTGATGGTTGTCGAAGGTGTCCTGGAATCGGAAGGCGTTGCCGACCGGCAGCGACCACTTCTCGGCGAACCGCTGCAGCGCCCGCGCGGACTCGACGGTCCAGCCGCCGCCGCCGGCCACCACGAACGGCTTCTTCGCCTCCAGCAGCATGACGCGCAGCCTGGCGAGCGATGCGGGGTCGCACCAGGCCTGCGTCGCCTCCACGCGCGGCAGGGGGCGGGCGCGCGTCGTCCTGGAGAGCATGTCCTCCGGGAGCACCAGCACCACCGGGCCGGGCCGCCCGTTCATCGCGGTGGCGAACGCGCGGGCGACGTATTCCGGGATCCGGTCGGGCTCGTCGATGCGCTCCACCCGCTTGGCCATGCCCTTGGTGCTGGGTCCGAAGAAGCTGGTGTACTCCACTTCCTGGAAGGCCTCGCGGTCGCGCTGGTCGCTGGCGACGTCACCGACGAACAGCACCATCGGCGTGGAGTCCTGGAAGGCCGTGTGCACGCCGATCGAGGCGTTGGTCGCGCCCGGGCCGCGCGTGACGAAACACACGCCCGGGCGGCCGGTGAGCTTGCCATGGGCCTCGGCCATGAAGGCGGCGCCGCCTTCCTGCCGGTTGATCACGAAGCGGATCCGGTCCCGGTACGCGTGCAATCCGTCCAGCACGGCGAGGTAGCTTTCGCCCGGCACGCCGAACGCCAGCTGCACGCCTTGCGCGACGAGGCATTCGACCAGCAGATGGCCGGCGAGCTGGCCGGGGTCCGGCGCCTGACCGGCCGGACCGACGCCGGACGGGACAATGTTCGATGCAACCATTGACTTGACTTTATTAACTGATCGGTGAATTATGCGGCCATGCCAAGAGACGTTGTCCCCGCCGCGGAAGAGCGCCAGCGCGATGCCGACCGCTCGCAGAGCACCATCTTAGCGGCCGCCCGCGACGAGTTCGCCGAGCACGGCCTGGGCGGGGCGCGCATGGACCGCATCGCCGAGCGCGCCGGCGTCAACAAGCGGCTCATCTACTACTACTTCGACGACAAGGACCGCCTGTTCCAGGCCGTGCTGGAACAGGCGTATCGCCACATCCGGGGCGAGGAGCGGCAGTTGAACCTGCTGGCCCTGGAGCCGGCGGAGGCCGTGCGGCGCCTGGTCGAGTTCACCTGGGACTACTACCTCGCGCATCCCGAATTCCTTTCGCTGCTCAATAGCGAGAACCTGCAGGCCGCCCGCCACCTGGAGAACTCCCAGCGGGCCCGCGAGATGAACTCGCCGCTGATCGCGACCCTCGGCGAGATCCTCGAGCGCGGCCGCAAGGAAGGGAGCCTGCGCGGCGGCGTCGATCCGCTGCAGCTGTACGTCTCGATCGCCGGGCTCGCGTACTTCTACCTGTCCAACCACCACACCCTGGCGGCCATCTTCGGCCGCGACCTGATGACGGCCAAGGCGCGCAATGAGCGGCTGACGCACATGTGCGACGTCATCCTGGGTTACGTGCTGCGCAACTGATCCCAGGGTCTTCCCTTGTTGCGGTGCCCCAGCCGCGCCCTACAATTCACCATACAGTTAATTAACTCACCCGGAGCATCCATGAAGCCCACCCGTCGCGCCCTGGCCGTTGCGGCCGCCAGCCTGGCCCTGCTGTCCCCCCTGGCCGTTCAGGCCCAGGCCGGGTATCCGTCCAGGCCGGTCCGCGTGATCGTGCCGTTCGCCGCCGGCAGCACCACCGACATCATCGCCCGCGCCATTGCCGACAAGATGAGCCAGAGCCTGGGACAGCCGCTGGTGATCGAGAACCGCGGCGGCGCCAGCGGCACCATCGGCCAGGCTGCCGTGGCCCAGGCCGTCCCCGACGGCTACACGATCATGGTCCATTCGTCGTCGCACACGGTGAGTCCCTCCACCTTCGCGAAGCTGCCGTTCGACACCGAGCGCGACTTCGCGGGCGTGACGCCGATCTCCAGCACGCCCAACGTCCTGGTCATTTCGCCGGCCAGGAACATCCGCAGCCTCAAGGACCTGCTCGCCGCGGCCCGAGCCAGGCCCGGCAGCATGAATTTCGCCTCGGCCGGCCAGGGCAGCGCGACCCACCTCAACGCGGAGAAGTTCAAGCAGGCCGCGAAGATCGAGGCCACGAACATCCCGTTCAAGGGCTCGGCCGAGGCCGTGACCGAAGTGATGGCCGGCCGGGTCGACTACTACTTCTCGCCCATCGCGCCCGTCATCGGCCAGATCCGCAACGGGCAGTTGCTGGCGCTGGCGGTGGGCTCGCCGCGGCGCGCCGGCATCCTGCCCGACGTGCCGACCACCGCCGAAGCCGGCGTGCCCGGCTCGGAGTTCAACTTCTGGATCGGCATGATGGCACCGGCGAAGACGCCGCGCGAGATCGTCACCCGCCTCCACGACGAGGTGGTCAAGGCGCTGGCCACCCCCGAGGTCAAGGAACGCTTCGCCACGCTGGGCGCCGACGCCTGGACCCTCAGGCCGGAACAGTTCGACGCCTACATCCGCGACGAGATCCGCGGCAACGCGGCGCTGGTCAAGGCCGCCGGCCTCGAAGTGCAGAAGTGACCTGAGGGGACAGAACGTGCCAATCCGCAGACTCGGACTCATCATGCACGGCGTCACCGGACGCATGGGCATGAACCAGCACCTGGTCCGTTCGATCGTCGCGATCCGCCAGCAGGGCGGCGTCGCGCTCGGCAACGGCGACCGCGTCATGCCCGACCCGATCCTGATCGGCCGCAACGCCGAGAAGATCGAGGCGCTGGCCCGGGCGCACGGGATCGAGCGCTGGGGGACGAACCTGGGCGAGGCGCTGTCCAACCCGGACGACACCGTCTTCTTCGACGCCGGCACCACCCAGATGCGGCCCACCCTGCTGGCGCAGGCGATCCGCGCCGGCAAGCACGTCTATTGCGAGAAGCCGATCGCCACCAACCTCAACGAGGCGGTGGAGATCGCGCGCCTGGCGCAGTCGTCGGGCCTGAAGCACGGCGCCGTGCAGGACAAGCTGTTCCTGCCGGGCCTGCGCAAGCTCGACATGCTGCGCCGCGCCGGCTTCTTCGGCCGCCTGCTGTCGCTGCGGCTCGAGTTCGGCTACTGGGTCTTCGAAGGCGACCTGCAGCCGATCCAGCGCCCCAGCTGGAACTATCGCGCCGAGGACGGCGGCGGGATGATCCTGGACATGATGTGCCACTGGCGCTATGTCCTCGACAACCTCTTCGGCGAGGTGAAGTCGATTTCCTGCCTGGGCACGACGCACATCCCGCAGCGCTGGGACGAAGCGGGCCAGCCGTACCGCGCGACGGCCGACGACGCCGCGTACGCCACGGCCGAACTGGTGGGCCACGGCGGCGAGCCCGTGATCGCGCAGATGAACATGTCGTGGGCCACGCGCGTGCGCCGCGACGATCTCGTCACCTTCCACGTCGACGGCACCCACGGCTCGGCCGTCGCCGGGCTGCAGGACTGCCGGGCGCAGAGCCGCGTCACGACGCCCCGCCCGGTCTGGAATCCAGACGTGAAGCAGACGATGAACTTCTTCGACCAATGGCAGGAAGTGCCGGACTCGCAGGCCTACGACAACGGCTTCAAGATCCAGTGGGAACACTTCATCCGCCACGTGGCCGCCGACGAACCCTACCGCTGGACGCTGCCCGAGGGTGCCAAGGGCGTGCAACTGGTCGAGGCCGCGCTGCAAAGCTGGAAGGAACGGCGCTGGGTCGACGTGCCGCCGCTGGCAATCTGAAGGAGCCGTGATGGCACTCGCACTGCACCTGCCGGAGCCGACCGGCCAGCTCGCCCGCTACCAGTTGCGCGGCACCATGCCCGTGCGTCCCGCTGCCGGCGTCGGGTTCAACCGGATCGCCTATTCCGCCGCCCACGTGGTGGCGGACCCGCTGGCCGCGGTCGATCCATGGCTGCAGTGCGCGGTCGACTGGGACGCGACCATCGCCTACCGGCGGCACCTGTGGTCGCTGGGACTGGGCGTGGCCGAGGCGATGGACACGGCGCAGCGCGGCATGGGGCTGGACTGGCCGACCTCGCTGGAGTTGATCCGTCGGTCGCTGGAGGCCGCGCGGGACATTCCCGGTGCACTGGTCGCCTCCGGATGCGGCACCGATCACCTGGCCGTGGTGGACGCGAACAGCGTCGACGACGTGATCCGCGCCTACGAGGAGCAGATGGCGGCGATCGAGCGGCTGGGCGGCCGCCTGATCGTGATGGCCAGCCGCGCCCTCGCCCGTGTCGCGCGCGGCCCCGCGGACTATGAGCGGGTGTACGACCGCGTCCTCGCCCAGGCGCGCCAGCCGGTCATCCTGCACTGGTTGGGCGACATGTTCGATCCGGCGCTGGCGGGCTACTGGGGCAGCCGCGACCTCGACGCCGCGATGGACACCGCGCTGGGTGTCATCGCCGCCCATGCGGACAAGGTGGACGGCATCAAGATCTCGCTGCTGGACAAGGACCGCGAGATCGCGATGCGGCGCCGGCTGCCGGCCGGGGTGCGCATGTACACGGGCGACGACTTCAATTACGCGGAGCTGATCGCCGGCGACGGCCAGGGCGCCGCGGACACGCACCGCCACAGCGACGCGCTGCTGGGGATCTTCGACGCCATCGCACCGGCCGCGAGCGCCGCGCTGGGCGAACTCGCGCAAGGCAACCTGGAGCGGTTCCACGCGATCCTCGGCCCGACGGTGCCGCTGTCGCGCCACATCTTCGCGGCGCCCACGCGCTTCTACAAGACCGGCGTCGTCTTCATGGCCTGGCTCAATGGCCACCAGCGCCACTTCACCATGGTGGGCGGGCAGCACAGCGCGCGGTCGATGGTGCATCTGGCCGAGCTGTTCCGGCTGGCCGACGCCGCCAACCTGCTGGAGCAGCCGGAGCTGGCGGTGCGGCGGATGAAGACGCTGCTGGCACTGCACGGCGTCGAGCGCTGAAAGCCGCCATGCGCGATTTCTCGCGGGACCACCGCTGGCTCTCGATCAACACAGCCACCGTGCGCCGGTCGCACGGCGTCGAGCTGCCGCTGCCGCGCATCATCGAAGCCTGCGCGCGGCGCGGCATCCGCGCCATCTCGCCCTGGCGCGACCAGGTCGCCGCGGCCGGCCTCGCGACGGTGTCGCGGCTGGTGAAGGCGCACGGGCTGGAGCTCTCGGGCTATTGCCGCGGCGGCATGTTTCCCGCGGCGGACGCGCCGGGGCTGGCCGCGGCGCGCGACGACAACCGGCGCGCCGTCGACGAGGCGTGCGAACTGGGCGCGGCCTGCCTGGTGCTGGTGGTGGGGGGCCTGCCGGGCGCGCTGGCCGGCACGGCGGCGCACAAGGACATCGCCCTGGCGCGTTCGCAGGTGCGCGACGGGATAGCGGGACTGCTGGAGTACGCCCGCGCCATGCGGATGCCGCTGGCGATCGAGCCCCTGCATCCGATGTACGCCGCCGACCGCGCCTGCGTCAACACGCTGGAACAGGCGCTGGACCTGTGCGACGAGCTCGATCCGGAGCCGGGCGAGGGTCAGGGCGCCAGCCTCGGCGTTGCCGTGGACGTCTATCACGTCTGGTGGGACCCGAAGCTGCGCTCGCAGATCGGGCGCGCCGGCCGGCGCCGGCTGCTCGCCTTCCACGTGTGCGACTGGCTCACGCCGACCACCGACCTGCTCAACGACCGCGGCATGATGGGCGACGGCGTGATCGACATCCCGCGCATCCGCGGCTGGGTCGAGGCCGCGGGCTTCGCCGGCTACAGCGAGGTCGAGATCTTCTCGAGCGGGAACTGGTGGCGCCGCGGCCACGACGAGGTGCTCGACACCTGCATCGCGCGCCACCGCAGCGCCGTATGAATGCCGGCCGCGCGGCCGGCAGGGTCGTCAGCCGACGGCCTGGACCCGTTGCACGGTGTTGCCGGCGCGCGCCGGCGTTCCCGACGACGAGGACGGCGCGCCGTACTCCACCTCGCCGGACAGCTGGCCGCCCTCCTCGATGACGACCTTGCCGTAGCGCACGCGGCCGGTCACCTTGCCGGTGGCGTAGATCACCAGTTTCTGGCGCGCCGTCAGCGTGCCGTCGAACGAGCCGCGGATCTCGGCGATGTCGATCTCGGCCGAGCCCTTGAACGAGCCGCGCTCGGAGATCTGGATCACGCGCGAATCCATCGTCGCCTCGACCGAGCCTTCCACGACCAGCGTGTCGCAGTCGGTGATTTCCACGCCCTTGAGCTTGATGTTGGGACCCACCGTCAGCTTGCTCTCGCCTTCGATCGCCGGCGCCGTGTTCACTGCCGCCGTCACCGGAGCCGCGGCCGCAGGGGTGGAGCCGGCCGAACCGGTGGCCGCCGTGGCATTCGGGCTGGTCTGGCGTTGGGCGTACGTGTCGGGCTCGCGCTTGTTGAAGAACGGAGACTGCAGTGCCATGGTGTACTTCCTCTGAGTGGCGTTGAAAGAGCTGACGATGCTAAGGACGAGATCCCCGGCATTCCAGACCGGCGGCGCAAGATCGGTAACAAACATCGTTGGCTGGTTGCGACGCGGGCCGCGTCGCGCGCGACTTATTCCGCGTGTTGCCGCGCTCGGCCTTGCGACAGGCGAGGCAGCCGGTCACCATGTGTGTTCAAGGGACCACGAGGAGCAAACACATGGCCAGCGCCATCCATCCCCGCGGGCTCGCGCGCGCCGCCGCGGCATGGGCGCTCGCGTGCGCCGCGGGCGCCGCCGCCGCCGCGGCCGGCGACCTCGAGACCGCCGACACCGGCGCGGACAACCTGCTCGCGGTGCTGCGCGAGTCGGCCGGCGACAACAAGCAGGACGAGGCGCTGCGTCCCTACGGACCGCTGCTGGCCACCACGCCGCAGGGCCAGCGGGTGGAATTCGAGCCGAGCTGGTACCGGTACCTGGGCGACATGCACATCCGGCTGGTGTTCGACGGCGGCCGCACGCTGGAGAGCGCGTCTCCCGACGACCTCACCCGCCTGCAGCTCACGCCCGAGCAGGCGCTGCGGCTCGCGGTGACCAACCTGCGCCGTGTCTACGGGACGCCCGGCGTGCAGCCTTGGAGCGGCGGGCTGATGCAGGTGACGGCGGCGGCGCCCGAGCTGACCAGCAGTTACTTCCTGGACCGCGAGTTCTGGCAGGGATTGCAGTCCGGCCACCCCGACGGGCTGGTGGTCGCCGTGCCGCGCCGCGGCGGCCTGGTCTATGCGCCAGCCAGCGATGCCCAGGCCGTCGACAGCCTGCGCTTCGGCGTCGCCGCTTTGTTTGCGGGCGGACCCGGTGCCCGGCTGTCGTCGGCGCTGTACCTGTTCAAGGACGGACGCTGGTCCGTGTTCCAGGCGCCGCAGCCGGCGGCTGACTGACTCACTCCACCTTGGCGCCGGACAGCTTCACCGCGCGGCCCCATTTGCGGATCTCCGAGGCCACGAAGGCATCGAACTGGGGGCCGGTGGTGGGCGCCGGTTCGGAGCCGCGTTCACTGATGAACCGCGCCAGGGCCTCGCCCTTGAGCAGGTCGTTCACCTCGCGCTGCAGGCGCGCCACGATCTCCGGGCTGGTGCCGCGCGGCGCCATCAGGCCGAGCCAGCCGACCGCCTCGAAACTCTTCACGCCGCGCACGCCGCTCTCGGCGACCGTCGGCACGTTCGGCAGCAGCGAGGACCGCGTGATCGAGGTGACGGCCAGCGGCACCGCGCGTTTGGCCTGGATGTGCGGCAAGGCCGCCGTCACCGAGTCCACCATCAGCGGCACCTGGTTGCCGAGGAAATCGGCCTGCGCTGGCGAGCTGCCGCGGTAGGGAATGTGGGTGATGTACAGCCCGGCCATCGACTTGAACAGCTCGCCCGACAGGTGCTGCGTGCCGCCGATGCCGGCGCTCGCGTAATTGAGCTCCCCCGGCTTGGCCTGAGCGCGCACGGCCAGTTCCTGCATCGAGTTGATGCCCGCGGCCGGGTTGGCCAGAAACACCAGCGGCACCTTGGCGATCAGCGAAATCCCGACCAGATCCTTCGTCGGGTCGAAGTTGACCTTGGGATACAGCGTCTGGTTGACGGCCATGGCGCTGCCGGCCACCAGCAGCGTGTAGCCGTCGGGTGCCGAGCGCACGACGAACTCGGAGCCGATGTTGCTGCCGGCGCCGGCCTTGTTCTCGACGACCACGGGCTGGCCCAGCCGCTTGCCGAGCTGGTCGGCCATCGCGCGCGCGAAGATGTCGGTCGCCTGCCCGGTGGGGAACGGCACGATGAACTTGATCGGCTTGTCGGGCCACTCGGCGCGGGCCGGCTGCGACAGCAGGACGGCGCCGGTGAACGCAGCCACGGCGAGCTGGATCAGTCGGCGGCGCCGGGGCGGTTGCTTGGGTGATGTCATGTGGGAAGGAAAGGGGGATGAAGCAGGTGAAGGACGCGTGGCCAAACCCCGGGCCGGGCGCGCGCGCAGACGCAAGCATAGACGCTTCGCCGCGGCATTCACCCGCTGCGCAGCGGGCGGCGCCGGCGGTCTGGCGCCGGCAACCGCGACGCGGCCGTTCAGAACGCGACGCTGTAGCGTCCGCCACGGAAGCGCAGCACGGCGGCCTTCTGGCGGATTTCCTCGAGCACGACCCCGGCGCCCAGGTCCGCGCCCTCGTTCACCACCTGTCCGTTGACGATCAGCATGCGCTGCGCGCGATTGGCGGAGTACACGCCGCCGCTGATCGCCAGCTTCGGCGCGTCGGAAGGCAAGCCGTTGGCGATGGCCGCCTCCGCCGGTGTGGCGGCTGCGGCGGGCACCACTGGCGCCGCTGGCGCCGCCGCGGTCGGCGGCACCGGGGTGGCCTGCGGCACCGGAGCGGGCCGCGGCGTCGGCACCGGGGCCGCGGCGGCAATCGACGCATTGGCGGCGGCGGGCGCTTGCGGCACCGGTGCGCGGGCCGTCGCGGCCGTCTGCGGCGCGCCGCGAGGCGGCGGCGTGACGTTCCGCGCCTGCGCGGGCGGTTCGCTGCGCGGCGCGGCTGGCGCCGGCAGCGGCAGCACCACGGCAGCCACCGGCGGTTCCGGCGAAGCAGGGACCGGCGCAGGCGGCGCTGCCACGGTCTCGCCGAGCGGCGCCGGGGCCGCGGCGGGCACTGCGGAACTGCCCGCCGCGGCTGCATCGCTCCTGGCGGCAGGCGGGCGCTGGACGGCCGCGCGGTCCTCGGACAGGAACCAGCCGGCGGCCGCGAGTGCCGCGATGCCCGCGGCGGCGGCCCAGAACCAGGGGCGCGAGCCGCTGCCGGCCCGCTGCGACGCCGGCAGCGCCGCCGGCTGCGCATGGATGCCGCGAGCGGGGTCCCGCTCGCGTTGCGCGTCGGCCTTCTTCAATGCATCGAGGATGTACGACATGGTCAGGATCCGGAGCGCAGCCGCGGTTCGTCGACCCCGGCCGCGCGATTGAGTTGCATGAAGGTCATCGGCCCGGGCTGGCCGTCGGCAGCCAGGCCCTGCGCCAGCTGGAATGTGCGCAGTTGCGTCCGCAGCGCGGCATCGAGGGCGACCGGCCCGGCCGGCGGCGGCGAGCCGCTCGCCTTGGCGAGTCCCGAGGCCAGCCATGACATGGTGGCGGCGTCGTGGCTGCGCCCGTTGTAGCCCGGCGGCATGCGCCAGAGGGTGGCGAACCCGCCCTGCCAACGCTGCGCGAGCGCGGCAAGCGTGACGGTCTGCTCCGTGCCGCCGGCGCGCAGCGTGGCACTGTCGCGCGTCAGCCCCGTCAGCAACGCATAGCGCGGCGAGCCGGTGTCGGCATCCAGCGTCAGGATGCCGGGCCGGCCGAGTTCGCGGATGACCGGCAGGCCCAGGGTGCGGCTGAAGCACTGCACGCCGTCCTTCTGCAGTGCCTGGCAGGGATCGCCCTGCGGCGGCACCTGCAGCTTCCATACCTGCGCCAGTTCGCGCCAGGCCTGGTCCGGCTCGCGCAACAACGTGGGTGGCAGGGCCGGCGCCGAGGCGGCCGCGACCGGCACCGGCGCCGGCGGCGCATCGGCCACGGCCTGCGGCGCGGGTGGCGGTGCCGAACCGGTTGCCGCGCTGGCCGCCGGTGCCGGCGCCCGCACGGGGACCGCCACCGCCACGGCCGGCGCCGGCTCGAACCAGCGGCTGGCGGCCGCGTACAGGCCCGCCCCGGCGGCCAGGCCCAGCCCGAGGACCGCCGCGGCCCGCGGCCAGCGCGGCGCCGGACGCTGGACCTCTGCGAACACTTCGGCGGCAGCCTTGTCCACGGTGCGGCGATCGGTGGTCGGCTGGCCGCTGGCGAACGCGCCCAGCAGCGCGCGGTCGCACAGCAGATTGACCCGGCGCGGCACCCCACGCGCGAGACGGTGGATGCGCTGCAGCGACCGGCGATCGAACGGCAGCGGCCGGCTGAGCCCGGCCACCTCGAGCCGGTGCTGGATGTACTGCGCCGTCTCCGGCGCCGTCATGGCGTCGAGGTGGAAGCGCGCGATCACGCGCTGCGCCAGTTGCTCCAGCTCGGGCCGCGCCAGCATCGCGCGCAGCTCCGGCTGGCCGATCAGGATGATCTGCAGCAGCTTGCGCTCGCTGGTTTCCAGGTTGGTCAGCAGCCGCAATTGCTCGAGCACCTCGGGCGACAGGTTCTGCGCCTCGTCGATGATCAGCACGTTGTTGCGGCCAGCCGCGTGCTCGCGCAGCAGGAAGGCGTTCAGCGGATCGAGGTAGTCCTTGACCGTGGGCGCGTGGTCCGGCAGCGGCACGCCGAGATGGAACTCCTCGCAGACCGACTGCAGCAGCTCGATCACCGTCAGCTTCGGGTTGAAGATGTAGGCAACGTTGCAGCTGGCCGGGATCTGCTCCAGGAACAGGCGGCACACGGTGGTCTTGCCGGTGCCGATCTCGCCGGACAACAGCACGAAGCCGCCGCCGGCGCCCAGGCCGTACAGCAGATGCGCCAGCGCCTCCCGGTGGCGCTCGCTCATGTACAGGTAGCGGGGATCGGGCGCGATCGAGAACGGCTCGTGCGCCAGGCCGAAGTAGGCAGCGTACATGGTGCGAAGCATACCCGCCGCGCTCCGGCGGGCCGGCGCAAACCCGAGCGGACGGTTAAGCGACCGCGCGGACCGTGCGGCGTACGCGCTGCACGCGAAAGGCGCTGGTCACCAGCACCGCCTGCATCAGGACGAGGCCGAGCCACACGCCCCGGTACTGCTGGTGGTCCATGAGCGCGCCGAAGGCGAGCGGCGCCAGCGCCTGCCCGATGTCCAGGCCCGAATACACGACGCCATACACCCGCCCGGTCGCGTGCTCGGGCGTCGAGCGCTTGACCAGCAGGTCGCGCGAGGGGCCGGCCGTGCCGGCGGCGAAACCCATGGCGCCGAACAGCACCGGAACGGCCAGGGCCGGCACGGACCCCAGCGCGACCAGCAGCGCGATGGCCGCGGCCATCCCGAACCCCGCGCCGACGACGCGTTCGCAGCGCGCCGGGTCGGCCGCCAGGAAGCCGCCGGCAACCATCCCGCCGGCGCTGCACACCATGTACACCGTCACGCACATCGCCGCGAGCGCGACCGGCACCCCGTGCAGCTGCCGCGCGGCCTCCGGCGCGAAGGCCTGCACGCCGCTCAGGACGATGGCCCAGAAGAAGAAGAACGCGAAACACATCCAGACGGCCGGAATCCGCAGGAAGCCGAAGCCGCCCCCCTCCTCCGGCGCCGCGTGGCGCGGCGCCGCCGCAGGCACCACCAGGCGCTGCCGGTTCAGCACCAGCACGCCGAGCACGGCGAACACCACGAACGCCGCCCCCGCCAGCGCGGCGCGCCACGAGAACGCCATCGCCAGGGGCACCACGACGGCCGGCGCGAGCGCCCAGCCCAGGCTGCCGGTGATGCCATGGAAGCTGTAGGCGTGGCCCAGGCGCCGCGCGCTCACCTTCCGGTTGATCAAGGTGTAATCGACCGGATGGAAGACGCCGTTGCCGACGCCGGCGAGCGCGGAGCACAGCACCATCGTCCAGTAGTCCGGGCTGGCCGCGAACCCGAGCGCGGCGGTGCCCGCCAGCCCCAGGCCGCCAAGCAGGATCGGCCGCGGCCCGTAGCGGTCCACCAGGAAGCCGGCGGCCGCCTGCACCGCGCAGGACACGACGAAGAACACGGTCATCAGGAAGCCGAGCTCGGTGTAGCTCACCGCGAAGGCATCGCGCAGCCAGGGAAAGAGCGGCGGCAGCAGCAACTGGCTGAAGTGGCTGATCATGTGCGCCAGTCCCACCAGGCCGATCACGCCGGCGTCCTGGCGCAGGCTGGCCGGCGGCGGCGCGTCGGCGCTCAGGGTGCTGCTCATGGGCGCATCGTAATGGCGAGCGATACCTGGCGCACGGCCGGCCCCGCCGCCGCCGTGGCCATGCCGCCGCTTACTCGAGCACCGGGGCGCGGTTGGCGGCCGGCCGCGTCGTGAACTCGTGCACGGCCATGCCCGCGATCATGGCCACCACGAACACCAGGGCCTCGCCGATCCCGGCACCCGCGGCGACCAGCGCCGGTCCCGGGCAGAAACCCGCCAGGCCCCAGCCGACGCCGAACACCAGGCTGCCGATCACCAGGCGCCGGTCGATCGGCGCGTTGCCCGGCAGATGCATGGCGCCGCCCAGGACGGCCGTGGTGCGGCGGCACGCCGCGGCGAAGGCGAAGAAGGCAACGCCGATCGCGCCGCCCATGACGAACGCCAGCGACGGGTCCCAGGCGCCGGCGATGTCCAGGAAGCCGAGCACCTTGCCCGGGTCGGTCATTCCGGAGAGGATCAGGCCCAGCCCGAACAGCAGGCCGACGAGGAATTCGACGAGGCGGTTCATGGCGATCCTTCAGGCCAGCAGATGGCGCACGAGGTAGACGGTGGCGAAGCCGGTGCCCATGAAGGCCAACGTGGCCGCCAGGGAGCGCGCGGACAGCCGCGACAGCCCGCAGACCCCGTGACCGCTGGTGCAGCCCGAGCCGTAGCGCGTGCCCCAGCCCACCAGCAGGCCCGCGATCATCAGCACGGTGCCGCCCGCCTCGATCCGCGGCACGGCAGGCCGGGCGAACAGCGCCCACACCGCCGGCGCGACCACCAGTCCGGCGAGGAACGCCAGCCGCCAGCCGGCATCGCCGCGCCGTGGCGCCAGCAGCCCGCCCAGGATGCCGCTGACACCGAGCAGGCGGCCGCTGACCAGGATCAGGAGCGCCGACGCCGCGCCGATCAATATGCCGCCGGCGAGGGACGCCCAAGGCGTGAAGTTGTTCCAGTCGATGGTCATCGTCAGGTCCTCCCTGTGCCGCCGGCCTCGCAGAACTGCGCGTGGAGCACCTGCATCACGGCCAGTGCCTGCCGGCTGGCGATGCGGTAGTAGATGTGCTTGCCCTCGCGCCGCGTGTCCACCAGCCGCGCCTCCCGCAGCACGCCCAGTTGTTGCGAGAGCGTGGGTTGCACGATGCCGAGCACCTGCTCCAGCTGCCCGACGTTGCGCTCGCCCTGCGCCAGTTCGCACAGCACGAGCAGCCGGTCCGGGTTGGCCATGGTCTTGAGCAAGGCGCAGGCGCGCTCGGCCGCGACGCTCAGTTCATCCAGCTCCACGACGCCGTTGCTCATGTTTCTACCTTCCTGGCATTGACGCGCATCAAGGATGATGCCGTTTTACAGCTATTTTTCGCATATATTATCTTTTTGGTATTCCATCTTGGAAACCGGGATATCGCTGCCGGTCGCGGCAGGCGAGCCCAAGGCAGCGCGCCCGCTCAGCGGCGGCTGCGCGGGCGCGAGGAATTCGGGGGAAAGTCGCGGTCAGGTGATGCGGCCGATGAGCCGCTCCATCTCGGCCATGATGGGACCGAGCTTGGCCTGGGTCTTGGCGTCGCCGCCCAGGCGCGCCTCGACCTCCTGCTGGACGAGGCAGACCGTCATGTGGATGTAGGTGCTGTCCAGCGCCTTGCGCACGGCCGACAGCTGCTGCGCGACCTTCACGCAGGTTTCGCCTTCTTCGACCATGCGCTGGATGCCCCGCAACTGCCCCTCCGCGCGCTTCAGACGATTCACGATGTCGGAGCGTGCGGCAGGGGTGTCCAGCGAAGCCATGGGGTCGTTCTCCAGTGATGCGGGCGGCGCGCGGCCGGATTGGCGGGGCGCGAAATCCTGCATGATGCCAGCAGTGGAGCGTGCGGGTCGCGGCGCGGGGGGCGACTCAGCGCGCGCAGCTCGACGCGGTGTCCGGGACACCGAGCTTCTTCAGGAAGAAGGCCAGCGGGCACAGGTTGGTGAAGCCCGACTGGAACAGGTTCGCGCCGACGAAGGCGGTGAACGCGAGCGCCCATTTGCTGACGAACAGCGGGCTGCCTTCGACGCCGAGGGCCAGCGAAACGAGGACGAAGAGTCCGGCAAACACACGGATGAAGCGGTCAACGGTCATGTGGATCTCCTTGGAGGTTGACGAGGGAAGGGATCAGGCGGCCGGCAGCGCCGGCGCCGGGTGGCGCCGCTGGTACAGCGCGAAATAGAGCACCGGAATCACGACGAGGGTGAGCAGCGTCGAGACCAGGATGCCGAAGATCAGCGAGACGGCCAGGCCGTTGAAGATCGGGTCGTCGAGGATGAAGAAGGCGCCGATCATCGCGGCCAGGCCGGTGAGCGCGATCGGCTGCGCCCGGACCGCGGCGGCATCGACCACCGCGTCGCGCAGGGCGCGGCCCTGGGCGAGCTGCAGCTCGATGAAGTCGACCAGCAGGATCGAATTGCGCACGATGATGCCGGCCAGCGCGATCATGCCGATCATGCTGGTGGCGGTGAACTGCGCGCCCAGCAGCGCGTGGCCCGGCATCACCCCGATCACCGTCAGCGGGATCGGCGCCATGATCACCAGCGGGGTCAGGTAACTGCGGAACTGCGCCACCACCAGCAGGTAGATCAGCACCAGCCCGACGGCATAGGCCGCGCCCATGTCGCGGAAGGTCTCGTAGGTGATCTGCCACTCGCCGTCCCACTTGAGCGCGTAGTGGCGCCAGGCGTCCGCCGGCTGGCGGATCCAGTACTCCTGCAGCCCGCCGGTGCCGGGCAGCGCGGCGGCAGCCAGCCGGTCGCGGATCGCGAACAGGCCGTACAGCGGCGAGTCGAGCCGTCCGGCCATGTCGCCGAACACGTAGCTCACGGGCAACAGGTCCCTGGTGTACAGCGGCTTGTCGATGATGTCCCGCTCCACCTGGACCAGCTCGGACAGGGGCACGACCTGGCCAGATGCGGTGCGCAGCGGCAGCGCGAGCAGCGCTTCCAGGCCGACCTGCGATTCGCGCGGCAGTTGCAGCCGCACCGGCACCGGGTACTTGCTCTGGCCGTCGTGCAGGTAGGCCGCGTCGGCGCCGGCCAGCGCCCCTTGCACCGTCTGCGCAATCACCGCCACGGGAATGCCCAGCGACTCGGCGCGCTGCCGCCGCACCGTCAGCCGGGCACGGCGCGCATCCTCGCGCAGGGTCGTGTCGATCGCGACGATGTCCGGCGTCGCCGCGAAGGCGCCGGCGATGCGGCCAGCCAGGGCTTGCCGGCCGGCCTCGTCGGGTCCGTAGACCTCGGCCACCAGCGGGCTCATCACCGGCGGCCCCGGCGGCACCTCGACCACCTTGATCCGGGCGTGGTGGCGCGCCGCGATGGTTTCCAGTTCGGGGCGCAGGCGCTGCGCGATCGCGTGGCTCTGCTCGCTGCGGTGGCTCTTGTCGACCAGGTTCACCTGCAGGTCGCCCTGCTCCGCGTCGGCGCGCAGGTAGTACTGGCGTACCAGCCCGTTGAACGTGATCGGGCTGGCGGTGCCGGCGTAGCCCTGCAGGTCGCGCACCTGCGGCTGGCGGGCCAGGAACGCGCCCATCTCGTGCAGCGCGGCCGCCGTGTTCTCCAGGGGCGTGCCGGCGGGCATGTCGACCACGACCTGGAACTCGCTCTTGTTGTCGAACGGCAGCATCTTGAGCACCACCCACTGGACGACGGCCAGCCCGGCCGACAGCAGCAGCGCGGCGATGATCCCGCCGAGCAGCAGCCAGCGCTTGCGCGCGCTGGCCAGCAACGGGCGCAGGATCGCCGCGAAGACGCGTTGCAGCCGCGGGCCGAGGCCCTTGTCCTGCGGCTCGCCGCCGTGGGCCGCATGGTGCGTCTTCATCAGTTTCAGCGCGAGCCAGGGCGTCACCGTGAAGGCGATCGCCAGCGAGATCGCCATGCCCAGGCTCGAGTTGATGGGGATCGGGCTCATGTACGGCCCCATGAGGCCGGTCACGAACGCCATCGGCAGCAGCGCCGCGATCACCGTGAGCGTCGCCAGGATGGTGGGTCCGCCCACTTCGTCGACGGCGCCCGGGATGATGTCGCGCAGCGGCCGCCCCGGCTCGAGCTGCTGGTGGCGGTGGATGTTCTCCACCACCACGATCGCGTCGTCGACCAGGATGCCGATCGAGAAGATCAGCGCGAACAGCGACACGCGATTGAGCGTGAAGCCCCAGGCCCAGGAGGCGAACAGCGTGGCCGTGAGCGTCAGGATCACCGCGGCGCCGACGATCACGGCTTCGCGCCGGCCCAGCGCCAGGCCCACCAGCAGGATCACCGAACCGGTGGCGAAGGCCAGTTTCTGGATCAGCTTGTTCGCCTTTTCGGCCGCCGTCTGGCCGTAGTCGCGCGTGATCGTGCTCTCGATGTTGGACGGGATCACGGCGTTGCGCAGCGCGTCGATGCGCTCGCGCGCGGCCTGCGCCACGTCGACGGCGTTTTCCCCCGGCTTCTTCGTCACGGCAATCGTCACCGCGGGGAACACCTGGCCCGCGTCCGCGGCCTGCGCGCCACCGTCCGCCGCCGCCCCGGGGGAGTACCAGACATAGCGCTGCGGCAGCTGCGCGCCCGCCTCCACCCGCGCCACCTCGCGCAGGTACACGGGCCGGCCCTGGCTGACCCCGACCACGAGCGTGGCGACGTCCTCGGCCGAGCGCAGGAACTCTCCGGTTTCCACGGCCAGCATCTGGGCGGTGCCGGCATCGCCGTCGACCACGCTGCCCGACGGCATGCGCAGGTTCGCCGCGGCCAGTGTGCGCCTGAGGCCCAGGACATCGACGCCGCGCTCGCGCAGCCGCGCCGGGTCCAGCCAGACATGCACGGCCCGGCCGGGGCCGCCCGTGGTCTGCACCTCGCGCGCGCCGGGCACCGTCTTGAGCTCCGCCTCCAGCGTGCGCGCGACGCGCTCGAGGTCGTTGGCCGCCAGGGTGTCGCGGCTCCAGAGCGTCACGCCCAGCACCGGCACGTCGTCGATGCCCTTGGGCTTGACGATCGGCGCCAGCGCGCCGAGCTCGGGCGGCAACCAGTCCCGGTTGGCATTGAGCACGTCGTACAGCCGCACCAGCGCCTCGGTGCGCGGCACGCCCACCTTGAACTGCACCGTGAGGACGGCCATGCCCGGCCGCGCGACGGAATACGTGTGCTCGATGCCGGCGATCTGGGCCAGCACCTGCTCCGCCGGCCGCGCGACCATGTTCTGGACGTCGGCGCTGGCCGCCCCCGGGAAGGGGATCAGCACATTGGCCATGGTCACGTTGATCTGCGGCTCTTCCTCGCGCGGCGTGACCAGCACGGCGAACAGGCCGAGCAGCAGCGCCACCAGCGCCAGCAGCGGCGTGATCGCGTTGGCCTGGAACGCGGCGGCGATCCGGCCCGAGATTCCCAGGCGCGTCGTGGCGGACAGCTCGGTTCGCATGTCCGCCTCAGCGTGCGGCGCGGGCGCCGGCCAGCCCGGCACGCACCGGATCCACCGCCACCATGTCATCGGCCCGCAGTCCCGCGAGCACTTCGACGCCCGCCGTCCCGTGGTCGGCGCCCAGGCGGACCGCCTTCAGCACGAAGCCGCCCTGCGGCGACGCCACGTACACGGCCGTCAGCTCCCCGCGCCGCAGCACCGCGCCCGACGGCACCAGCACGCGCACGGTTTCGCTGCCGCTGAAGCGCACCCGCACCTGCTGGCCCGGCGCCAATTGCCCGGCGGCGGCGGGCGGCAGCTGCAGGCGCCACTCGAGGGTCTGGGCCACCGAGTCGGCCACCGGCAGGACCTCGCGCTGCACCGGCTTGACCCAGGCGCCGCCGCCGTTGCCGGCGGGGATGCGCACCTCGACGTCGGCGGCGGACCGCGCCGCCGCGCCGCGCGACAGCGGAACATGGACCACGGCGCGCAGGGGCAGCGGCGCGTACACGGTCGCGACCGGCTTGCCGGGCACCGCCAGGTCGCCCGCCTGGACCAGCGTCTCGCGCACCCAGCCGTCATAGGGCGCCGTGACCCGCGTGAAGCCCTGCGCCAGGGCGGATTGGCGCTCGCCGGCCGCGGCCTGCTCGCGCGACGCCTGGGCGCTCTTGAGCGACGCCTCGGCGGTATCGAGCGCCGCCCGGCTGACGAACCCCTGCGCCTGCAGCTCGCGCGTGCGCCGCGCGTGGGCCTGCGCGTTGCGCAGTTCCGCATCGGCCTGGGCGACCTGGGCCTGGCTGCGCTGCAGGCCGGTGCGGCTTTCGCGGTCGTCGATGGTCGCCAGCAACTGGCCGGCGTGCACCCGGTCGCCGGCGGTCACCGCCAGCTGGACGACGCGCCCGCTGGCCTGCGCCGACACCGTGCTCTGCTTCACCGGCTCCACCGTGCCGTCGAACTCGAAGCCGACCGCCACCGACTGCGGCGCCGCCTTGACGACGGGGACTTCCGGGACAGCGGGGTCGGCCGGCACCGCCAGCGCGACGGCCGGCGCCAGGCACAGCGCGGCCAGCCAGCGGCGCGGGCGCAGGGAAGAAGGGGCAGGAAAACGCGGCATGGGTCGGCCTCAGATACTGGCAGGAGTATAGCAAATACTCCAAGGGGTATCAAGCCCGGCCCGCGCCAGGGGGCCTGCCGCGCCGGGGCGGCAACGCCGAAGCCCGGATCAGCGGCGGTACAAGGCGCCGCAGGCGGCGACCGCCGCCTCCATCATGTCGCGCACCACCGGCTGCACCCGGCGGGCCAGCGCATCGTCGTAGCCATAGGGCGCCTGCTCGCTCATGTACGTGCACTGGCACATCTCCAGCTGCACGACGTGGATGTCGCGGGCCGGATCGCCGTAGTGCCGCGTGATGTAGCCGCCCTTGAAGCGGCCGTTGAGCGCGTGCGTGAACCCGGGGTGCGCGGCCGCCGCCGCCTTCACCGCGGCTCCCACGGACGGGTGCGAGGCGGCAGCGTCCGCCGTGCCGATGTTCAGGTCCGGCAGCACGCCGTCGAACAGCCACGGAATGACCGAGCGGATGCTGTGCGCATCCCACAGCAGCACGTAACCGTGCTCGGCCCGGATGCGCTCGAGCTCGGCGGCCAGCGCGTCGTGGTACGGCTGCCAGTACACGCCGCGACGGCGCAGCCGCTCCCCGGAGGACGGCGCCTGGCCATCCCGGTACAGCGGCGTCCCGTCGAAGAAGCGCGTGGGACACAGCTCGGTGTTCGAGGCGCCCGGGTACATCGGCGCATCGTCCGGCGGCCGGTTCAGGTCGATCACGTAGCGCGAGAAGCGCGGCTGCAGCACCGACGCGCCCATCGCGGGCAGCCAGTCGTACAGCCGGTGCAGGTGCCAGTCGGCATCCTCCACGTCGAGGGCGCGCGGCACGTAGCGCTCGCGCAGGTCGGCCGGAATCTCCGTGCCGATGTGGGGCATGCTCACCATCAGGGGCGAACTGCCGCGGTGCAAAGAAAAACTCATCGAATCCTCGGAAAGCATCTTCGGCGAATGGATCGGGCCACCAGCCGGACCACATCCTACAAGGCCCGCGGGCCGCCGCCGCCGCCACTGCTGGCGCTCGGCGACGTCGTGCAGAAGAACGGCAAGCGCATCAGCGCCTGGGCTTTCGAAGGGAACTGCGACCCGGCCCAGCTGCGCTGCAACGAGTTCCAACTGGAATGGCCACCGCGTTCCGGGCGGCGCCAGCGCTATCCCGAGATCGATCGCATCGCCTGGTTCGGCCTGCCCCAGGCGCGGCGCAAGCTCCTGCCGGCGCAGCGTGCCTTGCTCGACCGGCTGGAGCTGGCGCTCGGCCTGTGATCGCCAGGCCTGCTCGCACCCGCAACTATGCTCTCGCCGCGGCGCCGGGGGCCGTGCGGCGCAACCCCATCCCCGCGCGCACGCGGGGATGGGTGAAGCGCGCGTCGTTGACCGCCGGTTGCAGGCGCTGGCGCAGCCGCGCCATGCGCTGCCAGCCGGCGCGAATCGCCGGCAGCGCCTGTTCGAGCGCGAGCCGCGAGTCGCCCTTGATGCGCTCCCAGTTGGCGCGCAGGCAATGCTCCGCGTCGCGGAACTCGCCGCCATACTGGGCGCAGCCCGCGTACCCCACGCAGTACGCGGGCGCGTAGTCTTCGTAGTCGAAGTCGTCCTCGAAGTACCGCTCCTGCCAGCAGGTGCGCTGCCAGTACGCATCCTCGCGCCGGGCCTGGTCCGGGCTCAGGGCGGTCGGGCGATCGGCGCGGGTGTCGGGGTCGGATTGTTCTGCTGTCGCTGGCATGGCGCGGTCCTCGAAGGCGATGGAGCATCGTCGGCCGGCGGTACGCGCCGCCCTGTAGGACGCCGGACTCCGGCACCGTGGGACCCCTTGCCGATCCGGGCGCTGCCGATATCCCGCGGGCGCGCCGGACGCCGGCGTGCTCGCAGCTGTCGCCTGCGCGGCTGGCCAGGAACGCGCGCCGCGCGGATACTGGGCGTCTTCGCGGAGAAGCTCATGGACATTCGAGGAAAAGTGGCCGTCGTCACCGGCGGCGCCAGCGGGATCGGCGCCGGGCTCGCGCGCCGCATGGCCGCCGAAGGCGCGCGCGGCGTGGTCGTGGCCGACATCGACCTGGAGCGCGCCCAGGGCGTCGCGCGCGGGATCGGCGGCGTGGCGGTGGCGGTACGCTGCGACGTGAGCGGCGAGGCCGACATCCGGCAACTGGTGGCGACGACGCGCGAGCGTTTCGGGCAGGTGGACATCTACCTGTCCAACGCCGGGATCCTCGGCCGCATGGGCGGCATCGAGCTCGAAGACGAGCTGTGGGACAAGATGTGGCAGGTGCACGGCATGGCCCATGTCTGGGCGGCGCGAGCCGTCGTGCCCGAGATGGTGGCGCGCGGCGAGGGCTACTTCCTGGTCACCGCCTCCGCCGCCGGGCTGCTGAACATCGTCGAGACCGCGCCGTACGGCGTCACCAAGCATGCGGCCCTGGCGTTCGCCGAATGGCTGCGGATCGCCTACGGCCGGCGCGGCGTGCGGGTTTCGTGCCTGTGTCCGCAGGCCGTGCAGACGGACATGATCAGCGGCAGCGGCGGGTCGGCCGGCGTGAACGGAATCCTCTCGCCGGACCAGGTCGCGGCCGAGGTCGTGGCCGTGATGCGCGACGAGAAATTCCTGGTGCTGCCCCACCCGGAGGTGGCGAAATACTTCCTCGCGAAAGCGCAGGACTACGACCGCTGGCTCGGCGGGATGCAGAAGCTCTACGCGCAGCACATGGCGAGCGCCGGCTGACGCTATTTGCCGGACAGGCCCACCGTGCCGGTCACGATCGGATGGGCCGCGAGCCCGGTTGTGGGGGCCCCGGCACGGGGCGCACAATGGCTTCTTCAGCAAGGACCCGGCCGTGGCGCACTTCTTCCGGAGCAGCACCGTGTGGGTGATCGACTACACCTACGACGGCCACCCGCGGCGCTGGTTGAAAGCGCTGCCGCAGCGGGCCGATGCGCGCGCCGACATCGAGGCCCAGCTGGGTGACCTCTACGGCAGCCGGGCCCGGCTGCTGGCGGTGCGCCGGGCGACGCCCGAGGAAGAACTGCAGTACATCCGCGGCGACCTGCCCCGGAACGTCTTGTGCCCCACCGGGCGCGCGACGCCCGGCGGGCGCTGAGGAAAGGCCATCAGTCGCGCGTGCGCACGACGACGCGGCCGCGCACGCCGCCGGCCATCAGCCGCCCGGCGGCGTCGATCGCCTCCGACAGCGGGATCTCCGTCGTCATGGCTGCCAGCCGCGCCGGATCGAGGTCGCGGGCCAGGCGGTTCCAGGCCAGCTCGCGCAACCCCATCGGCGCCATCACGCTGTCGATGCCCAGCAGCGCGACGCCGCGCAGGATGAACGGCATCACGGTGCCGGGCAGGTCCGTCCCCTGGGCCAGGCCGCAGGCGGCCACCGCGCCGCCATAGCGGGTCTGCGCGAGGGCATTCACCAGCGTGTGGCTGCCCACCGCGTCGACCACCGCCGCCCAGCGCTCCTTCTGCAAGGGCTTGCCGGGCGCGGCGAGGTCGGCGCGGTCGATCACGGCCGCCGCGCCCAGCGACTGCAGGTAATCGGCCTGCGACGCCTTGCCGGTGGCCGCCACGACCTTGTGCCCGAGCGCCGACAGCAGGGCCACTGCTATCGAGCCGACGCCGCCGGTGGCGCCGGTCACCAGCACCTCGCCGTGGTCCGGCCGCAAGCCGTGCCGCTCCAGCGCCAGCACGCACAGCATGGCGGTGTAGCCGGCGGTGCCGATCGCCATCGCCTCGCGCGCACTGAAGCGCGCCGGCCGGCGCAGCAGCCAATCCGCTTTCAGCCGGGCGCGGCCGGCGAGGCAACCCTTGTGCGTCTCGCCCACGCCGAAGCCATTGAGCACGACCTGGTCGCCCGCCTTCCATCGGGGCGAGGCGCTCTCGACCACGGTGCCGGAGCCGTCGATGCCGGCGACCATCGGCCAGCTGCGCACCACCGGCGAGCGGTTGGTGATCGCCAGGGCATCCTTGTAGTTGATGGTGGAGTAGGCGATGTCGACCGTGACGTCGCCCTCGGGCAGGAAAGTGTCGTCCACCTCCCGCACGGAAGCGCTGAACTCGGGGTTCTTCTCCAGCACGAGTGCCTTGAACATGGGGCTGTCCTTTCCCGCCGGCGTGGGCGGCGTTGCCGCGTCCCGGCGATTCTGCACCTGGGCGGTGCCGGCGGGTGTCCCCTGGGGCACGCCAGCCGGGTCCGCTTGGTGGCCTGGCGAGCCGGCCGCCGGCGCGGGAAGAGGGCCGCTTGCGTTTGCTCAAGCGATGCAGGCCGCGGCGCCGGTAGGCTCACCCACATGATCCGTTTCCCGCGCACCGCCCTCGCCCCGCTGATCCTCGTCACGTCCGTGTTCCTGCTCGGCGCCGGAGGCGCCGCGGCGCCGGTGCAGACCGGCGCGCCGCTGCCCGCCATGGTGCTGAAGGACCAGCACGACAAGCCGCTGAGCCTGACCCGCGACACGAGGATCGTCTTCGTCGCCACCGAGATGGCGGCAAGCCGCATGATGGCCAAGGCCCTCGAAACCTTGCCGGCCACCGCCCTGAAGGATCGGCAGGCGGTCTACATCGCCGACATCAGCAGCATGCCGCAGCCGATCAGCAGCATCGTCGCGATGCCCAAGATGCGCAAGCTGCCTTACGCGGTGGCCGTGGTGCAGCACGCCGCCGACGCCGCGCAGCTGCCGCGCAAGCCCGGCGCCGTCACGGTGCTGACGGCCGAGGGCGGGACGATCCGCGCGATCGATTTCGTGCAGACGCCCGAAGCGATCGGCCAGTACCTGAAGTAGCGCCTCAGGACGAGGGCGGACGCGGCTCGACGTCGGTGACGTCGGCGGCTGCGCCCGCTTTGCGCGCGGCGCCGGCCCGAGGCGCGCGCCGCCTCATCTGGTCGAACCGGTCGAACGGGTGCACCCGCGCCACGAACGGCGCGATCGGCCGGCCCGTGAGCCTGGCCCACGCGGCGCGCAGCCCCCACGCCGCCAGCAGGGCGACCAGGACCACGGCCAGGCTGGCGGCGACGACCAGTCCGGCGATCAGGAGAACGAGGCGCAGGAGAAAGTTCATGCAGTGGCCGCCGGCGCGCCGGCAATGCGATGGCCGGCGCAGCGGCTCCGGCCATCGAAGGATTGTCGCCGGGCGGCGAAACGGTGACCGTTCAGACCGAAGCCTCTTCGGTCACCGGCTGCGCGTTGCCGAAGTGGAACACGCCCGGCTCGCGCACCGGATCGACTTCCACCGGGATCCGGCTCTTGGGCGGGAAGCGGCCTTCCAGGATCAGCCGGGACAGCGGATTCTCCAGGCGCTGCTGGATCGCCCGCTTGAGCGGCCGCGCGCCGAACACCGGGTCGAAACCGACCTTGGCCAGTTCCTCCAGCGCCGCCGGCGAGACCTCCAGCTTCAGGTCCATCTTGGCCAGCCGCTGTTCCAGCACCTTGAGCTGGATCCGCGCGATCCGCGCGATGTGCTCGGCGCCCAGTCCGTGGAACACCACCGTCTCGTCGATCCGGTTGAGGAACTCCGGACGGAAGTGGTTCTTCAGCTCGCCCCACACGGCGTCCTTGACGTCCTCGTAGGGCCGCCCGACCATCGCCTGGATCATGTGCGAGCCGATGTTGCTCGTCATCACGATGACAGCATTCTTGAAGTCCACGGTCCGGCCGTGGCCATCGGTCAGCCGCCCGTCGTCGAGCACCTGCAGCAGCACGTTGAACACGTCATGGTGCGCCTTCTCGACCTCGTCGAGCAGGATCACGCTGTATGGCTTGCGCCGCACCGCCTCCGTCAGGTAACCGCCCTCTTCGTAGCCCACGTAGCCCGGCGGCGCCCCGATCAGGCGCGCGACCGAGTGCTTCTCCATGAACTCGCTCATGTCGACGCGGATCAGGTGCTCCTCGCTGTCGAACAGGAAGTTCGCCAGCGCCTTGCACAGCTCGGTCTTGCCGACGCCGGTGGGGCCGAGGAACAGGAACGAGCCGGTGGGCCGGTTCGGATCGGACAGGCCGGAGCGCGAGCGGCGGATGGCGTTGGCCACGGCGCTGATCGCCTCGTCCTGGCCGACCACGCGTTCGTGCAAGCGGTCTTCCATCAGCAGCAGCTTCTCGCGCTCGCCCTGCATCAGCTTGGACACGGGAATGCCGGTGGCGCGCGCCACCACTTCCGCGATTTCCTCCGCGCCGACCTGGGTGCGCAGCAGCTGCGGCTTGCCGCTCTTGCCCTTGGCGGTCTCGGCCGCCTGCGCTTCCTTCAGCTGCTTTTCCAGCGCGGGCAGCTTGCCGTACTGCAGCTCCGCGACCTTGTTGAAGTCGCCCTTGCGGGTAAGGTCCTCGATCTGCTTGCGCAGCTTGTCGATTTCCTCCTTGACCTGGGCCGAGCCCTGCGCGGTCGCCTTCTCCGACTTCCAGATCTCCTCGAGGTCGGCGATCTCCTTGCCCAGGCGACCGATCTCGTCGGCGAGCAGCGCGAAGCGCTTCTGCGACGCCTCGTCCTTTTCCTTGCGCACCGCCTCGCGCTCGATCTGCAGCTGGATCAGCCGCCGGTCGAGCCGGTCGATGGCTTCGGGCTTGGAATCGATCTCGATCTTGATCTTGGACGCGGCCTCGTCGATCAGGTCGATCGCCTTGTCGGGCAGGAAGCGGTCGGTGATGTAGCGGTGCGAGAGCTCCGCCGCGGCGACGATGGCCGGGTCGGTGATCTCCACCCCGTGGTGCACCTCGTACTTCTCCTGCAGGCCGCGCAGGATGGCGATGGTCGCCTCCACGGTCGGTTCGCCCACCAGGATCTTCTGGAAGCGGCGCTCCAGGGCCGCGTCCTTCTCGATGTACTTGCGGTATTCATCCAGCGTGGTGGCGCCGACGCAGTGCAGCTCGCCGCGCGCCAACGCCGGCTTGAGCATGTTGCCGGCGTCCATCGCGCCTTCGGCCTTGCCGGCGCCGACCATGGTGTGCAGCTCGTCGATGAAGACGATGGTCTGGCCCTGGTCCTTGGCCAGCTCGTTCAGGACGTTCTTGAGGCGCTCCTCGAACTCGCCGCGGTACTTGGCGCCGGCCAGCAGCGCCGCCATGTCGAGCGACAGCACGCGCTTGTTCTTCAGCATCTCGGGCACTTCGCCGGCAATGATGCGCTGGGCCAGGCCTTCGACGATGGCCGTCTTGCCGACGCCCGGCTCGCCGATCAGCACCGGGTTGTTCTTGGTGCGGCGCTGCAGCACCTGGATGGCGCGCCGGATCTCCTCGTCGCGGCCGATCACGGGGTCGAGCTTGCCCAGGCGGGCGCGCTCGGTCAGGTCCAGGGTGTATTTCTTCAGCGCCTCGCGCTGGCCCTCGGCTTCGGGGCTGTCGACGTTCTGTCCCCCGCGCACCGCGTCGACCGCGGTTTCCAGCTGCCGGCGCGTGAGCCCGTGCTCGCGCGCCACGCGGCCGATGTCCTGCTTGGTATCGGCCACGGCCAGCAGGAACATCTCGCCGGCGATGAACTGGTCGCCACGCTTGAGCGCCTCCTTTTCGGCCGCCTGCAGCAGGCCGACCAGGTCGCGGCCGACCTGCACCTGCTCCTGGCCCTGCACCTGCGCCAGCTTGTGCATCTCGCCCTCGGCGCCGGCCAGCAGCCCCGGCACGTTCACGCCGGCGCGCTGCAGGAGCGCACGCGGACCGTCCTCCTGGCGCAACATGGCGACCAGCAGGTGCGCCGGCTCGATGTAGGCATGGTCGTTGGCCAGCGCCAGGCTTTGCGCCTCGCCCAGGGCTTCCTGGAATCTGGTCGTGAGTTTGTCCAGTCTCATGGGGGATCTCCGGTCTCCATCCCAGCTTAGGCTTGCCCACAGGTTTTCAAGGGCCAAGGTCGGGGCTGCAAAAAACGGCCCAGCAACTAAAATTGGGTCCATGCAGATCCACCAGTTGTCCGTCACCTACCTGGCCGAACAGGACCGCATCCTGGTGCGCATCAAGACCGCTGGTTCGGAGGAGATCCGGATGTGGCTGACCCGCCGGCTGATGCTGGGCCTGTGGCCGCTGCTCAGCAAGCTGCTGACCGGCCACATGCTCAAGCTGGAGGCTGCCGGCCGCTCGCTCGACAGTGCCGACGACAGCCTGAAGAAGATGCTGGCGGACTTCCGCAAGGAAGAGTTCCTGAGGCAGGCGGACTTCGACACGCCCTACCAGGAGGGCGGCGGCGAAATGCCCCTGGGCGCCGAGCCGCTGCTGATCACGGACGTCGACGCGACGCCGCTCGCCGACGGCCGCTTGCGGTTGAGCTTCAACGAGCACCTGCCGCACGAGCAGGAGCCCCGCAGCTTCCAGGTCGATCTGCAGCCCCCGCTGATGCAGGGCCTGATGCACCTGCTGGAGCAGTCGCTGGCCCGCGCCCAGTGGGCCGAACCCTTCAGCTCGCACGTGCCCAGCGAGGCCGGCGGCCTCATGGAAGACCATCAGGCGCTGCGTCGCCCGCGCTACCTCAACTGAGCCTGGCCCGGCGCGGCCGTCTCAGGCGTTGCCGCCCGTGATGCCCCAGCGTTGCAGCGCCGCGTCGTCGCTGGCGCGCGCGTCCACCCAGCGCGCCCCGTCGGGCGTCTGCTCCTTCTTCCAGAACGGCGCCTGGGTCTTCAGGTAGTCGATCAGGAACTCGCACGCCTGGAAGCTCTCGCCCCGATGGGCCGAGGTGACGGCCACCAGCACGATCTGGTCGCGCGGCTGCAGGAGGCCGACGCGGTGGATGACGCGGGCCGCATGGATGTCGAAGCGGCGCTGCGCCTCGTCGATCATGGCCTCGATCGCCTTTTCCGTCATGCCCGGGTAGTGCTCGAGCTCCATCGAGCTCACGGCGGCGCCGTCGTTGCGGTCGCGCACGGTGCCGACGAATGTGCACACGGCGCCGACGCGGCAGTCCTGCGCGCGCAGGGCGGCGATCTCCTGCGAAACGTCGAAGTCGCCGGTCTGGATGCTGACGCGCGGGGCCATTTCATCCTCCGGTGACGGGCGGAAAGAAGGCGACTTCGCAGCCGTCGCGCAGCGGCCGCGATTCGTCGCTCATCACCTGGTCCAGCGCCACGCGCACCGCCTTGCCGCGCGCCAGGCTGTGGCCGTGGGCGCCGCCGCGGGCGATCAGCTCGTCGCGCAAGGCGCCCAGCGTCCCGGCCGCGGTGTCCACGTCCTCGCTGCCCTGCCCCACCGCTTCGCGGATCGAGGCGAAATATCGCACGCGCACTTTCATCCGAGCAGCTCCGCCAGCGGCAGGAAACGCACCGCATCGCCCCGGGCGATGGTGGCCCCCGGCGGGTTGTCGACCAGGCCGTCGGCCCAGACCGCCGAGGTCAGCACGCCGGAACTCTGGTTGGCGAACAGCTCGAGCGCCCCGGCCGCGTTGCGGCGCACGCGCAGGAACTCGCGCCGCTTGTCGGCCCGCGGCCAGTCGAACGCGGCCGGCACCGTGGTGGCGCGCACGCTCACGTCGGTCGCGCCCTGCAGCTTCAGCAGGAACGGCCGCACCAGCAGCAGGAACGTGACGAAGCTGGACACCGGATTGCCCGGCAGGCCCATGAAATGCGCCGAGCGCACCCGGCCGTGGGCGAACGGCTTGCCCGGCTTGATCGCGATCTGCCAGAGGTCCAGGGTGCCCAGCGCCTGCACCGCGGGCTTGACGTGGTCCTCTTCGCCGACCGACACGCCGCCGCTGGTGAGGATCAGGTCGTGCTCGCCCGACGCCAGTTCCAGCGCCCGGACGGTCGCCTCGCGCGCGTCGGGGACGATGCCGAAGTCGCTGACCTCGCACCCGAGCCGGCGCAGCAGCGCCTGCAGGAAGAAGCGGTTGGAGTTGTAGATCGCGCCGGGGCGCATCTGCTGCGGCGCCACCTGTCCCGGCATCACCAGCTCGTCGCCCGTGGAAAAGAGCGCCACCCGCGGACGCCGCGCCACCGTCACGCGGTCCATGCCGATGCTCGCGGCCAGGCCGAGCGCGGCCGGGTCCAGCCGCTGGCCGCGCGCGAGCACCACCGCGCCGCGCGTGACGTCCTCGCCGCTGCGGCGGATCCATTGCCCCGCCGCGGGCACGCGCAGGATGCGCACCGCCTGCTCGCCGGCGGCCTCCGCGTCCTCCTGCATGACGATCGCATCGGCGCCCTCGGGCACCGGCGCGCCGGTGAAGATCCGGGCGACGCTGCCGGGCGCGAGCGGCGCCGGGGCGCTGCCGGCCGGGATGCGCTGGCTCACCGGCAGGGTGACGCCTTCGTCGGCGATCTCGCGGCTACGCACCGCATAACCGTCCATCGAGCTGTTGTCGTGGGGCGGCACCTGGAGCTGCGAGACCAGGTCCTGCGCCAGCACCCGCCCATCCGCATCCAGGGTCCGCACCTGCTCCATGCCGGGAAGCGGCTGCGCCTGCGCCAGCAGCTCGGCCAGGGCGTCTTCGAGGGGGCGCAGCGGGGCGCGGGTCATGAGTACCTCTCGGGGTGGTAGTCGAAGCGATCCCCATTGTCGACCAGCCACTGCGCCACGCCATCGGGATCGTTCAAATCCAGCACGGGCCTCAGGGTCCCCCCGGGAAGCCTTTCGGGCGCGTCGGTGGCGACCGCGACGATGAACGGGTCCTCCAGGTACAGCGCCGGCTTGCCGGAGGCCGGGCGCCACACCTCGACCTTCAGCAGGTCGCTGTCCTTGAAGCCCTCCACCAGCACCCAGTCGGCGCCCGGATACAGCTCCGCCAGCACGTGGTGCGCCGTCAGCTGCGCTTCCCGCTCGAACTCGCGGACCAGCGCCAGCCGGCGCCGGGAAGCCACCACCACCTCGAAGGCGCCCGCCTGGCGGTGCCGCCAGCTGTCCTTGCCCGGATGATCGATGTCGAACTCATGGTGTGCATGCTTGACCACCGACACCCGCAGCCCGCGCAGCTTCAGCGCCGGAATGAGGCGTTCCACCAGCGTCGTCTTGCCCGACCCCGAGAACCCCGCGAAGCCGACGACCTTCATGCGGGCGTCAGGCGCAATGCGCCGCGATGAAGTCCTTGACGGCCTGGGTGTCCGCCGGCAGCACCGTGACCCGCCGCGGCAGGCTTTCGATGCCTTCGAAGCGCGCCGGACGCTCGGGCTCGCGGCCCAGCGCCTCGACGATGGTCGCGGCGAACTTGATCGGCAGCGCGGTCTCCAGGACGACCATCGCCTCGCCCGCGAGCCGCCGCTCGCGCGCGACCTTGAGGCCGTCGGCGGTGTGCGTGTCGATCATGACCCCGAAGCGCTGCCAGGTGTCGCGGATGGTCGCCAGCCGGTCGGCATGCGTGCTCTTGCCGCTGGTGAACCCGAAGCGCTCCCGCAGCTGCCGGAACGCCGGCTCCGCGCCGAGGTCGAACCGGCCGCCGCGCGCCAGTTCCTCGCCGAACAGCCGCCGCACCCTGGCACCGTCGCGCCCCAGCAGGTCGAACACGAAGCGCTCGAAGTTGCTGGCCTTGCTGATGTCCATCGACGGGCTGGAGGTCTCGTGCGTGTCGGCGCTGCCGCGCACGCGGTACACGCCGGTGCGGAAGAACTCGTCGAGCACGTCGTTCTCGTTGGTGGCCAGCACCAGCTGGTCGATCGGCAGTCCCATCATGCGCGCGACGTGGCCGGCGCAGATGTTGCCGAAGTTGCCCGAAGGAACCGCAAAACTGACCTTGCGGCCCACCGGCGCCGAACGGGTGGCCTGGAAATACCCGGCGAAGTAGTACACGACCTGCGCCAGCAGCCGCGCCCAGTTGATCGAATTCACCGTGCCGATGCGGTACCGGCGCTTGAACTCGAGGTCGTTGGACACCGCCTTCACGATGTCCTGGCAGTCGTCGAACACGCCCTCGATCGCCAGGTTGTGGATGTTCGCGTCGGGCAGGCTGAACATCTGCGCCTGCTGGAACGGGCTCATGCGGCCGTGGGGCGAGGTCATGAACACGCGCACGCCATGCTTGCCGCGCATGGCGTATTCGGCGGCGCTGCCGGTGTCTCCGGACGTGGCCCCCAGGATGTTCAACTGCTCGCCGCGCCGGGCCAGTTCGTACTCGAACAGGTTGCCCAGCAGCTGCATCGCCATGTCCTTGAAGGCCAGCGTCGGGCCGTTGGACAGCGCCTCCAGGTACAGCCCTTCCTCCAGCGGCTTCAGCGGCACGATCTCGCTGCTGCCGAACACGGCCTCGGTGTAGGTCTTGCGGCACAGCGCCCGCAGGTCGTCCGCGGGAATGTCGTCGATGTACAGCGACAGGATCTCGAAGGCGAGGTCCGCGTAAGCCAGGCCGCGCCAGCGCGCGAGCATGGCCGCGTCGACCTGCGGATAGCGCTCCGGCAGGTACAGGCCTCCGTCCGGGGCCAGGCCCTCCAGCAGGATCTCGCAGAAATGCTTGCGGTCCGGGTGGCCGCGGGTGGACAGGTACAGCATCGGATTTCGGATCAGGCGAGCTCTTCCTTGCGGATGCGCACGATCGGCGCCAGCACCGTGGGCAGCCCCTGCATCTGCGCCAGCACCTCGTTCATCGTGCCTTCGCGCACGTTGTGCGTGAGAATGATCAGGTCGGTCTGCGGCACGCCGCGGTTGCCGCCCGCATCCTGCGCGTCGCCGGCCGGTCGCTGCAGCATGGCGTCGATGCTGATGCCGGCGGCGGCGAGCAGCCCGGTCACCTTGGCCAGCACGCCGGCCTGGTCGGCCACGCGCAGCCGCAGGTAATAGCTCGTGACCACCTCGCTCATGGGCAGCACCGGCGCATCGCTCATCTGGTCCGGCTGGAACGCCAGGTGCGGCACGCGATGGGCCGCGTCCGCCGTGTGCAGCCGCGTGATGTCCACCAGGTCGGCGATCACGGCGCTGGCCGTCGGCTCGCTGCCGGCGCCCTTGCCGTAGTAGGCCGTGGTGCCGACGGCATCCCCCTGCACCATGACGGCGTTCATGGCGCCCTCGACGTTGGCGATCAGCCGCTTGGACGGAACGAGCGACGGGTGCACCCGCAGCTCGATCCCCTTGAACGCACCCGTGGCCTGGTCGAAGCTGCGCTTGGTGATGCCCAGCAGCTTGATGCGGTAGCCGAGCTGCTCGGCATAACGGATGTCCTGGGCGCCCAGCTTCGTGATGCCCTCGACATAGGCCTTGTCGAACTGCACCGGGATGCCGAAGGCGATGGCGGACATGATCGTCGCCTTGTGCGCGGCGTCGACGCCTTCGATGTCGAAGGTCGGGTCGGCCTCGGCATAGCCCAGGCGCTGCGCCTCCTTCAGCGCGACATCGAAGTCGAGCCCCTTGTCGCGCATTTCGGACAGGATGAAGTTGGTCGTGCCGTTGATGATGCCGGCGATCCACTCGATGCTGTTGGCGGTGAGGCCCTCGCGCAGCGCCTTGATGATCGGGATGCCCCCGGCCACGGCGGCCTCGAAGTTCACCATCACGCCGCGGCGGTGAGCGGCCTCGAAGATCTCGGTGCCGTGCACGGCCAGCAGCGCCTTGTTGGCGGTGACCACGTGCTTGCCGGCGGCGATCGCCTCCATGACCAGGTCGCGCGCGATCTTGTAGCCGCCGATCAGCTCGATGACGATGTCGATGTCGGGGTTGGCGATCACGGCACGGGCGTCGCTGACCACCTTGACGCCGTCGCCGGCGATGGCCTGGGCGCGGGCGGTGTCGAGGTCCGCGACCATCGTGATCTCGATGCCGCGGCCGGCGCGGCGGCGGATCTCTTCCTGGTTGCGCCGCAGGACGTGGAACACGCCGCTGCCGACGGTGCCGATGCCCAGCAGGCCTGCTTGGATTGGTTTCATGTGGAGTGGCGCTTGCGATAACTTTCGAGGAACCTGGCGATGCGGCCGATCGCCTCGCGCAGGTCGTCCTCGTGCGGCAGGAACACGATGCGGAAATGGTCGGGCGTCGGCCAGTTGAAGCCGGTGCCCTGCACCAGCATCACGCGGGTGTCCTGCAGCAGTTCGAGGAAGAACTGGCGGTCGTCGGCGATCGGATAGATCCGGGGATCCAGCCGGGGGAACATGTAGAGGGCCGCGCTGGGCCTGACGCAGCTGACGCCGGGGATCGCCGTGATCAGGTCGTACGCCAGGTCGCGCTGCCGGCGCAGCCGCCCGCCCTCGCCCACCAGCTCGTTGATGCTCTGGTAGCCGCCGAGCGCGGTCTGGATCGCCCACTGCCCCGGCACGTTGGCGCACAGGCGCATGTTCGAGAGCATGTTGAGGCCCTCGATGTAGTCGGCGGCCGCGCGCTTGTCGCCCGAGACCACCATCCAGCCCGCGCGGTAGCCGCAGGAGCGATAGCTCTTGGACAGCGAATTGAACGTGAGCGTCAGCACGTCCTCGGACAGGCTGGCGATCGCGGTGTGGCGCGCGCCCTCGTACAGCACCTTGTCGTAGACCTCGTCGGCGAGGATCACCAGGCCGTGCTCGCGCGCGATCTGCACCATGCCGCGCAGCAGCTCGTCGGAATACAGGGCGCCGGTCGGATTGTTGGGGTTGATGACGACGATGCCCTTGGTGGCGGGCGTGATCTTGCGCCGGATGTCGTCGAGGTCCGGCATCCAGCCGTTGCCCTCGTCGCAGCGGTAATGCACCGGCGTGCCGCCCGACAGCGTCGCCGCGGCCGTCCACAGCGGGTAATCGGGCATGGGCAGCAGCAGCTCGTCGCCGTTGTCCAGGAGCGCGTTGGTGGCCATGGCGATCAGCTCGCTGGCGCCGTTGCCCAGGTACACGTCGTCCAGGGTCACGCCCTTGATGCCCTGCTGCTGGGAGTAGTGCATCACGGCCTTGCGGGCCGCGAAGATGCCCTTGCTGTCGGAGTAGCCGGCGGAGTTCGGCAGGTTGCGCGCCATGTCCTGCTGGATCTCTTCCGGCGCGTCGAAACCGAAGACGGCCAGGTTGCCGATGTTCAGCTTGATGACCTTGTGGCCCTCTTCCTCCATCTGCCGCGCGGCGTCCATGATCGGTCCGCGGATGTCGTACAGGACATTCGCCAGCTTGGCTGACTTCTGGATGGTTTTCAAAGCCCCTCCGGACCGTGGTTGCGCGCGTGAAAACCTATAATTTGACCACAGTTCGGCTGCGCGCCCTCCAGCGCGGCAGTCAATCCCGGAGCCCCCACCCGATGAAGTTGCAACCCGATCTCTCCGATGCGCAGACCATCAGCGCCCATGGCCCCGGCTGGGTGGGCGTCGGCGGCGAAAAAATCACGCACAACGTCATCATCAGCTCGCGCGGCGACCGCATCGCCTGGGCCGCGGGCCGCTTCGATGACCTCGAAGCGGCGCATTTCGAGCAACTGGCGCGCCTCGAGGCCGAAGTGGTGATCTTCGGCAGCGGCTCGCGCATCCGGTTTCCGCGTGCCGCGTGGCTGCAACCCCTGATGGCCAGGCGGATCGGCCTGGAGACGATGGACACCGCGGCGGCCTGCCGCACCTACAACATCCTGGCGCAGGAAGGTCGTGCGGTCGCAGTGGCCCTGCTTCTGGAAGACCCTGCCTGAGCCGGCCCGCCGCCAGAGGCGATTCGAGGTAAAATAGCGGGTTGCAACGGGCCGGACGCGGCGCCCGCAGTCGCAACGGCCAATCCTGCTACACGAGAAACAATCCCATGGCGATCGTTGTCAACAAACCCATCCCCGAATTCGAAGCAAATGCCACGGGTGGCATCAAGGTGACGAACACCTCGCACAACGGACAGATCCTCGTGCTGTATTTCTATCCGAAGGACAACACGCCCGGTTGCACGACGGAGGCCATGCAGTTTCGCGACAAGTTCAAGGATTTCGTGAAGGCCGGCGCGACCGTGTTCGGGGTGTCGCGCGACAACATGAAGTCGCACGACGAGTTCAAGGCCAAGCTCGAACTGCCGTTCGAGCTGATCGCGGACACCGAAGAAAAGATGTGCCACATGTTCGGCGTCGTGAAGAACAAGATCATGTACGGCAAGAAGGTCAAGGGCATCGAGCGCAGCACCTTCCTGATCGGCGCCGACGGCGTCCTGAAGCAGGAGTGGCGCGGCCTGAAGGTGCCCGGTCATGTCGACGACGTCCTCAAGGCCGTCAAGCTGCTGAAGAAGGCTGCCTGACGTTTTGTCACAACAAGCAGGCCCTGTGGTTGCTGGCCCCGGGGAGTTGTGCATAATGAATTCATGCCGTTGAACTGGACGCGTCGCGTCTGTACAGCCCAGTCTGATAAAGCCGCCCGGCGACCCCGGCGGCTTTTTTGCTTGTCGACCTCATCCGGGAATCTGCCGTTCTATGCCATTGCCCCCCGCTCCCACGAAGCGCGCCGCCCTGCTCCCACCGGAAGCGTTCGACGCGCCCGCCCGGTCCTCGCACAAGGCTGCTCGAAAACTGGAGGCGGCACGCACGGCCGGCCCGATCGCTGAAAAGCCGCAGGCGATCGACTTCGACCCGCGCATGGGCGGCGGCGAGCCGCACCTGGAGGCGTACCGCGACAGCGTCGAAAGCTACCTCGAACATGTAGCCGCCCCGACGCCCAGGAAGAAGGAAAAGGCGGCGGCCGAGCCGCAGCCCGCGGCGCGCCCGTCGCGCAAGGCCAAGGCGACCGGCCCCTCGAGGCTGTTCGTGCTGGACACCAACGTCCTGATGCACGACCCGATGAGCCTGTTCCGCTTCGAGGAGCACGACATCTTCCTGCCGATGATCGTGCTGGAGGAACTCGACGGGCACAAGAAGGGCACGACCGAAGTCGCGCGCAACGCGCGCCAGGCCAGCCGCATGCTGGACGCGCTGGCCGGCACGAAAGGCGCCGACATCGGCAAGGGGCTCAAGCTCGGTTCGACGGGCCACGTCGAGGCCGGCGGGTGCCTGTTCTTCCAGACCCAGGCACTGCAGAACCACCTCCCGGCCAGCCTCCCGCAGGGCAAGGCCGACAACCAGATCCTGGGCGTGGTGCAGGCGCTGCGCGAGCAGCACGCGCCGCGCGAAGTGGTGCTGGTGTCCAAGGACATCAACATGCGGGTCAAGGCGCGGGCCCTCGGGCTCGCCACCGACGACTATCGCAACGACAAGACGCTCGACGACCTGGAACTGCTGTACTCCGGCGCCCTGGCGCTGCCGCCGGATTTCTGGGCCAAGCATGGCAAGACCGTGGAGAGCTGGCAGAGCGGCCAGCACACCTATTACCGCATCAGCGGACCGATCGTCCCCAGCCTGCTGATCAACCAGTTCGTCTTCTTCGAGTCGCCCGGCGAGCCCAGCCTCTATGCCCGCGTCACCGAGATCCGCGGCAAGACCGCGGTGCTCAAGACGCTGAAGGACTACGGCCACCTGAAGAACTCGGTCTGGGGCGTCACCACGCGCAACCGCGAGCAGAACTTCGCGATGAACCTGCTGATGGACCCAGAGGTCGACTTCGTCACGCTGACCGGCACCGCCGGCACCGGCAAGACGCTGATGGCGCTGGCTTCCGGCCTGACCCAGGTGCTGGACGACCGGCGCTACACCGAGATCATCATGACCCGCGCCACGGTGAGCATGGGCGAGGACATCGGCTTCCTGCCGGGCACCGAGGAAGAGAAGATGGGGCCCTGGATGGGCGCGCTCGACGACAACCTCGAAGTGCTGGGCAAGACGGACACCAGCGCCGGCGAATGGGGCCGCGCCGCGACCAACGAGCTGATCCGCAGCCGCATCAAGATCAAGAGCATGAACTTCATGCGGGGCCGCACCTTCCTGAACAAGTACGTGATCATCGACGAGGCGCAGAACCTGACGCCCAAGCAGATGAAGACGCTGATCACCCGCGCCGGCCCGGGCACCAAGATGATCTGCATGGGCAACCTGGCCCAGATCGACACGCCCTACCTGACCGAAGGTTCATCGGGCCTGACCTTCGCGGTGGACAAGTTCAAGGGCTGGCCGCACAGCGGCCACATCACGCTGGCCCGCGGCGAGCGCTCGCGGCTGGCTGACTTCGCCAGCGAAGTGCTGTAGCCGGATGCCGGACCGGACCGGACCGGCATCCTCGCCCGCATTCAGGGGAAGGCCGGGATGTCGGGCTCGGCACCCTCGAGGCGGGCCTCCGGGTGCAGCGCCTGCAGGCGCTTTTCTATGGCGTCGACCTCCCACCCGAGCACGTCGACCATCAGCAGGATCTGTCCCTGCCCGATCTGCGGCATGAAGCGCGCCAGCCGCTTGCTCGGCGTGGAGACGCCGATCATGGTCGACGTCCAGATACCGAACAGGGCGCCGGCGACGGCCAGCGCGGCGGCCAGGCCCCATTGCGGCTGGTCGCCGACGACGGGGTAGTACACCGCGACCAGGACGCCCAGCAGGGCCCCCACCCCTGCACCGACGATCAGGCCCATCTCGGCCGCGCGAACGACGTCCGAGGTCTGGAGCACGTTGGCCGCATGCAGGCCGCTCATGTCGGCGCCTTCGCGGGCGACGAAATGCATGCGGCGGTAGTCGATGCGGGCGAGCAGCAGGTCGTCCATCGTGCGCCGGGCGCTATCGAGGTCGGGCAGCAGCCAGTAGATGCGTCTGTACATGGTTACCTCCTTGGGGCGGTGCCCCTCAATCCGTCAATGCGCCGTCGCGGGCGGCTGGCTCGCGGGGGCGAAGAACACGCCTCGCGACAGGAAGGTGTAGTCCGCCTCGAGGGCGCCGATTCCCACCAGCGTGACCAGCAGCAGCGGCGGCACCACGATCGCGTACACCAGCGCAAGCCGTTCCCACAGCATGTGCATGAAGACGGCGACGATGAGGCCCGCCTTCAGCAGCATGAACACGACGATCAGGGACCATCGCAGCATCCCCTCGACGTGGAAGAAGTCGACCATGTAGGACGCCGCGCTGAGCACGAACAGCAGGGCCCAGATTTTCAGGTAGATCCCGAGCGGGTGCTGCTGCCCATGGGTCTGCGGTGCCCGCGCATCCCCTGCGGGCGAAGCGGCGTGCCGGTCTGCGTGTTCCATGGTGCGATGCCTCCTGCTACCAGAGATAGAACAATGCGAAGATGAAGACCCAAACCAGATCCACGAAGTGCCAGTAGAGGCCCATGATCTCGACCACCTCGTAGCTTCCCCGGCGGCCGGTCAGGAACCCCGGCCGCTGGTGCTCCAGGTCCCCGCGCAGCACCTTCACCGCCACGATGAGCAGGAAGATCACGCCGATCGTCACGTGCGTTCCGTGGAAGCCCGTGATCATGAAGAAGGCGGAGCCGAACTGGGCCGCACCCCAGGGATTGGCCCAGGGGCGCACGCCTTCCGAAATCAGCTTGGACCACTCGAAGGCCTGCATGCCCACGAAAGTGGCACCCAGGGCCGCCGTGGCCATCAGCAGCGCGAACGTCCGCGCGCGGTCGCGGCGGTAGCCGTAGTTCACCGCCAGGGCCATGGTGCCGCTGCTGCTGATCAGGACGAAGGTCATGATCGCGATGAGCAGCAGCGGGACGCTCCTGCCGAACATCGTCAGCGAGAACACCTCGCTCGGGTTGGGCCACGGCACGGTGGTGGACATGCGCACGGTCATGTACGCGACCAGGAAACTGCCGAAGATGAAGGTGTCGCTGAGCAGGAAGATCCACATCATCGGCTTGCCCCAGGGCACGTCCTTGAAGAGCCGCTGGTCCGAGGATGCGTCCGCGACCACGCCCTTCCAGCCGCCTGCCGCAGGCAGCGCGCCTGCCGTCGAGATCGCGTCGTGCGTCGTCATGGCATCCGCCTCCCGCTTCACATGGGCGTGGACGTGCAGATCGCCAGCCCGAGGTCCTTGGACACGAGCAGCGCATACAGCGCCACCCAGATCGCGAGCAGGTAGTGCCAATAGGTCGCGCACAGTTCGAGCCCGAGCCGGATCCGGTCCGGATACGAACCGCGCCAGACGCCTGCCAACGCACGGACCCACGCCACCAGGCCCCCGAGCACGTGCAGGCCATGCACTGCGGTCAGCAGGTAGAAGAACGAAGCCGCCGCGCTGCTCGCGACAAGGAAGCCGGCGTCGTTCAGCTGCTTCCAGACAACCAGCTGTCCGGCCAGGAAGCCCAGGGTCAGCAGCCCGCCCGCCGCCAGGCCGCGCCGCACGCCGGCGCGGTCGGCACGGCGCGCGGCGTGCGCCGTCCACTCCATGGCCAGACTCGCGCCCACCAGCAGGGCGGTGTTCAGCATCAGCAGCCGGGGCCGGGGCAGCGGACTCCAGTCCGCCAGGCCCAGGCGCATGGCGTAGGCGCTGGCGAACAGCGCGAACAGCGAGGTGGCGACGCCGAGGAACACCCACAGCGCCGTCCTGGCGGCGGCCCGCGGCGCCGCGCGGCCGCCGGGCGCATCGGGTACCGGCGCCTGGGCCTGCCAGGGCTGCACGTTGACGGTCTGCCGGAACAACCAGCCCACGATCACGGCCATCAACACGGAGAGGAACACCAGACCGATCGTCATGGCACTACCCTCCTGCCGGCCGCGGGGGGCCGGCCCACGCCTCGGCGGCGACTTCGGCGGGCGGCACGTTCTGCGGGATGAAGTCGGTCTTCAGGCCCGGCACGCCGTAGTCGTAGGCCCAGCGATAGACGACCGGCAGCTCCTTGCCGAAGTTCCCGTGCTGCGGCGGCGTCTGCGCCGTCTGCCATTCCAGCGTGGTGGCATGCCACGGGTTGTCGCCGGACGGCCGGCCCCGGAAGTAGCTGCGCGCCAGGTTGTACAGGAACACGATCTGGGCCGCGCCGACGACGAAGGCTGCGATCGAGATCCAGGCGTTCAGGAGGTGCGCCGAATCGGGGATGAAGCTGGTGCCGGCAATGGCGTAGTAGCGGCGCGGAATCCCCATGAATCCCAGGTAATGCATGGGGTAGAAGATCGCGTAGGTGCCGATGAAGGTGATCCAGAAGTGGATCTTGCCCATGGTGTCGTCCAGCATGCGCCCGGTGATCTTCGGGTACCAGTGGTAGATGGCGCCGAACACCACCAGCACCGGCGCGATGCCCATGACCATGTGGAAATGCGCCACGACGAACATCGTGTCCGACAGCGGCATGTCCACCACCACGTTGCCCAGGAACAGGCCGGACAGGCCGCCGTTGACGAAGGTGAAGATGAACGCGATGGCGAACAGCATCGGCACCGTCAGGCGGATGTTGCCCTTCCACAGCGTCAGCACCCAGTTGTAGACCTTGATGGCGGTCGGCACCGCGATGATCAGCGTCGTCGTGGCGAAGAAGAAGCCGAAGTACGGATTCATGCCGCTCACGTACATGTGGTGCGCCCACACGATGAAGCTCAGCCCGCCGATGATCAGGATGGCCCAGACCATCATGCGATATCCGAAGATGTTCTTGCGCGCGTGGGTGCTGATCAGGTCGGACACGATGCCGAAGGCGGGCAGTGCCACGATATAGACCTCGGGATGGCCGAAGAACCAGAACAGGTGCTGGAACAGCAGCGGGTTGCCGCCCGAGTGCCCCAGTTGCTGCCCCCTGGACACCAGGGCGGGCATGAAGAAGCTGGTGCCCAGCGTCTGGTCCAGCGTCATCATGATGGCGCTGACGAACAGCGCGGGAAATGCCAGCAGCGCGAGGATGGTGGCCATGAAGATGCCCCACACGGTGAGCGGCAGACGCATCATCGTCATGCCCCGCGTGCGCGCCTGCAGCACGGTCACCACGTAATTCAGGCCGCCCATCGTGAACCCGATGACGAAGACGCCCAGCGAGACCAGCATCAGGATGATGCCCCAGTGCGCGCCCGGCGTGCCGGCCAGGATCGCCTGCGGCGGATACAGCGTCCAGCCCGCGCCCGTCGGCCCGCCGGGCACGAAGAAACTCGAGACCAGCAGGAGCACGGCGAGCAGGTAGAGCCAGTAGCTCAGCATGTTCACGTAGGGAAACACCATGTCGCGCGCGCCGACCATCAGGGGGATGAGGTAGTTGCCGAAGCCGCCCAGGAAGAGCGCCGTCAGCAGGTAGATCACCATGATCATCCCGTGCATGCTCACCAGCTGCAGGTAGGTGCTCGGGTCGATGAACGCGACACGGTTCGGGAACCCGAGCTGCAGCCGCATCAGCCATGAGAACACCAGCGCCACCAGGCCGATGCCGATGGCCGTCACCGCATACTGGATCGCGATCACCTTCGCATCCTGGCTCCAGACGTACTTGCCGATGAAGGTCTTCGGGTGATGCAGCTCGACTTCCGCGACTTCGGCCGGCGGTGCGAAATTCGATTCGTCGTGCGCAACGTAGGAGGTCACTGGTGCTCCCTTGGGCCTGCGGCCCTGTTCCTCCGAGAGGGAATTCGCCCCTTCGGGCGGCTGGGGGTCGACGCAGGATGTCTCATGGCAGGTTCCCGGACCCGGAATGGGCGCGTGCGAGGTAGGCGACGACGTCGCGGATCGCCGCGTCGTCGGCCAGCATTGCCGCGACCAGCGCCATCTGGGCCCCGTGAATGTCCTGCGGATGCGTGCCGCGGACCCCGTCGCGGAAGTTCGCCAGCTGCCTGGCCATGTACCAGTCGCTCATGCCCTTGATCCGGGGCGCGTTGGTCGCCGCGATGCCCCGGCCGTCGGCACCATGGCAGGCGGCGCAGGTGGCATAGCGCCGGCGCCCGGCCTCCGCGTTGCCCTGGACCGTGGCCGCGACCGGCGCGTCCGGCAGGGTCGCGATATAGGCCACGACGTCGGCGATGGCCTTGTCATCGGCGAGCGTGGCCGCCATGGCCGCCATGAGCTTGCCGAACACATCCTTCTCGTGGGCGCCGCGGGCCCCCTGCTTGAACTGCCGCAGTTGCCGCTCGAGGTACCAGGCGCCCTGCCCGCCCAGTTTCGGCGCATTGAGCGCGAGATTGCCGGCGCCGTCGGCGCCGTGGCAGGCGGCGCACGCGGCATACAGGTCCTTGCCGGCGAGCGCGTCGCCGGGCGCCCGGGCGGCCAGTTGCGCCAGCGTCGGCTGGCCGTCCAGCCAGGCCTGGAACACGCGCGGTTCGTCGACGACGATCCGCCCGCGCATCGCGAAATGCCCGACGCCGCACAGTTCCTGGCACAGCAGGTCGAACGATCCCGTGCGCACGGGCGTGAACCAGGAATAGGTCACCAGCCCCGGCACGAGGTCCATCTTGACGCGCAACTGGGCCACCGCGAAGTTGTGCAGCACATCCTTGGAGCGAAGCAGGAGCTTGACCGGCTGGCCCAGCGGCACATGCAATTCGGGACTTTGCACCAGCACGTCATCGCGGCCCTGGGGGTCGGCCGGATTCATTCCGAAGGGATTGGCGTCGCTCACGAAACGCGAGTGCACGGTGCCCAGCCGGCCGTCCTTGCCCGGCAGGCGGTAGCTCCAGTGCCACTGCTGGGCCACGACCTCGACCACCCTCGCGTCGCTGGGCACGTGGATGACATCCGCCCAGACCAGCAGCCCCGGGGCCAGCATGGCGGCCACGCCGGCGGCGGTCAGCGCCAGCAGCCACCACTCGAGCTTCCTGTTTTCCGGCTGGTATGTCGCGCGGCCGCCCTCGCGATGGCGATAGCGGAACAGCGCCCAGGCCACGAACACGCTGACGGCGACGAAGACGATGCCGGTCACCCAGAAGGTGATGGCAATCGTGGTGTCGATGTTGTGCCAGTTCGAGGCGATTGGCGTGAAATACCACGGGCTCAGGAAGTGAAACAGCACCGAGCCCAGGGCCAGCACGACGAGCGCGATCGCGAGCGGCATGCTAGGGCTCCGCCGGGGTCCTGTTGAGCCTCCTGTACAGCAGGGCCGTGACCCCCCCGAACACCACGTGCGCGGCCAGCGTGTCGGCCCCGCGCAATGCCGACAGCCAGGGGAAGAATCCGGCCAGCACCCCGAAATTGACCAGGTAGAGCAGGACGCCCAGGATCGCGCCCGCCACCAGGGAATGACCCCGCGTCGCGTCGAGCTTCATCTGTACGAGCAGCGCGCTCAGCACCAGGCCAAAGACGACGCCAAGGACGTAATGGGTGGCCAGCGAGATCGCGACCACGCTCAGGCTGAAGGCATAACCGGATGTCTGCAGAGTGTCGGCGCCGGTGAAGATCGGCGCGATCATGTGCGAGGTGCGCCACGGGCCGTGGGCGTTGAAGATGGCGGACCAGAGCAGATCAAGCACCATCAGCACGGCGCCGGCCGCGAAACCGGATACCGCAGCCGCGGTCCAGTCGGTCGCGCGCCACTTCCAGGTGCCCGACCCCAAGAGAGTGTCCATGGTGACCTCCCGCGTGCCACGACGCAGCCCGGACGGCAGTCGATGGCTGTCCCCAGCGGCGCCGCTCGAACCGGCGCGGCCGAACGGATTCAGCCATCGATTGCCAACACCTCTCTGCGCAAGCTGCCCCAGGTTGCGCCGAGGCAGGGCCGCTATTTTTCTACACCCGACGGCGGGCTGATGCAATAGGACAGGAGCGCTAGAAGTCGCCGTTCCCCGACGCCAGGCTCTCGAAGCGGGTCAGCTCTTTCATGAAGGCGAGCTTCACGGTGCCGGTGGGGCCGTTGCGCTGCTTGCTGATGATGACCTCGGCGACGCCGGGCTCCTTGGAGTCCTTGTTGTAATAGTCGTCGCGGTAGATGAACATGATCACGTCGGCGTCCTGCTCGATGGCGCCCGACTCCCGCAGGTCGCTCATCATGGGCCGCTTGTCGGTGCGCGACTCAACGCCCCGCGACAGCTGCGACAGCGCGATCACCGGGCACTGCAACTCCTTGGCCAGCATCTTCAGGCCGCGCGAGATCTCGCCCACCGCGGTGGCGCGGTTCTCGTCGTTCATGCTCGTCGAGACGCTCATCAGCTGCAGGTAGTCGACGACGATCAGCCCCAGCTTGCCGCACTGGCGCGCCAGCCGCCGCGCATTGGCCCGCAGCTCGCTGGTCGTCAGTCCCGGCGTCTCGTCGATGTGCAGCGAGATGTTGCGCAGCTTCTCGATCGCTTCGGTCAGGCGCGGCCACTCTGCGTCGGTGAGCCGGCCGGTGCGCAGGTGCATCTGGTCGATGCGGCCGATCGAGCCGACGATACGCACCGCCAGCTGGCTGGCGCCCATTTCCATGGAGAACACCGCCACCGGCAGGCCCTCGTTGAGCGCCACATGCTCGGCGATGTTGATGGCCAGCGCCGTCTTGCCCATCGAGGGCCGGGCGGCCAGCACGATCATGTCGCCGGCCTGCATGCCGGACGTCATGCGATCCAGGTCGTAGAAGCCGGTCGGCACGCCCGTGATGTCGTTCGGGTTGTCCGCCATCTCCTGCACGCGATCCAACAGTTGCACCACCAGGGCGTCCATGCCCTGGAAGCCCTGCTTCATCCGCGAGCCTTCCTCGCCGATGTTGAAGATCTTCTGCTCGGCCTCGTCCAGGATCTTGTCGACCGGCTTGCCCTGGGTGTTGAACGCCGCCGTGGCGATCTCGTCGCTTGCGCTCACCAGCTTGCGCAGGATCGAGCGCTCGCGCACGATCTCGGCGTAGCGCCGGATGTTGCTGGCGCTGGGCACGTACTGCGCCAGCGAGTTCAGGTAGGCCAGGCCGCCGATCTCGTCGGCCTGGCCCTGGCTTTGCAGGTTCTCGTAGACCGTGATCACGTCGGCCGGCCGAGTGGCGTTGATCAGGCTGCCGATGGCGCCATAGATGAGCCGGTGCTCGTAGCGGTAGAAGTCGCCATCCGTGAGCAGGTCGCCGACCCGGTCCCAGGCCCCATTGTCGAGCAGAAGGCCGCCAAGCACGCTGGATTCGGCTTCGACGGAATGCGGCGGGATCCGCAGCTGCGCAACCTGGCGGTCGCGGGGGAAGTCGTCGTCGACGGGAGAGAGAACGGCTGACATCTGCATTCTTGAGGTAAACGGGAATGCTACGCTTGCCGGCTGCTCCCGTCACTGGACAAGCTTGTGGATAACCGGTGGGGCGAGCGTGCATGGCACGCTCGAGCCTGTGGATGGCGCCGCTCGAACGGGAGGGGGCGGCGCCTGGCGGGCGCCACAGCAGTTACAGTGCGGCGATGTCATTCCCCCATACCCCCCACCCGCGTTGCCGCCCGGCCGCCCGCTGATGCGCAATCTGCGACTTCAGCTGCGCTTTCTGGTCCCGCTGGTGATCATCCTGGCGGCCGCCGCCTACTTCGCGCTGCCGCTGATGGACCGGCTCACGCTGCGCTGGTTCGCGCGGGACCTGAACCTGCGCGGTTCGCTGGTGACCAATGCATTGTCCGAGTCGATCGCCGACGCCCTGGCGGACCCGAAGGGGCGCAAGCTGCAGGCGCTGTTCAACCGCGCCACCCAGGACGAGCGCCTGGTCGCGATCGGGTTCTGCTCGCCCGAAGGCAAGCTCCTGCGCACCAGCGCCGGATTTCCGAAGGAGCTTGGCTGCGACGCCGCGCAGGCGACCGCCGCCCTGCCCGACCCGCTGCTGCGCATCGAAGGCGGACCGGTGCACGTGGGCATGCACCCGGTCAACGTCGACTCGGGACGCATCGGACAGCTGGTGCTGCTGCAGGACCTGAGCTTCATCGAGCGCCGCAGCCAGGATACCCGGCAGTACCTGATCGTCCTGATCGCCAGCATCGGCGTGCTGGTCGCCTTCGTCACCATGGTCGTGGCGCAGCTGAGCTGGCGCGGCTGGATTTCCGGGACGCGCGCCCTGCTGCGCGGCGAAGGGCTGGTACGGCCGCTGTCGGGCACCGCACCCGAGCTCGAGCCGCTTGCCGCCGACCTGCGTGCCCGGCTGCGCGAGCTGGAAGACGAATACCGGCGGTCCCAGGGACCGGAGGCCGAATGGACGCCACAGCGGCTGCAGGCCCTGCTGCGCTCCCAACTGAGCGGCGACCAGGTGATCGTCGTGTCCAACCGCGAGCCGTACATCCACGAGCTGCGGCACGGCCAGATCGTGGTGCGGCGGCCCGCCAGCGGACTGGTCACGGCGGTGGAGCCGGTGATGCGGGCCTGTTCCGGAACTTGGATCGCGCACGGCAGCGGCAGCGCCGACCGGGACGTGGTCGACCGCGACGACCGTGTCGAGTTGCCGCCGGGTGAGCACGAGTACCTGCTGCGGCGGCTCTGGCTGACGCCCGAGGAGGAGCAGGGCTACTACTTCGGCTTCGCCAACGAGGGCATGTGGCCGCTGTGCCACGTGGCGCATGTGCGGCCGGTGTTTCGCGAATCGGACTGGCAGCACTACCAGGCGGTAAACCAGCGCTTTGCCGACGCCGTGGTGGCGGAGGCGCGCGACGAGGACCCGGTGGTGCTGGTGCAGGATTACCACTTCGCGCTGGTGCCGGCGATGGTGCGCGAGAAGCTGCCGCGCGCCACCATCATCACCTTCTGGCACATCCCCTGGCCCAATCCGGAATCGTTCGGCATCTGCCCATGGCGCCGGGAGATCCTGCAAGGCATGCTGGGCAGCACGATCCTGGGGTTCCACACCCGCTTCCACTGCAAGAACTTCATCGAGACCGTGGACCGCTACCTCGAGGCACGCATAGAACACGAGCACTCGACGATCTCGTTCCAGGGCGTGAGCACGCTGGTGGAGAGCTACCCGATCTCGATCGAGTGGCCCACGCCCGCGGAAATGGCCCGCTGGCGGCCCGTGGCGGAGTGCCGGCAGCGCATCCTTGACCGCCTGCGCCTGCCCGCGGACCAGCGGCTGGCCGTCGGCATCGACCGGTTCGACTACACCAAGGGCATCCTGGAGCGGCTGCACGCCGTGGAGCGGATGCTGGAGAAATACCCGGAATGGCTGGGCCGCTTCACCCTGGTGCAGGTGGCCGCGCCCTCGCGCGGCGCCCTGGAGGAATACCGGGCCTTTCGCGACCGCATCACCCGCGTCACCGACCGCATCAACCAGCGCTTCGGCACCGGCGGCACGCTGCCGGTGCTGCTGCTGGCCGAGCACCATGAGCACGAAGCCGTCAACGAGCTGTATCGGGCGGCGGACGTATGCCTGGTGACCAGCCTGCACGACGGCATGAACCTGGTGTGCAAGGAGTTCGTGGCCGCCCGCGACGACGAGCGCGGGGTGCTGATCCTGAGCCGCTTCGCCGGGGCGGCACGCGAAATGCCGGAGGCGCTGATCGTCAATCCGTACCACGTGGAAGAGACCGCCGACGCGCTCCATCGCGCGCTCACGATGCCGGAGGCCGAGCAGCGCGAGCGCATGGCGGCACTGCGCACCACCGTGCGCGAGTTCAACGTCTACCGCTGGGCCGGCCGGATGCTGGCCGACGCCGGCCGCTGGCGGCTGCGCGAGCGCATCGCCGAACGGGTGCAGCGCCACGCCGGCGAATAGCGAGCAGGCCCCAAAAGCAAAACAGACCGCCGGAGCGGTCTGTTTTCACAAGGACGAGGCTGCCACCGGCAGCCTCGTTTCCCGTTGGAGCGTAGCGGTTTCGAAGCGGTTTCGTAGCGGTTTACGCGGTCTCGCCGTACACCGTCACGTTGATGTCGACCACCACGTCGGTGTGCAGCGCCACGCTGACGGCGCTGTCGCCGACATGCTTGATCGGGCCCTGGGGCATGCGCACCTGGGCCTTGGCCACCGGGTATCCGAGCTTCTTCAGTTCCTCGGCGATGTCGAAATTGGTGACCGAGCCGAACAGGCGGCCGTCCACGCCGGCCTTCTGGGTCAGCTTGACGGTGGTGCCGGCCAGCTTTTCGCCCTGCGCCTTGGCTTCGTCCAGCTTGGCCTGGGCAGCCTTTTCCAGTTCGACGCGCTTGGCCTCGAACTCGGCCTTGTTGGCCTCGGTCGCGCGGCGGGCACGGCCCTGCGGGATCAGGAAGTTGCGGGCGTAGCCGTCCCTGACCTTGACGATCTCACCGAGGTTGCCGAGGTTGACGACCTTGTCGAGCAGAATGACTTGCATGTTCGGTGCTCCTTCAGATGCGGTGCTGGTCGCTGTAGGGCACCAGGGCCAGGAAGCGCGCGCGCTTGATGGCCGTGTTGAGCTGGCGCTGGTAGATCGCGCGGGTGCCGGTCAGGCGCGCCGGGATGATCTTGCCGTTTTCGGCGATGAAATCGCGCAGGGTGTCGACGTCCTTGTAGTCGATTTCCTCGACGCCGGCGACGGTGAAGCGGCAGAAGCGCTTGCGCTTGAACAGCAGCGACTGGGTGTTGCGCTTCGGACGCTTGTCCTTGTTGAATTTCTTGAACGTGGCCATGTGGGACCTCTTTAAGTTTGGGAGACCGGCGCCTGGCGCCGCCTCCTGGAATCAGGTTTGCTGGAACGACTGGATGTGGAGCACGGGGTGCCTGCCGTTGCGGGGCGTCGCGAGGAAACCGGAAAACGTCCATCCGCTTCCGATGGCCTGCCGGCTCAGCGCCTCCGCGACGCTGCCCAGGGCCACCGCCTTGATCGCCGCCTGGACCTTGCGCTCGTGCCCCGCTTCGCTCAGTTCGGACTCGTGTTCGAGCCGGACATCGAGGGCCGGAATCCCGGCCGGGGTGTAGCGCAGTGACGAGGCTTCGACGATCCGGGCGCTCAGGACGACCTGGTTCACTCCCGCCGCGCGGCCGTCAGGCCTGCTGGTACTCCGCCTGCTGCGCCTTGCGCGCTTCTTCGCGCTCGACGGTCTTCATCATCGCCGAAGGACCGGTGTCGGCCTTCTTCTTGACCACGGTGAGGTGGCGCAGCACGGCGTCGTTGAAGCGGAACGCGTGCTCCAGCTCGCCCATCACGGCCTGGTCGGCTTCGATGTTGACGCACAGGTAGTGCGCCTTGGCCAGCTTGTTGATCTGGTACGCCAGCTGACGGCGGCCCCAGTCTTCCACGCGGTGCACCTTGCCGCCGCCGGCGGTGATCATGCCCTTGTAGCGCTCCAGCATGGCCGGAACCTGTTCACTCTGATCCGGGTGGATCAGCAAGACGATTTCATAGTGACGCATGGCACTCCTTGAGGATGGGCCACGGCTTGGGGCCGTGGCGGAGGGTGACAGCCGCCCGCTGCGTCAAGAAGCGGTGCGGCAAGGAAAGCTCTCCATTATAGCGACAACGCGCCCGGCCCGCCGTCGGCTGTCTTGGGCTGGCATCGGGAGCGCGGCCCCGCCCCGGTTCCGGCGCGCCCTCGCACCACGAAAAAGCCCGCCTCGCGGCGGGCTTTGGGCGTTCCGGCAGGAGCCGCGCGCGCCTCAGTCGTGGGCGTAGATGTCCACGTCCTTGGTCTCGCGCACGAACAGCATGCCGATGATGAAGGTGCCGGCGGCGACGATCACCGGGTACCACAGGCCGTAGAAGATGTCGCCGGTGGCGGCCACCATCGCGAAGGCCATCGTCGGCAGCAAGCCGCCGAACCAGCCGTTGCCGATGTGGTACGGCAGGCTCATCGAGGTGTAGCGGATGCGGGTCGGGAACATCTCCACCAGCATCGCGGCGATCGGGCCGTAGACCATGGTCACCAGGATGACGAGGAATGTCAGCAGCACCAGCAGCATGGTCTTGTTCATCTTCGCGGGGTCGGCCGCGACCGTCAGCTTGGCCGCCTTGGCCGCCTCGCCCACGCCCTTGCGGAATTCACCGATGGTCTTGCTGCTCTCGGCGGAGAAGCCGTTGCTCGCCTGGTTCAACGAGCCGACCGGCGCGGTGAACGTCTTGTCGCCGATGGTCACGGTGGCCGGCGCGCCGGGTGCGCCCACCTTGTTCTCGTACGGGATGTACGACTGCGTCAGCGTGCGCTTGGCGATGTCGCACGAGGTGCGGAAGTCGATGTCGCGCGCGATCGGGCTGCCCTGGAACGAGCATTCCTTCGGGTCCGCGGTGATCACCACCTTGGCGGCCTGCTGCGCCTGCACCAGCGCGGGGTTCGCGTAGTTCAGCAGCTGCGGGAAGATCGTGAAGTACGTCAGGGCCGCGATCAGGCAGCCGCCCATGATGATCGGCTTGCGGCCGATGCGGTCCGACAGCGCGCCGAAGACGACGAAGAACGGCGTGCCGATCACGAGCGAGCCGGCGATCAGCAGGTTGGCCGTCGTGTTGTCCACCTTGGCGATGGTCGTCAGGAAGAACAGCGCGTAGAACTGGCCCGTGTACCAGACGACGGCCTGGCCGGCGGTCAGGCCCACCAGCGCCAGGATCACGATCTTCAGGTTCTTCCACTGCCCGAACGATTCGGCCAGCGGCGCCTTCGAGGTGCGGCCTTCGGACTTCATCTTCTGGAAGGCCGGCGATTCGTTCAGGCTCAGGCGGATCCACACCGACACGCCGAGCAGCGCGATCGAGACCAGGAACGGAATGCGCCAGCCCCACTCGCCGAACTCCTTCTCGCCGATCAGCGTGCGCACGCCCAGGATCACGAGCAGCGACAGGAACAGGCCCAGCGTCGCGGTGGTCTGGATCCACGCGGTGTAGGCGCCGCGCCGGCCGTGCGGCGCATGTTCGGCGACGTAGGTCGCCGCGCCGCCGTACTCGCCGCCGAGCGCCAGGCCCTGGCACAGCCGCAGCACGATCAGGATCGCCGGTGCGGCGATGCCGATGGCCGCGTAACTGGGCAGCAGGCCGACGATGAACGTCGACGCGCCCATCAGCAGGATCGTCACGAGGAACGTGTACTTGCGGCCGATCATGTCGCCGAGGCGGCCGAACACCAGGGCGCCGAACGGACGCACCAGGAAGCCGGCAGCGAAGGCGAGCAGCGCGAAGATGTACGCCGCCGTGGGATCGAGTCCCGAGAAGAACTGCTTGGCGATGATGCCGGCGAGCGATCCGTACAGATAGAAGTCGTACCACTCGAACACCGTGCCCAGCGAGGAAGCAAGAATGACCTTGCGTTCCTCGCGCGTCATGGCCGGCGCGGCGGCGCCCGCCTTGACGCTGCCTGTCGTAACTGCAATCCCCATGAAATGTCTCCTTCGGTCGATGCGTTGAAGTGCAGGCGAGTGTTGGGGCGGGGTCTGACTTCAAACTGACGCAGTGGCCCTCGGAACCCTGGGACAAACACCGATCGCGCGGCAGCGTGCGCGTAAGGCGCGTGTCAGGCGCGCTGGATCCAGCGATGGCGCGACGCGAGCCGCTGCACGTCGCGCCAGTTCGAGCACTCGGCGGCCACGCGCGGCCAGACGCGCAGCAGCAGCTCGCATTCGGCCAGCGTGTCGGCGGCGGCCTGGTGGCGTGCCGCGCACACGATGCCGAAGTGCGCCATCCACTCGTCGAGCGAGCGCGCGCGCACCTGCGGATGCGTGACGCCGCACAGCTGTTCGATGTCGAGCCACCGATTGGGCAGCCTGGCGCCAACGGCCGCGCGGACGTGCCGGCCGATCAGCATCTCGTCGAACGCGGCATGGAACGCGAGCAGCGGCGACCGGCCGGCAAACGAGGCGAAGGCCTGCAGCGCCTCGCCGGCCGGCACGCCCTGCCTCTGCCGCTGCACGCCGATGCCGTGCAGCAGGATGTTGTCGCGCGTGCTCGGCTCGTCCTGCCGCACCACCACTTCGAAGCTGTCGCCAACCGCCATGGCAAGGCGGCGGGTGCTCCAGTCGACCCGCAAGGCGATCGCCGCGACGGCCAGCAGCCGGTCGCGCGCGGCGTCGAGCCCGCTGGTCTCGACGTCGACCATCAGCCAGCGTGCCTCGTCCACCGCCGGGCGGCGCCACCACGCGAACGCGCTAGCGGTCATAGTCCAACTGCAGCCGCTGCTGCAATTGCCGCGCAAGGCGGAACGACTCCTTGAGGATGCGCCGGTCGATGTCGTTCAGGTCGGCCACCCGCACGCGATTGGGTGCGTCGCCCGCGCCCGCGCCTTCGAGCTGGTGGCGCAGCCTGAGCATCTGCAGGAACTCGAAGCCGCCGACCCACGCCTCGTATTCGGCGCTGGACAGGCCGATGCGCGCGCCGAAGGCCTCCAGCCGCTCGCGCGTGCTGGTCGCCGCGATGCCGTGCGCCAGGCTGTACAGCCGCGCCGCGTCCACGAAGATCGCGGCACCCTGCAGCTTGAGGTCCACGGTGCCGCGGTCATCGGTGTCGATGCCGCCCAGCCAGTTGAGCGGCGCGCTGCGCGCGAGCGCGTTGAGCGCCATCTGCTTCAGGAAGCGCGGGGTGCGGCGCGCCGATTCCAGCACTTCGGCGCGCAGCGCCTCGGCCAGTTCCAGATCACCGGCGAGCGGGCGCAGGTCGAAATAGATGCTGGCATTCAGCAGGTCCGCGGGCGCGCCGTGCTCGATCCAGTCGGAAAAGCGCTCGCTCCAGGCCCGCAGCGTCAGGCAGCAGTCGGGCTCGCCGGCCATGATGCCGCCGCGGCACAGGGGATAGCCGCATTCCTGCAGCGCGAGGTTTACGTCCCGGCCGAACGCCAGCGCCGCGCCGCGCTGCTCCTGGCTGCTGCCGTTGCGCAGGATCAGCGCATTGTCCTGGTCGGTGGCGATGGTCTGCTCGCCGCGTCCCTCCGAGCCCAGCGCCAGCCAGCAGAAATCGTCCAGCTGGAGCCGGTGTTCGGCGGCCTTCAGGGCCACCAGGTGCTGCGTGAGCACGTCGTTCAGGTGGCTGATCAGCCCGGTGAGCTGTCGCGCCTGCACGCCCTGGCTCAGCAGGTTGCGGGCGAAACGGCGGATGTCCTGCGCCACCAGCCGCAGTGTCGCCACGTCGGACGCGGCACGGATCGAGCTGCTGACCTGCTTCAGGGACAGCCGCTGCATCGCGAACAGGTCGCGCTCGGAGACGATTCCCACCACCGCGCCCCCCCGCGTCACCGGCACGTGGCGGATGCCGTGGCGCGACATGAGCAGGGCTGCGTCCTGCGCCGTGTCGGACACCGCCAGCGTGTGCACCGGCTGCACCATGACCTGCCCGATCGGCGCGTCCAGCGGCACCTGCGGCAGCGTGACGCGGCCGATCACGTCATGCCGCGTGAGGATGCCCTTGGCCTGGCCGGCGGCGCCGACCACGATCATGGAGCCCACGCGCCGGCGCTGCATCTCGCCCAGGGCCTCGCGCAAGGTCGTGTCCGGACTGCAGGACACGGGCCCGCGCAGGCCGAGCTCGCCCAGCGGCGTCTCGAGCGACTGCTCGGCCAGCGTCTGCGAGGCGTAGGCGACCTGGACCGCGCGGCGCGAGAGATCCAGGAAGCGCGTGATGCGGCGATTGAGGAAGTCGGCAAAGACCGGGCTGAGCTGCGCCAGTTCGCTCATGGCGGGGCTCGGCAGCGCCAGCACGAAGGTGTCCGCGACAGCGCGGTACGTGGCCGTCACGGCGCGCTGCGCGAGCGCGGCGCCGAGCGGAAACAGGTCGCCGGTCTCGTAGTGGAATGCACCGCCCGACAGTTCGGCGAGACCCTCGACGCCAGACACCGCCCCCTGTCGAATGAAGAAGATTTCCTGCACGTCGCCCGCTGCCGGTTCGATCAGGATCTCTCCCGGGGCGTAGTAGCGCTGGTGCGAGCGCGTCAGGAAGAAGTCGACGGCTTCCGGCGTCATCTGGGCGAACGGTGGGTGCCGGACCAGGTCGGGACGCAGGGCGGCGAGCAGGCCGCCCGAAGGCGATGCCGCGGCCGGCGCGGCTGGCGGCGGGGGCTGCGGCTGCGCCATCACACGAGCCCCGCGAGTGGTCGCACGGAGGCCGGACCCGGGGCCCGCACGCTTCGCACGCGGTCGCTGCTCTTCAGCATGCGATGGATTATGGTGGATGGACCCCCGGCCCGTGGCGGCGCCCGGGGTGACCTGGAAGGACTGTCATGAACGGCCGACTGTTCGAAAGCGTCAAGCGCAACGGCTTCCGCAAGTGGTACGAGCGGCAACTCCTGTCGAGCCACGCGCACATGGTGCTCGCCTTCCTCAGCATGATCGCCCTGGTGGCCAGCATCGAGGCGCAGCGGCACGCGCAGGGGCTCGCCGAGCTGGTGGACGTGCTGTTCGTGGTGGTGTGCGCCGCGATCGGCGTCTGGGCCCTGCGGCGCTACCTGTTCCTGCTGATGCGCGCCGAGGAAACCGCCAATCAGGCCAGTTGTCCCGACTGCGGCGACTACGGGCGTTTCCGGCCGCTGTGCGAGCGCACGAACGAAATGGACGTGCTGTGCCGCAAGTGCTCGCGCCAGTGGGTCATCACCACGCCGCAGTGACATATCGCCACGCCCAGGAAAAAGGCCCCGGCGCAAGCCGGGGCCCTGGCGAGGTCGAACGTCAGGCAGCCGAGCGTGCAGCGGCGCCGGTGAGATGCGGATACCGCACATGCTCGACCAGTTCCTGGGTCTTCTTGTCCGGCGCCGGCGTGACCAGGCTGACCAGGAAGATGACCAGGAAGCCGAGCGGCACGCCGAAGACACCGGCGGAGATCGGCTGGATGCCGAACCAGATGTTGTCGGCGATCGGCGAGGTGACGCCGAAGATGCTGCGCATCCAGGGCTGCGTCGTCACCATGTAGTAGAAGGTGATGCCCAGGCCCGCGATCATGCCGAGCGACGCGGCGATGCCGGTGGCGCGCTTCCAGAAGATCCCCAGCACCAGCGCCGGGAAGAACGCGGCCGCCGCGAACGAGAACGCCGCCGAGACCAGGAACAGGATGTCCGCCGGTTTCTGCGAGGCAACGCCCGCGGCCGCCAGCGCCACGACCAGCAAGAGGATCTTCGACAGCGTCACGCGGCGTGCCGTGGGCGCGTTCGGATCGATCATCTTGTAGTACAGGTCGTGGCTCAGCGCGTTGGCGATCGTCAGCAGCAGGCCGTCGGCGGTCGACAGCGCGGCCGCCAGGCCGCCGGCAGCCACCAGCCCCGAGATCACGTAGGGCAAGCCCCCGATGGCCGGCGTCGCCAGCACCACGATATCGCCGCCGATGCTGATCTCGCCGAACTGCAGGATCCCGTCCTTGTTGAGGTCGGTCACCGACAGCAGCGCCGGATCGACCTTGTTCCATGCCGATATCCAGAATGGCAGCTCGGTGAAGGAACTGCCCACCACCGCATTGAACATCTCGTACTTCACCAGCACGGCCAGTGCCGGGGCCGTGAAGTACAGCAGGAAGATGAAGAACAGCGACCAGGTGACCGAGCTGCGCGCCTCCTTCACGCTGGGTGTCGTGTAGTAGCGCATCAGGATGTGCGGCAGCGCCGCCGTCCCCACCATCAGGCAGAAGATCAGCGCGAGGAAGTTGCGCCGCGAGACGTCGTACGCCTCCTTCGCCTTGGCGTCGCCCTTGGGATCGCCGGCGAAGATCGCGCCGTGGCGTGGCATCCCGCCCAGCGGCTTGTCCTTCGCTTCGGCAGCCGCCTTGGCGGCTGTCCAGGCCTTCACGGCGGCCGCCTGGTCCTTGGGAACCGCGGCCAGTTCCTTCTCCGCAGCGGCGACCTGCGCGACCGGCGCGTTGGACGACTTCAGGTCCGCGACCTTCTTCTCGGCGGCCGCACGATCCGCCACCAGCGCCGCGGCGGGATCCTTCAGCTTGTCGGCCATCGCCTTGGCGCGGTCGGCAAAGACCTTGCGCACTTCCAGCTCCTTCGGGTCCTTGATCAGCTGCTCTTCCTTGGCCGTCACCTTCTCCATCTGGTAGCCGTAGACCAGTTGCGGGATCGGGATGCTGGTCTGCTTGACCGACAGCCAGACCACGGGGATCAGGTAGGCGATGATCAGGATGATGTACTGGGCCACCTGGGTCCAGGTCACCGCGCGCATGCCGCCCAGGAACGAGCAGACCAGGATGCCGCCCAGTCCCAGGAAGATCCCGATCTCGAAGGCCACGCCCGTCAGGCGCGTCGTGATGATGCCGACGCCGTAGATCTGCGCCACGACGTACGTGAACGAGCACAGGATGGCCGCGATGATCCCGATGAAGCGCGGCAGGTTGCCGCCGTAGCGCTCGCCCAGGAAGTCGGGAATGGTGAACTGGCCGAACTTGCGCAGGTAGGGCGCGAGGAACAGCGCCACCAGGCAATACCCTCCGGTCCAGCCCATGATGAACGCGAGGCCGCTGTAGCCGGTGAGGTACAGCGTGCCGGCCATGCCGATGAACGAGGCGGCCGACATCCAGTCGGCGCCGGTGGCCATGCCGTTGTAGACGGCCGGCACGCGGCGGCCCGCGACGTAGTACTCCGCGGCGTCGGTGGTGCGGCTCATGATGCCGATGCCGGCGTACAGGCCGATGGTGGCGAGCAGGAAGATGAAGCCGATCCACTCGCGGTTCAGGCCCATCTGCTCCAGGATCGCGAGCACGATCACGAAGGCGATGAAGCCGCCGGTGTAGAAGGCGTAGACCTTGTTGAGCTGCTTCTTGAACGCGGTGTTCGAAGCAGTCGAAACGTTCGGCTGCGGCCGATCGGGTGCGATGGTGGCCATGTGTCTATTCCTCCTCGGCGACGCCGTATTCCTGGTCCAGCTTGTTCATGTAGTGCGCGTAGAACCAGATGATCAGGACGTAGATCACCAGGGCTCCCTGCGCGCCCATCCAGAAGCTGAAGGGCCAGCCGAAGAAGTTGAAGCTCAGGTCGCGGGCGAAGTAGCCCACGACGAACGTCACCACGAACCAGATCGCCAGCAGGATCCCGGTGATGCGCAGATTTCTCTGCCAGTACTCCCGGTGCCTTTCGCTCATCTCCATGCTCTTGTCTCCTTGTGGACTGATGTCCTCTTGTCGCGCGTTGCCACACGGCCCGCCCGCGGCTCGCGCCGCGTCCTGCAACCCGGGCCGTCCCGGTCGTGCGGCCCGCTCAGCCGGCCTGCTCGACGAGCAAGCCCGTCTCGCGTTCCAGCTGCGCGGCCACCTTGGGCTCGAAGCGGTGGAGATGGCGGATGATCTTCCGCGCCTCCTCCGGCTCGTGCCGGTCCACATGAACCCGGGCCAGCTGGTACCAGCCGTAGGGGCTCATGGGTTGCAATTGGGTGTTGCGCTTCAGCGCCGCGACCGCCTCGTCGAGACGGCCGAGGCGGATCAGCACGAGGCCGAGCCCGTACCAGGCGCGGTCGAGCTTGGGCGCAAGTTCGGTCGCGCGCCGGAACGCCGCCTCTGCGCGCTCGTATTGCCCGCCCTCTTCCAGGACGAAGCCGAAGTTGAACCAGTGGCTGCCCGTTTCGGGATGGTCCAGCAGCAGTTGCTCCATGGTCTGCAGCGCGCCCGCACGGTCGCCGGTCCTGGCTTGCAGGTGGGCCCTGCTCGCCAGCGCGTAGGCGTCGCGCGGAAACTCGTCGAGCATCGCGCCGAACAGGTGCAGGGCCGCGGCTTCGCGCCCCAGCACCAGCTGCGCCATGGCGCGCCACTTCAGGCCCAGGTAGCGCAGGCGCCGCGTCACTTGCACAGGTGCACCCCCATGCGCACGCAGATGTCGATCTTGGTGATGGTGGCCACCACCCAGACGAAGAACAGCAGCAGGAAAGCCACCAGCGGCAGGTGCCGGTCGAGCACCACGCGGGGCGCGAGCACGCGGGCGCCGGCGATCAGCGGCTTCGTGAGCACCTGGAACAGCTGGTAGAACAGGTTCTGGTCGCGCTTCGCGCCCGCGAGAAGCCCCAGCACCCATTGCCCGGCCAGCGCCATGAGGGCGATTTCGGCCACCATCTTCAGGATCTCGACCAGCAGCAGCACGCGCTCTCCTTGCCGGGGTGTAGTTGAGTGGCGCATGGTTCGCGGCGCATGCTTACTGATCCCTTACAAAACTGCCGCCGACCGTGTTTGCCCGGGGAGGGAATCCCCGCCCCCGCCCCCGCCCCCGGCCCGCCTCGGCAGGCCTGCCGCCGCCCGCCTCAGCGGGCCCGGCCGGGCGCCATCAGGCTCGCGGCGACCGCCACCGCCACGCCGGCAGCCACGCCGAACACGCCGCTGGCGACCGGCTGGATGCCGAACCACAGCGAGGACGGTCCCGCCAGGCCCAGGAGACCGCGTACCGAGGGCGCGTTGACCGCCATGTAGCCGGCCGTCACCGTAAAGCCCGCCAGCATGCCGCTCACGGCGCCGGCGGCGCTGCACCGGCGCCAGAAGATGCCCAGCACCATTGCCGGGACCAGCGTTGACGCCGCGAGCGAGAACGAGGCTGCGACCAGCGGCAGGATGTCGGCCGGCTTCAGCGTCGCCACGATCGCCGCCAGCAGGGCCACGGCGAGCAGCGCGAACTTGGACAGGATGACCCGCTGCTCCTGGGTCGTGTTCCGGCCGGCCTCGTGCCCGTAGATGTCCCGCACCAGTGCATTGCTGATGGTGAGCAGCAGCCCGTCGGCCGTCGAGAGCGCCGCCGCCAGCCCGCCGGCGGCCACCAGGCCGGAGACGACGTACGGCAGCCCGGCGATCTCGGGCGTGGCCAGCATCACCAGGTCGGCGCCGAGACGGATCTCGCCCCACTGCAACAGCCCGTCGCCGTTGACGTCGTCGACCGCGATCAGCATGGGATCGACTCTCGCCCACTGCGCGAACCAGGGCGGCAATGCGTCGAACCGGCTGCCGACCAGGTTGTTCATGACCTCGAACTTCACCAGCACCGCCAGCGCGGCGATCCCCACGTACACGAGGGCGATGAAGAACAGCGTCCACGCGACGGCGTTGCGCGATTCGGCGACCGATGGCGTCGTGTAATAGCGCGTCAGCAGGTGCGGCAGGCCCGCCGTGCCCACCATCAGGCAGAACATGAGCGCCAGGAAATTGAGGCGGGACGTGTCGAAGTCGCTGCGCTGCCCCGCGCTGCCCTGCGGATCGCCGGCAAACGGCTGGCTGTGCGGTGGCAGGCCTCCCAGCGGCGTGGCCCGCTCCAGGCTCTGGTGCATCGCCTGGCGCCACTGCTCGCGCGCCTCGGCGACGTCCCTGGGCAGCGCCGCGAGCTCGCGGTTCGCCTGCACCACGAGGGCCGAGTCGGCCCCCTGCGCCTTCAGGCTGCGGATGCGCGCCTTGACGGCCGCGCGCTCCTGCTCCAGCGCGCCAGCAACGTCCTGGAGCCGCTCCTCGTAGGCCCGGGCGCGCTGCAGGAAGATCGCCGCGACCTCCTTTTCCGCCGGGTCGTCGCGCAGCGACTGCTCGCGCTGCGAGATCTTCTGCAGCTGCTTGCCGTACGCGATCGGCGCGATCGGGTTGCCGACCTGCTTGTAGGCCAGCCACGAGACCGGCAGCAGGAACGCCAGCAGCACGATGAAGTACTGCGCCACCTGGGTCCACGTGATGGCCCGCATCCCGCCGAGGAAGGAACAGAGCAGGACGCCACCGAGGCCCAGCAGGATGCCGATCTCGAACTGCACGCCCGTGAGCCGCGAGGCGATCAGGCCGATGCCGTAGATCTGGGCCACGACATACGTGAAGGAGCACAGCACCGCGGCGCAGGCGGCGATCACGCGCGGCCAGCGCCCGCCGTAGCGCACGCTGAAATAGTCCGGGACCGTGTACAGGTTCATCCGCCGCAGGTGCGGCGCCACCAGCAGCGCCACCAGGCAGAAGCCGCCGGTCCATCCCAGCACGTAGGCGAGTCCGCCGGGCTGCCCCGCGCTGCCGCCGAAGCCCTGCATGTACAGGCCGCCGGCCATGCTGATGAACGACGCCGCGCTCATCCAGTCCGCCGCCGCCGCCATGCCGTTGTACATGGCGGGGATGCGCCGCCCGGCGACGTAGTATTCCTCCGCCTTGGTCGTGCGGTTGGAGATGCCGATCGCCGCGTACAGCATGATCGACGCGAACAGGAAGACCGGACCGATCCAGAAGCGGGACAGTCCCCGCTGCTCGGCCCAGGCCATCAGCCCCAGAAAGAGCAGCAGTCCGGCCAGGTACAGCGCCAGCAGCCGCCGCAGGCGCCGCAGGTAGGCGGCGTCTGCCGGCGTGTCACGCATGGGAATCGGCGGCGCGCAGCGCGGGTCAGGCTTGCGCTTCGGCCAGCCGCTGCCAGGTGGCGATCACGCTGTCCGGGTTGAGCGAGATCGACGAGATGCCGGCGTCGGCGAGCCACTGGGCGAAGTCCGGATGGTCGCTGGGACCCTGGCCGCAGATGCCGACGTACTTGCCGGCCGCCTTGCACGCGCCGATGGCGCGCTCCAGCAGCGCCTTGACGGCCGGATCGCGCTCGTCGAAGTCCACCGCCAGCAGCTCCAGGCCGGAATCGCGGTCCAGGCCCAGCGTGAGCTGGGTCAGGTCGTTCGAGCCGATCGAGAAGCCGTCGAAGTGCTTCAGAAACTCCTCGGCCAGCACGGCGTTGCTCGGCACCTCGCACATCATGATGATCCTGAGGTCGTCCTGGCCGCGCTGCAGGCCGTGCTGCGCCAGCAGCCTGATCACGCGCTCGGCCTGGCCCAGCGTGCGCACGAACGGCACCATCACCTGCACATTGGTCAGGCCCATCTCGGTGCGCACCCGGCGCAGCGCCTCGCACTCCATGGCGAAGGCCTCGTGGAAGTCGCTGCTGATGTAGCGCGCCGCCCCGCGGAACCCCAGCATCGGGTTCTCTTCCTCCGGTTCATAGCGCGAGCCGCCGATCAGCTTGCGGTATTCGTTCGACTTGAAGTCCGACAGCCGCACGATCACCGGCTTGGGCCAGAACGCCGCGGCGATGGTCGCGACGCCTTCGGCCACCTTGTCGACATAGAACGCGCGGGGCGAGGCATGGCCGCGCGCCACCGATTCCACGGCCGTCTTCAGGTCGGCGTCGATGTTCGGGTACTCCAGGATCGCCTTGGGATGCACGCCGATGTTGTTGTTGATGATGAACTCGAGCCGCGCCAGCCCCACCCCTTCGTTGGGCAGCTGCGCGAAGTCGAACGCCAGCTGCGGGTTGCCGACGTTCATCATGATCTTGGTGGCGATCGGCGGCATTTCGCCGCGCTGCACCTCGGTCACCTCGGTCTCCAGCAGCCCGTCGTAGATGTACCCCGTGTCGCCCTGGGCGCAGCTCACCGTCACGAGCGTGCCCTCCTTCAGCCGCGAGGTCGCGTCGCCGCAGCCGACCACGGCCGGAATGCCCAGTTCGCGGGCGATGATCGCGGCGTGGCAGGTGCGCCCGCCGCGGTTGGTCACGATCGCGCTCGCCCGCTTCATCACCGGCTCCCAGTTCGGGTCGGTCATGTCGGTGACGAGCACGTCGCCGGCCTGCACCTTGTCCATCTCGGAGATGCTGTGCACCAGGCGCACGGGGCCGGTGCCGATCTTCTGGCCGATGGCGCGGCCCTCGGCCAGCACCGTCCCCTTGCCCTTGAGCTTGTAGCGCGTCTCGGACCTGGTGCCCACCTGGCTCTTCACCGTCTCCGGACGGGCCTGCAGGATGTACAGCAGCCCGTCGCGGCCGTCCTTGCCCCACTCGATGTCCATCGGGCGCCCGTAATGGCGCTCGATGACCAGCGCGTACCGGGCCAGCTGTTCCACGTCGGCGTCGGTGAGCGAATAGCGGTTGCGCTGCTCCAGCGGCACGTCGACGGTCCTCACCAGCGGCGCGCCCGGCGCGCGCGGGCCGTCGTTGAACACCATCTGCACCAGCTTGGAGCCCAGGTTGCGCCGGATCACGGCCTTCTTGCCCGCCTGGAGCATCGGCTTGTGCACGTAGAACTCGTCGGGATTGACGGCGCCCTGCACCACGGTCTCGCCCAGGCCGTAGCTGGAGGTGATGAACACCACGTCCGCGAATCCGGATTCGGTGTCGATCGTGAACATCACGCCCGCGGCGCCCAGGTCGCTGCGCACCATGCGCTGCACGCCGGCCGACAGCGCCACGTCGGAATGGGCGAAACCCTTGTGCACGCGGTAACTGATCGCGCGGTCGTTGTACAGGGAGGCGAACACTTCCTTGGTCTTGTGCAGCACGGCCTCGATGCCGACCACGTTCAGGAACGTCTCCTGCTGTCCGGCGAAGGAGGCGTCGGGCAGGTCTTCGGCGGTGGCCGACGAGCGCACGGCGAAGCTCGCCTGCCCGTCGTCGCCGCAGAGCGTGGCGAAGGCGTCGCGGATCGCCCGCTCCAGGTCCGGCGGGAACGGCTGCGCCTCGACCCAGCCGCGGATCTGGGCGCCGGCCGTCGCCAGCGCCCGCACGTCCTCCATGTCGAGGGCCGCCAGGCGCGCATTGATACGCTGCGCCAGCCCGTCGTGCGACAGGAACTGGCGGAAGGCATGGGCCGTGGTGGCGAAGCCCGTTGGAACGCGCACGCCGCCGGGCAGCTGCGAGATCATTTCGCCGAGGCTGGCGTTCTTGCCGCCGACCGCCTCGACATCGCTCATTCTCAGGTTCTCAAACGGAACGACCAGGGCGGTCGGGCTGAAAAGGGCAGACATGGGAAAGCTCCAGAAGTTGAAACCGGGTCGGCCGCGTGGCGGCGCGCTTTCGCATGGCACTGGGTGCGGCTTTGGTCTTGTTCGAATGGGCCGGGGCGGTGCATGGCGAGGCAGGATAATTGGGCCGATTGTAGGCCGGCACCGCCGTTCGTGGGGGTGAGCCTGCAGCACCTGAAAGCACGGGACCATGCAGCATACCCGGACGGTCTTCTTCATCTCGGACGGCACGGGCATCACCGCGGAGACGTTCGGCAACGCCATCCTGGCCCAGTTCGAGTTCAAGCCGCGCCACGTGCGGCTGCCGTTCGTCGACACCGTGGACAAGGCGCACCAGGTGGTGCGGCACGTCAACCACATCGCGGAAGTCGAGGGCCGCAAGCCGATCGTCTTCACGACGCTGGTGAACGTGGAAATCATGCAGGTGATCGAGCAGGGGTGCAAGGGCATGTTGCTCGACATGTTCGGCACCTTCGTCGCCCCGCTCGAGGTCGAGCTCGGGATGAAGTCCAACCACCGCATCGGCCGCTTCTCCGACGTGAGCAAGAGCAAGGAATACCACGAGCGGATCGAGGCGATCAACTTCACGCTGGCGCACGACGACGGACAGTACACGCGCGACCTGCAGCGGGCCGACGTGATCCTGGTGGGCGTCAGCCGCAGCGGCAAGACGCCGACCTCGCTGTACCTGGCGATGCAGCATGGCCTCAAGGCGGCCAACTACCCCCTGATTCCGGAGGACTTCGAGCGGCAGCAGTTGCCGGCGGCGCTGCAGCCGCACCGCCAGAAGATCTTCGGCCTGAGCATCCAGCCGGAGCGGCTGTCCGAGATCCGCCACGAGCGGCGGCCGAACTCGCGCTACGCGTCGCTGGAGAACTGCCGCAGCGAGGTGGCCGAAGCCGAGGCCATGATGCGGCGCGCGGGCATCCGCTGGCTCAGCACCACCACCAAGTCGATCGAGGAAATCGCGACCACCATCCTGCAGGAGATCCGGCCGGAACGCCTGGAATACTGAACCGGCCGCCGCGGCGGCCGCCACCGCTGTAATTTCACTGTCAGCCAGCAGCCGCACCCTTAAGGCAGGAACGCGTCCTGCCGCCATGAAACTCGCCCTGCTCGCCGACATCCACGCCAACCGGCACGCCCTGGAGGCCTGCCTGGCCGACGCGCGCGAGCGCGGCGCCACCCGGCACGCCTTCCTGGGCGACCTGGTGGGTTACGGCGCCGAACCGGCCGCGGTGCTCGACATCGTCATGTCGCTGCGCGACGGCGGCGCCTGGGTGGTGCGCGGCAACCATGAGGACGCCGGGCTCGGTGCCGCGCCGCGGCACCACCGGGAGGACCATGCCGGCGCGGCCTGGACGGCATCGCAGCTGAGCAGCGCCCAGCGCGACTTCCTCGCCGGGCTGCCGCTGTCGGTGGAGCACGATTTCTTCTGCCTGGTGCACGCCAGCGCCAGCGATCCGCGGCGCTGGAGCTATGTGCGGGAATCCGGTTCGGCGGCGGCGAGCCTGGCCGCGGCGCAGGACCAGGGGCTCACCCACGTCTTCGGCGGCCATGTGCACGAGCAGCGGCTATTCTTCCAGGGCGCGGTCGGCAAGGTGATGCCGTTCGAGCCGACGGCGAACGTTCCCGTGCCCCTGCCGCGCCACCGGCGCTGGCTCGCCACGGTGGGCTCGGTCGGCCAGCCCCGCGACGGCCGCAGCGAAGCGATGTATGCCATGTTCGACAGCGATTGCCTGCAGGTGACCTTCGTGCGCGTGCCTTACGACCACGAGGCGGCGGCGCGGGCGATCCTGGCTGCCGGCCTGCCGGCATTCAACGCCCGCCGCCTCGCCGTGGGCCAGTGAGGACGCCGGCGTGAAGCTGCTCGAGCCCGGCACCGAGATCGACGGCTTCGTGATCGGCGATTGCCTCCATGCCGGCGGCATGGCGCACATCTACCTGGTGCGCTATGCGCGCGAGGGCCACGACCCGGGCTTTCCGATGGCGATGAAGGTGCCGCGGATGACGGCGGGCGACGGCGCCGAGACCATCGTCGGCTTCGAGGTGGAGCACCAGTTGCTGCAGGTGCTGTCCGGCCCGCATGTGCCGCGCTTCGTGGCGGCCGGCGACCTGGTGCGGGTGCCTTACCTGGTCATGGAACATGTCCCCGGGCGGCCCCTGCAGGCCTGGCTGGACGATGCCGCGCGCACCGGCGAGCGGCCCGGCGCCGCCGCCATCGCCGGACTTGGCGCCGCGCTGGCCCTGGCCGCGCACAGCCTGCACCAGCAGGATGCCGTGCACCTGGACATCAAGCCCGGCAACGTGATGATCCGCCCCGAAGGGCGGGCCGTGCTGCTCGACTTCGGCCTGAGCTGGCATGCCCACTATCCGGACCTGCTGGCCGAGGGCATGCGGGTGGCCATCGGGTCGCCGCCCTGGATCGCGCCCGAGCAGGTGGTCGGGGTGCGGGGCGACCCGCGCAGCGACGTGTTCGCCATCGGCGTCGTGCTGTACGAAATGGCCACCGGCGAGCTGCCGTTCGGCGACCCGCAGACCGCCGGCGGGCTGCGCCAGCGCCTGTGGATGGACCCGGCGCCGCCCCGCCTTCGCGCGCCGCGAACCCCCGCCTGGCTGCAGGAAATCATCCTGCGCTGTCTCGAGCCGGAGGCGGCCCACCGCTACGCGTCGGCCGCACACCTGGCGTTCGACCTGTCCCATCCGCAGCAGGTGCACGTGGGCGAGCGCGGCGAGCGCACGCGCCGCACCTCGGTGCGGGTGCATCTGAAACGCTGGCTGCGCGCCGCCGGCATGCATTACGAGCCCAGCCCCTTGCCGAGCCGGCAGATCGAGCAGGTGCCGATCGTCATGGTGGCCGTGCCCTGGCGCGATGCGTCCGACGCGACGCTCTACTCGCTGCGCCGCGCCGCCAGCCGTTCGCTGGGCATCCGCCCCGGCGCCCGCCTCGCCTGCGTGACGGTGATCGGCCCGGGCGATACCGACCCGGTCGACGCGCAGCGCAGCGAGGTGGAGGTGCACCGCCGCCACCTCGACGCGCTGCGGCGCTGGGCGCAGGGCGTGGACCTCGAGGGCCATCAGGCGTCCTACCACGTCCTGGAAGCATCCGACGTCGCCGCCGCGCTGGTGCACTACGCCCGCGCCAACCACGTGGGGCTGATGATTCTGGGCGCGGCGACCCACGGGCTGAAACTGCAGCGGCTGACGGCGGCGGTGCCGATCCGGGTCGCCGTCGAGGCCCCTTGCAGCGTGATGCTGGTCAAGCAGAAGCTCCCCTTCTCCCAGCTCGACCACACGCCCTTGCCGCCCGGCGAGGAGGCCGGCGAGCCCGACGAGCCGGCGCCGCGCCGGTACCGGCCCTCGTCCCTGTACATGGGACCGCTCGAGTAGCGGCCGCCGTCGCCGTCTCACCCGCTCCGGGCTTGCGCACACCGTGCGCGACGCCTCGGTCCCGACCTCTAGATAGTAAATTTCTAACTTCAATATTCAGTCAATAAATTGGCTTTATTTTGCTAGGAGGCGGAAACTTGCGGCTCCAGTGTGAACAACCTACCGAGAGGAAATCGATGTCCCTGATCAACAGCCAGATCCTTCCCTTCCAGGCCACCGCCTACCACGACGGCAAGTTCGTCCCGGTCAGCGAGGAAAACTTCAAGGGCAAGTGGTCGGTGGTGGTCTTCTATCCCGCCGACTTCACCTTCGTCTGCCCGACCGAACTCGGCGACCTGGCCGACCACTACGACGAGTTCAGGAAGCTGGGCGTGGAGATCTATGGCGTGTCGACCGACACCCACTTCACGCACAAGGCCTGGCACGACACCTCCGACACGATCCGCAAGGTGCGGTACCCCCTGGTCGGCGACCCCAACCACCAGCTGGCGCGCTTCTTCGACGTGCTGATCACCGAGGGCGAGGACGCGGGCCTGGCGCTGCGCGGCACCTTCGTCATCGATCCCCATGGCCGCGTCAAGACGGTGGAAGTGCACGACAACGGCATCGGCCGCGACGCCCGCGAAACGCTGCGCCGCGTGAAGGCCGCCCAGTACATCGCCGCGCACCCGGGCGAAGTCTGCCCCGCCAAGTGGAGCGAAGGCGCGCAGACGCTCAAGCCCTCGCTGGACCTGGTCGGCAAGATCTGATTCGCCGCGTCCCCGAGCCCGGGCGCGCCCTGCCCGGGCTTTCTTTCGCCCCGACACCAAGGAACAGTCCCATGCTTGACGCCAATCTCAAGGCCCAGTTGGCCGCCTACCTCGAGCGCATGACCCAGCCGGTGGAGATCGTCGCCGCGCTGGACGACACCCCCGCGTCCGCCGACATGCGGGCACTGCTCAAGGACGTCGGCGAGGCGTCGGCCCAGGTGCGCGTGACCGAGACCAGGGGCGGTGGCCGGCGCACGCCCTCGTTCTCGGTGAACCGGCCCGGCCAGGCGAACGGCCCGCGCTTCGCCGGTCTGCCGATGGGACACGAGTTCACGTCGCTGGTGCTGGCGCTGCTGCAGGCCGGCGGCCATCCGCCGAAGGTCGACGAGGCGGTGTTGCGGCAGATCCGCGAACTGCAGGGCGACTTCGAGTTCGAGATCTACATCTCGCTGACCTGCCACAACTGTCCCGACGTGGTGCAGGCGCTCAACCTGATGGCGCTCCAGAACCCGCGCATCAAGGCGACCATGATCGACGGCGCGCTGTTCCAGGACGAGGTCAGGGAGCGCGAGATCATGGCCGTGCCCACGGTCTTTCTCAACGGAACGCGCTTCGGCCAGGGGCGCATGAGCCTGGAGGAGATCCTGGCCAAGATCGACACCGGCGGGGCGGCCCGCGAAGCCGAAAAGATGGCGGCCAAGGCGCCGTTCGACGTCTTGATCGTCGGCGGCGGTCCCGCCGGCGCGGCCGCCGCCGTCTACGCGGCACGCAAGGGCATCCGCACGGGCATCGCCTCCGAGCGCTTCGGCGGCCAGGTGCTGGACACGCTGGGGATCGAGAACTTCGTCTCCGTGAAGGAGACCGAGGGGCCGAAGTTCGCCCTGGCCCTGGAGGAGCACGTGCGGCACTACGACGTGGACATCATGAACCTGCAGCGGGCAAAGGCGCTGGTGCCGCAGGGGGACCTGGTCGAGGTGCAGCTGGAAGGCGGCGCGTCGCTGAAGGCGCGCAGCGTGATCCTGAGCACCGGCGCGCGCTGGCGCACCGTCAACGTGCCGGGCGAGCAGGAGTACCGCAACAAGGGCGTGGCCTACTGCCCGCACTGCGACGGTCCGCTGTTCAAGGGCAAGCGCGTCGCCGTGATCGGCGGCGGCAACTCCGGGGTGGAAGCGGCGATCGACCTGGCCGGCCTCGTGGACCATATCACGCTGATCGAATACGACACGCAGTTGCGCGCCGACGCGGTGCTGCAGCGCAAGCTGGCGAGCCTGCCGAACGTCACGACGCTCGTGAACGCGCAGACCACGGACATCACGGGCGACGGCCACAAGGTGGACGGCCTGGTCTACCAGGACCGCGCGTCCGGCGAGAGCCGGCGCGTCGACCTGGCGGGCGTGTTCGTGCAGATCGGGCTGGTGCCCAACACCGAATGGCTGCGCGGCACCGTGGAGCTCTCGCGCCACGGCGAGATCATCGTCGACGCACGCGGGGCCACTTCGCTGCCGGGCGTGTTCGCCGCCGGCGACGCCACCACGGTCCCGTTCAAGCAGATCATCATCGCGGCGGGAGATGGGGCGAAGGCGGCGCTCGCAGCCTTCGATTACCTGATCCGCCAGCCGGCCGGCGCGAAGTAGCCCGCCCGTCACCATTGCCGTTCCCACGGGGCGCCGAATTCCTGCAGAATGACCGGCTCACCCGCGGGAGCTCCCATGCAAGGCGATCCACAAGTCATCCAGCATCTGCAGGCCCAGCTCAAGAACGAGTTGACGGCGACCAACCAGTATTTCCTGCATTACCGCATCCTCAAGCACTGGGGCTTCGACAAGCTGGCCAAGAAGGAATACGAGGAATCGATCGGCGAGATGAAGCATGCCGACCGGCTGATCGAACGCATCCTCGTCATCGACGGCCTGCCCAACCTCCAGGACCTGGGCAAGCTGCTGGTGGGGGAAAGCGTCCCGGAGATCCTGGAGTGCGACCTGAAGCTGGAACGCGCCGCCCAGGCGACCATCAAGGAAGGCATCGCGCATTGCGAGACGGTGCGCGACTATGTTTCCCGCGAGATCCTCGAGGACATCCTCGAAGACACGGAAGAACACATCGACTTCCTGGAAACCCAGATCGACCTGCTGGCGAAGGTGGGATTGCAGAACTATCTGCAGTCGCAGATGGGCGAGGCCAGCTGATCCGCCGCGCCCCCGGCGGGGCGGCGCTCGGCGGCGGCCGAGCATCCGCAGAAATCCTGTGGGTTTGAGTTATGTCATTGCAAATGCGAGGCATTCGCATTAATAATGCTCGACATAGACCTCAGCCAAAGCAGTACCCCGCCATGATCGTCTGCGTCTGCCACCGCGTTTCCGACCGGGAAATCGCCCGTCATGTCCATGCCGGCATGGACTTCAGCGACATCCAGCTGGAGCTCGGCGTGGCCACGCAGTGCGGCCAGTGCGAGGGCTGCGCCCGCGAAATCGTGGCGCAGTGCAGCGCCAGCGCCCCGGTGGCGGCGATCCGGCGCGATCCAGCCGGCTGCGGGCAGGGCTGCGGCTGCGCCGCTCCCGCCTGACCGTCCGTCTTGCGGCTTACAGGCCCAGCGCGCCGATCCCGGCGCGGGCGATCTGGGCGTCCTCGACCGACTTCACGCCGCTGACGCCCACGGCGCCCAGGCACACCCCATCCTTCATGATCGGCACGCCGCCCTCCAGCATGCCCTTCAGGTCCGGCGCGCTCAGGAAGGACATCCGGCCGCCGTTGATCATTTCCTCGTAGACGCGGGTCTCGCGCTGGCCGAGGGCCGCGGTGTTGGCCTTCGCCGGTGCGATGTGGGAGGAAATCGGCGCCGCGCCGTCCAGCCGCTGCAGCCAGAGGAGATGGCCGCCGTCGTCCACGATGGCGATGCTGACGGCCCATTTGTTCTTCAATGCTTCGGCTTCGGCGGCGGCGGCGATCGCCTTGACGTCGGCCAGTTCCAGGGCGGGTTTGTTCTTCATCGGTGCTTCTCTCCGGTACTTGCAGGCTGCGAGCATAGCCGCCCGCGGCCTCGCAATTGCCGGGCTTGCGGTCAACTCACCTTGAACCAACCTAGAATGCGCGCATCTAACTGTCCCGAGGCAAAGGAGCCACGCTCATGACTGAACAGGTTCGAACGATCGACTACGGCGCGCTGCCGCAGGCCGCGCAACGCAACCGCGTTCTGCGCAATACGTACTGGCTGCTCGCGCTGAGCCTGCTGCCCACGGTGCTGGGCGCCTGGCTGGGCGTGGCCACCGGGATCACGCGCGGCCTCGGCGGCTGGCTGGGGCTGATCGTCTTCCTCGGCGGCGCCTTCGGCTTCATGTACGCGATCGAGAAGACCAAGAATTCCGCCGCCGGCGTGCCGGTGCTGCTGGGCTTCACCTTCTTCATGGGACTGATGCTGTCGCGGCTGATCGCCGTGATCCTCGGCACCCAGAACGGCGCCAGCCTGATCATGACCGCGTTCGGCGGCACGGCCGGCGTGTTCCTCGTGATGGCGACGCTGTCGAGCGTCATCAAGCGCGACCTGTCGGGCATGGGCAACTGGCTCTTCGCCGGCGCGCTGGTGATCATGGTCGGCGCCATCATCAACGTCTTTGTCGGCTCGTCGGTCGGCATGATGGTCATCAGCATGCTGGCGATCGGCGTGTTCAGCCTGTTCATGCTGTACGACCTCAAGCGCATCGTCGACGGCGGCGAGACCAACTACATCTCGGCCACGCTGGCGCTCTACCTGGACATCTTCAACGTGTTCCAGAGCCTGCTCGCGCTCCTGGGGCTGGCCGACAGCGACTGACCGCGGCGCGAGCCGCGTGACGACAACGGGGCCCGCGGGCCCCGTTCTTCATGCCGCTGCCGCTTCCTCGAGGTCGAACACGGCGATGCTCTCGACGTGCGCCGTGTGCGGGAACATGTTCACCACGCCGGCGGCCGTGCAGCGGTAGCCGGCCTGGTGCACCAGCAGGCCCGCGTCGCGCGCCAGTGTCGCCGGGTTGCAGCTGACGTAGACGATGCGGCGCGGCGGCCGCCAGGCCCCGCGCAGCTGCGGCTGCTGGTGCAGGTCCGCCAGCGCCTTGGCCAGCGCGAACGCGCCTTCCCGCGGCGGATCGACCAGCCACCGGTCGGCCTCGCCGTCGGCCGCGAGCTGCTCGGGCGTGATCACGAACAGATTGCGCGCCACGAAGCTCGTGGGCGCCAGCCGGCCGCGGCCGCCGTTGTGCTCGTAGTTCTCGCGCGAGCGCGCGACCAGGGTCTCGCTGCCTTCGATGCCCAGCACCGAGCCGGCGCGCGTGGCGATCGGCAGCGTGAAGTTGCCCAGCCCGCAGAACCAGTCGATCACGCGGTCGGCGGGCTGCGCGTCCAGCAGCCGCACGGCGCGCGCCACCAGCACCTGGTTGATGTGGGGATTGACCTGGGTGAAGTCGGTCGGCCTGAACGGCATCGTGATGCCGAATTCCGGCAGCGAGTACGCCAGCGGGGGGCCGCCCTCCTCCATGGGATGCGCGGTGTCGGGGCCCTTCGGCTGCAACCACCACTGGACGCCGGGATGCGCGAGCGCGAACGCCCGCAGCTTTTCGCGGTCGCCGGCGCCAAGCGGCTCCAGGTGGCGCAGCACCAGCGCCGTCACCTCGTCGCCGCAGGCCAGCTCGATCTGCGGGCAGGTCTCGATCGCGTCCATGGAGCCGATCAGCGCCCGCAACGGCAGCAGCAGCGCGCTCACGTGCGGCGGGACCACGTGGCATTCGCGGATGTCGGCCACGTAGCGGCTCTTGCGCTCGTGAAAGCCGACCAGCACCGTGTCCTTCTTGCGCACATGGCGCACCGAGAACCGCGCCCGCCAGCGGTAGCCCCAGGTCGGTCCGTCGATCGGCCGCAACACGGTCTGCGCCTTGACCTTGCCCAGGTGCCAGAGGTTGTCCTCGAGCACCCGCTGCTTGATCGCGACCTGCGCCGCCACGTGCAGGTGCTGCATCTTGCAGCCGCCGCAGGCGCCTTCGTGCAGGCCGAAGTGGGGGCAGCGCGGCCGCACCCGCTGCGACGACTCCCGGTGGATCTCGGTGAGGCTGGCCTGCTCCCAGTTGTTCTTGCGCCGTTTCACCTGCGCCGACACCAGTTCGGAGGGCAAGGCCCCGTCGATGAACACGACCTTGCCGTCGGCGCGGCGGGCGACACCCTGCGCGTCGATGTCGAGGCCGTCGACCTGCAGCCATCCCTCGGGCAGCGGCGCCCTGTTCTCTACTTCATCGCTCATGCCCGGATTGTCTCAGGCGGGCAGGACGGCAGGCGCCGGACCCGCCCCGGCGGCGCGCGCCAGCAGTGCCTCAGCCCCAGGCCGCCAGGTATTCCTTCCAGTGCGGCTCGGCCGGCGCGAGGCTGGCGAGCGTGCCCTTCACCATGGCGATCTCCTGGTCATATTCGGCCTCGGTGAAGCCGCAGCGCATCTTCTGGAAGCGGCAGTACAGCAGGTAGGTGTTCATGACGTCCGTTTCGCAGTAGCGGCGGATCTCCTCGACTTTCCCGTCGAGGAACGCGCCGTAGACCTGCGAGCCGTCCATGCCGAGCTTGCCGGGAAAGCCGCACAACTTGGCCATCGCGTCCAGCGGCGCATTGTTCTTCGGCTGGTACATCGCCAGCAGGTCCATCAGGTCCAGGTGCCGCATGTGGTAGCGGCCGATGTAGTTGTTGTACTTGAACTCGCGCGCGTCCGGCCCGCCTTCCTCGCCCATGCACCAGTAGCGATCGGCGACCACGCCGTGCCGCAGGCCGCGGTAATGCAGCACCGGAAGGTCGAAGCCGCCTCCGTTCCAGCTCACCAACTGCGGCAAGTGCTTGTCCACGGCCGAGAAGAAGTTCTGGACCACCTTGCCTTCGCTGGCATTGTCGCGGTCCACGAACGAGTGCACGCGCAGGCCCTCGGCGTTGCGAAAGACGCAACTGATCACCAGCACGCGCTGCAGGTGCAGCGGCATGAAGTCGCTCTGCCCCTTCTCGCTGCGCTCCTGCAGCCACTGGGCGTACACCTGCGCGTCGGCCAGGTCGTCCGGGGCGCCGCGCAACGCGCGCAGCCCCGCCACGTCGGGAATGGATTCGATGTCGAAGACGAGGACCGGCCAGCTCATGCGCCCACTGTAGCAGGCGCCGCGTTGCCGCCGGCTAGAAGAGCGCCTGCTTGCTGATGCCGTTGCGCACCATGTAGCGCTTGAGCTTGAGCAAGGCCTCGTTCTGGATCTGGCGCACGCGCTCGCGCGTGAGGCCGAGGCGGTCGCTCAGGACTTCCAGGGTTTCGGGTTCGCGGTCGTGCAGGCCGAAGCGGCCCTCCAGCACTTCGCGTTCGCGATTCGACAGCGCGTCGATCCAGTTGTTCAGCAGGCGCTCGACCTCGTGGTTCTGCGTCACGCCGGTGGGGTCGAGCGTGAGTTCGTCGGCCATGGAATCGCCGAGCGTGTGCTCGTCGTCTGAGCGGTCCATCACCGCGTCGAGCGACTTCGGCGTCTCGGCCATCGCGAGCAGCTCCGCCACCTCCTGCACGTCGCGCCCGAGCAGCGCGGCGACGTCCTCGACCCGCACGCCCTCGCCTTCGAAACCGTTGCGGGCCGCCGCGAACGCGGGATCGTTCTCCAGGGTCCGCCGCGCGCGCAGCACTTGCTGCAGTTCGCGCACCACATGCACCGGCAGCCGGATGACGCGGCCCTGGTTCATCACGGCGCGCTCCACCGATTGCCGGATCCACCAGGTCGCGTAGGTCGAGAAGCGGAAGCCGCGCTCCGGCTCGAACTTGTCGATCGCGTGCATCAGGCCGAGGTTGCCTTCCTCGATCAGGTCCGACAGCGGAACGCCGCGCCCCAGGTAGCCCTTCGCGATGCTGACGACCAGGCGCAGGTTGTGCTCGATCATCGACTGGCGGGCCTCGAAGTCGCCGGCGCGCGCCTTGGTGGCGGTGGCGAATTCCTGCTCGGGGGTGAAGAGGTCGGTGCGCCGCACCTCGCGCAGGTACAGCGTCAGCGTGTCGCTGGACTCGCCGGCGAGTTCCTGGGGAACGCTGTCGCGAGAGAGCTCGTCGGATGCCCCGCTTCGCCCGGAGGAACGGCCCGACAGCGCCGGTATGTGCGCAGCAGCACCGTCCTGGTTCGCCCCAGGAGCGGCGGTCTGGCTACGGCCGTCGCGCTGTTTCACAGGGCCATTCTATCGCGGCGCAGCAAAACTCCCTAGTACCCGAGCGCAGTCTCATCGCGCGGGCAGGTACCGCGCCGGATCGACCGGCTTGCCCTGGCGGCGGATCTCGAAGTGCAGCTTCACGCGATCGGCGTCGCTGCTGCCCATCTCGGCGATCTTCTGGCCCTTGCGCACGGCCTGGTCTTCCTTCACCAGCAGCGCCTGGTTGTGCGCGTACGCCGAAAGGTAGGTGTTGTTGTGTTTGAGGATGATCAGGTTGCCGTAGCCGCGCAGTCCCGCGCCCGCATACACGACGCGGCCATCGGCGGTGGCCAGCACCGGATCGCCCGGCTTGCCCGCGATGTCGAGCCCCTTGTTGCGCTGCTCGTCGAAGGCGGCCACCACCGTCGCTCCCGGCAGCGTGGGCCATGCCCAGCCCAGGTCCTCCTCGGCCGGGGGCACCGGCGTCGGGCTCACCGGAGGCACGTTCGCGACCACCGGCGGCGGCGCGGGCCGCGCGGCGCTCGCCGCGGAGGCCGGCGGCACAGGCGCGGCGCTGACCGCGGGCGGCGCCACCGGCTTCGCCACGGCGACCTCGGCAGCGGCCACCGGCGGGATCACGCGCAGCACCTGGCCGACCTCGATCACGTTCGGGTTCTCGATGTTGTTCCAGCGCGCGATGTCGCGCCAGTTCTGGCCCGCGTCCAGTGCGATGCGGATCAGCGTGTCGCCGGGGCGCACCACGTGGTAACCGGGCTTCGGGGCGGTGGCGGTCTCGGCGGGCACTGCCGGCTTGGGCGCCTCCACCGCGACCACCGGCGGCGGCCGCCGTGCGGCGCTGCGGTCCTCGACCGGCGCGGGCGCGCGCGTCTTCGAGGCACAGCCGGCGAGCATCGCCACCAGCAGCACGCCCACTGTCCAGGTCCATCCGCGGTGACGCCACCTCAGCATCGTGTGTTGTTCCTTCAAGCGATTCCTGATTTTAGGGGGACGAAATGCACGGCTTCCAGCACACTTTGTTGCAGGCCCGTGGCGGTCTTCTGGATGACGACCAGCGCCTGCTGGCCGCCCGGCATCTGCGTTGGCGCGACGAGCCGGCCGCCCACGGCCAGTTGTTCGCACCACGCCTGGGGCACCGCCTCGCCGCCGGCGGCCGCGATGATGCCGGCATAGGGCGCGCCGCGTGCATACCCGGCCATTCCGTCGCCCAGCAGCAGGTGCAGGTTGGGCAGGCGAAACGGCCGCAGGTTGTCGCGCGCCTTGTCGTGCAGGGCCCGCAGGCGCTCCATGCTGTACACCTCGGTGGCGACGAGGCTCAGCACGGCCGCCTGGTAGCCGCAGCCGGTGCCGATCTCCAGCACGCGCCCGAGCTTGCCGATGCCATCGCCCAGCAGCAGCTCGATCATGCGGGCAACGACGCTGGGCTTGGAGATGGTCTGGCCCAGGCCGATCGGCAGGCTCGTGTCCTCGTAAGCCTGGTTCGCCAGCGCGCTGTCGACGAACCGGTCGCGCTGCACGGTGCCGATCGCCGACAGCACGCGCTGGTCGCGGAGGCCCTGGGCCGCCAGCCGCTGCACCATCCGCGACCGCACCGCCTGCGAGTCGAGCCCGAGGCCGCCGGGCATCGCGGCGGCAGTCCGGGCGGGCGGCGCCGGGGGCGCGTCCAGTCGCGCGGGAAACGTGGGGCGCCGCATCATTTCGCTGCGGTCCCGCCCGCCGGCAGCGGCGCGACCAGGCGCGACCAGGCGCGGATCGCGTCGTGGTCGGTCAGGTCCACCTTCAGCGGCGTCACCGAGACATGCCCCTGCGCCGTGGCATGGAAATCGGTGCCCTCGGCGTCGTCCTTCGCCGGCCCGGCGGCGCCGATCCAGTACATGGTCTCGCCGTGCGGGCTGGTCTGGGAGATCACCTTTTCGGCGGCGTGCCGGCGCCCGAGCCGGCAGACCTTGAACGGCTTGAGCTGGTCGTACGGCAGGTTCGGGACGTTCACGTTCAACAACCACGGGCTTGCCTCGGGGGACGGGCACGCGAGCACCTGCCGCACCAGTTCGCGCGCCTTGCGCGCGGCCGCGTCCAGGTGCGACCAGCCTTTTTGCGTCTGCGAGAAGGCGATAGCCGGAATGCCGAACAGATACCCTTCCATCGCGGCGCCGACGGTGCCCGAATAGATGGTGTCGTCGCCCATGTTGGCGCCGTTGTTGATGCCGCTCACGACCAGGTCGGGCGTGTAGCCGAGCAGGCCGGTGAGCGCCACGTGCACGCAGTCCGCGGGCGTGCCGTTGACGTAGCGAAAACCGTTGGCCGCCTCGTGCACGTACAGCGGCGAGTGCAGCGTGAGGGCGTTCGACTTGGCGCTGTTGTTGTGCTCCGGCGCCACGACCTCCACGTCGCCGAGGTCGCGGATGGCTTCGTACAGGGCCTCGAGGCCGGGTGCCCGGTAGCCATCGTCGTTGGAGAGCAGTATCTTCATGAGGGGGAACACAGCGCGAGTGGATTGTAGGGCGGCCGATCGTCGCAGCAGCGACGGCGCACGCGCGGGCCGGCCCGTATCATTGCCGACTTTCAGCGAAAGGACCCGCCAATGCATGCGTGGCTGTGCGAGAACCCCGTCGGCGTCGAGGCGCTGCAGTGGAAGGAATTGCCAACGCCGGCACCCAAGGCCGGCGAAGTGCTGGTCGAGATCAAGGCCGCCAGCCTGAACTTCCCGGACCTGCTGATCGTCCAGAACAAGTACCAGCACAAGCCGCCGCTGCCGTTCGTGCCCGGCTCCGAGTACGCCGGCGTGGTGGCCGCGGTCGGGCCCGACGTGAAGCACCTGAAGGTGGGGCAGAACGTCGCCTGCCTGTCCGGCACCGGCGGTTTCGGCACCCATGCCATCGCCCCGGCCGCGCTGTGCCTGCCGTTGCCGGCGGGCTTTGCGCACGCCGATGCCGCCGCGTTCATCATGACGTACGCCACGTCGCACCACGCCCTGGTGGACCGCGGCCAGGTAAAGGCGGGCGAGACCGTCCTGGTGCTGGGCGCCGCCGGCGGCGTGGGCACCGCTGCCATCCAGATCGCCAAGGCGCTGGGCGCGCGCGTGATCGCCGCCGCGTCCTCCGACGACAAGTGCGAGCTGTGCCGCTCGATCGGGGCCGACGTCACCATCAACTACAGCCGCGAGAAGCTGCGCGAGGCCCTCGCCGCCGCCACTGGCGGCCGCGGCCCGGACGTGGTGTACGACCCGGTCGGCGGCGACCTGGCCGAGCCCGCCCTGCGTTCGCTGGCCTGGCGCGGCCGCTACCTCGTGATCGGCTTCGCGTCGGGCACCATCCCGGCATTGCCGCTGAACCTGCCGCTGCTGAAGGGAACGTCGATCGTCGGCGTGTTCTGGGGCGGTTTCACGCGCCAGGAGCCGCAGGCCGCCGCCGCGGTGCTGGCAGAACTCACCGGCTGGTACGGCCAGGGCAGGATCAAGCCGGTGATCGACCGGCTGATGCCCATGGCCGAGCTCAAGGCCGCCTACGAGTACATGGGCACCCGTGGCGTCAAGGGCAAGCTGGTGATGTTCAACTGAGGCCGGCGCAGCCGGCTATAATGGCCGGCTCTACGGTGGCTGTAGCTCAGTTGGTAGAGTCCAGGATTGTGATTCCTGTCGTCGTGGGTTCGAGTCCCATCAGCCACCCCAGTTTTCCCTGAGTCCGGCCGGCCAAGCGATCGATCCGCTTGGCCTTCTTGTTTGCGCGGGCACCGCCGCACCGTTCACGCCGCCGTCCACCCGCCGTCGAGCATGAGCGCACTGCCGGTCATCAGGCTGGAGGCGTCGCTGGCCAGGAAGACGACAGCACCCATCACCTCCTCCGGCCGGCCGATCCTGCCCAGCGCGATGTTTCCCGTCGCCCACTCGCGAAAGCGCCGGTCCTCGAACATCGGCGCCGTCATGTCGGTCTCGATGAACGTCGGACAGAGCGAATTCACGCGGATGCCGGCACTTCCGAGCTCCCAGGCCAACGCCTTCGTCATGCCCTCGATCGCATGCTTGCTCGCGCAGTAGAGGGTGCGCCGCGGGCTGCCGACGTGGCCCATCTGCGACGAGACGTTGATCACCGATCCCGGCAAGCCCGCGGCCAGCAGCCCGCGCGCGACCGTGCGGGTGACGTAGAAGGCGGCCTTGACGTTCAGGTCCAGCACGGCGTCGATGTCCTGGTCCTCCAGGTCCACGAGCGGTTTCGGCCGGTTCATGCCGGCGTTGTTCACCAGGATCCGGAACGGACCGCGCTGCGCCAGCTCGCGCGTGACGGCCGCGGAGTCGGTGACATCGAGGATCACGGTGTCGCACGCCAGTCCCGCCCCCCGCATCCGGTCCGATGCGGCCTGCAGGTCGGCGGCCGACCGGGCCGCCAGCGTGACCGACGCCCCCGCCTGTGCCAGTGCCACCGCCGCGGCAAATCCAAGCCCGCGGCTGCCGCCGGTCACCAGCGCCGGCCGCCCGTCCAGCCGGAAGTCGGGCGCGCGCGGCAGCATGTCAGCGATCCGCGGGGATCGGCTGGTACCAGGGCAGCTCGGGCCGCTTGCCGTAGCGGCGCACCCGGATGTTGGCCTGCTCGCCGTGCCCCGCGAAGTTTTCCATGTGGCACAGGCGCGAGCAGTACTCGCCCATCAGCGCGCTGGCCTCGTCGGTCAGCACCTTCTGGTAGGTGCAGGTCTTCAGGAACTTGCCGACCCACAAGCCGCCCGTGTAGCGGGCGTTGCGGTTGGTCGGCAGCGTGTGGTTGGTGCCGATGACCTTGTCGCCGAAGCTGACGTTGGTGCGCGGCCCCAGGAACAGCGCGCCGTAGTTGGTCATGTTCGCCAGGAACCAGTCGGGGTCGCGCGTCATCACCTGCACGTGCTCGAACGCGAGCTCGTCGGCCTTGGCCAGCATTTCGGCGTCGCTGTCGCAGACGATGACCTCGCCGTAGTCGCGCCAGCTTTGCGAGGCGATGGCCGCCGTGGGCAGCGTCTGCAACTGCCGCTCGACCTCGCGCATCGTGTCCTGCGCCAGCTGCTCGCTGGTCGTGAGCAGCACGGCCGGCGACGTGGGGCCATGCTCGGCCTGCCCCAGCAGGTCCACCGCGCACAATTGCGCGTCGACGCTGTCGTCGGCGATCACCAGCGTCTCGGTGGGACCGGCGAACAGGTCGATGCCGACCCGCCCGTACAACTGGCGCTTGGCTTCGGCCACGTACATGTTGCCGGGGCCGACCAGCATGTCCACCGGGGCGATGCTCTGCGTGCCCACCGCCATCGCGACCACGGCCTGCACGCCGCCCAGCACCAGGATCTCGTCGGCGCCGGCCATGTGCATCGCCGTCACGATCGCGGGATGCGGGCGGCCCTGGAACGGCGGCGCCGTCGCCACCACGCGCTTGACGCCGGCCACCTTGGCCGTCAGCACGCTCATGTGGGCCGACGCGATCATCGGGTACTTGCCGCCGGGGATGTAGCACCCCACGGCGTTCACGGGAACGTGCTTGTGGCCCAGGACGACGCCGGGCGCGGTCTCGACCTCGACGTCCTTCATGGACTCGCGCTGGATGCGGGCGAACTGCCGGATCTGCTTCTGGGCGAACGCGATGTCCACGATCTCGCGCTCCGAAAGCGCCTTGCGCGCCGCCTCGATGTCGCCCTGCGACAGGCGGAAATCGGCGGGATCCCACTGGTCGAACTTGCGGCTGTAGTCGCGCACGGCCGTGTCGCCGCGCGCCTCGACGTCCTTGATGATGGCCTCGACGGTCGCGCGCACCTTGGCGTCGTCGTCCGCGCGCACTTGCACGTCCTTGCCGCGCTTGAGAAAACGGATCATGTGATTCCCCGCAGGTTGGAGCCGGCGCGCGATGCGCGCCGTCGGATCAGAAGGCGACGTTGCCGCCGCCCTTCAGGCCCAGCAGGCTGCGAGCCTCGGCCGGCGTCGCCACCTCCAGGTTCAGCGCCTCCAGCACGGTGCGGATGCGCGTCACCTGCTCGGCACTCGATTTTGCCAGCTGCCCGGGCCCGATCCACAGCGAGTCCTCCAGCCCCACGCGCACATGGGAGCCCATCGCGGCGCCGATGCTCGCCAGGGCGATCTGGCCCTTGCCGGCGCCCAGGATCGACCACTGGTACTGGTCGCCGAACAGCCGGTCGGCCGTGCGCCGCATGTGCATGAGGTCCTCCGGGTGCGGGCCGATCCCGCCCAGGATGCCGAACACGGACTGCACGAACAGCGGACCGCTCACCAGCCCCCGGTCCAGGAAGTGCGCCAGGTTGTACAGGTGGCTGATGTCGTAGCACTCGAACTCGAAGCGCGTGCCGTTCTCGGTGCCCTTGCGCAGGATCGCCTCGATGTCCTTGAACGTGTTCTTGAAGATCAGGTCCCGGCTGTTCTCCAGGTGCTGTCGCTCCCACTCGTGCTTGAATTCCTTGAATCGCTGCAGCATCGGAAAGAGCCCGAAGTTCATCGAGCCCATGTTCAGCGACGCCACCTCGGGCTTGAACGTCATGGCGGGCCGCATCCGGTCCTCGACGGTCATGTGGGGACTGCCGCCGGTCGTGATGTTCACCACCGCATCGGTCCGCGCCTTGATCTGCTCGAGGAACGGCACGAACAGCTCGGGGTCCTGCGACGGCCGGCCGTCTTCCGGATTGCGCGCATGCAGGTGCAGGATGGCGGCGCCGGCCTGGGCGGCCGCGATCGCGGCCGCCGCGATCTCGTCGGCGGTCACCGGCAGGTACGGCGACATGCTGGGCGTGTGGATCGCGCCGGTCGGGGCGCAGGTGATGATGACTTTGCGGCTCTGGCTCATGGGATTCCTCAGGTTGTCTCGTCGGCGGCGGCCTGCTTGTGCAGTGCCAGCGCCATCAGGCGGCGATCACGCCAGGTTCGGCGCCCGCCCAGCGCGTCGGCCGGCAGCAGGGCGCGGCGCTCCGCATGGATGCGGGCCACCAGCTGCGGCGACCAGGCCTCGGTCGAGGTCTGCTCCTTGGCGATGGACTGGTACAGGCCGCCGTACCGGCCGCAGTAGTCGGCCAGCCCGCCCGGGGCGTTCAGGTCGATCGTCTCGAACGGCCCCATGAACGACCAGCGCAGGCCCAGGCCGTCGCGCACCGTGGTGTCCAGCCCGTCGGCGTCGACGTACCCCTGCTCGACCAGCCGGAAGGCTTCGCGCAGCAGCGCGCCCTGCAGCCGGTTGAGGATGAACCCTTCCAGTTCCTTGCGCACATGGACCGGCTTCTGGCCGATGGCGAGCATGAGCGCCTGGCATCGATCGATGGTGTCGCTGCCGGTCCACGGCGCGCCGCACACTTCCACCACCGGAATGAGGTACGGCGGATTCACCGGGTGGGCGACCAGGCAGCGGGCGCGCCCCGCGAGCTCCTCGGTGAACGCCGAGGCGGGGATGCTGGAGGTGGAGCTGGCCAGCACCGCGGCGGCCGGCGCGATCGCGTCCATGCGCGCGAAGATTTCGCGCTTGAGCGCCAGGACCTCGGGCAGGTTCTCCTGCACGTAGTCGACGCCGTCCAGCGCATCCTCCAGCTTGGCGCAGGTGGCGACCCGCGCCACCAGTTCGCCCGCGTCGCCCACCAGTCCGCTGCGCGCGAGCTCGGCCGCCAGTTCGCCGACCAGCACCCGCGACCGCGCCAGCGCCGCCGCGTCGCCGTCCCACAGCCGCACCTCGCACCCGGCGCGGGCGAACACCAGTGCCCAGGCCTGGCCGATCAGGCCCGCGCCCACCACCGCGATCTTCGTGCTCTTGTCCATCCTGCTCTTTCAGCTCAAGGCCTGGGTGTGGCCATCCACGGCCAGCGCCTGGCCGGTGATGCTGGCGGCGGCGGCGCTGCTGGCGAACAGCACCGTGTTCGCCACGTCTTGCGCCGTGACCATGCGCCCGAGCGAGGCCTGGCCCTCATAGGCCTGCGTCACGGTTTCCACGCTGGCTCCGCTGACACCGGCTTTCGCGGCGATCACCGCCCGGATGCGCGGCCCGTCCACCGCGCCCGGAAGCACCGCATTGACGCGGATTCCTTCGCGGCCCAGCTCGATCGCCAGCGACTTGGTCAACCCGATCACGGCCCACTTCGACGCCGAGTACGCGGAACGCCCTGGCATGCCCAGGTGACCCGCGGCCGACGACATGTTGAGGATGGAAGGATGGCGCGCCCGGCGCAGCCTGGGCACGGCATGCTTGGCGCAGAGGAACTGCCCGACCACGTTGACGTCGAGCGTGCGCACGATGTCTTCCCGCCGCAGGTCTGAAATGAGCGCGGTGGGGCCCGCGACGCCGGCGTTGTTGACCAGCACGTCGAGGCCACCCAGCGCCGCGTCGACCTGCGCGAACATCGCTTCGACACTGGGTTCGTCCGCGACGTCGGCCAGGCACCCGTGCAGGCCCGGAATCGCCGCCCGCGCCTGCGCCAGCGCCGCCTCGTCGATGTCGCACACGAAGACCTTGGCCCCCGCTTCGGCGAAGCCGCGCGCCATGACCAGGCCGATGCCGCTGCCGCCGGCGGTGACCAGCACCCGCAGGCCGGCCAGTGAGGGATCTTTCAGCATGGATCGTTGCTTCTCTCTCTGTGTTGATGTTCCGGGTGGATTGCCTTCAGATCCAGAGCTTCTCGCGCCGGAAGTCCAGGTCCTTGAGCAGCGGCAGGGCCGGCCCGTGGTGGGAGACGCGGCCGCGGTCGAGCACGATGGCGCGGTCCGCCAGCGCCAGCGTCAGGTCGAGGTTGTGGTCGACGATCAGCATCGTCACGTCGCCCTTCAGGCGGAGAATCGCGTTGAAGACCTCCTCCGTCATGGCCGGCGACAGGCCTTCGAACGGCTCGTCCAGCAGCAGCACCTTCACGTGCCCGGCCAGCGCGCGAGCGATCGCAACCATCTGCTGCTCGCCGCCCGAGAGCAGCTCCACGTTGACCTCGTAGCGCTGCCGCAGCTGCGGGAAGATCGTGAAGATCCGCTCGTCGGTCCAGGCGTTGGCATCGGCGCCGCGGCGGCGCAGCCGGCCGAGCATCAGGTTGTCGCGCACGGTGAGCCCGGGGAACAGGCGCCGGCCCTGCGGCACGAACGCGATCCCCAGCCGCGCCATCACCTCGGGCACCGGCGCCGTGATGGTGCACCCCGCGATGCGCACTTCGCCAGCGCCCAGCCGGGCCATGCCGATCAGGCTCTTGAGCAGCGTCGACTTGCCGGCGCCGTTGCGGCCCAGCACGGCCAGCACTTCGCCGTCGCGCGCCTCGAAACCGATGCCCGACAGGATGTGGCTCTTGCCGTAGAACGCCTCGATGCCGCCGACGGCGATGCACACGTCCTCGCCGATGCGGGTGGGCACCACCTTCTGGGCCAGCGCCTCGGTGCCGGAGCCGATGTAGATTTCCCGAACCCGCTGGTCGGTGCGCACGGCGGCCGGAGGGCCCTCCACCAGCACCGTCCCCATGCTCATCACGGTGATGCGGTCGGACAGCTCGAAGACGCGGTCCACGTCGTGCTCGACCAGCAGCACGCCGATGCGCTGCGCCAGCTGGCGGATCAGGCGCCCGATGCGTTCGCGCTCGGCCGCGGCCAATCCGGCCAGCGGTTCGTCCAGCAGCAGGATGCGCGGCGCCGAGCCGAGGGCGAGCCCCATGTCCACCAGGCGCTGGCCGCCATAGGAAAGATCCTCCGCCGGCGCGGCCTCCATGCCGTCGACGCCGAGGAAGCGCACCAGTTCGTCGGTCTGCGCTTCGGTGTGCTCAAGCGAGTCGGCGCGGCGCAGCATCGAGAAGCGGTGGCGGTCGCGCGCCATGACGGCGAGCCGGAGGTTGTCGCGCACCGACAGCCCACCGAAGAGATTGGTGATCTGGAACGACCGGCTGATGCCGGCTGCGCAGACCGCCGTCGGATCGTTGCCGCCGAAAACCCGCTCGCCCAGGCGGATCGAACCAGTGGCCGGCGTGAACATGCCCGACAGCAGGTTGAACAGCGAGGTCTTGCCCGCGCCGTTCGGACCGATCAGCGCATGCAGTCCGGCCGGCATGACCTTCAGGTTCACGTTGCTGACGGCCTTGAAGGGGCCGAAATGCAGGCTCACGTTGTCCGCGATCAGCGCCGCCGCGCCGCCGCCCGGCAGGAAGGACGGGAACGGCTGCGCCGTCGCCGGCGTCTTGCGCGCGGCCATGGCGGCCGACACGGTGGCCTCGGGACGGAGCCAGCGCAGCAGGCGTGCGCCGATGCCGACCAGGCCCGAGGGCGACAGCAGGATGAATCCCACGAAGACCAGGCCGAAGAACAGCAGCCAGTTCTCCGTGTACTGCGACAGGTATTCGCGGAAGAGCAGGAAGAACAGCGCGCCGATCAACGGCCCCGCGAAGCTGCGCATGCCGCCGATCAGCACCATCGCCAGCAGTTCGCCGGAGAAGGGCACCGAGAGCATCTCGGCCGAGGCGATCCGGTGATTGAGCACCGACAGGCCGCCGGCGAGCCCGGTGATCAGCGCGGAGATCACGAACGCGGCCAGCTTGTAGCGGCCGATCGGAAAACCGATGAACCCCGTGCGCTGCTGGTTCTCGCGGATGGCGACCAGCACCTTGCCGAACGGCGACTGCGTCAGGCGCAGCATGAACATGCCCACCAGCAGCGCGATCACCGCCACGAAGACGTAGAAGTTCCAGGGATTGTCCAGGGAGAAGCTCAGGACCGAGCGCCGCTCGACGCCGCCCAGGCCGTTCTCCCCGCCGGTCAGCGCCGTCCAGCGAAACGCCACCGTGAACGCGAGCGCGCTGAGCGCCAGCGTCAGCAGCGAGAAGTACACGCCCTTGCGGCGCAGGATCAGGGCCCCGAGGACGGCCGATGCCGCCAGCACCAGCGCCGCCGACAGGGCCAGCGGCAGGACGACCGAGCCCGGGAAGTAGCGCAGCTGGATGATCGCCACCGCGTACGCGCCAAGCCCGAACCACGCCGCATGGCCGAACGAGACGAGCCCCGTGGAGCCGAGCAGCAGGTTCAGGCCGAGGCCGACCATCGCGAGCAGCACGCAGTCGACGGCGGAGGTCATGGTCAGCCCGCCGGCCTGCAGGGCGAACGGCAGCACGACCAGTCCCAGCGCCATGCCGGCGGCGACCTTGGCCTCGTGCCAGGCGGAGGAACGGGTGGCAGCCGCCTGCTGGTCCACCTGGAGGGCCTGAAGGGTTCTTGCGTTCGTGCTCACGGGCTTCACTCCAGGCGATCCATGCGCTCACCCATCAGCCCGCGCGGACGCAGCAGCAGGACGATCAACATCAGGACGTACAGCGACGCTTCGGACGCGGGCGGAAAGAAGTAGGTGGTCAGGCCCCGGATCACTCCGACCAGCAGCGCCGCCACGACCACGCCCCAGAAGCTGCCCAGTCCGCCGATGACGACGACGACGAAGGCTGCGGTCATGATCTCCTGTCCCATCGCCGGATGCACTCCGGTGATGGGCGCCAGCAGCACGCCCGCCAGTCCGGCCATGCCGATGCCGATGCCGCAGACCGCCGTCAGTACCGGGCCCAGCGAGATCCCGAGCGCACGCACCATCTCCGGGTCCGCGACGCCGGCCTTCACGACCTTGCCGAACGATGTTCTGTTCAGCAAGACCCAGGTGGCCGTCAGCGTCGCGGCCGCCACCGCGAGCATGCCGATGCGGTAGTACGGGTACATGAAGTCGCCGATGGCCAGTTGGCCCCGCGCGAAGGGCGGGATGTTGAACTGCAGCGGCGAGGCGCCGTAGGCCATCCTCAGTCCCTGCTCGATGATCATCGCCAGCCCGAACGTGAAGAGCAGGCTCAGCACCGGATCGGCCTTGTAGAAATGCCGCAGGAACAGCCGCTCCAGCAACATGCCCAGCAGCGCCACGATCAGCGGCGCGGACACGAAGGCCACGCCGTAGCCCGCCAGCTGGGTGATCTGCACCATCAGGTAGGCGCCGATCGCGAACAAGGCCCCGTGGGCCAGGTTGACCACGCCGCCGAGGCTGAAGATGATGGACAGCCCCAGCGCGATCAGCAGGTAATAGACGCCGAGCAGCAGGCCATTGATCACCTGCTCGGCCAGAAACACGAATTCGACAGCCAACGCTTTCTCCCCGGGGTGTCCAACGGGCCGGGTGCAGGAGCACCCGGCCATCCTGCCGTCAGGCGAACGTGCAGGCGTTTTCCTCGCGGGTCGGCGCCAGCACTTCGAGGCTCTCGTTCGGACCGGGGACCGGCGCGCTGGTCTGCATCACGTCCCACTTGCTCGCCGGCTTGCCCTCGGCCGGCTTGACGGTGTACATCTCGAACATCAGCTGGTGGTCCCACGGGCGGAAGTAGCCTTCGCGGGCGCGCAGGACGTCGAACTTGACGCCGCTTTCCAGGTAGCCGATGAGTTTCTGCACGTCGGTGGTCTTCGTCTCCTGCATCGCGCGGGCCAGGATCTTCACCGCCAGGTAGTCGGCCACGGCCTGGTTGTCGGGCGGCCGGCCCCAGCGCTTGCTGAAGCGCTCGGTGAAGGCCTTGGCGGTCGCCGACTGGACCTGGTGCGTCCAGATGATGGGCCAGGTCCCGGAGAAACTGCCCTCCCCGGCGCCCCAGATGCTGGACGCGTTGAGGTCGGCGCCCGCCAGCGGAATCGGCAGGTTGAACTCCCGGTATTGCTTCATGAAGTTCGTCGTCTGGTTGCCGGCCAGGTTGCTCATGACCAGGTCCGGCCGCTGCTGGCGGATCTTCAGGATCATCGAGCTGTATTCGGTCGCGTCGGTCGGGATGTTGTCGTTGGAGACGAAGACGGCGCCGTTCTGGTCCATGAAGCGCTTGGTCTTCTCGAACAGGTCATGGCCGAAGGCGTAGTCGGCCGTGAACGCCATCCAGCGCTTGCCCTTGACCATGTTCTGGCGCAGCATCTCGCGCCCGATGGTGCGCACGTACATGCTGTTGTTGGCCTCCAGGTGGAACATGTAGCGGCTGCAGCTCTTGCCGCGCAGTTCGTCCGAGTTGCAACCCGTCTGCAGGAACAGCTTCTGGGCGCGCGAGGCGACCTGCGCGATGGCCAGGCCCGACGCCGAGCTGATTTCGCCGACGATCACGTCCACCCGGTCGCGCTCGACCATCCGCTGCGCCTTGGTGGACGCCGTCTGGGGATTCACGCTGTCTTCCATCAGCAGTTCGTACGGCCGGCCGAGCACGCCGCCCGCGGCATTGACCTCCTCCACGGCGAGCGTGACGCCCATGACCGCGTATTCGCCCATCGGGCCCAGGAAGCCGGTGCGCGGCGTGAGGTGGCCGATGCGGATCGAATTGGTCTGGGCCCGCAGGATGGCCGGCGCACCGAGGCCGAGGGCCGCTGTCGCCATCGCGCCCAGCACCAGACGCCGGTCCTGCTGTGCGGGCGAGCCGTTCTTGTCGTTCATGTGTGTCTCCTCGTGGTGGATCCGCTGCAAGCGGGGAAGTGAGGGTGGAACCCTCAGGCGAGGCATGGTAACGTTGTGATCACAGATATCTGATACGGGATAACCCTGGCCGGTCGTCCCGGGCGCATGGAAAGTACGGCGAGAATCTGGTCTTCATGGATGGAGTTACATGTCAGTCACGAGTCTGGTCACGCCGCTGCGACGGCAGACACTGAGCGGGGACGTCTACGACCAGTTCAAGGAGCTGCTCATCAGCGGGCGCATGATGCCCGGCGAGCAGATTTCGCTGCGCAACATGGCCCAGGCGCTCGGCGTCAGCGTCATGCCGGTGCGCGAGGCCGTTCAGCGCCTTGCCGCCGAGCAGGCGCTCGAGCTGTCGCCGAACCGCACCCTGCGCGTCCCGACGATGTCGGTGAGCCAGTTCCGCGAGATCACCGGCATCCGCACCAATCTCGAGGGCATGGCCACGGCCGCCGCCACCACGGCGATGGAGAACGCCGAGGTGCAACAGGTGGTGCTGTGGCATGAGCGGTTCACCCACGAAATGGCGAAAAAGCAGCCCGACGGGTCGCGCCTGATTTCCTTCAACAAGGAACTGCACTTCGCCATCTATCGCGGTGCGCGCATGCCGGTGCTGCTGCAACTGATCGAAGCCCTCTGGCTGCGGATCGGCCCGATCCTGAACTACGACTTGAGGTCCGGCCCGACACGCGTGGGCGAACGCGTCGCGCTCAGCCACCACGCCAGCCTGGTGGAGGCAATCCAGCGGCGCGACAGCGAGGCCGCCAGGAAGGCGCTGCAGGGCGACATCAACAGCGCGGCGGACTTCATCATCTCGGTCGGGGCCCTGGTTGCCGCCGACCAGCCACCGGCGCGCACGGCAGTCGCCAGCCCGAAGTAACGGCGGGGAGCCGCCCTCTCCCCCGGCCAATAAGGCATCCGCCCCGCCGGCGATCCTTGTCTTCCGTCATGGCGGTTCGCGTCGCCGGGCCTAGGGTTACGGCAAGACTGCGCGAACGATCGACAGATGTGGCGGCAATCACTCCGGTGCCTCATTCTCGCGATGGGCATGGCGGCCGCTGCCGCGCCCTGCGCCGAGCTGCCTTGGTTCGAGGCCGGGCGGCCGACCGGTCAGGCGGTGCATGCGGTGCAGATCCTTGCCGCGGCCGGCGAGCACGGCCTCGACCCGGCCGACTACGACGCCGCGACGCTGCAGGCACGCCTCGCCGCCGCCTCGGACCAACCCGCCGCCGAAGACGAGCAGCACCGGCTCGGCGCCGCGCTGACGGCGGCATTGCGGCGCTATCTCGCTGACCTGCAAGGCGGCAGGATCGACCCGCGCGAGCTTCATCCGCAGCTCGAGCTGCCGCGCCGCACGCCCGGGAACCACCTCGCGCTGCTCGGCGAGGCCATTGCCGGGCGCCGCCTGCCGCAGGCCTTGCGCGACGCGGTCCCGCGCCTGCCGATGTACGACGGCCTGCGCGCGGCCCTGGCGCGCTACCGGGCGCTGGCCGGCCATCCGGCCTGGCAGACGGGAATGCCGCCCCTGCCCGGCCGCAAGCTGGTCCCGGGCCGGGCCTACGCCGGACTGGCCCTGCTCGCCCGGCGGCTGGAAGTCCTGGGGGACCTGCCCGCCGGCGAAGCCGTGCCAGACCGGTTCGACGAGCCCCTGGTCACGGCGCTGCAGTCCTTCCAGGAGCGGCATGGCCTCACGCCCGACGGCGTCCTGGGCGGCGCGACCTTGCAGGCGCTGAACGTGACGCCCGGCGCGCGGGTGCGCCAGATCGAGCTCGCGATGGAGCGGCTGCGCTGGACCCCGTTCCTGCAGGAGCCGCGCATGATCGTGGTCAACGTGCCGGAATTCATGCTGCGGGCCTACGAGGTGCGCGACGGCCGGATCGACGTCCAGCTCACCACGAAGGTGATCGTCGGCAAGGCGCTGCGCACCGGCACGCCCCTGCTGAGCGAGACGATGCGCCTCGTCGAATTCAGCCCCTACTGGAACGTGCCACCCTCGATCGCACGCGACGAGACGGTGCCCCGGCTGCGGCGGGACCCGGCCTCTCTGGAACGCGAGGGCTTCGAATTCGTGACCCCATCCGGGCAGGTCGTGACCACGATGGCCGCCTCGCACCTGGACGCCGTGCTGCGCGGCGGCTGGCGGATCCGCCAGCGTCCGGGCCCCGGCAATGCGCTGGGCAACATCAAGTTCGTGTTCCCCAACAACGCCAACATCTACCTGCACGACACGCCGTCGCGGCAGTTGTTCGAGCGCGAGCGGCGCGATTTCAGCCACGGTTGCATCCGGGTGCAGGCCCCCGTGGCGCTCGCGCAGTTCGTGCTGCGGGACGACCCGGGGTGGACCGAGGACCGCATCCGGGCCGCCATGAGCGCCGGTGTCTCCAGCACCCATCGCCTTCGCCATCCCATCCCGGTGCTGATCGCCTACAGCACGGTGATCGCCAGGGCGGGAACTGTTTTCTTCTACCGCGATCTGTATGGGCTCGACGCCATCCTGGACCGGGCGCTGCGGCGGCGTGACGGCGGATTGCCCCCATTGATCGAGCGGTAGCCCCCGCTCCCTAGAATTGCGGCCTTCATGTCCAGACCGCCCGCCCTGCCCGATCGACGCTCGTTCCTGCACCGCTTCGCGCAGTTTGCCGCGCTGGGCGCCGCCGGATCCGCGACCATGCCGGTCCTGGCGTCGCGGCCCGATGCGCGCAGCCTGGCGTTCGACCACACCCACACCCGGGAGCGCCTCACGGTGGTCTACGCGGTGGGCGACCGCTACGTTCCGGACGCCCTCGGCACCCTGAACCGCTTCCTGCGCGACCATTACACGGGCGACGTCGGCGTGATCGATCCCCGGTTGTTCGACCTGCTGCACCGGGTCAGGACCGAACTCGGTTCCGGAGCGCCGTTCCAGGTGATTTCCGGGTACCGCTGCCCGCAGACGAACGCCAACCTGAAGGCAGGCGGCGGCGGCGTGGCCAGGCGCAGCCTGCACATGGAAGGCAAGGCCATCGACATCCGCCTGCCGGGCGTGCCGCTCGGCGACCTGCGCGATGCCGCCCTGGCGCTGCGCGCCGGCGGCGTCGGCCACTACCCGCGCGAGCAGTTCGTGCACCTCGACACGGGGCGCGTTCGCAGCTGGTAGGCGCCAAGGTCCCGCGGCCTGCGGCCGCGGCCGCTTACTGTTTCGGCTCGGACTGCGGCGCCGGCCTGGGCACCAGGATCTGCGCCTTGAAGCGATCCTTCAGCACGTTGTAGTACGCCAGGTTCTCCGCCGTGGCCCAGGCCTGCGCGTACTGCTGGCGCTCCTGCTGTGCCATCTGCGGCTCCGGTGCCGGGCGCTGGATCACCTTGTTGACCTTCACCACGGCGTAGCCCTGGTTGCCCAGGTCGACTCCCGTCCAGCCCGGCAGCGCCGCCGGGTCCACGTGCAGCGCCGCCTCGATGACCGGCATCGGCTGGTTGCGCGTCTCCAGGCGCGAAAGCACCACCGGCGGGGGCAGGCTGGCGCTGGCCGGAGCGGCTTTCCAGGCGGCCAGCCTGGCCATGCCGTCCTTGCGCGCGAGCTCCGCGCTGCGGGCCGCGACCAGCCGCTCGCGCACGCGGTCCTTGACCTCGGCGAACGGCAGGGTGCGGGCCGGCGTGTACTGCACGATCCTGCCCGATGCGAGGTTGCTGGGCGCCACCTCCACCGCTTCGGTGTTGCGCTTCTTCTCGATGCTGTCGGCAGCGAACAGCGCGGCGAGGAACTTGGGATTGGCCAGCGGGCCCGTCGCACCGGGAGCCGGCTGGCGCGGCACGTTCGCGGCCGTCCTGATCTGCAGCTTGAGCTTGTCGGCGACCGGCTTGAGGCTGTCCGACTGCTCGTAGACCGTGTTGGTGAATGTGTCCGCGGTCTCGGCGTACTTGCGCTGGGCCAGCTGCTTGGCAACCTCCGCTTCCAGCTCCGGCTTCATCTGCTCGAAGTTGCGCTGCCTGGGCACCTTGACGTCGGTTACCTTGACGATGTGATAGCCGAACTCGGTCTCGACGATGCCGCTGACCTGGCCCTTGGCGAGCGCGAACGCCGCGTCCTCGAAGGGCTTGGCCATCGCCCCGCGGGCGAAGAAATCGAGGTCGCCGCCCTGCGGCGCGGAACCGGGGTCCTGCGAGTTCTTCTTCGCCACCTCGGCGAAGCTGTCCGGCGCCTTCTTCACCTGCGCGAGCAGCTCCTCCGCCCTGGCCCGCGCCTTCTGCCTGTCGGCCTCGGGCGCGCCCTTGGGCACGGCGATCAGGATGTGGCTCGCGCGGCGCTCCTCCTGGCCGCCCAGGCGGGCGACGTTCTGCTCGTAGTAGGTCTTCAGGTCCTGCTCGTTCACGGTCAGGCCCTTGCGCACCGATTCGATGTCCAGCACCACGTACTCGATGCTCGCCTGCTCCGGCGCCTGGAACTGCGCCTGGTTTTCCTTGTAGAACGCCTCGAGTTCCGCGTCGGTGGGCTTCACCTGGCTCGCGTAGTCGCCGGGGGCGAACCGCGCCAGCTGCGCTTCGCGCTGCTCGAGGAAGGCATCCAGCGCCAGCCGCGCCTGCGCCGGCGTGACCAGCGTCGTGCCGCCCACGCCGAGCAGCACCTGGTTGGAGGACAGCTCGGCGCGCACGCCCGCCTCGAACATCTCGGGCGTCATGCCTTGCGCGCCGACCAGTTGCCGGTACTTGGCCATGTCCAGCTTGCCGTCGGGGCCGCGCAGCGACGCGATCGTTTCGTTGCGCTGCAGCTCGCGCGCGAGCCGCGCATCGCTGGTCACGAGCTTGGACTTCGCCGCCGCCGCCGCCAGCACCCGGTCGCGCACCATGCGCTCCAGCGTCGAGTATTTCGCCTCGGGCGATTCGAGCATCGCGGCGTCGAGGTTGGGCATCTGCTGGCGCAGCCGGTCCACCTCCTGCTTGTGCGCGGCATCCCACTCGGACTGCAGGATCTCGCGGCCGTCGACCTTGGCGACGGCCTCTCCCTTTTCGCGGAACCGGTTGTAGCCCTCGAGCCCGAACAGCACGAACGAAGGGAAGATCAGCAGAAACAGCAGGAACTGCATGATCCGGGTGTGCTTGCGGACGAAATCAAACATGCTCAGACTCACAACGTTGGAACACTCCGGCGACTGCGCCGCCGGTCACGCCAGGCTTCGGACTCACTCCGCGCCGGACAAACAAAAGGCGAACATTCGTTCGCCTTTGCTGTTGGTGGGTGCTGACGGGATCGAACCGCCGACCTACGCCTTGTAAGGGCGCCGCTCTACCAGCTGAGCTAAGCACCCCGCTTGGCCGCTCAGTTCAGCGCATCCTTGAGCGCCTTGCCGGGACGGAACTTGGGAACCTTGGCAGCCTTGATTTTAATCGCTGCGCCGGTGCGGGGATTGCGGCCGCTGCGGGCGGCGCGCTTGCCGACGGCAAAGGTGCCGAAACCCACGAGCGAGACCGAGCCGCCTTTCTTCAAGGTGATCTTGACGGCGCCGATCATCGACTCCAGCGCGCGCGTGGCCGCGGCCTTGGAGATGTCGGCATGCCGGGAGATGTGCTCTATCAGTTCGGTCTTGTTCACAGGGTCCCTCGCAGAGAGATTGAGTTGACGGGAAGTCTGTTCAGGTCTTTTTGTTCTCGCCCCGCGCTGCCGGCCGCGGTTCGCGGGGGCACGCAAGGCCTGGTTCGCGGCTGTCCAGCCACCGAACGATTAAAGCCACCGCGCCAGACGGTGTCAATACGAGGGGCGGCTTTACAACAGCGCGGACGCGGATTCTAGACGCTTTTGGGCACTTTCCGTCCCGCGGACCCCGCGATGCGGCATGCCGCACCGCGTCAATTCATCGTACGCGCAACGCGCCGCGGGCGCGTCGCGTTGCACGTGCCGAAAGGCAGCCGCGGCCTCAGAGCGCCGCGGCGATCGCCTTGCCGAGGTCGGTGGTGGAACCGGTGCCGCCGATGTCGGGCGTGCGCGGGGCGCCGCTCTTCGGATCGAGCACCTTCTCGATGGTCGTCAGGATCGCATCGTGGGCGTCCTTGTGGCCCAGGAACTCCAGCATCATCGCACCGCACCAGATCTGGCCGATCGGGTTGGCGATGTTCCTGCCGTAGATGTCCGGCGCCGATCCGTGCACCGGCTCGAACAGCGACGGGAACCTGCGGTCCGGGTTCAGGTTCGCGCTCGGCGCGATGCCGATCGTGCCCGTGCACGCCGGTCCCAGGTCGCTCAGGATGTCGCCGAACAGGTTGCTCGCGACCACCACGTCGAAGAAATCGGGGCGCTGGACGAAATGCGCCGTCAGGATGTCGATGTGGAACTTGTCGGTCTTCACGCCCGGATAGTTCTTCGCCATCTCGGCCACGCGCTCGTCCCAGTACGGCATCGTGATCGCGATGCCGTTGGACTTGGTGGCACTGGTCAGGTGCTTCTTGGGCCGCGACTGCGCCAGCTCGAACGCGAACTTCAGCACCCGGTCCACGCCCACGCGCGACATCACCGTCTCCTGCATCACGATCTCGCGCTCGGTGCCCGGGTACATCCGGCCGCCGATGCTGGAGTACTCGCCCTCGGTGTTCTCGCGCACGATGTACATGTCGATCTCGCCCGGCTCGCGCCGGCTGCCGTCCTTGCGCACGACCGGCGCCACGATCCCGGGCATCAGCCGCGCCGGACGCAGGTTGACGTACTGGTCGAACTCGCGGCGGAACAGCAGCAGCGACTGCCACAGCGAAGTGTGGTCGGCGATCTTCTCCGGCCAGCCCACGGCGCCGAAGAAGATGGCGTCGTGGCCGCCGATCCGGTCCTTCCAGTCGTCCGGCAGGTACTTGCCGTGCTTCTCGCAATACTCCCAGCTGGAGAAATCGAAGTGGTCGAAGGCCAGGTCGATGCCGAACCTGGTCGCCGCCGCCTCCATCACGCGCACGCCCTCGGGCATCACTTCCTTGCCGATGCCGTCGCCGGCGATCACGGCGATCCGCTTCTTGCTCATTGCTTGCTGCTCCTTCAGAAAAAATCCAGCGCCTCGTCCAGCAGCAGCGAAGCCGCTTCCTCGGCAATGTAATGGCCGGACGGCAGGGCCCGGCCGCTGACGTGGTCGGCGCGCTCGCGCCACAGCGCCAGCACGTCGAAACAGTTTCCCACCACCCCGCGCTCGCCCCAGAGGACCCGCAGCGGCTGCGCCAGGCGGCGCGCGCCGGCGACGTCGGCCCGGTCATGCTCCAGGTCGATGCCCGCGCTGGCCCGGTAGTCACCGCATACCGCCTGGGCGGACCCGGGCAGCGCCATGCAGCGCTCGTATTCGGCCAGCGCCTGCGGCGCGAACAGCGACAGGCCGCCGCGGCGCTGTCCCATCACCGAGCGCACGTAACGCGCCGGGTCGGATTCGATCAGCGCCTCGGGCAGCGGCGGCGGCTGGATCAGGAAGAACCAGTGCCAGTAGGCGCGCGCGAACGCCTCGCCGGTGCGCTCGTACATGGCGAGCGTCGGTGCGATGTCGAGCAGCATCAGGCGGTCGACCGCCTCCGGCCGGTCGGCCGCCAGCCGGTGCGCCACGCGCGCACCGCGATCGTGCGCGAGCACCGAATAGCGCGCGTGGCCCGCGGCCTGCATCACGGCATGGGCGTCCTGCGCCATCTCGCGCTTCGAATACGCGACGCCGCCGTCGCCGGCCGGCGGCCGGTCCGAGTCGCCGTAGCCGCGCAGGTCCACCAGCACCACCGAGAACCGCTCCGCGAGCGCCGGCGCGACCAGGTGCCACATGGTGTGCGTCTGGGGATGGCCGTGCAGCAGCAACAGGGGCGCGCCCTGGCCGCGGCGGCGCGCGTTCAGCCGCACGCCGCCGCGCGTGACCTCGAAGGGCTCGAACGAATCCAGCATGGTGGCGATTCTGGCCGCCGGGACCGGACGCGGCAAGCAATAATCCGGCAAGAGATTCTTTCCAAGCATGCAGCAATCAAACGCTCATCTGGACCGCGCCGACCTGCAATTGCTGCTGGCGATCCGCCGGCACGGCAGCCTCGCCGGGGCGGCCGACGCCGCCGGCGTCGTGCCGTCCGTGATCACCAAGCGCCTGGCGGCCCTGGAGGCCCGGCTCGGCCTGAAGCTCTTCCAGCGCACGACGCGCCGGGTGGTCGCCACCGCGGAGGGCGAGGCCCTCTGCGCGCGCGCGGTCGGCCTGCTGGCCGGCTTCGAGGCCATGGAAGCCGAGCTGCAGGAACGCCACCATGAGCCGGTGGGCCGCATCCGGCTGGCGGCGACCTTCGGCTTCGGGCGGACGTGGCTGGGTCCGGCGCTCGCCGAGTTCCAGGCGCGCCATCCGCGACTGGAGGTCCAGTTGCAGCTCACCGAGCAGTTGCCGGACCTCGCCGTGGAAGGCTTCGACGGCGCCGTATGGCTGTGGGCGGTGCGCGGCCCGCGCGCCAGCGAGTGGACCGGGCGCCGGCTCGCGCGCAACCAGCGCGTGCTGGCGGCCGCGCCGGACTACCTGCGACGGCGCGGCACGCCCGCGACGGTGGAGGAACTCGCCGCGCACGAATGCCTGGTGGTGCGCGAGAACGAAGGCTTCGACGTCTGGCGGCTGCAGCGAGAGCGCGCCGAGGTGCGGGTGCGCGTGGGCGGGCCGCTCTCGAGCAATTCGGGCGAGCTGGTGCGCGACTGGTGCCTCGCCGGCCGCGGGATCATGTTGCGCAGCCTGTGGGACATCGCCGGCGCGCTGGCAAGCGGCGAACTGGTCCGGGTGCTGCCCGGCTACGCGATGGTGGACGCCGACATCCACTGGGTGGCGCCGCACACGGCCGCGACGCCGCGGCGGATCCGGCTGCTGGTCGACTTCCTGGCCGAGCGCTTCCGCGGCGAACCCTGGAAGCTCAGGACCGGCGGACGACGAGACTGACGCCCAGTGCCGTGAGCGCCATGCCCGTCAGCGTCGTGGCCCCGATCGGTTCGCGGAACAGCAACCAGGCCATCAGGGCGGTACTGGGCGGCACCAGGTACATCAGGCTGGTCACGGTCGTCGCCGCGCCCCGCTGGATCAGCAGGTACAGCAGCGAGCTGCCGCCGAGCGTCAATGCCAGCACCGACCACGCGAGCGCCCCGGCCAGCTCGCCGTTCCAGCGCATGCCTTCGGTCTCGAGCAGGGCCAGCGGCAGGGTCACGGCCAGCGCGGCCGCCAGCTGCACCAGGTTGGCCGCGCGCACGTCGCAGGGCGCCAGGAAGCGCTTCTGGTACAGCGTGCCGGCGGTGATGCTCACGAGCGCGCCGACGGCCAGCACGACGTTGGCCGCGTTGATTTCGCCGACGCCCAGCTTCTGCCAGACGACCAGGGCCAGCCCCGCGAACCCGAGCACCAGGCCGGTCCACTGGCGCGCCTCGACGGCCCCGCCGCGGGCCGAGATCCACATCGCCGTCAGCACCGGCTGCAGCCCCACCAGCAGCGCGGCCAGGCCGGCGCCCATGCCCAGCTTGACCGCCGCCCAGACCCCGCCGAGGTAGCCGGCGTGCATCAGGACGCCGGTGACGGCGAGGTGGCCGAGCTGGCGGGGGTCCTTCGGCAGCGCGACGCGCGCCGCCAGGGCCCAGACGACGAAGCAGGCGGCCGACAGCACATAGCGCATGGCCAGGAACTTCATCGGCGGCGCGTGCGGCATGCCGTAGCGGGCCACGATGAAGCCGGTGCTCCAGATCAGCACGAACACCGCCGGCATCGCCCGCGCCAGGGCGTCGTTGCGATCGGGCATGGCGCGCTACTTCACCCGCTTGCGGATCTCGGGCAAGGCCTTCTGGAGGTAATACACCATCGACCACACCGTCAGGATGGCGGCGATCCAGATCAGCCAGGCGCCCCACAGGCCGGTGTCGATCACGCCGAACAGGCGGCCGTCGAACAGCAGGAACGGGATCGCGATCATCTGGACCGAGGTCTTCACCTTGCCCAGCATGTGCACGGCGACGCTCTTGGCCGCGCCGATCTGCGCCATCCATTCGCGCAGCGCGGAGATCGCGATCTCCCGGCCGATGATGATCAGGGCGACGAACACGTCGGTGCGCTTCAGGTGAACCAGCACCAGCAGCGAAGCGCAGACCAGGAACTTGTCGGCCACCGGATCGAGGAAGGCCCCGAAGGCCGAAGTCTGGTTCAGCCGGCGCGCCAGAAACCCGTCGAGCCAGTCCGTCAGCGCGAACACGATGAACATCGCCGTGGCGATCAGGTTCTGCAGGCGCGGCTCCAGCCCCACGTAGAAGACGCCGACGATCAGCGGGATGGCGACGATGCGCGTCCAGGTGAAGATCGTGGGAACTGTGAAGAACATGGGGCCCGATTCTGGCATGCCAGCGCCGGCCGCGGCGCCGCCCGGTCCCGCCGCCGTGGCGCGAATCAGTGCAGCGCCCGGTAGATCGCCTCGGCGAGATCGCGGGAAATCCCCTCCACGCTGGCGATGTCGTCCACGCCCGCGGCGGCCACGCCGCGCACGCCGCCGAACCGCTGCAGCAGGCGCGCGCGCTTCTTGGCGCCGATGCCGGGGATCTCCTCGAGCTGGCCGCCGCCCACCCGCACCCGGTCGCGGCGCGCCCGCATGCCGGTGATGGCGAACCGGTGGGCCTCGTCGCGGATCTGGGCCACCAGCATCAGCGCCGCCGAGTCCCGCCCGAGGTACACCTTGTCGCGGCCGTCGGCGAACACCAGTTCCTCCAGGCCCACCTTGCGGCCCTCGCCCTTCTCGACGCCGACGATCACCGACAGGTCCAGCCCCAGTTCCGCGAAGACCTCGCGCGCCATGCTCACCTGGCCCTTGCCGCCATCCACCAGCACCAGGTCCGGCAGGCGCCCGGCGCCGCCGCCGCCCTTCGACGGGGTCGCATCCGGCGCGTCGCGCCCGGCCTCCGCCAGGCGGGCATAGCGGCGCTGCAGCACCTGGCGCATGGCGGCGTAGTCGTCGCCGGGCGTGATGTCGCCGATGTTGTAGCGCCGGTACTCCGAGTTCTGCATCCTGTGGTGGTGGAACACCACGCACGACGCCTGGGTCGCCTCCCCGGCCGTGTGCGAGATGTCGAAGCACTCGATGCGGAACATGTCGATGTTGTCCGGCGCGAGGTCCAGCGCCTCCACCAGCGCCCGCGTGCGCGCCTGTTGCGAGCCCTCCTCGGCCAGCAGGCGCGCCAGCTGGATGCCGGCGTTCTGCTGGGCCATCTCCAGCCACACGCGGCGCTGTTCGCGCGGCTGGTGCACCGCGCTCACGCGCACGCCGGCCTGCCCGGACAGCGCCGCGATCAGGGCGCGGTCGACCGGCACGCTGGTGATCAGCGTCGAGGGGACCGGAACGCCCAGGTAATGCTGGGCGATGAAGGCCTCGAGCACATGCACTTCGACCGGCTGCGCCCCGACGGTCTCCCCGGCGCCGGGCTCGGCCGCCTCGCCGAAGTCCTGCAGCGCCGCGGCGTCCTCCACGTGGCTCGGGAAATACGCGCGGTCGCCGAGGTGGCGCCCCCCACGCACCATGGCCAGGTTGACGCACGCCTTGCCGCCCTGCACCTTCACCGCCAGGATGTCGGTGTCCTTGTCGGAGATCGTCTCCACCGACTGCTGGTGCAGCACCTTCGACAGCGCCGCCATCTGGTTGCGCAGTTCGGCCGCCTGCTCGAATTCCAGCCGCTGCGCATGCTGCATCATGCGCGCCTCGAGCGCCGCCAGCACGTTGTGGGTGTCGCCGCGCAGGAAGGCATCCGCATTCTCCACGTCGTGCCGGTAGTCCTCGGCCGAGATCAGGTTCACGCAGGGGCCCGAGCAGCGCTTGATCTGGTACAGCAGGCAGGGCCGGGTACGGTTCGCGAAGACCGTGTCCTCGCAGGTACGCAGCCGGAACACCTTCTGCAGCAGCTGGATCGACTCCTTCACGGCCCATGCGCTCGGATAGGGCCCGAAATAGCGGTGCCTGCGGTCGACCGCGCCGCGGTAGTACGCCACGCGCGGATAGGCGGCGGCGCCGGGCGGCCGGTCCGCGCCAGCGCCGGCCTTCTCCGGCCCCGAGATCTTCAGGTACGGATAGCTCTTGTCGTCCCGGAACAGGATGTTGTAGCGGGGAGCGAGCGTCTTGATCAGGTTGTTTTCGAGCAGCAGCGCCTCGGCCTCCGAGCGCACCACGGTCGTCTCCAGCCGCGCGATCTTCGAGATCATGTGGCCGATGCGCGTTCCGCCGTGGTTCTTCTGGAAATAGCTCGACACGCGCTTTTTCAGGTTGCGCGCCTTGCCCACGTACAGCACGCCGCCCCCGGCGTCGAAATAGCGGTAGACGCCGGGCAGCGATGGCAGCGCGGCCACCTGCGCGAGCAACTGTTCGGAATGGACCTCGGACATACGCGCGTATTGTGGACAATCCGGGCGGATCGGGCCCGCCATTCCATGCTCTGGGACATCTTCTGCAAGGTCATCGACAACCACGGCGACATCGGCGTGTGCTGGCGCCTGTCGGCGCAACTGGCACGACGCGGCGAGCAGGTGCGGCTGTGGGTCGACGACGCCTCGGCACTGGCCTGGATGGCGCCCGGCGGTGAGCCGGGCGTGCTCGTGCTGCCGTGGCCGGCGCAGGCGTCGGCGGTGCCGGGCGACGTGGTCGTCGAGGCCTTCGGCTGCGACCCCGATCCCGGGTACCAGGCGGCGCTGGCGGCGTGTTCGGGGTCGCGCGCCGCGCAACCGGCGTGGATCAACCTGGAATACCTCACGGCCGAGGCCTTCGCCGGGCGCAGCCATCGCCTGCCCTCGCCGGTGCTGTCCGGTCCGGCGGCAGGATCGACGAAGCACTTCTTCTATCCCGGGTTCACGCCCGCCACCGGCGGCCTGTTGCGCGAGGCCGACCTGGCGGCCAGGCAGGCCGCTTTCGACCGCACCGCCTGGCTGCGCGCGCACGGCGTCGCCGTGGACGGCGCCGGCCGCCTCGTCAGCCTCTTTTGCTACGAGCCCGAGGGATTGCCCCGGTTGCTGGAGCAACTGGCCGGCGGCGACACGCCCACGCGGCTGCTGGTCACCGCCGGCCGCGCCGCGGCCGCGGTGACGCGCGCGCTGCGCGAACGGGCGGCCGTCCAGCCGGACTGGCTCGCGGCTTCGCGGCTTTCGATCACGTGGCTGCCGCTGCTGACGCAGGACGATTTCGACCACCTGCTGTGGTCGTGCGACCTCAATTTCGTGCGCGGCGAGGACTCGCTGGTGCGGGCGCTGTGGGCTGGCCGACCGTTCGTCTGGCAGCTCTATCCGCAGGCGGACGGCGCCCACCATGCGAAGCTCGCCGCCTTCCTCGACTGGCTGCACGCGCCGCCGTCCTGGCGCGCGTTCCACCGGTTCTGGAACGGCGCGACCCCGGCACCGGAACCGCTGGCGCCCGGCGACTGGGCCGGATGCGCGCAGGCGGCACGCGCCAGCCTGCTGGCGCAGCCGGACCTGGCCACCCAGTTGCTGGCGTTCGTGCAGGCGCGACGCGGTTCGCGTTAGTGCGATGCGGCCCGTGCCAGCAGTGGCGGGCCGCCGGTGCGGCAGCCGGCGAACAGGTCCAGCGCGCCCTCGTAGGCGGAGGTTTCCACGTCCAGCACGCCCAGCAGGGAGTGGAACAGGTTGTCGTGGGACGCCGGCTGGCCGGCCCGCCGCCGCAGGCAATCCTGGTCGACGCCGTGGCTGCGCCGGAACGCCGGCGACAGCCACATCACCATCGGCACCCGCTTCTGCACGTCGGGGGCGATCGGGTAGGGGACGCCGTGCAGGTACAGGCCGCCCTCGCCGAGCGATTCGCCATGGTCGGAGACGTAGAGCATCGCCGTGTCGTGGGTCGCCTGCGCCCGCTCCAGCAGGTCGATCAGCGAGCCGAGCACGTGGTCGGTGTACAGCAGCGAGTTGTCGTAGGCATTGAGGATCTCCTGGCGGCTGCAGCTGCGCAGGTCCTCGTTTTCGCAGGCCGGCGTGAAGCGCCTGAACGCGGCCGGATAGCGCTTGTAGTAGGCGGGGCCGTGGCTGCCCAGCTGGTGCAGCACGACGAACAGGTTGCCGTGGCTGTCGCGGGCGACGCCGTCGAGCCCCTGCAGCAGGACCTCGTCTGCGCACTGGCCGCCGGCGCAGGAAGCGGCGGCCGATGCGCCGTTGAGCTGCAGCTCGGGCAGGCCGCTGCAGACGCCCTTGCAGCCCGACTGGTTGTCGCGCCACTGCACCTGGAAGCCGGCCCGGGCCAGCACGTGCAGCAGCGATTCGTGGCTGAGAATCCGGCCCTCGTCGTAATCCCTGCGGCCCCACGCCGAGAACATGCAGGGCAGCGACACCTCGGTCGAGGTGCCGCAGGCCGTCGTCTGCGGGAAGTTGATGACGTCGCGGCGCGCCAGTTCGGGATTGGTCGCCCGGGCGTATCCGTTGAGCGCGAAGTTCTGGGCGCGGGCGGTTTCGCCCACCACCAGCACGAACAAGGTGGGCCGGGTCCGGCCCTGTACGGCCACGGCGAGCCTGGCGTCGGCGCCAACCGGCAGCTTGGGACCGCTGGCGCGCTGGCTGCGGCCCCACGCCGTCCCCGCGGCGGCCGCCACCACGTTGCCGGGGGTGATGAGATAGCGCACCTCCTTGTGGTTGCGCATCAGCGACGCGAAGTCCGAGAACACCAGCAACAGGCTGCCGGCCGCCACCGCGACCGCCGCCAGCAGCCAGCCCAGCCGCAGGACGAGGGCGCGCGGCAGCGATCTGCGCTTCACCCGCGGCCACCACACGAGCAGGGACGGAAGCACCCCCAGCGCCAGCAGGTACCCGGCCAGCCGCCACCCGAGCAGTTCGCCCGCCTCGTGCAGGTCGGTGGCCAGGACGTTGCGCAGCATGGCCTGGTCGAAGTAGATGGCGTAGCGGTCGATGTGGTAGGCCACCGCCGCCGACGTGAGCAGCAGCGCCGTGAGCAGCGGCTTGACCGTGTGCCGCGTCGCCAGCAGGGCGCCCGCCGCGACGTAGAGGGCCGTCAACGCGACCAGCAGCGCGGCGCCGAAGCCCCAGGTCGACAGCTCGGCCCCCGCGCGAGCCGCCAGGGCCGCCTCCCAGAACCGGCTGTTGCCCGCCACGACCATGAATACGGCACTGCACAGCACCAGCGTTTCGACGCTGACTTCCGGGCGCGAACGCACCAGGGCGAGGGCACGCTTCATGCCGCCGCTCCCGCCGGCGTCGGCGCCGGCACGCGCCCGCGCGCGGCGGAGAATGACGCGATGGCCGCCGCGCTCGCCCAGCACAGCCAGGCGGTCCAGAGTGTGTGACTCATGAAATGGGCGCCGCGCAGCTGCTGCGCTCCTCCCAGCAGCAAGCCGGCGGCGACCGACAGCCACAGGCAGGCGCGGGCCGCGCGCGCGCAGTGGTTCCGCAGCGCGAAGAAGCCGCCGATGAACCCGAAGCCGGCCGACGCGTGCCCGGCCGGAAAGCAGTGGCCCGGCCCGCCGTCGCCCGCAACCCAGGACCAGTGCGGCAGGTAGGCGGCGGCGCCGCCGAACTCGGCAAGGTCCCAGGGGCAGCTGGTCCGGCTGGCGTGTTTGAGCGCGCTGACCAGCAGCACGGCCAGCAGCAGCGAGGCCAGCCATTGCACGCGGGCGCTGCGGGCCAGCCCTTTCAGGGGACCCATGGGCCGCCAGATGCCCAGCGCCAGCCAGGCGGCGGCCGCGAACGCCAGCAGGCGTGCACCCTGGTGCAACACGGTCGTGAGCGCCCAATGGTCGCGCCAGGCGAAGCCATCGGCGCCGCCGGCCAAGCGCGCCAGCGGCAAGTCCAGGCCGGTGGCGTCCCACAGCAGCGCCAGGCACAGCAGCAGGAACGTGATGGCGGCGTCGCCGTGCCAGCGCGACCCGAAAATGTCGTCCTTGATCATGGGCCGCCACTGTGCGGCTGCGACGCTTAAGGCAAGCTGAACAGCCGCGCCAGGGGATTTGGCCCGACATGAAGAAAAAACGTTAAAATACAGGGCTTTGCGCCGGGGCCGGTTCGGCTCGCACCGGCGCACCCGCCGCAGCTCGGCCATCCAGAGCATGAGCGGCTTTATCCCTCGCTTCAACCGCTATGAAAATCGCTCAAGAAATCCGTGCCGGCAATGTGATCATGCACGGCAAGGATCCCATGGTCGTGCTCAAGACCGAATACGCCCGCGGCGGGCGCAACGCCGCCACCGTGCGCATGAAGCTCAAGAGCCTGATCGCGAACTTCAACACCGAAGTGGTGTTCAAGGCCGACGACAAGATGGACCAGATCGTGCTGGAAAAGAAGGACTGCACCTACTCCTATTTCGCCGATCCCATGTACGTCTTCATGGACTCGGAATACAACCAGTACGAGGTCGAGGCCGAGAACATGGGCGACGCCCTGAACTACCTCGAGGACGGCATGCCCGCCGAAGTGGTGTTCTACGAAGGCAAGGCGCTGTCGGTGGAGCTGCCGACCACGCTGGAGCGCGAGATCACCTGGACCGAGCCGGCCGTCAAGGGCGACACTTCCGGCAAGGTGCTCAAGCCGGCCAAGATCGCGACCGGCTTCGAGATCGGCGTGCCGATCTTCGTGGCGCAGGGCGACAAGGTCGAAATCGACACCCGCACCGGCGAATACCGCCGCCGGGTCTGAGGCGCGCCCCGCCCCCACGCAAGGCTCCGCAAGGAGCCTTTTCTTTTGGGACACTCGGCGCGTGGATTTCGACTTCAATCTGATCGGCGTGCCCTTCGGGATGCGGCCGGGCCTGTGCCGCATCGCCGCAGGCATGCCCCAGCTCACGCCCCTTCGGCCCGACGGGCCGCTGCGGGCCGAGAAGGATGCGGTCTGGAGCGCCGGCGCTTCGCGCCATCAGGTGCCCGGCTTCGACGCGGCGCCCGCCCTGCGGGCCGTGGCCGGCCATGCCGCGGCCATCGGCTGCCCCTTGGCGTCCGCGGCGCCGCCGGAACTGGCCTTCGAGGAGGACCTGGCGGTGCTGGACGGCGCCACCGGCACCCTGCCCTGGCTGGCCGTGTGCCTGCCCTCCCATTGGGCACCCGAGGACAAGGTGGGCCTGGATTTCGCGGCGCTGCATGGCCCGGTGGCCGACAACGCGGCCCTCGTCGCGGCCTCGCGCCAGCTGGTGGCGCTCGTCACCGGCGGCGAATCCTGGGAGCGCCACGTCTGGACGATCAGTCCGTCGGGCCGCCACGACCAGCACCCGCGCCGGCACGCGCGCACGCCCTGGCCGGACACGGACGATGCGGACCGCTTTGCCGCCGGCTGCTGGCTGCGGGCCGAGCGGCAGACGTTCCTGCCCGTGGGCCGGGGCACCCGCCAGGCGGTGTTCACGATCCGCGTGATGCTGCAGCCGCTGGCACAGGCCGCCGCCGCGCCCTGGCAGGCCCGGCGGCTGCGCGACGCGCTCGCCTCGATGTCGCCGGCCGTGCTGGCGTACAAGAACCTCGAGCGCGCCCGCGAGCCCTTGCTGCGCTGGCTGGCATCCCGGGGCTGACGGGTCAGTAGACCCGCCGCGACATCAGCACCAGCAGCACCATGCCGATCACGAGCGCAAGGGCGGCCACGGCGATGGCCAGCGCGCGGCCCGCCGGCACCGGCCCTTTCCCATCGGCGGTTCGCGCCGCGGCGGCGGCCGGCCGCTCCGGGTCGCTGGCCGCCGCCGGCAGCCAGCCGAGGAATTCCTGGGCGGCCTCGGCGGTGAACAGGTGCAGCGCCAGGCGCTGCAACCGACCGGACTCGCCACCCTGCGCCAGCCACAGGTCCACGCGCGGCCCCGTGACGCGGGCCTGCGCCACGCCGCCGAGCGGAAGCTTGATCCGCTCTTGCTTCCAGCCGAACCAGCAGCGGCGGCGCCCCTCCAGCCGCAGCACCTCGGCTTGCACCCGCATCTCGATCTCGCCCTTGAACCTGGGAATCGCGAAGCCCCGGCGGCCGGCCTCCATCAGGATCGCGGTATAGGTCGCCAGGGCGCGCGACGAGGTCGCCGGGCCGCCCGGGGCGCCGCGGCCGCGCGCCGTGCCCCCGCCGACGAGCTCGCGCACCGTCAGCCGGGTTCCGTCGGCGGTCACCAGCAGGTGATCGCTGGTCAGCGTCCGCTTGATCCGCATGCCGACGATGGTCCTGCGGTCGTACGGCCCCACCGTCCGGCCGTCGAGCAGAACATGGTAGTTCGGCTGTTCCACCTGGAGTCCCCGGAAAGTATTCTTTGCGCCGAATCCTACCGGAGCGGCGTTCGAATGGCCCGAGAATCGGGCCCATGTCATCTCCACGCAACATCCATGATCGCCGGCTGGCCGACGCCTGGGCGACATTGCAGGCGCACGCCGATTCGGGGCTGCCCCTGGATCCCGACGCCAGCCGCCTCGCGTTCGCCGACCCCGAGTTCCTCCTGCGGCGCGAGACGCGCGGCATCCGCTTCCAGCTCGAACTGCTCAAGCCGGACCTGGAACAGCAGGCCATGGGCATCGAGAACACGATCGTGGTGTTCGGCAGCGCGCGCTTCCGCAGCGAGGACGAGTCGGCGCAGCTGGTCGCCGCGGCCGAAGCCGGCGGCGACGAGGCGCAGATCCGCCGCGCCCGCGCGCTGGCGCGCAACGCCCATTACTACGAGAAGGCGCGTGCGTTCGGCAAGCTCGTGGCGCAGTACAGCGCGGCCAAGGACCCCGAGGACATGCTGTTCATCTGCACCGGCGGCGGGCCGGGCATCATGCAGGCGGCCAACCGCGGGGCCTACGAAGGCGACGGCATCAGCGTGGGCCTGTCGATCGCGCTGCCGATGGAGGAACACGCCAACACCTACGTCACGCCGGCGCTGTCCTTCAAGTTCCACTACTTCGCCCTGCGCAAGATGCACTTCATGATGCGGGCGAAGGCGCTGGTCGCCTTTCCCGGCGGCTTCGGCACCCTCGACGAGCTGTTCGAGGTGATCACGCTGGTGCAGACCCGCAAGTCGCGGCAGGTGCCGATCGTGCTGTTCGGCACCGACTACTGGAAGCGGCTGGTCAATTTCGAGGTGCTGATCGAGGAAGGCGTGATCTCGCCGGCTGACCTGGACCTGTTCCAGTACGCGGACGACCCGGACACCGCCTGGGAAATCATCCGCAGCTTCTACCGGCTCTGAGCCGGCGCCTGCCGCAGCCGCACGGCCAGCCGGACGCCGCCGGCGACCGCGGCGCCGACGGTCCAGAACACGCCGGCGATGCCGATCACGCTGCCGGCCACGCCGAACAGCAGCGGCATGGCGACGCTCGAGGCGTTGATCGCCATCACCCGCATCGCCACCGCTTCGCCATGGCGGTGCTCCGGCGTCATCTGGTGCAGCATGCTCATGATCATCGGTTGCACGGAACCGAGGGACGCACCGAGCAGCATCGAACAGATCCCCATGGCAAGGGGGGCGTGCAGCAGCGGATAGACCGCGAACAGCAGCGCCGTGCACCCCATCGCGCCGGCGATCACCAGCCATTCCCGCAACCGGGCGGCCACGATCGGCAGCAGCAGCCGGATCACGGCCGCGGCGACCGCGAAGGCCCCCAGGATGGTGCCGATGACCGAGGCCGACAGGCCGCGCTCATGCCCGAGGACCGGCACCACGAAGGTGTGGACGTCCCAGCAGGAGGCCAGCAACCAGTTCACCAGCAGCAGCCGGCGAAACCCCGGCGTGCCCAGCAGATCCCATGCGCGGCTGTTCCTGGCGCCGGCCGGCGCGGCCACGGGCGGCTGCTCGCTCGCGTCGCGCACCCAGAACCAGCACACCAGCGGCAGGGTCGCCAGCAGCAGGAAGGCGAGGCGAAATCCGCCGTGGTCGATCATCAGCCCGGCGGCGAACGGCCCGATGAAGTTCGAGATGGCCGGCCCGATCGCCAGCCAGGAAAAGACCTGTTTGAGCTGCGTCGGCGTCTCGGCGGCGCGACCGACGTGGCGCTGCAGGGCGATGGACGCGGCGCCGGTGGCACCGCCGGTCAGCAGCGCGCTGGCGCACAGCACCGGGAAGACGGGAAACGCCACCGCGAGCGCGGCGCCGGCCGTGGCCGCCAGCACGCTGAAGCCCATCGGCCGGCGCAAGCCATGCCGGTCGGCGTAGCGCCCGGCCGGCAAGGCCAGGAAGACCTGCGTCAGCGCGAACAGCGCGAGCAGCACGCCCACCGCGGCTTCGCTGTGCCCCGCGCGCAAGGCCAGCAGCGGCGCCGCCATGCGGGTGCCGGCCATGCAGGCGTGCAGGAACACCTGACCGGCGATCAGGCGCGCCAGGGCCGGGCTCAATCCGCCCATCACGGCCCCGGCGCGTCGGGCTCGGCCGGCGGCAGCAAGGCGCTGGCCTGCTCCTGCGGCAGCGCCTCGACCACCTTGAGCGCCCGGCGCATCTGGTTGGTGCGGGTCTGGGCGGTGTCGAGCGTGTCGGCCGCCTTGCGCACCTGGTCGCGCACCTTCTCCACCCAGCTGCCGTAGCGGTCGAATTCGGTCTTCACCGCGCCGAGCACCTTCCAGACCTCGGAGGCCTGCTGTTCCAGCGCGAGCGTCCGAAAGCCCATGTGCAGGCTGTTGAGCATGGCCAGCAGCGTGGTCGGTCCGGCCATCGTCACCCGGTGCTCGCGCTGCAGGACATCCATCAGGCCTGGGCGGCGCAGCACCTCGGCGTAAAGGCTCTCGACCGGCACGAACAGGATCGCGAAATCGGTGGTGCGCGGCGGGCACAGGTAGTACTCGCAGATCGACCTGGCTTCGGCGCGGATGCGGGCCTCGAGCGCGCGTCCCGCCGCCTCGGCGGCCGCCGCATCGGCGCGGTCCTGGGCGTCGAGCAGGCGCTCGTAGTCCTCGCGGGGGAACTTGGCGTCCACCGGCAGCCACACGGCGCCGCCTTCCGGACTGCGCCCGGGTAGCCGGATCGCGAAATCGACGCGCTGGTTGCTGCCCGGCCGGGTCTCGACCTGGCGGGCGTACTGCTCGGGCGTCAGCACCTGTTCCAGCAGCGCCTGCAGCTGCACCTCGCCGAACACGCCGCGCGACTTGACGTTGGTCAGCACCCGCTGCAGGTCGCCCACGCCCTGGGCCAGCACCTGCATTTCACCCAGCCCCTTGTGCACCTGCTCGAGCCGCTCGGCCACCTGCCGGAAGCTCTCGCCCAGGCGCGCCGCCAGCGTCGACTGCAGCTTCTCGTCGACCGTCGCGCGCATCTCGTCGAGCTTGGCCGCATTGGACTGCTGCAGCAGCGCCAGCTGGGCCTCGAGCGTGCTCCTCATCTCCGACAGCCGGCGGGCACTGGATTCGGAGAGCGCCTGCAATTGCAGGGTGAGCGTGTCGGCCAGCGTCTTCTGCAGCAAGGCCAGCTGCTGCCCGAAGGCGTCGATCTGGTTGTTCTGCGTGCGCGTGGCCTCCGCTTCCTGGCGCAACAGCGCCTGCTGGAAGGTGGCCAGCGTCTGGGTCAGTTCGCCGCGGGCGCCGCGCGAGGATTCGCTGATCTCGCGCCGAAGCTCCCGCTCCAGCCGTTCGGTCGCCGCCAGCAGTTCGACCCGCGCCGGATCGCGCCGCAGCGCCAGCGCCACCAGCAGCGCCAGGTTGGCGGCGCCCAGGCCGATGGCGATCCAGAGTTCGATCACTGCGGCCGGCCCAGCGCCTCCGGGTTCAGCGGGGTCTTCGCCCGGCCATGCACCAGGAACCCGATGAGGTTGTCGGCGGCCAGCCTGGCCATGGCCAGCCGGGTGGGAATCGTCGCGCTCGCGATGTGCGGCGTCAGCACCACGTTGGGCACCTCCAGCAGCGCCGCGTGCACCTTGGGTTCGCCCTCGAACACGTCCAGGCCCGCCGCGGCGATGCGCTTGTCGCGCAGCGCCTGCGCCAGGGCCGCATCGTCGACGATCCCGCCGCGCGCGATGTTGATCAGGTTGGCCGTCGGCTTCATCCGTGCCAGTTCCGCGGCGCCGATCGTGTGGTGCGACTGCGCCGAATACGGCAGCACCAGCACCAGGTGGTCGGCGGTCCGCAGCAGTTCTTCCTTCGAGACATACCGGGCCCTGCACTCGGCCTCCAGCGCCGGGTCGAGCCGCGACCGGTTGTGATAGACCACGTTCATGCCGAAACCGTGCGCGCCGCGCCGCGCGATGCCCTGCCCGATGCGGCCCATGCCCAGGATGCCCAGGGTGCTGCCGTGCACCTCGGTGCCGGCGAACATGTCGTAGGTCCAGCGCTGCCACTGGCCGGCGCGCAGGAAATGCTCGCTCTCGGCGACCCGGCGCGCGGTCGCCATGAGCAGCGCGAAGCCAAAGTCGGCGGTCGTCTCGGTCAGCACGTCCGGCGTGTTGGTCCCGAGGACGCCGCGCGCGGTCATGGCGGCGAGGTCGAAGTTGTTGAAGCCGACGGCCATGTTGGCGCAGATGCGCAGCGCCGGCGCCTGCGCCAGCACCTCGGCATCGATGCGCTCGCTGCCGGTGGTGAACACGCCGGCCTTGTCGCTCAGCCTGCTCGCGAGCTCCGCCTTGCTCCAGGGAACGTCGTCCTGGTTGGCTTGCACTTCGAAATGCTGCTGCAGCAGTTCGATGACTTCCGGGAACACCCGGCGCGCGACGAGGATTCTTGGCTGGCTCATGGGACTGGAGGCGTTGGCCCCGCGGGCGCGTGCCCGGCGGGGAAATGGGCAGAAGACGCCGATTATGGGGGCGCGATTGCCGAGTGTGCCGTGGCCGCGACAAGCGCTGCGCGCGGTGTCGGCCATCAGCCTACGAAAGTGTTCAGGAGCTTCCTACCGTCCCGGGGCGGTCTTCGGCCCTAGATTCGCAAGGCATGCCAGGGGTGTTCGACCGGACTGGCGCTCAACCTGTGGAGTATCACCATGAATCAGGACCGTATCGGGGGCAGTTGGAAGCAGATGAAGGGCAAGGTCAAGGAGCAGTGGGGCAAGCTCACCGACGATGACCTGGACGTGGTCGCGGGCCGCCGCGACCAGCTTCTCGGGCGGATCCAGGAACGGCACGGCGTCGCCCGCGACGAAGCCGAGCGGCAGGTCGAGGCGTTCCAGCGGCGCAACCCCGACTTCTTCTTCGAGAAGTCGTGAGCCGGCAGGCGCAAGGAGCAGCAAGCATGAAGCACAGCATCATCTCCATCTCCGTGGCCATCGCCATGGCCGCCGGGGCCGGATTCGCCGGCGCGGCCGGCATGTCCAAGGAGGACCACAAGGCGCAGAAGGAGCGCATCGAGGCCGACTACAAGGCTGCCAAGGCGCAGTGCGACGCCATGAAGGCCAACGCCAAGGACATCTGCATGGCCGAGGCGAAGGGCAGGCAGAACGTGGCCAAGGCGGAACTCGAGGCGCAACGCGAACCGAGCCCGAGGCACGACGCCAACGTGAAGAAGCAGAAGGCCGAAGCCGACTACAAGGTCGCCAAGGAAAAATGCGAGGACCTGCAGGGCAACCAGCAGGACGTCTGCAAGAAGGACGCCAAGGCCACTTACGAAGCCGCCAAGGGCGAGGCCAAGGTGACCAAGGCCGCGGGCGAGAAGGGGGCCGCGTCGGGCAAGGCGGCGGAAGAACGCAAGGAAGCGCGCGACGAAACGGCCGATGCACGGTACGCCGCCGCGAAGGAGCGCTGCGACACGATGTCCGGACAGGCGAAGGACAACTGCCTGAACGAGGCCCGCAAGAGGTTCAACAAGCTGTGACGGCGGCCGGCGGACGCCGTCGCGCCGATCAGTCCAGGGTCTTGAGCACGCTCAGGAGCTTGGCCGGCAGCGGTGCCGGACGCCGGGTCTGCCGGTCCACGTAGACATGGACGAAGTGGCCGCGGGCGGCCGTCAACGGCTCGCCCTGCAGGAACAGGCCGACTTCATAACGCACGCTGGACGTGCCGATCGACGCCACCCGCAGGCCGCCTTCCACGATCTGCGGAAATTCCAGCGGCGCGAAGTAATTGCACTGGGTTTCGACCACGAGCCCGATGGTCCGGCCGTGCTGGACGTCGAGCGCGCCCTGCTCGATCAGCCAGCCGTTGACCACCGTGTCGAACCAGCTGTAGTACACGACGTTGTTCACATGGCCGTAGACGTCGTTGTCCATCCAGCGCGTGGTGATCGGGCGGAAGGCGCGGTACTCGCTGCGCGCGGCGGGCTGCGGCCTGGCGGAAGGGGCGTGCGTCATGGCGCCAGATTCTGCCAGCGCCGCCAGTGGCCTCCCGCGATCGCGAAGGTGTTCAGCTGGACCTGCACCGTATCCTCGATGCGAACGCCGTAGCCGCCCGCCATCGCCATGGCCACCGGAATGCGGCGCTGCCATGCCCAGTCGAACACGCGCCGGTCGCGCGACTGCAGGCCCGCCCAGGTGAGCTTCAGGCGCCCCAGCCGATCGCCTTCATGCGGATCGGCGCCGGCCAGATAGACGATCAGCCCGGGCGCGAAGCGCCGTTCGAGCTGCGCCAGCGCGAGGTCCAGCGCGCGCAGGTAGTCGTCGTCGCCACAGCCATCGGCCAGCTCGACGTCCAGGTCGCCCGGCTCCTTGCGGAACGGGAAGTTCCGCGCGCCGTGCAACGAGAGCGTGAAGACGGACTCGTCGCCCCGGAAGATGCTGGCCGTGCCGTTGCCCTGGTGCACGTCGAGGTCGATCACCGCCACCCGCAACGGCCCGGGCCCGGCGCCGGCTCGCCCCCATTCGGCCTGCATCAGGCGCGCCGCCACGGCGACGTCGTTGAACACGCAAAAGCCGCCCCCCTTGTCGCGCATGGCGTGGTGAGTGCCGCCGGCGATGTTGGCGGCAATGCCCTCGCGCAAGGCGACCCGGCAGGCGGCGACGGTGGCGCCCACGGAGCAGCGCGCACGTTGCGCCATGGCTTCGCTCCACGGAAAGCCGATCTCGCGCATGGCCGAAGGATCGACGGTTCCGGCGGTGATCGCCCGGATGTAGGCAGGGCTGTGGACCAGGGCCAGTTCACCATCGGTGGCGGGGGCCGCCTGGCGCAATTCGACGTCCGGAACCGCCGCCGGCAACCGGTCGCGCAGCAACTGGTACTTGGCGATCGGGAAGCGGTGCCCCGGCGGCAGTGGCACGGTTTGCGTGGCGTGGAACACCTGCATGGCCCCATTCTGGCGGCTTCGAACTCGACCGTTGAACCCGTTTCAATTTTTTTGCTGCACCGCACCAAAAACTGCTTGCAAAGTTCTTCGGTACCCGTATACTTGCGACATGCTGCACTGCAACATAACTGGGGAGGCCCAGGGTTCGGCGCAGGTTCCTGCCTCTCTCACCCTTCTGGAGAAACGACATGCTGACTGCTGAACAAGTTCTGGCCTCGCAAAAAGCCACTTTCGACACGCTCTTCGGCCTGACCGGCAAAGCCTTCGAAGGGGTCGAAAAGCTCGTGGAACTGAACGTCACCGCCTCCAAGGCCGCGCTGGCCGAAGTCGCCGGCTCGACCCAGGCGCTGCTGAACGTCAAGGATCCGCAGGAACTGATGGCCCTGCAGGCCGCCCTGTTCCAGCCGATGGCCGAGAAGACCGCCGCCTACAGCCGGCACATCTATGACATCGCCGCCGGTACCGGCGCCGAGTTCGGCCGCACCTTCGAAGAGCAGGCCGCCGAAGCCCAGCGTAAGTTCCTGGCGGTCGTCGACAGCGCTTCCAAGAATGCGCCGGCCGGCAGCGAAACCGCGGTTGCCGTGCTGAAGAGCGCGATTGCCGCCGGCACGAATGCGATGGAAAGCGTGCAAAAGGCCGTCAAGCAGGCCACGGAAGTGGCTGAAGCCAACTTCAACGCCGTCGCCAACCAGGCCGTGAACGCCGCCAAGGCCGGCTCCGGCAAGAAGCGCGCCTCTTGAAACCGGCGGGGCCCGGCCCCAGGTATTGAATATCAAGGAACTCGCGCCGCCACCAGGCGTCTATCCAGGGACTCTTGTGCCCTGACCGAGCGGGAGTTCTTCAGGTTGTCTCCTCGGGTCCTTTCGACACCTCAACAGGTTCAGGGATCCTTCCAGCCCCGATCGCAAGGTCGGGGTTTTTTTTTGCGAAGTATGTACTTCAATAAAGAAAGCTCAGCAGCACCACTGCCGCCCGAAGGGTCGGCAGGAAAGCGCGCGGCCCGCTACTTGGCGGACTTGCGCTGCTTCTTCGCTGCTGGCTTGGCTGCGACCGGCTTGTGCGGTACCGGCGCCGTGTTCAAGAACCGCCGCGCGATGTCATCCATCGTGAAGGGTGACGGCTCGTCCTGCTTGACAGGCTTGGAGTGACTCATGACGCACATTGTGCCCAGTGGTGACGCGGAAGTCACCCACCCGGCGGCGGAGCCGGTAATTTCGCCAGAGATGGTCACGGCCGGCTTGGAAGAGTTGAGCGATTACGAGCGAACCGCTTTCTTCGATTCTCCTGAACAAGCCGTGCGCAAGATTTTTCGTGCTATGTCTGCGGCGGCTCAAATGGATGGTTCCCAACGTCATGGGCTCCCGGGTCAAGCCAAACCATACTGAATGCATTTAGATCGTTCCTGATCTGGCAAAACTCCAAGGCTAGATCGTCTAGCCACTTGGCATCCTGCGCTTTGGGCGGCGACCCATCCTTTGGTTTCTTGGTGGTTCGTACCACGAGTGGATCGAAGTTGGCCCCGGCCTGGGCCTGGTAATTGAACCAATATCCGTGGATGGCTAAATTGCGTTTTGGCGCGGCCTCAGTTATCCGGTTCATTAGGCTGTTGTGCCCGCTTACTATGGCTTTTCCAATCGCCAAGTTAGTCGGGTCATTCTTGTATTTTTCTTCTAGGTGGGCGTGTGCAAGCCGCTCAAACGTGCTGGCCACACTCTTTAGGCTCATGTCGTCGGTGACGATGTGTCCTTGAACTTGCTTGATCGAGAGTAGGTGCCAGACCGTCACCACTAGGGTGTTTTCCAGATACGCTGATTGGACAGCAACAGCGCCTATGGAGGCGAGCACTGTATCCGATAGTTGGTCGCGCGAAGTTTGCTTGCTCATAGTTCGCTTCGGAATGGGATCACAGCCGCAGAATTGCATGGTGAATTTCGCGCAGGTCTTGCGACACTCGCAAGTGACAGGGGAACCGGCGATCTAGGTGAAATGTCCCAAGTCTTGTCAGCAGACGAGATAGAACCCGCACGCATCGCACACAACAACGAATACGCCAACGGCGTTGTGATGCGGCTCGGTGCGTAGCCTGACGCTCAGTTTTTTATGAGTCCAGCAGACCGGGCAATGCTCCTTGCCGGAGACTGGCACGTAGTCAGATCGGTAGCGCATTTGCGTGGCAACCTGCTTCAGCTTCGTGAGGCGCGGGGTCGACAGCCCCGCCAGGAGGCTATTGAGCGTGGGCTTCGGTGGACTGCCCACCAATCCGCCGATACGTCAGGCGCTTGCCCTCGATGCCCTTCAACGCGATGGTTGCGCGGTCGGCATCGTTGAAGCCCAGGGACATGCGCGTGTTCCAGCGGAAGTCGAATTCGTGGCAGTAGCGCTGCAGGTGCTTTTCGCTGACGCTGTGGAACGTGCCATTCAGCCCGCGCTTGAGGATGGCGAAGGACGATTCGACGGTGTTGGTGCAGACGTCGCCGCGTGCGTATTCCTTCGCACCGTGGCGAACGAATGAATGCTCGGCGAACTCGCGGCCGACCTTCGTATAGACGGCGGCCTCGTCCGTCATCAGGCGGGCGCTGGCCTTGACCTGAGACTTGAGGATGGGGCGCACGGTTTCGGCGGTGACGTTGGCGACGTGATATGAGCGCTTCTCCCCATCGCGTTCGACCAGCGAAACGATCTTCATCTTGTGCGCGTAGCCGCGTGCGCCGTCACGCTGCTTGCCGGTGTTGCCCCAATACGTTTCATCGGCTTCCACGATGCCGGAGCCGCCGCCCAGCAAGCCGCCGAATTCGTTCGTCATGGCTTCGCGGATGCGATGGCACATGAACCAGGCCGTCTTGTAGGTTACGCCCAGCATGCGCTCGATCTGCTTGGCGCTCATGCCCTTCTTGCTCGCGGCCATCAGGTGGAAGGCCATCAGCCATTTGTTCAGCGGTACATGCGAGCGCTCGAACAGCGTGCCGACGGTGACGGTGAAGGTCTTGCCGCAGGCGTTGCAGTAGTACAGGCCCGGCTTGTGGTTCTTGCTGGCGGTCAGGCCGCTTTCGTTGACGACGCCGCAGTGAGCGCAGACGCGACCATTGGGCCAGCGCAGGGCTTCAAGGTGCTCGCGGGCAAGTTCTTCATCAAGGAAGATGGGGTTGAGCAGGTCGGCCATGGTCTGAATCTCGGTTTGTTTGATTCAGTTTAGGTCCCCAACTAGCTTTATTCAAGTACATACTTCGCTTTTTTTTGGCAGTCGCGCGGCGCCGGCCCGGCACGCGCCCCGGCTCAACGCGCCTTCGCCTGCAGGGCGGCCTTCAGCTGCGGCAGCAGGCCCTGCATCGCGGCGCGGCCGGCGCCGATCGCACGCTGGCGCGAGGTGAAGTCGGCGCTGCCGAATCCGGCCAGCGCGGGCCGCACGACGAGGTCGGCCTCCTTCAATTCGTGGCTGTTGATGCTCTTGCCCATGATCGCGAAGGTCTGCAGCAGGATCTGCAGCGGATCGCGCGCCGGGTTGCCCTCGGGGGCGCTGGAAATGTCGACGGCGATCACCAGTTCGGCGCCCATGTCGCGCGCATAGCGCACCGGCACGGGCGACACCAGCCCGCCGTCGACATAGTCGTGGCTGCCGATGCGCACCGGCAGGAATACCGCCGGGACGGCGCTGGAGGCGCGCACCGCCGTGCCCGTGTCCCCGCGCTGGAACAGCACCCCCTCGCCGCTGCCGAGGTTGGTCGCGACGATGCCCAGCCGCAGCGGCATCCGCTCGATCGTGCGGTGCCCCACCTGCGCGTTCACGTAACGGGCCAGCGCCTCGCCGCGCAGCAGCCCGCGATTGAGGATCGGCAGCGTCCAGTCGGCGAACGCCGCCTCTTCCATGCTGTCCGCCACCTGCTGCAACTCGTGCCCGCCACGGCCGCTGGCGTACAGGGCCGCGACCAGGCTGCCGGCCGAGGTGCCGACGACCACGTCCGGCCGGATGCCCGATTCGTCCAGCACCTGCAGCACCCCGACATGGGCGAAGCCCCGCGCCGCCCCGCCGCCCAGCGCCAGGCCGATCCGGGGCGGGCGCTTGGCGACGGCCGGCGCCGGCGGGACCACTTCCACCGGGACCGGCGCGGTCGCGCAGCCTGCGAGCAGCAGGGCACCGGCGGCGACCAACAGGCCGCCCTTGATCCAGGTCAACAAATAATTAACGCGAATGATTCGCGTTTGGATTAACATTTGGTCCATTCAAACCTTCACGAGCATTCCAATGATCCACAAGACCACCGCCGCCGCCGTCCTGCTGGCCTTGAGCGCCGGCGCCGGCGCCCAGGAACAGGTGCTGAACCTCTATTCGGCCCGGCATTATTCGACCGACGAGGCGCTGTACGCCAATTTCACCAAGGCGACGGGGATCCGGATCAATCGCGTCGATGCCGACGACGCCGGCATTCTCTCGCGCCTCAAGGCCGAGGGCACCGCCTCGCCCGCCGACGTGATCCTGCTGGTCGACGCCGCGCGGCTGGTCAAGGGCGAGCAGGACGGCCTGTTCAAGCCCGTCAAGTCGAAGGCGCTGGATGACGCGATCCCGGCCCAGTACCGCTCCAAGGCCACGGCGGAAGGGTCTACCTGGTTCGGCTTTTCCACCCGCGCCCGGGTGATCGTGTACGACAAGCAGAAGGTCAGGCGCGACGAGGTGGACACCTACGAGGAACTGGCGGACCCGAAGCACAAGGGCCGCCTGTGCATCCGGTCGGGCTCGCATCCGTACAACCTGTCGCTGTTCGGCGCCGTGGCCGAGCATCTCGGGCCGCAGCAGACGGAAGCCTGGCTCAAGGGCATGGTCGCCAACATGGCGCGCGACCCCAAGGGCGGCGACACGGACCAGATCAAGGCGGTGGGTGCCGGCGAGTGCCAGATCGCGGTGAGCAACACCTATTACATCGCCCGCCTGCTGCGCTCCGACAAGCCCGAGGACAAGGCGCTGATGGAGAAGGTCGGCGTCGTGTTCCCGAACCAGTCGTCCTGGGGCACGCACGTCAACATCGCCGGCGGCGCCGTGGCCAAGAGCGCGAAGCACCCGGAGAACGCGGTCCGGTTCCTCGAGTACCTCGCCAGCCCCGAAGCGCAGAACTATTTTGCCAACGGCAACAACGAGTGGCCCACCGCGAAGGGCGTGAAGGTGAACAACCCGGCGCTGCAGGCGCTCAGCGGCGGCGGCGACTTCAAGACCGAGACCGTTCCGCTGGCGGCCGTCGGCGCCAACCAGGTGAAGGTCCAGCAGATGCTGGATCGCGTCGGGTTCAAGTGAGCCTTGCGTCGCGAAGCCTCGAGGCGGCGGTGCGCTGACTCCCGCCGCCGCCTCGGGGCCGAGCTGCCGCGGCCGCCCAAGCCCGCCTCGAGCGGGCTTTTTGATGGGCCATAATTGACGTGAACGTCAACGTCAACTTCCACCAGGAGCGGGATATGGAGATCAAGGGCAAGGTATTCATCGTCACCGGCGGCGCCTCGGGCCTCGGCGAGGGCACGGCGCGGATGCTCGCGGCCAGCGGCGGCAAGGTCGTGATCGCCGACATGCAGGCCGAGAAGGGCGAGGCCGTGGCCAGGGACATCGGCGGCGCGTTCGTCAAGTGCGACGTCAGCCAGGAAGCCGACGGCCAGGCCGTCGTGGCCAAGGCGGTCTCCATGGGCAAATTGATGGGCCTGGTGAACTGCGCGGGCATCGCGCCCGCCGAGAAGACCGTCGGCAAGAACGGCCCGCACTCGCTGGCCGTCTACACCAAGACCATCATGGTCAACCTGGTCGGCAGCTTCAACATGATCCGGCTAGCCTCCGACGCCATGAGCAAGAACGAGCCGGAGCCCACGGGCGAGCGCGGCTGCCTCATCTCCACCGCTTCGGTCGCCGCCTATGACGGCCAGATCGGCCAGGCCGCGTACAGCGCCAGCAAGGGCGGCGTGGTCGGCATGACGCTGCCGATCGCCCGAGACCTGGCGCGCAACGGCATCCGCAACATGACGATCGCGCCCGGCATCTTCGGCACGCCGATGCTGTTCGGCATGCCCAAGGAGGTGCAGGACTCGCTCGCCGCGAGCGTGCCCTTCCCGTCGCGCCTGGGCACGCCCGAGGACTACGCCAAGCTCGCGAAGCACATCCTCGAGAACGACATGCTCAACGGGGAAGTGATCCGCCTGGACGGCGCGATCCGCCTCGCGCCACGCTGAGCGCCGCCGCTGCCTCGACAGGGCGGCGGATGCGGCGCCCGCTCGCCCTGTTCGCAGCCGCCCTGCTGCTGGCCGGCTGCGCCGCGGCGCCGCCCGATGCCGGCCGCGCCGCGCCGCTGCAGCCGGAAGCCGCCTCCCGGCCGACCCCCAAGCCGGGCTGGGCCACCACGAAATTCGCCGTGGCGGCGGCCAATCCGCTCGCGGCCGATGCCGGCTACCGGATCCTGAAGGCGGGCGGCTCCGCCGTCGACGCGGCGGTCGCCGTGCAGATGGTGCTGACGCTAGTGGAGCCGCAGTCCAGCGGCATCGGCGGCGGCGCCTTCCTGCTGCACCATGACGGCCACGCCGTGGAGGCTTTCGACGGCCGGGAAACCGCGCCGGCCGCCGTCGACGAGCGGCTCTTCCTGGACCGGGCCGGCAAGCCGCTGCCCTTCGTCGAAGCCGTGGTGGGGGGCCGCGCGGTCGGCGTGCCCGGCGCCGTACGCATGCTGGAGATGGCGCACCGGCAGCACGGCAAGCTGCCGTGGGCGCGGCTGTTCGAGCCGGCCATCGCGCTGGCCGAAGGCGGTTTCGCGATCAGTCCGCGGCTGCACGCGCTGCTGACGGCCGATGCGCACCTGAAGCAGGACCGGGCGGCCCGCGCCCTGTTCTACCGATGGGACGGCCGTCCGCGCGAGGTCGGCACGACGCTGCGCAACCCCGAGCTGGCGGCGGTGCTGCGCCGGATCGCGGCCGAAGGATCGAAGGCCCTTCACGAGGGCGAGATCGCCGGCGCGATCGTCGAGAAGGTGAGCGGACATCCGGCCAGGCCCGGGCGCATGACGCTGGCCGACCTCGCCGGCTACCAGCCCAGGAAGCGCGCGGCGATCTGCCACGACCACCGGGCACGCGACCGGGACTACCGCGTATGCGGCTTCCCGCCGCCGGGTTCCGGCGCCATCGCCATGGGACAGATCCTCGCGATCCTCGATGCCGTGCGCGCCGACGCGCTGCCGCTGCAGGACGGACTGCCCGGCGCCGACTGGCTGCACCTGTACCTGGAGGCGGCACGCCTGGCCTACGCCGATCGCGGGCAGTACGTCGCCGACCCCGACTTCGCGGCGCCGCCGGCGGGCCATTGGACGAGCCTGCTCGACCCCACCTACCTGCGCCAGCGCGCGCAGCTCATTGGCAAGACCAGCATGCAGGTCGCGAAGCCGGGCACGCCACCCGGCGCGGCGGCCAGCCACGCGCCGGCGGCCGACCAGCCGGAGTACGGCACTTCGCACATCAGCATCGTCGATGCGCATGGCAACGCGCTGGCGATGACGACCACCATCGAGGACCAGTTCGGGTCGCGCCAGATGGTGCGCGGCTTCCTGTTGAACAACCAGCTGTCCGACTTCAGCTTCGTACCGGCCGACGGCGCCGGCCGGCCGGTCGCCAACCGCGTCGAGCCCGGCAAGCGGCCACGCTCCTCCATGGCGCCCACGCTGGTGTTCGACAAGGCCACCGGCCAGCTGGTGCTCAGCGGCGGCAGCCCCGGCGGCGCCCTGCTCGTTCACTACACCGCCAAGACGCTGTACGCCATGCTGCACTGGGGGCTCGATGCGCAGCGGGCGATCGACCTGCCGAACTTCGCGTCGCTGAACGGCCCGAGCCTGCTGGAGCAGCACCGCTTTCCGGCGGCCACCGTGGAAGCGCTGCGCGCGCGCGGCGCCGAGGTCCGCGAGCAGGCCATGACCAGCGGCCTGCAGGTGATCCAGAAGACGCCGGCCGGTTACTTCGGCGGCGCCGACCCGCGCCGCGAAGGCATCGTCCTGGGCGACTGAACCGGCACGCCGAACCGCACGGCAGCTTCCGTGCGCTCGATGCGCTCGTACTCGGAGATCACCTGGGCGCCGAGCAGGAGGAGCGCGGCGGCGATCTCCAGGCTGAGCAGCACCACGATGGCGGTGGTGAGCGAGCCATACACGACGTTGACCTGCGAGAGCGTTCCGAAGTACCAGACCAGCACGTGCCGGGTCGCCTCCCACAGCAGGGCCGCCGTGGCGCCGCCGATCAGCGCGTGGCGCCATGACAGGCGCCCGACGGGCATCACCATGTAGACGGACGTGAGCAGGAAGATCTCCCCGCCCAGGCCCAGCAGGTACAGCAGCAGGCCCGACAGGCCGCGCAGCGACCAGTCGCGGCCCAGCAGCCGGAAGCTTTCCTGCCCCATGGCCTGCAGCCCGCCGGCCACCACGGTGACGATCAGCAGCCCGAAGCCGAGGCACAGGATGTAGCAGTAGGGCAGCAGCGCGGACACCAGGAAGTGCCGCCGCCGCACCACCACGCGGTGCAGGAAGATGACGGACATCGCCTTCTCCAGCACGGTGAACGCCAGCGAGCTGAAGAACAGCATCGTGCCGAGCAGCACCCAGCCGAGCACGTCGCGGTGCGTCAGGAACGACGCGAGTTCGGCCACGATGGCGCGGGACTGCCCCGGCATCAGCCATTCCAGGTAGATCGCCAGCGTGCGCAGCAGCTCGCCCTGGTCGATCACGTGCGACAGCGCGATCACGCTCAGGATCAGGAGCGGCACGACCGACAGCAGGGCGTAGTACGCGACGGCGCCGGCGAGCAGGAGCCCCTGGTTCGCGGCAAAGCCCTTGAAGACGCGCCGCACGAACTCGCCGGGGTGCGCCAGCACATGGGCCGCGGCATCGGTAAGCATGGCCATGCCCCCAGTATGCGTCGCACCCGGCGCGCATGGGCCGGGTGCCCCCGCGTTCCGCAGTGCAGACCCCCTGCTTTCCCTGACTGTGCCGGCGCGCGATCTGCCATAGATTCGAGCCTCGACAGCCGCCGCGCTGCTGCCGCCCATTCCCGGAGACACCATGAACCACGCCACACACTTCAGCCGCCGCCGCTTCGTCCAGACCGCCGTTGCCTCGTCCGCCGCGATCGCGCTGCCGGGGCTCGCCCAGTCCGCCTATCCGGCCAAGCCGATCAAGCTGATCTGCCCCTGGCCTGCCGGCGGCGCGACCGACGCCGTCATGCGCGCGATCGCCGAGAGCGCCGGCAAGGCGCTGGGCGGCCAGATGATCGTCGAGAACAAAGCCGGCGCCAGCGGCATGCTCGGTCCCAACGAACTGGCCAAGGCCCAGCCGGACGGCTACACGCTGTCGCAGCTGACCATCGGCGTCGCGCGGCTGCCGCACATGCAGAAGATGCAGTTCGATCCGCTGAAGGACTTCACCTACATCCTGTGCATGACGGGCTACACCTTCGGCGTCGTGGTGCGGGCCGACTCGCCGATCAAGTCGATCAAGGACCTGGTGGACTATGCCAAGGCCAACCCCGGCAAGTTCACCTTCGGCTCGCCGGGCCAGGGCACGACGCCACACCTGGCCTTCGAGGAGTTCGCCTTCAAGGCGGGCATCAAGCTGCAGCACGTACCGTTCAAGGGCGCGGCCGAAGGCATGCAGTCGCTGCTGGGCGGGCATGTGATGTCGCACAGCGACTCCACGGGCTGGGCCCCGCACGTGGACGCCGGCGCGATGCGGCTGCTGGCCACCTACGGCTCCAAGCGCACCAAGCGCTGGCCCAACGTGCCGACACTGCATGAACTCGGCTACCAGACACTCGCGGATTCGCCGTTCGGGATCGGCGGGCCCAAGGGCATGGACCCGGCGGTCACGAGGAAGCTGCACGACGCCTTCAAGAAGACGCTGGAAGATCCGGCGGTGCTGGCGACCCTCGAGAAGTTCGACCAGTCGGTGATCTACATGAACTCCGAGGACTACACGAAGTACATCCGCGAGCAGTACGTCAAGGAAAAGGACATCATCGAGAAGCTGGGCCTGGCGCTGAAGACCTGAGACAAGGCAGAACTTCCGGACGCAGAGGACGCGAAAGATACGCGGAGCACGCAAAAAGGAACAAGAAACTTCAAAGGTTTTCTTTTGTGCCTTCTGCGTACCCTTAGCGTCCTCTGCGTCCGGCAGTCCGATTTCCTCTTGGCCTAGACATCGATCGCGGCAGCGGACCCCGCCTGCTTGCGCAGCTCGAACTTCTGGATCTTGCCGGTGGAGGTCTTCGGCAGTTCGCCGAAGACCACCGCCCGCGGCACCTTGAACCCCGCCAGGTGCTGCTTGCAGTGCGCCACGATGTCCGCCGCGCTCACCTGCGCGCCGGCCTTCAGTTCCACGAACGCGCATGGCGTCTCGCCCCAGCGCGGGTCGGGCCTGGCGACGACGGCCGCGGCCAGCACGGCCGGATGGCGGTACAGCACGTCCTCGACCTCGATCGACGAGATGTTCTCGCCGCCCGAGATGATGATGTCCTTGCTGCGGTCCTTGATCTTCATGTAGCCGTCAGGGTACTGCACCGCGAGGTCGCCGGTATGGAACCAGCCGCCGGCAAAAGCCTGCTGCGTCGCCGCCGGGTTCTTGAGGTAGCCCTTCATCAGGATGTTGCCGCGGAACATGATCTCGCCCATGGTTTCGCCATCCCACGGCACCGGCTGCATCGTGTCGGGGTCGAGCACGCGGGCGTCGCCTTGCAGGTGGTAGCGCACGCCCTGCCGCGCGTTCAGCCGCGCCCGCTCACCGATGTCCACCTCGTTCCATTCGTCGTGCTTCGGGCACACGGTCGCCGGGCCGTAGACCTCGGTCAGCCCGTACACGTGCGTCAGGTCGAACCCCATGCGCTCCATGCCTTCGATCATCGAGGCCGGCGGGGCGGCGCCGGCGACCATCGCCTTCACCCCCGCCGGCAGGCCGCGCCTGAGCTCCTCGCTCGCGTTGACCAGCAGGCTGTGGACGATGGGCGCGCCGCAGTAGTGCGTCACGCCGTGCGTCTTGATCGCGTCGATCATGGCCGCCGCCTCCACCTTGCGCAGGCAGACGTTCACGCCGGCGCGGGCGGCGATCGTCCACGGGAAGCACCAGCCGTTGCAGTGGAACATGGGCAGCGTCCACAGGTAGACCGGGTGCTTGGGCATGTCCCATTCGAGGATGTTCGAAATCGCATTGGTGGCCGCGCCGCGGTGGTGGTAGACCACGCCCTTGGGGTTGCCGGTCGTGCCGCTCGTGTAGTTCAGGGCGATCGCATCCCACTCGTCGGCTGGCGGCTGCCACTGGAAATCCGCGTCGCCGGCCGCGACGAACTCGTCGTACCGGACCGACCCGATGCGCTGCACCGGCCCCGTGTAGACCTCGTCGTCGACGTCGATCACCAGCAGCGGCGTGCGGCGCTCGCGCAGCTCGATGGCCTTGGCCATGACCGGCGCGAACTCGGGATCGACGATCACCGCCTTGGCCTCGCCGTGATCGAGCATGAACGCGACGGCGGCCGGATCCAGCCGCGTATTGAGCGCGTTCAGCATCGCGCCGGCCATCGGCACGCCGAAATGGGACTCGACCATCGGCGGCGTGTTGGGCAGCATGACGGCGACCGTGTCGCCCTTGCCGATACCGTGCCGCGACAGGGCGCTGGCCAGCTGGCGGGAGCGGGCATACAGCTGCGCCCAGGTGCGGCGCAGCCCGCCGTGGACGACGGCGAGGCGGCGAGGATAGATCTCGGCCGTGCGGGCGATGAACGACAGCGGCGAGATCGGCGTGAAGTTCGCTTCGCCGCGCGGCAGGTCCTGGTCGAAGATGGATGGCATGGTGTCTCCCGGAATGCTGGCGGCCCACTGGCCGGCTGCGGCGGAGGTTACCTCGTTTGTCCTTCGCGCAACTGACAGAATACGCATCTCCCATGGCCATTCCCCAGTCGTTTCTCCAGGAGCTGCTCGCCCGCGCCGACGTGGTGGAGATCGTCGGCCGCTACGTGCCGCTCAAGAAGGGCGGCGCCAACTACATGGGGCTGTGTCCGTTCCACGGGGAGAAGAGCCCGTCCTTTTCGGTGAGCCCGACCAAGCAGTTCTTCCACTGCTTCGGCTGCGGCAAGAACGGCAACGCGATCGGCTTCCTGATGGAGCACGCGGGCATGAGCTTTCCCGAGGCGGTGAAGGACCTGGCGCAGCAGTACGGGATGCAGGTCCCGGACGACGACACCTCGCCCCAGGACCGGGCCCGGGCGGCGGAACAGAAGCAGCGGCAGGCGACCTTGAACGAGGTGCTGGAAAAGGCCGGCGCCGCCTACCGCAAACAGCTCAAGGCGTCGCCGCGGGCCATCGCCTACCTCAAGGGCCGCGGGCTGTCGGGCGAGATCGCCCGCGAGTTCGGACTCGGGTACGCGCCGGAGGGCTGGCGCACCCTGGCCAGCGTGTTCCCGCAGTACGACGACCCGCTGCTGGCCGAAAGCGGGCTGGTGATCGTCAACGAGGATCCTTCGGCGGGCTCAGGACAGGCTGCCAAGCGCTACGACCGCTTCCGGGACCGGATCATGTTCCCGATCCGCAACGTCAAGGGCGAGTGCATCGGCTTCGGCGGGCGGGTGATCGGGGACGGAACCCCGAAATACCTGAACTCGCCGGAAACGCCGGTGTTCAGCAAGGGCCGCGAGCTCTATGGCCTGTTCGAAGCCCGCAACGCGCTGCGCGAGCATGGTTATGTGCTGGTGACCGAGGGCTACATGGACGTGGTGGCCCTGGCGCAACTGGGCTTCCCGAACGCCGTGGCCACGCTAGGCACCGCCTGCACGAGCGACCATGTCCAGAAGCTGTTCCGCTTCACCGAGTCGGTGGTGTTCAGCTTCGACGGCGACGAGGCCGGGCGCCGGGCGGCGCGCAAGGCGCTGGAGGTGGCCCTGCCCTTCGCCACCGACGTGCGCAGCGTCAAGTTCCTGTTCCTGCCGGCCGAGCACGACCCGGACAGCTACATCCGCGAGTTCGGCCGGGACGCCTTCGCGCGGTTCGTGAGCGAAGCCACGCCGCTGTCGCAGTTCCTGGTCCTGGCGGCACGCGAAGGCTGCGACCTGGCGTCCGCGGAAGGCCGGGCCCACCTGGCGGCCAATGCGAAGCCGCTGTGGACGCTGTTGCCCGAGGGCGCCTTGCGGCGGCAACTGCTCGGCGAGATCGCCGATCTGGTCCAGATCGACCTGCGCGAACTGGAGGCGCTGTGGACCGGCAAGCGCCCTGGGACGGCCGCCGGCCGCTCGCCGCGCACGGGCCGCGGCGGCGGCGACGGATGGCGCAGCGGCGGGCAGGCGACAGCGCGCCGGGTGCGCACCGGCGTGCGGCCGGCCCTGGAGGCCAGCGCCGGCAATATCGCGCGGATGCTGCTGGCCAATGCCAGGCTGTGGGAGCTGCTGAGCCACACCGAGCACGACCTCCTGTGCGACCTGGAGGGCGACTTCGGCGAACTTTTCCGCTGGCTCGACCACCAAGCCCATGAACACGGACCGCAGCCGCTGGCGGCCCTGTCGGTGGGCCTGCAGGGGCAGCCGTTCGAACCGGCCGCCCGCCGGGTGATCGAACTGGACAAGCTGCAGCCTTCGGGCCGGGTCGTCGAGGACCCGGAATTCACGCCGGCCGACCTGCGCGCCGGCCTGCTGAAGCTGCAGCTCGACGTGCTGGACCAGGAGCTGCAGCGGGTCCGGTCACTGCCGCCGACCGACCCCGAGCGGGCGATCCGGGAGGAGCAGCTGATTCGCCGGCAGTTCGCGATCAAGCGGCAACAGACTCTTGAAAAAGCCGGTTGAAGATATAATGTAAGGTTTGCTAGCGGCAAGAGCGACAGCAGCACCTCCGGACCCAGGCCAACAGCGGGAATGAACTCCCCGACCGGCCCACTTCCCCGCAAGGACTGCACACCAAATGTTCGCCCACCCATCTTGCCCGGGCAGACAGCCTGACGCGCGGGGTCGCCCGCGCGCCGGTGCTCGCTCCACCCGCGCCGGGTCGTTGTGGCGCCTGATGTGTTCCTGAAAAGAGTCTCGAGGTATCCATTCATGCCCGCTCCCAAGTCCGGAAAGCTGACCAAGCCCGCCGCGAAACCCGACGGCCAAAAATCGATCAAACGTCCCGCCCCCGCCAAACCCGAGCTGAAGGTCGTCAAGAGCGCCCCCAGGCCGGCCGGCGAGGCCCAGAAGTCCGCAACGAAAGTCAAGCCCGTGTCCGCCACCAAGTCACCTGCCAAGCCCGCCGAGAAAGCCGCCGCCAAGGACGAAGCCAAGAAGCCCGTGAAGGCCGCGGCCGCCGAGGAAGTGGTGAAGAAGAAGCCCGGGCGCCCGCCCAAGGCGCAGACCGCCGACGCCGGTGACGCGCCCAGGACCAGCGCCAAGCGCGGCCGCAAGCCCAAGGCCGCCACCGAAAGCAAGGCCGACGACCTGGACCTGTCCGACATCGAGGACGAACTCGACGTCGAGCCGGTGGCCGAGGCCACCGAGAAGGTCAAGCCGCTGCGCATGAAGATCAGCAAGGCCAAGGAACGGGCCTTGATGAAGGAATTCGGCCTCGACGAGGCGATCCTCACCGAAGAGGAAATGCTCAAGCGCCGCCAGCGCCTGAAGACGCTGATCAAGCTGGGCAAGACCCGGGGCTACCTGACGCACGCCGAGATCACCGACCACCTGCCCGAAAAGCTGGTGGACGCGGAGACGCTGGAAGTGGTCGTGTCCATGCTCAACGACATGGGCGTGGCCGTCTACGAGCAGACGCCGGATGCCGAAACCCTGCTGCTGACCAACACGGGCCCCACCGCCGCCACCGAGGAAGAAGCGGAAGAGGAAGCGGAAGCCGCCCTGTCCACGGTCGACAGCGAATTCGGCCGCACCACGGATCCGGTGCGCATGTACATGCGCGAGATGGGCACCGTCGAACTGCTGACGCGCGAAGGCGAGATCGAGATCGCCAAGCGCATCGAAGGCGGCCTGCAGGCGATGATGGAGGCGATTTCCGCCTCGCCCGCGACGATCGCCGAGATCCTGCGCCTGGCGAACGAGATCCGCGAGGGCAAGATCGTCATCTCCACCGTCGTCGACGGCTTCTCCAACCCGAACGAGGCCGACGACTACGTGGCCGAGGAAGACTTCGACGAGTTCGACGCCGATGACGACGACGACGGCAACGGCGGCTCGAAGGCGCTGACCAAGAAGCTCGAGGAGCTCAAGACCCAGGCCCTGGAGCGCTTCAGCCGCATCCAGGAGCTGTTCGAGAAGGTGCACAAGGTCTACGACAAGGAAGGCTACGGGACGCCGGCCTACGTCAAGGCCCAGCACCAGCTGTCCGAGGAGCTGATGACCATCCGCTTCACGGCCAAGACGATCGAGAAGCTGTGCGACATGGTCCGCGGCCAGGTCGACGACGTGCGCAAGAAGGAGCGCGAGCTGCGCCGCATCATCGTCGACAAGTGCGGCATGCCCCAGGACGTGTTCGTCAAGGACTTCCCGCCCAACCTGCTGAACCTGAAGTGGGTGGAAAAGCAGGCCGCCGCCGGCAAGCCCTGGTCCACCATCATGGCCCGCAACATCCCGCCGATCCAGGAACTGCAGCAGAAGCTGATGGACCTGCAGTCGCGCGTGGTGGTCCCGCTGGTGCAGCTGAAGGACATCAACAAGCGCATGAACGAGGGCGAGGCCAGTTCGCGCGAGGCGAAGAAGGAGATGATCGAGGCCAACCTGCGCCTGGTGATCTCGATCGCCAAGAAGTACACCAACCGCGGCCTGCAGTTCCTGGACCTGATCCAGGAAGGCAACATCGGCCTGATGAAGGCTGTGGACAAGTTCGAGTACCGCCGCGGCTACAAATTCTCGACCTACGCCACGTGGTGGATCCGCCAGGCGATCACGCGCTCGATCGCGGACCAGGCCCGCACGATCCGCATCCCGGTGCACATGATCGAGACCATCAACAAGATGAACCGCATCTCGCGCCAGCATCTGCAGGAGTTCGGCTTCGAGCCCGACGCCGGCATCCTGGCGGCCAAGATGGAGATCCCCGAGGACAAGATCCGCAAGATCATGAAGATCGCCAAGGAGCCGATCTCCATGGAGACGCCGATCGGCGACGACGACGACAGCCACCTGGGCGACTTCATCGAGGACCAGGCCAACACCGCGCCGATCGAGGCCGCGATGCAGGCCGGCCTGCGCGACGTGGTGAAGGACATCCTCGACTCGCTGACCCCGCGCGAAGCCAAGGTGCTGCGCATGCGCTTCGGCATCGAGATGAGCACCGACCACACGCTGGAGGAAGTCGGCAAGCAGTTCGACGTCACCCGCGAGCGGATCCGCCAGATCGAGGCGAAGGCTCTGCGCAAGCTGAAGCACCCGAGCCGGTCGGACAAGCTGCGGTCGTTCATCGACACGCTGTAACGCCGCCAGCTGTCACCCGAGTCAAGAAAAGACGCCCTTCGGGGCGTTTTTACTGCGGTAGCCGAGGCACCTCGCACCGCGCCAGGCGGTGCCCGGCATGGCCTCATGGTTCCGCGGTTCGCGCTCGCGCGCGAACTTCCCGCCGGCTGCGCGGCCTTTCGGCCCGGCGCACAACTCACTTCGCGCTCGCAAGCGAGCGCTCCGTTCGAACAAGTGCGCCGAGCATGAGACGAGGGCCGAAAGACCACTCGCCGCCGGCGCTGCACAAATCGGCCACGCCGGGCACCGCCTGCCGCGGCGAAGTGATGCCGCGCCTCTCCGCGCGCTCACGTCTCCGTCGAAGCCGCGTGCGAGTGGTTCGCGGCGCGCCTTGTGTAGCGCCGACGGGGAGCAGTCTTGCGGCCCTTGTCTCATGCTCGCGGCGCTTGTCCGAGCGGAGCGCGTATTCCGCGCGCAGCGAGTTGCGCCGCGGGCCGCAAGACTGCGTACGGCCGGCGGGTCTCCCGTGCGGCCAGCGCGGGACGCCACACCAGGACGACGCGGACCGCTCGCACGCGGCTCGCGCTGTCGGTGGCGCTGTCGGTGGCGATGGCGATGGCGATGGCGATGGCAATGGCAAGCCTACTGCCCAACGAACTTCGGCTTGCGCTTCTCCATGAACGCCTGCCGGCCTTCGACGTAGTCGGCGCTGTTGAAGCAGCGGTCGACGACGTCCTGGCACAGCTGCATGTCACGCTGCGACTCGTCCTTGAGCGCCTGCGCCACCAGCGTCTTGATCGACGCCACCGTCAGCGGCGCGTTGGCCGCGATCGAGGCCGCATAATCCCGCACGTACGATTCGAGCCATTCGACGGGCACCAGGCGGTTCACCAGGCCCATGGCCAGCGCTTCCTGCCCGGTGAACTGGCGCGCCGTGTAGAAGATCTCGCGGGCGAAGGACGGTCCGACGACGTCCACCAGTTTGCGCACGCCCTCGAATTCATACCCCAGGCCGAGCCTGGCCGCCGGCACCGCGAAGGTCGAGCCCTCCGCGGCAATGCGCATGTCGCACGCCAGCGCCGTGGACACGCCGCCGCCCACGCAGTAGCCGCGGATCATCGCGATCGTCGGCTTGCCGACGTCCTTGAGCGCGCGCGAGGCGCGCTGCGCCGTGTCGTTGTACAGCCTGGTGGTCTCGGGCGAGGAGCGCTTCTCCTCGAACTCGGAGATGTCCGCCCCCGACACGAACGCCTTCTCGCCCGCGCCCTTGACGACGATGACCCGGATGTCGCCGTCCTGCGCGTAGTCCTGGACGATCTCCAACAGCGCCTCCCACATCGCCAGCGAGACCGCGTTGTGCCGCGCCGGGTTGTTGAAGGTGATCCAGCCGATCGCGCCGTCCTTCTCGGCGATCATCCTGTCGGTCAGCAATTTCATTCCTGCTCCGTGGCCGCCGGCGCCGGGGCACGCGAACTGTCGTACACCGCCCCCGATTCGAACAGCTCGCGCACGTCGCCGTCGCCATACCCGATTTCGCGCAACACCTCCTCGGTGTGCTGGCCAAGCCAGGGCGCCGGCTGGCGGATCTGCGTCAGCGCGCCGGTGGACTTGATCGGCAGGCCGAGCGTCTTCATCGGGCCGATCTTGGGATGGTCGATGTCGACCACCATGTTGCGCGCCTTGATGTGCGGATCCTTCATGATCTGGTCGTAGCCGTAGACCGGCCCGCCCGGCACGCCGGCGCCGTCCATCTTCTCCACCCAATGCGCGGTGGGCTGCGTGCCCAGCACCTTCTCGATCTCGGCCTCCAGGGCATCGGCGTTCTTCACGCGGATGTTGGGGCCGTTGAAACGCGGATCTTCGATCCATTCAGGCTTGTCGCAGACCTGCAGCGCAAAGGCCCGCCACAGCTTCTCGCTGCCCGCGCCCACGGTGACGTAACCGTCCTGCGAGCGGTACGCCTGGTACGGCGCGGAGCGGCGATGGCGCGTGCCGGTGGCCGTCGGCAGCTCGCCGCCGCCGAAGAAGGCGCCGAATTCCCAGATGCTCCAGGCCAGGCCGGCCTCCAGCAGCGAGGTCTCCAGGTACTGGCCGCTGCCGTGGCGCAGCCGCCCGATGTACGCGCCGAGGATGCCGTACAGCGCCGTGACGCCGCTGGCGATGTCGTTCATCGCGATGCCGACCTTGGCCGGCCGGCCGCCCGGGTAGCCGGTCATCATCATGATCCCGGACATGCCTTGCGCGATGATGTCGAAGCCGCCCTTCCTGCCGTAGGGGCCGGTCTGCCCGAACCCCGACATCGACGCGTAGATCAGGCCCGGGTTGTGCTGCTTCAGGCTCTCGTAGTCCAGCCCGAGCTTGCGCACCACGCCGGGCCGGAAGTTCTCCATCATGATGTCGGCCTTGCCGGCCAGTTGCACCACGAGCGCCTTGCCGCGCGGATGCTTCAGGTCGACGGCGATGCTCTTCTTGTTGCGGTTCAGGACGGCGAAGCAGTAGGACTCGCCGTTGACCTGCGGCTCGAACCGGCGCGACGTGTCGCCTTCGAAGCTTTCGACCTTGATGACCTCGGCCCCCATGTCCCCCAGCACCATGCTGCAGTAGGGACCGGCCATGACGTTGGTGAGGTCGAGGACCCTCACGCCTTCAAGAGGAAGTGGCATATGTGCTTTGCTCAACTGACGAGGGTGATCTGCGAGGTGTCGATTTCAGCATAGACCTTCTGGCCCACGTCGAAGACCTCGTTCGGGCGCGCCGTCACGCGGATCGGCTCCACGCCGGGCGGCACGGTGATGTGGTAATCCCACGACTCGCCGAGGTAGGCTCGCCGCTGGATGCTGCCTTCGACGCACGCATACTGCGGCGACGCGGCCGGCTTGTCGCGCCGCAGGTGGATGCTCTGCGGCCGGATCGATACCTGCACCTCCGAGGGCAGGCTCGATCCCCGCGCGAGCTCGCGCGCCGGGATCCGGAAGCCGCCGAAATCGACGTCGTCGGGCCCGCTGCGCCCCGTGAGGAAGTTGGTGCGGCCTATGAAGCCGGCGACGAACTTCGTCTTCGGACGCCGATACAGCTCGAACGGCGCATCGATCTGCTCGATCTTGCCCTTGTTCATCACGGCGATGCGGTCCGAGGTGACCATCGCCTCGGCCTGATCGTGGGTGACGTAGACCATGGTCATCTTGAACTCGTCGTGCAGCCGCCGGATCTCGAAGCGCATCTCCTCGCGCAGGTTCGCGTCGAGGTTCGACAGCGGCTCGTCCAGCAACAGGATGGCCGGCTTGACCACCATGGAGCGCGCGAGTGCGACCCGCTGCTGCTGGCCGCCGCTCAACTCCGCGGGATAGCGATCGCGCAACGGCCCGAGCTGCACGACGTCCAGCATCTGGCTCACCCGGCGCTTCATTTCGTCCGGGGAGATCTTGCGCAGCTTCAGGCCGTAGCCGACGTTTTCCTCCACCGTCATGTTGGGCCAGATCGCGTAGCTCTGGAAGATCATCGACATCTGCCGCTTCTCCGGCGGCAGGCTCGATTGCGGCGACGAGATCACCTGCCCGTCCAGCTCGATCGTGCCTTCGGTCGGCGTCATGAAGCCGGCGATCATGCGCAGCGTCGTCGTCTTGCCGCAGCCCGACGAGCCGAGCAGCGATACCAGTTCCCCTTCGTGCAAGGTGAGATTCAGGTTGTCGACGGCGGTGTAGCTGCCGAACGACTTGGTGATGTTTCTGAGCACCAGCTTGCTCATGCGACTGTCCTCCTCAGCATGAAGTCTCGACCCATGAGCCGGAACCCGAGCAGGATCAGGGCGACGGTGATCACGACCAGCAGCAGGCCGATCGCCGCCAGCGATTCGAAGTTGCCTTCGTCGCTCTTGTCGAACAGCAGCACCGACAGCACCTGGGTGTTGATCGAATACAGGAATATCGCTGTGCTCAGCTCGCGGGTGGCCGGGATGAACACCAGGATGAAGGCGCCGGCCAGGCTTCGTTTGAGCAGCGGCGCGACGACGTCGAAGATGGCGCGCCAGCGCGAGCCGCCGAGGATGCGGACCGCATCCTCCAGTTCCGGGTTGATGCTGCGGATCGCGGAGCTCGCGTTGACGAAGGCGATGGGCAGAAAGCGCGTGGTGAATGCCAGGATCAGGATCCAGGCCGTGCCGTACAGCAGCAGCGGCGGATTCGTGTAGGCGGCATAGAAGCCGATCGCCAGGACGATCCCGGGCACCACGAACGGCGCCATCGTCAGGAAGCCCAGCACCGAGCCGACGTGCCGGTTCACCAGGTTGCGGTTCACGATGTAGGCGATGCACAGTGCCAGTGCGATCGCGATCAGGGACGCGGTTCCCGCATACAGGAACGTGTGCCACGTCGCCACGCGCGTCAGGTCGTTGTCGACCACGGTGCGGTAGATGTTGTCGAACGTCAGGTTGTCCAGCGAGAAGCCCCGGCCCCACGCCTTGGCGAACGCGGCCTGGCAGATCACCACCAGCGGCATGAAGAACGACAGCGTGACCACGAACAGGCAGTAGGCCAGCACCAGCCACTTCCAGGGGCCGAGCGGCATCGGCCGGCGCTCGCCGCCCTTGCCGGTGAGCGCCACGTATCCCTTGCGGCTGGTGATGCGGCGCTGCACCCAGAACAGCACGATCGTGATGATCAGCAGCGGCATCGCATACGCCGCGGCGACGCCGACCTTCGGCGGGAACTCGAAGAACTGCCACAGCTGCGTCGTGACGACATGGAAGCGCCCCGGCAGCGCCAGCAAGGCGGGCGAGCCGAACAGGGCAATCGCCTCCAGGAACACCAGGATGAACGCGCCCAGGATGGCGGGCATCACCAGCGGCATGGTGATCGTCAGCGTCGTGCGCATGTTGCTCGCGCCGAGGATGTTCGCCGCGTCCTCCATCTCCGACGAGATGAGGTCCAGCGCCGACTTCGTGAGCACGAAGACGTACGGGAAGCTGTAGCACGCAACGACCAGGATCAGCCCCGGCATCGAGTAGATGTTGAATGGGCCGCCATCGCTGCCGAACAGCGCGACGGCCGCCCGGTTCAACCAGCCCGCGTTGGGCCCGGCGAGCAGGATCCAGCCCACCGCGCCGAGGTAGGGCGGGATGATGAACGTGCCCAGGATCGAGATCCAGATGAGCGGCTTCCATGGCATGTCCGTGCGCGAAAGCGCCCAGGCCATCGGCAGGCCGAACAACAGGCACATCACGCCGGCGCCGAGCCCGAGCACCAGCGAGTTGCCGAGCGCCTCCAGGTGGCGCACCCGGCCGTACGCCGACGCATAGTTGGCCAGGGTGAATGCGCCGGTCGCGTCCTGGAAGCTGACGATGAAGAGCCGCAGCAGCGGGTTGATCACCAGGAACGCCAGCACGACGATCGCCAGCATCCATGCCCAGGCCGACTTGTCCAGGTGCTTCCAGCGCTGGTCCAGGCCGGACAGCGCCCCTGCCTTGGGCAGGGCCCATTTCGCGTAAGCCATGAAGCGCGTCGCGCCCCGGTCAGACGCCGAACGTGTCGCGGAACTTCTCCTTCACCTCGGGAATGCCCTTGGTGATCTCCTCTTCGGTCGGCCGGGTCACCTTGATCTGCTCCAGCGGCTTGGCACCGGGGGCGGGTGCGACACCTTTCACCACGGCCAGCGAATGGGCCTTGGTCTGGATCTCACCGGCTTCCTTGCTCAGCAGGTATTCGATGTACAGCTTGCCGGCGTTCGGCGACGGCGCGTTCTTCGGGATGCCGCTGGGCGAGACCATCAGCAGCGCGCCGTCTGTCGGGTAGACGACGGCCAGCGGGTTGCCCTTGTCCTTGCTCAGCAGCGTCGTGGCCTCCGGACCCGCGGCGACCCAGCGTTCCTTGGAGTTGAGCATCGTCACGGTGTCGTTGACCGAGCGGCCGATCTGCGGCTGGTTCTTCTCCAGCTTGGTGAAGTAGTCCCAGCCATAGAGCTTCTGCATCAGCACGACCCAGGTGCCGACGTAGCCGCTGAACGCGGGATGGCCGATCGACACCTTGCCCTTCCACTTGGGGTCCAGCAGGTCGGTCCAGTTCTTCGGCGCGTCCTTCTCGGACACCAGGCTCGTGTTGTAGGTGACCAGCATCAGCGCCGCGGCGGTGACGTGATAGAGCCCGTCCTTGTCGTTGTACGGCTTGAGCGAGTCCACCATGCCGGCCAGGTTGTGGGGCCGGTACTCGATCAGCAGGCCGCGCTTCTTCAGCTCCGGATAGTGGCTGACATCGGTGCTGCTGAAGACGGACGCGACCGGCGCGTTGGCCTGCACGTCCTGCTGGAAGCGCTGGAACGCCACCTGCGCCGTCGTGCGGACGAAGTTGCATTTCAGGCCCGGATACTTCTTCTCGAAGCCGTTGCACAGGTTCTGCGCTTCCTCGGTGTTGTAGTGCGCCGTGTAGACGGTGATCGGCTTTTCCTTCCTGGCCGCCTCGTACAGCTCCTTTTCCCATGGCGCCATCTGGGCCGATGCCGGGGCCGCAGCCAGGGCCACGACGGCGGCCACGGCGAGCAAGAGCCTGTTTGCCGAACGACGATGCATGATTTGTCTCCTGGGGTGAACCAACGCTTGTAATGCGCCGGCCGGAACTGGCCCGGCGCCGCAGTGGGCGCGGGCGCACCCCTGCAATTGAGTCGGTCACTCTAGGAGGATTGGCGCAAAATCAAATAGGCAGTTTCCTGGAGGCGGCGCGCAATCGAAAGTAAGCCCTGCCCGGCCATAGGCAGGCAAAAGCTCCTTCGACGGCGGTCACCGGCCGCGGAACACCGGCTTGCGCTTTTCGCCGAAGGCGCGCACCCCTTCGCGGTAATCCTCGCTCGCATTGCAGGCGTCCACGGCCGCGAGCGCGCGACCGGCATCGCTCTCGGTGCCGAGGAACGCGTTCACCGTGAGCTTCACCGCCTTGAGCGTCAGCGGGGCGTTCTCCGCGATCGCTCCGGCCAGGTGAAGCACGGCGTCGTCGAGATCGTCGGCGGCGACCGCCTGGCTCACGAACCCCATGCGCAGCGCATCGTCGGCGCCGAACACCCGGGCCGAGAAGAAAATGTCATAGGTGTTTTGCACGCCGATGAGGGAGACGAAGCGGTCGACGCCTTCCGGCTTGTAGCCCAGGCCCAGCCGCCCCGCCGGCATCCGGAAGCGCGCGTCCAGGGAACAGAGCCGGATGTCGCAGGCCGCCGCCAGGCCCAGTCCGCCGCCCATGCAGATGCCGCGGATCTTGGCGATCACCGGCTTGCTCGCGCGCACCGGCGCCAGGTAGGCGGCGTCCACGATGTCGCCGTACTGCTCCTGCGCCCGACGGTCGCCGCGCTTGGACTCGAACTGCGAAATGTCCGCGCCCGAAACGAAGGCCTGCTCGCCGTCGCCCGTGAGCACGATGGCGACGACCGACGGGTCGGCGTCGAGCTCCTGGATGCGCGCGGGCAGCGCCCGCCACATGTCCGTGGTCATCGCGTTGTGTTTCTCCATGTTGGAGATGACGACGGTGCCGATGGCGCCGTCGCGTCGGATCATGATGTCAGCCACTCGCTGTCTCCTTTCGGGATCCACATTGAACCAGAATGCGCGTGCCGCCTGCGCGACTTGCGCCGGCGCGCCGGCGGCTTACGATCCGGGCCGGGCGCCCCGAAAGGCGCCCGCCACTTCGAGGAGCAAGCCATGCAAGCCGCCGTCCTGCAGGAATTCGGTCCATCGCTCAGCATCGAGGAAGTCGCCAGGCCGCAACCCGGCGCCGACGACGTGCTGGTCCAGGTCGAAGCCTGCGGCGTCTGCCACTCCGACCTGCACGTGGCGGAGGGCGACCAGCCGCCGCTGAAAGCGGTCACCAAGCCGCACCTGATTCCCGGTCACGAGGTCGTCGGCCGCGTCGTGGAGAAGGGGGCGAACGTCGGCCACCTCGCGGTCGGCGACCGCGTGGGCGTCGCGTGGCTGCACGCTTCGTGCGGCGAATGCGCTCCCTGCCGGGAGGGGCGCGAGAACCTCTGCCGCAAGGCGCTGATCACGGGCGTCATGGTCGACGGCGGCTATGCGGAATACATGGTCGCGCGCGCCAGCCATGCCCTGCGGGTGCCGGACAGCCTGACGCCGGAAGAGGCGGCTCCCCTCTTTTGCGCCGGCCTCACGGTCTACCGGGCGCTCAGGAACGCCGAGGTGGCACGCGGCCAGAGGGTCGCAATCTTCGGCGTCGGCGGCCTCGGCCACCTGGCGGTGCAGATCGCCAAGGCCTGGGGCGCCGAGGTGGTCGCGCTGGACCTCGATGCCGAAAAACTGGAACTCGCGCGCCGGTTCGGCGCCGACCAGACCCTGAACGCCGGCAATGGCGACGACATCAAGGCATTGCGCAAGCAGGGCGGCGTGCACGTCGCCGTGGTCACGTCCGCGGCGAAGGCCGCCTACGACACGGCGTTCAAGTGCTTGCGCCCCGCCGGCATTCTGTCGGTGGTGGGGCTGCCGGCCGAGCCGCTGACCTTCCCGGCGCTGTCGCTGGTCGGCCTCGAGGCCAAGGTGGTCGGATCGTCGGTGGGCACCCGCGACGACATGCGCGCCGTGCTCGACCTCGCGGCGAATGGCAGTTTGCGGTGTCTGACGGAAACGCAGCCGCTGTCCGAGGTCAACGCCGTGTTCGACCGCATGCGCCGCGGCCAGATCAACGGGCGGGTGGTGCTGCGCTGCTGCGGGAACCACTGAGCTCCCCCGCGCCGCAAAAGCCGGGCGCCGGAATCAGAACACCTCCGCATCCACCTCGCGGTTCGACTGCTCGCCGTAGCGGTTGCCGCTGACGGTGTTCTGGTTGATCAGCGCTTCCAGGCGCTGCACCAGGCCGGCCGGCAGCCGCACGCCGGCGGCCGCGAGGTCCTCGTGCAGATGGTCCACCCGCGTCGTGCCCGGAATCGGGATGATGTGCCGCGTCTTGTGCAACAGCCAGGCCAGCGCCAGTTGCGCCGGCGTCGAGCGCGGCCAGCAGGACGCGCTCGGCCTGCGGCGCCGGCGGCGGCGCGCCGTACGCATGGCTCAGGCTCATGCAACCCAGGCCGATGCAGCCCACCTGGAACGGACCGATCCGTCGCTGCGGCATTCGCTTCAGTCCTGCAATTGCTGCTCGAGCCGGTGCAGCACCTCGTAGCACGGCAGCACCTTGGCGGCACTGGCGTTGGGCTCGCGCCGCTCGCGGATGGCCGCGAAGAACTCCCGGTCCTGCAATTCGATGCCGTTCATCGAGACGTCGACCTTCGAGACATCGATCTTCTCCTCGTTGCCGTTGTACAGGTCGTCGTAGCGGGCGACGTAGGTGGCCGTGTCGCCGATGTAGCGGAAGAACGTGCCGAGCGGCCCGTCGTTGTTGAACGACAGCGACAGCGTGCAGATCGCGCCGCTCGCGGCCTTGAGCTGGATGCTCATGTCCATGGCAATGCCCAGCGTGGGATGGATCGGCCCCTGGATGGCGTTCGCCTTGACGATCGGACTGCCGCACTGGTACGCGAACAGGTCCACCGTGTGCGCGGCGTGGTGCCACAGCAGGTGGTCGGTCCAGCTGCGCGGCTGGCCCAGCGCGTTCATGTTGCTGCGCCGGAAGAAATAGGTCTGCACGTCCATCTGCTGGATGCGGAACTCGCCGGCCTTGATCTTCCCGTGCACGTACTGGTGGCTGGGATTGAAGCGGCGCGTGTGGCCGCACATCGCCACCAGCCCGGTGCGCTGCTGCGTGGCGACCACGGCCTGCGCATCGCCGAGGCTGTCGGCCAGCGGAATCTCGACCTGCACATGCTTGCCCGCCTGCAGGCACTGCATCGCCTGCGCGGCGTGCATCTGCGTGGGCGTGCACAGGATCACCGCGTCGACCTCCGGCAGCGCCAGGCTGTCGGCGAGGTCGGTGGCGACATGGCCGATGCCGTACTTGCCGGCAACTTCCCTGGTCTTGTCGAGCTCGCGGCCGACCAGCGAGACCACTTCCACGTCCTCGATCAGCCTGATGCCGTCGAGATGCTTGATGCCGAAGGCGCCGGCGCCTGCCAGCGCGACCCTGATCGTCTGCGTCATGCTCGGGATTCCTCCAGGATCAGGTGCCCCACGGCGGTGTTCGAGGCGGGCACATGGTAGAAGCGATGCCGCACCGTCGGCGGCGGCCCGGCGGCCGGGCCGCCATCGGCGCCGCGCGAGCAATCGGACATCGCGCCGCGCGCGATGAGCCACATCACGAGCTCGATCCCCTCGCTGCCGGCTTCGCGCACGTAGTCGACGTGGGGCATGGCGGCCAGCCCTTCCGGGTCCGCGATCATGCGGTCGAGGAAGGCGTTGTCGAACTCCCGGTTGATCAGCCCGGCGCGCGGGCCCTGCAACTGGTGGCTCATGCCGCCGGTGCCCCAGACCTGCACGTTCAGGTCCTGGTCGTAGGCCTCCACGGCCTTGCGGATCGCCTTGCCGAGGTTGAGGCACCGCCGGCCGGACGGCACCGGGTACTGCACGACGTTGACGGCGAACGGGATCACGGGGCATGGCCACGCCTGGGGCTGGCCGCACATCAGCGACAGCGGCACCGTCAGGCCGTGGTCCACATCCATCCGGTTGACGATGGTGAGGTCGAAGTCCTGCTGGATCACCGACTGCGCGATGTGCGCCGCCAGCTCGGGATGCCCGACGACCGTGGGCACCGGCCGCGGCCCCCAGCCCTCGTCGGCGGGATCGAACTGCGCCGCGCAGCCGATCGCGAACGTCGGAATCATCTCCAGGCTGAACGCGGTCGCGTGGTCGTTGTAGACCAGAAAGATCACGTCCGGCCGCTGCTCGCGCATCCAGCGCTTGGAGAACTCGTAGCCGGCGAAGACCTTCTGCCAGTACGGCTCTCCGGCCTTGCCGGCATCCAGCGCCGCGCCGATCGCCGGCACGTGCGAGGTGTACACGCTGGCGGTGATGCGGGCCATGTCGGTTTCCCTCAGTCGTTCTTCTCGCCGACGTAGCGGTTGCCCTCGATCGGTCGGCCGCCAGCCAGCATCATGTCGCGGTATTCCTCCTCGCTCATGCCGGTCATGCTGCCGGCCATCTGCTGGAAGCTCTTGCCGTCGGTGGCGCCGATCTTGGCCAGGAAATAGATGTTGCCGCCCAGCTGGATGCAGCGGTTGAGGTCGCGCGCCAGCACGGCCCGCTTCTGCTCCTCGGTCATCGGCCATTCGTCCAGGTAGGCGCGTTCGTCCGCCTTGAAGCGCGCCCGGTTGCCCGCCTTCATCAGCGACATGCAGAACTGGTTCAGGTGATAGCCCTTGCGCGACTGGTCGGCGTCGAAGATCGTCGTGCCCGGCACGTCCAGGTATGGCTTGTCCAGGGGCATGTCAGCCTCCGCCGAGCCGCCTCAAGGAGGCTGAAGCCCCCTGGGGGGGCAGCGAACGCGAGTGAGCGTGGGGGCACATATGACCTCCGCCGAGCCGCCTCAAGGAGGCTGAAGCCCCCTGGGGGGGCAGCGAACGCGAGTGAGCGTGGGGGCTCATTGTTACCTCCCTTCTTCCGGCCAGTACAGGCGCATCGGATTGTCCACCAGCAGCTTCCACTGCAGTTCGGGCGAAACCGCGATCTGCGCAATGAAATCCACGAGCAGGCCATCGTCGGGCATGTGGTTCTTCAGGTTCGGGTGCGGCCAGTCGGTGCCCCACAGCACGCGGTCCGGAAACGTCTCCACGATGCGGCGTGCGAACGGCACGACATCCCGGTACGCCTGGCGCTCGCCGTGCAGGGCCGGCGGACCGCTCACCGAGAGGCGTTCGGGGCAGCTCACCTTGCTCCAGACATTCGGATGGTCGCGCATGAACTTCACGAACAGCTCGAACTCCTCGCCGTCCACCGGCCTGGTCACGTCGGGCCGGCCCATGTGGTCGACGACCACCGTGGTCGGCAATGCCGTGAAGAAGTCCCACAGCTCGGGCAGGTCCACCGCCTCGAAATAGATCACCACATGCCAGCCCAGCGGGGCGATGCGGGCGGCGATCTCCATCAGTTCGTCCCTCGGCGTGAAGTCCACCAGCCGCTTGACGAAGTTGAAACGCACGGCGCGCACGCCCGCTTCGTGCATGTCGCGCAGTTCGCGGTCGGTCACGCTGCGCCTGACGGTCACGACGCCGCGGGCCCTGCCGCCGGAATGACGCAGCGCGTCGATCAGCGCGCTGTTGTCGGCCCCGTGGCAGGTGGCCTGCACGATGACGTTGCGCGCGAAGCCCAGGTGGTCGCGCAGCGCGAACAGCTGCTCCCGGCTCGCGTCGCACGGCGTGTACTTGCGCTCCGGGGCGAACGGGAACTGGTCGCCGGGCCCGAACACGTGGCAGTGCGCATCGACGCTGCCGGGCGGCACCTGGAACCGCGGCTTGGCGGGGCCGACGTACCAGTCCAGCCAGCCGGGGGTCTTCTCGAATTTCATGCCGGTGTCCGGGGCGGTTCAGGCGGCCGAGCCACCCACCAGCCCGAGGCGTGCCTTGAGGTACGCATCCAGGCGCGGGAACACGCGGCGCGCGTTCAGCTCGTAGATCTGTTCGCGGTCCTCCTCGGACAGGAGCGCCGAGGCTTCGATGTAGCGCCTGGTGTCGTCGTAATAGTGGCCGGTCTCGGGATCGATGCCGCGCACGGCGCCGATCATCTCGGAGGCGAACAGCACGTTCTTCACGGGGATCACCTTGTTCAGCAGGTCGATGCCGGGCTGGTGGTACACGCAGGTGTCGAAGAAGATGTTGTTCAGCAGATGCTCCGACAGCAGCGGCTTCTTCATCTCCTGCGCCAGGCCGCGGAAGCGCCCCCAGTGGTAGGGCACCGCCCCGCCCCCGTGCGGGATCAGGAAGCGCAGCGTCGGGAAGTCCCTGAACAGGTCCGACGTGAGGCACTGCATGAAGGCCGTAGTGTCCGCGTTGAGGTAGTGCGCGCCCGTCGTATGGAAGCAAGGGTTGCAACTGGTGCTGACGTGGATCATCGCCGGGATGTCGTACTCGACCATCTTCTCGTAGATGGGGTACCAGTGGCGATCGGACAGTGGCGGCGAATTCCAGTGGCCGCCCGAAGGATCGGGGTTGAGGTTGATCCCCACGCATCCGTACTCCCTGACGCACTTCTCCAGCTCGGGGATGCAGGTCGCGGGGTCGACGCCCGGTGACTGCGGCAGCATCGCCACCGGCACGAAGTTGTCGGGGAACAGCCGGCTGACGCGGTGGCACAGCTCGTTGCAGATCGCGGCCCACGTCGAGGACACGTCGAAGTCGCCGATGTGGTGCGCCATGAAGCTGGCGCGCGGCGAGAACAGGGTGACGTCGCTGCCGCGCTCCTTCATCAGGCGCAGCTGGTTGGCCTCGATGGACTGGCGCAGGTCGTCGTCGCTGATCCTGAGGTCGGCGGCGCGCGGCATCGCGGCGGGATCCTTGATCCCCGCGATCTGCCGGTTGCGCCAGTCCTCCAGCGCCTTCGGTGCGGTGGTGTAGTGGCCGTGGCAGTCGATGATGAGCATCGGGTTCCTTTCAGGCGGGCTCCATGCCCTGGCGGCGCTTGGCGGCGTCGGCGTCGGGCGACGCCAGGAAGGCCAGCAGGCGACTTGCCGCCCCGGCCTGGGACGAGCCGGCGCAGACCGCGCCGGAGAAGGTGGTGATGATCGCCACCGCCGGCGGCAGCATACCGGCAATCGTGACGCCTTTCACATGGATCAGTTCGCTCAGTTGCTGGAACCCGAGCGCCACCTTGCCTTCGGCCAGCAGCGCGCCGACCGGCACGCCGGGTGGCGCCTGGACCAGGCGCGGCCGCAGTTCATCAGCCAGGCCCCAGCGCTCGAAGCGGCGCAGCAGCGCCGCGCCGCTCGGCCCCGTGGAATACCCGATCGTCGCGGCCGCCTGCACCGCGCGCCGCAGTGCCTCCTCGCTGCCGAGATCCGGCGGCGTGACACCCGCGGGAACCGCCACCGCGACGGGTGACTGCGCGAGGTCCAGCTTGCTTCCCGCGACCGCCGTGCCGCCGGCCGCCAACTTGTCGATGGCGTCGGACGCGAGCACGACGATGTCGAATGCTTCGCCGCCCTGCACGCGCCTTGCCGCTTCGACGCCAGCGACGGATTCGATGTGCACGGCGATGCCGGTCCGCTGCCGGTAGGCGACGGCGAGCTCCGCGAGCAGCTCGCGGGTGGCCATGGAGGAAATGCCGCGGATCGCGGGGCTCACCGGTGCACTCCGGCCACCTCGCGCAGGGGACGTGGCGAACGGCAACGGACAGGCACGACCATGCCGCGGATTGTGGGCCCCTCGTCGCCAGCACAAAAGGCGCCTCCGCCACTAACAGCTATGCCTGACCGGCATAATCGGGCGCAAGCTATTCGCAATCCATGGACCTCAAGCAGCTGGAGTATTTCGTCCGCGTCGCCGAGCTCGGCAGCTTCACCAAGGCCGCGGTGGCGCTCGACGTCGCGCAACCCGCCCTGAGCCGCCAGGTGCGCCAGCTCGAGGTCGAGCTGCGGCAGAACCTGCTGACACGCAACGGGCGCGGCGCCGTCCCGACCGAAGCCGGAAAGCTCTTGCTGGAACATGGACGCGGCATCCTGCACCAGGTTGAGCGCGCGCGCGAGGAGCTGGGACGGGTGCGCGGGCAGCTGGCGGGCCGCGTCGCGGTCGGCTTGCCGCCCAGCGTGGCCAAGGTGCTGGCCCTGCCGCTGATCCGCGAGTTCCGCCAGCGCATGCCGCAGGCGACCATCTCCATCACCGAGAGCCTCTCGGTGGGCATGCAGGAATCGCTGGGCAGCGGACGGCTGGACATCGCGCTGCTCTACAACGCCGCGCCATCGGGCGACATCGAGCTCACGCCGCTGCTGGAGGAACCGCTCTTTCTCGTCCAGCGCGCCGCGGGCAAGGCGCCGGCGGCGCGGCGGCGCGCCATTCCCCTGCGCGAGGTGGCCAGGATTCCGCTCGTGATCCCGAGCCGGCCCAACGCGATCCGCATGCTGGTCGAGGCCGAACTGGCCAATCTGGGCTGCCGGCCGCAGGTGGCGCTGGAAGTCGACGGCGTGTGGGCGATCCTCGACATGGTGGCCGACGGCGCGGGCGCCGCGGTCCTGTCGCGCCATGCGGTCGCCACCTGGTCTCGCCCGCAGGCCCTGGCCATGCGGCCGATCGGCGGACCCGCGCTGCGCAGCAAGCTGGCGATCGGCATGAGCTCGCAGCGGCCGGCGACGCTGACGCAGCAGGCCATGCTGAAATTGATCCAGGAGCTGGCGCCGCCGCTGATGGCGGCCTGACACCGGCGCCGGCACTCAGCGCCGGCGCGCCGCCAGCAGCAGGTCGGCGTACGCCTGCCAGGGCGCGTCCCTGGGCAGTCCCTCGAACAGGTGCGCGGCGGCCAGGTCGGCCACCTGCTGCTGCTTGTCCGCCGTCGCCGCAGCCATGACGGGCGCGAAGCCGGCTTCGCGCACGGTGTTGGCGGCTTCGCGCATCTCCTCGGCCCGGCGCCTGCCGTGCTGCACGACGCGGCTGAAGAAATACGCACCCTGGCGCTGCCAGTCGATCGAGGGGAAGGTTTCGGCCAGCGTGGGCAGCACATGGTCCTCGACACCGTAGGCGCGGGCCGTGGCGTAGCTTTCGATCACCAGGGCTTCCAGCCCCTTGATCATCACGCTGCGGCACATCTTGATCGCCGATGCCACCCCGAGCTGCTCGGACACCGGCGTCGCGTCCATCCCCCAGTGCCGCAGCGACGCGGCCAGCTGGCCCGCGCCGGCGCCGCCGAGCAGCATCGGCACCTTGATGCCGTACGGCGGCACCGAGGTCATGACGCCGGCCTCGACATAGTGGCCGCCCGCGCCATCGATCGCCGCCGCCGCCCGCTGCTTGGTCCCGGGCGACGCCGAGTTGAGGTCCAGAAACACCGTCCCCGGCCGCAGGAACGGCGCCGCCTCCTGCGCCACCGCCAGGGTATTGGACGCCGTGACGGCGGAGATGAGGAGACCGGAGGCGGCGCACAGCGCCTGCAGCGAGCCTTCGGCCCGGATGCCGGCCCGCGCGGCATGCCCTGTTTCGGCCGGCCGCGTGGCGGCCTGCGCGAACTTGAGGTCCCAGGCGCCGACGGCCTCCACCCCGGCCTGCGCCTTCAGGCCGGCGCCGAAGATCTTGCCGACCTCGCCGTAGCCGACCAGGCCGATGCTGCGGATGTCCATTCGATGCTCCCTTGTCACTGGCGCGGGGTTGCGGCGCGGCCGATGTTCTAACATACCGGCTTCACCCGCCGCAGGAGGCATGCCAGCGCGACCGAGACCGCGCGAGAAGTGTGGGGAGACACCAGCCCGCGCGAGCGGCCCGCAATCCGTCCTTTATTCCATGGCTTCCATCACCCGACGCCGAGCGCTCGGCACCGCCGGCGCATTCACCCTGCTTGCCACCGCGGGCGCCCCGGCCCTGGCCGCCCCGAAGTTCCAGATGCAATCCTGGCCGCTCAGGACGCCGGCGCGCACCGGCATCCACGACGTGGCGCCAGCGCCCGACGGCGGCGTCTGGTTCACCGCGCAGGCCAGCGGGCACCTCGGCTGGTTCGATCCGAAGACCGGCCGCACCGAACTGATCCCGCTGGCGCAGCGGTCGTCGCCGCACGGCGTGATCCAGGGCCCGGACAAGGCCGCGTGGATCACCGACGGCGCGCAGAATGCGATCGTGCGGGTGGGCTGGCCCGATCGCAAGGTGCTCGCGTTTCCGCTGCCCGCCGGCCTGCCCCACGTCAACCTGAACACCGCCGCCTTCGACAAGGACGGCGACCTGTGGTTCACCGGCCAGCTCGGCTACGTCGGCAAGCTCGCCGTGAAGACCGGCCAGGCGCGCGCCGGCGTCGTGCCGCGCGGCCGCGGCCCGTACGGCATCTGCGCTACGCCGGCCGGCGAAGTCTGGTGGTGTTCGCTGGCCGGCTCCTACATCGCGCGCATCGACCGGCGCACCGGCGAGTCCGTCATCGTCGAGCCGCCGTCGCCCGGCCAGGGCGCGCGCCGCATCTGGAGCGACAGCCAGGGGCGGCTGTGGGTGAGCGAATGGAACAGCGGACAGCTGTCCATGCACGATCCGCAGGCCAAGACCTGGAAGGCCTGGAAGCTGCCGGGCAAGGCGCCGCAGCCCTACGCGGTGTACGTGGACGAGCGCGACCGCGTCTGGGTCAGCGACTTCGGCGGCAATGCCGTATTCGCGTTCGACCCGAAAAGCGAGCAGTTCGAGCGTTACGCCCTGCCCCGCGCGAACGCCAACGTCCGGCAGATCCTCGGCCGTCCGGGCGAAGTCTGGCTGCCTGAAAGCGGCACGGAACACATCTCGGTCATCCGCACCGCGTAGGCCGGCCCAGGCAAGTTTTCGTAAGCGCTGTCACAACCCGGGGCGGCGCCCTTGTTGCGGGACAGGGTCTGCTGTTTGATTGGTGTCCAGCTGTCTCCGGGAGGACTACCATGCACGCATCGCCGGCCCGTTTCCTCGCGTCCGTCCTGGTCGCGTTGGCGGCAGCCTTCGCCTCGCCGGCGGGCGCGCAGACGAATGGCGGTGCCGTGGCCCATCCGTTCGCGGCCTCGACACCGATTCCGGACCGCTACATCGTGGTGTTGAGGAACGACGTCGCGAGCCCGGCGGCCGAGGCCGCCGCTGTGGTGCGTGGCGCGGGGGCGGGCGCACAGCTGCATCATGTGTACACCACCGCGATCAGGGGCTTCGCGGCCACCCTGCCGGCGCAGGCGCTGCAGGGCCTGCGCAACAATCCGGCGGTCGAGTCCGTCGAGCCGGACCAGACCGTGTCGCTGCAGACCACCGAGTACGACGCCACCTGGGGCCTGGACCGCATCGACCAGCGGTTCCTCGCGCTGAGCGGCACCTACAACTACGCCTACACGGGCACCGGCGTCACCGCCTTCATCATCGACACCGGCATCCGTGCCGATCACGCCGACTTTGGCGGGCGGGTGGGCGGCGGCTTCACCTCGATCACCGACGGGCGTGGCACCGCCGACTGCAACGGTCATGGCACCCATGTGGCCGGCACCGTGGGCGGGGCGACCTGGGGCGTCGCCAAGGGCGTTGCGCTGGTGCCGGTGCGGGTGCTCGATTGCCGCGGTTCGGGCACCTGGAGCGGCGTCCTCGCGGGGGTCGACTGGGTCGCGGCCAGCACGGCGCGCCCTGCCGTCGCCAACATGTCGCTGGGCGGCGGCAAGTCCAGTTCCGTGAATGCCGCCGTGGCCGGCGCGGTCGCCAAGGGCGTGACGATGGTCGTCGCCGCGGGCAACAGCACGGCCGATGCGTGCAGCTACTCGCCGGCCAGCGAGCCGAGCGCGATCACCGTCGGCGCCACCACCCGCACCGACGCGGCGGCTTACTACAGCAACTGGGGCGCCTGCGTCGACCTGCATGCGCCCGGCAGCAGCATCACGTCCGCCTGGCACACCAGCGACACGGCCACCAACACCATCAGCGGCACCTCGATGGCATCGCCGCACGCCGCGGGCGCGGCCGCGCTCGTGGCGCAGGCGAACTACAACGCCGCGACCGGGACCTTTGCCTCGCCGGGGGCCGTCGCCTCGTTCCTGGCGAAGAGCGCGACCACGGGCGTGCTGACCGCCCTGGGCACCGGATCGCCCGACCTGCTGCTGTATACGCTGGGCGCAGGCTCCGCCGCCGAGCCGTCCGCGACGACGATCGGCATCGCCTCGCTCACCGGCACCGGCGTCAAGAGCGGCAAGAACTGGCGCGCGCGCGCCACCGTGGGCGTCGGCAGCGGCACCAACAAGGACACCCCTGTGGCGAACGTCACCGTCGCGGGTTCGTTCAACCCCGGCGGCACCGCCAGTTGCGTCACCGACGGCACCGGCCGCTGCACGATGACCAGCGCCGCGATCCCCTCGGCGACGCTGCAGACGAATTTCGACGTCACCAACCTCACCGGCAGCAACATGACGTTCGACGGAGCCACCGCGAGCACCGTCATCAGGAAGCCCTGACGGCGTTTCCGCCAGGACGCGGCCCCGGCCGCCCCACAGATTGATTCACGTCAAGGAAATTGACGTGCCGCCAACTATTGTTCAAGCGCCATCAACGGGGCGCCGGACTGTCAGGGGCGTCTCCGCCGCAAGAGCTTCCTTCGCTCCACAGGAGACAACCATGATGAAGCAGTTGAAGCATTGGCAGGACACGGGCAATGCCGTCCTGGGCCTATGGCTCGTGTTCTCCCCGCTCGCCCTCGGGTTCCAGTCGGAACTCGTGGACATGGGCAACACGGCGCTGGTGGGACTGCTGCTGCTGGCTGCTGCCCTTGGCGGCATGTTCGTGCCTCGCGCCTGGGAGGACTGGACCGAAACCGCCCTGGGCCTCTGGCTCGCCGTGGCACCGTGGGTGACCGGCTTCGCCACCACGACGGCCACGGTCAACGCGGTCGTGGTGGGACTGATCGTCCTGACGCTGGCGCTGTGGGCGCTGCAGGACTACGGACTGAACCGGACACCCGCGGCCGGCCAGTAACCGACTGACCGCGGCGCGGCGCCCGCCGCCGCGGGCGGCTGCTTACTGCGGCTCCAGACCGACCTTCTTCACCAGCGCGGCGTACTTCGCCAGTTCGCTGCGGAACGCCGCCTGGGCCTGCTCCGGGGTGCTGATGTTGATGGTGTTGCCCTGCTTCGCCATCACCTCCCTCACGGCCGGGTCGGCGAACGCGGCGACCACCGCGTCGTGCGCCTTCCGCACGGCCGCCGGGCTCATGCCCTTGGGGCCGATGACCGCGAACCAGGCTTCCACCGCGAAATTCGCGAGGCCCTGTTCGGCGAAGGTCGGAATCTCCGGCGCGGCCGGCGTGCGCTGCGCCGTCAGTGTCCCGATCGGCCGCAGCGCGCCGCTCCTGATGTGTGCCTGCACGCTGGGCAGTGCGGCCGTGGCGAAGTCCACCTGCCCGCCAATGAGGTCGGTGACCATCGGGCCCACGCCCTTGTAGGGAATGTGCCTGGCCTTCGCCCCGGCGGCATCGAGGAACAGCTCGGTGGCCAGGTGCAGGATGGTGCCGTTGCCGCCGGAGGCGAAGTTCAGCGCATCCGGCCTGCTCTTCAACAGTGCGATGAAGTCCTTGCCGCTGGCCGCCGGCACCTTCGCCGGATTCACCACCAGCACCATGGGCGTGGCGCCGACGACCGCGATCGGCGTGAAGTCGCCCGGCATGTCGAACGGCAGCGACTTCAGCACGCTCGGGAAGATCACCACGTTGTTCGACACGACCGACAGCGTGTTGCCGTCCGGCGCGGCGCGCGCCAGCGCCTGCAGGCCCACGACGCCGCCCGCGCCGGGCTGGTTCTCGACGGCGACCGAGGCGCCCAGCGCCTTCGAGAGGGCGGGCTGGGCCGCGCGGGTGATGGCATCCACGCCCGAACCCGTGGCATTGGGCAGGATGAACTTGACCGTCGGCTGGGCGCTGGCCGCGAGCGGCCACAGGCTCCAGGCGGCCACCGAGGCCGCCAGCACGGAACGGGAAAAGTCGCGGCGATTCATTCGTTGTCTCCAGTCGCTGTCAGGAAGGTTGGGAAGCGGCTCACGCCACCACGGCCCGCGCGAACAGGCCATCGATCTGGCCTGAATCGTACCCTGCCGCGGCGAGCAGTTCGCGGCTGTGCTCCCCCAGCCGCGGCGGATCCAGCCGCACCGGCAGCCGCTGCCCGTCCATCGTGATCGGGAACAAGGTGGTCCTGACGGTGCTGCCGGCCTTGGGCCCGTCGGGCAGCCGGACTTCGGCGAGGCCACCGGTCGCCAGCAGATGCTCGTCGTCGTACAGATCCTCGGGCCGGCGGATCGGCGCGAACGGCAGCCCCGCCCGCTCCATGACGGCGGCCAGGTCCGCCGCGCTGCGGTGCGCGATGCGCTCGGCGAGCGTCTTGAGCAGCCTCGGCCGTTGCAGCACGCGCTGGTTGTTGGTCGCGAGCGCGGACTCCGCTTTCAGGTCGGGCAGGTCCAGCGCGTCGCAGAACGCCACCCACTGCGCATCGCTGACCGCCGCCAGGAAGATCTGCTCGCCGTCCCTGACGGTGAACACGTCGTACACCGCCCACGGGTTGTCGCGCGCGGGCATCGGCGAAGGGTGCTTGCCGGTCATCGCGAACTGCAGCATGTGCTGGCCCATCAGGAACACGTTGTTCTCGTAGAGGGCGCTCTGCACTTCCATGCCGCGGCCGGTGATGCCGCGCTGCACCAGCGCCCCGAGCACGGCGATGGCGCCGAACAGGCCGCCCATGATGTCGTTGACGCTGGTGCCCGCGCGCAGCGGGTCGCCCGGGCGGCCGGTCATGTACGCGAGACCGCCCATCATCTGCACCACTTCGTCGAGCGCGGTGCGGTGGTCGTAGGGGCCCGGCAGAAAGCCCTTGTGGCTGGCGTAGATCACGCGCGGGTTGGTCCGGCCGATGCTCTCGTAATCCAGCCCGTATTTCGCCATGGTGCCCGGCTTGAAGTTCTCGGCCACCACGTCGGCGCGGGCGCACAGGCGCCGCGCCACCTCGGCGCCCTCCTCGCGGTGCAGGTCGATGCCGATGCTCTTCTTGTTGCGGTTGAACATCGGGAAGAAGCCCGAGCCGGCCCCCAGCAGGCGCCGCGTGCGGTCGCCCTCGATCGGTTCGATCTTGACCACCTCGGCCCCCATGTCGGCGAGCACCATGCCGCAGGTGGGGCCCATCACCATGTGGGTGAACTCGATGACGCGCAGGCCGGCGAGCGGCTGCGGCAGCATCGGCGTCCCCTGCGTATCCTTTACGGCCCCTGCGTCCGGCTGTTGGGTATTCTTCACTGTCACGCAACCTCCAGTGCCGGCGCGGGTTGCGGGCGCATCGTCGCGGGCAGGCCGGCACGCCACAAGGTCCCGTGCAGCGGCTCGCCTTCCAGCCATTGCGCGAGCCGGCCGCGCAAGGCGACCAGCCGGTCGAAGTCCTGGCCGGTCTCGATGCCCATGCTGGCCAGCATGTAGGCCAGGTCCTCCGTCGCCACGTTGCCGCTGGCGCCCGGTGCGTGCGGGCAGCCGCCGATGCCGCCCAGGCAGGCATCGAAGCGGGTGATGCCCGCCTGCAGCGCGGCAAAGACGTTGACGAGGCCAAGGCCGCGCGTGTCATGGAAGTGGCCGCAGTCGAGCCGTTCACCCGCGAGCGGCAGCACCATGTCGAACAATTGCCGCACCATGGCCGGATCGGCGTACCCCACGGTATCGGCCAGGCTCACCCGGTCGGCCCCGGCATCGAGCACGGCTTGCACCAGCCGCAGCACCTGCGCCGGCTCGACCCGCCCCTGGATCGTGCAACCGAACGCCGTGCTGATGCCCACCTCGAGCAGCGTGGGGGAGCCCGCGGCATCGCGCGCGGCACGGATGCGGCCGATCTCGGCCACCACCTCGTCGGGACTCTTGCGCAGGTTGGCCAGGCTGTGCGCGTGGCTGGCGGACAAGGGCACCAGCATCAGATGCGCCCGGCCTTCGATCGCGCGTTCGGCGCCCTTCAGGTTGGGAACCAGCACCGACGCCCGCAGGCCCGGCAAGGTGTTGGCGTAGGCGAGCACTTCGGCCGTGTCGGCGAGCTGGGGCATCAGCCGGGGCGGCACGAACGAGCCGACCTCGATCTCGCGCTGGCCCGCGTCATAGGCGCTGCGGATCCATTCGAGCTTGCGGCCGGTCGGCAGCACCTGCGCGATGCTTTGCAGGCCATCGCGCGGGCCCACCTCGCGGATGGTCACCTGGCGCGGCAGCACGGTGGGGGTTTGCGGATTCAACGGCTTCTCCAGGAATCTTTTGGGAACCGGAGTTTAGAATTTCCGAACAGGACACCGTCTGAGCAATGGGAAGCTTTGTGATTCCATTTGGGAACTTCTAGCATGCGCGACCTCGACCTGACCACGTTGCGGCTGTACGTGAGCGTGTGCGAGACCGGCAACATCGCACGCGCCGGCGAGCGGGCCAACATCGTCGGCTCCGCCATCAGCAAGCGTCTGGCACAGCTCGAGGACACCGTGGGCACCCGGTTGCTGCTGCGCAAGCGCCACGGCGTCGCCCCGACGGCGGCCGGCCAGACCTTGCTGGAACATGCCCGGACCATGCTGGACTCCGCCGCCCGCATCGAGCGCGACATGCAGGGCTTTGCCGCCGGCGTGCGCGGCCAGGTGCGCGTGCTGGCGTCGGTGTCCGCCCTGGCGGAATCGCTGGCGGACGATGTCGCCGCGTTCCTGCAACTGCCGGGACATGCCAACATCCAGGTGGACCTGGAGGAGCGCGTCAGCCCCGAGATCGTGCGCGGCGTGCGCGACGGCACCGCCTCGCTGGGCGTGTGCTGGGACGCCGCCGGGCTGGACATCCTGCAGGCCAGGCCCTACCGCAGCGACCACCTGTGCATCGTCGTGCCGCGCGGGCATCCCCTGGCGGCCCGCGAGCGGGTGCGCTTCGAGGACACCCTCGATGACGAGCACGTGAGCCTGCCGGTGAACAGCGCCGTCCAGGTCATGTTGCAGCGCGTGGCCGGCACGCTGGGGCGATCACTGCGCCACCGCATCGTCGTCACGAACTTCGAGGCCGCATTGCGCGTCGTTCGGGCGGGCCTGGCGATCAGCGTGGTGCCGCGCGAAGTCGCCGCCAGCTTCGCGGACCTGGCGCAGCTGCGATTGCTGCACCTGGACGAGCCCTGGGCGCAGCGGCGCTTCATCGTCTGCTTTCGCGACGCGCAGGCGCTGCCGCCGGCGGCCCAGCTGCTGCTGGACCACCTTTCATCGAAAGCCCACCCATGACCGGTCCCACCCTCCCGCTGGGCTCCGCCCCGCGTCTGCTGTTCCTGTCCCGCGACCCGGCCGCCATGCACCAGCAGCTGGCCGGGCGGCGCCTCACCCTGGACGAGGCCGGCGCGCTGGCGGACGACGTGTCGACCGACGAGATCACGCCGGTGGCCATCATGTCGCACTACGACCAGGCGCTGGCGCGCTTTCCCTACACCGGGCTCAAGGCCGGCGACGCGCGGCCGGTGGGCGAAGGCGCCGTCCGCGCCGGCGGGTTCACCGTGGCCGTGGGCGGCGTGCGCTACGGCAAGGGCTCCTCGCGCGAGCACAGTCCCGCGGCGGAACGCCTCGCCGGCATCCGGCTCGTGATCGCGCGCAGCTTCGAGCGCATCTACCGCCAGAACGCCGACAACATCGGCCTGTTCACGTCGACGGACTTCGGCCTGATTCCGCGCATCGAGCGGGGCGAGGAGATCCCCCTGGAGGAGTTGCTGGCCGGCCGCGACGAGCTGGCCGCGTCGATCCTGCGCGCCGGCGGCCTGCTGCCATTCGGCCAGACGCACCTGCGCGGCGCGGCGCCCGCGTCCGTGGCGGACACCGGTGCGCAGACGCTGTTCGAGAAGATCGTCGCGCGCCATGTGCTCGCCACGCCGGTGACCGGCAGCGCGCTGGCGCCGGGCGCCGGCATCTTCGTGCGGGCCGACTGGCGCTTCATCCACGAGTACTACGCGGGCATGGCGGCGCACATGTTGGCGACGACCTTCGGCAACGGGCTGCGATTGCGCGATCCCGGCTCCGTCGTCGTGTTCGAGGATCACACGTCGTACGTCGACCAGAGTCCGGCGCACCGCAGCGCCGGCCTGGTCGACAACACGCACCGGATGCGCCGGGCGCAGCGCGACTTCGCGGCGGCCCATGGCCTGCGGATGCACCGCACGCTGACCGACGACGAAGCGCTGGCGGACGACGGCGGCAACGCCGCAGGCATCTCGCACGCGATGATGGCCGAACACTACGCATTGCCGGGCCAGCTGGTCGCCGGAACGGACTCGCACACGCCGCACAGCGGTGCCCTGGGTTGCGCCGCGTTCGGCGTCGGCACCACCGACATGGCGAATGCGTTCGTCACCGGCGCCGTCCGCCTGACGGTGCCGCGCACGCTGAAGGTGGAGCTCGCGGGCATCCTGCCGCGCGGCGTCACCGCCAAGGACATCGCCTTGCACCTGCTGGCCCTGCCCGCCATCCGCGACGGCGGGGGCATCGGCAAGGTCTTCGAATTCACCGGGCCGGTGATCGGCGCGCTGTCGACCGACGAACGCGCCACGCTCACCAACATGACGGCCGAGCTCGGAGGGCTCACCGGCATCGTCGCGCCCGATGCCGAAACCGTGCGCTTCCTGCGCGAGCGCCGGGGCGTCGAGTTCGCCATCGAGCCCTGGATGCGCAGCGACGACGGCGCAGCGTATGCCGACATGATCCAGGTCGACTGCTCGCAGCTCGGGCCCATGGTGGCGGCGCCCGGCGACCCGGGCAACGGCGTCGCCCTGGCGCGGCTCGCGCAGCGGGTGCCCGTCGACATCGCCTACGGCGGCTCCTGCACGGCCGGCAAGCGCGAGGACTTCGACCGCTACCACGAGGTGCTGGCATGGGGACTGGCGCACGGCCTGCGGGTGCCGCCGTCGGTGCAGTTGTTCCTGCAGTATGGGACCACCGCGGTGCGCGACTACTGCGTCGCGCACGGCTACGACCGCACGTTCGCCGCTGCCGGCGCGCGCATCCTGCAGCCCTCGTGCGGCGCCTGCGCCAATTGCGGGCCGGGATCGTCGTGGGAACCCGGGCAGGTCACGGTAAGCGCCATCAACCGCAACTTCCCGGGGCGCTCTGGGCCGGGCCAGGTGTGGCTGGCGAGCCCTCCGACCGTCATGGCGAGCGCGCTGGCCGGGGAGCTGTGCTCGTTCGAGGAACTGCGGCGGCGGGCGGCGGGCGGGTGAATCGCGCCGGACAACGCGATCGGCCCCTGCCGCGGCCTGGCTACTGCGGCCAGGGCATGTCGCCGGCAAAGGTCTTGTAGCTCACGGCGGCGAGCCAGCCGGCGTCGACCGGCAACGTCACGCCGGTGATGGCCCGAGCCGCGTCCGAACACAGGAAATGAACGGCTTCGGCGATGTCCGCGGGGTCCGGCAGGCGGTCCAGCGCATGCACCGCCATCATCTTCTTCTCGTCGCGCTGGCCGGACTCGATCCGCACGCGCAGCGGCGGCGTCATGACGTAGGTGGGCGCGACGCTGTTGACCCGGATCCCGTGCCGGCCGAGCTCCACGGCGAGCAGCTGGGTCAGGCGCGCCACGGCGGCCTTGCCTACGTTGTAGCCGGGCAGCGGCAGCGGCATGAAGCTGTTGATCGAGCCTACGGTGACGATCGCGCCGGCGCGCGCCGGCACCATGAGGCGCCCGAAGCTGCGGCAGGCATGCACGGTGCCGAGGTAGTTGACGCGCCAGATGCGCTCGTGCGCCTGCAGGTCCATGTCGAGGACCGTTTCGGAATTGGCGATCAGCCCGGCCGACGTGAAGAGCACGCGCACCGGCGCTCCCTCCCGCCCGATCGCCGCGGCGGCCTGATCCACGGCCTGCGGGTCGCCGACGTCGCACTGGTGGAACGTCGCGCCGCCACCGAGCTCCCGGGCCAGCGCCTGGCCGGCCTCGCGGTTCACGTCGATCAGCGCGACGCGCAGGCCGGCCCGTGCGAAACGCCGGGCCGTCGCGGCGCCGATGCCGCTGGCGGCGCCGGTGACCACCGCGGTTGCTTCGGGTTGCTGCGATCCACTCGCCATCGTGACCTCCGCTTCGAGGAGTCGCATCATACGCCGCGCCCCGCAAGCGGCCTTCACGCGCGTGCGGGACTTCGCGAGTCTTCGTCCGTCCTTGCCATACGAGGGCACACCGCCTAGATTGAACGGAGCAGGACTCGCATCAGGCCCGCTCCGCACGGGCCGAACGGGTCGCAATGCATGCCAACTGCCGCATGCACGAGAGCAAGGAATCGGTCGAACGATCGGCCGACCGGTTCCAGGCGAGACGACCGAACAAGAAGAACCGCGCCGCCGGCGCGCGGCAGGCCTTGCCGCGTCCGTGACAGGCGTGCCGCATCACTCTTTCCGGCAAAGAAGGTGGGAGACGCCCAGGGGTCGCAGCCCCGCTGCCGCGCGGTCACGCCCGGCGCCGGTGCGGGCCCACAACTTCCATCCTTGTTGAAGGAGCAGAGTACATGACCGCAGAACGCAGAGACCTGGTCAAGTTGCTTGCGGCTGGCGCAGGCACCGCTGTCCTGACGCCTGTCATCGCGCAGAACATCGGCGCGACCCCGGCGACCGACAGGCCCGAAGTCCCCTGGAGGTACAGGAAGCTCGACCCGGTCGCTGTCGCCGAGAGGGCCTATCCGGCCTACTACAAGGGAGGCTGCTGCTACGCCTCGTTCGAGGGGATTGTCGGAGAGCTGAAGAAGGAGGCCGGGCATCCCTATACGACGATGCCGACTGAAATGATGATCTTCGGCGAGGGAGGGGTGGCCGGGATCTCGTCCCTGTGCGGCGCGCTGAACGGTGCCGCCGCCGCCGTGTTCCTCGTGGCGGGCGGGTTCGATCCGAAGAAGAAGGACGAGGCGTTTGCGCTGATTCGGGAGCTCTTCGCGTGGTACGACCACGAGGCGTTGCCGAACTACCGGCCTGTCAACGCCAGGTACGAGATCAAGGCATCCGTATCCAAGTCGCCGCTGTGCCATGCTTCGGTCACCAACTGGTGCAAGGCGTCGGGGTTCAAGTCGTTCTCGCCGGAACGCGCCGAACGCTGCGGCTGGCTCGCGGCCTCGACGGCCCGGCACGCGGTGGAGTTGCTGAACAGGAACGCCGCTTCCGCATTCAAGGCGACATACCGGCTGTCGACCGGCACGCAATCGTGCCGCAACTGTCACGACAAGGGCGGCAAGCTGGAGAACAGCCGCGGCATGATGGACTGCGGCGGCTGCCACTTCACCGGCAAGCTCGAGCATTCGTGATCGAGGCGCGTCGCGCGCACGGCCGCCCAGCGTGGTGAAACCCCGCCGGACTTGAGCGCTTCCCGCGCGCGGGCGCCGGCACGCGCCGCGCCACGGGCCCCCCGGCCCGTCAGTTGTGGTGCGGCGCGGGCGTGATCTCCCAGTGCTGCAGCACGCGCTCGTGCGCGTCCACGCTTTCCAGGCGCACCCGGAAGCCCCACAGCCGGGCGACATGCTTGACCACTTCCTCCGCGCTGTTGTCCAGCGGACGGTCGTTGTGGCGGACGTGGCGCAGCGTCAGCGAGCGGTCGCCGCGCAGGTTGACGTTCCAGACCTGGATGTTGGGCTCGCGCATGCCCAGGTCGTACTGCCTGGACAGGGCCTCGCGCACCCGGCGATACCCCGAGTCGTCGTGGATGGCCGACACCTCCAGCTCCTTGCGGCTCGCGTCGTCGACGACCGCGAACAGGCGCAGCTCGCGCATGAGGCGCGGCGACAGGTACTGGCCGATGAAACTCTCGTCCTTGAAATGCCGCATTGCGTAGTCCAGCGTCCGGTGCCAGTCGGAGCCGGCGATCTCGGGGAACCACTCGCGGTCCTCGTCGGTCGGGTGCTCGCACATGCGGCGCAGGTCGGTGAACATGCCGAAGCCCAGCGCATAGGGATTCATGCCGCCGTACGCGGGGTGGCCCACCGGCGGCTGGAACACCACGTTGGTGTGCGAACTGAGGCACTCCATCATGAAGCCGTCGGACAGCAGGCCCTGGTCGTACATGTCGTTCAGGATCGTGTAGTGCCAGAACGTCGCCCAGCCCTCGTTCATCACCTGGGTCTGGCGCTGCGGGTAGAAGTACTGCGCGATCTTGCGCACGATGCGTACGATCTCGCGTTGCCACGGCTCCAGCAGCGGCGCGTTCTTCTCGATGAAGTACAGGATGTTCTCCTGCGGCTCGTCGGGAAAGCGCCGGTGCTCCTTCTTCGACTGCTTGCCGGGCGTCTTGGGCAGGGTGCGCCACAGGTCGTTGATCTGCTGCTGCAGGTAGGCTTCGCGGTCCTTGCGCCGTATCTCCTCCTCGACCATGGAGATCTTCTGCGGCCGGCGGTACCGGTCGACGCCGTAGTTCATGAGGGCATGGCAGGCGTCGAGCACCTCCTCCACCGCGTCGATGCCGTGGCGCTCCTCGCATTCGCCGATGTACGACTTGGCATACACCAGGTAGTCGATGATCGAGCTGGCATCCGTCCACATGCGGAACAGGTAGTTGCCCTTGAAGAAGGAGTTGTGGCCGAAGCAGGCATGCGCCATCACCAGCGCCTGCATCGGCATCGTGTTCTCCTCCATCAGGTAGGCGATGCAGGGATCCGAATTGATCACGATCTCGTAGGCCAGCCCCATGTGGCCGCGCCGGTAGTTCTTCTCGCTGGAGATGAACTGCTTGCCGAACGACCAGTGCCGGTAGTTCACCGGCATGCCGACCGAGGCATAGGCGTCGAGCATCTGCTCGGCGGAGATCAACTCCAGCTGCACCGGATAGGTGTCCAGGCCGAAGCGCTGCGCGGTGCGCCGGATCTGGTCGAAGTACGTATCGATCAGCTCGAACGTCCAGTCCGAGGGGCTGGGCAGGCGCTTGCTCGCCGCTGGTTTCTCGTCCGTCAGGATCATGGCGCCCCTCTCACGCGGGTGTCGTGCTCTTCTTGAACAGGTCGCGGAACACCGGAAAGATCTGCGCCGGCGTCACGATCTTCTGCATGGCGAAGTGCGCGTTGGCGTCGCGCACCTTGGTGTATTCCTCCCACAGGTTCTGGTCCTCGTCGGCGACCTGCACGTACGCGAAGTACCGGCACAGCGGCAACAGCCTGCTTTCCAGCAGCTCGCGGCACTTGGACGAGTCCTGCTGCCAGTTGTCGCCGTCCGACGCCTGGGCGCCGTAGATGTTCCATTCGCTGCCCATGTACCGCTGGCGCACGATGTCGTTCATCAGCGTGAGCGCCGACGACACCACGGTCCCGCCGCTCTCCGTCGCGTGGAAGAACTCGTCCTCCGTCACCTCCGCCGCCTGGGTGTGGTGGCGGATGAAGATCACGTCGGTCTGCTGGTAGTGGCGCGTGAGGAACAGGTACAGCAGGATGAAGAAGCGCTTGGCGAGGTCCTTGCGCGCCTCGTCCATCGATCCGGACACGTCCATCAGGCAGAACATCGCCGCCTTGCTGGTTGGCATGGGCTCGCGCACGCGGTTGCGGTAGCGCAGGTCGAACGGATCGAGGAACGGCACGCGTTTCAGGCGCTGCCGCAGCGCCTCCACTTCCGCCTTGACGGCGGCGAGCTCCGACGGCGACGCATGGACATCCGCCTCCAGCTGGCGCAGCACCTCCTCGAGTCGCCGCAGCTCGACCCGGGCGTCGCCGCCCATGGCGATGCGGCGCCCGAGCGCCACGCGCATCGAACGGACCACGTGAAGGCTGGTGGGGTTGCCTTCGGAGACGAAACCGGCGCGCCGTGTCTTCCACTCGGGAATGTCGGCCAGCAACTGCGTGCGGATCAGGCGCGGCAGCGCGAGGTCGTCGAAGAAGTAGTTCATGAACTCTTCGCGCGTGATCCGGAAGACGAAGTCGTCCTCGCCCTGGCCGTCGGGCGAGGCGCCGCTGCCGCTGCCCCCGCCGCCGCCGCCCTGCGGCCGCGGTATCCTGTCGCCGCGCACGTACTCGCGGTTGCCCGGATGCACCGTCTCGCGCGTGCCGCCCGGAGCATGCTGGAACAGTGGTTCCGACACGTCGCGCCTGGGCAGCGTGATGTCGGTGCCTTCCTCGATGTCGTGGATGCTGCGGTCGCCCACGGCCTTGCGCACCGCCTCGCGGATCTGGTCCCGGTAGCGCCTCAGGAAGCGCTCCCGGTTGCCGATCGACTTGTTCTTCCCGGACAGGCGCCGGTCGATCACCTGGTGGAGCATGGCCCGGTTGGCTGACACTGTGCCGCCCTCTCGGTGAACGTCACGAGCTCTTGCGCACGCGCAGGTACCACTCGCACAGCAGCCTCACCTGGCGGTGCGTGTAGCCCTTTTCGACCATCCGGTTGACGAAGTCCTCGTGCTTCTTCTGCTCGTCGGCGCTGGCCTTGGCGTTGAAGGAGATCACCGGCAGCAGGTCCTCGGTGTTCGAGAACATCTTCTTCTCGATCACGGTGCGCAACTTCTCGTAGCTGGTCCAGACCGGATTCTTGCCGGCGTTGCTGGCGCGCGCGCGCAGCACGAAGTTGACGATCTCGTTGCGGAAGTCCTTCGGGTTCGACAGGCCGGCCGGCTTCTCGATCTTTTCCAGCTCGGCGTTGAGCGCCGCCCGGTCGAAGATCTCGCCGGTGTCGGTGTCGCGGTACTCCTGGTCCTGGATCCAGAAGTCCGCGTACGTGACGTAGCGGTCGAAGATGTTCTGGCCGTACTCGGAATACGACTCGAGGTACGCCGTCTGGATTTCCTTGCCGATGAACTCCGCGTAGCGGGCCGACAGGTGCTCCTTGATGTACGCCAGGTACTTCTGCTCGATCTCGGGCGCGAACTGCTCGCGCTCGATCTGCTGCTCCAGCACGTACATCAGGTGCACCGGGTTGGCGGCGATCTCGGTCGAATCGAAGTTGAAGACCTTGGAGATGATCTTGAACGCAAAGCGGGTGGAAACGCCCGTCATCCCTTCGTCGACGCCCGCGTAGTCGCGGTATTCCTGGTAGCTCTTGGCCTTCGGATCGGTGTCCTTCAGGTTCTCGCCGTCGTAGATCTGCATCTTGGAGAAGATGCTGGAGTTCTCGGGCTCCTTCAGGCGAGTCAGCACCGCGAACTGGGCCATCATCTTGAGCGTGCCGGGCGCGCAGATCGCGTCCTTCAGCGACGAGTTGCGCACCAGCTTCTCGTAGATCTTGACCTCCTCGGTCACGCGCAGGCAGTACGGCACCTTGACGATGTAGATCCGGTCCAGGAAGGCTTCGTTGTTCTTGTTGTTCTTGAACGCCTTCCACTCGCTCTCGTTCGAATGGGCCATCACGATGCCGTCGAACGGAATCGCCCCGAAACCCTCGGTGCCCTTGAAGTTGCCTTCCTGCGTGGCCGTCAGCAGCGGATGCAGCACCTTGATCGGCGCCTTGAACATTTCGACGAATTCGAGCAGGCCCTGGTTGGCCAGGCACAAGCCGCCGGAATAGCTGTAGGCGTCCGGGTCGTCCTGCGCGAAGGTCTCGAGCTTGCGGATGTCGATCTTGCCGACCAGCGAGGAGATGTCCTGGTTGTTCTCGTCGCCCGGCTCGGTCTTGGCGATCGCGATCTGCTTCAGGATCGAGGGATAGCGCTTCACGACGCGGAACTTGCGGACGTCGCCGCCGAACTCCTCGAGCCGCTTGACGGCCCAGGGCGACATGATGCGCTGCAGGTAACGCGGGGCGATGCCGTACTGCTGTTCCAGCAGCGGCGCATCCTCGGCGTTGTTGAACAGGCCCAGCGGCGATTCGTTCACCGGGGAACCCTTGATTGCGTAGAACGGCACCTGCTCCATCAGCTGCTTCAGGCGCTCCGCGATCGACGACTTGCCACCGCCCACCGGGCCGAGCAGGTAGAGGATTTGTTTCTTTTCTTCCAGTCCCTGGGCCGCGTGCCGGAAGCAGGAGACCACCTGCTCGATCGGCTCTTCCATCCCGTAGAAATCCTTGAACGCGGGATACACGCGCACCATCTTGTTGCCGAATATGCGCGACAGGCGCGGATCATGCCGCGTGTCGATCACCTCCGGCTCGCCGATCGCGGCGAGCATGCGCTCGGCGGCCGTGGCATAGGCCATCTTGTCGCGGCGGCAGAGGTCGAGGTACTCCTCGAGCGACATTTCCTCCTCGCGCGTCTGTTCGTAGCGCGCCAGAAAATTACGGACTACATCCATGAAACCCCCTTCCTGTACGGTGACAGCGGCCCGCAGCGGCAGGACTTTCTCCTGCGAAGTCACTGTACCCGACGACACGTTGTGTGAAACGTCACCAGTTGTAGGTCAAAACCGCCGTTGTGCGTAGGTGGGCGATTGATCGCCGCGTTGGCAACGAAGTTTCTAGGGGAAAGCGATGTACGCCCCGGTGAAAATCGCGGGTGGACAGCAAGTTCCGTGTGTTCGCACACCGGCGGGTGCCGGCTGCAAGCGCCGCTGGCCAGGCGCGCGGCATCGGTTCGGGGCATGTTCGCGCGGCTGCTCGCCCCGGCGCGGTCGCGGACTCTAGGGAAAGTCCTGAGCGCGCCGGCGGAAACGGCGCGCGAAATCGGGCTTTAACGGGCCACGGCACGCGCGGTGTCGTGGACAATTCCTTTCGCTGCACCGCCGCAACGATGCCAGAGCACGCCACCGTCGCCGACGCCCTCTTCAACTGCGCATTCGAACTCTCCCCGATCGGCATGGTGCTGCTGGCCGCCGACGAGCGGGTCCTGCGCGTCAATCGCGCCGCGTGCGAGATGCTCGGCTACGCGGCCGAGGAACTGCTCGCCTTGCCGCCGCAGGCGATCACGCGCGCCCAGGATCTCGCCGAGGATTCGCACCAGCGCCGGCAGCTTGCCGCCGGCACGCAGGCGGGCTACGAACGGGTGAACGGGTATCTGCATCGCGACGGCACCGTCGTCTGGGCACGCGCCCAGTGCTCCATCCTGCGCGGCCGCCATGGCGAGCCGCTGCATTTCATGGTGCGATTGGAGCCCCTGGCCGGCCCGCAGCCGGCGACGCCCGACGTCGACGGCGGCTGGCAAGCCGGCCAGCGTCGCCTGCGCGAACAGGCGACGCTGTTGGACCACACGCGCGACGCCATCGTCCTGCATGGGCCGGACCAGCTGATCCGCTCGTGGAACCGCGGCGCGGAACGCATGTACGGCTATCCGCGCGCCGAGGCGGTCGGGCGCACGTGGGCAGACCTGATGGGACCGGGCGCCGCCCTGCCCTCCGAGGCCTGGCAGCACCTGGCGCACGGCCGCGAATGGACCGGCGTGCTCGAATGCATCGATGCGCGAGGGCAGGTCGTGACGGTGGAACGCCGCTGCTCGATCACGGGCGCGGGCGACCGCGAGGCAGCCGTGGTGCTCAGCGTCGACACCGACATCACCGAGCAGCGGCGTGCGGAGAAGGAAATCGTGCTACTCAACAACCTGCTGGAGCAGCGCATCCGCAGCCGCACCGCCCAATTGCAGGAGAGCAACGACGACCTGCGCGGCCTCGCGTATTCACTGGCGCACGACCTGCGGGCGCCTCTTTCGTCGGTCGACGCTTTCAGCGCCCAGCTCGAGCGCAGGCTCGACGGCCAGCTCGACGACAAGTGCGCCCACTATCTGCGGCGGGTGCGCGCCGGCGTGCGGCTGATGTCCGAGCTCACGGACGGCCTGCTGGCCTTGGCCAACCTCTCGAACGCGTCGCTCCTGCATCACAGCGTGGACCTGTCGGCCCTGGCGCAGTCCGTGGTCGACGGGCTGCGCGAACGCGACCCGGGCCGCCGCGTCGCCGTGGTCATCGGGGAGACGCCGCGGGTCGAAGGCGACGTGCGCCTGCTCACCGACCTGATGGAAAGCCTGCTGGGCAACGCGTGGAAGTTCACCTCGCGCACGCCCGAGGCGCGCATCGAGTTCGGCGGCGCCTGGGGTCCCGGCGGCAGTTACCGCTTTTGCGTGAGCGACAACGGCGCGGGGTTCGACCCGGCCTACGCGTACAAGCTGTTCCATCCGTTCCAGCGGCTGCACCCGGCCGACGAATTCGAGGGTACCGGCATCGGGCTGGCGATGGCGCGCAAGATCGTCTCGCGCCATGCCGGCAGCATCTGGGCGCAGTCGCGTCCCGGCGCCGGCGCTGCGTTCTGGTTCACGCTCGGCGACCGGCGCGGCGGCCCGGCGGCGGGACCGATGCCCGCCTGAGGCGGTGGCCGGCGACGACCGGCGCGGCCAGCCCGGCTCGCGGGAGCCGCCCTCGGGAAAGTACCAGTGCGAAAGGACTGGAGTGGTTATGCCCCATAACCAATAATCCGGGCTCCCGGCGGGCGCGCCATGCGCCGGCCGCCACCCGCACCACCGCCGCGCCACGCGGCGAAAGGCCGAGACCGGATGAACGCGCCGCGCTACCGCCCGCTCGAGTTTCCGATCCGGCGCGTGGTGCTGCGCGAGGCCGCAGGCGGCGTTCGCTACCTGGTGGCCGAGGCCGCGCTGCAGCCGCACCCGCAGCGACTGACGGACCGGCTGGTGCATTGGGCCGAAGTCGCGCCCGAGCGCAGTTTCCTGGCTCGCCGCGAGCGCTTGCCCGATGGCCGCACCGGCGACTGGTGCCATGTGTCCTACCGCGAGGCGCTGGAGCGGGCGCGCTGCATCGCGCAGGCCCTGCTCGACCGCGGCCTCGACGCGCAGCGGCCGGTCGCCATCCTCAGCGAGAACGACCTGGAACACGCGCTGTTGTCGCTCGGCTGCCTCTGCGCCGGCGTCCCGTTCTGCGCCGTGTCGCCCGCCTATTCGCTGGTCAGCCAGGATCACCAGAAGCTGCGGCACGCCCTCGCCACCCTGACGCCCGGCCTGGTGTTCGCAGCCGACGGGACACGCTACGCGACTGCCATCGCGGACACGGTGTCGCCGGACATCGAGGTGGTGCTCGCCGGCGGCGAACTGCCCGGCCGCGGGACCACGCCGTTTCGGGAACTCGCCGCCACCAGCCCCGGCCCCGCGGTGGACGCGGCCATGCGATCGACCGGCCGGGACACGATCGCCAAGTTCCTCTTCACGTCCGGTTCGACCCGGCTGCCCAGGGCGGTGATCAACACCCACGGCATGTGGTGCGCCAACCAGCAGCAGATGCGCCAGTCGATGCCGGTGCTGGCCGCCGAACCGCCGGTGCTGGTGGACTGGCTGCCGTGGAACCACACGTTCGGCGGCAACCACAACTTCGGCCTGGTCCTCTACAACGGGGGCACGCTGTACGTCGACGACGGCAAGCCGGTGCCGGCGCTCGTCGGCGAGACGCTGCGCAACCTGCGCGAGATCGCGCCGACGGTGTACTTCAACGTGCCCGCCGGCTTCGAGGCGATCGCGCAGGCCATGAAGAGCGACGCGGCGCTGCGCCGCAACCTGCTGTCGCGGGTGCGAATGTTCTTCTATGCCGGCGCCGCCCTGGCCCAGCCGGTGTGGGATGCGCTGCACGAGCAGCAGGAGCGCGAGGTCGGCGAGCGCATCGTGATGGGCACCGGCCTGGGGATGACCGAATCGGGGCCGTTCTCGATCTTCATCGGCAATCCCGATGTCAAGGCCGGCCATCTCGGCGTTCCCGCCGCCGGCCTGGCGCTGAAGCTGGCGCCGGTCGAGGGCAAGACCGAGGTCCGCTACAAGGGGCCGAACGTGACGCCCGGCTACTGGCGCGCGCCGGAAGCGACCGCGGCCGCGTTCGACGAGGAAGGGTACTTCCGCAGCGGCGACGCCGTGCTGTGGATCGACGACAACGACCCGCACCAGGGCCTGAAATTCGACGGCCGCATCGCCGAGGACTTCAAGCTCGCCACCGGCACCTTCGTCAGCGTCGGGCCGCTGCGCGCGAAGATCATCGCCGCCGGCGCGCCGTACGTGCAGGACGCCGCGATCACCGGCATGAACCGCGGCGAAGTCGGCGCCCTGATCTTTCCCGCGGCCGCAGTGCGGCAACTGGCGGCCCTGCCCGCCGATGCGCCGCTGCAGGCCGTGCTGGAGAGCGCGCCCGTGCAGGCCTGGTTCCAGCAACTGGCCGACCGGCTCGCCGCCGCGGCCACCGGCAGCGCCAGCCGCGTCGCCAGGCTGCACCTGATGCACGAGCCACCGTCCATCGATCGCAGCGAGGTGACGGACAAGGGATCGATCAACCAGGGCGCGGTGCTGGCACAGCGCGCCGGCCTGGTGCGGGCGCTGCACGAAGGCGCCTTGCCATTCACCATTCAACCCCGAGGAGACAGCACATGAAGATCGAAGGACAGGCGGCCCTGGTGACCGGCGGCGCTTCCGGCCTGGGCGAAGCGACCGCGCGCGAGCTGGCGCGGCTGGGCGCCAAGGTGGCGGTGCTCGACGTCAACATCGAGCAGGCCCAGGCCGTCGCGAGGGAGATCGGCGGCGTCGCCTGCCGTTGCGACATCACGGACACGGCCAGCCTGCAGGCGGCGCTGGACCAGGCCGCCGCCGCGCACGGGCCGGCGCGGATCCTGATGAACATCGCCGGCATCGGCACCGCCAAGCGGGTGGTCGGCAAGGACGGCAGCCCGGCGGCGCTGGAGGACTTCGCCCGCGTGGTCAACATCAACCTGGTCGGCACCTACAACGCCAGCCGCCTGTTCGCGGCACAGTGCGCCAGGCTGCCACCGCTGGAAGACGGCGAACGCGGGGTGATGATGTTCACGGCGTCGGTCGCGGCCTTCGACGGCCAGGTGGGCCAGCAGGCCTACAGCGCGTCGAAAGGCGGGCTGGTCGGCATGACGCTGCCGATGGCGCGCGACCTGGCGCAGCACGGCATCCGCGTCTGCACCGTCGCTCCAGGCCTGTTCGCCACGCCCTTGATGAAGCAGTTGCCGGAAGCCGTGCAGCAGTCGCTGGCCGCTTCGATCCCGTTCCCGCCCCGCCTGGGTAAACCCGAGGAGTTCGCCCAGCTGGCATGCCATATCGTCACGAACACGCACCTCAACGGCGAGGTGATCCGCCTCGACGGCGCGCTGCGCATGGCGCCGCGCTGACGCGTTCCGCATTCGGCACACCACAACAGGAGACAAGCATGAAGGCACTTCGCAAGACGCTGATCGCGCTGGCCGCGGTGGCGGCATCGGCTGCCGCCCTGGCGGACGTCAACATCGGGGTGAGCCTGTCGCTCACCGGCCCCGGCTCCGGCCTGGGGATCCCGATGCAGAACTGGTACAAGCTGTTCCCCAGGGAGATCGCCGGCGAGAAGGTCAACCTGATCATCCTGGACGACGCCAGCGACCCGGGCAAGGGCGCGCAGAACGCCCGCCGCTTCGTCACCGACGACAAGGTCGACATGATCATCGGCTCCTGCCTCACGACGGTGGCCGCCGCGATGGCGGACATCGCCGCCGAGGCAGGCACCGTGCAGCTCGCGGCGTCGCCGGTCGGCGTGCCCCCCGGCAAGGACCAGTGGCTGTTCCGCCTGCCGCAGTCGAACACCGTGATGGCGCACGCCATGGTCGGCCACATGAAGAAGCAGGGCGTCAAGACCGTCGGGTTCCTCGGCTACACCGACGCCTACGGCGAACAGTGGCTCAAGGAGTTCACCCCCGAGGCCGAGAAGAACGGCATCAGGATCATCGCGGTGGAGCGCTTCGCCCGCCCCGACACCAGCGTCACGCCGCAGGCGCTGAAGCTGGTCGCGGCCAACCCGGATGCCATGTTGATCGTCGCCTCCGGCAGCGGCGCCGCGATGCCGCACAAGGCCATCGTGGAGCGCAATTTCAAGGGCAAGATCTACCAGACCCACGCGGCGGCGACCAGGGATCTGATGCGCATCGGCGGCAAGGACGTCGAAGGCTCGTTCGTCGTGTCCGGCCCGGCCGTCATCGCCGAACAGCTGCCCGATACCCACCCCTCCAAGAAACTGGCCATCGATTTCGTCCAGAAGTACGAGAAGTCGGTCGGCCCCGGCACCCGCAACCAGTTCGCGGGCCATGCGTACGACTCGCAGATCGTCGTGGAGAAGGTGCTGCCGGTGGCGCTCAAGCAGGCCAGGCCCGGCACCAGGGAATTCCGGGCCGCCATTCGCGACGCCATGGAGAACATGGGCCGCACCGTCTTCTCGCACGGCGTGATGAACTGGAGCAAGACCGACCACTGGGGCTTCACCAACGAGACCGGCGTGATGCTCAAGGTCTCCGGCGGCGACTTCAAGGTCGATTAGCGGCGCCGATCCGGATCGCGGCCCGCGCCCTGGACGGCGCGGGCCGCAGCCCTGCACGCATCCCGACCCCATGGACTTCTCGATCGCCAGCATCCTGCTGCTCGACGGCCTGACCAACGGCGCCATCTACGCGCTGCTGGGACTGGCCACGGTGCTGGTGTTCGCCGTCACCCGCGTCATCTTCATTCCGCAGGGCGAGTTCGTCGCCTACGGGGCGCTGACGCTCGCCATCCTGCAGACCGGCAAGGTGCCGGGCACGGTGTGGCTGCTGCTGATCCTCGCGACGGTCGCGGCGCTGATGAACGCGGGCGAGGAATGGCGGCGGCGGCGCCGTCCGCTGGCGGCGCTGGCCGCGGCGGCCGCGACGCTGGCGGTGCCGCTGGCGGTGTCGGCGGCGACGGCCTGGGCTGCGCCGCTGCGGCTGCCGATGGCGCTGCAGGCGCTGCTCAGCGTCGCGGTGGTCACCGCCTACGGGCCGCTGGTCTACCGGGTCGCCTTCCAGTCGCTGGCCGGCGCGACGCCGCTGGTGCTGCTGATCGTTTCCGTGGGCGTGCACTTCGCGATGACGGGGCTCGGCCTGCTGTTCTTCGGCGCCGAGGGCTTCCGCAATCCGGCGTTCTGGGACCTGCGGCTGCCGCTGGGTCCGGTGACCGTGAGCGGGCAGGCGATCATCATCGCCCTGGTCTCGATCGCGCTGATCGTGCTGCTGTGGCTGTTCTTCGGCCGCACGCTGCGCGGCAAGGCCTTGCGCGCCACGGCGGTGAACCGGCTCGGCGCCCGGCTCATGGGGATTTCGTCGGAGAGCGCGGGCCGGACGACGTTCGCGATGGCGGCCCTGATCGGCGCCTTGTCGGGCCTGCTGATCGGCCCCACCACCACCGTGTTCTACGACTCGGGCTTTCTCATCGGACTCAAGGGCTTCGTCGCTGCCGTCATCGCCGGGCTCGCGAGTTATCCCGGCGCGCTCTTCGGTGCCTTGTTCGTGGGCGTGATCGAATCGTTCGGCTCGTTCTGGGCCAGTGCATTCAAGGAAGTGATCGTCTTCACGCTGATCCTGCCGGTGCTGCTGCTGCGATCGATGACCAGCCATCACGAGGAGGAGGCGTGAGACATCCGGTGTCAACCTCCATCTGGAATGTGGACGTTGGCTCCGCCGCGCCGCCCGAAGGGTCGAACTCCCTCTCGCGGGGACAGGGCCGAAGGCCCGAGGGTGCGCCATGAGCCCACGAACCGCGTTCCTGGCGTGGCGCCGCCGCGACGGCGAGCCGGCGAGCCGTTCCGCGCGCTCGCGCCGCCGACTCGGCGTGGCCGCGCTGGCGGCGATTCCGCTGGCGGCCCTGCTGCCGCTGCCCGACTTCTGGATCACGCAGCTCAATTACATCGGCCTGTACAGCCTGACCTGCCTGGGGCTGGTGCTGCTGACCGGGATCGCCGGCCTCACCTCGTTCGGCCAGGCGGCGTTCGTCGGCATCGGCGCCTACACCACCGGCTGGCTGACCGTGAACCTCGGCTGGTCGCCCTGGCTCACCCTGCCGGTCGGGCTGGCCATCACCGGCGCCAGCGCGCTGCTGCTCGCACTGGTCACGCTTCGCATGTCGGGCCATTACCTGCCGCTCGCCACCATCGCCTGGGGCCTGTCGCTGTACTACCTGATGGGCAACCTGGATGCGCTGGGCAAGTACGACGGCATCCTGGGCCTGAAGAGCCTGTCGGTCTTCGGCTACGACCTGGGCCAGGGCCGCGGCTTCTTCCTGCTCACCTGGGGGTTGCTCGCCCTCATGGCCGCAGCGCTGCTGCATCTGCTCGATTCGCGCACCGGGCGGGCGATGCGCTCGCTCAAGAGCGGCGCCGTGATGGCCGAATCGGTCGGCATCAGCACCTTCCGCTACAAGGTGCTGATCTTCCTGATCGCGGCGCTCTTCGCCTGCGTCGCCGGTTGGCTGCTCGCGCACTTCCAGCGCACCGTCAATCCGACGGCCTTCGGGCTGAAGATGGGCATCGAATACCTGTTCATGACGGTGGTCGGCGGGGTGGGCCATGTCTGGGGCGCGATCACGGGCGCCGCCCTCACCAAGCTGCTGGACGACCAGTTGCAGGTGCTGCTGCCGCGCCTCTTCGGCACCAGCGGCAGCTACGAGGTGATCGTCTTCGGCATCGCGCTGGTGCTGATGCTGAAGTACCAGCCCGATGGGCTGTGGGACTTCGTCGAGCGGCGCCTGCCGCGCGCGCCGCGCGCCAACGACTGGGCCGACGCGCCAGCGCTGGCGGCCCGCGCCCGGCCGGCAGCCGGCGAGCCGGTGCTCGAGGTGCACCAGCTGCGCAAGGAGTTCGGCGGGCTGGTCGCCGTCAACGATGTCAGCTTCCAGGTGCGCGCCGCCGAAATCGTCGGCCTGATCGGCCCCAACGGCGCCGGCAAGACCACCACCTTCCACATGATCAGCGGCGTGATGCCGCACACCCGCGGCACGGTGCGCTTTCGCGGCCAGCCGATCGGCCACATGCCATCGCGGCAGATCGCGCGGCTGGGCCTTGCGCGCACCTTCCAGCACGTGAAGATGATCCCGGACATGACCGTGCTGGAGAACGCCGCGCTGGGCGGCCACGCCCGCGGCCGCAAGGGCGTGCTCGCCGCGATGGCGCGCGCGGACCGGGCCGAGGAACGCACGCTGTTTCGCGAAGCGCAGCGGCAGCTGGAACGCGTCGGGATGGGCGCGCACCTGCACGAACTCGCGGGCAACCTGGCGATGGGGCAGCAGCGGCTGCTGGAGATCGCGCGCGCGCTGTGCGCCGATCCGGCGCTGCTGATGCTGGACGAACCGGCGGCGGGGCTGCGGCACCAGGAGAAGCGCGCCCTGGCCGGCGTGCTGCGGCAGCTGCAGGCCGAGGGCATGACCATCCTGCTGGTGGAGCACGACATGGACCTGGTGATGGAGGTATGCAACCGGCTCGTGGTGATGGAATTCGGGACGCTGCTGATGGAAGGAACGCCCCGCGAAGTCCAGCAGAGTCCTGCCGTGCGCGCCGCCTACCTGGGCACGGAACATTGACCATGGCCGCGCCGCTGCTCGAATTGACGGACCTGCACGCCGGCTACGGCCGCGCGGAGGTCCTGCACGGCCTGCATCTGCGGGCCGCCGCCGGCAGCGTCGTCACCGTGATCGGCCCCAACGGCGCCGGCAAGTCGACGCTCCTGAACACCTTGATGGGCATGTTGCCGGCGCGCGGCGCGCTGGTGTTCGACGGCCAGGACATCGGCCACCTGGCGCTGGAGGAACGCGTGATGCTCGGGATCGCGCTGGTGCCGGAGCGGCGCGAGCTGTTCGGCACCATGCCGGTGGAAGACAACCTGGTGCTCGGCGCGTGGCCGCAGGTGCGGGTGCGCAACCGCCAGTGGCGCGACCGCCTGGCCGATGTCTACGACATCTTCCCGCGGCTGCAGGAGCGCAGCCGGCAGCTTGCCGGAACGCTTTCGGGCGGCGAGCGCCAGATGCTGGCCATCGGCCGCGCCCTGATGTCGCGCCCGCGCCTGCTGATGCTCGACGAGCCGAGCCTGGGGCTGGCGCCGCTGGTCGTGCGCGACATCTTCCGCACCATCGTCGGCCTGCGCGGGACCGGCGCCACCATCCTGCTGGTGGAGCAGAACGCACGGGCCGCGCTGGAAGTGGCGGACCACGCCTACGTGCTGGAGATGGGCGAGATCGCGCTGCAGGGGCCGGCGCGCGAACTCGCCGGCGACGCGCGCGTGATCGACACCTACCTCGGCGCCAGTGCCGGCGCGCCGCAGCAGCCATGAACGCGGACCGTGAGCGCGACAGCGAGCCGGCGGCGGCCGTCGAGGCGGTGGACGCCAGCTACCTCGAAAGCCTGATCGGCTACAACGCCCGCCGCGCGGCGCTGGCGATGATCGACGCCTTCCTCGGCGGCATGGCCGCGCACGACCTGCGGCCGGTCGACTTCTCGGTGCTGTCGCTGGTGATGCACAACCCCGGGATCACGTCGCGGCAACTGTGCGCCACGCTGGGCATCCTGCCGCCGAACCTGGTCGGCATGGTCAGCGCCCTGGAGCGGCGCGGCCTCGTCCTGCGCCGGCCCCATCCGACCGACGGACGCGCGATGGGGCTGCATCTGACGCAAGCCGGACAGCGCCTCATGCGCAAGGCCGAACGCACGGCCGCCGAGGTCGAGGCGCGGGCCGCATCGAAGCTGAGCGCCGGCGAAACGAGGACACTGCTCAGGCTGTTGCGCAAGGTGTACCTGAGTCAATAGGTGCAGCTTTGTCGCGCGGGCGCGACTGCTATTGTTTGCATAGCATGTTGTGCGTACACTGCCCGCAAGACCGCCGGGCAACCGGCGGGCGAGGAGAGGCATCCATGAATTCCAGGGAACACGTCGCGATCAACCAGCTCCTGGGCCTGCTGGAATCGCGCTACGCCATCCGGGTGCTGTGGGCCCTGCGCGACGGCCACGCGCAGACCTTCCGCCTGCTGCAGGACAGCGTCGGCGGCATCACGCCCAACACGCTGAACACCCGCATCAAGGAACTGCGCCAGGCTGGCTTCGTGAACCACGGCGACGACGGCTATGTGGTGACGCCCGCCGGGTCGGAATTGCTGCGGCGCATGTCCGACCTTCCCTCGTTCGCGGCAAAATGGTCGGCCGGCCAGTCCCGGAGGAAGACCGTTTCGCCATCGCGCGCCGCCTGAGCGCCACATCCGACCTTTTCTGCATGATCTCATCCCATCTGCGGCCGGAAGCCGCCCTGCCGTCCGACCACCAGGACGCCGTCATCGTCGGCCGCATCGAAGTCCCGGGCGCCGGCCCCACGCTGGTGCAGGTGCGCGCCGACGGCGTGTACGACCTCTCGCGCCTGGCGCCCACCTGCAGCGAACTGCTGGAACTGCCCGATCCGGCCGCCGCGGTGCGCGCGCACGCCGGCGAGCGCATCGCGTCCACCAGGGACGTGCTGGCGAACAGCTCGTGCGACGCGCGCGTCGAGGACACGCCTTTCCTGCTGGCCCCCTGCGACCTGCAGGCGATCAAGGCGGCCGGCGTGACCTTCGTCGCCTCGATGCTGGAACGCGTCATCGAGGAACAGGCGCGCGGCGACGCTTCGAAGGCCGAATCCGTGCGCCAGGCCGTGATCGCCGTGATCGGCGACAACCTGGGCGCCGTGAAGCCTGGCTCGCCCGAAGCGGCGCGGCTGAAAGACATCCTGATCGCGCAGAACATGTGGTCGCAGTACCTCGAGGTGGGCATCGGCCCCGACGCCGAGGTGTTCACCAAGTCGCAGCCCATGAGCGCGGTGGGCACCGGGGCCGAGGTCGGCATCCATCCCAAGAGCGAGTGGAACAACCCCGAGCCCGAGATCGTGCTGGCGGTCGACAGCCACGGCCAGGTGAAGGGCGCCGCGCTCGGCAACGACGTCAACCTGCGCGACTTCGAGGGCCGCAGCGCCCTGCTCCTGGGCAAGGCCAAGGACAACAACGCGAGCTGCGCGATCGGGCCGTTCATCCGCCTGTTCGACGCGAAGTTCGGCATCGACGACGTGCGTGGCTGCGAGCTCTCGATGCGGGTCGAAGGGCCGGACGGGTTCGTGATGCACGGCGCGTCGGCGCTGTCGAAGATCAGCCGCGACCCGCTGGAGCTGGTGGGCCAGGCGATCGGCGCCAACCACCAGTACCCCGACGGCTTCATGCTGTTCCTGGGCACGATGTTCGCGCCGACGCAGGATCGCCACGGACCGGGCCAGGGCTTCACCCATGTCGTCGGCGACGTGGTCACCGTGGCGACGCCGCGCCTGGGTACACTCGCCAATCGCGTCAACACCAGCGACCGGGTGGCCCCGTGGACCTACGGCACCCGCTCGCTCATGCGGGACCTGGCGCGCCGCGGCTTGCTGGGCTGACGACGACGCTGGTCGGCGCCGGGCGGGACGCGCTCCCGCGCTCTTTGCATCAAGGACTTGCGATGATCACGACCCCCTCCGGCCTGCAGTACGAGGACACCACCCCCGGCGCCGGCGCCGAGGCGAAGCCCGGCCAGCACGTGCGCGTGCATTACACCGGCTGGCTGTACAACGGCGGCCAGCAGGGCGCCAAGTTCGACTCCAGCGTGGACCGCGGCGACCCGTTCGCCTTTTCACTCGGCGCGGGGATGGTGATCAAGGGCTGGGACGAAGGCGTCGCGGGCATGAAGATCGGCGGCAAGCGCACGCTGATCATCCCGCCGCAACTGGGGTACGGCGCGCGCGGCGCCGGCGGCGTGATCCCGCCGAACGCGACCCTGAAGTTCGACGTCGAGCTGCTCGACGCACGCTGAGGCAGCGCGGGGCAGGCCTGCCCCCGCGCGTACAAAAGCATGACACCGAAGCCCGGCGTCTCCCGCCGGGCCCGCGGCCGGCCGGCTGGGCCACCGGCGGCCGGACGGACGCCTTGAAAAGGGCCAGGGCACCCCAAGCTGGTCCGATGCGTGTGATTTGATCAAGAACGACCCATGCCTGACAAGAACCAGACCGCCATCCCCGAGCACGAGCGGATCGACCCCACCATGAACCCGGCAGGCACGCCGGCCGACGCCAGCCCCGAAGAGCGCGAAGCGGCCCAGGCAGCCAATGAGGCCGATGCGCTGGGCCTGCTCAAGGCCCAGTTCGACGAGCTGCAGGCCAGGAATGCCCAGCTGGCCGAGCAGTACCTGCGCGCCCAGGCCGACGTGCAGAACACCCGCCGGCGCGCCGAGGACGAGATGGCCAAGGCCCGCAAGTTCGCCGTCGAGAGCTTCGCCGAGAGCCTGCTGGCCGTGGCCGACAGCCTGGAGGCCGGGCTCGCCGTCCAGGAAGCCTCCGCCCAGCAGATACGCGAAGGCGCGGAAGCCACCTTGCGCCAGCTCAAGAGCGTGCTGGAGCGCAACAAGGTGATCGAGGTCAACCCGGCCCCCGGCGAGAAATTCGACCCGCACCGGCACCAGGCCATTTCCGTGGTGCCGGCGCCCACCGGTTCCGCACAGGAAGCCAACACCATCGTCACGGTCCTGCAGAAGGGCTACCTGATCGCCGAGCGCGTGCTGCGCCCGGCGCTGGTCACCGTGGCGGCGCCCAAGTGAGCGCTTGAAACGCCACAGCTTATCCACAACTAACGAACATCTTGAATGGGCCCCCGAGGGCCGCGCATAAGGAGCAGCAACATGGGAAGAATCATCGGCATCGACCTGGGGACCACCAACTCGTGCGTCGCGGTGATGGAGGGCAACACGCCCAAGGTGATCGAGAACAGCGAAGGCGCGCGCACCACGCCGTCGATCGTCGCCTACCAGGAGGACGGCGAGATCCTCGTCGGCGCCTCGGCCAAGCGCCAGGCCGTCACCAACGCGAAGAACACCCTGTACGCGGTCAAGCGCCTGATCGGCCGCAAGTTCGAGGAGAAGGAAGTCCAGAAGGACATCCACCTCATGCCCTACCAGATCGTCAAGGCGGACAACGGCGACGCCTGGGTCGAGGTGCGCGGCAAGAAGCTGGCCCCGCCGCAGATTTCGGCGGAAGTGCTGCGCAAGATGAAGAAGACGGCCGAGGACTACCTCGGCGAGCCGGTCACGGAAGCCGTGATCACGGTGCCGGCGTACTTCAACGACAGCCAGCGCCAGGCGACCAAGGACGCCGGCCGCATCGCCGGCCTGGAAGTCAAGCGCATCATCAACGAGCCGACCGCGGCGGCGCTGGCCTTCGGCCTGGACAAGCAGGAAAAGGGCGACCGCAAGATCGCCGTCTATGACCTGGGCGGCGGCACGTTCGACATCTCGATCATCGAGATCGCGGACGTCGACGGCGAGAAGCAGTTCGAGGTGCTGTCGACCAACGGCGACACGTTCCTGGGCGGCGAGGACTTCGACCAGCGCATCATCGACTACATCATCGGCGAGTTCAAGAAGGAACAGGGCGTCGACCTCTCGAAGGACGTGCTGGCCCTGCAGCGCCTGAAGGAAGCCGCGGAGAAGGCGAAGATCGAGCTCTCGAGCAACTCGCAGACCGACGTCAACCTGCCGTACATCACGGCCGACGCGACCGGTCCGAAGCACCTGAACATCAAGCTCACGCGCGCCAAGCTCGAAGCGCTGGTGGACGAGCTGATCGAGCGCACCATCGCGCCGTGCCGCACCGCCATCAAGGATGCCGGCGTGTCGGTGTCCGACATCCACGACGTGATCCTGGTCGGCGGCCAGACCCGCATGCCCAAGGTGCAGGAGAAGGTCAAGGAGTTCTTCGGCAAGGAACCGCGCAAGGACGTGAACCCGGACGAGGCCGTGGCCGTCGGGGCCGCGATCCAGGGCCAGGTGCTGGGCGGCGAGCGCAAGGACGTGCTGCTGCTGGACGTCACCCCGCTGTCGCTGGGCATCGAGACCCTGGGCGGCGTGATGACCAAGATGATCCAGAAGAACACGACCATCCCGACCAAGTTCGCGCAGACCTTCTCCACCGCCGACGACAACCAGCCCGCGGTGACGATCAAGTGCTACCAGGGCGAACGCGAGATGGCCGGGGGCAACAAGCTGCTGGGCGAGTTCAACCTGGAGGGCATCCCGCCGGCGCCGCGCGGCCTGCCCCAGATCGAGGTGACCTTCGACATCGACGCCAACGGCATCCTGCACGTGAGCGCCAAGGACAAGGGCACGGGCAAGGAGAACAAGATCACCATCAAGGCGAACTCGGGCCTGTCCGAGTCGGAGATCCAGAAGATGGTGAAGGACGCCGAGCTGAACGCCGAAGAGGACAAGAAGAAGCTCGAGATCGTCCAGGCCAGGAACCACGGCGAGGCGCTGGTGCACAGCGTGCGCAAGAGCCTCACCGAGTACGGCGACAAGCTCGAAGGCGGCGAGAAGGAGAAGATCGAGGCGGCGATCAAGGACGTCGAGGCCGTGCTCAAGGGCGAGGACAAGGCGGCGATCGAGGAAAAGACCAACGCGCTGATGACCGTGAGCCAGAAGCTCGGCGAGAAGATGTACGCCGACATGCAGGCGCAGCAGAGCGCCCAGGCCGCGGGCGGCGGCGCCGGCGACGGCGCGCACGCGGGCGGCTCGGAAACAGGCGGCGGCGCATCGCGGCCGGCCGACGACAATGTGGTCGACGCCGAGGTGAAGGAAGTCAAGAGGGGCTGATCGCGGACGCAGTGCGCCGCGTCAGCTCGCCGCGTTCGACGGTTACCCTCGCGGGGACGTCAACGCGGCGTTTTCGCTGGCGCGCCAGCCCGCTGATCAACGAACAACATGGCCAGTAAACGCGACTATTACGAAGTCCTGGGCGTTCCCAAGAACGCCTCGGAAGAAGAAATCAAGAAGGCTTATCGCAAGCTGGCGATGAAGTACCACCCTGACCGCAACCAGGGTGACGCGCACCAGGCCGCCGAGGCCAAGTTCAAGGAGGCCAAGGAGGCCTACGAAATGCTGTCGAGCGCCGAGAAGCGCGCGGCGTACGACCAGTACGGCCATGCCGGCGTCGACCCGAACATGCGCGGCGGCGCGGGACCGGAGGGCTTCGGCGGGTTCGCGGAGGCCTTCGGCGACATCTTCGGCGACATCTTCGGGCAGCAGCAGCGCGGCGGGCGCGGCGGGCGGCAGGTGTACCGCGGCAGCGACCTCTCGTACGCGATGGAGGTCACCCTCGATGAAGCGGCGCTGGGCAAGGAGGCGCAGATCCGCATCCCGTCGTGGGAGCAGTGCGAGACCTGCCACGGCAACGGCGCCAAGCCGGGCACCCAGGCCAAGACCTGCAGTACCTGCCACGGCCAGGGCGTCGTGCAGATGCGCCAGGGCTTCTTCTCGGTGCAACAGACCTGCCCGCACTGCCGCGGCTCGGGCAAGATCATTCCGGAGCCGTGCACGAGCTGCCACGGCCAGGGCCGGGTCAAGAAGCAGAAGACGCTGGAAGTGAAGATCCCCGCCGGCATCGACGACGGCATGCGCATCCGCAGCGCCGGCAACGGCGAGCCGGGCACCAACGGCGGCCCGCCGGGCGACCTCTACATCGAGATCCGCCTGAAGAAGCACGACATCTTCGAGCGCGACGGCGACGACCTGCATTGCGTGGTGCCGATCAGCTTCACGCGGGCGGCGCTCGGCGGCGAGATCGAGGTGCCCACGCTGGCCGGGAAGGCCGCAATCGACATCCCGGAAGGCACCCAGGCCGGCAAGCAGTTCCGCCTGCGCGGCAAGGGCATCAAGGGCGTGCGTTCGAGCTATCCCGGCGACCTGTACTGCCACATCGCGGTGGAGACGCCGGTCAAGCTCACCGAGCACCAGCGCAAGCTGCTGAAGGAGCTGGACGACTCGCTCAAGAAAGGCGGGGCCAAGCATTCCCCCACCGAGGAGTCGTGGGCTGACAAATTGAGGGGCTTTTTCAGCGCTTAGCGCTGAAAAACGATGTCGCGGCTGCGGCGACGGCGCAAGCGCGGGGCGCGCGGCCCTGCAATTTGCAGCGAAGGCTAACAATTGCCTGCCGAAGGCAGGCTTGTTATGCCGGAGCTACAGACTCAAAGGATTCTTCAGCGCCTGAGCCTCGCCCCAGGGCAGATTCCTGATGCCAGCGCGCCCACGGACGGGCAGAATGCCGCCATGGGCCTCAAGCTCTTCCACGAAACCGGGTTCTCGTCGATCCTGGGGCCGGGCGAAACCCGGGTCGGCCTGCATCCCGCATGGCTGATCCTCGCGGTCAGCCTGTGGGTCGGCTTCGCCGCCAACGTGGCGCTCTGGCGAGCCATCGCGGGCACGGACCGGACGACCGGGCTGGGCCAGGCACTGGCCATCGGCTTGCTCATCGCCGGGAGCGCCGCCGCCGCGCTGAGCCTGCTTGGCTGGCGCAAGACGCTCAAACCCGCGGCCATCCTCGTGCTGGTCGTTGCCGCGCTGGCGGCGGCGTCCGTCTGGAGCCAGGCGCTGCCGGTCGATGCGACGCTGCTGTCGCGCAAGCCCTCGACGCTGCTGGTGCCGTCGTGGCCGACCCTGTTGCGCTGGCAGGTCCCGGCGGCGCTGGCGGGGCTGGCCCTGGTGCCGGGGATCTGGGTCTGGCGCCGGCAGCTGCGGCGCGTGTCGTTGGGGCAGCAACTCGGCATCAATCTGCTGGGAGTGCTCACCGGGCTCGGCGTGGCGGCGGCCAGCGCGTTCGTGCTCGGCCAGGCGCCTGCCTGACGCGGCGTCTCAGAACAGGTGGGCCTGGCCCGCCGGCGCCGGCGGCCGGAATGCGCTGGTGGCGAACGCGACGTGCTCGGTGTTGAGGCCCAACTTGCGCACGGCTCGGCGAAAGCGCTGGCCGATCAGCTCGGCCCAGGGTCCGCTGCCCTTCATGCGGGTCGCGAAGTCGCTGTCGTAGTCGCGGCCGCCGCGCAGGTCGTGGATGCGGGCCATGATGCGCTCCGCACGCTGCGGGTAGTGCGACCGCAGCCATTGCCGGAACAGCGGGCTGACCTCCCAGGGCAGCCGCAGCACGTGATAGAAGGCGCTGCGCGCACCAGCCTCGCGCGCCGCCTCCAGCACCTGCTCCATGTCCTCGGTGAGAAAGGGAATGTGCGGTGCCAGGCTCACGCCGCACGGGATGCCGTGCTCGGCCAGCGTGCGCAGCAAGCGCAGGCGCCGGTGCGGGGCGGCCGCCCGCGGCTCGAGCCGGCGCGCCAGCTCGCCGTCCAGGGTCGTGATCGTCACGTACACCGCGGCCAGGCGCTGCGCGGCCATCGGCGCGATGAGATCGAGGTCGCGTTCGACGCCGCCGGACTTGGTCACCAGCGAGAACGGGTGGCGGGCCTCCTGCAGCACCTCGATCACGGCGCGCGTCAGGCGCAGCTCGCGCTCCACCGGCTGGTAGCAGTCGGTGGCGGTGCCGATGGCCAGGAGCCGCGGCCGGTACGACGTGCGGGCGAGATCCCGGCGCAGCACCTGCGCGATATTGCGCTTGGCGATGATCTTCGTCTCGAAGTCGAGGCCCGGCGAGAGATCGAGGTAGCTGTGCGTCGGCCGCGCGTAACAGTAGATGCAGCCGTGTTCGCAGCCGCGGTAGGGATTGAGCGATCGGTCGAAGCCGACGTCGGGCGAGTCGTTGGTGGTGATGGCGCTGCGCGCGTCCTCCCAGATCACCTCGGTGGGCAGCGGCTGCCCGGCCGCGTCGAGCCGGTCGTCCAGACCGGTCCAGCCGTCGTCGAACGCGGCGCGCGATTCGATCTGGAATCGGTGCGGCAGGCGCGTCGCCGCGCCACGCCCCTTGATGGCCTGCACGGGAATGAATACTTCTTCCACGGGCGTCTCCCTGAACACTGTTTGTGCATACAGTATCACGGTTTTGGCAAGCCGTGGCGCGCCTGCGGCAGAGCCCCACGGCGCGGCCGGGCCGCCCATAATGACTCGTTCCGCCTTCACGAAGGATCGTCCCGTGGACACACTGCTGCTCTCGCGCATCCAGTTCGCGGCCAACATCAGCTTCCACATCCTGTTTCCCACGATCAACATCGCGCTGTGCTGGTTCCTGCTGTATTTCCGCTTGCGCCATGACGCCGCCTCCGATGCCGCGGCAGCCCGCGAGTGGGAGGAGGCGTACTACCTGTGGACCAAGATCTTCGCGCTGAGTTTCGCGATCGGCGTGGTCTCGGGCATCACCATGAGCTTCCAGTTCGGCACCAACTGGCCCGGCTTCATGGAGCGGGCCGGCAACATCGCCGGCCCATTGCTCGGCTACGAGGTGCTCACCGCCTTCTTCCTGGAGGCCACCTTCCTGGGGATCATGCTGTTCGGCCGCGACAAGGTGTCGCCCCGCATGCACCTGCTGGCGACGTTGATGGTCGCCGCGGGCACCACGCTGTCGGCGTTCTGGATCCTGAGCCTGAATTCGTGGATGCAGACACCGCAGGGCCACGAGCTGATCGACGGCCGGCTGCACGCGAAGAGCTGGCTCGAGGTGATCTTCAATCCGTCGTTCCCCTACCGGCTGGCGCACAAGCTGCTGGCTTCCACGCTCACGGCCTCATTCCTGGTCGCCGGGCTGTCGGCCTGGCAGCTGCTGCGCCGCACGGCCAACGGCGGCACCCATCGCGCGCTGCGCGCCGCCGTCGTGGCCGCCGCCGCCGCGATTCCGGTGCAGGTGTTCGTCGGCGACCTGCACGGCCTGAACACGCTGGAGCACCAGCCAGCCAAGATCGCGGCGATCGAGGGCGTGTGGCACACGGAGAAGAGCGTGCCGCTGACGCTCTTCGGCTGGCCCAATGAACGGCAGCGGCGCACCGACTACGCGATCCAGGTGCCCAAGCTCGCCAGCCTGATCCTGGCGCACGACGCGGACGCCGAACTCAAGGGACTGGACGAGTTTCCGGACGCCCACCCGCCGGTCGCGCCGGTATTCTGGAGCTTCCGCGTCATGGTCGGGATGGGCCTGGTGATGCTGGCGGTGTCCTGGTGGTGCGCCTGGACCCTGTGGCGGCGCCGCGGCCCGGGGGTGGCCGGCAGCCCGTTCTCGCGCTGGCAGTTGCGCGTCCTGGCGGCCATGACCTTCTCGGGCTGGGTCTCCACGCTGGCCGGGTGGTACGTCACCGAGATCGGCCGCCAGCCCTTTCTCGTCTACGGCATCCTGCGCACGGCCGACCTGGTCGCCGATCATCCGCCCCGGATGGTGGCGGCGACGCTGCTCGCCTACCTGGCCGTGTACGCGTTCCTGCTCGTCGCCTATGTGCTCGTGCTGATGTACATGGCGGACCATCCCGCGCAAGCGACCGCCGAGACGCCGCACAGCGCCAAGGCCGCCGGGCCCATCGGCGGCCCGGCCTGACGGGTCACGCCATGACGTTCACCTGGGCCGACACGCTGCCGCTGGTCTTCATGGGCGTGATGGGACTCTCGCTGCTCGCGTACGTGGTGCTCGACGGCTACGACCTCGGGGTTGGCGTGCTGCTGCCGCTCGCGGCCGACGACGAGAAGGACATCATGATCGCCAGCATCGGGCCGTTCTGGGACGCGAACGAGACCTGGCTCGTGCTGGGCATCGGCGTGCTGCTGGTCGCCTTCCCGCTCGCGCACGGCATCGTGCTCTCGGCGCTCTACCTGCCGGTGACCGTGATGCTGATCGGCCTCACGCTGCGCGGGGTGTCGTTCGACTTCCGCGTCAAGGCCCGGGCGGCCCGCAAAGGCATGTGGAATGCGCTGTTCGCCGTCGGCTCGCTGCTGGCGGCCGCCGCGCAGGGCTGGATGCTGGGACGCTATCTCACGGGGTTCGTGCACGACGCGCGCTCCACCGCCTTCAGTGCCGGGATCGCGCTCACGCTGCCGACCGCCTATGCCATGCTGGGCGCCGGCTGGCTGATGATGAAGACGCGCGATCCGCTGCGCCGGAAGGCGACGCGCTGGGCCCGCGCGGCGCTGTGGCCGATGGGGATCGCGCTCGTCGGCATTTCGCTGGCGACGCCGCTGGTGAGCCCGACGGTCTTCGCCCGCTGGTTCGGCATGCCCCAACTGATCGGGCTGCTGCCGATCCCGGTCGCCTGCGCGGTCGCCTTCTATGCCGCCTTCCACGTCACGCGGCGGCCGAACGTGGTCGCGGCCGGCTACGGCTGGGTGGTGTTCGCCAGCACCGTGCTGATCTTCGTGCTGTCGTTCCTGGGCCTGGCGTACAGCCTGTACCCCTACATCGTGATCGACCGGCTGACGGTGTGGCAGGCCGCCAGCGCGACGAAGTCGCTGATCTTCATCTTCGTGGGCGTCGCCATCACGGTGCCGGCCATCGTCGCGTACACGGTCTACATGTACCGCGTGTTCTGGGGTCCGGCGCAGGCCCTGAGCTATTCAAGAGGCACACCAGACTACTAGGCGGCCAGCAGGGGCCTGCGTTCAAGAACTCGTTGGCGCGCCGATCACTCGATCCGAGGCTACGCGCCGCCGCACACCCGCTGCCGCGCGTCGCGGTACTCGCGCTTCAGGCGCTCGACGAACGCGGCGACCGCGGTGATCTCGGTCACGGCGCCTATGCCCTGGCCGCTGCCCCAGATGTCCTTCCAGGCCTTGCCCTTGCTGCCCTCGCCGCCGCCGAAATTCATCTTGCTCGGGTCGCTCTCGGGCAGGTTGTCTGGGTCCAGGCCAGCCGCGCGGATCGACGGCTTCAGGTAGTTGCCGTGCACGCCGGTGAACAGGCTGGTGTAGACGATGTCGTCCGAGCTGCCGTCGACGATGGCCTGCTTGTAGGCATCGGAAGCTCGCGCTTCCTGCGTCGCGATGAACGCCGAGCCGATGTACGCCAGGTCGGCGCCCATCGCCTGCGCGGCCAGCACGGCGCCGCCGGTCGCGATCGAGCCGCTCAGCACCAGCGGCCCGTCGAACCACTGGCGGATTTCCTGGATCAGGGCGAACGGGCTCTTCACGCCGGCATGACCGCCGGCACCGGCCGCCACCGCGATCAGGCCGTCGGCGCCCTTTTCCACGGCCTTGCGCGCGAACGTGTTGTTGATGATGTCGTGCAGGACGACGCCGCCGTAACCGTGGATCGCGTCGTTGAGATCGGTGCGTGCGCCCAGCGAGGTGATGATCACCGGCACCTTGTGCTTGACGACCATCTCCAGGTCGTGGTCGAGCCGGTCATTGCTCTTGTGGACGATCTGGTTGATGGCGAACGGGGCCGCGGGGCGGTCGGGATGGGTTCGGTTCCAGGCCGCCAGCGTCTCGGTGATCTCGTGCAGCCATTCGTCCAGCTGCGACGCGGGACGCGCGTTCAGCGCCGGCATCGAGCCGACGATGCCCGCCTTGCACTGCTCGATCACCAGCTTCGGATTGCTGATGATGAACAGCGGCGAGCCGATCACCGGCAGGGCGAGGCGTTGCAGGACTGGCGGCAGTGACATGGTGGCTCCGTCTGGTTTCGGTATTCGTTAATTCGGACAGCCGGCCGCAGAGGACGCGAAGGGTATTCGGATCAGAAAGCGTCCACCGGCAAAGCCGTCACGCTCTCGGCGCCTTCGACGATCGCGTCGCGGATCGCGGGCGCGCGGCTCAGGATGTGGTCGGCGTAGAAGCGCGCCGTGGCGATCTTCGAGCGCAGGAACTGCGGGTCCTCGCCGGCGGCGTCCGGCTGCGCCAGCAGTGCTTCGGCGGCCAGCACCGAGCGGGCCAGCTGCCAGCCGGCCATCAGGTTGCCGGCCAGCATCAGGTACGGCACCGAACCGGCGAACACCGCGTTCGGCGACGCCTTGGTATTGCCCGCGACGAAGTCCACCACCTCGAGGAACGCCTGCCGGGCGGCGGCCAGACGCTTGAGCACGGCCCGCGCCGCGGCGCTGCCGGACGTGGCCAGCTGACCCTCCGTCGCCGCGATCTGGCCGGCGATGCCCTTGGCGGTCTGCCCGCCGTCGCGCGCGGTCTTGCGGCCGATCAGGTCGTTCGCCTGGATGGCCGTGGTGCCTTCGTAGATGGTCAGGATGCGGGCGTCGCGGAAGTACTGCGCCGCGCCGGTCTCCTCGATGAACCCCATGCCCCCGTGCACCTGCACGCCCAGCGACGTGACCTCCACGCTCATCTCGGTGCTGTAGCCCTTGACCAGCGGCACCATGAATTCGTAGAACGCCTGGTTCTGGCGCCGCACATCGGCGTCGGGGTGGTGATGCGCGGCGTCGTAGGCCGCCGCGGCCACGCTGGCCATCGCGCGGCAGCCTTCGGTGTACGCGCGCATCGTCATCAGCATGCGCTTGACGTCGGGGTGGTGGATGATGGGTGCGCTGGCGTTGATCGAGCCGTCCACCGGCCGCGACTGCACGCGGTCCTTGGCGTAGGCCACCGCCTTCTGGTACGCCCGCTCGGCGATCGCGATGCCCTGCACGCCGACGGCATAGCGCGCCGCGTTCATCATGATGAACATGTACTCGAGGCCGCGGTTCTCCTGGCCGACCAGGTAGCCCGTCGCTCCGCCCTCGTCGCCGAACTGCAGCACGGCGGTCGGCGAAGCCTTGATGCCCAGCTTGTGCTCGATGCTGACGCAGCGCACGTCGTTGCGCTCGCCGAGGGAGCCGTCCCTGTTGACCAGGAACTTCGGCACGACGAACAGGCTGATGCCCTTGACGCCCTCGGGCGCGCCGGCGACGCGCGCGAGCACCAGGTGCACGATATTGCGAGCCATGTCGTGCTCGCCGTACGTGATGAAGATCTTGGTTCCGGCGATCCGGTACGTGCCGTCCGGCTGCGGATCGGCCTTGGTGCGCACCAGCGCCAGGTCAGAGCCGGCCTGCGGCTCGGTCAGGTTCATGGTGCCGGTCCACTCGCCGGTCACCAGCTTTTCGAGGTAGACCGCCTTGAGCTCGTCCGACGCCGCCGTCAGCAGCGCCTCGATCGCGCCGTCCGTCAGCAGCGGGCACAGCGCGAAGCTGAGGTTGGCCGAGTTGAGGATCTCGGAGCACGCCGCGCCGACCGCCTTGGGCAGCCCCTGCCCGCCGAAGTCGGCCGGGTGCTGCAGCCCCTGCCAGCCCGCTTCGGCGAATTGCGCGTAGGCCTCCTTGAAGCCGGGGCTGGTCGTGACCTCGCCGTCCTTCCACGACGACGGACTGCGGTCGCCGTCGACGTTGAGCGGCGCGACCACGCCCTCGTTGAACTTGGCGCATTCCTCCAGCACGGCCTGCGCGGTGTCGAAGCCGGCTTCCTCGAAGCCCGGCATCCTTGCGATCTCGTCGAGCCCGGCGAGATGCCGCAGGTCGAACAACATGTCCTTGAGGGGGGCGGTGTAGCTCATTTCTGTCTCCGGGGAACTTCCCCTTCCCCCTCCGGGGGAAGGTTGGGATGGGGGCTGTGCCCTATCGATGACTCAGGTGGTGGCTGTCCGTGATGCCCCCTCCCTGCCCTCCCCCGGCGGGGGAGGGAGGGCGCTGTCTACAGCGCCTTCGTCAGCTCCGGCACCGCCGCGAACAGGTCCGCTTCCAGGCCATAGTCGGCCACGGCGAAGATCGGCGCTTCCGGATCCTTGTTGATCGCCACGATCACCTTGGAGTCCTTCATGCCCGCCAGGTGCTGGATCGCCCCGGAGATGCCCGCGGCGATGTACAGCTGCGGCGCCACGATCTTGCCGGTCTGGCCCACCTGCAGGTCGTTGGGCGCGTAGCCCGCGTCCACCGCGGCGCGGCTGGCGCCGATGGCCGCCCCCAGCTTGTCGGCCAGCGGCGTCATCACCTCGTTGAACTTCTCGGCCGAGCCCAGCGCCCGCCCGCCCGAGACCACCACCTTGGCGGCCGTCAGCTCGGGGCGGTCGTTCTTGGCCAGCTCGTTGCCCAGGAACCTGGCCCTGGCGTTGGCCGGCGTCGCCGCAGCCTGCTCCACGGCGGCCGCGCCGCCGCTGGCGGCGGCCGCATCGAAGCCGGTGGTGCGCACCGTGATCACCTTCACCGCGTCCAGGCTCTGCACCACCGCAATGGCGTTGCCCGCGTAGATCGGCCGCTCGAAGGTGTCGGCGGCGTCGACCCGGGTGATGTCCGAGATCTGGCCCACATCCAGCCTGGCTGCCACGCGCGGCGCGATGTTCTTGCCGCTGGCGGTGGCCGGGAACAGGATGTGGCTGTAGTTGGCGGCAATGGCCAGCACCTGCGCGGCCATGTTCTCGGCCAGCCCGTGCGCCAGGTGTTCGGCGTCGGCGTGGATCACCTTGGCCACGCCGGCGATCTGGCTGGCGGCCTTGGCCGCCTGGCCGGCGTTGTGGCCGGCCACCAGCACGTGCACGTCGCCGCCGCACTGCGCGGCCGCCGTCACGGTGTTGAGCGTGGAAGGCTTGATGGTGACGTTGTCGTGTTCTGCAATGACGAGAGAGGTCATGGGGGCTCCAAATTCAAACTACCGGACGCAGAGAACGCAAAAGATACGCAGAAAACGCAAAAAACTTCTAAATGAAATTCTTTTGATGGTCTTCTTTCGCGTCCTTTGCGTACCCTCTGCGTCCTCTGCGTCCGGCTGTTGGGTTTTATTCAGTCGGTCAGATGACCTTCGCTTCATTCTTCAGCTTCGCCACCAGCGTCGCCACGTCGGGCACCTTGATGCCGGCCGAGCGCTTGGGCGGCTCGGTCACCTTCAGCGTCTTCAGGTGCGGCTTGATCTCCACGCCCAGGTCGGCCGGCTTGAGCGTCTCCAGGGGCTTCTTCTTGGCCTTCATGATGTTGGGCAGCGTCACGTAGCGCGGCTCATTGAGGCGCAGGTCCGCCGTGATCACCGCCGGCAGCGTCAATTCGACGGTCTCCATGCCGCCGTCGACCTCGCGCGTGACCTTGGCCTTGCCGTCGGCCACTTCGACCTTGGAGGCGAAGGTGGCCTGCGGCAGTTCCCCCAGCGCCGCGAGCATCTGGCCGACCTGGTTGGCGTCATCGTCGATCGCCTGCTTGCCGCAGATGACCAGCCCGGGCTGCTCCTTGTCCACCAGCGCCTTGAGCAGCTTGGCCACCGACAGCGGCTGCAATTCGTCGGCGCTCTCGACGAGGATCGCGCGGTCCGCCCCGATGGCCATGGCCGTGCGCAGCGTCTCCTGGCACTGCGCCACCCCACACGAGACCGCGATGATCTCCGTGGCCACCCCTTTTTCCTTCAGCCGCACGGCCTCCTCGACGGCGATCTCGTCGAACGGGTTCATGCTCATCTTCACGTTCGCGATGTCGACACCGGTGTTGTCCGACTTCACACGGACCTTCACGTTGTAGTCGACCACCCGCTTGACCGGGACCAGGACCTTCATGCTCGGGGCTCCTCAGGAGTTGCTGAATTGACGTAGACGTAAACGGGGATTCTATGCGGCGCTGCACCACGAGCCGTTCGCGGGAGCGACACCAGGCCGCCGATAAAAAAGCACGACCGTTCGCATTTTTTTGCGATTATAGAGGCAGCGTCCGCGGCTCAGGCGGCGGCCTGCCGCGCCGCCGCCGGCTCCTGCCGGCGCAGGTGCACCACGCGCTGCGGGTACGGAATGTCGATGCCGGCTTCGCGCAGCGCCCCCAGCACGCGCAGGTTCACCTCGGAGCGCACCCCCAGCTCGCCCGCCTGCGGGTCGCCGATCCAGAACAGCAGCTTGAATTCAAGGCCGTCAGCGCCGAGGCTGGCCAGCCGCGCCGCGGGGCCCGGCTCCGCCAGCACCCGCTCGGCGCCCGCGGCGGCCTGCACCAGCAGCCGCTCCACCTGCGCCACGTCGCTGTCGTAGCCCACTGTCACGTCCGTCGTGAGCAGCACCCGCGGGTCGGCCAGCGACAGGTTCTCGATGCGCTCGGTGATGAGTTTCTCGTTGGGCACGATCGACTCCAGCCCCGACAGCGAGCGGATCAGCGTGTACCGGGTCTTGATGTCGACGACGATGCCCTCGAAGCCGTCCACCCGCACGGTGTCGCCGATGCGCAGGCTGCGCTCGAACAGGATCACGAACCCGCTGACATAGTTGGCCGCGAGCTTCTGCAGTCCGAACCCGAGGCCGACGCCCAGCGCGCCGCCCAGCACCGAGAGCGCCGTGAGGTCGACCCCCACGGCCGACAGCGCGAACAGCAGGCCGACCAGGAGCAGCACCGCGCGGATGGCGTTGGCGGCCACCTTGCGCAGCGACAGGTCCGTGACGGCGTCGCGCAGCACCTTGCGCTCCACCGCCGCCGAGATCCAGAGCGTCACGACCAGCACCGCGCCGGCCGAGAGCACCGCGTTGACGATCGCCAGCAGGCTGATGCGCGACTTGCCGAACGCGAAGTCGATCGCGTCCATCTCGCTCATCACCGCGGGCAGCAGGCCCACGATCCACAGCACGGCCGCGATCCACGCCAGCCACGAGAACAGTCGCTCCACCAGCCGCGCCAGGGCCGATTTCGGAAAGACGACGGTGAACACCCGCGCGATGAAGCGGATGCCGGCCAGCGACACCAGCACCGGCACCGCCACCTTCAGCAGCGCCACCGCCTGCGCGCCGCGCAGCGCCAGCGAAGCGCTGTAGGTGAAGACCAGCGCCAGCAGCGGGAACAGCAGGCCGTCGACGGTGGCCCGGCCGAACCACACCGACTCGGCCGAATGGCGCCGCCCGATCAACCAGCTGATCGCGAAAGCCGCCGCCAGGCAGCCGGCCAGCGCCGCTGCCTCGACCGGCAAGCCGGGGTGCGCGAGGCGCCGCAGCAGTTCGTCGATCGTGGTCATCGCGCCGTCGCGCCCTCGCCGCTCACCCCTTCCACGCCGGCTCGCGCTTCTCGGCGAAGGCGGTGAAGCCCTCGAGCGCGCACTCGTTCATCATGTTGACGGCCATGGTCTGGTTGGCCAGCTGGTACGCGGCCTCGATGCCGAGCTCTCGCTGCCGGTAGAACAGTTCCTTGCCCATCGCAAGCGCCGCACGCGGCTTTTGCAGGATGCTCGCGACCAGCCTGCCGATCTCGGCATCGAGCTCGCCGGCCGGCACAACGCGGTTGACCAGGCCCCGCTCCATCGCCTGCTGCGCGCTGATGAACTCCCCCGTCACCAGCATTTCCATCGCCTGCTTCGGCGCGATGTTGCGCAACAGGGGAACGCTGGGGGTCGAGCAGAAGAGGCCGTAATTGACCCCGCTCACGGCGAACCTCGCCTCCGAGGCGGCCACCGCCAGGTCGCACTGGGCGACCAGCTGGCAGCCGGCCGCCGTGGCGATGCCGTGCACGCGCGCGATCACCGGCACCGGCAGCTTCATGATGGACAGCATGACGCGGCTGCACTGCGCGAACAAGCCCTGGTAGTACGCCAGCGACGGCGCGGCGATCATCTCCTTGAGGTTGTGGCCGGGACAGAAGGCCTTGCCGGCCCCCGCGATGATCACGGCGCGCAGCGACTGGTCCGCGGCCAGCCCGTCCAGCGCCTGCTGCAGGGCGCCCAGCATCTCCTCGCTCAGCGCGTTGAAGTTCGCCGGCCGGTTCATGGTCAGCGTCACCACCCCGCGCGCGTCGCGGGTCTCGAGCACGGCATCGTCGTCGCCCATGGCGGTCTCCTCGTTTCAGGTCACAGATCGGCCAGCACGCGCAGGTGCGCCTCGACGCTGCGGCCGAGGGCGCCCAGGTTGTAGCCGCCCTCCAGCGACGACACGATGCGCCCATGCGCGTACTTGAGCGCGATGTCCTTGACGCGCTCGGTGATCCAGGCGTAGTCGGACTCGTTCAGGCGCAGCTGCCCCAGGTCGTCGTCGCGGTGCGCATCGAACCCCGCGCTGATGAACACCAGCTGCGGCTTGAACGCCTCGAGGCGCGGAATCCACAGCATCTCGATCATCTCGCGGATGTCCATGCCCTTGGTGTACGCCGGCACCGGCAGGTTCAGCATGTTGTCGGCATGGCTCGCGTCGCCCGTGAACGGATAGAACGGGTGCTGGAAGAATCCCACCATCAGCACGCGCTGGTCGCCCGCCAGGATGTCCTCGGTACCGTTGCCGTGGTGCACGTCGAAATCGACGATCGCCACCCGCTTCACGCCATGCCGCTCGAGCGCGTATTTCGCCCCGATGGCGATGTTGTTGAAGAAGCAGAACCCCATCGCCTTGTCGTGGCATGCGTGGTGTCCGGGCGGCCGCACCGAGCAGAACGCGTTCTCCAGGTCGCCGGACATCACGGCATCGGTGGCGGCGAGCACGGCGCCGGCGGCGCGCAACGCGGCGTTCCAGGTGTGCTCGTTCATCGACGTGTCCGGGTCGATCTGCGTATGGGTCGGGCCGCCGGCCGCGATCGACTCCTTCAGTTCCTGCCGCAGGCCGCGCATGGCCGCCACGTGCAGGCGCGTGTGCGCGAGTTCGAGGTCGCTGGCCGAGGCCTCGGGCGCGAGCCGCCGGTCCAGGCCGATGCCGACGCCAGAGGCGAGCAGGCGGTCCTCGATCGCGTCGAGCCGCTCGGGGCACTCGGGGTGGCCCGGCCCCATCTCGTGGCGGCGGCAATCGGGATGCGTGAAAAACCCGGTTTTGGTCACAGTGGCGCTCGGCTCGGCGAAATTCGGATAACGTCCGTCCCATGGATTCACTGAGGAAACTCCAGGGACTGCTGGACCAGCTTAACACGGTCATCGTCGGCAAGCCGGCCCAGGTGCGCGACTGCGTGGCCTGCCTGCTGGCGGGCGGCCACCTGCTGATCGAGGACGTGCCGGGCGTGGGCAAGACGACGCTGGCCCACGCGCTCGCCCGCTCGTTCGGCCTGCAGTTTTCGCGGGTGCAGTTCACGGCCGACCTCATGCCCAGCGACCTGCTGGGCGTCTCGATCTACGAACGCGCCAGGGAAGCCTTCGTCTTCCATCCCGGCCCCGTCTTCGCGCAGGTGCTGGTCGCCGACGAGATCAACCGGGCCAGCCCCAAGACGCAAAGCGCGCTGCTCGAGGCGATGGAGGAGAAGCAGGTCACCGTCGAGGGCGAGACCCGCGCGCTGCCCACACCGTTCTTCGTGATCGCCACCCAGAATCCGCACGACCAGCTGGGCACCTTCGCGCTGCCGGAGTCGCAACTGGACCGGTTCCTGATGCGCATCTCGCTGGGCTACCCGGACCGGGCGGCCGAGCGCGAGCTGCTCAATGGCGCCGACCGGCGCGGCATGGTGGACGCGATGCGCAACATGCTGTCGCCGGTGGACCTGCAGGCCTTGCAGCAGAAGGTGATGCAGGTGCATGCGGCCGAGCCGCTGATCACGTACGTGCAGGACCTGGTCGCGGCGACGCGGTCGGGGCGCTGGTTCCTGCAGGGCCTGTCGCCGCGGGCCGGCATCGCCGTGATGCGCGCCGCCAAGGCGCAGGCGCTGCTCGCCGGCCGGGACTATGTCGCGCCCGACGACGTCCAGGCCATCCTGCCCCAGACCATCTCGCACCGCCTGCTGCCCGCCGGCGACGCCGGCCGCGGCCCGATGGAGCAGGTGCGCGCGATGATGGAGGCCGTCCCCCTGCCATGACGGCCGCCGCCTGGCTGCTGCGTCCGGTCGACTTCGTCCGCCACCGCTTCCGGCGGTGGTGGCAGGCCCGGCTGCCGCTGGCCGACAGCACGGCGCTCACCCAGCGCAACGTGTACATCCTGCCGACGGCGCCGGGCTTCATGCTGGGCGCGACGCTGCTGGTGCTGCTGGTGGGCTCGATCAACTACCAGCTGAACCTCGGCTACCTGCTGACGTTCCTGCTGGCCGGCAGCGCGCTGGCCGGCATGCACCTGTCGCACGCCACGCTGCGCGGCCTCACGCTGAACCTGTTGCAGCCCGATCCGCAGTTCGCCGGCACCAGCGCCCTGCTCTGCGTCGTGCTGACCAACATGCGCGGCACGCCCCGCCATGCGATCGGCGTCGCCGTGCTGGACGCCGCCAGCGAGGACCGCTGGGCGTGGACCGATGTGCCGGCGCAGGGCACGGCGGTCGTGCACGTGGCGTTCCGTCCGCAGCGCCGGGGCGTGCACCGCGTGCCGCCGCTCACGGCCGAGACCCGCTTTCCGCTCGGCATCTTCCGCGTCTGGACCGTCTGGCGTCCGGCCGCGCAATTGCTGGTCTACCCCGCTGCCGAGGCGAATCCGCCGCCCCTGCCGCCGGGCGAGCCGCGCGCGACCGGCGCCGCCTCGACGCGCGTGCAGCCCAGCGGCGACTTCGACGGTGTGCGCGCCTACCGGCGCGGCGACCCGCTCAAGCAGGTGGTATGGAAGAAGATGGCCAAGGCCAACGAGCTCATGAGCCGGGACGCCGGGCAGGCGCAGCGCCACGAACTCTGGCTGGACCTCGCGCAGGCCGGCGGGCGCGACGTGGAGCACCGCCTCTCGCGGCTGACCGCATGGGCGCTGCAGGCGGACCGGCTGGGCACCGTCTACGGCCTGCGGCTGGGAGGCCGCGTCATCCCGCCCGGCAGCGGCCCGGCGCACCGGCGGCTCTGCCTGGAGGCGCTCGCGACATGGCAGTGACCGCCGTCCCCGCCGCGGGCCCGGCAACGCCTGGCCCCCTCCTGCAACGGCTGGGTGCGCTGCCGCGCGACACGCGGGACACGCTGTTCCTGCTGGCCGTGATCGGATGGGTGGTGCTGCCGCAGGTGGGCAACCTGCCCTGGTGGTGCAGCACGCTCACGGCGGTCGTGTTGCTGTGGCGCGGCTGGCTCGCGGTGGCCGGCCGGCCCCTGCCGCGCGCCCGCTGGGTGCTGGCGCTGCTGCTGGTCGCCGTCGGCGCCACGCTGGCCACCCACCGCACCTTGCTGGGCCGCGACGCCGGCGTGACCCTGATCGTGGTGCTGCTGGCCCTCAAGACGATGGAACTGCGGGCGCGGCGCGACATCTTCGTCGTGTTCTTCCTGGGCTTCTTCACGATGCTCACGAACTTCTTCTTCTCGCAGTCGCTGCTCACGGCGCTGGCCATGCTCGTCGCGCTGCTCGGGCTGCTGACGGCGCTGGTCAACGCCCACATGCCCGTCGGCCGGCCGCCGCTCGCGCGCGCCGCGCGCACGGCCGGCTGGATGGCGCTGCTCGGCGCGCCGGTCATGGCGGTGCTGTTCCTGCTGTTCCCGCGGCTGGCGCCGCTGTGGGGCATTCCCAGCGACGCCATGAGCGGCCGCAGCGGCCTCGCGGCGACGATGCAGGTGGGCAACATCGCCCAGCTGGTGCTGGACGAAAGCATCGCCATGCGCCTGCGGTTCGACGGCCCGGTGCCGCCGCAGGACGAGCTCTATTTCCGCGGCCCGGTGCTGTCGGCCTTCGACGGGCGAGAGTGGCGGGCGCTCGGGCCGCGCCGCGGCGGCCGGTGGGGCACGGAACCGGGATCGCTCGCGCGGCTGCAGGTGCGGGGCGAGCCGGTGCGCTACGAGGCCACGCTCGAGCCGAACAACCGGCCCTGGCTGCTGGTGCTGGACGCCGTCGCGTCGCCGCCGGCCGTCCCCGGCATGGGCGCGGCGATGACCAGCGAGCTGCTGTGGCTGACCGAGCGCCCGGTCACCGACCTGCTGCGCTTTCGCGTCGAAAGCCACACCGGGTTCCGGCATGGTCCGGTCAGCATCGCCGCCGTGCTGCCCGAATACCTGGAGCTGCCGACGGGCTTCAACCCCCGCACGCTCGACCTCGCCACGCAATGGCGCGGCGACCCGGCGCTGGCGCGCGGCGGCCCGCCCGCGTTCGTGCAGGCGGCGCTCGAGCGGCTGCGCACCGGCAACTACCACTACACGCTGGACCCGGGGGTGTTCGGCGCACACACGGCCGACGAGTTCTGGTTCGATCGCCGCCAGGGGTTCTGCGAACACATCGCCTCGTCGTTCGTGGTGCTGATGCGCGCGCTCGGCGTCCCCGCGCGCATCGTCACCGGCTACCAGGGCGGTGAACGCAACCCGGTGGACGGGTACTGGGTGGTGCGCCAGAGCGACGCGCACGCCTGGACCGAAGTCTGGCTGGCGGGCCGGGGATGGGTGCGCGTGGACCCCACGGCCGCGGTGGCGCCCGCGCGCACCGGATCGCTGCAGCGCCTGCAGCCGCGGCCGGGGATCGTGGCGAGCGCGCTCGGCAATGTGGCGCCCGAGTTCGCCGCCGGCGTGCGCGCGTTCTGGGAGGCCGTCAACAACGGCTGGAACCAGTGGGTGCTGAACTACACCCAGAGCAAGCAGCTGGACCTGCTGCGCAACGTCGGCTTCCGGTCCCCGAGCTGGGAAGACCTCGGCCTGCTCGTGCTGGGGCTGATCGTCGCCGCATCGCTCGCCGGCGCCGCCTGGACCGCCTGGGAGCGCGGCCAGCACGACCCCTGGCTGAGGCTCTTGCGCCGGGTGCGGCGACGGGTGCGCCGACTGGGCCTGCCGTTGCCGGACCACGCGCCGCCGCGCGAAATCGCCACGCTTGTCACAGCACGTTTCGGCCCCGCGGCCCGGCCGCTGGCAGACTGGCTGCTCAAGCTCGAGATCCAGCGGTACGCCCGCTCCCCTGCCGTCGCGCTGCCGGCGCTGCGGCGCGAATTCACGCGCATTCCCTGGCCTGCCTGATGTCACCACTGCCCTTCATCGCCGCCTTCCTGCTGTCCGTCGTGCTCGCGCCGGCCAGCGCCGCGTCGCCGCCCAAGGGGCGCAAGGCCGGCGAGCGCCATCACCAGCAGCGCGGCGTGCCGTACGCCGGCCACGACGAGGCGATGCGCTGGGCCGACGAGGCGGCGCAGCGGCGCGGCCTGGATGCGGCCTGGGTGCGGCAGGCGCTCGCGCGCGCCCAGTTCCTGCCGGTGGTGTCCAGGCTGATGCAGCCGGCGCCGCCGGGCACGCCGAAGAACTGGGGTGTCTACCGCAGCCGCTTCATCGACCCGGTCCGCATCGCCGCGGGCGTGCGGTTCTGGCGCCAGAACGAGGCGGCGCTGCAGCGCGCGCAGCAGCAGTACGGGGTGCCGCCGGAGATCGTGGTCGGCATCATCGGCGTGGAGACCATCTACGGCCAGCAGATGGGCACCTTCCGGGTGCTGGACGCGCTGGCGACGCTGTCCTTCAACTTCCCGGCGAACCATCCCCGGGCGGCCGATCGCACCGCGTTCTTTCGCGCCGAGCTCGAGCAGTTCCTGGTGCTGCAGGCCCGGCGCGGCGCCGACCCGCTGCAGCCGGTCGGCAGCTTCGCCGGCGCGATGGGCATGCCGCAGTTCATGCCCAGCAGCATCGCGCGCTGGGCCGTCGATTTCGACGGCGACGGCCGCATCGACCTCACGCGCAGCGCCGACGACGTGATCGGCTCGGTGGCGAACTACTTCAGGAGCTACGGCTGGCAGCCCGGCATGCCGACCCACTACCCCGTGCGGTTCGACCCCGATCGCCTCGACAAGGAGGCCCTGCTCGCTCCCGACATCCTGCCCAGCTTCAGCGTGGCCAGCTTCACCGCGAAAGGCGCCGTGCTGGAGGAGCCGGCCCTGCGGCACCAGGGACCGCTGGCCCTGGTGGAACTGCAGAACGGCGGCGCCGAACCGCAGTACGTGGCCGGCACCGAGAACTTCTACGTGATCACGCGCTACAACTGGTCGAGCTATTACGCGATGGCGGTGATCGAGCTCGGGCAGGAAGTCAGGCGCGCCGTCGAGGCGCAGGCGGTCGCGGCCCCCGCGGCGCCCGGCTCGTCGCCATCGCCAGCGCCGCCGCCTGCACCCGCCGCGGCGCCACCGCCGGAACCGCAGCCACCGTCCGCGCCGCCCGCGGACACCGGGACGCCGCCGGCCTCGTAGCGGGCGCTCAGGCCGGCGCCGGCACCAGGAAGTCGCGGCTGATGTGCCCGCCCAGTTCGTTGACGCGGTCGAGGAATTGCGTGAGGAAGGCGTGCAGGCCGGTGGCCAGGATCTCGTCGATGCTGCCGTACTGCAGGTCGGCGCGCAGCTTGCCGGCGCGGCGCTGGGTCTCGCCGGACTGGTCGTTGGCCACCACGGCCAGGTTGGCGACGACCTCGTTCATGCTGGCGTGCAGCGAGCGCGGCATGTCGGCGCGCAGGATCAGCAGGTCGGCCACGCGTTCGGGCTTGATCACGTCGCGGTACACCTTGCGGTAGATCTCGAAGCCGGAGACGCTGCGCAGGATCGCGCTCCAGTGGTAGAAGTCGTATTCCTGGTCCTTCTGGCTGGCCGTGCCGAAGAAGTCGCTGCGCACCGCGTGGAACTTCACGTCCAGCAGGCGCGCCGTGTTGTCCGCGCGCTCCAGGAAGGTGCCAAGGCGCAGGAAGTGCAGCGCCTCGTCCATCAGCATGGTGCCGACGGTGACGCCCCGCGACAGGTGCGAACGGAACTTCACCCATTCGAAGAACTGGCCCGGATCGCGTTCGAGCTCGCCCGACGCGAGCATGCGGTTGACCTCGAGCCAGGTCTGGTTCTGCGTCTCCCACACCTCGGTGGTCAGCGAGCCGCGCACCGCCCGCGCGTTCTCGCGCGCCGCGCGCAGGCACGACAGGATCGACGAGGGATTGCCCTCGTCCTTCACCATGAACTCCAGCACGCTCCTGGGCGTCACCGCCCCGTGCCTGGCGCCGTAGGCCGGCAGCAGCTCGCTGATCGACAGCAGTCCCTGCCAGCCGACCTGCGCCACGGCCGCGGACTGGGGCAGCAGCGAAGTCTGGTACGTCACATCCAGCATGCGCGCGGTGTTTTCGGCCCGCTCCGTATAGCGCGACAGCCAGAACAGGTGGTCGGCGGTACGTGACAGCATCATCGTCCGCCCGGCCGCCCGAAGGACGATGACGGCCCCCTCGGGGGGCAGAGAACGAAGTGAACGTGGGGGCTCATATGGATCCGTCCGCCCGGCCGCCCGAAGGACGATGACGGCCCCCTCGGGGGGCAGAGAACGAAGTGAACGTGGGGGCTCATGTTCATCAGATTTCCATCACCCAGGTGTCCTTGGTGCCGCCGCCCTGCGACGAATTCACCACCAGCGAGCCGTCCTTCAGCGCCACCCGCGTGAGCCCGCCCGGGACCATCTGCACCTCGCGGCCGGAGAGCACGAACGGCCGCAAGTCGATGTGGCGCGGAGCGATGCCCTGCTCGACGAAGGTCGGGCAGGTCGAGAGCGACAGCGTCGGCTGCGCGATGTAGCCGGCCGGGTTCTTCTCCAGCATGGCGCGGAAGTCCTCGATCTCCCGCCGCGTCGCGGCCGGACCGATCAGCATGCCGTAGCCGCCGGCGCCGTGGACCTCCTTGACGACCAGGTCCTTCAGGTGCGCCAGCACGTACTTCAGGTCCTCGCTGTGACGGCAGACGTAGGTCGGCACGTTCTTCAGGATCGGTTGCTCGCCCAGGTAGAAGCCGATCATGTCGGGGACATAGGGATAGATCGACTTGTCGTCGGCGATGCCGGTGCCGATGGCGTTGCAGATCGCGACGTTGCCGGCGCGCAGGGCCTCCACGAGGCCCGCGCAGCCGAGGGTGGAGGTGGGGCGGAACACCGACGGGTCGAGGAAATCGTCGTCCACGCGGCGGTAGATCACGTCCACCCGCCGCGGCCCGCGGGTGGTGCGCATGTAGACGAAGCGGTCCTTGACGAACAGGTCCTGGCCCTCGACCAGTTCCACGCCCATCTGCTGGGCGAGGAACGCGTGCTCGAAATAGGCGCTGTTGTACATCCCGGGTGTCAGCACGACCACCGTCGGGTCCGCCGCGCCGGGCTGCGCCGAGGCGCGCAGGGTCTCGAGCAGCAGGTCGGGATAGTGCATCACCGGCGCGACGCGATGCGAGCTGAACAGGTCCGGAAACAGCCGCATCATCATCTTGCGGTCTTCCAGCATGTAGCTCACGCCGCTGGGAACGCGCAGGTTGTCCTCGAGCACGTAGTACTCGCCCTCGCCGCGCTCGTCGGGCGCGCGCACGATGTCCACGCCGGCGATGTGCGAGTAGACCCCCCGCGGCACGTCGACCCCCATCATCTCGCGGCGGAACTGGCTGTTGCGCTCGATCTGCTCGGCCGGCACGATCCCGGCGCGGATGATCTCCTGGTCGTGGTAGACGTCGTGCAGGAACCGGTTCAGGGCCGTCACGCGCTGCACCAGCCCGCGTTCCAGGACGCCCCATTCATGGGCGGGGATGATGCGCGGGATCAGGTCGAAGGGGATCAGCCGCTCGGTGCCCGCGCCCTCCTCGTCCTTCGCGCCGTAGACGGCGAACGTGATGCCCACGCGCCGGAAGATCATCTCGGCCTCCTCGCGGCGGGCGCGCATGCTCTCCTGCGGCTGGCGCGCGAGCCATTCGGCGTAGGCGCGGTAGTGGTCGCGCACGACCTGCACCTGGTTCGATCCGTCCCGGGACTGCGCCTGCCACTGGAACGAGCCCGGCCACTGGACGAACATCTCGTCGAATTTCTGCATCGAAGCCCCTTTGGCGCAAGGATAGCAACGAACGTGCCGCCGCGGGCTCAAGGCACCCGATGGAGCCAGTACCGTGGCGCCTGCGCGCGTTCGCACCGCACCTGGCCGGGCTGGTCCGATCGCCACAGGGCCGCGCCGCAACGGGCCGACTCCACGACCTGCACGCCGCGCTCGCGGTAGCGCTCCATCACCGCGGGCGCCGGATGGCCGAACCGGTTGCGGTAGCCCGCCTGCAGCAGCGCAATCCGCGGTTGCACGGCGTCGAGGAAGAGCCCGGTCGAGGAAGTCCGGCTGCCATGGTGCGGCACCAGCAGCACCTGCGCCCGCAGCGTCTCGCCGCCGTCGCCCGCCTGCGCGACCAGCCGCGCCTCCTGCGCCTGCTCGATGTCGCCCGCCAGCAGCGCCGCGCGCTCGGCGCTGGCCACCCGCAGCACGCAGCTCAGGGCGTTGGGCTTGCCCGCCGCCGCATAGTCGGGTGCGGCCGGATGCAGCACCTCGAAGTGCACGCCGTCCCATGCCCAGGCCTGGCCGGCTTCGCACCGCGCGGACGCGCGGACCACCTGCAGATCGTGGCCCGGCGCCAGCGAACTGAGCAGCGAGGCGCCCGCCTGCTGCGCGAGCACCGCGGCGGCACCGCCCGTGTGGTCGGTATCGCGGTGGCTCAGCACCAGCAGCTGGACCCGCTCGTCCAGGGCCCGCAGCAGCGGCACCAGCACCCGGTGGCCGGCATCGCTCTCGGCGCTGTAGCGCGGCCCGCTGTCGTACACCAGCGTGTGGCGGGCGGTGCGCACGATGACGGCATTGCCCTGCCCGATGTCGGCCGCCAGCAGTTCGAAGTGCCCCGGCGCGGGCCGCGGCGCCTGCCAGAGCAGCACCGGCAGCAGCAGCGGCACCCCGAGTACCCGCGCCGCCCACGGCAACCGCAGCGCGAGCAGGAGCCCGCCCGCGACACCGGCGGCACCTGCCCACAGCGGGGCGACCGGGACGGCCACGGAGGCGAACGGCAGCGCCGCCAGGACCTGCAGGAACTGCTGCAGCACCTGCACCGCGGCACCGGCCAGCGTCCACAACCAGGGGGCGGCGGCGCCGGCGATCGCCAGCGGCGTGACGACCAGCGTGACCCAGGGGATCGCCAGCGCATTGGCCAGCAGGCCGACCACCGACGCCTGCCCGAACAGCAACAGCGTCAATGGCGTCAGGGCGAGGGTGACCACCCATTGCTCGCGCAGCGCACCGGCCGCCGCTCGCGCCAGTCGCGTTCGCGCACCGGTCGGCGGCAGCGGGCCGGCGGACGCCGCCGGCCCGCTCGCGAACAGCACGCCCACTGCAACGAAACTGAGCCAGAAGCCAGGTTGCAGCAGCGCCCATGGATCGGCCGTCACCACCACCGCGGCCGCCAGCAGCCACACCACCGGCCATGGCCAATGCCGCCCCGACAGGCGCAGCAGCGCCACGGTCGCCAGCATCAGCACGGTGCGCTGCGCCGGAACACCCCAGCCGCTGAACAGGGCGTACGCCGCGGCCAGCACCGCGCCGCCCGCCAGCGCCGCATGCGGCGCCGGCCAGGCCAGGCAGGCGCGCGTGCTGCGCCGCCACAGCGCCCCCACCGCCAGCGCCGCCGCCCACGCGAACATCGTGATGTGCAGGCCGGAGATACTCATCAGGTGGGCCACGCCGGTGGCCCGGAAGATGTCCCAGTCGGCGCGCTCGATGGCGTTCTGGTCGCCGACCACCAGCGCCGCCAGCACGCCCGCGGTCGGGCGGTCCGGCACCTGGCGAAACACGGCGTCACGCACTTCCTGGCGCAGCCGCTCGACCGGGTGGCGCCAGGTGGACGCCAGGAGCTGCGGCGCCGGATCGCGGGGCCCCGCGCGCACCGAGCCGGTCGCCTGCACCCCTTGCTCCCACAACCAGAGCTCGTAGTCGAAGCCGTGCGGATTGCTGGTGCCGTGGGGTGCCTTCACGCGCACCGGCAGCAGCCAGCGCTCGCCGGGGAGCAGTTCGGCCGGCAGGCGCTGCAGTTCCATCAGCCCGGAGCCGGTGGGCGTGACGCCGCCGTACCAGCCCAGGGACAGCAGCGGCACCAGCCGCACCGGGGCGCCATCCGCCGTGGCCGACTCCACTTCGAACCGGAAGCGCAGGCCGGCCTCGTGCTGCTGCGGCATCGTCGCGACGACGCCCACCACGGAAAGATCGCGCCCCTCCAGCACCGGCTCGAGGCCGCGCGCGAGAAAGCGTTCGGCGCGCCATCCGCACGCCGCGAAGCCAAGCAGCGCCACCGCCAGCAACGCGAGCGCCGGGCGGCCGCGGTCACTGCCGCGCCAGGCCGCGCCGGCCAGCAACGCGAGCCCGAGCACGCCCAGCGCCGCGTACGCCGCCGCACCCCACAGCGCCGGTTGTTGCACCTGCAGGGCGGGGCCCAGCACGGCGCCCACCAGCGCCGGCGTGATCCAGCGACCGGGAACGCGGCCGGGTCGGTTCGCCATGCATGCCTCGCGGAAGCCCTGGAATCCAGAGCTTCCTTAACGATCGACGATGCATCCCTGCCGACCGGCAGCCGGAATCACTTTTCCTGGTTCACGCCGCGGGCGAATGGCGGCGGCCCGGCGCTATCGTTCGTGCCCGGTGTCGTCGTCGGTCCCGGACCGTTTCGCGCTGCCGCCATGCAGGCGCTCGTGGCGGCGCTCGCGCTGCGACTTCATCGTCTCCAGCGCGCTGGCCGCGCCCACGCCCGCGTTGCCGAAATCGCCGCCGGCGGCTTCGTCGCGCGGTTCGTCGGACCCGCCCGCCTCCTGGCTCCACTGCCCTGCCATCCTTGTCTTCCCCCGTTTCCTGCTCCGGCCCTTGCCGCGGGCCAAGCGCAGCCCACGGGACCGGCAGGAATCTATCAAAAATCCCGGGCCCGCGACCGACAATGATGTAACGGTCGCGCACTTGTCGCGCCGCGCAGACAATCCCTGGATGATTCCACCTGCCTTGTGCCCGAGGCCGCGCCACGCATGACCGACACCACGATCCAATGGCTGGCCGCCGCCATCTTCGCGCTCGCGATCGTCCACACGTTCTCGACCAGGCTGTTCGAGCACCTGGCGCGCACGCGGCCGCGGCACGCCGGCATCTGGCACCTGCTGGGCGAAGTGGAAGTGGTCTTCGGCCTGTGGGCCATGGTGCTGGTCGTCGCGATGGCGGCGCTGCAGGGCGCCGCGCAAGCCACCGGCTATGTCGACTCGCGCGACTACACCGAGCCCATGTTCGTCTTCAGCATCATGGTCATCGCCGGCAGCCGCGCCGTGCTGCACGCCGGGCGTTCAGTGGCCACCCGCACCGCGGCGTGGGTGCCGGCGGCGCCCGCCGTGGGCCTGTATTTCGTCACCCTGTCGGTGCTGCCTCTCATGGGCTCGCTGATCACGGAGCCGGCGGCCATGACGCTGGCGGCGCTGATGCTGCGCGACCAGGTGTTCCGCCAGGACGTCGGCACGACGCTCAAGTACGGCACCCTCGGCGTGCTGTTCGTCAACATCTCCATCGGCGGCACCTTGACGGCGTTCGCCGCGCCGCCGGTGCTGATGGTGGCGGACACATGGCAGTGGACCAGCCGCTCCATGCTGGCGACCTTCGGCTGGAAGGCGGCCATCGCCGTGGCGGTCAATGCGGGCGCCGCGGCCTTCCTGTTCCGGCGCCAGCTCGCGGCGCTGCCGCCGCCCCGCGAGCGGCGCGAGCCGATGCCGCCGGCAGTGGTCGCGGTCCACCTGCTGCTGCTCGCGGGCGTGGTCGCCTTCGCCCACCATCCGCCGGTGTTCCTGGGGCTGCTGCTGTTCTTCCTGGGCCTGGCGCGGGCGTATCCGCAATTCCAGAACCGACTGATGCTGCGCGAGGGGCTCCTGGTCGCCTTCTTCCTGGCCGGCCTGGTGGTGCTGGGCGGGCAGCAGCAATGGTGGCTGGATCCCTTGCTGCGTCGCATGGACGCCGACATGGTGTTCTACGGCGCGACGGCGCTCACGGCCGTCACCGACAACGCCGCGCTGACCTACCTCGCTTCGCTGGTCGATGGCCTGAGCGACGAGTTCAAGTACTCGATCGTGGCCGGCGCCGTCAGCGGCGGAGGCCTCACCGTGATCGCCAACGCGCCCAATCCGGCCGGCTTTTCCATCCTGCGCCGGCATTTCGACGACGAGGCGATCCATCCGCTGGGCCTGCTGGCGGCGGCCCTGGCGCCGACCGGCGTGGCGATGCTCGCGTTCCGGCTGCTCTGACCGCCCGCGGACAGCCCGGGCGGCGGCACCCCCTCCTACAATCCCCTGACTTCCGAAGGAACCTCGATGAGCGTCTACGACAAACTCAAGGAGCTGGGCATCGGCCTGCCGCCGGTCGCCGCCCCCGCCGCCGCCTATGTACCGTTCGTGCAGACCGGCAACCTGGTCTACCTCTCCGGCCACATCGCCAGGAAGGAAGGAAAGCCCTGGGTCGGTCAATTGGGCAGGACCATGAGCACCGACGAAGGCAAGGCCGCGGCCCGCGCCGTGGCCGTCGAGCTGCTCGGCACCCTGCATGCGGCCGTCGGCGATCTCGACAAGGTCAGGCGCATCGTGAAAGTGATGAGCCTGGTGAACTCCACCGGCGACTTCACCGAACAGCACCTCGTCACGAACGGCGCCAGCGAGCTGCTCGGCCAGGTGTTCGGCGACAAGGGAACCCATGCCCGCAGCGCGTTCGGCGTCGCGCAGATCCCGCTGGGCGCCTGCGTCGAGATCGAGCTGGTGGTCGAGGTGGGTTGAACTGCGGAACTGCAGACTCCGAACGCAGAAGCCGCAAAAGTTTCGCAGAAGCCGCAGCAGGACAGCCCTTTGAAGCCGGTCGGCTGCGGCGCGCCACCGTGGTGGCACCGGTCGGCGACCGGGGGTACCTCGGACTCCGTCCTCTCGCGGGCGACCATCCGGGTACGCCTGCACCGCTGCGTCAACACGATGGTTGGCACTCCACTTGACGGGCAACCGCGAATGGGGCCTGCGCCGAGGCACCCCCGATCACCGGCCTCGTAGTGAGGTGCTGGCGCGCCACGAAAAACTCCGCGCGCTGCAAGCTCTATTGGTCGCGTGCCTTCATCGCTGGATCGCCACGGCGCACCGCCGAGGCCGGTGATCGGGGGGTGTCGGGCGCAGGTCCCAATTCGCGGTTGCCCGCCAGGCAGGCACACTCGGGCCGTGGTGACGCGATGGTCCATGAGCGCACGGGTGCTCGCCCGCGAGCGGACCGGAGAACGATACCCCCCGGTCGCCGGCCGTGCCACCCAAGGTGGAGTGTCTTCGGGTCGATGCCAACCAAGGTGGCGCGCTGGCGCCGGCTTATTCGACGCGCTCGATCGTCACCGGCTTGAAGCCCAGGTCCGCCGCCTTGCCCTTGCGGCCGCGGCCGGCCTTGGCGTTGTTGAGGGACCGGATCTCCAGCGTCTCGTCGCGCTCCTTGCCGCCGCGGCCGATCCCGGCGATCTTCACGCTGCGCGTGTACGCCGCGGCGCCGGCGAGCTGGTCCTTCTGGTCCAGGTCGATCAGCATCAGGCCGCGGCCGCCGTTGGCCATGGCCTTCAGCTCGGTGATCTCGAAGGTGAGGATGCGGCCCAGCGCCGACGCGCAGGCCACGTGGGTGGCCGGCGCATTCGCAGCCGTCGCTGGCGCGCCGGCTGGCGGCGGCACGTTGGCGGGCGACGGGCGGCAGATCGTCTCGCCGTCGCCGACGCTGATGAAGGCCTTGCCGGCCTTCAGGCGCGACATCATGTTCTCCACCGTGGCGAGGAAGCCGTAGCCGCCGGAGCTGGAAAGCAGCAGCCACGCCGAGGGCGCCCCCGCGAAGTAGTGCAGCAACTGGGTGCCGGCCTCCAGCTCGATCATGGTGGTCACCGGCTGCCCGTCGCCGCGCGCGCCGGGCAGCGTCGACACCGGGACCGTGTAGACGCGCCCGTTGCTGCCGAAGGCGAGCAGGGTGTCCACGGTGCGGCATTCGAAGGTGCCGTACAGGCCGTCGCCGGCCTTGAACTGGAAGGTCGATCCATCGTGGCCGTGCCCCTGGCGCGAGCGCACCCAGCCTTTCTGCGAGACGATCACCGTCACCGGCTCGTCGACCACCCGGATCTCCGCGGTGGCACGCTTCTCGGCCTGGATCAGGGTGCGGCGCGCGTCGGCGAACAGCTTGGCGTCCTGCTCGATCTCCCTGATCATCAGGCGGCGCAGCGCGGCCGGGCTGCCGAGGATTTCCTCCAGCTTGCCCTGCTCCTCGCGCAGCTCCTTCAGCTCCTGTTCGATGCGGATCGCCTCCAGGCGCGCCAGCTGGCGCAGCCGGATCTCCAGGATGTCCTCGGCCTGGCGGTCGCTCAGGCCGAAACGGGCGATCAGCGCCGCCTTCGGCTCGTCGCTCGCGCGGATGATGGCGATCACCTCGTCGATGTTGAGCAGCACCAGCCGCCGGCCCTCGAGGATGTGGATGCGATCGAGCACCTTGTCCAGGCGGTGCCGCGAGCGGCGCCCGATCGTGGCCTGCCGGAATTCGATCCACTCCAGCAGCATCTGGCGCAGCGACTTCTGCACCGGCTTGCCGTCCAGGCCGATCGAGGTCAGGTTGACCGGTGCCGAGGTTTCCAGGCTGGTGTGGGCCAGCAGCGTGGCGATGAGGTCCCCCTGCTCGATCCTGCTGGTCTTCGGCTCGAAGACGATGCGTACCGCGGCGTCCTTGCTCGATTCGTCGCGCACGGCGTCGAGCACCGCCAGCACGGTCTGCTTGAGCTGCAACTGATCCTGCAGCAGCGCCTTCTTGCCGGCCTTGACCTTGGGGTTGGTGAGCTCCTCGATTTCCTCGAGCACGCGCTGGGCGCTCACGCCCGGCGGCAGTTCGGTCACGACCAGCTGCCACTGGCCGCGCGCGAGTTCCTCGATCTTCCAGCGCGCGCGCACCTTCAGCGACCCGCGGCCGCTGCGATAGGCCTCGGCAATGTCGGCGGCGGCGCTGATGATCTGGCCGCCGCCGGGATAGTCCGGGCCCGGGAGCAGCGCGAACAGCTCGGCGTCGTCGAGCTTCGCGTTGCGGATCAGCGCGACGCACGCGTCGGCGACTTCGCGCAGGTTGTGGCTGGGCACTTCCGTCGCGAGGCCCACCGCGATGCCGCTGGCGCCATTGAGCAGCGCGAACGGTAGCCGCGCCGGCAGCTGCCGCGGCTCCTGGGTGCTGCCGTCGTAGTTGGCAGTGAAATCGACCGTGCCTTCATCGATCTCGTCGAGCAGCAGGTTCGCGATGCGCGCCAGGCGCGCTTCCGTGTAGCGCATCGCCGCGGCGCCGTCGCCGTCGCGGCTGCCGAAGTTGCCGTGTCCGTCGATCAGCGGATAGCGCTGCGAGAAATCCTGCGCCATGCGCACCAGCGCGTCGTACGCCGCCTGGTCGCCGTGCGGATGGAAGCGGCCCAGCACGTCGCCGACCACGCGGGCGCTCTTGACGGGCCGGGCGCCGCCGGCCCCGGCGAAGCCCAGGCCCATGCGCCACATCGAATACAGGATGCGCCGCTGCACCGGCTTCTGCCCGTCGCACACGTCGGGCAGCGCCCGCCCCTTGACGACGCTCAGCGCATATTCGAGATAGGCCCGCTGGGCGTAGGAGCCCAGGTCGAGCTCGCTGTCGTCGACGGCGTCGCCGCCGCCGAAGGAAATCTGTTCTTGTTCCATAGCTCCGTCGCAAGGCCGGCGCCAGCCGGCCGCTCCCTCATTCCGAGACCGTCGCTCCCGGCACGTTCGGCCCGACCGCCAGCGGCACCCCCGGCGCGTCGCCCGGCGGCAGGTTGCCGCGGCCGCGTGCACCGCCCACCGGCAGTTCCATGCGCACCCGGCCCGGCGCCGCCGCGCCGCGCGCCGCCATCGCCGGCGGCCTGAGCAGGCCATACAGCTGCAGCACCGTCTTCACGTAGTTCTGCGTTTCGCGGTAGTTCGGGATGCGGTTGCCGGCGCGCTGCACCGCGCCCTCGCCGGCGTTGTAGGCGGCCAGCGCGAGTTCCAGCCGGCCCGGAAACAGGTCCAGCAGATGGCGCAGGTAGCGCGCCCCGGTCCTGATGTTCGTGCGCGGGTCGGCGAGCTTCTTCGCCGTCGGCGTCTTGCGGTCCCCGGCCACGCCGAAGCGTTCGGCGGTCGCCGGCATCACCTGCATCAGGCCGACGGCGCCCTTGGGCGACACGGCGCCCGCGTCGAAGCCCGACTCGGTGGCGATCACGGCCTTCAGCAGCTCGTAGTCGACGTCGTGCGCCCTCGACGCCTCGCGCAGGTGGTGCTTGACCTGCTTGTACGCGGGCGAGACGTCGAAGAAGGCGAACAGCTTGGTTTGCGTCGTCGGCACCGCGACGGGCCGCGGCGTGGCCACGCCCTGCGCCGTGTCGAAACTCTCGCCGCCGCGGAAGAAGAGCTGGTAGCGCTCGTCCACCTTCTCGGCGGCGAAATGCGCGACGCCCTTCGCGTCGACATAGCCCCAGACGTCGGCCCGGGCGCCCGGCAGCAGCACCAGGGCCAGCGCCGCCGCCGCCAGGAACCGCCACAGGGCGCTCATCCGGGGATCTCCAGCGCCGCCACGCGGCGCGCCTCGTACTCGGGCCGCAACATGGACATCAGGATCAGCGAATCGAAGCCGCCGGCCACCTTCACCGCCTCGCGCAGGACCCCTTCGTGCACGAAGCCTTCCGCCCGGTACAGCGCCGCGGCGCCGGTGTTGCGGCCCTTCACGTCGAGCCAGAACCGGTGCGCGCCCAGGTCGTCGAACGCGACCTTCTTGGCCAGGTGCAGCGCGGCGCGGCCATAACCCTGGCCCTTGGTCCGGATCACCATGCGCTTGAGCTCCAGCGACTGGTGCTGGCTGCGGCAACCGACCAGGATCAGGAAGCCCACGGCGTCCAGCGCCGGCCCGCCTTCGACGATGAAATGCCGGAAGTCGGGGAACCGGATCGCCGCCTCGTGCTGGGTGCGTTCCCAGGGCGTGATGAACGGCAGGTTGGCGTCGTCGCTCTCCAGCGACAGCACGAAATCGAGGTCGCTCTGCATGGTCGGCCGCAGGCGCACCCGCACCCGGGGGCGTCCCAGGGGCAGTTCGGTGGGTGATGCGGTCACGGCGGCTTTCGGGGTCAGATATCGATTTCGACGGCGTTGCCGTGCAGTTCCATCAGTTCGCGGCGCGCGGCGGCTTCGCCCTTGCCCATCAATTTGGTGATGAGCTCCTGGGTCTGCAGGAAGTCGAGCCGGCCGAGCTGCACCGGCAGCAGCCGGCGGGTGTCCGGATTGAGCGTGGTCTCCCACAATTGTTCCGCGCTCATCTCGCCCAGCCCCTTGAAGCGGCTGATGCTCCACGAACCCTCGCGCACGCCTTCCTTGCGCAATTTGTCGAGGATGGCAGTGAGTTCGCCCTCGTCGAGCGCATAGCTCTTGGAAGCCGGCTTCTTGCCGCGGGCGGGCGCGTCGACCCGGAACAGCGGCGGCCGCGCCACGAACACGTGGCCGGCGTCGATCAGTTTGGGGAAATGGCGGAAGAACAGCGTCAGCAGCAGCACCTGGATGTGCGAGCCGTCGACGTCGGCGTCCGACAGGATGCAGATCTTGCCGTAGCGCAGCCCCGACAGATCAGGATGGTCCTCGGGCCCGTGCGGGTCGACGCCGATCGCCACGGCGATGTCGTGGATCTCGGTGTTGGCGAACAGGCGGTCGCGCTCGACTTCCCAGGTGTTCAGGACCTTGCCGCGCAGCGGCAGCACGGCCTGGCATTCCTTGTCGCGGCCCATCTTGGCGCTGCCGCCGGCGGAATCGCCCTCCACCAGGAAGACCTCGTTGTGGCGCAGGTCGCGGCTCTCGCAATCGGTGAGCTTGCCGGGCAGCACGGCCACGCCCGAGCCCTTGCGCTTCTCGACCTTCTGGCCCGCCTTCTGGCGGCTCTGGGCGGTCTTGATCGCCAGCTCCGCCAGCTTGCGTCCGTATTCGACGTGCTGGTTCAGCCACAGCTCGAGCGCCGGCCGCACGAAGCTGGACACCAGCCGGACGGCGTCGCGGGAGTTGAGCCGCTCCTTGATCTGGCCCTGGAACTGCGGGTCGAGCACCTTGGCCGCCAGCACGTAGGAAGCGCGGGCGAACACGTCCTCGGGCAGCAGCTTCACGCCCTTGGGCAGCAGCGAATGCAGGTCGATGAAGCTCTTGACGGCATTGAACAGGCCGTCACGCAGGCCCGCTTCATGGGTGCCGCCGTTGATCGTGGGGATCAGGTTGACGTAGCTCTCGCGCACCGGCTGGCCGTCCTCGGTGAAGGCGACCGACCACTGCGCGCCCTCGCCCTCGGCGAAGTTGTCGTTGTTCTGGGCGAAACCCTCGCCCTCGAACAGCGGGATCACCGGCTCGGCCGTGAGGGTCTGCAGCAGGTAGTCGCGCAGGCCGCCCTTGTACTGCCAGCTCTGGCTCTCCCTGGTCTTCTCGTTGACCAGCGACACCGTGACCCCGGGCATCAGCACCGCCTTGCTGCGCAGCAGGTGGGCCAGCTCGGCCAGCGGCAACTGGGTCGATTCGAAATATTTCGGGTCGGGCCAGACGCGCACCGCGGTGCCGGAGCGCCGGTCGCCTTCCTGGGCCTTGCGCACCTGCAGCGGCTCGATCACGTCGCCGCCGGCAAAGACGATGCGGGCCACCTGGCCGTCGCGATGGGTCGTCGCCTCCAGCCGCCTGGCAAGGGCGTTGGTCACCGAAACGCCCACGCCGTGCAGGCCGCCGGAGAAGCTGTACGCGCCGCCCGAACCCTTGTCGAACTTGCCGCCGGCGTGCAGCCGGGTGAACACCAGTTCGATCACCGGAGCCCCTTCGTCGGGATGCAGGCCGAACGGGATGCCGCGGCCGTCGTCCTCGACGCTCACCGAGCCGTCGGCGTGCAGCGTGACCTTGATCCGCTTGCCATGGCCGGCCAGCGATTCGTCCGCCGCGTTGTCCAGCACTTCCTGGATCACGTGCAGCGTGTTGTCGGTGCGCGTGTACATGCCGGGGCGCTGCTTGACGGGCTCGAGGCCCTTGAGCACCCGGATCGAACCTTCGGAGTAAACGGGAGGGAGTTTGCTGGCCATGGGATGCGGATTGTATGCCGCAAGGCCAGTTCAACTGTATGAACATACAGCTTGCCGGTCGCTTTGCCGGCCCCGGCCGCTGGGCCATCAGGCGGGACAGCGCGACCGTCTCGGGGTTTTCGCTACATTCGGCGGATGCCTCCCGCTTCCGCCCGTCACCTCTCCCTCTTGCAGGTCCTGGCCTGCGGCGCCGCCATCGTCACCCTGTCCATGGGCATCCGGCACGGCTTCGGCCTGTGGCTGCAACCGATCACGCAGGCCCAGAACTGGAGCCGCGAGAGCTTTGCCTTCGCGATGGCGATCCAGAACCTGGCCTGGGGCTGCTTCGGCATCTTCGCCGGCATGGCGGCCGACCGGTTCGGCGCCTTCCGCGTACTGGTCGTGGGCGCCGCGCTCTATGGACTGGGACTGGCCGGCATGGCGCTCGCGCCGACGCCGTTCGTCTTCATGCTCACCGCCGGCGTGCTGATCGGCGCGGCCCAGGCCGGCACGACCTACGCGGTGATCTACGGCGTCATCGGACGGCAGGTCGACCCGGCACGGCGCTCCTGGGCCATGGGCGTCGCGGCGGCCGCCGGCTCGTTCGGCCAGTTCCTCATGGTGCCGGTGGAAGGCTTCCTGATCAACGACTTCGGCTGGCAGACCGCACTGCTGGTCCTGGCCATGGCGATCCTGCTGGCGGTGCCGCTGGCGTGGGGCCTGCGCGAACCGGGCTTTGCCGGCGGTGCCGCGCGGCATCGCGAACAGACCATCGGCCAGGCGCTGCGGGAGGCGTTCCGGTATCCCAGTTTCCAGCTGCTGATGGCCGGCTACTTCGTGTGCGGCTTCCAGGTCGTGTTCATCGGCGTGCACATGCCCAGCTATCTCAAGGACAAGGGCCTGTCGCCGCAGGTGGCCAGTTACGCGCTGGCGCTGATCGGCCTGTTCAACGTGTTCGGCACCTACATCGCCGGCACGCTGGGCCAGCGGCTCGCGCGCCGCAAGATCCTGGCCTTCATCTACCTGGGCCGGTCCGTGGCGATCGCCCTGTTCCTGTGGGCGCCGCTGTCGCCGCTGTCCGTGTACGTCTTCTCCAGCGTCATGGGGCTGCTGTGGCTGTCGACGGTCCCGCCGACCAACGCCACCGTCGCCCAGATCTTCGGCGTCGCGCACCTGTCGATGCTCGGCGGCTTCGTGTTCTTCAGCCACCAGATCGGATCGTTCATGGGCGTGTGGCTCGGCGGCCTGCTGTACGACCGCACCGGAAGCTACGACATCGTCTGGTACATCGCCATCGCGCTGGGAGTGTTCGCCGCGCTCGTGAACCTGCCGGTGCGCGAGGCGCCCATCGTTCGGCACGCGCCGCAGCCCGCCTGACATGAACCTCACCGCGCGCAAGCTCCTCGCCTACGCGGCCGCCATCGCCGTGCTGCTGGGTGTGTTCGCCCTCTACACCCGTCCGGAACTGATGGTCACGATCTCCGAACAGATCTGGGCCTGCTTCCAGTAGGCCGCGCCACGCATGCACGGCACCGAATCGCCTTCGCCCTGGATCCAGCGCTGGTCGCATCTGGTGCCGGCGGGCGCGCCCGTGCTCGACGTCGCCTGCGGGGCGGGGCGCCACCTGCGCTGGTTCGCCGGCCGCGGCCACCCGGTCACCGGGATCGACCGGGCCCCCGAAGCGGTCGCGGCCGCGCGCGAGCTCGGCGAAGCGCTGCAGGCGGACCTGGAAGACGGCAGCCCCTGGCCGCTGCCGGGCCGCACCTTCGGCGGCGTGGTCGTCACCAACTACCTGTGGCGCCCGGTGTTTCCGGCGCTGCAGGACAGCGTCGCCGCCGGCGGCGCGCTGCTGTACGAAACCTTCGCGGCCGGCAACGAGACGGTGGGCCGGCCGGCGCGGGCCGAGTTCCTGCTGCACTCCGGCGAGCTGCTGCGCCTGGTCGACCGGCTGCGGGTCGTGGCCTACGAGGACGGCTTCCTGGCCGATCCGCCCCGCTTCGTGCAGCGCATCGCCGCCGTGCGCCCGGCGGCCGGCGCCGCCGCGCCTCGCTTCCCCCTGGAATAGCCGCCCCTGGCGCCGTGCCGCGACGGCGCGGGGCGACGCAGCGGCTGGGTAGAATGTCCTTTTCCCTCGAGAACCCGCAATGACACCGATTACAGGCAGCATCGTGGCGCTGGCCACGCCGATGCACGACGACGGCAGCGTGGATTACCCGGCCCTGCGGAAACTCGTGGACTGGCACATCGCCGAAGGCACCGACTGCATCGGCGTCGTGGGCACCACCGGCGAGTCGCCCACCGTCGACGTGCAGGAACACCACGAGATCATCCGCGTGTCGGTGGAGCAGGCCAAGGGCCGCGTGCCGATCATGGCCGGCTGCGGCGCCAATTCCACGGCCGAAGCCATCGAGCTGGCCAAGTACGCGAAGAAGATCGGCGCCGACTGCCAGCTGCAGGTCGTGCCGTACTACAACAAGCCGGGCCAGGAAGGCCAGTACCGGCACTTCCGCGCCATCGCCGAAGCCGTCGAGCTGCCGATGGTCCTGTACAACGTGCCGGGCCGCACCGTCGCCGACCTGCAGCACGACACCGTGCTGCGCCTCGCGCAGGTGCCGGGCATCGTCGGCATCAAGGAAGCGACCGGCAACATCGAGCGCGCGCAGTGGCTGATCCGCGAAGTGCCCAGGGGCTTCGCGGTGTACTCGGGCGACGACCCGACCGCCGTCGCGCTGATGCTGTGCGGCGGCCAGGGCAACGTGAGCGTCACCGCCAACGTCGCGCCGCGCCTGATGCACGAGCTGTGCGCGGCCGCCATCGCCGGCGACGCGAGGAAGGCCATGGAGCTGCAGCGGCGGCTGCTGCCGGTGCACCGCCACCTGTTCGTCGAAGCGAACCCGATCCCTGTGAAGTGGGCGATGGCCCGCATGGGACTGTGCGGCGGCGCCCTGCGCCTGCCGATGACGCCGCTCGCGCCGGCCAACGAGCCGGTCGTCGAGGCCGCCCTGCGGGCCGCCGGCCTGCTGGCCTGAAGCACCCAAGTAATCGGAAATCCTGAGGGGATGAAGTGAAGCAATCTGCAAGACTCGGCGCGCTGGCGGCGTGTGCCCTGATGTCGCTCTCGGCCTGTACCGTGCTGGAAGGCGAGAAGGTCGACTACAAGAGCGCCGGCAAGGGTGTGTCGCTGGAGGTGCCGCCGGACCTCACCCAGCTCTCGCGCGATTCGCGCTACCAGGTGCCGGGCGGGGCCGTGACGGCCAGCAGCTTCCAGGTCGGCCAGGCCGCGCCGGGCGTGCCGACGGCGGCGACCACGCTGGGCGACGTGCGCATCGAACGCGCGGGCAACCAGCGCTGGCTGATCGTGAACCGCTCCGCGGACCAGTTGTGGGGACCGGTGCGCGACTTCTGGCTGGAAAGCGGCTTCCTGCTGGCGCAGGACCAGGCGGCGCTGGGCATCATGGAGACCGACTGGGCCGAGAACCGCGCCAAGATCCCGCAGGACTTCCTGCGCAACGCGCTCGGCAAGGTCTTCGATTCGTTCTATTCGACCGCCGAACGCGACAAGTTCCGCACCCGCCTGGAGCGCACGGCCGGCGGCGGCACCGAGATCTACGTCAGCCACCGCGGCATGATCGAGGTGTACAGCAACACGCAGAAGGACCAGACCACCTGGCAGCCGCGCCCGACCGATCCCGAGCTGGAGACCGAGTTCCTGCGTCGCCTCATGGTCAAGCTGGGCGTGCCGCAGGAACAGTCGAAGGCGCTGGTCGCCACCGGCGCCGCGAGGCCGACGGCTCGCGCCGCGATGGTGGGCAGCACGCCGGTGGTGCAGATCGACGAAGGATTCGACCGCGCCTGGCGCCGGGTCGGCCTGGCGCTGGACCGCACCGGCTTCACCGTGGAAGACCGCGATCGCGCGCAAGGTATGTACTTCGTGCGCTACGTCGAGGCCAGCGCCGACAAGAAGGACCCCGGTTTCCTGGCCAAGCTGTTCAGCCGCGACAAGGACGCCGCGCCGGTCAAGTACCGCATCGCGCTCAAGAGCCAGGGCGAGGCGACCACGGTGTCGGTGCTCAACGCGGGTGGCGCGCCCGAGGCGTCCGAGACGGCCAAGCGGATCGTCCAGGTCATCGCCGACGACCTGAAGTAGGACGAAAACGCGGGTCCTGCTGCGCAGACCCGCGCCCCTCGCGCCGCTGACGCGGAAATGATCCGATTCAAGAGCCTCGGCAGCGGCAGCACCGGCAATGCCACGGTGGTGCAGGCCAGCGGCGACGGCCACGTCACGCACCTGCTGATCGACTGCGGGCTCGGCATCCGCCAGCTGGACAAGCGGCTGGCGATGGCGGGCATGCAGGCCGGGCAGGTCGACGCCATCTTCATCACCCACGAGCATTCGGACCATGTCGGCTGCGCGCGGCAGCTGGCGCTGCGCGAGCGCATCCCGGTGTGGATGAGCCACGGCACATGGTCGGCGATCGGCAAGCCCGATTTCGAGGGCCTGTTGCGCATCGCCTGCGACGAGGTCGACATCGAGCTCGGCGCGATGCAGATCCTGCCCTTCACGGTGCCGCACGACGCGCGCGAGCCGTTGCAGCTCACGTGTGGCGACGGCAACCGGCGGCTGGGAGTGGCCACCGACATGGGGCATGCCAGCAACCACGTGCTGGACCGGCTCGCAGGCTGCGAAACGCTATTGCTCGAATGCAACCACGACCCCGACCTGCTGGCGGCATCGGGCTATCCGCCGTTTCTCAAGCGCCGCGTGGCGGGGGCCTGGGGCCACCTTGCGAACGGCGCCGCGGCCGCCCTCGCGGCGGCGCTGCAGCCGCACGGCCTGCGGCAGGTGGTGGCGGCGCACCTGAGCCAGCAGAACAACCGGCCGGAACTCGCGCGCGACGCGCTCGCGGCCGCGCTCGGCTGCGCCCCGGCCGACATCCACGTCGCCGATGCGGACAGCGGTTGCGGCTGGCTGACGGCCTGAGGGCGCGCCTGCCGCGCGGGCGGACACAAAAAAGCCGCCCGAGGGCGGCTTTCCGTCGTACCGGCAGAACCGATTACTTCGTGCCGCTGGCAGCGGAGGCAGCCGGGGCGGCGGCCGGAGCAGCAGCAGACGCGGCGGCGGCAGCAGCGGAAGCAGCACCAGCGGCAGCGTCGGCAGCCGGGGCGGCGGCCGGAGCCGGAGCCGGAGCAGCGGCGGGTGCAGGAGCCGGAGCGGGCGCCGGCTCTTCCTTCTTGCCGCAAGCAACCAGGGCGGCGGCGGCAATCAGGGTCGCCAGGACGAGCGATTTCTTCATTTCAGGATTCCTTCTCTGGGACTAAACGATTTTCGGAAATTGTCAGTTCGGCGGAATGGCCGGTTGTGACCCGAACGCAGGGACCGAGCTCCTGCCGTTCAGCACGAAATTATAGGTCCGAAACCTGAATCACCCCACAAACCCTTAAGGGCATCCACTAGGGCGACCGCCCTCAAAGCCCCAGAGTGTTGGCCGGAAACGACGGAGAGCTTTGCCGCAGCCACTCTTGCAGTGCCTCCCGCAGCGCCAGGCGGCGCTCCGGCTCGCCGCCGCAGACGCCGGTGCAACGCTGCGGATCGAGGCGCTGCATCACCCAGGCCGGGCTCCAGATCGCGCTCGGCAGTTCCAGGGGGTCGGCGAAGCGGCAGGCCCTCGCCTCGATGATGTGGCCCCAGGTTCCGCGCCAGGAGACGAAGCGCGCATGACGGCGCGCCGCCTCGTCCCAGCGGCGGGCCAGCAAGGTGCAGTGCCGGCCGCTCGCCGACCAGGCATGAAGCGACTCGGCCACCGCCCGTTCGCCAAGCGGCCAGTCGGCAAAGTCGGCGTCGCTCAAGATGAGCTCGCGCCAGCCTTCGCGCGCCGCGCTGGCAAGCGCGTCGCGCACCAGTTGGGCGAACGCGGTGCGACCCTCGAAGCGCCCGCCTGGAAGCGCCGGCGCGCTCACCGGCTCGTCCGGCGCGGTCATGGACGAGGCTCCGCGGCCGGCTGCAGCCAGCCGGCTTGCTGCCAGGCGGCCAGCAGCGAGCGCGCCGCCGCGCTGGCGCGCGCCAACTGCCCCGCGTCCAGCCGGCGGTCGTCGGCCAGGGTGCGCAGCAGCGCCGCGTCGCGCCCCGAGGCGCGATGGCTTTCGCCGTTGATGAACACATGCGAGCGGTCATACATCATCCGCGTGCGGCGATCCAGCATGACACCGGCGTCCAGGCCGGCCGCGGCCGCGCCTTCGAACCACACGCTCGGCTTGGGCTCGGACAGCGACTCGCCGAGCACCCGCTCCAGCGCCAGCGGATCCCGCAGCGCGGCCGCCAGCGCGGCGCGCGCGAACTGCTGCAGCGGCGCGGGAATCGCGCCGGGCGCCGCGGTGGCCGCCTGCATCGGATCGCGGTACCGGCGCTCCCCCGCCGCCTCCGCCGCATCCTCGGACAGGCGCTGCAGCAATTCTCGGGCGAGCTCGGCGCCGGCCGGCGAGCGAAAGCCGATCGAGTAGGTCTGGCACTCGCCCAGCGCGATGCCGTCGTGCGCATAGCGCGGCGGCAGGTACAGCATGTCGCCAGGCTCGAGCACGAATTCGGCTTCCGGCTCGAAGCGCGCGAGGATCTTCAGCGGCAACTCCGGCAGCAGGCCGAGGTCGTCCTGCCGTCCGAAGCGCCAGCGCCGCCGTCCCTGCGCCTGCAGCAGGAACACGTCGTAGCTGTCGAAGTGCGGGCCGACGCCGCCGCCGTCGGCGGCATAACTGATCATCAGGTCGTCGAGCCTGGCCTGCGGCAGGAAGCGGAACCGCGACAGCAGCTCATGGGCGCCCTGGTGGTGCAGGTCGACGCCTTGCACCAGCAGCGTCCAGTTCGGCCGCGCCAGCGGGGGCAAGGCACGACGCTGGAACGGACCGCGGCGGAATTGCCATTGGCGGCCCGCGCGCGCGACGAGCCGCGACTCCACCTCATCCTTCGCCGCGAGCGCGAACAGCTGCGCGCGCGACAGGAGCGGCGCGAAGCCCGGCAGCGCGCCGCGCACCAGCAGCGGCTTCTTCTGCCAGTGCCGCTTCATGAACTGGGCCGCCGTGAGGCCGCCGAGCAGGGCCAGGGGTCGGGTGACGTCCATCGTGAACTGCGAGAATCATGGCATGGAAATCACACTGCAATGCGTCGTCGCGCTGACGTGGACCCTGGAAGACACGCTCGGCGAGGTGCTGGACGAGCTGGACGAGCCGGTGGAGTTCCTCGTCGGCGGCGAGGACCTGCTCGCGCGCATCGAGCAGGCGCTGCAGGGGCACCAGGCCGGCGACCGCCTGGACCTGCACCTGGAACCGGAAGAAGCCTTCGGCGACTACGAGGAGCAACTGGTGTTCCTCGAACCGCGCGGCCTCTTTCCGAAGGAGCTCGAGGAAGGAATGACCTTCGAAGGGCTGCCGGCCGGGGCGAACCCGCAGGCGCCCCGGGGCCTGCTCTACACGGTGACCGAGATCTATCCCGAGCACGTGGTCGTGGACGGCAATCACCCGCTGGCCGGCATCGCGCTGCGGCTGCACCTGAAGGTGGAGCGGGTGCGCGAAGCGACCGAGGAGGAAGTCGGCCGGGGCTCGGCCGGCACCGGCTTCTTCAAGGTGCAATCGGGCGCGCCGGACGTCGGGCCGCTGCACTGACCGGGACGGGACCGCGCCGCGGCGCGGTCCCGTCCGGTCGACCGTCAGGCGTGGTAGATGACGCCGTTCTCGATGCGCACCCGGTCGCCCGGGCGCAGGTCGCCCGTGGCGCTCACGTCGTACGTGCGCACGTAACCCTGGTCGGTCTGCACCTCGACCCGGTACACGGGGTTCGTCGTCGCGACGGTGCCCGGCGCGGTGTTCTGCGCCATCCGGTTGCCAACGATGCCGCCACCGACCGCGCCCAGCACGGTGGCCGCCGTGCGGCCCGAGCCGCCGCCGACCTGGCTGCCCAGCAGGCCGCCGACGATCGCCCCGATGGCCGTGCCGGCCAGGTTGCGGCCCTGCGTGGCCGAGGCGATCGGCGTGCCGCTGATCAGCGACACATTGGTGACGCGCCCGTATTCGACGGCGGCGACCGGCGTCGTGCTGTAGGTGCCCGACGGATACGTGACCGGCGCGGGCTGGCCGTACAGGTCGACGGTGCTGCAGCCGGCCATCGCCAGGGCCAGGGTGGCGGCACCGGCGATCGGAAGGAATCTGGATTTCGTGTTCATGCTGGCTCTCCTTGAGTGATGGATCAGGCGCGGTAGATCACGCCGTTCTGGACGCGGACCGGGTCGGGCGACACGGCGCCCGTAGGGGTCCGCCTCGTGTCAGCATTAAGAGTCCAATGGCGGCATCTGAAGCGCAGGGATCGCCGCGCCTTGCTGTAGGACCCGGATTTGGGGACTGTAGGATCGCGGCGATGCGCCGCCGCTGCGGCCACTCAGCGGGCGCCGGCTCGGCAGGCGCGCCGCGAGAGATTCAGTGTTTTCCGGTGGACCCGTAGCCGCCGGCGCCGCGCTCGGTCGCGGGAAACTCGTCCACCACGTTGAACTGCGCCTGCACCACGGGCACGATCACCAGCTGCGCCAGTCGCTCCATGGGCTGGAGCGTGAATGCGGTGTCGCTGCGATTCCAGGCGCTCACCATCAACTGGCCCTGGTAATCGCTGTCGATGAGTCCGACCAGGTTGCCCAGCACGATGCCGTGCTTGTGGCCGAGGCCCGAGCGCGGCAGGATCATCGCGGCGTAGCCCGGATCCTTCAGCCAGATCGCGATGCCGGTGGGCACCAGGCGCCAGGCGTTCGCCTCCAGCGTGAGCGGCGCCTCGATGCAGGCGCGCAGGTCGAGGCCGGCGCTGCCCGGCGTGGCATACGTGGGAAGCTGATCCGCCATGCGCGGATCCAGGATCTTGACGTCGATGTTCATGGGTGAAGGAAAGGCTCAGGCGCCGATGCGCCGGGCGATCTCCGCGACCAGCTGGCGGGCCAGCACGGTCTTGGAGGCACGAGGCAGTTCGCGCACCCCCTCGGCGTCGACCAGCAGCATCTGGTTGTCGTCGAGGCCGAAGGTCAGCGGGCCGATGTTGCCGACGATGAGCGGAATGCCCTTGCGCGCCAGCTTGGCCCGGGCATGCGCGACCAGGTCGTGGGTCTCGGCCGCGAAGCCGACGCAGAACAGGGCGCCGCTCTTCGCGCGCCGGCCCTGGGCCACCGTCAGCAGGATGTCGGGGTTTTCGGTGAAGGCGACCACCGGGGCCGCCCCGGTGTCCGGCTTCTTGATCTTGTGTCCGCTCTCCGTGGCCGGCCGCCAGTCGGCGACCGCGGCCGTGGCGATGAACACATCGGCACGCGGCTCCTCGCCGAGGGTGGCGTCGAGCATCTCGCGCGCCGACTTCACGTCGATGCGGGTGACGCCGCGCGGCGTGGGCAGGTGCACCGGGCCGGCCACCAGGGTCACCTCGGCCCCCGACTCGCGGGCGGCACGGGCGATGGCGAAGCCCATCTTGCCGGAGGAATGGTTGGTGATGCCGCGGATCGGGTCCAGCGCCTCGAAGGTGGGGCCGGCCGTGACCAGCACGCGCTTGCCCGCAAGCAGCTTGGGCTGGAAGAAGGCGACCACGTCCTCGAGGATCTGCTCGGGCTCCAGCATGCGGCCGTCGCCGGTTTCGCCGCAGGCCTGGAAGCCGCTGCCCACGCCCAGGATGTGCGCGCCATCGGCATCGAGCTGCGCCATGTTGCGCTGGGTCGCCGGGTGCGCCCACATCTCGCGGTTCATCGCCGGGGCGATCAGCAGCGGCACCTGGCCGATCGGGCGTGCCAGGCACATCAGGCTCAGCAAGTCGTCGGCCCGCCCGTGCAACAGCCTGGCCATGAAGTCGGCGCTGCACGGGGCGACCAGGATCGCATCGGCCTGCCGCGAGAGGTTGATGTGCGGCATGTTGTTCGACTCGCGGCTGTCCCACTGCGAGGTGTAGACGGGACGATTCGACAGCGCCTGCATCGTGACCGGGGTGATGAACTGCTCGGCGGCCCCGGTCATGACCACCTGCACGGTGGCACCGGCCTTGACCAGGGCGCGGCACAGCTCCGCCGCCTTGTAACAGGCAATGCCGCCGGTGAGGCCCAGGACGATGTGTTTGCCGGCGAGCTCGGTCATGGCGGGGAATGTAGCACTGCGATGAATGCGGGCACCGGACGCAGAGGTCCTCTGCGTCCGGCAGTTGGGTTTTGCTCTGGTGCTCAAGGACAAGGCCCCCACCCCTATAATTTCGCTTTACCACCTCCCGGGCGCCGCGGCTCCCGACCGACATGACCAAATTCGTCTTCGTCACCGGCGGTGTGGTGTCCTCCCTGGGGAAGGGAATCGCCTCAGCCTCCCTCGCCGCGATCCTCGAATCGCGGGGCCTCAAGGTCACTCTCATCAAGCTCGATCCGTACATCAACGTCGATCCGGGCACCATGTCCCCCTTCCAGCACGGCGAGGTGTTCGTCACCGACGACGGCGCCGAAACCGATCTCGACCTCGGCCACTACGAGCGCTTCGTGACCACCCGCATGGGCAAGGTCAACAACTTCACGACCGGCAAGATCTACCAGTCGGTGCTGGAGAAGGAACGCCGCGGCGACTATCTCGGCAAGACGGTGCAGGTGATCCCGCACATCACCAACGAGATCCAGGAATTCATCAAGCGCGGCGCCCGACTCGGCGCCGGGTCCGGCGACGCTCATGATCCAGGCGAGTCGGCTGCGGCCGACGTGGCGATCGTCGAGATCGGCGGCACCGTCGGCGACATCGAGTCCCTGCCCTTCCTCGAGGCGGCGCGGCAGATGAGCCTGCGCATGGGCGCCAACAACACCGCGTTCGTGCACCTGACCTACGTGCCGTGGATCGCGGCCGCCGGCGAGCTCAAGACCAAGCCGACCCAGCACACGGTGCAGAAGCTGCGCGAGATCGGCATCTCGGCCGACGCCCTGCTGTGCCGCGCCGACCGCAAGATCCCCGACGAGGAGCGCGGCAAGATCTCGCTGTTCACCAACGTGCCCGAGTGGGGCGTGATCTCCATGTGGGACGTGAACACGATCTACAAGGTGCCGCGCATGCTGCACGAGCAGGGCCTGGACGGCCTCATCTGCGACAAGCTGCGCCTGAACACGCCGCCCGCGAACCTCAAGCGCTGGGACGACCTGGTGTACGAGACCGAGCATCCGCAAGGCGAGATCACGATCGCCATGGTCGGCAAGTACGTGGACCTCTCGGACAGCTACAAGTCGCTCAACGAGGCGATCAGGCACGCCGGGCTGCGCAACCACGTGCGCGTGAAGATCGATTACGTCGACTCCGAGACCATCACGCCGGAGACCGAGTCGCAACTGGCCAAGTACGACGCGATCCTGGTGCCGGGCGGCTTCGGCAAGCGCGGCATCGAGGGCAAGGTCGCCGCGGCCCGCTTCGCCCGCGAACACAAGGTGCCGTACCTTGGCATCTGCCTTGGCATGCAGGTCGCCACCATCGAGTACGCCCGCGACGTCGCCGGCCTGAAGGACGCCAACAGCACCGAGTTCGACCCGGCCACGCCGCATCCGGTGATCGCGCTGATCACCGAGTGGCTTGACATCGACGGCACCATCAAGACCCGCACCGAGCAGTCCGACCTGGGCGGCACCATGCGCCTGGGCGCGCAGAGCTCGGACGTCGCCAAGGGCACGCTGGCCCACAAGATCTACGGCGACGTGGTGACCGAGCGGCACCGCCATCGCTACGAGGCCAACGTCAAGTACCTCGACCAGCTGCGGCAGGCCGGGCTGGTGATCTCGGCGCTGACTCAGCGCGAGCACCTGACCGAGATCGTCGAGCTGCCGCAGGACGTGCACCCCTGGTTCATGGGAGTGCAGTTCCACCCCGAATTCAAGTCGACGCCGTGGGACGGCCACCCGCTGTTCAATTCCTTCGTCAAGGCGGGGGTGGACCACCAGCAGCGCACCGGCCGCCAGCCGGGCACCGGCAAGTCGCTCAAGGCGGTGGCATGAAGCTGTGCGGATTCGAAACGGGCCTGGACCGGCCCTTCTTCCTGATTGCCGGTCCCTGCGTGGTCGAGTCCGAGCAACTGCAGCTCGACGTCGCCGGGCAGCTCAAGGAGATCACGGCAAGCCTGGGCATCCCGTTCATCTTCAAGAGCAGCTACGACAAGGCCAACCGTTCCTCGGGCACGAGCTTTCGCGGACCCGGCATGGCGCGCGGCCTGGAGATCCTGGGCAAGGTCAGGAAGGAACTGGGCGTGCCCGTCATCACCGACGTGCACACCGAAGCCGAGATCCCCGAGGTCGCGAAGGTGGTCGACGTGCTGCAGACGCCGGCGTTCCTGTGCCGCCAGACCGATTTCATCCGGGCCGTCGCCCAGTCGGGGCTGCCGGTCAACATCAAGAAGGGCCAGTTCCTCGCGCCGCACGACATGAAGAACGTCATCGACAAGGCGCGCGCGGCGGCCCGCGCGAAGGGCCTGTCCGAAGACCGGTTCATGGCCTGCGAGCGCGGCGCGAGCTTCGGCTACAACAACCTGGTCTCGGACATGCGTTCGCTCGCGATCATGCGCGAGACCGGCGCGCCCGTGGTGTTCGACGCCACGCATTCGGTGCAATTGCCCGGCGGCCAGGGCACGAGTTCCGGCGGCCAGCGCGAGATGGTGCCGGTGCTGGCGCGCGCGGCGGTGGCCGTGGGCGTGGCGGGCCTGTTCATGGAGACGCATCCCGACCCGGCCAAGGCGCTGTCGGACGGCCCCAACGCCGTGCCGCTGAAGCACATGCGGGCGCTGCTGGAGACGCTGGTGGCGCTCGACGCGGTGACCAAGAAGAACGGATATCTCGAAAACAACTTTGAGGCTTGAGACATGCCCAGTGCCTACGTGATCGCCAACGTCGACGTCACCGATCCGGTGCAGTACGAGGAATACAAGAAGCTCTCCACCATCGCCATGAAGGCCGGCGGCGCCGAGGTCTGCATCCGCGGCGGCAAGGTGGAAGTGCTGGAAGGCGACTGGAACCCGTCGCGCTTCGTGATGCTGAAGTTCCCGAGCGTGGAGGCGGCGCACAAGTTCTACGACTCGCCCGAGTACCGGGCCGCGAAGAAGGCCCGCGAAGGCGCCGCCGACATGCGGATGATCATCGTCGAAGGGACTTAAGAAAAAGACAGAACAGCCGGACGCAGAGGACGCGAAAGATACGCAGAGGACGCAAAAGAGAGATAAGAATTTATTTCATTCTTCTTCTTGGCTTTCTTGAATTTCTTTGCGCACTCTGCGTACCCTTTGCGTCCTCTGCGTCCGGCTGTTGAATTTGACTTGAATACAGGAAGAAACCGAAATGAGTGCCATCGTTGACATCGTCGGCCGCGAGATCCTCGACTCGCGCGGCAACCCCACCGTCGAATGCGACGTCCTGCTCGAATCGGGCACGATGGGACGCGCGGCCGTGCCCTCGGGCGCGTCCACCGGCTCGCGCGAGGCGATCGAGCTGCGCGACGGCGACAAGGGCCGTTACCTCGGCAAGGGCGTGCTGCGCGCCGTGGAGCACATCAACACCGAGATCTCGGAGTCGGTGCTCGGCCTCGACGCCTCCGAGCAGGCGTTTCTGGACAAGACGCTGATCGACCTCGACGGCACCGACAACAAGGGCCGGCTCGGCGCCAACGCCACGCTGGCCGTCTCGATGGCGGTCGCCCGCGCCGCGGCCGAGGAGTCGGGCCTGCCGCTGTACCGCTATTTCGGCGGCATGGGCGGCATGCAACTGCCGGTGCCGATGATGAACGTCGTCAACGGCGGCGCCCACGCCAACAACAACCTGGACCTGCAGGAGCTGATGATCATCCCGGTGGGCGCGCCCACCTTCCGCGAGGCGCTGCGCTACGGCGCCGAGGTGTTCCACGCGCTCAGGAAGATCATCCACGACAAGGGCATGAGCGTGGCCGTCGGCGACGAAGGCGGTTTCGCGCCGAACGTCGAGAACCACGAAGCCGCCATCGGCCTGATCCTGTCGGCGATCGAGGCCGCCGGCTACCGTCCCGGCGAGCAGATCGCGCTGGGCCTGGACTGCGCCGCCAGCGAGTTCCACAAGGATGGCCGCTACCACGTCGCGGCCGAGGGCCTGGTGCTGGAAGCCGGCGAATGGACCAACATCCTCGCGAGCTGGGTCGACAAGTACCCGATCATCAGCATCGAGGACGCGATGGGCGAGAGCGACTGGGACGGCTGGAAGCTGCTCACCGAGCGCCTGGGCTCGCGCGTGCAACTGGTGGGCGACGACCTCTTCGTCACCAACACCAGGATCCTGAAGGAAGGCATCGAGAAGCGCATCGCCAACTCGATCCTGATCAAGATCAACCAGATCGGCACGCTGACCGAGACCTTCGCCGCCATCGAGATGGCCAAGCGCGCCGGCTACACCGCCGTGATCAGCCACCGCTCCGGCGAGACCGAAGACTCCACCATCGCCGACATCGCCGTGGGCACCAACGCCGGCCAGATCAAGACCGGTTCGCTTTCGCGCTCGGACCGCATGGCCAAGTACAACCAGCTGCTGCGCATCGAGGAAGACCTCGGCGACATCGCCAGCTACCCGGGCCGGTCGGCCTTCTACAACCTGCGCTGACGCGGCAGGGCCTGGCGCTTGGGCAAACGACTCGTTCCGCTGCTGCTGGTCGCATTGCTGCTGCTGGTCCACGCCCAGCTCTGGTTCGGCCGCGGCAGCGTGCGCAACGTCTCCGGCCTGCAGGGGCAGCTGGACGCGCAGAAGGCCGCCAACGCGCAGGCGCAGCAGGCCAACGAGCGGCTGGCCTCCGAAGTGCGCGACCTCAAGGAGGGCCAGGAGATGGTCGAGGAGCGCGCCCGCGCGGAGCTCGGCATGGTCAAGCCCAACGAGGTCTACGTGCAGATCGCCAGGCCGGTCCCGGCTTCCGCGCCGAAGCCGTGAGAATCGCGCTGCTCGGCGCGGAGAGCACCGGGAAGACGACGCTCGCCGCCCAGCTCGCCGCCGCCCTGCGGCGCGACGGCCACCGGGTGGCGGTCGTGCCCGAACTCCTGCGAGAGTGGTGCGAACGCGAGCGGCGCACGCCGCGGCCCCAAGAACACCTCGCGATCGCGCAGGAGCAGGAGCAGCGCGTCGAAGCCGCTGCCTCGGCGGCGCAGGTCGTGATCGCCGACACCACCGCCCTCATGGTCGCGGTCTGGAGCGGCCTGCTGTTCGAGGGCGATCCCCTGCTGCGCTTCGCGCTCGAACGCCAGCGCGGCTACGACCTGACGCTGGTCACCGGCCTCGATCTGCCGTGGGTCGCCGACGGCGTGCAGCGCGATGCGGCGCACGGGCGCGAGCCCGTCGACGCGCTGGTGCGCGAACTGCTCGAGCGGGCCGGCGTCGCCTACCGGGTGGTATACGGGCACGGGGAGGAACGCCTGCGCAACGCGCTGGCCGCCTTGCCGCAGGGACTGGCGCCCCGCCCCGTTCAGCCGGCGTCATCGCGCGCCGGGTGGCAATGGCGGTGCGAGCAGTGCAGCGACCCGGACTGCGAGCACCGCCTGTTCACGTCGCTGGCGCGGCGTTGACGGCGCGGGGCGTCAGCCCTTCGCGCACAGCGCCAGCGCCGCCTGCAGCATCGCGACGGCCGCCGGTTGCGAGAGCAGCGACTCGGGACGGATCAGGAAACACGCCAGGCGCCGCTCCCCGTGCACAAGCACCTGCGGCCGCCGTTCCTCGTCCCTGGCCCACACCGACCAGCCGTGCCGAGCTTCATGGGTGGCGAGCTGCCGGCGCAGCGAAACCGCCGCGATGAACGAGTCGGCGCCGCCCGGCGCCACCGCCGTCCGGGTGCAGCGCACCAGGCGGCCGTGCTGCGGCTCGATCGCCCGCACCGCGTACCCTTGCGCCTCGAGCAGCGCCACGGCGGCGTCACCGATCGCCAGCACCTGCCGCGGCGACGCCAGGCGTTCGCCGCCGGCCAGCACCGTGACCGCCGCATCCTCCCGCAACGCGACACCGAGCCCCGCCACGCAGTCGGCCAGCGCCGCCGCGAACGCATCGCCCCGCGTGACCAGGCGCACCGCGGCCGGCAGTCCGGCCACCGTCGCCGCCGCGCCGGTCGGCGGCGCGGCCTCGAGACCGAAGGCCCGCCACAGCGACCGCGTCTTCAGGCGCGACTCCTGTTCCTCGCGCGCCGGCGACGAGCCGGCCAGCAGGTCGCCGCCGGTGCGCACCTGCGCCACGCCGTCGCGCACCGCGGCCGCCCGCAGGATGGTGCCGACGAGCGCGTCGCCGCGGCTGTCCACCTGCACCACCTGGCCGCCGTACCAGCCGCGCGGGCTCGACTCCAGCTCGGCGATCGCCGCCAGCGCCTCGGCCCGGGGCGTGCCGGTGACCATCACCGGCGCGGCCGTGGCGACGATCGCATCCCAGGCGTCGCAGCCATCGCGCAGCCGGCCGGCCAGGCGGTCGACGGCATGAACCACCGTGGACAGCGCCATCGCCCGACGCCGGTCCAGCAGGCGCAGCGAGCCCGGCTCGCACAGCGGCGCGAGGTCGTTGCGCAAGGCATCCGTGCAGACGGCCAGGGAGGCGGCATCCACCTCCTCGTTGACCAGTTCCCGCACCGAGTCGGCTTCCCCCACGGCCCCCGCGCCGCGCGCCACCGTGCCGCACACGGGGAGCGCTTCAATCTCGCGGTCCCTGACGACCAGCTGCAGGTCGGGCGAGGCGCCCAGCAGGCACTCGCCGCCGCCGTCGTTGACGAAGAACGTGGCGGGGGCCGGATTCGCGTCGCGCAGGCGCCGGAAAGCCTGCGCCGGCGGCATGTCCACGCGGCGCCGGTAGTACTGGCTCAGCGTCAGCGACACCAGCGGCCGCTGCGCCAGCAGGGCCACGGCCCGCTCCACCATCGCGGCGTACCCGCCGGGCTGCAGATCGTCGCGCGGCTCCTCGCTGCGCGATGCCCGCTCGGCGGCCGAAGCCTGCACCGCGGCCGCGTCAGGCGTCGGCGCGTCCTCCTCGTCCGCGAAGCTCACCAGTTCCCACGCGCCGCCGGCATCACGGCGCAGGAACGCTTCCGGAAAGAACAACAGACCCAGCGGCTCGGTGTCGGCGTGGTCGGCGCCAAGTGACGCCGCCGGCCCGGACCGGCCCGTCCAAGCCGGGGCCCCGGCCGCGAGGCGGTGCGCGGCGAACGGCAGCGCGCCGGCCAGCAGCACGTCCGCGGAAGGTTCGAAACAGCGCATGAAACCGCGCACCAGCGCGACGGGCGAGCAGCCCTGGCCGCGCAGCGGCCCCCCGGCCCACGCCGCGAGGGGCGGCTGCCGCAACAAGGCACGGCCGAAGGCGGTGAGCGGCTGCACCTGCACGCCGTCGCCGAACAGGCGCAGCACCAGCGCCGGCCGGTGCACCAGCGTGGCCTGCCGCGGATGCAGGCCGGGGATGCCGCCGTCGACGCCGAAGTAGATGCCGGGCTGCCCGCCCAGCCGGCCGAGCGCGGTCTCGGCCTCCCCGCCCGACGCGCCGCGCCGCGCGGCCGCGAGCCGCAACCGGCCCGCGGTCACTGCAGCTTCGTGCCCAGGCGCTTGATGACGGGCGCCATGGTCTTGAGTTCCTGCTGCATGAAGCGCTGCAGGTCCTCGGGCGAGCCGCCGAACGGCTCCATGTACTGCGAGTGCATCTTCTGCTTGACGTCGGGCGAAGCCAGTGCCGCGTTGATCTCCTGGTTCATGCGCTGCACGATCTCGCCCGGCGTGCCGGCGGGCGCCATGATCGCCATCCAGGCGACGTTCTCCACCTCGGGGAAGCCCGCCTCCTTCATCGTCGGGATCTCGGGCGTGAGCTGGCTGCGCTTGCCGGTCGAGACCGCCAGCGCCCGCAGCTTGCCGGCCTTGACCTGCGGGACCACGGCCACCGCCGGCACGCACGAGAACTGCACGTCGCCCTGCAGCACCGCCATGATCGCCAGCGGCGAGGACGCATAGGGAATGTGCACCGCGAAGGTGTCGGTCCTGGCCTTGAGCAGCTCGACGCCGAGCTGGGACAGGCTGCCGACGCCGATCGACGAGTAATTGAACTTGCCCGGGTTCGCCTTCATCGCCGCGACCAGCTCGCGCAGCGAGTTGATGCCCGAATCGGCGCGCACGGCGCAGATGTTGGCCTGGCCGCCGGCCAGCACCACCGGCCGCAATTCCGTGAAGGGGTCGTAGGGCAGCTTCTCGTACAGCACCGTGTTGTAGACGAGCGGTCCGTTCGTGCTGATCAGGAACGTATAGCCGTCGCCGGCCGACTTCGCGGCGGCGCCCGTGCCGTTGTTGCCGCCGGCGCCGGCGCGGTTCTCGACGACGACCGGCTGCCCCAGCCGGGCGCCGACCTTCTCGGCGATGATCCGCGCCGCGACGTCGGGCGACGACCCCGCGCCATACGGCACGATCAGCTTGACCGGCTTGCTCGGCCACGCCTGCGCCGACGCCGCGGCGGCGGCACACGACAGCAGCACGCCCATGGCGGTGCGGCGACCCAGCAGGGCGAGGCGGGAACGGAAGATGCGGTTCATGGTCATGGTCGGATGGTTTCGGTCTCTTCGAACAATTGCGCCTCGGCGGCGACGAACCCACCCACCAGGGTGCGATACGTGGCCTCGACGATGTCCGGCAGCCCGGGAAAGCCGCCTGCATGCGGCGCCGCGAGCGCGCGCACGCGCTCGAACACCTGCGCCTGGCGCGCCGGCGCGGCCACCTGGGAGGCGTCGCGCTTGAAGCGGGTGGCGTCGCGCACGCAAGCCGCGCGCTGCGCCAGCAGGGCGACGATCTGCCCGTCGAGCGCGTCGATGCGTTCGCGCAATTCGCCCAGCGTGGCGGCGACCTCGACGTAAGCCGGGTCCTTGAAGCGGCGGACCGGCCCGCCCTCGACGGCTGGCTCCTGGGAACTGTTCATTGGCACCAATTATGTGCCGGGGGAGAAATGCGGACCGCAGGGGAACCCAACAGCCGGACGCAGAGGGCGCGAAGGAGACGCAGAGGACGCAAAAAAGAAAGAATAAGAGTCTTTGAATTTCCTTCTGAATCCTTTTGCGCTCTCTGCGTACCCTTTGCGTCCTCTGCGTCCGGCTGTCCGTTCCCGCTCCCGCTTTCCGCCCCGCATTCACTGCACCGTCGGGCTCACCGGCGGCTGGTCGCCCGGGGCCGCGAACAGGCGGGCCGCATCCACGGCATCGAAGCGGTACTGCTGTCCGCAGAAGTCGCAGCCGACGTCGATCTCGCCGTGGTCGGCCAGGATGCTGTCGGCTTCCTCCTGCCCCAGGGAGCGGATCATGTTGGCGACCCGCTCGCGGCTGCAGGTGCAGGCGAAGCGCGGCGTCTGGATGTCGAAGCGCAGCAGCTTCTCCTCCCAGAACAGGCGGCGCAGCACCGTCTCGACGTCCAGCTCCAGCAGTTCCTCGCGCTTCAGGCTGGCCGCCAGCGTCGCGATCCGGTTGTAATCCTCGTTGCGGCCGATCGCATCCTCGTTGGCCTGGCCCCGGTACGAGGGCGCGCCCTCCTTCGTGCGCTGGCTGGCGCCATGCCCGTCCTCGCCGGCGAGGTTGCCTTCGCCGGCCACTGGCAGGCGCTGGATCAGGAGCCCCGCCGCCACCTTGCTGTCGGCCGCCAGCACCAGCGTCGTGTCGAGCTGCTCGGACTGCAGCATGTAGTGTTCCAGCACCTCGCTCAGCTTCCCGAGCTTCTCGCCGTGGTCGCCGTGCAGCGGCACGACGCCCTGGTACGGCTGCTGGCCCGGGAAGCGGTCCTTCGGGTCGAGCGTGATCGCGCAGCGCCCCTTGTTGGCGTGGTTCACCATGTCCGGCAGGCGCGCGTTCACGCCGACCTCGCCCACCACCTTGGCCGTGGCGCGCATGCTCAGGTCGTGCTGCACCTCGGCCACCGCCACCTTGACCGGGCCATCGCCGAAGATCTGCAGCACCAGCGCGCCGTTGAACTTGATGTTCGACTGCATCAGCGCGCCGGCCGCGGCCATCTCGCCCAGCAGCTCCGCAACCGGCAGCGGCCAGGCGCCGGTGGCGGCGTTGGCCTGCCGGCGCGCCAGCATCTCGGTCCAGGCGTCGGTCAGCCGCACGATGCTGCCGCGCACCGGCAGCCCGTCAAACAGGAACTTGTGCAATTCGCTCAAGGTTCGCCCTCAACCGATCTTGCGCAGGCCCTTGGCGAAGCGGTGCGCGTTCGCCACGTAATTGAGGGCGCTGGTGACCAGGCCGTCCGCGCGCTCGGGATCGAGCGTTCGCACCACCTTGGCCGGGCTGCCGAGGATCAGCGAATGGTCCGGGAACTCCTTGCCTTCGGTGACCACGCTGCCGGCGCCGACGATGCAGCCGCGCCCGATCTTCGCGCCGTTGAGGACCACCGCCTGGATGCCGATCAGCGAGCCGTCGCCGACGCTGCAGCCGTGCAGCATCGCCTGGTGGCCCACCGTCACGTGCTCGCCGATGGTCAGCGGCACGCCCTTGTCGGAGTGCAGCACCGCCAGGTCCTGGATGTTGCTGTTGCGGCCGATGCGGATCGGATCGTTGTCGCCGCGGATCACCACGCCGAACCAGACGCTCGCGTCGGAGCCGAGTTCGACATGGCCGATCACCTGCGCGCTGTCGGCCACCCAGGCACCCTGCCCCAGTTGCGGCGCCTTGCCGTCGAGTTCGTAGATCGCCATCGCTGTCTTCGGTTGAAATGGGGCATTGTAGGGAGGCGCCGGGGGTTGCGGGCGGCCGGGACGTCGACGCCGGATCGCCCGGCTACCATCGCGGGATGACCTTGCGCGAGCGCGCCCTGGAATTGCTGCTGCTTTCCGATGCCGACCGGAAGGCGCGGGAGACGCGCGTCCTGGACAGCGGCGGCCCGACGGGATCGGCCGCGGCGCTCGACGAACCCGCCGGCATTCCCGGGCGGCCGCCCCGACCGCTGCTGGTGCCGCACACCCGGTTGCAGCGCGGCTCGCTGGCCACGCCCCGGGGCCACGCGGCGCTGCTCCATGCGGTGGTGCACATCGAGTTCAACGCGATCAACCTGGCGCTGGACGCGATCTGGCGCTTCGCCGGGATGCCCGACGCGTACTACCGCGACTGGGCGCAGGTGGCGCGCGAGGAGGCGTACCACTTTCAGCTGATGCGCGACCACCTGGCGACGCTCGGCTTCGCCTATGGCGACTTTCCGGCGCACGACGCGCTGTGGCAGATGACCGGGCGCACCGCCGGCGACGTGCTGGCGCGCATGGCGCTGGTGCCTCGGACACTGGAAGCGCGCGGCCTGGACGCCTCGCCGCCGATGCAGGCGAAGCTGCGGGGCATCGGCGACGCACGCGGCGTGGCGATCCTCGAGATCATCCTGCGCGACGAGATCGGCCACGTGGCGACCGGCAACCGCTGGTACCGCTGGCTGTGCGGGCGAGCCGGTCTCGATCCAGCGGCGCATGACGCCGTGCTGGCCGAGCGCTACCAGGCGCCGCGCGTGAGCCCGCCGTTCAACGAGCCAGCGCGCCTGCGGGCCGGGTTCACCGCGGACGAACTGGCGCGGCTGGCTCGCTGATGGCCCCGCGGGCCGCTCGGGGAGCCTTTGCGGGCATACTGGGCCACGCCAGGTTTCCTGGAGGAGGCGGCATGGAACAGCACGTGAAGACCAAGATCCGGGCCAACGGACTGCGGTACGAGTCCAAGGCCGGTGCATCCACCGGCTTCCCCGGCGCACTGGGCGCCACCATGAGCTGCTTCCAGTGCGGCAAGCACGTGCCGCGCTCCACCCTCAGGGCGTTCCTGCTGGCCGGCTCGCGGCACTACCGGTGCCGCGACGGCTGCTGACCGAGCGCCGCCACGCACCGTTTCTGTTCAGCGGCGGCCGCGGATCGCCGCACTGATGGCGCTGGCCGCCGCGGTGGCCGCCTCGCGCTGGGCGGGCGTGAACCCGGGGAAGGCGGCGTCGATCCGCGACGGATCCGCCCACTCCTGCGCGATGTCCGCGCAACGGTCACGCTCGGCCGCCCGCGCGTCGCGCCGGCTCTGCTCCAGATCGTCCTCGCTGTGGGGCAGCGGTCCGGCTTGCGGAACGTGCGTGCCCCCGGCGGAGTCCTGCTGCGCCTGCAGCGCGGTGGCTTCGTCCTTCAGGTGGTCCGCCCACTGGCGGCGTTGTCGAGGATCATTCATTCGCTGCTCCCGGCTGCCGCGGGCTCTTGCTCCCCCGTCAGCGTCATCAGGATGTCGGCATACCACGCGCAGTTGAGCCCCAGCACATCGTCCTGGAGGCGGTCGCGGCCCGCCATGTCCAGGCGCGCGGAGTGCACCCCCAGCAGCGACCATGGCATCGGCCCGCCCCGGCCCGCCCCGGCCCGCGTGACCACCGGCGCGCCGCTGGAGCCGCGGTGCATGCGCGCATCGGTCAGGAAGTAGCCCTCGCCCTGGAAGCGCACGCCGAAAGCGGAAGCCACCGTGGCGTGCCGCGCCACGGGGAGGTGGTGCAGCGTGTCGTAGAAGCCGAGCGGAAAGCCGACCAGCAGCAAGGACGTGCCGATCGGGATCTCGTCCAGCGACGCCAGCAGGTGCTCCGGCCCGAAGGCGTGCAGCACCGTGTCCGGCAGCACCGCCGCGTCCAGGGCGATCACGGCGACATCGACCTCGCCGCCGGAATCCCGGCCTTGCCGCCACACCGCCCGGCCGTTGCGGTAGAGCGGGATCTGCACGGTGACCGTGCGCGTGAGGTTCTGCGCGTCGGCGTGGACGACGATCTCGATACGATCGGGAAAATGGGCACCGGCCGGATCCAGGAGCACATGGCGGCTGGTCACGAGGTGTACCCGGCCGTCGCGCCGGAAGAAAAAACCGGTGGCAGCCGTGAGCGCGCGGGCGCCCTCGAAGGTCGAGATCCGCGTGGTGCTCAGCATCAGCGCTTCCGCCATACGCGTTCGCTTCTCCAATCGGGAAAGTGCCCCGGCTCGCTGACGCAGCAGCGAGGCCCATCGGCTCGCTGCATCACGAGCCACCGAGGCATGACAGCGCAGTGTACGCCGCGCGCGACGGCCGCGCCGGGGCCAGGTTCACATGGCGCGCCGAAGCGGCGGCGGCAAGACGCGTGCCGCTCCCGCGCTGCCGGCCGGCTCAGTCGCCCTTGATGCCCGCGGCCTTGATGATGCGCGCGTTGTTGGCGGATTCGGCGGCGATCTGCCTGGCGAAGTCGGCGGCGCTGCCGCCGGTGGGCACGTTGTCGCTGCCGACCAGCTTGCCGCGCACGTCCGGCAGCGCCAGCGCCTTGTTGATCTCGGCGTTCAGGCGGTCGATCACCGGCTGCGGCACGCCCGCCGGCGCGAAGATGCCGAACACCGACGTGAGGTTCGCCGCCGGGTAACCCAGTTCGCCGAGCGTGGGCACGTTCGGCAGCGCCTCCAGCCGGGCCGGCGCGCCGACGGCCAGCGCGCGCAGCTTGCCGGCCTTGACGTGCTGCATCAGCGCCGGCGCGGTGTTGACCGACAGCAATTCGAACTGGCTGCCGAGCGCATCGGTGATCTGCTGGCCGCCACCCTTGTACGGGATGTGCGTGAACTGCGCCTTTGCGCCGGACTGCAGCTGCTCCAGCATGATGTGGCCGAGCGACGCCGGCCCCGAGGTCGCCCAGCGCACGGCGCCCGGCCTGGCGCGCGCGGCCGCCAGCAGGTCGGCGAAGGTCTTGGCGTCGGTCGCGCCGGTGGCCGCGAGCAGCACCGGCGAGTACATGACGCTCGCGACCGGGGCGATGTCCTTGAGCGGGTCGTACGGCAGCTTGCCCAGGTGCGGGCTCAGCACCAGCGGGCTGATGGCGGAGAACCCCAGCGTATGGCCGTCGGGGGCGGCCTTGGCCACCGCATCGATGCCGATGGTGCCGCTCGCGCCGGCCTTGTTCTCGACGATGACAGGCTGGCCCAGCGGCCCGGTGAGCTTCTCGGCGAGCAGGCGCGCGACCGCGTCGCTGACGCCGCCGGCCGGATAGGCGACGATGATGCGCACGGGCCTGGCCGGCCATGCGGGTTGCGCCGCCAGGGGCAGCGCCAGCGCGCAGAGGGACAGGGCGGCGAGCAGGCCGCGGCGGGAAAGCATCGAGGGCAAGGTCATGGGAGGGTGATTCATGTGGCACGCGGCGGCGACCTGCGCGAGTCAGGGGCGGCCCGGACTGCGATTATCTCAGCCGCGCGGATGGTGCTGCGCGTGCAACTGCTTGAGCCGTTCACGGGCCACGTGGGTATAGATCGTGGTGGTGGAAATGTCGGCATGCCCCAGCAGCATCTGCACGGCGCGCAGGTCCGCGCCGTGGTTCAGCAGGTGGGTGGCGAAGGCATGCCGCAAGGTGTGCGGCGAAAGCGGCGCTGTGAGGCCGGCGGTGCGGGCGTGCTTCTTGACGATGACCCAGAACATCGCGCGCGTCATGCCCTGGCCGCGCGCCGTCACGAACAGATCCTCGCTCTGCCGGCCCGCCAGGATCGCCGGCCGCGCCTCGCCGAGGTAGCGCTCGATCCAGTCGCGCGCCACCTGGCCGAACGGCACCAGCCGCTCCTTGCTGCCCTTGCCCAGCACGCGCAGCACCCCCTCGGCCATGCCGGCATTGAAGGTCTTGAGCGTGACGAGTTCGCTCACGCGCAGCCCGCTCGCGTACATCACTTCGAGCATCGCCCGGTCGCGCAGCCCCAGCGGCGTGTCGACGTCGGGCGCATCGAGCAAGGCCTCGACCTGCGCTTCCGACAGCGTCCTGGGCACGCGCAGCGGCTGCCGGGCCGACTGCAGCCGCAACGTCGGATCGGCGTCGATCAGGCGCTCGCGCAGCGCCCAGCGGAAGTAGCGCTTGAAGACCGTGAGGCGGCGATTGGCGGACGTGGCCCTGGTCTCGTGGTGCCGCGCGGCGAAATAGGCGTTGAGGTCGGCCTCGCTGCTGCCCTCGAGCCGGCCCCCGCGCGCCGCCAGCCAGCCGGCGTACAGCGCCAGATCGCGCCGGTAGGCCGCCAGCGTGTTGTTCGACAGCCCCTCCTCCAGCCACAGCGCGTCGATGAAGGTGTCGATGCCCGGGTGGCCGGCCAGGGCGGCTGGCGCCGATGGATCTGGTGAACGCAGAGGACGCAAAGGATTCGCAGAGGACGCGGAGAAGTCATTTTGCAGGTTTTTTCGCGCCTCCTGCACGTCTTCTCTTCGCCGGACGCGTGCAACAAAAAGCCGCCCACGCGGGGCGGCTTGCAGAGCCGGGCCGGCGAGGGCTCACTCGAGCTTGAGCTTCGCCTTCTCCACCACGCTCTTGTAGACGCCGTATTCGGCCTTGATCTGGTCGGCGAACTGCTGCGGCGTGTTGCCGACGATCAGCGAACCGGTGTCCTCGATGCGCTTGCGCACCGCCGGATCCTCCAGCACCTTCTTCGTCGCCGCGTAGATCTTGTCGACCACTTCCTTGGGCAGCCCCTTGGGACCGAGGATGCCGTAGTACGCCATGCGGTTCACCGGCTCCAGCCCCACTTCCTTGAAGGTCGGCACGTTGGGCAGCACGGCCAGCCGCTGCGGGGCGGCCACGACGATCGGCACCAGGCGGTTGTCCTTGATGAAGGGCAGCGCGGACGGCAGGTTGTCGAACACCATCGGCACCTGGCCGGCCACCGTGTCGTTCAGCGCAGGGCCGGCACCGCGGTACGGGATGTGGGTGACGAAGGTGCCCGACAGGCTCTTGTACAGCTCCATCTGCAGGTGGCCGATGCCGCCCGTGCCGGACGAACCGTAGGAGTGCTTGCCCGGGTTGCGCTTCAACTCGGCGACGAACGCCTTGTAGTCCTTGGCCGGGAAGCCGGGATGCACCGCGATCACGTTGGGCGTGGCCGCGATGTTGATGATCGGCGTGAAGTCGGTGATCGGGTTGTAGGGGATCTTGGGATTGATCGCCGGGTTGGCGGCGGTGGTCGACACGGTCGCCATGCCCAGCGAATACCCGTCCGGGTTGGCACGGGTGGTCTCCTGCGCGCCGATGACGCCGCCGCCGCCGGCCTTGTTCTCGACGATCACCGGCTGGCCCAGGGCCTTACCGAGCGGATCGGCGATCACGCGGGCGATGATGTCGGTGGTACCGCCCGGCGCGAACGGCACCTGCAGCTTGATGGGCTTGTTCGGGTAGTTCTGCGCGAACGCGGGGGCCGCCGCCAGAAGCAGGGCGGCCGCCGGAAGCGCGAACCGGTGGGAGGCTTTCATCGATATTCCTCGGAGTTGAAAAGGGAAAACCCTTAATGGTACGGGATAGCGCGCCATGCCGATGCCGGGACGCGGGGGCCGGCGGGTGCCGCTATCCTCGGGCCGGTGAATTTCGCCCAGCTCCTGTTCCCCGACTTCTCGCTGATCCTGATCGGCTACCTGGTCTGCCGCTTCACCGCCCTCAATCGCACCGTCTGGGAACAGGCGGAGGTGCTGGTCTATTACTTCCTGTTTCCGGTGCTGCTGTTCCATTCGATCACGCGCAGCCCGCTCGATCTCGGCGAAGCGTCGAGCCTGATCGGCGCCGGCCTGATGCTGGGCGTGAGCGGCATCGCGATGGCCTATGCCCTGCCCTTCGTGCCGGGCCTGGGCCGCCACATCGACCGGCGCGAGCATGCCGGCGCGGCACAGATCGCCTTTCGCTTCAACTCGTTCATCACGCTGGCCCTGGCCGAGCGCATCGCCGGGGCCCGCGGCCAGCTCCTGATCGCGGTACTGATCGGCTTCTGCGTGCCGCTGTTCAACGTCGGGGCCGTCTGGCCGATGGCACGGCACTCGAAGACCGGCGTCGCGCGTGCCCTGGCGCGCAATCCGCTGATCATCGCCACCTTCGCCGGCCTCGCCGTCAACCTGATGGGCCTGCGGGTGCCCGACGTGCTCGCGCCGACGCTCACGCGCATCGGTGCGGCGGCGCTCGCCGTGGGCCTGCTGGCGGCCGGCGCCGGCATGCAGTTCGGCAAGATGACGCAGTCGCCCGCGCTCAGCGCCGGCGTGCTCTCGATCAAGCATCTGCTGATGCCGCTGACGGCGTTCGGCCTGGCCCGCCTGTGGCGCCTGGACGCCGCCCAGACCGCCGTCCTGCTGGCGTTTTCCGCGACCCCGACGGCTTCGAGCGCCTATGTGCTCGCCGCCCGCATGGGATACGACGGCCCGTATGTCGCGGGGCTGGTGACGCTGTCGACGATCCTCGGGCTGGCCAGCCTGCCGTTCGCGCTGGGCGTGCTGGGCTGAGCCCGCGGATCGCGCGGCGTCAGGTGGCCGCGCCGGCGGGTTCGGCTCGCGCGGCGGACACCGGCAGCGGCAGGCTGAAAAAGAAGCGCGCGCCACACCCGAAGCCGGATTCGCCCCAGACCTTGCCCCCGTGGCGTTCCACGATGCGCTGGACGATCGCCAAGCCCACGCCGGACCCTTCGAATTCGGCGGTCGAATGCAGGCGCTGGAACGGCCGGAACAGCTTGTCCGCATAGGCGGGGTCGAACCCGGCGCCGTTGTCCGCGACGACATAGCTGTCCGCACCTGCCCGGCGCACGCTGATCGCCGCCGCCGGGACGCGGGCGGTGAACTTCCAGGCGTTGCCCAGCAGGTTCTCCAGGACGATCGCGAGCAGGGCCGGATCGCCCGACGCGACGAGCGGCTCCTCGATATCCATCGCCACCTGGCGCTGCGGCCAGCGCTGGCGCAGCGAGGCGACGACCTGCCGGGCCAGCGCCGCCAGGTCCACGTCGCGCCGCACCATCGGCTCCCGGCCCTTGCGGGCGAAGGCCAGCAGGTCGCGGATCAGCGCGTCCATCTGGCCGGTCCCGGAGCGGATCCGCTCCAGGTAATGGACGGCCGCCGGCGGCAGCGCGGCGCCGTGCCGCTCGATGAGGACACCGCAGAAGCCGTCGATGATCTGCAGCGGCCCGCGCAGGTCGTGCGACACCGAATAGGAAAAGGCCTCCAGCTCGTCGTTCGCGGCGGCCAGCTCGCGCGTGCGCTGCGCCACCTCGCGTTCCAGCGTCTCGTGCAGCCGCTGCCACGCCAGGGCGGCCTCCACCCGGCTGGTCACGTCGACCACGGCGACCGCGCGGGCCCGCCGCCCGTTCCAGTCCTGGGACTGGCCCGAGATCTCCACGTGCATCAGCCTTCCGTTCTTGCACAAATGGCGAGCGCTCACGCCGCCGCTCGCCTGCTCCCCGGTGCGGCGCAACCACTCGATCAGCTTGGGAACGTCCTGCGGCGGCCGGATGTCGGCCATCGTCATGGCCATGAATTCGTCGCGCGAATAACCGTAGCGCCGCACGGCCGCGTCGTTCACCTCGAGGAACGCGAGCGTGTCCCGATCGAACACCCACATCGGCTGGGGCGACGCCTCGAAATGGGACCGGTACCGCTGTTCGCTGCGCGCCAGCGACAGCTTCTGCTGCTCGATCTCGGCCATGGCGGCATCGCGCTGCGCCGAGCGGGCCGCGAGGGCGGCTGCCAGGTCGGCGATGCCGCGCTCGATGCGCGCCAGCTCGCGCACCGGCCCGTCACCGGCCGGCACGCGCGGCGGCGCTTCGTTGCGTTCCAGGGCGCCGACGAAGGCCACCAGCCGCTCGATCGGACGCGCGATCATGCGGTCGCCCATGCGCCACGCCAGCAACATGGCCGTGCCGGCGATGAGCACCAGCACCGCCAGTTGCAGGTACAGGCGCTCGACTGCCGCCGCCAGCACGCTGGCCGTTGGCAGCATGGCGATCACGACCAGCCGGCCCTCCCCGGCCGGCCGCACCGACTCGATCGCGTACAGCCAGGGGACTGCGGCCGCGTCGCGCACCTCGCCCTCCCCGGACTCGGAGCGCGCGCTCGCCGCCAGCAGGAAGTCGGGCAGCAGCCGCCCGGCCGCCACGGCGGCCTGTCCGACCGAGGCCAGGACCCGGCCGCCGCCGTCGGTCACCAGTTCCGTCACGGCCGGCGGCGGCGCCCCGGATTCCAGCTGCCGCTGAAATGCCGAGACCTCCACGATGGCATATTGCTGCCCGCGTGGCCGGCCTTCCTCATCGAAGACCGGCAGGCTGAGCCCGATCGAAGGCCGCTGCAGGATCCGGCTTTGCATGTACTCGCCGATGCTGAAGCGGCCGCTGCGCGCGGCCCCGATGAAGTAGGAGCGATCGCCCACGAACACCGGCCGGCGGTCGGCGGCAGAGCGGCAGGCGATCTGGCCCTTCAGGTCGGCAAAGGCCAGGTGGCCATAGCTCGGAAAGTGCCTTTGCAGGCGCTGCAGGTGTTCATCGCAGCCGTCGCTATCCTCGGCGCCCGGCGCCACGGCGTGGGCGATGGCGTTGAGCATCTGGTGCGTCCCGTGCAGCATCTGTTCCTGCGCCTTGGCCCTGAGCCGCACCTGCGCCCGCAAGTCCTTCCTGGCGTCGCTCATCGCGTCGGCCTGCTCGGCCGCCGAGGCCCAGATGACGACGGCGAAGATCGGGGCCATCGAGATCAGCACCAGCAGGATCAGGATGGCGCGCACGCCGAAGAAAGTCTTCATCGGGCATAAAGTATCGGCCGCCGGTGGGGCGCCAATTGAGATAGATCAGTCCTTGGTCACGCTGGCACTGGCCGAACGCATCGCCGGCGCGCTCGGCCAGTTCCTGAGTCGGCGTGCTGCGACCGACGCGGAACTATTGAAATGTGTAGTGCGTCTCCGAGTGCTCGCCGTTGATGCCGGTCACGATCAGCAGCAGATCCACGATCCGCACTGCCTGCCCGCTGCAGGTTCCGGGAATCGACAGGCTTGCTGAAGTGGCTGTGGCGCTCGTGATCGCCCACGGCGTCTCGCAGCGGTATGTGCTGGACAGTTCCATGTCGCCCGTGTAGCTGGTGCCGGAGAGCCGGATGGAAGCGACCGCATAGGTCGTGGGCAGCCCCCACGCCACATTCAGCGTTTCGTCGGGGCGCGCATCGGCCAGCGTGCGGCCGGTCGGAGTCGTGATCCGAACCCCCTCGGTGGTGAATGCGTTGATCGCCTCGACATAGCTCACGCTCGCACCGTCGCTCTTCGTGAGCGTCACGGTGTACTGCGTGCCGGCGGGCGGCAATGCGCCAGGCAACTGCCCCTGCTCGCCGTTGAACTGGTCCAGCAGCATGCCCCCTTCGTCGACGACGGTCGAATGCTGCCCGAGCGGGATGATGCCCGGAGTGCCGGCGGCACTCACGCTGCGCACGGTGTCGCGTGGCGCCAACACCGAGACGTTGACGAGCGGACCTTCGCCGGAAGTAGCCCCCTGGTGCATGCTGGCTTCGGCCTGCACCTCGATCTGGGCAATGCGCTGGTTGCCGGAGAACAGCCAGGTGCCACCGACCTTGCGAAAGACGAAGGTCGTGCCCTGGACCATGCTTTGCCCGTTCAGGCTGTGCGTGAAATTGACCACCGCCTCGGCGCGCCCCGCGGCGACGTCCAGGCTCTTGAGCCGCTGCACGGCGGCGCTGACCGACTGCCCGCCATTGAAGACGGACGCCAGCATGGCCGTGTACTGCCGCACGTCGCGGCCGTCGTGGAGCAGGCCGGGATCGAAATAGGGAGCCAGGTCGCCCGTTGCGAGCGCGGTCCGGCGGGCACTGACCAGCCCGCCGAAATCCCTCAACATGGCTGCGATTTCGTCCAGTGCGGTTGCCTGGGCGGTCTGCAGCGGCACGACGGTGCGGACCGAGCTGGTGCTGGTGTTCGCGCCGCTGACGGTCGTCGAGGACGCGGTGATCGCGCCGCTGGCGGTGTCATAGGCGAGCACCGAAGTCTGCTGCACGGTCGCCCCCGCGATCGTGATCGTGGCGCCCGTGCCGTAGCTGATGCTGGTCTGGTCCAGCACGCCGTCCAGGCCTGTGTGGTTCGCGCTGAACGGCCTGGTGATCAGATCCAGCGGCGAAGCAATCGCGGCGTTCGCGGCGCTCAGCGGGCGCTGCATCACGGCGAGCACGGCGCTGGCGACGCTCTCGGCCTGCTGCTGGCTGGGCGCCGGCGCGGCGACCGTATCGGCAAACGCGGCGTCCGCGGCGGTCCCCCGCACCGCATACCAGGAGCGCACGATCAGGTCCGTCAGCGGCGTGAGATTCGCCACCTTGCTCGCCGCGCTGTCCGCCGTCACGCTGTAGAGCCGCCGCCCCGCTGGCGTGGTGAGCTGCAGCAGAAACGGCGCCGACAAGCCGGTCGTGTCGAAGGTGTAGCCGCCGGTTGCGCTCGTGATGGCCGTGACGCTGCGGTTGGCGCTGTCGCTCAGGGTCACCGTCGCACCGGCGATCGGGGCGCCCGCCGCGGCGGTACCGGTCAGGGAGGTGCCGCACGAAAGCACGCGGCAGGTGAAGTCGGCGAGTGTCCCGACCGGCACGATCTGGCCGCCCGTGAGGTCCGGACCCATCACGTAGATGCCGCCGTCGGACGTGACGCCCAGGTAGTTGGTCTTGCCCGCGACGGAATAGGCGCGGTACAGATACCGGTCGTACATGCCGCTCGCCGAATGGCCCGGAAAGTACTCGGCATAGTGCGTCTCAGCCCAGTCCATGAGGCCGTTCGCATCCAGGCTGGCTGCACGCTGCGGCGCCTGCCCGCGCACGGCGGGGCCAGCTGCCGGCGGATCCCCGCCGCCGCAGCCGGCGATGAGCGTCGCCGCGGCGCACACCGCCATGGCAATGGGTCTGAGAACTGCCATGGTGGGGCCCGTCCTGACTGAACAGTGGATCGCCGGATTAGGTCACCCACCTCAACCGTTGTCAACGCAAGCCGGCCCGGCGCCGGAGCCGGCGACCTGCAGGCCGCCGCGTGTCACTGGGCGAGCGCCCAGGCCACGTGCTCGCGCACCAGGGCGCTCGGATGGCCGGCCAGCGCCTGGAGCACGGCGCGCAGGCGGGCATCGTCCGCCTGCCGCAGCGCGTTGCCCGCGGCGACGGCGGCGTTGCGCAGCCAGCGCTCGTGGCCGATGCGGCGGATCGGGCTGCCTTCGGTGCGCTGCAGGAACTGCGCTTCGGTCCACGCCAGCAATTCGGCCAGGGTTTGCCCGGTCAGGCCGGGGCGCTCGTCGAAGTCCGGCAGCGGGCTGCGCTGCGCGAACTTGTTCCAGGGACACGCGAGCTGGCAGTCGTCGCAGCCGTAGATGCGGTTGCCGATCAGCGGCCGCAGGTCTTGCGGGATGGACCCATGGTGCTCGATCGTCAGATACGAGATGCAGCGGCGGGCGTCGAGCCGGTACGGCGCCACGATGGCGCCGGTCGGACACACGTCGATGCAGGCGGTGCAGGAGCCGCAGTGCGGGGTGACCGGCTCGCTCGCGGGCAGCGGCAGGTCGACGTAGATCTCGCCGAGGAAGAACATCGAACCGGCCTCGCGGCCGAGCACCAGCGTGTGCTTGCCGCGCCAGCCCTGGCCGCTGCGGGCGGCGAGTTCCGCCTCCAGCACCGGCGCGGAGTCGGTGAAGACCCGGTGCCCGAACGGGCCGACCCGCCCGGCCAACCGGTCACTGAGCTGTTGCAGCCGCGCCCGCAGCACCTTGTGGTAGTCGCGGCCGCGGGCATAGACCGAGACCACGCCCTCGCCGGCGCGTCGCAGGCGCTCGAACTCGATCGCCTGCCAGCCTTCCGCGGTCGCCTGCGGCAGGTAATCCATGCGCGCCGTGATCACGCTGACGGTGCCCGGCACCAGTTCGGCCGGGCGCGCGCGCTTGACGCCATGGTGTTCCATGTAGGCCATTTCGCCGTGAAAACCGTTGGACAACCACGCCAGCAAGCCCGGCTCGGCCGCCGAAAGGTCGACACCGGCGACCCCGATTTGGGAAAATCCGAGTTCGCGGGCCCAGTCCCGGATTTGCCCCACCAGTTCAGGACCTTGGATCTGACCACCGCTCGACGTCACGTGCCGATTGTAGAAAGCAGCCCCGCCGGGGATGCTGGCGCAGCGACTGCGGCCCCGGCGCCGACCGGGGCAAGCACCGTGCGCCTGGTCTGGCATGGCGAGGAGGACACGCGGGCCTTCGCGACTCAGCTGGCCCGCCGACCGGCGCTCGCCGACGCCTTCATCGAACTGCACGGGGAACTGGGCGCCGGCAAGACCACGCTGGTGCGGCATCTGCTGCGCGCCCTGGGCGTGGCCGGCCGCATCAAGAGTCCGACCTATGCCGTGGTCGAGCCGCACGAGGTGCCGGGACTGGCCATCTGGCACTTCGACTTCTACCGCTTCAACGATCCGCGCGAATGGGAGGACGCCGGCTTTCGCGACGTGTTCGCCGCGTCGGGGCTGAAGCTCGCCGAATGGGCGGAGAAGGCCGCGGCGCTGTTGCCGCCGGCCGACCTGGTGGTGCGCATCGAGGCGCAGGCCGACGATTCGCGGCTGGTCACGCTGGTCGCCCGGACGCCCACGGGCCGGGAGCTGCTGCCGTGAGGCCCGCCCGACCGCCCGAAGGGCCGAAATCCCTCTCGGAGGGACAGGGCCAGAGACCCAGGGGTGCGCCAATCCGGCGCCGCGAGCTGCTGGGCCAGGGCGCGCTGGTGCTGTTGCTGGGCACCTCGCAGATCGCCCGCGGCGCCAGCGTCGTTGGCGTGCGCGTCTGGCCGGCGCCCGAGTATTCGCGCCTCACGATCGAATCGGACGGCCAGCTCACGTCGACCCAGATCGTCATGACCCAGCCGCCGCGGCTGGCCGTGGACATCCGCGGGCTCGACCTTGCGCCGCAGCTGCGCGAACTGATCGCCAAGGTGCAGCCGGACGATCCCTTCATCGCGGCGATCCAGGCGAGCCAGCATGCGCCGGGCGTGGTGCGGATGCTGGTCGAACTCAAGCAGGTTGCCGTGCCGCAGGTGTTCACGCTGCCGCCGGTGGCCGCGTACCGGCACCGGCTGGTGGTGGACTTCTATCCGGTCAAGCCGGTCGACCCGCTGGAGGCCTTCATCGCCGAACGGCTGAAGGACCAGGCCGCGGCGCCGCCCGCGCCGGCCGGCGACCCGTTGGGCGATCTCATCGCCAGGCAGCTGGAGCGGCCGAAGGCGCCGGTCGTGATCAGCCGCGCGGAGGCGGGGCTGCGCGAGAAGACCGACCGGCTGATCATCGTCGCGCTCGATCCCGGACACGGCGGCGAAGACCCCGGCGCTGTCGGTCCCGCCGGCACGCGCGAGAAGGACATCGTGCTGAAGATCGCCCACCGGCTGCGCGAGCGCATCAACGCCAGCGTGATCAACGGCAACCCCATGCGCGCCTTCCTCACGCGCGACGCCGACTTCTTCGTGCCGCTGCACGTGCGCGTGCAGAAGGCCAGGCGCGTGCAGGCCGACCTGTTCGTCAGCATCCATGCCGACGCGTTCATGACGCCCACGGCGCGCGGCGCCAGCGTGTTCGCGCTGAGCCAGGTGGGCGCCTCCAGCACGGCGGCGCGCTGGATCGCCGACAAGGAAAACCGCGCCGACCTGATCGGCGGCGTGAACGTGAAGACCCGCGACCAGCTGGTGGCGCACGCGATGCTGGACATGAGCACCACGGCCCAGATCAACGACAGCCTCAAGCTCGGCGGCGCGCTGCTCGGCGAGATGGGCGGCGTCGGGCGGCTGCACAAGCGGCATGTGGAGCAGGCCGGCTTCGCCGTGCTGAAGGCCCCCGACATTCCCAGCGTGCTGGTCGAGACCGCGTTCATCAGCAATCCCGAGGAAGAGGCGCGGCTCGCCAGCGAGAGCTACCAGGAACAGCTTTCGGACGCGATCATGCGCGGCATCAACCGCTACTTCGCGCAGAATCCGCCGCTCGCCCGCAGCCGGCCGATGTAGGCCAGCGGGCCCTTCGACAAGCTCAGGGCGAACGGTGTTGGGGCCCTTCGACAAGCTCAGGGCGAACGGTGTTGGGGCCCTTCGACAGGCTCAGGGCGAACGGTGTTGGGGCCCTTCGACAGGCTCAGGGCGAACGGCTTTGCAAGGTGAGCGGTTTCCGCGGCGAAGCCCGGTGTCGCCCTTCTCCGCCCGGCAATCGCGCATGGTGCCGACGGGTCGCCCCGCCGTCTTCCTACACCCCGCGCTGGGGTCGCTGCCTAGAGTGCAGGCACAGGCAACACAAGCACCGGGCACGCAGCACGGAGCGCCTGGGCAGTTTCAACCATTCGAGGTGATCCCATGAAAACCAAACTCGTCGCGGCCGCGATCGCCGCAGCTTCCCTGTTGGGCCTGGCCGGTTGCGCCGGCATGGACCGCCAGACCGCCGGTACCGTCGGCGGTGCCGTGGTCGGCGGTGTCGTCGGTGACGCGCTGACGGGCAGCACGCTGGGCACCGTGGGCGGCGCCGCCGCCGGCGCCTACCTGGGCCGCGAAGCCGCCAAGCGCTGAGTCGCCGCGTTCTCGAGGAAACGCCGGGCCGCCCCAAGTCTCCTTGTCCTCCTCGGGGCGCCGCCGCCGCAAGGCGGCGGCCTGGGGGCGTTCAGAACTGCGCCACCACGGCCACCCGTGCGTGGCGTCCCGGCTGGCTGTACGCGTCGAGGGCCGGCGTCGAAGCAGCCAGTCCCTGCACGTCCGACCACAGCCAGTACTTGCGGTTGGTGAGGTTCACGATGCCGGCCGTCAGGCGCAGGTCCTTGCGGATGCGCCACTGCGCCGACAGGTCCAGCGTGGTCGCCGACGGCACGCTGACCTGCGTGTTCGGCGCCTTGACCAGCGCGGCGCTGTCGATGTCGCCGGCCTTCTTGGCCGCGTGATGCCGCAGGTCCAGCCGCAGGTCCCACCTGGCGCTGCTCCAGTCCAGGCCCGCCGCCAGCTGCCACGGATCCACCGAATTCAGCGGCTGCCCCGTCGTGCGGTTCTCGCCGCGCGCGGTGCCGAACGCGAACGGCAGGCCGAGGCGGCCGCCGGCGACGGCGCCGGCCTCCATCCGTCCCTTCGCCTCCAGCCCGTGGATGCGAGCGCGCTCGACGTTGCGGGTCTGGAACAGCCTCGGGTCGGCGGCGGTGCCGGCGCCCGAAACCAGCACGTTGTCGACGATCAGGTTGCTGAAGCGGCCCGCGAACACGGCGACATCCAGGCTCATGCGCCCGGTCCGGCCGCGCAGGCCGAACTCCAGCGTGCGGCTCTTCTCGGGCTTCAGGTCGGGATTGGGAACGACAACGACGAACTCCGCCGAGTTCTCGTAATAGCCGTTGACCTGGTTCGCGTTGGGCGCGCGAAAGCCGCCGGCGGCGTTGCCGAAGACGCTCCAGGTGTCGCTCGCGCGGTACAGCACGCCCAGCTTGGGCGAAGCCGCCGCGCCGGACAGGGACCGCGCCGGCGTCCTGGCCGGCGGGAAGAAGCCCTCCTGCGTGACGTCGAGGTCGAACCGGTCGTAGCGCAGGCCCGGCACGACGGTCCAGGCGCCGGCCGTCCATTGCACCTGCCCGTACAGCGCGCCCGTGGACTCCCGGGTGTCCGGAAAGCGCTTGAGCGGAAACACTTCGGGCGGCAGCGAATTGACGCCGGTATACAGGTTGGTGATCCTCGAAGAAGCGTATTCGGCGCCGTACGTGGCCCGCAGCGACTGCTCGCCGCGCAGCGCCACCGACTTGCCCGCCTGCGCCGACGCGTGCCAGGTGCGCTCGTCGTAGCGCACGTCGCGCTCGCGGTCGGGCCGGGCGTTGAGATCGCTGGTGCCGAACTGGCGTGACGAGGCCTCCTGCAGGCCGATCACCGTGTCCAGGGTGTCGGCCAGCCCCGTCGCGAGGCGAAAGCGCCCGTCCCAGGTGAGCCGGGTGCGCTCCATCGTGCCGCCGGCGTGTTCGTCCAGCACCGCCGCCGCCACTTGCGCGGCCGTGCCCCTGAGCGGGAGCGTTGCGCGGCTCGACAGCAGATTCACGTCGGTGCGGCGATCCACGTGCTCGCCGGTCAGCACGTGCTTCTGGCCAGCGCCGGGACGCAGCACCACTTTCGCGAGCAGTGCGCGGTCCCGGTCGTCCTGCGGGTTGGGGCGCGTGCGCGTCATGTCGGGCGCGTCGTTGCTGCCGCGCGTGTCGAGTTCATGCGCGCGCCGGCCCGACGCGGACAACAGCCACTCACCCGTTTCCGATGCGCGCACCGCCACGGTCGCCGCCAGCCCGAGGCCGTCATCGACGCCGCTCCATGCCGCGCCCACGCGCCCTCCCACCGGCTTGGCCGCGCCGCCCTCGTCGCGCAGGAAATCGGCCGGCTCCCAGGTGATGAAGTTCACCAGGCCGGCCATGCCGTCGGAGCCGTAGAGCGCCGACGCGGCGCCGCGCACGACCTCCACCCGCTTGACGAGGTCCAGCGCCAGGTAATCGCGCCCGAAGGCATTGCCGCCGAACGCGTAGCTGCGCGGCACGCGCACGCCGTCGACCAGCATCAGCACCCGGTTGCCGCCCAGCCCGCGAATGGTGAACCCGGCATTGCCTTCCCGGCCCGTGTTGTTGGCGGGCCCGGTGAGCGTGAAGCGCGCGGGCGCATGCCGCACCGAGACATTGGGCAGGTCGCGGGCGAGGTCGCGGATGTCCTGGATCTGCGCACGCTCGAGCTCGCGCGCATCCAGCACATCCACGGACACGGGCAGGTCGTCGCTCAACTGTTCCTGCCGCGACGCGCTGACGAACACCGGTTTCAGGACGGCCGCAGGCACCGACCCGCTCGCGTCGGCGGCCATGGCAGCCTGGGCGAACAGGAGAAAGACCGCCACGGCAATAGGGGCAAGGCGAGCAGGATTCGGCTGTGCGGCGTACAAGTTCGGAGCCCTTCCAAGCGAAAGATGAAATCCTGCACCAGGGAAGCAGAAATCCGCAACCCGTTCCTTGAGTGAGGTCAAGGATTTGAACAGGCTTTTTGCAGAAGATGTATTGGATTGGCACTTTTTTACGGCAGCGTGGCGGTCACGGAATGGGCCGCACAGAAAGGGAACCTTGATGAACACAAGATCGATGGCCCGCGCTGGACTGCTGGCGCTCTCCACCCTGGCGCTGGCGGCGTTCGCGCAAGTGACGCCGCAGGCCCAGGAAAAGAAGGGCATCACGACCCCGGAGCTCAATTACCAGGCCGCGCCGTCCCCGCTCGCCGGCGAGCAGATGGTGCAGAGCACCAACCCCAAGGCGCCGCCGATGACGATGGCGGAGTTCGGCGACGCCCGCAACATCTATTTCCAGCGCTGCGCCGGCTGCCACGGCGTGCTGCGCAAGGGCGCCACGGGCAAGCCCCTGACGCCGGACCTCACGCTGGGCAAGGGCACCGACTACCTCAAGGTCTTCATCGCCTACGGCTCGCCCGCCGGCATGCCGAACTGGCAGACCTCCGGCGAGATGACCGAGAAGCAGGTCGACCTGATGGCGCGCTACATCCAGCATGAGCCTCCGATGCCGCCCGAGTGGGGCCTGCCCGAAATGAAGGGCACGTGGAAGGTGGTCGTCCAGCCCAAGGACCGCCCGAAGCGCAAGATGAACAGCTACAACATCGAGAACATCTTCTCGACCACGCTGCGCGACACCGGCGAAGTCGCCCTGATCGACGGCGACACCAAGCAGATCATCAACATCGTCAAGACCGGCTACGCGGTGCACATCTCGCGCATGTCGGCGTCCGGGCGCTACCTGTTCGTGATCGGGCGCGACGGCAAGGTCAACATGATCGACCTGTGGATGCCCAAGCCCGACAACGTCGCCGAGATCCGCATCGGCCTGGAGGCCCGCTCGGTCGACACCTCCAAGTACAAGGGCAAGGAAGGCGACTTCACCGACAAGCTGGCGATCGCCGGCGCCTACTGGCCGCCGCAGTTCGTCATCATGAACGGCGACACCCTGGAGCCGCTGAAGGTCGTCTCGACCCGCGGCATGACCGTCGACACGCAGGAATACCACGCCGAGCCGCGCGTCGCGTCGATCGTCGCTTCGCACTACAAGCCCGAGTTCATCGTCAACGTCAAGGAGACCGGCAAGACCCTGATGGTGGACTACAGCAACCTCAACGCGCTGAAGGTGACGGAGCTGGGTTCCGCGCGCTTCCTGCACGACGGCGGCTGGGACGCGAGCAAGCGCTACTTCATGGTGGCGGCCAACAACAGCAACAAGATCGGCGTGATCGACGCCAAGGACAGCACCGTGAAGGCGGTCGTCGAAGTCGGCAAGATCCCGCATCCGGGCCGCGGCGCGAACTTCATCCATCCGAAGTTCGGTCCCGTCTGGGCGACGGGCCACCTGGGCGACGAGACCATCTCGCTGATCGGCACCGACCCGGTCAAGCACAAGGCGCAGGCCTTCAAGGTGGTGCAGACGCTCAAGGGCCCCGGCGGCGGCGCGCTGTTCATCAAGAGCCACCCGAAGTCCAGGCACCTCTATTCGGACGCGCCGCTCAACCCCGATCCGAAGATCTCGCAATCGGTGGTGGTGTACGACATCGGCAACCTCGACAAGGGCTACACCGTGCTGCCGATCGCCGAATGGGCCGGCCTGCCCAACGACGGCGGCGCCAAGCGCGTGGTCCAGCCCGAATACAACAAGGCCGGCGACGAGGTCTGGTTCGCGGTCTGGTCGGCCAAGGACAAGGCGTCCGCGCTGGTGGTGGTCGACGACAAGACCCTCAAGCTCAAGACCGTGATCAAGGATCCGAAGCTGATCACGCCGACCGGCCACTTCAACGTGTACAACACGCAGAAGGACGTGTACTGAAGGCGCGGCTGGCCGCAACGGGGGGCTTCGGCCCCCTTCTTCTTGCCCATGCTCCAGTCCCGCCGCCGGATCCTGCGCGCCGCCGCCGCCATGGCCGCGGGACTGCCGGCCCTGGCGCGTCCCGCGCCGGGCGCCGGCCCGGAACTGGCCCTGCTGCTCGATGACGACGCCAGGCAGCTCGCCGTCGTCGACGCCGCGAGCTTCGAGCCGCTGCATCGTTGGCCCCTCGCCGGGCCGGTTCACGGCGCGCCACGGCTCTCATCCGACGGGCGAGCGGTGTTCCTCGGTGTGCGCGACGGATGGATCACCCGGCATGAACTGCCGGCCGGTCGCGAGACGGCGCGGGCGCGCACCGGCGGCGCACTGGTCGACTTCGCGCTGTCGGCGGACGGCCGCTGGCTCTTGGCGGCCCAGGCGAGCCCCGGCGGCCTCGCGCTCTACGACAGCGCGTTGCAGCTCGTGCGCCGCTACCCCGCCGCCAGCCTGGATGGCAGCGTCAAGTCGCAGGTGGCTGCCCTCTTGCATGCCGCCGGCCGGCGCAGCTTCGTCGTGGCCTTCGACACGCTGCCCGAACTGTGGGAGATCTCGTACGACCGCGCGGCGCCGCCGATCTTCGACGGGCTGGTGCACGACTACCGCATGGGCGAGGCGATCGCCAGCAGCGGCTTCCTCGGGGTGCGGCGCACCCCGCTGGAGGAACCGTTCACCGCGCTGGCGCTCGATGCCGGCGGCCGCCATGTGCTCGGCGTCGCACCGCCAAGCTCGGCGCTGGAAGTGATCAACCTCGACGTGCGGCGGCGCATTGCGAAGCTGGCCGCCGACGCACGGTCCGCGGCCGGGCTCGCCGGCTTCGCATCGCAAGGACGCCCGATGCTGGCCGTGGCCGGGGCCGACGCGGCGTTGCGGATCGTCGATGCTGCGCCGTGGCGCGTCGTCCGCGCGCTGCCCCTGCCCGCCCCGGCCATGGTGCTGCGCACGCATGCGGCCGCGCCGCAGCTGTGGGCCGGCTCGCAGGCCGGCGCCGGCGAGTCGGTCTTCACGCTGGTGGAGAAGGAAATGCTGGACGCTGCCGGCACGGTGACGCTGCGCGGACAACTGCTCGGGCCCGCGGCGTTCAGCGCGGACGGCCAGCGCCTCTGGGTGAGCATGCGCCGCGACGAGGGCGACGGCGTGGCGGTCTGCAGCGCACGGGCGCCGCATGCCGCGCGCTGGATGCCGACCGGGCGGGCGCCGGCCGCGTGGCCGGTTTCCTAGCCCTGAATGGCGCGCCGCGCCTTGCGCCGGGTCTTCCAGGCACCCCACAGCACGATCACGCCGGGAATCAGGATCATGGCCCAGATGATCTTGTCCAGGTGCGCCTTGACGAAGGGCACGCTGCCGAAGAAGTAGCCCGCCGTGACGATGCCGACGACCCACAGCGCGCCGCCGGTGACGTCGTAGAAGGTGAACTTGCTGCGCGTCATCTGCGCCACGCCGGCGACGAACGGCGCGAAGGTGCGCAGGAACGGCATGAAGCGGGCCGCCACGATGGTGATGCCGCCGTACTTCTCGTAGAACGCGTGTGCCTGGTCGAATGCCTTGCGATTGAAGAAGCGCGAGTCTTCCCAATGGAAGACCTTGGGCCCGAAATAGCGCCCGATCGTGTAGTTGCTCTGGTTGCCCAGGACGGCCGCGGCCAGCAGCAAGGGGACCGTGAGCGAATAGTCCATCAGGCCGACGCCGCACATGGCGCCGACCACGAACAGCAGCGAATCGCCCGGCAGGAATGGCATCACCACGACGCCCGTCTCGACGAAGATGATCAGGAACAGCAGCGCGTAGACCCAGGCACCGTAGTTCGCGACGAACGTTTCGAGGTACTTGTCGACGTGCAGGATGAAGTCGACCAGGAAAGCGAGCAATTCCATATCGCGCGGATTATCCCTGCCGCACCGTTGGCGCGCGGAGCCATCTCTACAATCGACCCGTGAACGCCCCCCTGAATCCCGCGCCGCGCCGGCCGATCCGCGAACTGCCCGACGAGCTGATCAGCCAGATCGCCGCGGGCGAGGTAGTAGAGCGGCCCGCGTCGGTGGTGCGCGAACTGGTCGACAACGCGCTCGACGCCGGCGCCTCCCAGGTCACCGTGCGCCTGCTGGCCGGCGGCGTGCGGCTGATCAGCGTCGAGGACGACGGCATCGGCATCGCGCGCGACGAACTGGCGCTGGCGCTGCGCCGCCACGCCACCAGCAAGATCGGCTCCCTCTCGGACCTGGAGGCGGTGAGCACGATGGGGTTTCGCGGCGAGGCGCTGGCCGCCATCGCGTCGGTGTCGGACCTGAGCATCGTGTCGCGGCCGGCCGGGCAGGCCAGCGCCGTCCTGCTGCACGCCGGCAGCGGCGAGCTGCGGCCGGCGGCGCGCGCCACCGGCACCACGGTGGAAGTGAAGGAACTGTTCTTCAGCACGCCGGCGCGCCGCAAGTTCCTCAAGAGCGACGCGACGGAGCTCGCGCATTGCGTCGAAGCGGTGCGCCGCCATGCGCTGGCGCGGCCCGACGTCGGCTTCGCGATCTGGCACGAGGGCAAGCTGGTGGAGCAGTGGCGCCCCGCCACGCGCGAGCAGCGCCTCGCCGACGTGCTGGGCAGCGAAGTGCTCGAGCAGAGCGTGGCCGTCGAATACGGCGCCGGCCCCTTGCGGGTCTGGGGCCGCGCCGGCGTGCCCGACGCCGCGCGTTCGCGCGCCGACCAGCAGTTCGCGTACGTCAACGGCCGCTACGTGCGCGACAAGGTGCTCGCGCATGCCGCGCGCAGCGCCTACGAGGACGTGCTGCACGGACAGCGGCAGCCGGTGTACGCGATCTACCTGGAGATCGACCCGTCGCGGGTGGACGTCAACGTGCACCCGACCAAGATCGAGGTGCGCTTTCGCGACAGCCGGGAGGTGCACCAGGCGGTGCGGCATGCGCTGGAGAACGCGCTGGCGGCGCCGCGCGCCTCAGCCGCCCTGGCGAGCGGGCCGGCGGGCGAGCCGCGCGTGCAGGAAGTCGCATGGCCAACCGGCACCTGGTCGCAGCCCGCGATGGATTTCCGGCCGGCGCCGGTCGCGGCCGACTGGACGCGCGACATGGCCGCGCTGTGGCAGGCGCCACGGGCCGACGCCCTTCCTCCCCCGTTCGGGGTGGGCCGGGGCGGGCCGCTCCCTCCCCCGCCGGGGGAGGGCTGGGGTGGGGGCAACGCCCAGGCTGCGCCGGCCGCCCTCCCTTCCGGCGAATGGCCCCTGGGCCGCGCCATCGCCCAGTTGCAGGGCGTCTACATCCTCGCCGAGAACCGCGAGGGCCTGGTGATCGTGGATATGCACGCGGCCCACGAGCGCATCGTCTACGAGCGCCTGAAACGCCAGTTCGACGAGCACCGCGGCACGCTGGCGAGCCAGCCGCTCCTGATCCCGGCGACCTTCGCCGCCACGCCCCAGGAGATCGCCACGGCGGAGGGCAGCATCGGGACGCTGGCCGCGCTCGGGCTGGAGATCACCGTTTTCAGCGCGAAGACCCTGGCCGTGCGCGCCGTGCCCGGCAGCCTGGCCCAGGGCGACGCCGTCGAACTGGCGCGCGCCGTCCTGGCCGAGCTCGCCCAGCACGACGCCAGCACCGTGGTGCAGCGGGCCCGCGACGAACTGCTCGCCACCATGGCCTGCCACGGCGCCGTGCGCGCCAATCGCCAGCTCACGCTGGAAGAGATGAACGGCCTGCTGCGGCAGATGGAGGCGACCGAGCGCTCCGACCAGTGCAACCACGGCCGCCCGACCTGGCGGCAGCTCACGCTGCGCGAGCTGGACGGGCTGTTCCTGCGCGGGCGGTAGGATTCGTCCCGAGCGTCCCGGGGCCGGTCTGTAGAATCCCAAGCTGATGAGTTCGACGTCGCCTCCGACCACCGTTGCTGCGGCGACGATCCGAGTGCAGCCGGGCGAAACTGCAGCGACCAAGGCCGACGCGATCCAGTATGTCCGCGCAGTAGCTGCGATGTTGGTGGTGTTCTACCACCAGACCGTGTATTTCGCGCGCATGGCCGGCGAATCGCGCCTGCATGATGTTTTCGGCGGCCGCCCCGGATTGATTGGCGTCGTGGCCTTCTTCGTCCTCTCAGGCTATCTGATGGCGGACATCGCTCCCAAGTATCGACCGGCCACGTTCCTCGTCCATCGGATCATCCGCATCTACCCGACGTACTGGCTGTGCGTTGCCCTGGGCGCATGCTTCCTCACCTGGCTGTGGTTCGTCACGAAGCCGAATGCGGATTTCGTCCCCAACATTGCGCACATGCTGTTCGGCCGTGGGGACGTGCGCGATGCGCTGCGGCTGACGCTCGCGCCAATGGTCTTTCCCGACTTTCCCCTCGGGATCGAGTGGACCTTGCTCTACGAGACAACCTTCTACCTGATCATCTTTCTTGTCAGCCTGACAGGCCTGTTGCGCTTCCTGCCACACCTTGCGGTGCTATGGCTCGGGCTGGTGATAGCCGCAATGTGGGCGAATCCGGCGCGTGAGGGCGGGTACACCACGCCATCGATTGCGACCTTGCCGTTCTTCGGCATCAACGCGGCCTTCATCTTTGGCGTTCTGGCGGCCCGCGTCCGCAACCGCATTCCTGCCCTGCCGGCGATCGCCGCCGGCATCGGCTTGCTGGTACTGGCTGAATTCACGCCGCACCGCTTGACCATGGTGCAGGTAGCCGCCGGTCTGGCGCTGGTCGTCATCGGCGTGATCGGCATCGAGCGAAACGGTCGGCTCTCCTCGCTGCCCGTCCTGCGACGCCTCGGCGACTGGAGCTACGCCATGTACCTCGTGCATGTGCCGGTGATCCTGGCGGCGTTCAAGCTCATGCCCACCAATGCCCCCGTGTGGCTGGCCATGGGCGTCAGCTTCGCATGCGTGCTGTTGGCGTCGGCAGCCATCGGTTCGATGGACGTTGCTATGTACTACCGTCTCAAGCGCGTGGTTGACCGGGCTCCTGCGCCAGCGCGCGTGACGATCGCCGCGTGCTTCGTTATCGTCTTCCTGGCGGCGGGCCTGTACGGCTTGACCGCATCGAAGGCGTAACGAAGGAAATTGAGGAAATTGGGGTCTGACCCCAATTTCCCTCCAATTCCCCTTGCGCGCCACCGGCCGCTTCGGCGATCCGTCGTACGGCCTGTACATCTTCGCCTTTCCGATCCAGCAAACCCTGATCTGGCTGAACCACGGCCGGCTCGGCTGGATGCCTCTCTTCCTGCTGACGCTGCTGGCCTGCTTCGCGGCGGCCTTCGCGTCCTGGCATCTCGTCGAAAAGCGCGCCTTGCGGCTCAAGCCGCGACGCCCGAGGAGCGCCCCTTCGCGCGAGCCCGATCTGGCACCCAGCGCGCTTTAGGGCCGGCCCCGTCCTGCTCGCGGCTGGTATGCTCGCGCGCCTGCCGTCCGCCATGCCGTTCCGCGCTCCAGTCCTTCGCCGCAGTCTGCCCGCCCTGGTGGTGGTGGCGCTGCTGTTCGCTCAGGCGCTGGGACTGCTGCACGGCGTCCTCCACGCCCCGCTTGCCGGGGCGGGCGCGCCGCCTCATGCGAGCGTTCCGGAACTCGCCCAGCCGGATGCGCCGCGCGTCCTGGCGGACGTGTTCTCGCACGAAGCCGACGAGCCCACCTGCCGCCTGTTCGATGCGCTCGCCTGCGGCGGCGCCCTGGCCGCGCAGGACCGGCCTGCCGACGGCAGTGCGCCATCGGTCGAGCCCGTGCTCGCGCAGCAGGCGCCGCATGCCGCGCCGGGCGTGCACTTCGACGCCCGGGGCCCGCCCGCTCTTTCCTGACCTCCTTCTCGTGAAACAGCCGCCGGCCACATGGCCGACGGCTGCCCGTTCTCGTCACAGTCAGGAATCCCCATGTCCAGGAAGACCCTCCGCGCCGCGCTCGGCGCCACCGTTGCCGCATGCACCGGCGCCGCGCTGGCCCAATCAACCCTGCCCCAGGTCACCGTCACCGGCAATCCGCTGGGCGCCTCCGACCTCGTCGCCCCGGCGGCGCAGCTCTCCGGCGCCGGCCTCACCGTCCGCTCCCAGGGCACCCTGGGCGAGACGCTGAACCAGTTGCCCGGCGTCAGCAGCACCTACTTCGGCCCCAATGCCAGCCGCCCCGTGATCCGCGGCCTGGATGGCGACCGCATCCGGATCCTCAGCAACGGCGGGACGGCGCTGGACGTGTCGAACCTGAGCTACGACCACGCCGTGGCCGCCGATCCGCTGACCATGGAGCGCATTGAAGTGCTGCGCGGGCCATCGGCGTTGCTCTACGGCGGCAACGCCATCGGGGGCGTCGTCAACGTCATCGACAACCGGATTCCGCGCCAGCCGGGCGAAGGCGTGCTCGGCAAGGCCGACCTCGGCTACGCCACGGGCGGTCGCGAGAAGAACGCCGCGGCGATGGTGGAAACGGGCAGCCGCGGCCTGGGGCTGCATGTGGACGCGTTCCGCCGCAGTCATGGCGATGTCGCGGTGCCCGCGGCGCTGACCTGCACGCAGGACGGCGTGACGCGCACCCGGGGGCGCATCTGCAACTCGGCCGGCAAGACCGACGGCGGCGCGCTGGGCGGCTCGCTGTTCTTCGACAAGGGCTTCCTCGGCGCGTCGGCAACGACCTATCGTGCCGCCTACGGCGCCGTGGCCGAGGACGAGGTCACCATCGGCATGCGCAGCAACCGCTACGCGCTGGAAGGCGAACTGCGGCCTGGCGGCTGGGTGCAGTCGGTGAAGGCGCGCGCCGGGCACGCCGACTACGTGCACACCGAATACGACGCCGGCGAGCCCGGTACCGTGTTCCGCAACCAGGGCAACGACCTGCGGCTGGAGGCGCGCCACGCGAAGCTGGGGCCGCTCGAGGGCGTGATCGGCCTGCAGGTGGAGCGGGCGCGCTTCTCGGCCGACGGCGCCGAGGCCTTCGCTCCGTACAGCCGCACCCGCCAGCGCGCGCTCTTCGTCTACGAGGAACTGGCCACCGGCTGGGGCAAGGTGACCCTGGGCGGACGGGGCGAGCACGTGGCCGTCGACTCGCAAGGCAGCCCGCTGGTCGCCCGCTTCGCGCCGGCCTCGCGTACCTTCCGTGCCGGCAGCGCCTCGCTCGGGGCCTGGTGGAACGTCGCCGCAGGATGGCAGCTCACCGGCAGCCTGGCCCACAGCCAGCGGGCTCCCAAGGATTACGAGTTGTATGCCGACGGGCCGCACGTCGCCACCGGTGCCTACGAGGTCGGGGACGCAGGCCTCGGCAAGGAGCGTTCGACGCACGTCGAGGCCGGCGTGCAGTGGAAGGACGGCGCCAACAGCCTGCGGGTGAACGCGTTCAGCAGCCGCTTCGCGAACTACATCGCGCTGCTGTCCACCGGCCGCCTGCGCGACGCCGAAGACGGCGCGGACGCCAGCGCTTGCGGTGACGGCACCTCGCCCGAGCCGGGCTGCGGCGCGGCGCTGCTGCCCGAAATGGCCTACCGGGGCGTCCGGGCCAGTTTTCGCGGCCTGGAGGCCAGCGGCGCGGCGCGGGCCTGGCAGGGTGCCGGCCACACCCTCGACCTCGAGCTGCGGGGCGACCTGGTCCGCGCCATGAACCGCACGATCGGTGAGCCGCTGCCGCGCATCGCGCCGGCGCGGACTGGTCTCACCGCGATCTGGACCCGGGGCGCCTGGTCGGCCCGCGCCGGCTTCGACCGCCACGCGGCGCAAACCCGGGTGCCCGCCGCCGACCGGCCGACCGCCTCCTCCACGCTGTGGCAGGCCGCCGCGAGCTACCGCATGCAGGCGAAGGCAGCGAGTCTGCTCTGGTACGCGCGCCTGGACAATGCGACCGACCGGCTCGCCTACAGCGCGACATCGATCCTGACCCAGTCGGCGCCAGGGCGGGCCCCGCTGCCGGGGCGCAGCCTGAAGGTCGGGCTGCAGGCCAGCTTCTGACGATCGCGCGCCGGCCGGCCCCTGGCCGGCGCCGGGTCCTTCGATCCACGACCCCCGCGGGCGAGGGGCCCGTGCCATCATCGCAGTCCGCCACCGGCGCCGAACTTTTTGCAGCTGCGCCACTCCTTCACAGTTCCATGAAACGCTGGACCCTCGTTGCCGCCGTCGCCGCGGCCGTCGCCCTCAGCCTCGGTTGCGCCACGCTGGAGGAGCGCGAGCGGGCGCTGATCTTCCAGCCCAGCGACCGCGCCTGGGGCGGCACCGCCGAACTGGCGCAGGGCATGGAGGACGTGTGGATCGAATTCGAATCCAAGGTCAGCGAAGGGCCGGTCAAGCTGCACGGGCTCTGGTTGCCGGCCGACAAGCCGGCCGGCGCGCCGGTGCTTCTGTACCTGCATGGCGCGCGCTGGAACGTCGCCGGCTCCGCGCCCCGCATCCGCCGCATGCACGAGCTGGGCTTCTCGGTGCTGGCCATCGACTACCGCGGCTTCGGCAAGAGCACGCCCGGCCTGCCGTCCGAAGAGATGGCCTACGAGGACGCGCGGGCGGCCTGGGACTGGCTGGCGGCGCAGTACCCGCAGCGCGCCCGCTACATCTTCGGCCACTCGCTGGGCGGCGCGATCGCCATCGACCTTGCCTCGCGCGTCGCCGACGAGCGCGGCACCATCGTCGAAGGCACCTTCACCTCGATCCCCGACGTGGCCAGCACGATGAAGTGGGGCTGGCTGCCGATCGGGCCGCTGATCTCGCAGCGCTTCGAGGCCGTGCGCAAGGTGGCCAAGGTGGGCTCGCCGCTGCTGGTGGTGCACGGCGACCAGGACCGTCTGATCAACAGCGAGCTGGGGCGCAAGCTCTACGAAGCGGCGCAGGGCCGCAAGCGCTTCCTGCTGGTGGAAGGCGGCTCGCACCACAGCACGATGTCGGTGGGCCTGTCGCGCTACCGCGAAGCGCTGTCGGACTTCTTCGACCTGCACTGATCTTGCGCCGCCGGCCGTCGCCCGCGGGCATGTCCGGGCGAAGCGCCGGCGTATCCCCTTTGCTCGACAGTGCCTCGCCGGCGCGAGAGCGCACCGGGGCTTGACCGATCGACCGCTGCCGGGAAGACTTCACGAGCGGCTCGCACTGTTGTCACGCAATGCGGTGCCGCACGCTCGCGGCCAGTATCGCGTCGGGCGCCGTGCCCCTTTCGCACCACAGGGAGAGAACCATGAAAAGACTTCTGGCAGCCTGTCTTCTGAGCGCCGCCTTCTTGCACGCCGCGGCGCAGGACCCGGGAATGGTCACGCGCGCCAGCAAACACTCGGCGGCGGAGACCGCCGCCAGGCTGCAGGCGGCCATCGAGTCGAGCGGCGTGTACAGGATCTTCTACCAGATGGATCACGCGCTCAACGCCGAGAAGGAAGCCGGCGCCAAGATCCTGCCTTCGTACCTCATCCTCTTCGGCAATCCGAAGGGCGGCGCGCCGCTCATGAAGGAAGCGCCCACGCTGGCCCTGGACCTGCCGAACCGCGCGCTCATCTGGCAGGACCAGGACGGCAAGGTCTGGGTCACCTACAACGACATCGCGTCGCTGTTCACCCGGCATGGCCTGAAGCGCACGCCGGAACAGATCAGGACCATCGAGGCGCGGCAGGCCGCACTCTTCGACAAGGCGGTCGAATAGCGAACTCGGCAGCGAAGCGTCGGCGGGGCGCGGTGTTGCTGACGCTGCTCGGGACTTGCCGCCCAGCACCGCCGCGAAGCGCCGCGCTGCCACGTCCAGGTCGCGCGGCCCGGGGCACCGCCACGCCACTGTCATCCAGATTTCATCGGCCACGCCTAGAGTCCGGGTGCCCGCAGCCTCGCGGGTGCCACAACTCCAACACCCATGAACATCCGTCTTCTCCTCGGCGCCGCGGCGCTGGCGTTGCTGCAGGCTTGCGGCGGCGGTGGCAACGGCTACGCGACGCTCACCGGCGCGCCTCCCCTCGTCATCGGCCACCGGGGCGCCTCCGGCGAGCGGCCCGAGCACACGCTGGAGTCGTACGCGCTGGCCATCGCCCAGGGCGCCGACTTCATCGAGCCCGACCTGGTGCTCACGCGCGACGGCGTGATGATCGCGCGGCACGAGCCGATGATCGACGGCACCACCGACGTGGCGCAGAAGTTTCCGGCCAGCCGCAAGACGACCCGGATGGTGGACGGCGTCTCCACCACGGCGTACTTCGCGAGCGACTTCACGCTGGCCGAGATCAAGACCCTGCGCGCGGTGCAGTCCAACGGCAGCCGTTCCAAGGCGTTCGACGGGCAGTTCACCATTCCCACGCTGGACGAGGTGATCGCCCTGGCCAAGGCCGAAGGCGCGCGCGCCGGACGCACGGTGGGCATCTATCCGGAGATCAAGCACTCCACCTACCACGCCACCGTGGCGGGCTTCGGCGCGAACGTGTTCGAGGACAAGCTGGTCGCCGCGCTGCACGCCGCCTACGGCAACACCCGCTCGGCGCCGGTGTTCATCCAGTCATTCGAGGTCTCGAACCTGCAGTACCTGAACACCAGGACTGAGATCAGGCTGGTGCAGCTGGTCGACGCCGACGACGTCAACGACGACGGCAGCATGTCGCTGGTCGCGCCGTACCGCCAGCCCTACGACTTCGTGGCCAAGGGCGACTCGCGCACCTTCGCCGACCTGCTCACCGCCAGCGGCCTGGACTTCGTCAAGACCTACGCGGACGCCGTCGGTCCCTGGAAGCCGTACCTGGTGCGCACGGTGAACGACCGGGTGGAGCGCACCGGCAACACCACGCTCACGATCAACGACCGCCGCGTCGAGGGCAGCACCGGCGTGGTGGAGGCGGCACACGCCAGGGGCCTGCTGGTGCACACCTGGACCTTCCGCAACGACGCCAGCGGCTACGGCTTCGCCGACCCGCAGAAGGAGATGGAGTACTACATGCGGCTGGGCGTGGACGGCCTGTTCACCGACTTCCCGGCCACCGGCGTCGCCGCGCGCAACGCGGTGTGATCGCGAAGCCCCGCCCGCACGGGCGGGGCCTCTGCCGCGACCCGTCAGCGGGCCTCACTCGCGCCGGGCTGCTTCAGAGCAGGAAGTTGCTGGTGAGAAAACTGCCGTCCACGTAGGTCCCGCTGCCCGGCGCGTACACGCCGGTGAGCTTGATCGAGCCCAGGTCGTACACCTCCAGGCTGGTGACCGTGGCGTTGCCGTCGTTGGCGATGTAGTAGATGTCGTCGAAGTTGTCGTTCGATTCGAACACCAGTACCAGGGCCTTGGCGTTGGGAGCCAGGGATAGCGGGTTGTTCGCGCCGAACAGTTGATCGGCGACGAAAGCGCGGTACATGGTGGCGTCGGTGTTCTTCACCAGCACCACCTTGTTGGAGACGTCCGCGCCGCCCGTGGCGCTGCTGGCGAAGGCGGCCACGCTTTGCACCTGCGACACCGGCAGCGTGCCCGCCACGCCGCTCAGGCCGAAGGCGCGCAGGTCCAGCACGTCGGCATTGGGGCCCTGGCCGGGCGTGAAGTCATACACCATGTCGGTGCTGCGGTCCGGCAGGGCCAGGACGACGGTGTCGTTGCCGCCGGGCGTGAGGCTCAGAAGTTCGTCGTTGGCGGTGCCGCGCAAGGTGTCGTTGCCGCCGGTGCCGGCCAGGCTGATTTGCGGGATGTCGAAAGTGACCTTGCGGGCCACGCCATTGCTGTCACTGGCGGTCAGCGTGATGCCGGTGCTGCCCGGGGTGAGCGTGGCGCCGCTGCCGGTGGCGATGCGGATCGAGGAGGCATAGCCCGAGGGATCGCCGGCCTGGCCCATGGTGACCACCTGTGCGTTCGTCCCGAACGAGCCGAGCGACGAGGCGTAGTTGGCGAGGTTCTGCAGGTCGCCGATGTTCATGGGCTGCGGCAGCTGCACTTCGATGGCCGACTGCGTACGGCGTGACGTCCGAGATGCTGGCCGAGATCTACGGCGGCGGCGTCAGCAGCAACGACGTGGTGGGGTTTTTCAACGACCAGGGCCTGCAAGGCGGCAACCTCCGTCGCGCGGCGCGACCTAGTATTTGGTTACATCCTTCCTCCAGGGGGTTTGCCCATGTCCGCGTGGAATGGCAAACCGCCGGGAGCCTGATGTGCGTCAACAAATGCGAGGTGCGGCAGGCGAGGCACTGGCACCGGGCAACGCCTTGGAGCGCGCTGGCCGCGCCGAAGCCGCTGCCCCATCTGCTACCCTACCGGCGCATGCCCGCCGCGCCGCAGACCCTCCCCGCCAGCCGCACGCCGGCCATGACGCCGGGCGTCGTCGTGGTGGTGCTGTCGCTGCTGCTGGGCATCCAGCCGATCACCACCGACCTGTACCTGCCTTCGCTGCCGGCGCTCACGGAAAGCTTCGGCGTGCCGGTCACGCAGGCGCAATTGACGCTGACCACGCTGCTGCTGGCATTCGGCACCTCGCAGCTCGTGTGGGGGCCGCTGTCGGACCGCTTCGGACGGCGACCGGTGCTGCTGGCCGGGCTCTCGGCGTACACGCTGGCGTCGATCGGCTGCGCGCTGGCGCCGTCGATGGCGCTGCTGATCGTGTGGCGCACGGTGCAAGGCGCCGCGATGGGCGCGGCGGTGATGGGCGCGCGGGCGATCATCCGCGACCTCTACTCGCCCGAGATCGGGGCCCGCGTGATGGCCAATGCGATGGGCGGCCTGGGCGTGATCGCCTGCCTGTCGCCGCCGCTGGGCGGCCTGATCGGCGAGACGCTCGGCTGGCGCTACGCGCTCGGCGCCCTGGCGCTGTTCGGCACCGCCGGGGTGACGCTGGTCGCGCTGCGCTTCCAGGAATCGGTGCCCCGGCGCAATCCGCGCGCCCTGGAGCCGCGGATCCTGGTGACGAACTGGCTGGCGATCGTGCGCAACCCCACGTTCCTCGCCTTCACGGCGCTGTCCACCTGCGCCTATGCGGGCCTGTTCACGTTCCTCGCGTCCTCGTCGTTCGTGTTCATCAAGGTGCTGGGCTTCACGCGCATCCAGTACGGCATGCTGGTGTTCTCGATGTCGTTCACCTACCTGCTCGGCACGCTGGTGTGCCGGCGGATGCTGCCGCGCCACGGCATCCGGCGCTCGGTGGCGATCGCCGGCGCGCTCTCGCTGGCCGGCGGCACGCTGCTGGGCCTGCTCGCGCTCGCGGGCGTGCGCCAGCCGATGCTGATGATCCTGCCGTACTACCTGTTCATCCTGGCCCACGGCATCCACCAGCCGTGCGCGCAGAGCGGCGCCGTCGGCCCCTTCCCGCAGGCGGCGGGCGCGGCGTCGGCGCTCAACGGCTTCATGAGCATGGTGGTCGCCTTCGGCGTCGGCATCTGGGTCGGCACCCGCCTGGACGGCACGGTGTTCGCCCTGAGCAACGGCGTGTGGTTCTGGAGCGTCTGCATCGCCGCGGTGGCGTGGACGCTGGTGCAGCGGCATGGCGAACACCGGCGCGCCTGACCGCGTGCGCGCCATCGCGCTGGCCGGTCCCACCGCCTCCGGCAAGAGCGCGGCCGCCCTGGCGATCGCGCGCGAGCACGACGCGGAGATCGTCAGCGTCGACTCGGCCCTCGTGTACCGCGGCATGGACATCGGCACCGCGAAGCCGACTGCCGCCGAACTCGCCGCGGTGCCGCACCACCTGATCGACGTCCGCGACCCGGCGCAGGCCTACAGCGCCGCCGAGTTCGCCGCCGACGCGCACCGGCTGGTGCGCGAGATCAATGCGCGCGGACGCCTGGCGCTGCTGGCCGGCGGCACCATGCTGTACTTCAAGGCCTGGTACGAAGGGCTGGACGCGATGCCGCCGGCCGATCCCGCGATCCGCGCGGAGATCGAGGCGGAAGCGGCGAGCCTGGGCTGGCCGGCCATGCACGCGCAACTGGCGCGAATCGACCCGGCAACGGCGGCACGCCTCGCACCCGCCGACTCGCAGCGCATCCAGCGCGCACTGGAGGTGTATCGCGCGACGGGTCGGGCGCTCTCCAGCTTCCATGGGCAGCGCACGGCGGCGGCGGTGAACGACACGCCGCTGTTCTCGCTGGAGCCGCAGGATCGGTCCTGGCTGCACCAGCGCATCGCGCAGCGCTTCGACGCCATGCTGGCGGCCGGCTTCGTCGACGAGGTGATGACGCTGCGCGAGCGCGGCGACCTGACGCCGGAGCTGCCGAGCATGCGCTGCGTCGGCTACCGGCAGGCCTGGGAGTTGCTGGATGAGCTCGAAGCCTCGGGCGACATGCATCCGTTTCCCATGCCACTGCTGCGCGAACGCGGCATCGCCGCCACGCGGCAACTCGCCAAACGCCAGCTCACCTGGCTGCGCGGCATGCCGCAGCGGCGGGTGATCGCGTGCGATGCGCCCGACGCGCTGGCGCAGTTGCTGCGCGCCGCACGGGAGGCAGTCGCATGACCGTCGTCGTGCGCGACCTCGCCAAGCGCTACGGCGAGGTGCCGGTATTCGAACATGTGTCGCTCGAGGTGGCGCCGGGCGAGTTCGTCGCCATCGTCGGCGAGTCCGGCGTCGGCAAGTCGACGCTGCTCAATTGCATGGCGGGGCTGGACAGCTGGGACGCGGGCACGGTGCAGCTGGCGGGGCACGACCTGGGCGCGCTCGGCGACGACCAGCGCGCGCTGCTGCGCCGCACGGAGGTCGGCTTCGTGTTCCAGGCCTTCCATGTGCTGCCGCACCTGGACGTGGCGCAGAACGTGGCCGTGCCGCTGATGCTGCTGGGCGAGCCAGCCGACGGGCGGGTGCAGGAAATGCTCGATGCCGTGGGCCTGCACGGGCTGGGCCCGCGCCTGCCGCAGCAGCTCTCGGGCGGCCAGTTGCAGCGCGTCGCCATCGCCCGGGCGCTGGTGCATCGCCCCAGCCTGCTGCTGGCCGACGAGCCGACCGGCAACCTGGACCCGGCGACCGCCGCGAAGGTGATGGACGTGCTGATCGCGCAGACGCGCGAGCGCGGCGCGGCGCTGGTCCTGGTGACGCATTCGGCAGCGGCAGCGCACCGCGCCGACCGGGTGCTGCATCTGACGAGCGAAGGGATCGAGCCCCAAGCAGAACCGGGGTCGGATCCGGACTCAGGACAGGAGCGGCGCCGGAGCGCGTGACGCGGTACGAAATCCGGCTCCGACCCCGGCTCCGCGGAGCGAAAGGCAGAAGGCCCCGGACGCCAGCGCGCCCGGGGCCTTCCGTCGAACCTTCAGTCGCTCAGACCTTGTGGCAGGCCGCGCCGCACGCGTTCGAGTACGGGATCGGCATCGCCGCGCCGGGGGCGACGGCCTTGAAGCCGACGTTGTCCTTGCGCGGCACGTCGTACAGGTGCGACGTGATGTCGTTCATCCAGTAGTTCTTGCCGTCCTTGGTCACGAGGCCCTTGCCCAGGCCCGAGCCGGTCTGCATGGTCTTGGTGTTGTGGCAGCTGGCGCATGTGATCGCCGCCACGTCCACCGTGCACTTGGCCTTTTCCGCCACGTGCTGCTTCAGGTCGGCGGTCTTCTTGTGGCAGCTGTTGCAGGCCTCCACCGTCTTGACGTCCTTCTTCAGCTGGTGCGCGAACTTGGCACTGCCATGCAGGTCGTGGCAGTCGGCGCAGGACACGAGTTGCGTGGCGTTGCGGTACTTCGGCGACTTGATGAAGTCGGTGTACTGCTGGTGGTGCGACTTGGAATGAAGACCGTCCGCCCAGTAGTCGTTCTTGCCCGCGTCCTCGCGCGTCGTGTAGTCCTTGAGGTACACGTTGCGCGCGGTGCCCGGCAGCATCATCCTGTTGTCCTTGTTGACCGGCTGGTCGTTGTTCAGGTTGCCCTGCGGCCGGCTGTGGCACTGGCCGCAGATCATGTCGGCCCGCTCCGCCGCCAGCTTCCTCGGGTTGACGATGGTGGCCGGCATGTCGATCTCGTCGGCCTTGTCGTGCACCGAGCCCGGGCCGTGGCAGGTTTCGCAACCCATGTTCAGCTCGTTGGGCCGGCCGTCGCCGTCGATGTCCGCCTCGCCGTTCTTGTCGTTGGCCGCGCCGGCCTTGTAGTTGCCAGCGGCGGTCTTGGTCAGCGTGTAGCCGTTGTAGTGGCAGGACGCGCATTCCTTGTCGAAGGACTTGGCCACCGGCGGATCGGACAGCTTCTTCGTCTGCTCGTTGTAGAACCAGTCGCCGTGGTAGTCGCGCCACTCCTTGCGGCCGCGGTCGGCGAACGAGTCGCTGCCGTTCTGGTTGTACTGGACGAAGGGGAACACGTTCTCGCCGACCCGCACCAGGTAGCGCTGCTTGTACACGCCGCCGCCGTAGGTCATCTCCACCGGATAGACACGCGGCTTGTCGCTCGGGTCCCGGGCGTTCTCGGTGCGGAACTTGAGCTTGCCGTCGCTGTCCTTGTAGAAGGTGGCGGTGAAGCTGACGCTGGCCGCGTCGGCGGGCGCCTTGGTGCCGATGTGGTACTTGTCGAAGCCGCGTCCCTTGTCGTAGCCATGGAACCAGAACTTGGTGCCGGCCAGCAGCTTGTTCAGGCCCTTGTTGAATTCCGGGAAGCGCGAAAAGTCCTGCAGCTTGCTCGGCTTGCCGACCACCGAGATGCCGAGGCGGTGCAGAGTGCCGGTGAAGTGCTGCTGTTCCTCGTGGCAGGAGATGCAGCGCGAAGTGCCGATGTAGGTCGCGCCCGCCGGCACGTTGCCGGATACCTTGATCTTCAGCGGACCCTGGCCCAGTTCCGCCGTGGTCAAGGCCTTGCGCGACTTGTCGCCGCCCGGCAGATAGGTGGCGTTGGCGGGCTCGACATAGACGAAGTACTTGCCGCCGGCCACCTTGGCGAAGCTGAACTCGCCCTTGGCGTCGGTCTTCGCCTTCAGGTAGCGGTCGCGATTGGCGACCAGGCTGTCCTCGAGCGGCTCGTCGTTCCTGGCGTCCTTCTTGATTTCGACCGGCGTCTTGCCCATCGCCGCCACGTCCGCGGCCGGAATCAGCCACACGGTGGCATTCGCGACCTTCTTGAAGGTCTGCGCGCTTCCGTCCTCGACCACCCCGGTCACTGCCGCGTCCGGCATCTGGCCGGTCCACGTGCAACCGAACAGCGCGAGCGCCGACGACAGCGCCAGCGCGCTGCCCACTACCAGCTTCCTCATGATGTACCCCTCTTCGTTGCAAATCCCGCCGCCCCGGGTGGCGAGGAGTCCCGGAGAAACGGCCGCGACGCCGCGCCCGTTCCGGGAAGCTCCTGCTCCCGGCGATCAAGCCGTGCCGGTGGCGCGCCAGCCGGTACTGCCTGGGGCGGGCCACCGCCGCTATGGATTTGGCGCCAATACGACCGCGCGGTTATTGATCCGGGTCAGACGGATCGCATCTCGATATCGAAAATCGACAACACCCGCCCACGCCGCTGCGGTATCCGCCGGCGCCGCCGTCTGGCACACTTCCCGTCCAAAGGCGAAGGCTGACAACAATGACGGACAAGGACCTTTACGGCGGACTGATCCGGCTGCACATCCTGCACCACGCGAATCACGGCCCTGTGTTCGGCCTCGGCATCGCCGAGGAGTTGCGCCATCACGGCTACACGATCAGCGCCGGCACGCTGTATCCGATGCTGCACGGGCTGGAGAAAAAGGGCTATCTGGCATCCCGCCAGGAGCGCAACGGCCGCAGCGTGCGCCGGCTCTACGAGATCACGCGCAAGGGGCGCATCCAGCTCACGGATGCCAGGAAGAAGGTGCGCGAGCTGTTCGGCGAACTGATCGAGGATCAGTGACGGCCGGCGGGTGGGCCGCCGGCCCGGCCGTTCAGGCCGCGACCAGTTGCGCGAAGCGCGCCAGGTCCACGTTGCCGCCGCTGATGATGATGCCGACGCGCTTGCCCTTGAGATCGAGGCCGGCATGGCGCGCGGCCGCGAAGCCCAGGCAGCCGGTGGGCTCGGCGATGATCTTCATGCGCTCGGCGAAAAAGCGCATCGCCTCGACCAGTTGCGCGTCGGTGGCCGTAAGGATGTCGTTGACGGTGCGCCGGATGATGCCGAACGTGTACTGGCCCAGGTGCTGGGTCTGCGCCCCGTCGGCGATCGTCTTGGGCGTGTCGATGTGCACGATCTCGCCCTTGCGGATGGACTGCTGGCCGTCGTTGCCCGCCTCGGGCTCCACGCCGTAGAGCCGCGCCGCCGGCGCCAGCGCCCGCACCGCGAGCGCCGTTCCGCCCAGCAGCCCGCCGCCGCCCAGCGGCGCCAGCACGACGTCCAGCGCGCCGGTCTCCTCCAGCAGTTCCTTGGCCGCGGTGCCCTGGCCCGCGATCACGTCCGGATGGTCGTACGGCGGAATGAGCGTCAGCCCGCGCTTCGCGGCGAGTTCCCCGGCCAGTTGCTCGCGGTCCTGCGTGTAGCGGTCGTACACCACGACCTCGCCGCCGTAGCCGCGCGTGGCGTCCACCTTGGCCTGCGGCGCATCCTGCGGCATCAGGATGGTGGCCGGGATGCCCAGCAGCCGCGCCGACAGCGCGATCGCCTGCGCGTGGTTGCCCGACGAGAAGGTCATGACGCCGGCGCGGCGCTGCGCGGCGTCGAACCTGGACAGCGCGTTGAACGCGCCGCGGAACTTGAACGCGCCCATGCGCTGGAAGTTCTCGCACTTGAAGAACAGCTGCGCGCCGAGCAGCTGGTCGGCCGTCGCGGACCGCAGCACCGGCGTGCGGTGGGCCGTGCCCTGCAGGCGGGTGGCGGCCGCGAGCACGTCGTCGTAGGTGGGAAGCTGGAGCATGAACCGGAGCTTAGCGCAGTCCGGCGCCGCTTCGCGCGGGCGGGCCTTGCCGGCGTCGGCACGGTTCGCGGCCGGTTGCCGACGTTCTCCTACACGGGGCGGTTCAGGCACTGGCGATGATCCGGCGATGCCCAACCAAGGAGAGATCATGGCAACACGCGCCAAAGATGCCTGCGACCTGCTCGATGCCGAGCATCGCGCCGTCAAGAAGATGTTCAGGGACTACGAAGAGCTGACCGGCTCGCGCGCCCGCAGCGCCGCCCAGAAGAAGATGGAGCTGGCGCGCCAGATCTGCCACGAGCTCACGGTGCACGCGCAAGTCGAGGAGGAGATCTTCTACCCGGCGCTGCGCGAAGTGATGAAGGACACCGACCTGCTCAACGAGGCCGAAGTGGAGCACGGCAGCGTGAAGGACCTGATCGCGCAGATCGAGGAGATGGACGAGGCCGACGAGATGTTCCACGCGCGCGTGAAAGTGCTGGGCGAATACGTCGACCACCACGTCAAGGAAGAAAGGAACGAGATCTTCCCCAAGGCCCGTGCCGCCCGCAAGCTGGACCTGGTGGCGATGCGCGACGAGCTGGAGGCGCGCAAGGAAGAACTGATGGCCGAGGTGGCCTGATCCTCAAAGCGGACAGCCGGAACACGGACAGCCGGACGCAGAGGACGCAAAGGGTACGCAGAAGGCGCGAAAGAATTCAGAACAAATTTGCTTTCCGTCTTTTTTGCGTCCTCTGCGTATCTTTCGCGTCCTCTGCGTCCGGCTGCCCGCATTGGAGTACGTTGGCACAATGGGCGCATGCTCGCCCTGCTGCGCACCTTTTCCTGGCAGGAATTGCGGCGCCATCCCTGGCGCAACGCGGCCGCCGTGCTGGCGGTCACGCTGGGCGTGGCGCTCGCGTTCTCGGTCCACCTGATCAACGCGTCGGCGCTGAGCGAGTTCTCCCTGGCCGTGCGCTCCGCCGGCGGCCAACCCGACCTGGAACTGCGCGCCGTGCAGGGCACGTTCGACGAAGCCCTCTACGCGGAAGTGGCCCGCCACGACCAGGTGGCCGTGGCCAGCCCGGTGCTGGAACTCGCGACGCTGGCCACGGCCGCCGCGGGCGAACGCAGGCAGGTCCGTGTCGTCGGCATCGACGCACTGGTCGTCCCGTCGGTCGCGCCCGCGCTGATGCCGGTCCCCGCGGCCGGCGCCGACCGTCTCGCGGTGCTGGCGCCCGGCACCGTGTTCGTCAACCCCGCCGCCCGCCGCCTGCTCGGCGGCGCGGTCCCGGGCACCGTGCGGCTGCAGACGGGGTTGCAGCTGCGCGAAGCGGCGGTCGCCGGCACCGTGGCCGCCGGCGGCGCGCCGCTGCTGGTGATGGACATCGGCGCGGCCCAGGACTTCTTCGGCCGGCAAGGCCACCTGTCGCGCATCGACGTCAAGCTGCGGCCCGGCGCCGACCGGACGGCGTTCCTGCAGTCGCTGCAACTGCCGCCCGGCGTAGTGGCCACCGAACCGCGCGAGGACACCCAGCGCGTCAACAACCTCTCGCGCGCCTACCGCGTCAACCTGGCGGTGCTGGCGCTGGTGGCGCTCTTCACCGGCGCCTTCCTGGTGTATTCGGTGCTGTCGCTCAGCGTCGCGCGCCGCGCGCAGCAGTTCGCGTTGCTGGGCGTGCTGGGGTTGACGGCGCCGCAGCGCCGCCACCTCGTCGTGATCGAGTCCGTGCTGCTCGGCCTCGCCGGCAGCGCGCTGGGCGTGGCGCTGGGCACGGGACTGGCGGCGATCGCGCTGCGCGTGCTTGGCGGCGACCTCGGCGGCGGCTATTTCGCCGGCGTCGCGCCGCAGCTCCAATGGAGCGGCTGGGCGGCGACGCTGTATGGCGCACTGGGCGCGGTGGCCGCTGCCGCGGGCGGCTGGGTGCCCGCGCGGCAGGCCGAGCGACTGCCGCTGGCCCAGACCCTCAAGGGCCTTGGCGCCGGCGCACGCCATGGCGAGCGGCGCGCGCTTGGCCTGGCACTGATGGCGGGCGCGGTCGCCCTGGCGCTGGTGCCGCCGGTGCGCGGCATCCCGCTGGCGGCCTATGTGTCGGTGGGACTGCTGCTCGTGGGCGGCATCACCGCCCTGCCATGGGCCGTCGAGCTGCTGTACGACCGGCTCGCCCCGGCGCTGCGCGGCCGCCTGCTCCCGCTGCTGGCCGTCGAGCGCGCGCGGCGGGTGCGCGAGACCGCCGCCGTGGCCGTGAGCGGCGTCGTCGCCTCGCTGAGCCTGGCGGTCGCCCTGACGGTGATGGTCGCGAGCTTCCGCGACTCGGTCGAGCGCTGGCTGGACGTCGTGCTGCCGGCCGACCTGTATGTGCGCACCGCGATCTCCGGGGCGGCGGCGGAGACGGCCTGGTTCTCGCCGGAGTTCGTGCTGGCGGCGGCCCAGGTGGAGGGAGTCCGGCGCGTGGCCGCCACCCGCACCCGGTCGCTCCTGCTCGACCCGTCGCTGCCCGGCGTGACGCTGCTGGCCCGCGACGTCGAGCGCGGCAGCGACTCGGTGCCGCTGGTCGGCGAGCCGCACCCGGTGCCGCCCGGGCAGGTCCCGGTCTATGTCAGCGAGGCGATGGTGGACCTGTACCAGGCCCGCCCCGGCACGGCCTTCGCGCCGCTGGCGCAGGCCTTTCCATCGGCCGGCGCGCCGCCGGTATTCTTCGTCGCCGGCGTCTGGCGCGATTACGTGCGCCAGAGCGGCGCCATCCTGATGGACCGGCGCGACTTCGAGCGGCTCACCGGCGACGCCCGAGCCAACGACCTGCAACTGTGGCTGGCGCCGGGCGCGGACGCGGCGCAGGTGCAGCGGCGGCTGCGCGCGCTCGCGCAGCGCGAGTCGGGCAGCGCGGGCGGGCTCGACGTCGCCTCCGCCGGTGAATTGCGCGCTATCTCGCTGCGCATCTTCGACCGCAGTTTCGCCGTCACCTACTGGCTGCAGGCCGTGGCGATCGGCATCGGCCTGTTCGGGGTGGCGGCAAGCTTCAGCGCGCAGGTGCTGGCGCGGCGCAAGGAGTTCGGGTTGCTGGCCCATCTGGGCCTCACGCGGCGCCAGATCCTCGCCGTCGTCGCCGGCGAGGGCGCGGCGTGGACCCTGATCGGCTCGGCCGCCGGCCTGGCGCTCGGCCTCGCGGTGGCGGTCGTGCTGGTGCACGTCGTCAATCCGCAGAGCTTCCACTGGACGATGGATCTGCTGCTGCCCTGGGCCCGGCTGGTCGCGTTGTGCGCGGCCGTGGTCGCCGCCGGCACCGTGACGGCGTGGCTGGCGGGACGGGCGGCCGCGAGCCGCGACGCGGTGCTCGCCGTCAAGGAGGATTGGTGATGCGGCGCCGCTCGGTGCTGCTCGCACTGCCGGGGTATGCGATCTGCCTGCCCGGCCACGCGCTGGCGCCGGCGCAGCTGAGTTTCCCGCGCGACTTCGGCGCGCACCCGGAATCGCGGACCGAGTGGTGGTACGCGACCGGCCACGCCAGCGCCGGCGAGCGGCAGTTCGGCTTCCAGGTGACGTTCTTCCGCACCCGGGTCGACGCGACCCGGGAGATGAACTCGCGCTTTGCCGCCAGGCAACTGGTGTTCGCGCATGCCGCCCTGACGGACGTGCAGGGACAGCGGCTGTGGCACGACCAGCGCATCGCGCGCGAGGGCTTCGACATCGCGCGCGCCGCCACCGGCGACACCGACGTGCGCCTGCGCGACTGGTCGCTGGCGCGGCGGGCGGACGGTTACGGCGCGCGCATCGCCGCCGCGGACTTCGCGCTGGATCTGCGCTTCGCGCCCACCCAGCCGGTCCTGCTGCAGGGCGAGCAGGGCCTGTCGCGCAAAGGCCCCGAGCCGCGGCACGCCAGTTATTACTACAGCGAGCCGCAACTGGCCGTGACGGGAGCCGTCACGCTGAAGGGCCAGCGCTTCGAATGCGGCGGCAAGGCCTGGCTCGATCACGAGTGGAGCGAGGAGCTGCTGCATCCGCAGGCAGTCGGCTGGGACTGGATCGGCATGAACCTCGACGACGGCAGCGCCCTGACGGCGTTTCGCCTGCGGCGCCAGGACGGTTCGGCCCTGTGGGCGGGCGGATCGTTTCGTGCGCGCGGCGGCGCCGTCCGGGTGTTCGGCCCCGGCGACGTGGTGTTCACGCCCGGGCGGCACTGGACCAGCCCGCTGTCGCAGGCGAGCTACCCGGTGGAGTGGATGGTGCGCACGCCCGGCGCTTCGTACACGGTGCGCGCCGTCATCGACCGGCAGGAGCTCGACAGCCGGGCCTCCACCGGCGCGATCTACTGGGAAGGCCTGAGCGACCTGTTCGACGCGGCCGGGCAGCGCGTGGGACGCGGCTACCTGGAGCTGACCGGGTACGCGCAGCGGCTGCGGCTGTAGCACCGACGCGGGTGCGGGTGCGGGTGCGGCTGTCCGTATTCGGCTGTCCGAATTTCCTCAGTGCGCCCCCGCCGCATCGGCGGCCGCCCCGCGCATCGGATGGCTCAGCCACACCAGCGGGATCAGCACCAGGAACAGCACCGCCGAGATGTAGAAGATGTCGTTGGCCGCGAGCATGAAGGCCTGCTGGTCGGCCATGCGGTTGACCAGCGCGAGCGACTGGTCCGGCGCGAGGCCGTTGGCCGCCAGGCCGGAGAGCGTCGCCTGCGCCGCCGGGCTGCCTGGGTTCACCGACTCGGCCAGGTGCGCGTGATGCATCGCGGCGCGGCTCTCCCACAGCGTGGTCGAGATCGAGGTGCCGAAAGCGCCGGCCGTGATCCGCGCGAAGTTGGTCAGGCCGGAGGCCGCCGGTATGCGGTCCGGCGACAGCCCCGACAAGGTGATGGTCAGCAGCGGGATGAAGAAGAAGGCCATCGCCAGGCCCTGGACGATCGTCGGAATCATGATGGTGCCGAAGTCGGCCTGGGTGTTGAAGCGCGAGCGCAGCCACAGGACCAGCGCGAACACCAGGAAAGCGAAGGTCGCGTAGCGGCGCGGGTCCACCTTTGCCACCGTCTTGCCGACGATCGGCGAGAACACGATCGCGAGCAGGCCGACCGGCGCCAGGATCATGCCGGCGTCGGTGGCCGTGTACCCCATGAACTGCTGCAGCCACAGCGGCAGGATCACCACGTTGCCGAAGAACAGGCCGAACGCGATGGCCGTGGTCACGGTGCCGGTCCAGAAGTTGCGACGCGCGAACAGGCGCAGGTCGACCACCGGGTGGTCGTCGGTCAGTTCCCAGACCAGGAAGAAGGCAAAACCGACCGCGGCGACGACCGCCAGGCCCACCACCAGCCCGGACTGGAACCAGTCGTGCTCCTTGCCGATGTCCAGCATGATCTGCAGCGCGCCGATCCACACCACGAGCAGCGCGAGGCCGACGCTGTCGATCGGCAGCCGGCGTGTTTCGCTCTCGCGCTTGCGGTAGATGCCCCAGGCGGCGAGCGCCGCGACGATGCCCACCGGGATGTTGATGTAGAAGATCCAGGGCCAGCTCATGTTGTCGGTGATCCAGCCGCCCAGCAGCGGCCCGGTCACGGGCGCGATCAGCGTCGTCATGGCCCACATCGCCATCGCCAGCCCCGCCAGCGCCTTGGGGTAGCTGGACAGCAGCAGCGACTGCGACAGCGGAATCATCGGACCGGCGACAAAGCCCTGCAGCGCGCGGAACGCGATCAGCATCGTCATGTTCGGCGCCAGGCCGCACAGCCAGGAGGCGATCACGAACAGGACCACGCTGGCCACGAACAGGCGCACCTGGCCGAAGCGCTGGGCGAGCCAGCCGGTGAGCGGCACCGCGATCGCGTTGGCCACGGCGAAGCTGGTGATCACCCAGGTGCCCTGGTTGGGGCTGACGGCGAGGTCGCCGGCGATGGCCGGCAGCGACACGTTGGCGATCGACGTGTCGAGCACGTTCATGAACGTCGCGGCCGACAGCGCGACGGTGCCCCACACGCGCGCGGACCCTTCCAGCGGCGGCAGGGGCTGGGCAGCGGGGCCGGCCATGCTCAATGCGCCGCCGAGGCGGTCGCGGCCGGCACGCTGCCGGGAGCGGCGGCGTGCGCGAGCGCGCGGCCGAGGTTGGCGCCGATCACGCGCCGCACCTGCGCGTCCGCGCCGCGGTCGAGCGCCTGGTAGACCTGCGTCTGCGCCACCGGCATGGCGCGCGGCACGTCGGCCAGCGTCTTGCCGTCCTGCCTGGCGACATCCACCTCGGCGACCATGGACAGGCCCACCCGCAGCGGGTTGGCCGCGAGCTCCTTCGGATCGAGCGCCACCCGCACCGGCACGCGCTGCACCACCTTGATCCAGTTGCCGGTGGCGTTCTGCGCCGGCAGCAGCGCGAAGGCCGAGCCGGTGCCCGCCCCGAGGCCGGCGACCGTGCCGTGGTATTCCACCCGCTTGCCGTAAAGGTCGGCGGTGAGCTTCACCGGCTGCCCCAGGCGGATCTTGCGCAACTGGCTTTCCTTGAAGTTCGCGTCCACCCACACCTCGCGCAGCGGGATGATGGCCATCATCGGCGTGCCGGCGGCGACGCGCTGCCCCACCTGCACGGTGCGCTTGGCCACATGGCCGTCCACCGGCGCCGGCAACGCCGCGCGCTGCGCGGCCAGCCAGGCCTCGCGCACCTTGGCCGCCGCGGCCTGCACGCTGGGGTGCTGTTCGACGGTCGTGCCCTCGGTCATGGCCTGGTTGCTCGCGAGCTGCTCGCGCGCGGCGGCGGCGCCGGCCTCGGCCGCGGCCAGCGCGGTCTTCGCGTTCGCCAGTTGTGTTGCCGCGTGGTTCAGCTCCTCGCGCGAGACCGCGCCGTTGCCCACCAGCGACTGGCGGCGGTTGAGGTCGTCGCCGGCGCGCGCGATGTCGGACTGGGCCTTCGCGATGTCCGCCTCGCGCAGCCGCACCTGCGCCGCCAGCGAGCCGTTGTTGGCGTAGAGCGTGCGCACCTGCCGCACCGTCTGGCCCAGTCCGGCCTCGGCCTGCTCCAGCGCCACCCTGGCGTCGGCCGGGTCCAGTTGCACCAGCGGCTGGCCGGCCCTGACGAAGTCGGTGTCGTCGGCGTGGATCGCCATCACGGTGCCGCCGATCTGCGGCGTGATCTGGATGACGTTGCCTTGCACGTAGGCGTTGTCGGTGGATTCGTAGTGGCGGGCAACCAGCCAGTCGTAGGCGGCCCAGCCAAGGCCGGCCAGCGCGACGACACCGGCCAGCGTGGCGAGTGCCTTCCTGCGGCGCGGGTTGCCGCTGGCGGCCGGCGTGACGGGTTGCTGTTCGGTGCTCATGGCCTTGCTTTCGGGATCGAAGGGTCGCCGGCGGGAACCGCGGCGACGGTTTCGGGACGCGCTCCGCCGCCCAGCGCTCGCAACAAGGCGACGCGCGTGTCCAGGGCGCGGGCTGCCAGGTCGACCGCGAGCCGCCGCTGGTTCAGCACGGTGGTTTCCGCGGTGAGCACGTGCAGGTAGGTGCCGAGCCCCGCCCGGTAGCGCTGGCGCGCGAGCTCATAGGCGGCTTCGGCCGCGGCCTGCGCGGCGCGCTGCTCGCCCTGCTGGCGCGCGATCGACTGCGCCGACGCCACCTGGTCGGCGGCCTCGCGGATCGCGTCCAGCACCGCGCCGTTGTAGCTCTCGACCGCCGCGTCCAGATCCGCCGTCTTGCCGCGCAGGTTGGCGCGCAGCCGGCCAGCGTCGAACACCGGCAGCCGGATCGCCGGGCCGACCGCCCACTGGCTGCTGCCCGTGTCCAGCAGGCGCCCCAGGCCGATGCTGGACAAGCCGGCCAGCGCGACGATGTTCACGTTGGGATAGAACTGCGCCTTCGCACCGCGCACGTCCTGCGCCGCCGCCTCCACGCGCCAGCGCGCCGCGGCAATGTCGGCCCGCTGGCCGAGCAGGTCGGCCGGCAGTTGCTCCGGGACTGGAATGACCGTGAACGCGGCCAGCGATGGCGTCTGCCGCACGACGTCGCGGTTTCCGGCGCCCGTCAGCGCCGCCAGCGCGTGCCGCGCCAGCGCCGCCTGCTCGCGCAGCGCCTCGATCTGCTGGCGCGCCTCGGGCAGCGCGCCTTCGCTTTGCCGCAGCTCCAGCTGGGTGTCGAGCCCGGCGCGCACGCGGTCGCCCACCAGGCGCAGCGCTTCCTCGCGCTGCGCGAGCGTGCGCTGGGCGACCTCCAGCTGGTCATTGAGGCGCGCCAGTTGCAGGTACGCGCGGGCGACGTTGCTGGCCAGCAGCACGCGGGCCGCCTCGGCGTCGGCCCGCGCGGCGCGGGCACCGCCCAGCGCCGCCTGCAGCGCCGCCTCGTTCCTGCCGAAGAAGTCGAGCTCCCAGCTCGCGACGAGCTGCAGCGTGCCGTTGTCGCGGACCGAGCCGGCCAGCGGCGGCGGCACGGCCCCGTGTTCCGTGTAGCGCTGGCGCGTGACATCGATCGAGCCGTTCAGCTGCGGCAGCCGCGCCGCGCCAGCTGCTTCGCCCGCGGCCTGGGCCCGTGCCAGGCGGGCCCGCGCCAGTTTCAGCCCGGGGTTGCCGGCGAGCGCTTCGCCCACCAGCCGGTTGAGCTGGGCGTCGCCGAACTCTTGCCACCACTCGGCGGCCGGGCTGAACGCTGGGGCCGCATCGGGCGCAAGCCCTACCGACCCGGGGCCGCGCAGCGCCGACTGCGCGTCGATGCCGGAGAAGTTGGCGCAACCGGCCAGCATCAGCGCCGCCGCCAGCAGCGCCAGCCGGGGCGCGGCGTGAACCCGTTTCATTGGGGGTCCTCCCGCTGGGGCTGCAGCGCCTGCGCGTTCGCCAGCATCCGCGCGAGCAACTGCCGCAGCGTTTGCCACTCCTGCTCGGTGAACCCGCTCAGCGCGGCGTTCTGCACGCCGCACAGGATGGCGGGGATGCCCTTGGCCGCCTCCCTCCCCTCGGGGGTGAGTTCCAGGTTGACGACACGGCGGTCGGCGCTGGAACGCACCCGCCGCACCAGTCCCTTGGCTTCCAGGCGATCGAGCAGGCGCGTCATCCCGCCGGCGTCGAGATGGCACTGGCGCGCGAGCTCCGCCACCATGGACGCCTGGCCCATGTGCAGCATGAGCAAAGGCACCCACTGGGCGCTGGTGAGTCCGCAGGGCTCCAGCCGGCGGTCGACCTCGGCGGCCATGGCGGCCAGCGTCTGCCGCATCAGGAAGGCGACGCTGTCGTGCGGAAGGTAGTTCTCGGGCCGGTAGAAGCCGGCCGCCTCGGGGACGGCGGCGTGGGCGCGTTTCGAAGTCGGGCTCATGGGTCGACGATATTATTTGTCTAGTCAAATATTGTCAAGACTGTTTTTGCGGAGGCAGTCTTCGCTACACTGCGGCAGATGGCCGCTTCCGTTCCTGCCGCTTCCACCGCACGCGCCGCCAGTGCCCCGCCGGCGGCTTCGCCGCGCTCGCTGTCCGGCCTGCTGCCGTTCCTGCGCCCCTACCGTGGCCGGATCGCGCTGGCGGTGCTGTTCCTCGTGCTCGCGGCCGCCGCCACCCTGCTCTTCCCGGTCGCCCTGCGCGGGCTGATCGACGGCGGGCTGACGGCCGAGGGCAAGGGCCGGCAACTGGTCGCCCTGCGTTCGCACTTTCTCGAGCTGTTCGCGGTGGCCGTGGCGCTGGGCCTGTTCTCGGCCGCCCGCTTCTACATGGTCAGCTGGCTCGGCGAACGCGTGACGGCGGACCTGCGGCTGGCCGTCTACGCCCATGTGCTGGAACAGAGCCCCGAGTTCTTCGAGACGACGCAGACGGGCGAGGTGCTGTCGCGGCTCACCACCGACACGACGCTGGTGCAGACCGTGGTGGGCTCGCAGCTGAGCCTGGGACTGCGTAACCTGGTCATGGGGCTGGGCGCGCTCGTCATGCTGGTGTGGACCAACCCGTACGTGATGACGCAGGTGCTGTTGATCATCGTGCTGGTGGTGCTGCCGACGATGTGGTTCGGCCGCCGGGTGCGCCGGCTCTCGCGCGCCAGCCAGGACCGGGTGGCGGACTCCAGCGCGATCGCCGCGGAGGTACTCAACGCGATCCCGGTGGTGCAGAGCTACACCGCGGAGCCGCGCGAGGCGGCGCGGTTCCGGTCGGCGACCGACAGCGCCTTCCGCACCGGCGTGCGCCGCACCCGGGCGCGCGCGGCGCTGTTCGCGTTCATCATCATCGCGAACGCGGCGCTGCTGCTGTGGGGCCTGTACCAGGGCACGCAGGCGGTGCTGGCCGGCACCATGACGGCGGGCCACCTCGGCGCCACCGTGGTCTACGTGATCATCCTGGCCGGCGCGGTGGCGGTGCTGGGCGAGGTCTACGGCGACCTGCTGCGCGCGGCCGGGGCGTCCGAGCGCCTGATGGAACTGCTGGCGAGCCGCTCGCCGGTCGCCTCGCCCGCGCATCCGGTGCCGGTGCGCGCCGCCGCCGGCGGCAGCGCCGTCGCCCTGGAGCACGTCACGTTCCACTACCCTTCACGTCCGGCCACGGCAGCGCTGCAGGACTTCAGCCTGGCGGCGGCGCCCGGCGAGACCGTCGCGCTCGTCGGGCCCAGCGGCGCCGGCAAGAGCACGGTGTTCCAGGTGCTGCTGCGCTTCTACGATCCGCAGCAGGGCCGGGTCGTCCTCGACGGCGAGGCCACCCGCGACGTGACGTTGCACGACCTGCGCTCGCGCATCGCGCTCGTGCCGCAGGAGCCGGTGATCTTTTCCGCCAGCGCGGCGGAGAACATCCGCTACGGCCGGCCCGATGCCGGCGACGACGAGGTCATCGCGGCGGCCAGAGCCGCTTTCGCCCACGACTTCATCGCGGCGCTGCCGGAAGGCTACGCGACGTTCCTGGGCGAACGCGGCGTCCGCCTCTCCGGCGGCCAGCGCCAGCGGATCGCGATCGCGCGGGCGATCCTGAAGAATCCGCCGCTGCTGCTGCTGGACGAGGCGACCAGCGCGCTCGACGCGGAGAGCGAGCGCATGGTGCAGGCGGCGCTGGAGTCGGCGATGCGCCACCGCACCACGCTGGTGATCGCGCACCGCCTGGCCACCGTGCAGCGCGCCGACCGCATCGTGGTGCTGGACCACGGGCGGATCGTCGAGGAAGGCACGCACGAGTCCCTGGTGGCGGCGAACGGCATCTACGCCCGGCTCGCGGCGTTGCAATTCATGGATTGAAGCGGAGCGGGAGCGGGAGCGGGAGCGGACAGCCGGACGCAGAGGACGCAAAGGGTACGCAGAAGGCGCAAAAGGATTCAAGGAAAGACAGGAAAACGGGGTCCTGTCTTCTTCATCCGTTCTTCTGTCTTTTTGGCGTCCTCTGCGTATCCTTCGCGCCCTCTGCGTCCGGCTGTCCGCATTGGTTTTCTACTGCAACGGTTCCTTCAACGCCTTCGGGATCGGCAGCGGCATCACCCCGATCCCCTCTTCCAGCAGCGACCGGGTCTGCTGCGGCGTGGCCTGGCCGCGGATGCCGCGCTCCTCGGTCTCGCCGTAATGGATCTTGCGGGCCTCTTCGGCGAAGCGCTCGCCGACGTCCTCGGTGTTGGCCATCACGTGCCGCACCATCTTGAGCCATGCCGCCTGCAGTTTCGCGTCCGGCGTGGTCATCAGTTCCTGTGTCTTCGCCGGCTGCGGCTGGGCGGCACCCAGGTTCAGGCGCGGCGCGCTCAGCTTCTTGGCCACCGCGGTGTCGCCGCACATGGGGCATTCGACCAGGCCGCGCGCGAGCTGCCCCTGGAAGTCGTCTTCCGAGGCGAACCAGCCTTCGAACCGGTGCTGGGCGGAGCACTGGAGGTCGAGCACCTTCATGGCGTTGCGGGGCCGCCCCAGGACGCCAGGGCCCCCTCGGGGGGCAGCGAGCGAGCGGAGCGAGGAGCGTGGGGGTCCATATCGTGAGATTATGTCTTCCAGTCGAGTTTCCAAGCCCCGGACAGGACGTTTTGCAACCAGAAGCAGCCGACCAGCGTCTTCGAGTCCGTCACCGTGCCGTCGCGGCACCACTGCATCAGCTCCTGCGGCGTGGCCGTGAACACCTCCAGGAACTCCTCGTCGTCCAGCCGCCTTTCCTGCAGCGCCAGCCCGCGCGCGAACCACAGGTCGATGAACTCCGTGGAGTAGGAGATAACGGGATGCAACTGCCCGGCACGCGCCCATTCCCGGGCGGTGTAACCGGTCTCCTCCAGCAGCTCGCGCTTGCCGCAGGCGAGCGGGTCCTCGCCCGGATCCAGCTTGCCGGCCGGCAATTCGATCATCACCCGCTGCATCGGCCAGCGGTACTGGCGCTCCAGCACGACGCGGCCGTCGTCGAGCAGCGGGACCATGCATACCGCGCCCGGATGCTTCACGTACTCGCGGGTGGCGGCGCTGCCGTCGGGCAGGCGAACGGCGTCGCGGAAGGCATGCAGGAAGTTGCCCTTGAGGATTTCCTCGCTGCCGATCTTCTGCTCGATCAGGTGGCGATCGTCGGACATGGATTCGCGGTTCCTTCGGTGGTGGGCGCCAATGAAAATGCCGCCAGCAGGCGGCATTTTCGCGGGGCGCGGTGACTCTCAGCTGCCGAGCGTCCTGACGATCGCCTGCGCGCACAGCGTCATGAGGCCGCCCGGCAGGATGCCGAGGATCAGGATCAGCGCGCCGTTGAGGGTCAGCACGACGCGCACTTCGGCCGGCGCCGACACGGTGGTGGCGGTGATCGGCGCGTCGAAGTACATCACCTTCACGACGCGCAGGTAGTAGAACGAGCCGATCAGGGACATGATCACCGCGAAGACGGCCAGCCAGATGTACGGCTCCTGCCCGGTGCCGATCAGCGCTTCCAGCACCGCCAGCTTGGCGTAGAAGCCGACCAGCGGCGGAATGCCGGCCAGCGAGAACAGGCACACGGCCATCACGCCGGCATACAGCGGGCTGCGCTGGTTGAGGCCGGCCAGGTCGGCGATCTCCTCGCTCTCGAAGCCCTCGCGCGCCAGCAGCAGGATCACGCCGAAGCTCGCCAGCGTCGTCAGCACGTAGGTGATGATGTAGAACATCGCGGCGCTGTAGGCGGTGGTCAGCGACGCGGGCGACGCCTTGCCGGCGACGACGCCGGACAGCAGGCCCAGCAGGACGAAGCCCATCTGCGCGATGGTGGAGTACGCCAGCATCCGCTTCAGGTTGGTCTGCGCGATGGCCGCCAGGTTGCCGATCAGCAGCGAGCCGATCGCCATGATGGCCAGCATCTGCTGCCAGTCGATCGCCAGCGGCAGCAGGCCTTCCACCAGCAGGCGGATCGCGATCGCGAACGCCGCCAGTTCCGGCGCGCTGCCGATCATGATGGTCACGGCGGTGGGCGCGCCCTGGTACACGTCGGGGATCCACATGTGGAACGGCGCGGCGCCCATCTTGAACGCGAGGCCGGCGACGATGAACACGAGGCCGAACACCAGCACCTGGTGCTTCACCTGGCCGGAGCCGATCACCTTGAAGACGGTGGAGATCTCCAGCGAACCGGTGGCGCCGTACAGCATGGACATGCCATAGAGGAGGAAGCCGCTGGCCATCGCGCCGAGGACGAAGTACTTCATCGCGGCTTCGGTCGCCGTGGCGTGGTCGCGGCGCAGTGCCACCAGCGCGTAGCTGGACAGCGTCAGCAGTTCCAGGCCCAGGTAGATGATCAGGAAGTTGCTGCCCGAGATCATCACGAAGATGCCCAGCAGCGACAGCATGCCCAGGGTGAACAGCTCGCCGCCGCGCAACATGTCGCGGTCGGCGGCGTACGGCCTGCCGTAGACCAGGCACACCATCATGGCCAGCGTCGCGAAGCACTTGAGCCAGTTGCCCATCGGGTCGCTGACGACCATGTTGGAGAAGCCGTAGACCGTGGCGCCCTCGCCCGCCTGGTACGCCAGCATCACGGCCACGACGGCCAGCGTCGCCAGCGTGAGCACGTAGGTGAGCGTGCGGCGCGGGCTCGTCACGAACAGGTCGATCATGGCGATCGCGCACGCCATGACCAGCAGCACGATTTCAGGGTAGGCGGTCGCCCAGCTGAGTTTGTCAATCATTTGTGTTCTTCCCGCCCACTGCTCACAGTTTGGAAGTGGCGACGTGCCTGAGGAAATCGGCCACCGAAACGTTCATGATGTCGGTGAACGGCTTCGGGTAGATGCCCATCGCCAGCACCGCGACCGCCAGCAGCCCCAGCACGAGGAATTCGCGGCTGTTGATGTCGGTGAGTTCGCGGACATGGTCGTTGGCGATGGGACCGAGGTAGACGCGCTTGACCATCCACAGCGTGAAGGAGGCGGCCAGGATCAGCGACGAGGCCGCCGCGAAGCCCATCCAGAAATTCACCTTCACGGCGCCCAGGATCACCATCCACTCGCCGACGAAGCCGGCCGTCGCGGGCAGGCCGCTGTTGGCCATGGCGAACAGCATCGCGAAAGCGGTGAAGTTCGGCATCGTGTTGACCACCCCGCCGTAGCTGGCGATCTGGCGCGAGTGCATGCGGTCGTAGAGCACGCCGATGCAAAGGAACATCGCGGCGGAGGTGAAGCCGTGGGCGATCATCTGCACGATGCCGCCGGCCACGCCGATGTCGTTGAAGATGAAGAATCCGAGCGTGACGAAGCCCATGTGCGCGACGGACGAATACGCCACCAGCTTCTTCATGTCCTGCTGCACCATCGCCACCAAGCCGACGTAGACCACGGCGATCAGCGACAGGCCGATGATCAGCCAGGCCCACTGGTGCGCGGCGTCCGGCGCGATCGGCATCGAGAACCGCAGGAAACCGTACGCGCCGAGCTTCAGCATGATCGCCGCCAGCACGGCGGAGCCGCCGGTCGGCGCCTCCACGTGCACGTCCGGCAGCCAGGTGTGCACCGGCCACATCGGCACCTTCACCGCGAAGGCGGCGAAGAAGGCGAAGAACAGGAGCGTCTGCGCACCGGCCGGCAGCGGCAGCTTGTGCCAGGCGGCGATGTCGAAGCTGCCGCCCGACTGCACGTACAGGTAGATCAGCGCGATCAGCATCAGCAGCGAGCCGAGCAGCGTGTACAGGAAGAACTTGAAGGCCGCGTAGATCTTGTTCGGCCCGCCCCACACGCCGATGATCAGGTACATCGGGATCAGCGTCGCCTCGAAGAAGGTGTAGAACAGGATGCCGTCGAGCGCGCAGAACACGCCGATCATCAGCCCCGACAGGATCAGGAACGCCGCCATGTACTGGTTGACGCGCTCGGTGATCGATTCCCAGCTGGCGATGATCACGACCACGTTGATGAACGCGGTGAGCAGGACGAACCAGAACGAGATGCCGTCGATGCCCAGGTGGTAATTGACGTTGAAGCGCTCGATCCACGGCGCCTTCTCGACGAACTGCATCGCCGAGGTGCCGACGTCGAAGCCGGGGTACAGCGGCAGCGTCACCGCCAGACCCGCCAGGGCTCCGATCAGCGCGATCCAGCGCACCGTGCGGGCCTGGTCGTCCCGTCCGAAAGCCAGCAGCACAGCACCGAAGAAGACCGGTGTCCAGATGGCGAGGCTCAACAAACCCATTTTGTTCTTCCGTCTTTGCTTGTGTTCAGGGGCCCGGGGGCCTTCAGCGGTTCACCCAGACGAACCAGGTCATCAGCACGAACACGCCGACGATCATCGCGAATGCATAGTGGTAGATGTAGCCGGTCTGCACCCAGCGCACGACGCCGGCGACCCAGCCCACGGCGCGGGCGCTGCCGTTGACGAGCACGCCGTCGATGACGCCTTCGTCGCCGCCCTTCCACAGGCCACGGCCAACCAGGCGCGCGCCGCGTGCGATCACGTTCTCGTTGAACCAGTCCATGTAGTACTTGTTCTCGAGGATCGTGTAGATCGGCTGGAACATGCGCTTGACGGCGGCAGGCAGGGCCGGGTTCTTCAGGTACATGTACCAGGCCGCGACGACGCCGGCCAGCGCGAGCCAGAACGGCGCCGTGGTCAGGCCGTGGATCGCCATCTGCACCGGGCCGTGGAAGGCCTGGGCCAGGCCGGCCATCGCCCCGTGCCTGGTCGCGTCGACGAAGATCGAGTCCTTGAGGAAGTCGCCGAACAGCGCCGGCTGGATCGTCAGGAAGCCGATCACCACCGACGGCAGCGCCAGCAGGATGAGCGGCACCGTCACGACCCACGGGGTCTCGTGCGGCTCGTGGTGCTCCCCGTGGCCGTGCGCGTCATGGCCGTGGTGCGCGTCGGGGTTCTGGTCGAAGCGCTCCTTGCCGTGGAACACCAGGAAGTACATGCGGAACGAATAGAAGGCGGTGATGAACACGCCGGCGACGACCGCGAAGTAGGCGAAGCTGTGGCCCGGCAGCTTGCTGAAGTGGACGGCCTCGATGATGCTGTCCTTCGAGTAGAAGCCGGAGAAGAACGGCGTGCCGATCAGCGCCAGCGAACCGAGCAGCGAGGTGATCCAGGTGATCGGCATGTACTTGCGCACGTTGCCCATCCAGCGGATGTCCTGGTTGTGGTGCATGCCGATGATCACGGAGCCGGCGCCGAGGAACAGCAGGGCCTTGAAGAATGCGTGCGTCATCAGGTGGAACACCGCCACCGAATACGCCGACACGCCCAGCGCCACGGTCATGTAGCCGAGCTGCGACAGCGTGGAGTACGCGACCACCCGCTTGATGTCGTTCTGGATGATGCCCAGGAAACCCATGAAGAGCGCCGTGATCGCGCCGATCGTCATCACGAAGGACAGCGCCACGTCGGACAGCTCGAACAGCGGCGACATGCGCGCCACCATGAAGATGCCCGCCGTCACCATGGTCGCCGCGTGGATCAGCGCGGAGATCGGGGTCGGGCCTTCCATCGAATCGGGCAGCCACACGTGCAGCGGGAACTGCGCGCTCTTGCCCATCG